>Ga0209163_1000104_pt1 | contig 198892 bp, 176 predicted proteins | sample MTBAKSrepl2MetaG_FD_187457 | JGI IMG/M metagenome (GOLD analysis project Ga0209163, IMG submission 187457) | Enrichment culture microbial communities om Arthur Kill intertidal strait, New Jersey, USA, that are MTBE-degrading - MTBE-AKS2 (Arthur... | ecosystem: Environmental > Aquatic > Marine...
CGAGGTGCTGGTGACGGCCTGCCCGTACTGCATCACCATGTTCGAGGACAGCCGGCTGACCCTGAACCTCACGGAAAAGATCGAGATCAAGGACATCACGGAGATCGTGGCAGAGGTGATCGCATAAAAGAGGAATCATGGAATGATAGACGTGGAAAAAGAACAAGTAGAACAGGCGGCCAAGCGTTTGGAGGACAGTCCCTTTGGAGACGTCATGGTTGTCGGCGCGGGGATCAGCGGGATTCAAGCCGCCCTCGATCTTGCCGAAACGGGCTTCAAGGTCTACTTGGTTGAAAAATCACCGGCCATCGGCGGCAAGATGGCCCAGCTCGACAAGACCTTCCCCACCAATGACTGCTCCATGTGCATTGAATCCCCCAAGTTCATCGAATGCAGCAGGCATCCCAACATAGAAATCCTGACCTATACCGACGTTGAACGGGTCAAGGGGGAAGCGGGAAACTTCAAAGTCACCCTGGTCAAGAAGCCCAGATACATTAGAGAGGACAAATGCACCGGTTGTACGACCTGTGTGGAATACTGCCCGGTTCAAGTCCCTGACCCGTACAACCAGGACTTATCTTATAATAAAGCCATTCATATCTACTTCTCTCAAGCCGTTCCTCTGGTCACTTACATAGACCCCGATGCCTGCCTTTACCTCCAAGGCGAGAAATGCACCATTTGTCGGGGAGTCTGTAAGAATAAAGCCATAGATCTTCATCAAGAGGCGGAGACGGCAGAAGTACAGGTGGGGGCGATCATTCTGTCACCGGGCTATGAGATCTTTGACCCCGGGTTGAAGGGCGATTATGGCTACGGAAAGTTTGACAACGTTGTGACGAGCCTTGACTTTGAGCGATTGTTGTGTGCCACCGGACCATACGAAGGGGAGATCAGGCGACCTTCCGACGGGAAGCACCCCCACAAAATAGCGTGGATTCAGTGCGTGGGTTCCAGACGCGTTACCCCGGGCGACAACAGCTATTGTTCGGCTGTGTGCTGCACGTACACCCAGAAGCAGGTCATTTTGGCAAAAGACCATGACCCGGGGATGGAGGCCACCATCTTCCACAACGATATCCGTTCATTCGGCAAGGATTTCGAACGATTTTATCAGAGAGCGGAGAATCTTCCCGACGTACGCTTCATTCGAAGCTACGTATCCGTAGGAAGAGAGATCCCTGAAACCAAGAATGTGACCATACGATACGCCACACCCGAGGATGGAGTAAGAGAGGAAGAATTCGACCTGGTGGTACTGTCTGTTGGCTTGAACCCTCCGGCCGACGTGAAAGAACTGGCTGACAAGTACGGCATCGAACTCAATTCCTACGGATTCTGCAAAACCAATCCTCTCAATCCTATCGAGACCTCTCGGCCGGGAGTTTTTGTGAGCGGGGCCTTCCAGGGTCCCATAGATATCCCCGAGTCGGTGATGACCGCCAGCGGGGCTGATGCCCTTTGCAGTCAACTCCTTTCTTACCGGCGAGGGCTGCTGGACAGGGAAAGAGAGTATCCGACGGAAAGGGATGTCTCAGGCCAGAAACCCAGGGTGGGGGTTTTCGTGTGCCATTGCGGAGCCAACATCGGCAGGGTGGTGGACGTTCCTTCCGTAGTCGAATATGCCGCCGCCTTGAGCAACGTTGTCCACGCCCAGGAAAGCATCTTTGCATGTTCTACGGACAATGCCCGGCAAATAGCGGACACGATCCGGGAAAAAGGGCTCAACCGTGTGGTTGTCGCCGCCTGTACCCCCAGAACTCACGAGCCCCTGTTCCGGGACACGTGCCGTGAAGGAGGAATCAATCCTTATTTCTTTGAAATGGCCAATATAAGGGAACACTGCTCGTGGGTCCACTCCAAAGAAAAGGAAGATGCCACCCAAAAGGCAAAGGAGATCGTCCGGATGTCGGTCGCTCGCACCGCCCTTTTGGAGCCTTTGCAGGAATTCGAGTTGCCGGTGGACAAGAGGGCCTTGGTGGTTGGAGGAGGTTTGGCCGGCATGACCAGTGCTCTGAGCCTTGCCGAGCAGGGATTTCACGTTTACCTGGTGGAAAAGGATCAGGACCTGGGGGGCATGGCGAGAAGAATTCATTACACCCTGGAGGGGCTGGATGTTCAGGGATATTTGAGAGATGTCATACGCAAGGTTTATCGCAACCCCTCGATACATATTTTGACCGATGCCGTCATCACGCAAGCTTCCGGGTATGTGGGAAATTTCATCACCAAGGTGGAGTCCGCAGGATTGGTCAAGGAAATACACCACGGTATAACGATCATCGCCACCGGCGCTGAACAATATAAACCCACCGAATACCTTTATGGGAAAGATGACAGGGTATTCACCCTTCTGGAGCTGGAGGAGCAAATCGCCAAGGGGGAACAAAGGGTGATCAACGCGGGAAGTCTGGTGATGATCCAGTGTGTGGGCTGCAGGCAGGAAGACAGAAACTACTGCAGCCGGGTATGCTGCAGCCAGGCTATAAAAAACGCCTTGAAGCTGAAAGAGATCAACCCGGCGATGGACATCAGCATTCTGTATCGGGATATGAGAACCTACGGGTTTAAAGAGGATTATTACCGGGAAGCCGCGGAGAAGGATGTCAAGTTCATTCGCTACGAGCCGGATGATAAACCCGAGATAGAAGCGGTTGAAGAGGAAGGTAAGCCTGTTCTGAGAATAACCGCAACCGATCCTGTCTTGGGTAAGCGGCTTGCCCTGGATACCGAACTGGTGGCATTGGCCGCGGCTGTTATTCCCTCGGCAACAAGGCATGAAATATCCAAGCTTTTCAAAGTCGCTCTGAACCCGGATGGGTTCTTCCAAGAAGCCCATGTAAAACTGCGGCCTGTCGACTTCGCCGCAGACGGCGTTTTCCTGTGCGGGACTGCGCATTATCCCAAGCATATCACGGAAACGGTCAGCCAGGCTTTCGGAGCTGCCGGCCGGGCTGCAACCATTCTCACAAAGGACTCCGTCGTAGCCTCCGGTTCCGTTTGTGAGGTCAATGAGAGTGATTGCGTATCGTGCGGGGCATGCATTTCAGTTTGTAACTACGGCGCCATCGAGTTCGTGGACACGCCAAAAGGGAAAAAGGCCCGGGTCAATCCTATCCTCTGCAAAGGAGACGGTCTGTGCAACTCGAGGTGTCCGGCAGGGGCTATTACGCTGAAGCACTTTACCGATGAAGAGGTCTTTTGCCAAATTGACGCGGCGCTCCCGGCCCTTGCAGGGGATGAGACGGAAATTCCGCCCATGGACAAAGCGGCCGCAGCATCCCGGAAATAAGTTGTCATCCTAAGATTTCTCCCCCCGTTTCCACGAGGGTCGAAATGACAAAACACTGAGACACCACACTCAAACAGCCGATCAAGGAGAGAGATAAGAATGGGCGCAGGACTGATGTTCAAACCGAGAATCCTGGGTTTTTTGTGCAATTGGTGAGGATACTCGGCCGCTGACCTGGCTGGAGTTTCCAGACAACAATATACGACCGACGTTAAGCTTGTCCGCCTCATGTGTACCGGCAGAGTCGATCTGGCCTTTATACTTCGGGCTTTCTCAAATGGAGCAGACGGGGTGTTGATCGGCGGCTGTTGGCCCGGCGAATGCCATTACATTACGGAAGGGAATTACCTTGCATTAAGCACGACGCACCTGGGAAAAAGAATACTGCAACGCATAGGATTGAACCCCGAAAGATTGAGGATTGAGTGGATATCAGCCTCCGAAGGAATGCGTTTCGCCGAAGTCATGAACGACTTCTCAAAGAGGCTGAAGGAGTTGGGACCTCTTGGCAAAGGCGAAGGAATCAACGGAAAAGGACTGAAGTTCAAACTTGAAGCGGCTGGAGATCTGGTGCCCTACATCAAGTTGGTGGAAAGGGAGCGACTGAGAGTTCCCGTCAAATCGGAACAAGCCTACAATGATTTTTTTGCCGGTGAAGAGTTTGACGGCTTATTCAAAGAGTTGATCGCCGACAAGCTGGAAATGCTCCAGATCATGGCGCTCCTTCGGGAAAGACCCCTTTCAGCGGGAGAAATCTCCGAGATCCTGGGTTTGAGCCCCTCTGAAGTGTCCCTTCACCTCAACAGCTCGGCAAGACAAGGACTGGCCAATTTCGATGAAAGTCGGAAGCGCTTTGTTCCCCTGTGAGGAAGCCGGAACAAGATTTAGAAGAGGGTTAGGAAAGCAGACATGGATAACGACAAAATCGATAAAATTATAGACAAATATCCGAGCGATCCCAGTTCACTGATTCAGGTATTGCTGGAGATTCAGAGCGAAAATCGATGGCTTCCGAAAGAGGCGTTGAAGCGGGTCAGCGAGAAATTAAACGTGCCTTTGAACCGGATACAGCACATCATTACCTTCTATAAAGCCTTCAGTGTGGTACCCAAAGGCCGGCATGAAATTCACGTTTGCACCGGAACAGCCTGTCATGTTCGCGGAGCGCCCCGTCTTCTCGACACGATTCAAGACCTGACCGGGCTCAAACCCGGCGAAACGGACGAGGATTTGAGGTTCAGCCTGGAGACGGTTAACTGCGTAGGCTGCTGCGCTCTAGGGCCGGTCATCGTCGTCGACGGAGAGTACCACGGCAAAATGGCACCGGCCAAGTCGGAAGATGTATTAAAAAACTACGAGTAAGGAAAGATCATGCCTAGGATAAATTCAGCTTCCGAATTGGAAGCATTCAGGAAGGACATCCTGTCGAAAAGGGATCCGAAAAAGCCTTGCATCTCAGTATGCACCGGAACGGGTTGCCTCGCTCTCGGCGCTGCAAAGGTCGTTGCCGCCCTCAAGGAAGAGATCAATAAACAGGGACTGGAAAATAAAGTGGGTGTCGTGGATGTTAAGGAAACAGGCTGCCCCGGCTTCTGCGAGAGAGGCCCTATCATCGTGATTCACCCCGAGGAGATCTGCTATCTTCAGGTGCAGCCCGGTGATGCGGAAGAAATCGTTTCCCAGACCATCCTCGCCAAGAAGGTCATCGACAGGTTGCTCTATGCTGTTCCCGGTGTCGATGAGAAGATAACCCGCGAATCCGAGATCCCCTTCTACAAGAATCAGATGCGTAACTTGATCGGCAACAATATCAAGATCGATCCCAAGAAGCTTGACGACTACCTCGCAGTCGGAGGCTATTCCGCCCTGGTCAAAGCCCTTTTTCAGAACACCCCTGAGCAGGTCGTGGAGCTGGTCAAGCATTCCAACCTGAGAGGCAGGGGAGGCGCCGGATTTCCTGCAGGCAGAAAGTGGGAGTTTGCCCGCAACAATCCTGATGAGCCGAAGTATGTGATCGTCAACGCCGATGAGGGAGACCCGGGTGCATTCATGGACAGGGCACTCCTCGAAGGGAACCCTTTCTCCGTTCTCGAAGGGTTGACCATCGGAGCCTATGCCATCGGCTCCCACGAGGGCTATTTCTACGTTCGGCAGGAATACCCCCTGGCCGTGGAAAACATCACCCTCGCGATCAAACAGGCTGAGGAGTACGGCTTCCTCGGAAAAAACATCCTCGGTTCGGGTTTTGATTTCCATGTCAAAGTGCACCGCGGAGCCGGCGCGTTTGTATGCGGCGAAGAAACATCTCTCCTCGCATCTCTGGAAGGCAAGGCCGGAGAGCCGAGATCAAGGCCGCCCTACCCGGCCGTGAAAGGTCTCAGAGGCAAGCCGACCAACATCAACAACGTGGAGACATGGGCCAATATCCCCTTGATTATCAACAAGGGGGCTGATTACCTCGCCTCGATAGGCACCGGGGGAAGCAAAGGCACCAAGATATTTTCGCTGGTCGGCAAGGTGAACAACACCGGTCTCGTGGAAGTGCCCATGGGCATAACCCTGAGAGACATTATCTACAAGGTGGGCGGCGGCGTCTCCGGAGGCAAAAAGTTCAAAGCTGTGCAGACGGGTGGGCCCTCCGGAGGATGTATCCCTGAAGAACATCTGGACATCAAAGTCGATTTTGACGAACTGGCCAAAGTCGGGGCCATCATGGGTTCGGGCGGCATGATCGTCATGGACGAAGATACCTGCATGGTGGATGTGGCCAGGTATTTTCTCAATTTTCTAAGCGGTGAATCGTGCGGCAAATGCACCCCCTGCCGCGAAGGCATCAGGCAGATGCTCAAGATCCTGACAAACATCAGTGAGGGAAAGGGAAAAGAGGGCGACATCGAGCTTTTGGAGGACCTGGCCGAAGCGACCCGGGATGCATCACTTTGCGCTCTAGGCGGGAGCGCCCCCAATCCTGTTCGAAGCACGATACGCTACTTCAGGGATGAGTATGAGGCCCATATCAGGGACAAACGGTGCCCGGCCTTTGTGTGCAAGAATCTGATTTCATACCATATCGACCCGGCGAAGTGCCAGGCCTGCATGATCTGCCTCAGGAAATGTCCCGCAGAGGCGATTACAGGAGGCAAGAAACAGATTCATGTCATTGACCAGGAGAAATGCACCAAGTGCGGAACGTGCTTTGAGGTTTGTCCTCCTCGTTTTCATGCGGTAAAAAGGCTTTCCGGCGAGCCGGTTCCGCCTCCGATCCCTGAAGAAGCCAGAATCCTAGCCAGAGAGAGCAAACAAACATGAGCGAAATCCTTTTGCAGATCGACGGAAGAGAAGTCAAAGCCGATGAGGGGATGACCGTCTTGGAGGCGGCCCGGAGCGCAGGAATCCACATCCCGACACTCTGTCACCACGACAAACTGGCACCCTATGGAGCGTGTCGGATTTGCGTCGTGGAAGTGAATGCTCGGGGCAGGAAAACGCTTGCGGCTGCTTGCGTTTACCCGGTGGAACCCAATCTGGCGGTCAGGACCAGATCCGAGAAGGTGGACAAAACCCGCAAAATGATCCTGGAGCTGCTGCTGGCCCATGCCCCGGATGCCCCGGCATTGCAGGAGTTGGCGCTGGAGTATGGGGCGGACAAGCACCGGTTCGAGAAAGAGTCCTCATTTTGCGTTCTTTGCGGTCTTTGCGTGAGATACTGTACGGAAGTCAAGAAGAAAAACGCCATTGGATTTTTCGACAGAGGCGCAAGGCGGGAGATCCATTTCATTCCGGAAATAGCCGCCAAGGAGTGCTGGAACTGCAAGGAATGCTTTCCGCTCTGCCCAACATCTTATCTCCAGGCCGCTTACCATTTAACCGAAGCGCTCGCCTTTCCCCGACCTTCTTCCAAACCCGCATCAGGGGAATAGTGGACAGGTCAAGAGATAATGCACAGGATAAGGCTCATAGAGGATTTGATCGGGAAAACCGGATGGTTGAGTCGACAAACCACAGCCATATCTTACGGCTCCCTTCCTGGGTAAAGGAAGCGTTATTTCTTTTCCTTGTTTCTCTTCTCCTTGCCGCCCCATCCGCTCAGGCGTCCACGGTCCGGGTGGAGCCCATCCCCTCCACGGACCTCTATGAGGTTGGGAAGTCCTACCCCGTTCTTTTTCAACTGAACGTGTCCAAGGGATGGTACCTTCACGGCACGGAAGAAGACGAGAAAGGGCTCATCCCTACGAGACTTCGCTTCAGGGCGCCGGAAGGCGTCGAGGTCAGGGATGTTCTTTTCCCTCTTCCTGAATTCATCAAGTTCGAATACACCGCTCGTCCTGTCCAAACCTTTTCCGGACGGATCCCGGTGTATGCTACCCTCATCGTATCGGAAGATGCGCCTCCGGGAGAGTACACCCTCCAGGGCATTCTTTCCTACCAGGCCTGCTCCGTTTCCACCTGCCTTGCCCCTGATGAGGTGGTCTTCACCCTGCCCGTCACTGTGGTGACCAAGGGCGCGCCCACCCGTTCACTCAACCGGGATCTTTTTCTCCGTGCTGATATGCAGCGCCGGCCCTTGCCCGCCGGCCTGTGGCTTTCCCTGATCGGATTTTTTCTGGGCGGTCTGGCCCTGAACCTCACCCCCTGCATCTATCCCCTCATTCCCATTACCGTGTCTTACTTCGGCGGCAGAACCCGGAGCGGCAGCACGCTTCTCCAGGCAGGCCTGTATTTGCTCGGCCTTGCAGTGACCAACTCCTCGCTCGGTGTGTGGGCTGCCCTGTCCGGCCGGTTGCTCGGATCGATTCTCCAGAGTCCCCTGGTTGTCATCCTCATGGCAGTCCTTTTCCTAATTCTGGCCATGAGCTTCTTCGGATTCTGGGAATTCCGGGTGCCGATGTGGCTGACCCGGAGAGCCTCGACAAATTATGGGGGATACTTCGGGGCTTTTTTCATGGGCCTCACCCTGGGAATCGTGGCCGCCCCCTGTCTCGGGCCCTTCATTCTCGGTCTCCTGACCTATGTGGCCCAGCTCGGCGATCCATGGGCCGGCTTCTTGTGTTTCTTTGTTCTGAGTCTGGGACTCGGACTTCCTCTTGCCTTCCTTGCTTTTTTTTCAGGCGTCGTGGACCGGCTACCCTTGTCCGGAGACTGGATGGTGTGGATCCGGAAGCTCATGGGATGGATCCTGGTAGCCATGGCCGTTTATATGGTCAGGATCTTGATCCCTTCGGAGTTGTGGAAGTCCGTTCTCACAGCCATTGTCCCGGTTGGAGCGTCCTTGCACCTGTGTTGGTTCGACCGGACCGGTTCCGGCGTTCGACGCTTCATATTCTTCAAGAGAGTTCTGGGTTTTGTGCTTGTCGCTGCAGCCTTGGTCTATTTCGGAGTAGCGCGGCACTCCGTGCAGGCCCTTTCTTGGGTGCCCTTCGAAGAATCTCGGATGGCCCGTGCGCTGCAGGATCCGGAGCCGCTCATCCTCGATGTTTACGCGGACTGGTGCGTTCCCTGCCGCGCCATGGACAAGAAGATATTCGCGGATCCCGATGTGGCACAGCTCTCCAGGAAAGTCGTCATGATGCGCCTCGACCTGACCAGGCGGAAAACCGTCCAGGAGGAGGTGCTGAGGAAGTACGGCATCAAAGGCGTGCCCACGATCCTGTTTTTCAATGCTGAGGGCGTTGAAGTGCGGGAGTTGAGGGCTGAATCCTACCTGGACAAAGAGGAATTCCTGGACAGGCTCCGGAAGGTATTGCCGGATGCAGGCTAGCATCAGCGCCAGGAAGGAGTGCGCGGTAAGCAGGGTATCTTAGTGCATACTGCCTACTTCCTACTGCTTACTGGGCGAAGCCCTCCTCCTACCACCTGACCAGAGCGCTGCCCCAGGTCAGTCCTCCGCCGAACACAGGCAGGCAGATGAGATGCCCCGCTTGGATGCTTCCATCCCTGACCGCTTCATCAAAAGCAATGGCGCAGGATGCAGAGGAGATGTTTCCGTACTTGTGGAGGGTCACATAGAATCGGTCCATGGACACGCCCATGCTTTTGGCCATGGACTGGAACATCCTCAGGTTGGCCTGGTGAGGAATGAACCAGGTAATGTCTTCGATGGCTACGTGGTTGTGTTCGGCCGCTTCCTTGATCGATCCCACAAAATGGCGAACCGCAACCCTGAAACTGGCATTCGCTTCGATCATGTTGAGGGTGTGGAGGCCTTTGTCCACGCTTTCATGAGAGATCGGGGTGGTTCTCGACCCTCCCCCGGGAAGGAGCAGATCCTGGCCGTTCTCTCCGTCCGTGTGGAGGTGGGTGGACAGGAGCCGGTGCCCACCCTTTCCCCTGGACAGGATGGCCGCTCCGGCCCCATCCCCCCAGAGAATGCACGTGGTCCTGTCCTTCCAGTTCAGGGTTCGGGTCATGATCTCGGCGCCGACTACGAGGACCTTCTTCGCGGCCCCGGTGAGAAGGTACTGGGTGGCCACATTCAACCCAAAAATGAACCCGGAGCAGGCCGCGGTCACATCGAAGGTGACGGCCTGGGGAGCCTTCAGTTTGGCCTGGAGCCAGTTGGCCGCCGAAGGGCAGCACGTGTCGGGGGTAATGGTGGCAACGATCATCAAGTCCAGATCCTGTGCCTTCAGACCCGCCATGTCAAGCGCCCTGAGGGAAGCTTCTTTCGAGAGATCGGAGGTATTCACGTCCGGGTCGGCGACTCTTCTTTCCCTGACGCCTGTTCGCGTCGTGATCCACTCATCCGTGGTATCCAGCCCCATCTCTTGCAAGTCGAAATTGGTGAGCACCTTGGGGGGCACATAGGAACCCGTGCCCAGTATGACGATTTCGTCCATGACGTTTTCTTCTTAGTCCTCGGCTTTAATCCCTAGTTTCTTTTCTTTCGAAGCAATGGCCAGTCTCGTCTTGATCACCGTATCGGGAGTCAGGCTGATGGAATCAATGCCGCATTCCACGAGAAATTCGGCAAAGTCCGGGAAATCGCTGGGCGCCTGTCCGCAAATGCCGATCTTTCTGCCCTTTTCCTTCGCCACGGTGATCACCTGGGCAATGAGCCTCTTGACAGCCTCGTTTCTCTCATCATAAATGTGGGCCACGAGGGAAGAGTCCCTGTCGAGCCCGAGCGCCAACTGGGTCAGGTCATTGGAGCCGATGGAAAAGCCGTCAAAGATCTGCGCAAAACGGTCGGCGAGAATCACGTTGCTCGGAATCTCGCACATGACGTAGAGTTCGAGGCCCTCCTGCCCTTGTACCAGCCCGAACTCCTTCATGGTGGCGATGACCTTCTTCCCTTCCTCGGGGGTCCGGCAGAAGGGCACCATGACCTTGATGTTCGTGAGCCCCACATCATTTCTCGCAATCCGGAGGGCCCGGCATTCCAATTCAAAAGCGGGTTTGAAGGATGCATCGTAGTATCGCGAAGCGCCCCGCCAGCCGATCATGGGGTTGTTTTCCCGGGGTTCGTAAAGAAATCCTCCCACCAGGTTCTCATACTCGTTGGTCTTGAAATCGGAGAGGCGAACGATGACATCGTTGGGATAAAAACTGGCGGCGATCCGGCAGATGCCTTCGGCAAGCTTATCCACGAAAAACTGCACCTTGTCTTCATAGACGCTGGTGATCTCGTCGATCTTGTACACCACGCCCGCGACTCTCTGGTCGTTTTTCGCCTTCTTCCTCAACTCGTCATAGTTGAGAAGGGCGTTGGGGTGGATCCCGATGTGAGAACTGATAATGAACTCCTCCCTGGCCAGTCCCACCCCGTCATTGGGAATCATGCCCTGCCCGAAGGCCTGTTCCGGCATCCCCACGTTCATCATGATTCTTGTACGGGTCCTGGGGACATCCTCCAGGTCCAGAGTCTGCACGTCGTATTTGACGAGACCTTTGTACACAATGCCCGTCTCACCCTCACAGCAGGAGACGGTGATCTCCTGGCCCGTCTTGATGACCTCATCCGCATTGCCGGTGGCGATGACGCAGGGAATGCCGAGTTCTCTGGAGACAATGGCGGCATGGCACGTCCTGCCTCCTTTGTTGGTCACGATGGCCGAGGCATTCTTCATGATCGGCTCCCAGTCCGGATCGGTCATGCTGGTGACAAGCACCTCTCCGGCCTTGAACTTCCCGATCTCCGCCGACGTCTCGATGATTTTCGCCGTGCCTTGCCCCACCTTGCTTCCCACGGCCGTTCCTCTCGCGAGGATTTCGCCCGCTTCCAGCATGGAGTACGTTTCGTAGGTGCTCATGCTTCTCTGGGAATGGATCGTTTCGGGCCGGGCCTGCACGATGTAGAGTTCCCCGCTTCCCACCGTGGCGCCGTCTCCATCCTTAGCCCACTCGATGTCCATGGGCTTGAAAAAACCCGCCTCCTTGCTGTAATGGTCCTCGATGATGCACGCCCACTCGGCCAATTTCATAATCTCGTCATCCTGAAGAACATAGCGATGACGCTCGCTGAGGGTCACAGGGATGTTCTTGGTGGTGGCATCATCCTCCATGGAATAGACCATCTTAATGTCCCTGTCGCCGGCCTTGCGGCTGATGATCGCTTTTTTCCCCTGCTTGAGCGTGGGTTTGAACACATAGTACTCGTCGGGATTCACGGATCCTTGGACCACATTTTCACCGAGTCCATACGCGGCGGTAATGTACACCACGTCTTTGAACCCCGTCTCCGTATCAATGGTGAACATGACGCCGGAATATGCGGAATCGGAGCGGACCATCTTTTGAACGGCGATCGACAGGGACACATCGAATTGGCCGAATCCCTTGTCATGGCGGTAGGATATTGCGCGGTTGGTGAACAGACTCGCAAAGCACCTCTTGCACGCGTCAAGGACGCTGATCTTCCCGCGCATGTTCAGGTAGGTGTCCTGCTGGCCTGCAAAAGAAGCATCGGGAAGGTCTTCCGCGGTCGCCGACGACCGAATGGCGACATCCAGGTTGTCCATCCCCTTTTGCCCGAATTCCTCGGACAGCTTGTCGTAAGCCAGATAAATCGCCTGGGTCAGATCGGGTGGAAACTCGGCGTGCCGGATGATGTCACGAACTTCCCTGCCCTTTCTCATGAGGTTACTGAGGTCCCGGGTGTCGAGGTCTTTGAGGATCTTCTTGATTTCATCCTCGATTCCCGCATACCGCAGGAAATAACGGTACGCATAGGCCGTGATGGCGAAACCGTTCGGGATATTGATGCCATGATCATGCAGGTTGCGGTACATTTCACCAAGGGACGCATTCTTCCCGCCCACCATGGGAATATCCTCTATGCCGATTTCACTGAACCAGAGGATGAAATTCTTGCTCTTGTCGCCCGCCATGGCTTTCTCCTTGCGTTATGAGGTTGGTTGCAGGCCCTGTTTCGGCTGGAAATCTACTGATTTCAGCAAATAAGACAAGGTTATTCCTATCACTCCAGAGCGGTATTGTCAATTCACAAAATATAGGCTACCTTTAAGCCCGTAAGCAGTAGGAAGCAGGGACTATGAAGCAAAAAGCACTGTTTACAGCTAACTGCTTACTCCCTGGTATCGCTGAACCCGTTGCTGAGTGGACACAACGCGTGGTCGCTGCCGAAGCCTTTTCGCAGCTCCCGTGAATCGGAGGACCTAGAAGCCATGGCGCCCCTTCTCGAAGAAAGGATCTACCTGGACCACAATGCCACCACGCCTATCGACCCTGCCGCCGTGGAAGCCATGAGAAGGGTCATGGAGGAGGACTTCGGAAACCCTTCCAGCGCCTATTTTATGGGAAAAAGGGCCAAAGAACTCGTCGAGCAGGCGAGGAATGACCTGGCCTCCCTGCTGGGGTGTGACCCTGAAGAGGTGATTTTCACCTCAGGAGGAAGCGAATCCAACAACGCGGTCCTGAAGGGAATCCTTGACCTGAGAAGACCCGGCGAGTTCCACCTGATCACCTCCGCGATTGAACACCCTGCCGTTCTCAACCCGGCCTTGTATCTGATGGAACTCGGGGTCGATGTGACCGTTCTCCCCGTGGATCGTTTCGGGCAGGTTGATCCGGACGATGTTCGAAAAGCCCTTCGGCCCGCCACCACCCTCATCTCCATCATGCTCGCCAACAACGAGACGGGCACCCTGCAGCCTCTCGGTGATGTGGTCGGAATCGGCCGGGAGCACGGTATCCCTGTTCATACCGACGCGGCCCAGGCTGTGGGCAAATATCCCCTGGACGTTCGCAGTTTGGGGGTGGACTTTCTTACCGTCGCAGGCCACAAACTCTATGCGCCCAAGGGCGTCGGCGCCCTTTTTGTTAAAAGCGGGAGAGCCCTCACGCCTCTGATTCATGGGGCCTCCCAGGAAATGGGAAAGCGGGCCGGAACGGAAAACACCATTCTCGCCGTAGGCCTTGGAACAGCCGCCCGAGTGGCCAGGGAGCGGGTCGAAAGGGACGTCCTTCACGCGAAGACCTTAAGAGACCGATTGGAAACGCTCCTTTTCCAAAACCTGGACCCTCTCGTTCTGAACGGGCACCCCAGGGAAAGGTTGCCCAACACCCTGAATGTTTCCGTGCCCGGCATCGAAGGCGCCAAAATCCTCGAGGCCGTCCCTTCGATCATGGCCTCCACCGGGGCTGCTTGCCATGATCGGTCCGTGAAACTCTCTCACGTCCTCTCGGCCATGGGCGTTCCCGCCGAAGTGGGCATGGGAGCGCTCAGGTTCTCGGTAGGCCGCACCAACACGATGGAGCAGATCGAAAGGGCCGCTCACCTGATCATTGAAAGAGTGAGGGAAATGAGAGGATAAAGAATGAATTATTGGAGTGCTGGAGTACCGGAGCAATGGAAGAAAAACCCGCTCTCTTGATTATCGACATGGTGAAAGACAATCTTGATGAAAGCAAACCCGTGCCCGTCACCCCCCTGGCTCGAAAACTTTTCGGCCCCATCAACTCCCTCATCCGCGCTTTCCGGGACGCTTCTTGGCCCGTGGTCTTTGCCACGGACGCCTTTGCCTTCGGGGATTTCATTTTCAGGGGGAAAATGAAGCCTCACTCCCTGGCGGGAACCGCCGGAGCAGAAGTGGCGGCCGAACTGGATCGCCGGCCCGATGACCTGTGGCTTCCGAAACCCCGCTTCTCAGCTTTTTTCAGAACCGAACTTGAGGCGTGGCTTAGAGGGAGAGGGGTCACCCTGTGTGCCGTGGCGGGCATCACGACCAACTTCTGCGTGCTTACCACGGCCATGGACGCCCTTTGCTGCGACTTCAAGGCCGTGATCCTGGAAGATTGCACGACCGCGGCAACGGAGAACATCCACAGGCAGACCCTCGACATCTACCGGAAGAACGCTCTTTACCCTCTTTTCAGGGTTCTCACTTCGGAACAACTCCTCTCGGAGCTATATCAATAATTCATCAGCCCAGGCGGGCAAGCCATGCCGGAGGTTTACCCGCCTCTGGCGGGCAGACAAGCCTGGCAAAGGCAAATGAAATTCCCCTGTCGAAGATCCCGGGAATCGAAAGATCTTTAAGAAATGCGCCGGGAAAGCCGCGTCCATGGCGCAATCGGCTCACCAAGTTAACAAGTTTACTGCGTTAGACTTCCAAAACGAAGTCAACAACACTCCTCGCGTCCCTTGATCATATCAACCAATTCATAGACGTCTTCCCATTTGTTCTGGCAGTTCCCGCACCTGACCGTCTGAAATGCCTTCCCGGCATCCACCTCCACAAAGCCTCCCTTAAGCGATTCACAACCACAAAACGGGCGTACCAATCCCCCAGTCTTGATATATTCCTCGTTGCTCATTATGACTCGTTCCCTCCTCTGCAAAAACTGATAGGGGTCTCAACTGGAGAGCTTTATCGAGGGCGTTCGTAGGAGGAAATGTACGGAAATTGTCGCCATGAAGAGCGCCTCGCTTATCAGCTTGGGGCCTTTTAATAATTATCAGCGAACCATTCGCAATGCATATGGAAAACCGTGTTGGGTAGCGGTCGAGGCGTGATATGGCAGATGTGAATAATCGGCCAAATTCAGTAGAATTCAAACGCACTTACTCATTTCCACTTTTTTGTGTCACACTCGCGTCATCAAAGGTGTCTAATGGGGAAAAGGGGTAATTCCATGGGAGAAGAAAACCCTGCAAACGAACCGAGCCTTGAAAGCCTGGTGGATCTGGCCAAACAAGGCCGAAAAAGCGCCCTTGACGAGCTGGTGAGGAGGATTCAAGACGGGATCTACAATCTGGCCCTCAGGACTCTTTTCCTGCCGGCCGACGCCGAAGACGCGACTCAAGAGATCCTGATCAAGGTGATTACCCATCTCTCCGATTTTAAAGGACAAAGCCGCTTCACCACGTGGGTGTTTCGCATAGCCGCCAACCATTTGCTCACCACCCGCAAACGCCGGGCAGAGAAACGGGGGTTTTCTTTCGAGAAGGCCGGAGAGGCAATAGAAGCTGCGTTGTCCGTGTCAGGCTCCGAAAACGTGGAGGCCTGCGAAAACGATTTGGTGGTGGAAGAAATAAGACTGTCCTGTTTACAGGGGATGCTGCTCTGCCTGAGCCGGGAGATTCGCCTGGCCTTTATCCTGGGAGTGGTCTTCGAAGTCACGAGCGTCGAGGCTAGCCGCATTCTGAATATCACGCAGGAAACCTTTCGCAAGCGTCTTTCCCGAGGACGCAGACAGATTCGGGACTTCATGACCAGGAAATGCAGTCTCATGAACCCGGAGAATCCCTGCTCCTGTGCCGGGATAATTCCCCACGAAATCAGGATCAAGATGCTCGATCCTGAACACCTTCGGTTTGCCAACCATCGCTGCCATGCCCGCGGAAGTGACTTGGCCGCGGCCAGGCTGCACGAGCTTGACGAACTGCGGCGTGTGGCGGCCTTGTTTCGGAGCCATCCTGACTATGCCGCACCGGACACCTTTGTGGAATCCATCAGGCGGTTGGTGGAAACCGGGAGGTTGGAAATCTCAAATATCCACTGATCAATCGACCCAGACCATAGGTGGGGACGGAAGCTATCGGGACTGCCGAATCCCAAATCCACCACCCAATTCAGGATGCGTTCTTTGAACCGATGCCTTAGGCGATATTCCTGATTACCAGCAAGGCGTCAGATGCAAGGCGCGGTGTCGGCGCAAGGCATAGGGCGCACGGCCCACGGAAAAACGAAAACCAAAAAGACCTCGTGCCGTGGGCCTTGAGCCCTCTTATCACATACGCCGCAAGGAGGAGCGAGCGAAGGCAACGCCGCAGATGATGCTTTGATGCTGAATCAGGACAAATCAAGGAGGGTTGACATGCAGATCATGAAAGAGTTTCTGGCCCCCTGCGGGCTGTATTGCGGGGTATGTTCGATCATGATAGCCCACAGGGACAAGAACCAGAAGTTCAAGGAACGATTGGGGACCATCTACGGGGTTTCAGCGGAAAGGATTCGCTGCCGGGGATGTCTGTCCAGCGAGGTGTTCGCCTACTGCACTACTTGCCCGATCAGGTCTTGCACCCGGGAGAAGGGCTATGAGGGGTGCCACCAGTGCCATGAGTTTCCTTGTGAGCACATCCACAATTTCCCGGTACCCGTGGGCAAGAAGGTCATTCTACGGGCCGTACCGGCGCGGCGTGAGATGGGGACGGAGAAGTGGGTCGAGGCCGAGGAAAAGCGCTACCAATGCCCCCATTGCGGGACCCAACTGTTCAGGGGAGCCAAGCGCTGTCGTCATTGTGGAGCAGCGGTGGATCTGGATTGATTTCCGCCATCACTTTCGCCTGATGGTGCATTTTTTCCTGTTTCCTGTTTTCCTGTTTCCTGGGGTCGGGCCATTTTAAGTCCTTGATTATGCGGCATTAAGATCCTGGAAATAAGTGTTCTTGCGGCCTATATCGGCGTTTTCAGCCCCAAAAAGAGCCTCATAATGAGCCCGGCATGTAATACCCGTTCGCTCTTGCGATTGACTCATATGAATAACAGACTTTTTGGCCCCAAAAAACGCATTATAGGGCCATTGCAGAGGGGCATCCCTGCACTATTCCATCAGATATCCTATACTTCCCGTGGCCCGACCCCAACCACTAAACAGGGCACGTTCTTCACGTTTGCACTTTCATGGAAAACGCCCTGGCCTATCTAATCCTGATTGTCTTGCCATGTGAGACAACCGTCATAGTCGAACCAGCTTCGCGACCGAAATATGGAAATATGAAGGATGTCCCTGACCCCGCCCTAGTAGATGATTCCGTCATGGTGTTCAGAAGCGAGATATCCTCTTGCTTTTCCTGACAAATATTGGTATAATTTATGTTTATAAAGAAGAGATGGGACTCGCTTTACCAAAATGACTTCTGCTCACCTCAAAATGCTCGCAAACCGCATCGTTAGGGTCTCTCCTGGCAAAGCTGATTGCAGATCCACGCATAAGATTAGCTCACCAAACACTGCCTCCAGCTTATTGACCAAGACCTTCAAAGTCCTGTGGAAATGCTTTCGAGCTTTGGGTCTGATAATGTTGCTTATTAATTCGGCATTTGTCTCGGTATTTTGGACGGACGAACTAGTGGCTCCTTGTGAGCAATACATGAGTTGCGAGGACTACCTGAGTGCTCAGCGATGCTATGATCGAGTCCTCACGGTAATAAATAAAAGACTTGGTCCACTGGATCAAGCCACGATAAAGTGCGCAAGTAAATTGGCAACTGCTTATATCCAATTGGGCCAACTCAAATGTGCGGAGGCTATTCTCTTACAAACAAGAGACGCTAAAATTAGCAGCCTAGGGAGTGATGACCGTGACTTAATCCCTACGTTATTAGCTCTCGGCGATACAGCTTATCAACTCGGCAAATACGCCGAAGCTGAGGTGACCTACCGCTACGCTCTCTCGTTGAGCGAAAAGCATCATAATTCAGACAATACGCTGTCGGTAATACCTCTAATGAAGCTGGGATTGCTCTATTCTTCCCTCGGTTTGGACTATAAAAAGAAGGACTTCTTTCTTAGAAAGGCGCTGGAAGTTCTCGAAAAAACTTATGTGTCCGCCTACGCCAAAAGAGCATGGTCACTACAATGGATCGCATCAATATCTTATGACCTCGAAGATTATGACAAATCGGAATATTACTTGAATTTGTTAATCTCAGAAATAGAAAAGGATTATGGGACAGAGAGCCGGTACCTTGTAGGACATTTAACATTACTTGGTTCAGTTTATGATAAGCTCTCCGAAACTGAGAAAGCTGAAAACTGTTTCCTTAGAGCGCTAGCGATAGAAGAGAAGAATTGTGGGCACCGTAGCCTTCAAGCAGCTAGAACCTATAGAGCTCTTGGGCATTTCCAGGCTCACATTCACAATTACGAAAAAGCGGCGGCATCGTACGACCAGAGCCTGAACATTTTTGTGGAGTTGCTTGGGACGGATAACAGGGAAGCTGCCCGGATGATGGCACTTCTGTCCGATGCTTATTATAGAACGAAGAACTTAGAAAAAGCGACTTTCTACGCAAATCAAGCCCTTCGTATTTTGCCAGCAACTTCAGTAGAGAATAGTGATTTGATCTATTGTTTTCTGGAGGCACTTGGAGATTACGCCAGAGCAGGCGGCGAGTTTGACAAATCTCTTGATTACTTCATAAGAGCTGAAAGAGTGCAGACAAAAATGTTTCAAAACATAACTTCATTTGCTACCCAAGAACAGAAGCTGAACTTTCTTCTCCATAACGAACATCTCTTGAGTTTTATGTTTTCCCTAGTCTCCTATTACCTTCCATCTAATCGAGTAGCCAAGGAGGATTTGTTTAACGTTTGGTTGAAAAGAAAAGGATTAGTCTTCGCATTCGAAAGAAGCTTAAACAGAGCGATAAACCTTTCAGATGATCCTACTATTTTCAAACGTCATGCTGAACTTAATGCGCGAAGATTTCAGTTATCCAGCCTTTCGTTCTTGTCACCAAACGCGATTTCCGCCAGTGAAACTGTCGAGAAAATCCAGCACTTGAAAGAGAGTATTCAGATGTTGGAAACCGAGCTTTTTACCACAAGCGATTTTGGAAAAGCCTTTTGGAATGAAGACGACATCTCTCCAGGAGACTGTGCTGGACTCGCAGCATCTTTGCCTGAAAAAAGTGTTTTGATAGATTTTGTCAGAATAAACTTGCTGCAATTCGGTCACCCAGACAGCACCTATCTTTTGCATCGTGCCCACTATCTTGCTTTTGTTCTCCCGGCAAAGTGTCCAAATAGACTGGAGCTTATTGACCTTGGTGAAGCCAAAAAGATCGAAGATAAGCTTGTCTCTTTTAGAAATAACGTACTCTTAATGGGAGAGCAGACCCCGGACTCGGCCAGAGATCTTTATAAGTTAATCTTTGAACCTATAAGAGGAAAGCTGCGAGACCAAGAAAGGTTGATTATAAGTCCTGATGGCGAACTGCATCTCATTCCTTTTGAAGTGCTGCAAGCACCAAGCGGCAAATACCTTATCGAGGATTATGTCATCAGCTATGTTTCGGCGACCCAAGAAGTATTTGGTTTTGGTCAATCCATCCCCCCACAGGTCGAAGATTCGATAATTATAGGAGATCCCGCCTTTGATCTTTACGTCGAAGACAGAAATAGCAGAATTGCTTATTCTACTCCTGAAGATACTACTCATTGGAGTGGCGGTCGCCGCTCGGTGGATTTAAGGGATCTCAGATTCAGGGATCTCCATCACACAAAAGAAGAAGCAATTGCAGTCCAGTCAATACTCGGCAAAGACAAGGCAAGGTTATTCACTGGCGTGGACGCTAATGAATCATTACTTCGACATTGCACTAATCCACGTATCCTTCATGTTGCAACACACGGCTTTTTCTTAAGCGATCAGCAACTCCCTAAGCTCGGCCTTTTTGATATGCCTCTGCAATCCGTCTCGGGACACTCCCGTTTCGAGAAAAGCGGCGGCATGAAAATACTAGAAAACCCTATGCTCCGGTCGGGGCTTGCTCTTACAGGTGCCAATTCCTCTCTCGGTATCTACAATGGCCAAAATGAGGACGGCATCTTGACGGCAGAGGAGGTACTTGGATTGAAGTTGTGGGGCACAGAGATGGTAGTTCTTTCAGCTTGTGATACTGGACTTGGCGCCTTAAAAAACGGAGAAGGTGTTTTCGGGCTAAGGAGGGCTTTTGCACTTGCTGGGGCAAAAAGCCTTGTCATGAGCCTGTGGTCTGTACCTGACGAAGAGACTAAAGAGCTTATGGTTCAATTTTACAGTAATCTAAAGACTGGCGGTATGGATCGTTGCCAGGCCCTCAGGCAAGCTATGCTCAGGGAGATGAAGATTGTTGAAGAACGGTACGGATATGCTTATCCTCTTTGCTGGGGAGGCTTTGTTTTTGTCGGTGATCCAGGTTAATGATAGCTGGATTACACATTCATGCTAGTCTTAGTAGCAGTGACTTTCATAAGATTGTGCGCATTGCATGCTTTAATTCTGTGAGGAGAGAGGTTTCACTATGAAGAGGCTCCTATTTTCATTTCTTCGGCTCTTGCCCGCATTAGTAATGGCGGTTATATATCCTTGCCAAAACGGTTTCGGACAGACTCGAATCAGCCCTTTTAGCGGTACGAATTCAAATGTAGATCGGTTTCGAGAACGCGTCGTCGTTGCGGAGACTTCCCTTCGTTTACTGCCTGATGACATTGTCAAACTCCTTGGAATCACACCAGCGAGAAATGAAGAGCTTGAACGACGACTGGCACCTTCTCTCCAGGGAATCGTCAAGAACCTTGTCCTGGAAAACACGCGAGGGGGTAAAGATATAGCCGTTTACATGAATGCCTCCCCTGCGGTGGTCTTTATAGCGACTAAGAAAGGCTTCGGTAGTGGTGTCATCATTGATGAATATGGCCACGTGATAACGAACTGGCACGTCGTAGAGAACTCTTCAGAGGTGGGAGTGGTTTTCAAGCCAAAGGACACTGCTGAACTGAGGAAGGAACTTGCTTTTTCAGCTTCTGTGGAAAAGATAGATCAGATTGCTGATCTTGCCTTGCTAAGGATTGACAAACCGCCTCAACTGTCAGACTACCTGCGTATTGGTGATGCGACTCAACTCGCTGTTGGGCAGGATGTCCATGCTATCGGCCACCCAGAAGGTGCGATATGGACATACACGAAAGGCTTGATAAGCCAAATAAGACCAAACTACAAGTGGACTTATTCTGATGATGGGACTCAACATAGCGCAAACGTCATCCAAACCCAGACGCCCATATTCTTTGGCAACTCAGGTGGTCCTCTGCTCGATGACGCCTGCAGAATTGTCGGCATTACGTCCTTCGGTGGAGAGAGCCAGGCTGTTAGTTTTGCTGTTGCAGCTGATGAAATCCAAAGATTTCTGCTGAGAAAGGGAAATCGCATTACTTCTATTTCCCGCGACCAACATGAACGTCCATCTATTCGCCCTCCTGATAAACCATGTCGGTGTCCAGAACCATACGACACTGACGGTTTTGGGCGACCTAATGTGTTTGGATGTTATCGCGAATCTAGGACCCCCCCGCCGGACTTTTGGCTTGTAAACACCAAATCCATGTATCCCCCTAGTTACTTAGCCCTTTCTTCTCACAAAGGCGGCCCCATAAATACTATTGTTCTAAGCCCCGACGGGCGCTGGAAAACCCAATGGCATTATATGGACACGAATTGTGATGGATTGCTGGACCTTGTTGGGCATTTGTCGTACGGAGGCGCGAGTTTCGATAGCTATAGAAGACCTGAAAGAGAACTATATATGAATGAAATGGCAAGTGAACTTTTTGACGGTCTTAAATCAAGAATAATACCATACCATTATCTTCGTATTTGCCAGTGACCGATAAGTCTAAGGCTGCATCCGAGTGCGGAGGAAGCAAAGCTGCGGTAAGTATTTTCCGGCAGGTTGCGCGTTTGTACAACTGGATTCTCATTAGATCGAGACGCTCGCGCCATATGCACACCCGACTTAGCTCTGTGGTAAGCGATTGATTTCGAGACTGCTTTTATGAATTTCGGTCAAGCAGAAAAGAGCATAAGGACTACTTGGCTTCTTAGCGCAATAGCCATCCCAGTTTTTTTTGGGTATGTTCTTACTGGGAAAGGAGCCAAATATAATTTACAATTACTTCTGCCATGGGTTTTTCCCGTTGGTCCACATATATTTGACTGCTTCGCTATATTGTTCCTCGTTTTAATTCTTGCCTTCATGGTTTTTAGAAGAAGTCGAATCGGTGCGGTCTTGCTCTTGTTTGAGTATATTCTTAACAGGTATTATACGATTATGTGGTTATATTTTTCGAGTAGTGCTTTCATAATCACTTGGCTTTGTGTGAGTGTCGTTTGGGGTTTACTCTTTCTTCAAGGTATGAGGGGGACTTTCGTATATCATCGCCTAAAGGGTAAGATGAGCGTAGAATCCCTCGACAAACCAATTCCAGTGAGAGCCGAGTAAAGAAATCGCTTGAATCGGACTATCCGGGGCCAGAGGCCCCGGCTTTACGCCCGATTCATGGCTTCGCCACTGCGATTTCAAGAACATTTTCGGGGCACAGCCCAACGTCTCTTACCTGGTCCAGAGGGCCAGGATTTCCAGTATCCATTAAATCTCGCTGTAGAGGATGGATACTCTTCCATTCTATGGGAGAATGGGACGGGGAGAATGGGACGTTCTTCATATTTGCACTTTCATGGCAAATGATGAGACTTTCCCTCTTTAAGCCTCTCTCCCCGGTCTACTGACTGCGTAATGCCTGCAACGGATAGCTTAAGTCTCTTCGCTAAGCCCGATTAAAAATTCTTTGCAGTCCCTTTTGTCCTCAAAGATTTGTCGTCTTTGGTTCCCCCTGGCAATAATATGACGCAGCGCCCCCGGCGTATCTAATCGTGATTGTCTTGGCATGTAAGACAACCATCATAGTCAAACCAGCTTCGCAAGCAAAATATGAGAATGTGAAGATGTCCCCTATCCGTACGAAACCTAGCTTATCACGCAAAATATTCAGGCGTTCTTAAAGATTACTGCGGTTACGTTCAAGAGTTCGAGAGGCAGCGACTATTTGCGCAGCAATCTGATCGCAAACCTTGGCGAACTCCCAGTTGAGACGCTCCATTCCGTTTGGAGGAGCCTTTCATCTAATCCCCATGTTTTGCGAAATTCATGCACCCAATTCTGAGCAACAGCGGCTAAAGTGTCGGCCACAGAGGAATCATCTTGATACATAGATGCCCCTTCTTAGAGGATTGACCCAAGTACGTGCGCTGAGCTTCAGCAGCCGAGCGAAGCGAGGTCGCCCGAAAGCTGCTCATTAGGCTGTATCCTACATGAGATCGAATGCTGTTACTATTCCGATGATCTGGTCCGGGTTATCAGGGTGCTGAACAAGAACTGGCCGATCTTTCATTAACTCAAGGGCGTCATGAATCTCAGTGTCTGGTTTTACTGATATCGCTTCAGGGGGATCAATGATGCCGTTCTCAATTGCTTTGCCAAGAGTCATGCCAAGAGAATCCTCACGTTTCCAATCTTCTCGTCGCAAAGCCTTAGCCAATGAGTGATCAGAGATGAGTCGCCAACCCCACCCCGGGATCAAGAGTGGTAGATACGAGAATGAGCTTGTGAGCATCCTTTGCCGGAGAAATGCCAAAGGCTGCCAGAGTTCGGCCTGAATGACGGTTTTCACCATGAAGTCGGCAACGGTTGTGCAGTCGTTTGTCAAGGCGTCCTCCAATACAATACTTAGTTCGACTGTGTGAGCCGTGATATGCCTCGCATATGCCCCTTGATGTGATGCATCGTTTCTAGCCACGCGAACAATTCTATATAAAACGTCGAAAGGAGTATAAAGATAGCGGAATTTTGTCGAAAGGCAAAACGCGAGAGGAGATATCTTAGCAACGCTGCGAAGTTTTCCCTCAAAAGCATTCAGGGTGCTTGCCTTGCTGAGCAGAGCCGTCCCCAGATGTTCGATGGCAAACAACACCTCTTGAAATCCTTCAGCGTCACTGAAGGCTCTTGCACGCGCATCTCGAAGGTGATCACGGTAGGCAATTCGCGTATCTTTAGGCAATGCAACCATACTTCTCGTTTATACACGATGATGAGTAGTGGAGCAACCTAACTATGATGATGAGCAGTGCCGGAGCAAGGAGAGGGGATATTCAGCAATCGATCAGAAATTTTGAAGCGATGAATTTTGATCGTCCCCAAGATTAGGCATCTGCTCGATCATCTTGTTGGGGCAGAACGGCGGCCCAAGGCCTGATCTTCGTCAGCTTTGATCCCAGCTTCTTCTCTGCTACCTCTGTATCGTATGCCGCCTGAGCGCGCAACCAATAGCCGTTCGACAGACCGAAAAATCGGCACAAACGAAGATCGGTATCTGCCGAGATGGAGCGCTTACCGGCAACGATCTCGCTGATGCGCTGGGCGGGAACGCCAACCTCCTTAGCCAGGCGATACTGGCTCAACCCCAGAGGCTTGAGGAATTCCTCAAGTAGGATCTCACCGGGGGTCACGGGTTTGAGCTTACTCATGATTGACTCTCCTCAATGATAATCTGCGATCTCAACATCTTCTGCGCCGGCTTCGGTCCACCGAAAGCAGACGCGCCATTGATCGTTAATACGAATGCTATACTGACCGACACGGTCGCCTTTGAGGGCCTCAAGGCGATTACCAGGCGGTACCTTCAAATCACTCAGCCGGGCGGCAATATCGAGTTGCCTCAGCTTTCGGCGGGCAATCGCTTCGATGTTAACGGACCGCCGTACGCGTGTACCTTTTGAGAGCGCTTCGGTATCGGCAGACCTGAATGATTTGATGATGCTCTATATTAACGCATGGCGTGATTAACGTCAAGCAGGATTATGAGGCCAACAACTGATTGAGCAGATCCCTATATCTCTACGCCCGTGGTGTTATGCAGAAAGCTTACCGCTTTGGGCGCGATAAAGCATTTCCTCTACCCTCTATGCCCTTGAAGCCGGTACCCAGGGGAACCGGATCACTTAGCCCATCTTTCCGACAGTACTCAACAGTGAAAGTGAAAGGGCACGCTGTTAGGTTTTTAAGTTTCCAGCAAATCAAGTTGCTTTTCCTCGGCAATCCTGCGACCCCGAGTGACAGAATCACTGACAGACGGAATCGATACTTTGAGTTTTCGCGCCAGGGAAGACATGGGAACCCCCAGTTCTCTGACTGCCCAGTAACACAACAGGCTACGGGCTTCCACAATCCGCCGATACTTCCCTTCGGTCCACACCTCCTCCGGCTTCACCTTCAGCACTTGAGATACCCTGGAGGCAACTCTCTCCAGGTCAAAACCTCTCGATCGGAGCGCCTAGCGCTTTTCCATTGCCTCCTCGGCCGATGCCAGCACGCGCCCCACAAAATCCCCGTCACCCAGAATCCTTTCGTCATTCCTCTGATAGACCTTCTCTTCTCTAAGTGCCTTTACCCCTTCCCATCCACCTGCACTCCGCAAGAGGCCCCCTCCCGTGAGATCCTGACGCTTCCCCTGCGCAATCCCCTCTTCCACGAACGCCCTGTAAGCCCGCCTTGCCGCGCCCAACTTCTCCCCAAACATCCCCAGCACGCTTCCCGTATCCTGCCACGGTTTTTTTACCTTCCCCATCACCACACCATGGCCGCAGTATGCGTACCCGCCAAGTTCATCGAGGTCCCCCACAAGGCCCGCTCGAATCGGGTTGAGGTGGATGTAGCGTACCAGTTCCAGAAGATAGCTATCCTCCTGGCACAAAATCGATTTAAAGCGGTTCTGGAAAAGATGACCATGTCTTCGGTACCTTCGATTGTACCACAGAGCGTAACCGGTCAAAAGACGCCTCATGACCGTGGAAATGGGCACAGGCCCTGTTCGCAGGAGGAGGTGAAAATGGTTCGGAATCAGGCTCCATGCATAGCAAGTGGTTTTCGTCTCCCTGAGGATCTCCCCCAGTCTTTCGAGAAAGTGATTCCTGTCGGCATCGCTACGGAATACCGTCCGCCTTTCAATGCCCCTGACCATGACGTGGTGGAGAGCACCTGCAGCGTCGATTCGGGATTTCCTTGGCATGCCCCATCATTACCACTGCCAATCCTTCTCTGTCAACTTAAAAACCTAACAACGTCCCCTTTCACTTTCCAGCGGACGACAAGTCGTGAAAAGACGGTGACCAATCCGTCGACTCCATCCTCGTTGATCAGCCTCCCATGGCGAGCCATATTCTCCATAGGGCTTAGGACTCTCGCAAAAACAACTTCACATTTCCATGGATAGATCCGTTCATGCTGAGGTATCGAAGCATGAACAACCGCGCCCGCCCTTCGATACCTCAGGACGAGCGCTTCTTGGGTCAATCTGTGAAGTTATTTTTGCGCAAACCCTTAGCATCAGGCTTGCCTCGGGCAAGTTCCCGTTGTTCGCTCAGCAATTCTCGGATTCGGTTGTACTCCTCCATATCCGCTAACTTGGGGTGCATCTCGACTGCCTCTTGCAGATCGACGAGCGCCACATCTATCAATCCCAGTCCTTTGAGGGGCGGACATCTACGCTGCAGAAGAGTTATACCCTTTTCATACATTACCCGCGCGTCAGCGTACCTGTCACTACATAGGAGCACGAGCCCGAGATCAAAGCAGCCAGGGATAGGATCGGGATCGGAATCCACCACTTTCCGGTAAATCTCTTCCGCTTCTTGGTACCTCCCTAGCCGGTAGTAGCACCATGCCTGTGTGGGAAGGCCTGCTCGGTCATCTTGGCCTTTAGTCTGCTCAATTACCCACTGGTACTTCGCGACGGCTGCCTTTTCATCTCCCATTGACCACAGGGTGTTAGCGATACCTTTGTGGGCCCACCAGTCGTTGGGCCGCAGTTCACTCAACTTTTCGTACGTTTGCTTTGCTTCTGTCGCCTTTTCTTTGCCTAGCTGCTGAAGTGCCCAGGCTTTGCCTGAATATGCTGAGGTGTTCGTAGGATCGCGTTGAATGACCTCATCGTACATTTCGACTGCCAAGGGATATTCAGCCATAGCGGACAGTGTGTTCGCACGGTCAAGTATGATAGACGCAGAAAGCTGCTGATTCCCAATTCTGTGCGTGATAGCAAGAGCCTGGTCAAATGTGTCCCGAGACCGACCATCGCGTCCAAGAGACAGGAGTAGATTGGCAATTGCGGATAGCACTAACGCCTGCGAAGACAGCCTTGTATCTTTACGATTTCTGGATAATTCCAGCGCTTGATCGAGATAAGTGAAAGAACCATCGTAGTCGCCTTTGGCTGTACTCATTTGCGACAAGCCTAACAAGGAGTGGAAACGGCCTGAGAAAACTTGCAGTTGCTCAAAGATATTCATGGCCCCAAGATAGCACTTCTCAGCTTCGACCAAATGATCCAGGTCCATGTACAGGTCACCCAGAGAAAGAAGTGAATCAGCTCCCCCCTCTCGATTCTGGCTCTGGTCGTACAGATCCAAAGCACTGCGAAATAGTTCGACTGCCTGTTCGTAGTCCCATTCAATCAACTTAAGCCTGGCTAAACCATCTGTGCAAGTCGCTTTTTCATTGGTCAATCTCAAGGAGTCAGCTAATGAGCACGCTTTCTCATACGTCTGCCTAGCTTCTTCATACTTCTCTGTGCTGAGTTGCGAATTTGCTTGGTTGATCAGTCCCTGTACTACGGTTCTTTGGTCTTTGCGAGCAACCGCTACTTGCAGCAGTTCATTCTGAAGGCCCTCCAAATATTGGATGTATTCAAGGTCACCGAGATTTGCCCCCAAAGCCCGCAAGAGCTGCACCGCAGACTGCACACCCGATACTTGGTCTAGATCTGAATACATTTGCCCTGCAAGACGCGCACAAGCCGCCGCAGCGTCGTATCGATCTGTTGCTTGGCACAAGTAACCCAAATCGAGCCACAATTCTGCCATAGTATCGTCAAACTGTACAGGCCACTCATGTCGCATTGCCTCATCTTCACTCAGGTTAGTCACATCAATTCCTAGCTTTTCGGCGTCAACTTCCATGAAATAGAGGATCAAGTTCTCAGGCGTCTCTTCCTGGGCTGGTTCATCCTCAGTGCCTGCAGAAGGTGTTGCTCCTTCCTGGCCTGTTTTTCCTCCAGCGCCCGTAGAAGGTGTTACTCCTTCCTGGGCTGGTTCATCCGAGGGGTACAGTTCACGACGATGCCAGGCTTCCGGAGACAATGTAAGTAGAGGTGTATCATTCCCATACTCAGCATTCTCACTCGCGGGGACGCGCAATTGCTGAACATGAAAGTTCAGCGCTTCGAGGAAATAGCCTTCCGCTAGATCCAAGTTCTCTCGAGAGTACTCTATGAGTCCCAACTCTATCACAGCTCTTAGCATACCATCGGAGTTTTCGAGCTCCTTGTGTTGATCGATGTTTTCCTTCAGGCACGTCTCGGCTTCGTCGTACCTCGAGGTATTGCGTAACCCGAAACCCAGGAGGTATGTCGCTTCTGCTTTCAACCAATCTGGTGCTTCCATATCCGGCGCTTGACGAATTTGAGCAGCCATTCGCTCAAGGGCCTCGAAGTCGTAATTCGCGACCACTTCGTGAAGGCGCCAGAGCTTGTAATGAGCTTGCTCGTCGGGAGACAGACGCCCTGCATCTGCGTGTTCCGAAATGGCCTGCAAGACTGCGTGATGCGTTCCCAGCCTTCCCTGCTGCCTCAAGAAACCCAGGAAATCGCCTATTGCTGCGGTTGCCTCTTCCTGATACGCAAGGATGGAATGGTAAGCCCGCTCTATGCCAAGATCCCAATCCACTTGGTCCCAATCAGTTTCCCCACGCCCACTTTGCTCAATCTGGGTGGTCATCAGAGCCGCAAAGAACTTCGCCGCCTGGTCACTTACCCGGCGGTAGAAGTCACGTTCTTCTTCCCACAGGTAACTCAAGACGAGTTCTCTGGTCAGGTCATGGAAACTGTAACCTCGACCAGGATACTCCTCAGCAAATGGAAGCCCGCAAAGCTGCTGATACAGTTCTTGCGGCGTCATTCCCGGATCAGTGGCAGCCACCTGGATGTTCGAGGCAGTCCCTACTCCCAATACGCTCCCCAGAACGTCTGGGGTGAACCACCTCAAAATGGCGCCACGGAAGATAGCATCTGTCAGTTTAGGAGCGAGAGAGAACAAATAGCTGATCGTCGCATCCAGAAGCAACTCTCGTCGCCTGCTACTTTTTGATTGGTTGCTGGATTCGTTAGTGTTCATGATGCACCGCCAATCGTTCGTGGGGGGTTCGTTACATACCTCAACACGAATTGCTGCAATGTTAAGGGATGGCCCTCGGCAAGGATCGTCATGGTGGTAACGACGCTCTCGTCCTGGATATAGATCACCTTCTGAATGTATTCCCTGGAGTGCTCGTCCGAAAGGGGTTGCAGCTTTTGCTGCAAACACCAATTAGTATTATCTATGGCAAAACGGGGGGTCTCTCGACCGGTAATGACACAGACAAGCCATGGGTAGCGACGAATCGCCCCTACCAACTGCTCAGCTAGCCACACCTTGGTGGGATCACTCGCCTTCTCGAAGGTATCAAAGAGGAGCACGACAGGCTGATCCCTATCGCGAATGGTTTCCAGGTTTGAAAGAAAGGCATCCACTATCATCTGCAGGTACTTCTGTCGATCGTCAGCGGGCAGTTTCGCCAGTCTCAAGTCCATCGCTGAGTAGAGTAGCGCAACATGCTTCACGTCTTGTCCCAGCTCACGAAGCACATCACAACAAACATCACGGAACATTGAGAATAATTCCGTCCCATATTGGTCGGACATATCGCGAAGGATTTCTGCCATGGAGTAACTGGAGTGCTTGAAATCGATGCGGGCGCGCCTCAATCCCTCGCTAATTTCCCAGAATTGATCTAGCAGTATCGTCTTGCCCATACCTTTCTCAGCTTCCATCAGCAATATGTGGACCGGCGTTCGACCAGAAATCATTTCACGGAACAACCTTCTCTCCTCATCGCGATCGACGTAGGTTTTCCTGATCTTCGCCTCAGCGGAAAGACGTGAGAGGTCATTATCGGGTGCTGTGGGTTTAAGTAATTCATCCAGGCGCTTTCGAAGTTCTATGAGGCGCTCTCGCTGATCCTCTTCATCGCGAATGAGGTCGAGTGGGATAGCAGTCTTTTCCACGAAGGTGTCCCTCTTTTCCTCAATGAGCCTAATGTTTCGCTCAACCTTTGCAATCTCTGACTGTAAGAACCCGACTTCGGTGGACATAGCATTCACCTCCCGCTTAGTAAAGCTTCCAGTTCTGCGATTCTCGCCTCGGTCCGCTGTCTGTTCCTTACCAAGTCGAGGGGGACAGCCCTATAGTCAACATACTCATTCATTCGCTCGTCGATGAGAAGAAGGCCATCACGTTGGCTCGCGAGCATGCGCCGCCAAGCAGCAATCTGGGTGCTGTCAGTAACGATGGGGGATCGTGAAACGCTAGCCTGCCAGGGTAACTCTTTCGGTGTCTTGTCTCCCCCTGCATACCAGGCAATGGCGAAGTTGTCCCGAAGGTCACTGACCTTGACAATCGGGTGCTGTTTGTCGCCCGTCCTGGTCGGAACAAAACGTCCCACATACAACGTGAGGTCAAGAACCCGGGCAAACCCATCCTGTTCAAATGCTCCAAATCCGGAGAGCGCCTCAAGTACTGCCATTGTGAATTGACTGTAGGGATTCCCCGTCCATGACACTTCATCTTTGCGCGAGGAGCCGATCACAACACGACCGCTGCTACGAGCTAGCTCGTCAAAGACAGTTGGTGGCATTGGTGATTTGATGAAGTTCTTGGCTTCAGCTTGTCCGCCGGCGTGACAGCAGTCCAGTAGCACAAGCAGTTTCTGAGATCGAATCTCGCGCAAGAGTTTCGTGAACTCCAGGCCCGAAATCGCAGTGTTTGTCAAGTCTTGCCAGTCAAACCCATAGGGAACCAAGTAGAAGTCGGGTTTGTCTGTGCCATGTCCGGAGAAATAGACGATGGTCGTATCGCGTTTTCCTGCTGATTTGGCGAGCCAATTCAAGGCCGAAATAACATTGTCGCGTCGCGCACCCTCACCAGTGAGCAGGCGTAACTGATCGCCTGGATAGGCACAACGTGAGGGGTCAATAAGTGCGTCGGAAATCGCTTTTGCGTCTTCGATTGTCACAGGCAGATCTGCGCCCACGCCGATGACAACCGCATATCCTTGTGAGAATGATTGAGACATGAGATCCTCCTTATGGAAGCTAGAATAACAGTGCGCGTCTTCCAGAGAAATCCATGGACCCCAACTGACAGTCCTTGTACTGTGTTTCTGTGACCTGACTTCTCTTGGTCAAGATGCCCATGGTGCCGATTTCTTGCTCAGATTCAGACATGTCGAGAAGGCACTGTGACACTCTCAATCGCAGGCTAAGCGATTGAGCAGATCCGAATATCTGCACGCCCGTGGTGTTATGCAGAAAGCTGACCGCTTTGGGCGCGCAAAAACATTCATTCTCTGTATCTTTGAAGCGGGTACTTAGGCGAACCGGATCGCCCGGCCGATCTTTCCGACAGTACTCAACAGGACGTTTTACGCGAGATTTGAGAACAGGGGGATTGCCCTGAAGGCCCTGGCTTCAAGCGAAGGCGGGTGAAGGCTGTCGCTGAAAAGATCGGGAAGGACCATCGGGAATCGTTCCCCGCGCACAATTTCAGCTCACCGAAACGGAAGACCTTGAAACAATTGGTTTACTTATAATCCTGTTCCTGGTGGAGTGTCAATGTTAATGTCAGGCCGGACCCCCTACCCATCCCTTGCCTCAAGAGACGGGGACGTAAGTGGCAGGCAGGGTCGCCTGCCCTACGTCCGGTATGGCAAAACATAGAGGCGGTATTTTCACGGTAAATTACTCGCGATTATTTTTGGATGGAGGCTAGAATGGTCGACTATATCCCTCGCTATATCCACCGTCAGGTCGGGGAGGATGTGATGACCAAGGACGGGGTCCGCATCTGCCCAGCCTTTCACTTCCTTGGCGAACTGGTCTAAGCGCTCGCGCAAAAATAAGTTCACCTTTCTGGGGATAGATCCGTTCATGCTGAGGTATCGAAGCATGAAAAGCCGCGCCCGCCCTTCGATACCTCAGGACGAGCGCTTGTTGGTTCAATCTGGAAAGTTATTTTTGCGCACACCCTAAGCCCGGTGCAGGTCCTTGGCATCGTTGACTTTCATCAATGTATCTTACCGGAGTGTTAACGATTGCTTTTCTTTTTGTTTATTTCTTCGATCCTTGACTTGATCTCTTTTTCAAACCCCCGCGCCGTCGGCCGGTAAAAGACCCGGGTTTTAATGTCATCGGGCAGATATTCCTGGTTGACCCACGCCCCGGGATGGTTGTGGGGATAGAGATAGCCCCTGGCATAGCCGAGCCCCTTCATCAGCCTGGTGGGAGCGTTTCGAATGTGAAGCGGCACCGGCTGCGCACCGGATTCTTCAATCTCTTTCTTCACGGCTTTCTCCGCCGCATAGAGGGCATTGCTCTTGGGCGCCGAAGCCAGGTAAACCGCTGCCTCCGCCAGAGCAAGTTCCGCCTCAGGCGGGCCGACCTTCTCCCACGCTTCAAAAGCGGCCAGGGCCACCTGAAGCGCTTGGGGGTCTGCGAGCCCGATGTCCTCGGAAGCAAACCGGATCATCCTTCTGCAGATGAAAAGCGGATCTTCCCCGGCCATCACCATCCTGTAGAGCCAGTACAGGGAAGCCTGTTCATCGCTTCCTCGGAGGGCCTTGTGAAAAGCGGAGATCAGGTTGTAGTGTTCTTCGCCGTCCTTGTCATAGGGAAGAGCCTTCCTTTTCAGTGCCTCTTCCACGTCCTTCAAGGCAACGACCTTCTTGCCTGTCTCACCCACGGCCACGTAGTCCACGGTGATTTCCAGGTTGGTCAGAGCAACCCTGGCATCCCCCGCCGAAACGTCGATCAAGTGCTCCAGGGCATCGGGCTTGATCTCCAGGTCCATATTCCCCAGCCCGGATTCCTTGTCGCGGATAGCCCGATCAAGGATCTTCCTGATCGCCTCGTTGTCGAGAGCATGAAGGATCATGACCCTTGCCCTCGAGAGAAGGGGGGGAATGATCTCAAAGGAGGGATTTTGTGTGGTGGCGCCCACAAGAACAAGAAGCCCGCTTTCCACATGAGGGAGAAAGGCATCCTGCTGCGCCTTGTTGAACCTGTGGATCTCATCGACAAAGAGGATGGTGGGTTTTCCTGAAATATTGCGGGTCCTTTCGGCCCCGTCAATCACTTGGCGCAATTCCTTTACGCCGGAAGTCACGGCCGAAAATGCCTGGAAAGGGTTTTGAGTGTACTGGGCGATCAGCTTGGCCAGCGTGGTCTTTCCTGATCCCGGCGGCCCCCACAGGATCACGGAGAAAAGGTGGCCGGATTGGATCGCTCTCAGGAGCACGGAATTCGGACCCAGAAGATGATCCTGCCCTACCATCTCCTCGATCCTTCCTGGCCTCATCCGATCGGCCAGAGGCTTGTAAGGTTGGGACTCCATCACTCCACCCGGTGGCTGATGATCTCCGTGATTCGATCGAGGGCCTGGTTCATGTCGATGGGTTTTGAGAGGATAAGATCCGCAAGCGCCGGCCGGCCGGCATCCGTGCCCTCGCGGGCATCGTAATCCGCGATCAAAACGACGGGCAGGGTCTTCTTGGATTCTTTAAGGCGCCGCACCAGGGTTTCCCCCTTCAACTCCGAAACCATGGCACCCACAATCACCAGATCGAAAGCTTTTTTCCCAACCTGCTGGAGCCCGTCGGCGGCAGAGACGGCGACCGTCACCTTGCATCCTTTAGATTCGAGGGTTCGCAGCAGGAGATCGCCGATGACCGGATCTTCTTCAAAAATGAGGATTCGCGCATTCCTGATGCTCCTTCGCCCTGGGGATCGTTTCTTTTCCTGCCCTTCTCTGTTTGCCAGGGGGAGCCTGACAGTCACCGTGGTCCCTTCGTTTTCCTTGCTGTTGATTTCCATGTGCCCACGATGGCGCCGGATAATGGCCCGGGACAACGTGAGTCCCAACCCGCTTTTCTCCGACCCTTTGGTTGTAAAGAAGGGATCGACGACCCTTTCCCTGATGTGGGCAGGAATGCCCATCCCGCTGTCCTGGATATAGATGTAGGCGTGTCCCGCGTTTTCCTCAGTGCTCAAATAAAGGTATCCTCCCCCGGGCATGGCGTCGACGGCGTTCTTCACCAAATGGGAAAGCATTTGCCGGATCTCTTCCGGATCACCCTCTACCGATGAAACGGACCTGAGGTACGTCTTGACCTTGATATCCGTCCCCTTTTCCACGCCTTCTTTGATCTTTACAGCTCCAGCGGCAAGGGCTTCTTTGACCACTTTTTTAAGATCAAAGGGAACCCAAAGCGATTGATTAGGGACATCGTTCGTGATGCATTCCAAAGCCCTTTCTACCGTTTCCATCCTGCTGACCCCGTCCTCGATTCGCTTTCTTGCCTCCGATTGACCGCGGCCTTGGGATTGCCAAGCCGAAGCCATCCCCTCTTGGATCACGTCCATGGAGTTTTTCAACGCCCTGCTCAGTCCCGAGGCCATCGTCCGAAGGGCCCCCGCCTTGAGGGATTCGGCAAGGAGCCCCTCTCTTTTTTTTCTCTCTTCGTTTCGCGTGAGCATCAGAAGAAAAGCACGGCGACCGTTGGCTCGGATCTTTCGAACCCTCGTGTCCCAGCCAAGGGCAGACCCATCCTTGCCGACCAGTTCAACCTCATGAGGGTCGGAACCCGCCTTGTCAAAGCGTTGCTTCCCGTAAATGCCCCCGACCGTCACTTTCAGCCGAGAAGGAACGAAAGCCCTGAAATCCCGGTCCAGGACTTCCTTCATCGTGTAGCCCAGCTCATTCAGAATGACCTCATTGGCGTCAATGATTTTGCCCTTCTGGATGACCATGAAGCCTGCGGGTAAACCATTGAGCAGGGTCTCCTTGTGGTTCAGGGATCGTTGCAGGTCCGCCTTTTCCTTTCTGAGAGAGGCAAGCTCCTTTTTCACCCCGTCGTGGACGGCTCTTTGCTTTTCCCCCATGTAATACCTCTCTTTGTCGGTCGTTCACTTCTCGGGATCACGGCATGCGTCGGAATCATGGCCCGTGACTTCTTGGCAGAATAGGCTTGCTGATCGCAAACGGATACCGTATCATTCCCGCCGGAAACCTTACAACAGGGGAAAAGAACCGTCAATCCCCTGCCGGTCTTGTGCTGAACCCTTTCACCGTGATGGTCTCTTGAGGATTTCGTGGAAAATTTCACCCACTTGCACGTCCATTCGGAATACAGTCTCCTGGACGGTGCCATAAGGATCGATCGACTCCTGGACAGGGCCGCCGCCCTGGGCATGGACGCCGTGGCGGTGACGGATCATGGAAACATCTTCGGGGCCGTGGAGCTTTTCAGGGAGTCTGCCAAGAAGAACGTCAGACCCATTCTGGGCTGCGAGGTCTATGTGGCACCGGGAAACCGCAAAGACCGCTCCGCCCCGGTCGATGGGGGCCCCATCGCCAATCATCTCATCCTTCTGGTGATGAACCGGGAAGGGTACGTCAACTTGTGCCGGCTTGTGACGCTCGGCCATCTCGAAGGGTTCTACTATCACCCCCGGGTGGACATGGAGCTGTTGCGGGAGCATCATGCCGGGCTGATAGCCCTTTCCGCCTGCCTGAAAGGCCGCATTCCCTACCTCATCCATGCGAACCGCGCCAAGGAAGCGAAAGAGCACGCGCGCGAGCTCGCTTCCCTATTCGACCACAACAGATTTTACATAGAAATCCAGGCCAACATGCTCCCCGAGCAGATCACGGTCAACCAGGCGCTTAAAGATCTCGGACGGGAACTGTCCGTTCCCCTTGTAGCAACCAATGATTGTCACTACTTGAGCAAAGACGATGCGGAAGCCCACGACGTTCTGCTTTGCATCCAGACCGGCAAAACGGTCGATGACGCGAAGAGGATGCGTTTTTCCAACGACCAGTTCTTTTTCAAGTCCAGGGCTGAAATGGAATCGTCTCTCGGCGGCGCTGAGTGGCACGAGGCTATGGACAACACCCTGGAGGTCGCTCGCCGATGCGAATTCCACATGGAGTTCGGGAAATACAAATATCCGGTTTTTCAAGTTCCCCATCAGAGAAGCCTTGAGGATATGCTTGCAGAGGAATCGAGAAAGGGCCTGGCCGGCCGGCTCGATCAGAAAGACCGGGAAGGCGCTCATTTCACCCCGGAGCAGGTCCAGGAATACAAGGACAGGCTCGAATACGAGCTGGGCGTGATCAACAGCATGGGTTTTGCCGGATACTTTCTTATCGTGGCGGATTTCATTGATCACGCCCGCCGCTCAGACATCCCTGTGGGTCCCGGCCGCGGTTCGGCGGCGGGGTCCCTTGTGGCCTATTGTCTTAATATCACCAACATCGACCCCATCAAGTACGGCCTTCTCTTCGAACGGTTCCTCAACCCCGGTCGCATCTCCATGCCGGACATTGACATTGATTTTTGCATGAACGGCAGAGACGACGTAATCAAGTACGTGGCGGACAAGTACGGCCGCGAGAATGTCGGGCAGATCATCACCTTCGGCACCATGAAGGCGAGAGCCGTCATCCGCGACGTGGGTCGGACCCTGAGCATCCCATACAGCGAAGTGGATCGGATAGCCAAGTTGGTCCCGGCCGGTCCGAATGTGCGCCTGGAAAAGGCCATGGAGGAAGAGCCTGAGCTGAAGAAACTCGAAGGGGGAGAACCCCACCACCGCAAACTCCTGCAAATTGCCCGTGCTCTCGAGGGCCTCTCGAGACACGCATCGACCCATGCCTCGGGCGTGGTCATTTCCGACAGGCCCCTGGTGGAATACCTCCCTCTTTTCAAAGGATCCAACGACGAAGTGATGACCCAGTTCACGATGGATCAGATTGAAAAGCTCGGCCTGATCAAGTTCGACTTCCTGGGGCTCAAGACCCTCACGGTGATCAAACACACCTTGAGACTCATCGAAGCATCCACCGGGCAGAAGGTCGATATGGACCACATTCCCCTGGATGATGAAGCCACGTACCGTCTGTGCGGTGAAGGAAAGACGACCGGCGTGTTCCAACTGGAAAGCGCGGGCATGAAGGATCTTTTGAGGAGGCTCAGGCCCGAGGTCTTCGAGGACATGATCGCCCTGGTTGCGCTTTACAGGCCCGGACCGCTGGGCAGCAACATGGTGGAGGAATTCATTGCCGGCAAACACGGCAGAACGAAAATCAACTACTTCCTGCCCCAGCTCGAACCCATTTTGAAAGAGACTTACGGCGTCATTCTTTACCAGGAACAGGTCATGAAGATCGCCCAGGTCCTGGCCAAGTACTCCCTTGCCGAGGCCGATGAACTGAGAAAAGCGATCGGGAAAAAGAAACAGGACGTGATGGAAAGCCACAGAAACCGCTTCATCAAAGGGGCTTCCCACAACGGAGCGAATGCCGCTCTAGCCCGTAAGCTCTTCGATCTCATCGAGAAGTTCGGCGGGTACGGTTTCAACAAGTCCCACTCCGCGGCCTATGCCCTGATCGCGTACCAGACCGCCTACCTCAAGACCCACTTTCCCGTTCCCTTCATGACCGCCCTCCTGACCCAGGACATGGGGAATCAGGACAAGACCATCAAGAACATTGCGGAGTGCCGCGAAATGGGGATCAGGATTCTTCCTCCTGACCTGAACGAGAGCCAGAGCGATTTCTCCATGGGGAGCGAAGGCATTCGCTTCGGCCTGGGGGCCATCAAGAACGTGGGGCTGAGGGCCATGGAATCGGTCATCGAGGAGCGAAACAGCGAGGGCCCCTTCAAGGACCTCCTGGATTTCTGCAAAAGGGTTGATGGGTCCAAGGTAAACCGGAGAATCATGGAAAGCCTGATACAGGCCGGGGCTTTTGATTTCACGGGCATCGACCGATCAAGGCTTTTTGCCTCTCTCGACGAGGTGCTCCGATTTTGCAGCGCCACCCACGACGTCAATCAACTCAACATGTTTTCATCCCTCCAGGACCGGGAGTCTCCGGCCTTTTCCTTCTTTCCTGCTCCGGAGCATGAGGGATGGGATGAAAAAGAAACGCTGAAAAGGGAAAAAGAGTCCCTGGGTTTTTACATCACCGGCCATCCTCTGGATCGGTTCAAGGAGGAGCAGAGGCGGTTCGCAACGCGTCCCATCCAGGATGTGGTGAATGCCCAGGACAAGACCTCGGTGAAAGCAGCCGGCGTGATCGAGAGTCTCAAGATCAAAAGAACCAAGCGGGGCGAAAAAATGGCGATCATGACCCTCGAAGATCAAACCGGCTCCATCGAAGTCGTCGTGTTCCCCGATGCCTTTGAGCGCTATTCTCCTTTGCTGAAAAGCGATGAGCCCCTGCTCGTAACGGGAATTGCGGAGATCGATGAAAGCGCGGCAAAGATCATCGCCCAGGAAATCGACACGCTTGAAAATGTTAGGCGGGACGCGATCAAGCTCATCGAATTGTCCCTGCCCCGGAGCGTGATCAAGAGGGAGGTCCTGGAGGAAATCAAGGACATTTTGTTCCGCTATCCGGGAGAATCCACAGTCCATTTCAGAGTGAACGCGGGAGAGGGGAAAGAACTGCTCATTGCCGCGCATCCTCGGTATCGCGTCTCCCCCTGCCATGAAATGATCCATGAAATCGAAACCCTGATCGGTGGGAAGGTGGTTTGCAGCTATGGAGAAAAAAATCATCACGCTGGCCAGTTTGCGCACACACAGTTTCTCAGCCAATCTTGATGAAGTCATCCTCCGTGACGGCCGCGCGGGCAAGAGGATGAAGATCGATCACCCCGAAGCCGCGGCGGTGGTCCCTTTTGTCTCCGAAGATGAAATCCTCATGGTCCGGCAGTACCGGTATGCTCTGGGCAAGGAAACCTTGGAGATCCCTGCGGGAAAGCTGGATCCGGGGGAAACGCCGGAGGCGTGCGTCAGGCGGGAACTGCGGGAAGAAACGGGCTACGAAGCCGGCGAATTGACCTTTCTTTACACGTACGCTCCTGCCATCGGGTATTCCAACGAACGCATACATATCTACTCGGCCCGGCGCTTACGAAAGAAGAGGAAAAGGGTGGATGAGCTGGAAATCAGCGCCGTTGAAAAACACCACCTCAAGAGCCTGAAGCAAATGATGAAAAAGGGTCTCCTTGAAGATGGGAAAACCCTCCTCGGCCTTTTCTTGACAGGAATGGCGTGGGGTTAATTGGGCTGAGCTTCCAGGAATTTCTTGAGTTTGTTGATGATGGTCACCGGCACAGGGCCTGAATTGGCATAGAGCTTGAGCAACGCATAGGGAACCTTGATCTGTTCCTGAACTTTGTTCCAATCAATGCCCTTGGCATCCACTTCACCCATCAGTTTAACGAGTTCTTCCGAATCCATTCCTCATCTCCTTTCAGATGAAATCTGCGGTCGCAGATTTCATTGCTATTTCCCGGGAGGCGCCAGATCGGGCGGATAAATGTACTTGGGGTCCATGTCATAGGTCCAGGGGAGCCCCCAGGCTTGCCAGCCGTAGTAGCGCCGATGTTCGAATCCGTAGATGTTGTTCCTCTTTGCGAGCTGACGGTAAAACTTCTGCCGGTTGGGGTCTTCGAAAAAGGGGAATTCCGGTCCCTCGAACCCGTCCTCCACTTCGAAGACATTCTTGAAACCGGCGCCGACCAGTTCCTTTGCGGCCTGGGCGCTCCGCGACCCGTCACGGCCGAGCACGAGAAGATTGTCGGTTTTCTTGAAAACCTTCCCGATCTGCTCCAGGAACCCTTTGTTCTTCGTTAACGGGTAGGCCGGTTTCTCGCCGTCCTTATTGAACTGGGCCGTCAAAAACATGTACGGGAAGTTGTAGGCCTTGAAGGGATGTCCTACAAATTGGTACTCGGCCTGGGTCCGTATGTCGATGAGGTAGCTGTCGGGCACCGTGTTGAGCATGTCAAAAGCTTCGATGCTTTTGATCTTCTTCGGCTCCTCACCCAGGACCGCACCAAAAGGTCCTGCCCACACGACGGCAAGGGCAAAGACAACAAGAGCGAAGGTTCTTTTCATCATATCATTTTTTTCCACGAGGTGCCGGTTCACCAATCGGCATCCCCGGAAAGCGACTGCTCCTTAAAACTTGATATTTCACCAAGTTAATAATTCATTCCCCTTTCCCTTGTCAATGGAAAAGATTGACAGCCTGCCCTGCCTTGACTAAGCTTGACGGGTTCGTAAAAAGTCCCACGCCGTCATTGCGAGGCGCGAAGCGCCGCGGCAATCTCTTGAATATCCCGCCAGATACGAGATTGCCCCTCGGCCGTGAGCTCGGGGCCGAACGGCTTCGCGGAGTTTATCCTGAGTTTGTCGAAGGGCTCGCAATGACCAGGCCTCTGTTTTCTGACCCATTGCGAGGCCGTCAAAATTCAATTGCAACCCGTTCAAGAAGGAAAAGCCATGGCTGGAAGCAAAGTCTATTTTGCCGATCTGAGAACCTCCTTCAAGGAGAATCTGCCGCACAAGGTCGTCCGGCTCGCCGACAGGCTGGGACTGCAGGACATCATACCGAAGCGCGGGCTGGTGGCGGTGAAGCTCCATTTCGGCGAAAAAGGCAACACGGCCTATATCCGACCCAACTTTGTCCGCCAGGTCGTGGAACGGGTCAAGTCTCTAGGGGCTCATCCTTTTCTCGCGGATTCCAACACCCTCTATGCCGGCACCAGAGCGGACAGTGTTTCCCACCTGATCACGGCGATTGAAAACGGGTTCGCCTATTCTGTGGTGAACGCGCCGATCATCATTGCGGACGGATTGAGAGGGGCCAGCTATTCTTCCGTCAGGATCGACCGGGAAATCATCAAGACCGCGTACATCGGAACGGACATCGTGGAAGCCGACGGGATCATCAGCCTCGCCCACTTCAAGGGCCATGAACTGTCCGGGTTTGGAGGAACCATCAAGAATCTCGGCATGGGGTGTGCTTCCAGGCGTGGCAAGATGGCTCAGCACGCCGATCTGTCCCCCAGGATCACCCGGAAGAAGTGTGTGGGGTGCGGGGAATGCGTGGAGCACTGTTCCCAGTCCGCGATCACCCTGAAAAATGAAAAAGCGGAGATCGACAAGAACCGATGCATCGGATGCGGTGAATGTATCCTCATCTGCCCAAACAAGGCCATTGACGTCCGGTGGAACGCAGACATGGCCCTTTTTCAAAAAAAGATTGTGGAGTACACCTTTGCCGTGTTGAAGGGAAAGGAAAAGAGGGCTGCTTTCCTTAATTTCCTGACCCAGATTTCTCCGGCCTGCGATTGCTGCGATCACAGCGACGCCCCGATCGTTCCTGATATCGGGGTGCTTGCGTCCACGGACCCGATAGCGATAGACCAGGCCTCCGTGGACATGGTCAACCGCCGGAAAGGGCTTGACGGTTCCTCGCTCGCAAGCCATAAGGAAGCGGGAGGGGACAAATTCAGAGGTCTTTACCCCACCGTGGATTGGAGCGTGCAACTCGAGTACGGGGAGAAAATCGGTCTGGGAAAACGCGACTACGAGTTGATCACCATTTAGGATCTCAGGGTCCGCCTTCTTTGGCACGTTGCGTAGAAGGTCCACGCTGCCGGCCCTGGGGCCGGGTTCCGAGAAACCTTCGATTGCGGCTCAAGGCCTGCATTGGAGTCTTCCTGTGAAATCCTCCCTCAAAACATCATCCCTCAGAGTCCTCGTCAGGGGAGGGGGCGACCTCGCCTCCGGTGTGGCCTGGAGACTCCACGTCTCCGGCTTCAAGGTTGCAGTTACGGAGATCCCTCAGCCCATGGCTGTGAGAAGGACGGTCTCTTTCTGTGAAGCCGTCTATGACAAAGAAGCAAGCGTCGAGGGGGTCAAAGCGCTTTGCATTCGTGATGCACGGGAAGTCTCTGCAGTGTGGGAAAAAGATTGGATTCCGGTCATCATCGACCCGGACGCCGACTCGAGGCATGCCATTCACCCTGATGTGCTTGTGGACGCAATCCTGGCCAAGAGAAATCTGGGAACGGCCCTGAGCCACGCGCCCCTCGTCATTGCCCTCGGTCCCGGATTTGAGGCTGGAAAAGACGCCCATTACGTGGTGGAAACCAACCGGGGACATCGTCTCGGGAGACTGCTCACCTCCGGTTCAGCTCAGCCCGACACGGGCGTGCCCGGTCCTGTGCAGGGCATCACGTCTGAGCGTGTTCTGAGGGCCCCTGCGGAAGGCACCTGGGAAAATACGAAGAACATCGGTGATCTTGTAAACAAAGGCGAAATCGTGGGAAGGGTCAAAGACCTGACCGTGCACTCCTCGATCCAAGGGGTGCTGCGGGGACTGATCAGACCGGGCATTTCGGTCACTCAGGGGCTAAAAATCGGAGATGTTGATCCCAGAGGGGACAGAAGCTCATGCTACACCATCTCTGAAAAGGCCCTGGCCATTGCAGGGGGCGTCCTCGAGGGCATCCTCCGAACCTTCCGATGCTGAGACCCTATCTTTTATACTCAAAATAACCTCATGTGAATTAAAAACATTGACATATACTCCTATCTAAGTATAATTATACTTAAATTACTTCCGTGCTGGGATTGGGAGCTGAACTTCATTCATCGGGAGAGCGCTCATGAATGGGACAGCCAAAAAAGAAAGGCGAAGAAATTCCAGGCGATTCGTGAGATGGCCGATTACCGTGGAAGCGGATTGCGGAACCATCGGTGGAGAAACCCGCAACATTTCCTTTGACGGAATCTACATCCGATGCGACGAACCCCTGAGGGTCGATCAGGATTTTCGCATGGCCATATTACCGCCGGATCGCAAGGCTATCGGACTGACGGGCAAAGTCGTGTGGGCTGATCTTTACGGCCTTGACAGGGACGAGAATGCCTTTGGCATGGGCGTTTGCCTCGTGGAGATTGCCGACCAGGACCGCCAGGCCTTTGAGGATGCCATAACTGCCTAGATCGTTCATTGACCGGAGTTTCACCCCTCTCAAGAAAAGCCGGTTGAGGCTTTTTCTATCCCTTCCCCTCCGATTTCTTCTCCTGCCCTCTTAGGGTCTTATCCTGCACATTTTTCTCTCGGTGCACCGAGTCGTATGCGGCGGCCCCATGAAGGGATCTGGAAATCCGCCCCGGCAGATTTAATTTCAAGGCTTGCAAAATAAAAGGAAAAGTTTAATAGTTGAGCCCGGATCATACCAGGCAATCTTGCCTGATTTGAGGAAAGGCATTCATGGCAACGAAAAAACCTGCCGACATCGCCTTTGAGGACGAAACAGGTCAGATGTTCATGCTGGATAAGAAAGAACGACAATTGTTGAGAGAACTCCTGGCGAAGGTGATTAAATCAGTGAGCGGCAGAAAAGTGATCGCTGAAAAACTCGGTCCGGAATACGTAAAAGTGGGGCTGAACCTCCTCAAACAAATGGGGGGGAGCTAGTATCAAGGGAAAGAGGTGACCGAAGGGAGAAATCTTTCCTGAACCGGATCAAAGATTTCTCAGTCGCTTCGCTCCTTCGAAATGACACGCAAACTAATGCAAGCACCGGTCAACCATCTTAAGGCATGAAAAATCAAGAAGGAAAAGGCTATTATGTCGGGATTGACGTCGGATCGGTCAGCCTGAACTGCGTGCTCCTCGACCGGGAAAGGCAGATCGTTCAGGAGTTCCCCTACCGACGACATTTCGGAAGGGTGGAGGAAGAAGCCCTCGCTGTTCTGAAACAAATCTACGGCGAACATGGAGAGGAGAATATCCTCTCCGTCGCTTTTACGGGCAACCATGGCAAAACGCTGAGCGAAAAACTCGGGGCTTTCTACGAATTCGAGACCATCAGCCAGGTCCTCGGAGTTCTCTTCATAAGGCCTGAGACAAGAACCATCATCAGCATGGGGGGACAGGATACCGCCCTTTTCCAGATCAAGCATCGGGATGGGGGCTGGGAGTTGGAGTACTTCAACACCAACGGTCCATGCGCATCGGGAACGGGGTCCTTCATTGATCAGCAGGCTGAAAGACTGGCAACGACCCTCTATGAGAGAAAGGAAACGCCCCGCAACCAGATCGACACCATCCTTGAAGACTTCATCCGTCTCGGCCTTCAGAGCAGGAAACCGGCCAATGTGGCCTGCCGCTGCACCGTCTTCACCAAGTCCGATATGATCCACCTTCAGAACAAGGGGGAAAGACTCGAAGACATCATCTACGGGCTCCACTTGGGAAATGCCAGGAACTATATCAGCACCATCGTCTCCACCCGGGTTTTGGAAGAGCCCATGGTCTTTGTGGGGGGCCTTTCTTTGAACACCTTGCAGGTGCAAGCCTTCCGAACCTACTTTCCCGGGCTCCTCGTGCCCCCTCACAGCACGTCTACAGGCGCCATAGGCGTGGCGCTGAAAGCCATCGAGTCAGGAGAAACGACCCATGTGACCCGGAAGCAGCTCGAATCCGCCTGTGAAGGAGGAGACCCGCTCCTCCCTACGGCGCCCCGGCTGCTGCTCAAGAAAACCCTTTGGAAGGATACCGGCACGATTCCGAGCCGACCCGTCCCTTCTAAAACCAGGGTCTTCCTGGGAGTGGACATCGGATCTACAACCACCAAGTACGCCCTGATCAAAGAGAACCGTGAAATCATCCACAAACACTACGTCCCTACTCAGGCCAAGCCCATCGAGGTGACCCAACGTCTCTTGAAGCACATCCTCGATGACCTGGGAAACCGGATCGAGATCATGGGAACAGCCACAACCGGTTCAGGGAGAAATGTGGTGGGCGATTTTCTGAATGCTGATTTGATCATCGACGAGATCACCGCCCATGCAAGAGGCGCGGTGGAAATCAATCCCACCGTAGACACCATCTTCGAGATCGGAGGTCAGGATTCAAAGTACATCCTCATCTCCAATACCCACCCCCTCGACTTTGACATGAACAAGGTTTGTGCAGCGGGCACAGGGAGTTTCCTTCACGAACTGGCCAACAAGTTCGGAATCAACATCGTGGATGAGTTCCAGGAAATCGCCCTGAACTCCGAAAAGCCTGTCAAACTCGCGGAACGATGCACGGTCTTCATGGAATCCGACCTCGTCGCCTACCACCAGAAAGGGGCTCGCAGAAAGGATCTCCTCGCCGGCCTCTGCTACGCCATTGTGCATAACTATCTCAACCGTGTCGTTGGAAAACGAAAGATAGGAAAGAGGATCATGTTCCTCGGAGGACCCTCCCTGAACATGGGGGTCGTCGCCGCCTTTGAAAACGTGTTGGGTCGGGAAATCCTGGTTCCTGCTCACCGGGAAGTCCTGGGAGCCTATGGCGCGGCCGTCAGCGCACAGGAGAGAATGGCACTGGAAAACAGGGACCGATCGACCTTCAGGGGCCTCGAAAGCGCCATCAGGGACCGGATGGAATACACCTCCCGGACCTGTCATGCCGACCCGAGCTGTCACAACGAATGCAAGCTGAAAATCTATGACTTTGACGGGAGAAGGAGCATTTGGGGCGGCGAATGCGGTCGATACGACGTCATCAGGATCAAGGGCACGAAAAAGGAGAACCTTTTCGAGGTTCGGCAAAAGATATGGCAGACTTACATGGCGGGGGTTTACGAGGAACTGAAGGACGGCCCGATCCTGGAGTCCGAGGGAAGGCCAACCGTGGGCATGATCAGGGCCCTTTATGGAATTCAAACATCCGTCCTGTGGGCCCACTTCTTCGATCAGCTCGGTTGCCGCCTCGTGCTGACCCCTCCGACCAACCAACAGATTTCAAAGGCCGGTATCGAGGCCATGGTGTCGGAGACCTGCTACCCCGTGAAAGTCGCCCACGGTCACGGGAAGGAGATCGCAGGAAAAACACGGTTTCTCTTTCTGCCTACCCTGGTGGATATGGACACGCCCGAAGCAAGTGAAATGGGCTACTACTGCCCGCTGGTGCAGAGCAGTTCCTACATGATTCGGGCAGCCCTCGGCCTGGACGGCACCTCTATTTTGAACCCCACCCTCCACTTGAAGCATCAGCCGGATATCCTGGCGCAAGAGCTTTTTGAGCAGGTCCGATCCAGGCTCAAGGTCACCAAGAAGGCCGTCAAAAAGGCGCTCCTCTACGCTCTGGAAAGGCACCAGCACTTTATCAGGGACCTTCACCAAAGAGGTCGGGCCGTGCTGGAAGGCCGGGGCCCTGCGGAGCCCATCATCGTGGTTACGGGAAGGCCCTACAACCTCTACGATGAGAGGCTCAATCTGAGGCTCGGGCAGAACCTGTCCAAGATCGGGCTCACCGCTCTTCCCATGGACTTTATCGACGCGTCCTCGGTGGATCTCGCTGAATTCTCTTCCATGTACTGGGGTCTGGGCGCCGAGATTCTGCGGACCGCCGGGATGATCAGCCGGACGCCGAATTGTTTTGGGCTCCATCTGACCAACTTCAGTTGCGGCGCCGACTCTTTCATCGAGCATTTCTACAAACACGTCATGGGAACCAAGGCCTTCCTCATCCTGGAGTTGGACGAGCACAGCGCCGTGGCAGGGGTCATGACGAGGCTCGAGGCCTTCAAGAATGTGATTGACAATGTGATGCAGAACGGGGACCTGTCCGCCGATCTGGCCCTGAAGCTGGCGAACTGATAGGTCCTTTGTCCGTGGTCATTGAGCATTGATCATTGAACATTGGTCGTTGATGAACTCCCGAAAAGCAGGAAAACACACTTTTCCGTCATTCCCCGGCTTGACCGGGGGATCCAGGACACAACGGGGTGACGACTCTTTAGCCATTCGTCAAGGTTGATTATGGAATACAAAACCGTTTCCTTGGAATCCATGTCGCCCAACCTGGGCAGGCTCCACGTGGGGCAGAAGACGCTGCTCATTCCCGAAATGGACCGGGTCGCGTCCCGCCTGGTTGCTGCGACTTTCAGAGGCTTTGGCGTAAAGGCCCAGGTGCTGGAAACCTACAAGGGCTTGGATCTGGGCAAAGAGTACACGTCCGGCAAAGAGTGTTACCCCTGCCAGATCACGCTGGGAGATATCCTGTATTTTGTGCATCAGGAAAGGGAGAGACTGGGCGCGGCGTTCGACCCGGCCCGGTATGTGTATTTCCTCCCCGAATCGGATGGCCCCTGCCGTTTCGGCCTTTACAATAAATTTCAGAGGATGGTCCTCGATTCCTTCCCCGGCCTGAACCGTTTGAACATCACGTCGGTGACCACCAAGGACGGTTATTCTGCAGAAGGGATGGTCGATCCGGAAAAGGCTCTGGACCTCAAGAAGGTCGCCTACTTCGCCTTTTTGGTCGCCGACATCCTGGATCGGTTTCTATGGAAAATCAGACCCTATGAGAAAGAGCCCGGCAGGGCCGATGCGTTTATGGAAAAGGCCCTCCAAACCATGGAAGGGGCTTTTGAACGCCACGGCTCGAAGAAGAGGTTCGACAAGATCCTGGACCAGCTCCAGGAACTCGTCATGGAGGGTAAAGAGGTCATCGATCCGACCTCTCCCCCCAGGCCCCTGATCGGGATCGTGGGCGAGATCTATCTGCGGACCCACACCCAAGCGAACCAGGATCTTATTCGAGCCCTTGAAAGATACGGAGCCGAAGTGGTGAACGCCTCCTTGGCGGAGTGGGTGAATTACGTGACCTATGACGGCTTGAGGACCGCCCGGGCGGAGTTTCTGCTCCACCTCAAGGAGCGCCGGTTCGGCCCCATGATGGGTCACCTGAAGGACTTGCTCGGGTTCGGCCTTAATCTATTCTACCAGGAACATCGCCAGAAGCAGGTCTACAAGAGAATCCAACAAGTCATGGATGTGCCGGACGATCACAAGATCTCCCACCTCGAAGCGGTGCTCAAGGAAGATGACCTTCTTTCCTTTGATATCGCCACCGAGGCCTGTCTGAGCGTTGCGTCCATCGTGGCGTGCGCCAGGGCAGGGTACAACGGCATGGTCAACGTCTACCCATTCACGTGCATGCCCAGCACGACCACCTCGGCGGTCGTCAAGCCTTTCATGAATCGACTGGGGATTCCCTATCTTGACGCGCCTTATGATTCAGGCATCCAACCGGGAAGAGAGGCGGCCATCAGGACCTTCATGTACCAGGCGGAGCAGCATTTCAGGCGCCGTGGAAGAGCGGCCCGTTCTTAAGCGGTCATGACAGGGGTTCCGGTCGCATCCACCGCCCTTTCACCTTATCTTCTTCACCCTGCCCCGTGTGCCTTGCACCTTGCACCGTCTCCCACGTGTCGCCTTTTTTTCCAACCTGTCGTGTTTCTTTACAGGGGCCGCCCCGTCTCCGGCGGACTGCAAGTCATCCAAGTGCCTGGGATCAGGCATTTTAGGAAGGAGGCGCGTTCTTGCACGGATCTTGCAAAACATTCAGGGTAACGAGGCCGCCCGACTTCAAAACCGAAACGATGGACCCGGGCATGGTTTGAAAATCCGGGAAAAGGGAAAAAGGGAGTGTGAGGTGGTGCTCGGAGCGCCTCTCAAGCATACGGCGACTCTAACCATGCGGAGAAGCGCTATGGCTGAGGCACGGTGTACCATTAACCCAACCTTCTTGACCATTCTCTAGACCCCCATTGTTGCGCGGAGACGCTCTCCCAGGGCGTCTCCGCCGCGCTTTTGAGCCTCTGCAGGAGGAATCGTGTAAAAATCCGGGTCCAGAGGGCTCGGCTTTGGTCTAAGCCCAGAGGGCATGATTTGCTGGTGTAGCCTCGCCAAAATCCGAAATCCGAATATCGAAATACGAAACAAATTCGAATACCAAATATCCTAATGACAAAAACAAAACGAAATCGCGGTACCAGATACGCTCATTGCTTGGGTCATTGGAATTTTTGTCATTATGTATTGTTTCGTATTTCGAATTTCGTACTTCGAATTTAGAGCCTTCTCACTCCCACAGGCATAGCCAATTGTCTCTGACCTGGCCCTGAGGACCAGGGTTGGTGAAATGCACTCAGGCCTTGTCGATGATGGCTCTCACCTCGGTGATCTTGAACCGGATCGCTGCATGGAGCATGTCTGCGGAGCGTTGACCTGCAACTCTTGCGATGTTTTGTTTGATTTGATCGAAGAAAGGCCCGCCCGTCTCCATCTCAACAGCCTCCAGATAGACCCTTGCACCTCTCCAGTCCGCCGCGCTCTCCCCTGGCTCCACCACAATGAAAACGGCCTTGGGATTTCTCTCGAGGTTTCTGAAGGACCGATTCTGACCGATCCCCATCACCACCGTGTTTTCGTCGATCATCCGTGGGGAGCCAAACACGGCGGCGTTTACGTCCCCGAGCTTGTTCGACGTGGCCAGGACGCCTATTCTTGCTTGTTTGTTGAACAGGGCCATCAGTTCTTTCCGGTCCATGATTCGCCTCCTTAATCTCCTGGATTTCATGATGACCTACCATATAGGACTCAGGGGCCCAGGTCAAGGTGCAGCAAAATTCCTTCCCCTTGAAGGAATCGATAAAAAATGCTACACGTCAGGCCAGATACGGAAAGGAAGGAGCAGAAAGAATGAGTGAAAAGGAATTGTCGAAGAAGCATCCGCCGGACAGGAAAGTCGATGAGCTAGTGGCTGCAGCCGTGAAGGCACGCGTCAAGGATGGCGAGCTGCCCTGTGCCGTCGCCTTTTCAATTGCAGACGAAATGAAAGTCGTTCCTGCGGAGGTGGGCTTCACCCTGGACATGCTGGCTATCAGGCTCGTCAAGTGTCAGCTCGGCCTTTACGGGTACAAGCCGAACAAACGGATTGTCAAACCCGCTGAGCGAGTGTCACCGGATCTCGAAAAGGCGATTCGAGCATCCCTGGCAAACGGCCGGCTTCCCTGCGCCGCAGCATGGGAGATTGCGGAACAGTTAGGGCTCAGAAAAATGGAGGTCTCCTCCGCCTGCGAAACCCTCGGTGTCAAGATCTCCGCTTGCCAGCTTGGGAGTTTCTAAGCATGCATCCCGGCCTTGAAGATATCCGAAAGGCAAAAGCGCGGCTCCAAGAGGTCATTCGTCCCTCGCCCCTGGTTTACTCCTCCGCCTTCAGTCGTCTCCTCGAGGGAGAGGTCTTTCTTAAGCTGGAAAATCTCCAGGAAACCGGATCCTTCAAGGTGAGGGGCGCCTACAACCGGCTCTCTCTCCTGGACGGTGCCGAGAGAGCGCGGGGAGTCATCGCCGCCTCCGCAGGGAACCACGCCCAGGGGGTCGCCTGGGCCGCCACCAGATTGGGAATTCAGGCGACCATCGTCATGCCTGAGGATGTCTCCATCAGGAAACTGCTCGCAGTCAAGGAATACGGCGCCGAGGTCATTCTCCACGGGACCCAGTTCGCCGATGCCTACCAACACGCCGAAGCGCTTTCGGAGGAAACAGGCAAAATCATGATTCCTCCCTTTGCGGACCCTCATATCGTGGCGGGCCAAGGCACGATAGGGATCGAGATCTCGGACGTGATCGACGAAAACACCACCATCGTCGTCCCCGTGGGAGGAGGAGGGCTGATATCCGGGATCGCCCTTGCCGTGAAGCCTCTTTTTCCCACGGCCAAAATCATTGGGGTTCAGACAAGAGCCTGTCCCTCCACGATTCGTTCCCTGGAAAAGGGAAGCCCCGTTGTGGTGGAGGTGTGCCACACCCTGGCGGACGGCATCGCCGTGAACAGACCCGGGGATCTGAACTTGTCCATTATTCAGAAGTATGTGGACAACGTGGTGGACGTGGATGAAGAAAGCATTGCGAGCGCAATCCTCACGCTTCTTGACAAGGCCAACATCATCGCCGAGGGGTCCGGGGCCGTCCCCCTCGCGGCCCTGATGGAGGGCCGCATTTCATCCCGGGCAAAACGCTATGTGCTCATCATCAGCGGCGGCAACATCGAGATTAACACCATTGACCGGATTTTGCAGAGGGGCTCGATCCGGATGGGGAGGCTCATCCGGATCGAGGTAGACCTGCTCGATGTGCCCGGCTCCCTGTGGAAACTAATGGGCATCATCGCCCGGGAAAAAGCCAACATTCTTCATATCTTCCATGATCGCCTCAACCTCGAAAACCCCCTCCAGGTCTCCCGGGTCAAGCTCAACCTGGAGACCCGGGGCCATGACCACGCCAAAGACATCCTGGGCAAACTGAGAGAGGCCGGTTACAGCGTCAAACAGACCCTTTAAATGTTTACCCCTCCCGCGCCCGTCTCAGTATTTCAGAAGTTGTAACTAAACCTTGACATCTTGTTCTTATACTTGTACTTATTTGAATACATCTAATCGAGAGGTCGCCATGACCTGGAAATCCGAGGTGGACGAAATCGCCAGGAGGCGAGAGTTGGCCAAGCAGATGGGCGGAGCCGAAAGCGTGGCCCGCCACCATGATGCAGGCAAACTCACAGCCAGGGAAAGAATCGACAAAATCCTGGACGCGGATTCCTTTCGCGAGATCGGAGCTCTCACCGGTTCAGCCAAATATGACCGCGAAGGACGTCTCTTGGGATTTACGCCGGCCAATGTCGTGATCGGCACAGGCCACATAAGCGCGCGAAGGGTTGTCGTTACAGCCGAAGACTTCACGGTGCGGGGCGGTTCCTCCGAGGCTGCCAATTCCGACAAATGGATCTGGGCCGAGACGCTCGCACTCGAAACACAGGTGCCTCTCGTGAGGCTTGTGGATACTGCGGGCGGCAGCGTCAAGCTTTTGGAGATGATGGGGGCAACCAAACTGCCCGGCTATCGGGACTGGAGATACTCGGACATGATGGGCATCATCCCTGTTGCGAGCGCGGCCCTGGGATCGGTGGCAGGGCTCGGTGCAGTGCGGGTGATCGGTTCGCACTTCTCCGTCATGGTGAAGGGCACGAGTCAGGTCTTTGCCGCAGGCCCTCCTGTGGTCAAGCCGGCTACCGGCGTAGACATCACCAAGGAGGAGCTGGGAGGGTACCGAATCCACGCCCGCGGCAGCGGGGTGGTAGACAACGAAGCCGAAAGCGAAGAGGATGCCTTTCGGCAGATCAGGCAGTTCCTTTCATACCTGCCCTCCAACGTTTACCAACTCCCGCCCCGGATCGAGTGCCACGATGATCCTCAGCGGCGCGAAGAAGAACTCCTCTCCATCATCCCCCGCAACCGCAAGCTCACCTATGACGCCCGCAAGCTGGTGAGTCTCGTCTTTGATCAAGGCTCCTTGTTTGAGATCGGCCGTTACCAGGGTCGGTCCATCGTCTCCATGCTGGGCCGCCTCAAGGGGTATCCCGTAGGCGTGATGATCAACGACACCCGGTTCTTTGGCGGCGGCATGGACGCCTCGGCCGCAGAAAAGACCATTCGTTTTGTCGACCTCTGTGATACCTTCCACCTCCCCGTGGCCAGCTTCACGGACCAGCCGGGCGTGGTCATCGGCCTGCCTGCGGAAAAGGAGGGCACTATCCGGGTCGCGGTCCGTGCCCTCCAGGCTATCGCCCAGAGCCGCGTTCCCTGGGTGGCCATGATTCTCCGGAGGGCCTTCGGGGTAGCCGGTTCGGCCTATGGCCGCCAGGACGATCTCAATCTCCGCTACGCATGGCCGTCGGGAATGTGGGGTTCGCTGCCCATAGAAGGGGGCGTTTCCGCAGCCTACAAACGGGAACTGGAAAACGCCGAGGATCCGGAAGCGAGGCGAAAGGAATTGGAAGAGTACTACGACCGGCTCCAGTCTCCTTTTCGAACGGCTGAAAGGTTCGGGGTGCACGATATCATAGACCCCCGCGATACGCGACCCATCCTTTGCGATTGGGTGGAACAGGCTTACGGTGTTTTGCCCCAGATGCTGGGCACCACATTTAGGATGATGCGCGTGTGAAAACAACCATGGATAACACGGCTCGCCGGAGGATGTCCGAAACCCTCGTTCAGGGCCCTCTGGCCCTTTACTATCAGGTGGCAACCCTGATTCGAAGTGAGATCCTTTCGGGCCTTAGGCCCGCAGAGAGCCGGCTCCCCACCGAGGGGGATCTTGTTAGAAGATACGGGGTGAGCCGCCCGACCATCCGCAAGGCAAAGAGTCTCCTGGCAGAGGAAGGCTTCATTCGAGACGTCAAGGGATCGGGTTGCTATGTGAACCGGCAAGAGACGTGGAACACCGCACCCCCCACGGTCGACAACCTCAACGATATTTTTCATTACGGTTCAAAGATGGCCTTCAAGATCAGTGAATTCGGCATGGTGTCGAATACGAGGGAGGTGGAGAGCAAACTCCATAACCAGTCTGACCGTTTCGTTTTCCAGATCAAGGGCATTCGCCATTACCTGGGCGAGCCCATCTCTTCAGTGGTTTACTACCTTCCTTACAGGTTCGGCTCCCGCATTCCCCTGGAGAGTTTGGACGCAAATCCCTTCATCCCCCAGATCGAAAGACTCGCCGGAATTCAGGTCATAGAAGGGATCCAGACCATCTCCCTGAGCCGTGCCGACGAGTCGGCATCGCAGCATCTGAAAATAGAAGCACAGGCTGCAGTCCTGCTGGTTGAATCCGTCTATTTTGACACCGAGAAAGAACCGGTCGAGTATGTCCGCAGCCAGTATGCGGACAAACTGCCTTATGCCATCCGCGTGAGGCGAAATTCGATGACTTCCGCGCCTGGAACGTTGGATGGGGAACCGGGGACCGGTCGGTAATTCCAGAACCAGGCTCGTTCTCCGTCCAAGAATTCCGCATCGATCATTAGAAGACGTCGCACCTGGAGATCTTAGAAAATGAAGCCCGGACTCCTGTTCACATGGCCTCTTAGCCGTTACCGCGATCACACCGCAGTGGTCTTCAAAGACGCACGCCTCACCTTCTCCCAGATGGATGATCGCATCAACCGTCTCAGCAACGGACTTCTCGCCCTCGGGCTCACCAAGGGATCCAAAGTGGCTGTTTTGCTGAACAACTCCGTTGAAAGCGCCGCGAGCCTGCTTGCCGTTCCCAGGGCGGGGTTGATCTACGTGTCGCTCAATGCACGACACTCACCGAGGGAGCACGCCGAGATCCTCAATGACTCCGAGGCCGATGCCGTTCTTGTGGATGAGGCATTTCTCAAACTCCTCGATCCGGTACTCTCATCCGTGCCGAGCCTCAAGCATGTGATCATCGTCGGCGCACCACGTCCGGGCTGCCTCGGGTACGACGAACTGGTTGCCGGGCAGCCTGCCCTGCCACCCGATGTGGAGGTGGACGAAGATGCGGACATAGAGCGCCTGCAGTACACCTCCGGAACAACGGGACGACCCAAGGGTGTCGCATGGACCTTCAGGACAGGGTACAACGTCATGGCGAACATCCTTATGAACCTGGATCTGCCGATCGGGCCCCACGACGTCAACCTGAACAGCGGCCCCCTGACCCACGCAGCAGGCCTGATGATGATGACTTACTACAGTCGCGGGGCGATCAACATTATCCTGCCCCGCTTTGACGAGCACGAGATCCTGGAAACCATTGAAAGAGAAAGTGTGACCTCTCTTCTCCTCATCCCCACCATGCTTTACAGGCTCCTCATGGTGCCCGACCTCCAATCCTTCGACCTGAGCAGCGTCCGGCGAATCTGGTACGGAACCGCCCCCATGGCTGCGGAAAAACTCACGGAGGCGATTCGGGTCTTCGGTAACGTGTTTCGCCAGAACTACGGGATGAGTGAAATTGCGCAACCCATCACCTACCTGGGGCCCGAAGACCACGTCATCGACGGCACGCCGGCCCAGAAAAGGCGCCTTTCCTCCGCCGGCCGGCCGGCCATGGGGGTTGAGGTGAAAGTGGTCGATGAGGACGGACGGCCGGTGGAGCCGGGAAGGGTAGGTGAAATCGTCATCCGATCCAACAAGCTCATGAAGGGCTACTGGAAAAAACCGGAAGAGACAGCCGAGGCTTTCAAGGGCGGATGGTTTCACACGCGAGACATGGCCCTGGTCGATGAGGACGGCTACCTCTTCATCATGGACCGCAAATCCGACATGATCATTTCCGGCGGCTTCAACATCTACCCCAGGGAAGTGGAAGATGTGATCATGAGCCATCCCGGCGTCGCGGAGGCGGCCGTCATCGGGGTGCCCCACGAGATGTGGGGCGAGGCGGTGAAGGCCATGGTGGTCCTCAAAGAGGGCATCCGCCTGACGGAGGCGGAGATCATCGAGCACTGCAAGAAGAGCCTGGCAAGCTACAAGAAGCCTGCGGGCGTTGAGTTCATCAAGGAGATCCCCAAGAACCTTTACGGCAAAGTCAACAGAAGAGTGCTCAAAGAACCTTTCTGGAAGGGACATGATCGATGGGTGCATTGATCACGGAGGTCGGTTGAAGGCGGCAGTAAACTCTTTCACGAAAAGGAGGGTTATCATGATGGAAGCAAGAAAAGGGCAATGGGCAAGGCATCTGATCTTTCTGACGGTCGTGACCGCTGTGATGGTCCTGACCTTGAACACGGCCACAACCGCGGCGGATGAACCGGTTTACAAGGCGCGCTACTCCTATCACTGGTTCCCGACCCATCACCTGGCCGTCTACTCGGAGAAATTCGCCAAACTCTGCAAGGATGAGACAAAAGGCCGATTGGAGGTGACGACCTACCCCTCGGGCCAACTCTACAGCGCGCGAAACGCGATTGCCGCCGTGTCGCAGGGGAGCGTCGAGATGGCCGGGTGCATCGCGCTGACCCTGGCCTCTGCCGCCCCGGAATTCGGCGCTGACACGCTCATGCTGCTCTTTGACGATTACGAGCAGCAGCGAAAGGTCTGGGACACAAAGCCCGGAAAAGCCGTCATGGAGGGATTGGAGCAGAAGCTTGGCGTCAAGCTGCTCTGCCGCCTGCCCAACGGGCCGGCCTGCCTTTTCACGACCGACAAAAAAGTGCAGGACATCGAGGGATTCAAGGGGCTGAAGGCCAGGCTGCTCTCAGCATCTGAGAAGCCTTACTGGGAAGCTTTGGGGTCGAGCACCGTGTCCATGGGCACGGAACAGGTTTATACGGCCTTGCAGCAGGGCATGATCAACGCCGTCTGGACGGTGCCCTCCGCCATCAAGGCCTATAGCTGGTGGGATGCGGCCAAGTTCTGCACTTTGCCCTACACGGCCTACCCGGACTCCCTCCTGGTGGTAAACGCCAAATGGTGGGACGGTCTTCCCCAGGACATCCGGGAGATCCTTTTGAAGAGAGTGGTTCCGCCGATCGAAAAGGAATCCACGGATTTCGTGATGGATGATGCCAAAGCCAACCTGGGCGAATTCGCAAAGCAGAAGGGGGGAGAGGTTGTTACGCTGAGCCCCCAGGATGTCAAAACCCTCAAAAAGATGTGCGTTGAGAAGGTCTACCCCCCGCTGGTCACGAAATACGACCCGGCGTTCTGGGATGCCATCGTCGAACAGCAGGGATTGAAGAATTAGAGGGCCTTTTTAAAAGGGAGGTCGGGGCGAAGGTGAAAGGCTGGAGTAGGTTGAGTCGTTTCCTCGAGAAACTGTTGATGGCCGTGGCCTGCATCATCCTGGCGGGAACCACGCTCAGCCTTTCGGCTGAAGCATTGGCCAGGACGTTTTTCAGTCGCACGTGGGGGCTCATGGAGGAGCTGCCGTCTCTCTTCATGCCCTATCTCGTATTCCTTCTCCTCGGGGTTGCGTTGAAACGCAATCTCCATGTGTCGGTCGATTTGTTTCCGACCTTTCTTAAGGGGCGGGCCAAGACCGTTCTCGAAGCCGGCGTGTATCTTGCGACCGGGATAGGATCCTGCTTTCTTCTCTATGGGGCCTTACTCGGTGTGAGGGGGTTCTACAACATGGGGCTCAGAACCACCACGGAGATCGCATTCCCTATCTGGATTTTCTATCTCTCACTGGTCGCCGGATTTGGACTTCTGCTTTTTTTCGCGGTCGAGATGTTCGTGAAATCGATTATCTCTATGGTTACAGATCGGGAGTCCTCCGGACGTTCAAGGGAGAATCGCTGATGTTTGCCTTTGGTATCGGCCTTGGCCTGACTCTGTTGGCTATCGGTGTCCCTATCTTCGTGGGTTTTGCCCTTGGGGCCGGCGTGATCTGCTACTATCATCTTGATGTTTCCTGGTTTGCCCTCTCCCAGGTCATGTTTGAGTCCACCACCAAGTACATCCTCCTTGCTATTCCCCTCTACATCCTGGCCGCCAACCTGATGGTTCAGGGTGGTCTGGCTCAACGTCTGGCAGACGTCTTTCTTGGTTTCGTCGGCCACTGGAGAGGGGGCCTGGCGATCGCCTTGATTCTGACGGAAGGATTTTTCAGCGCCATCTCGGGCTCTATTCTTGCGAGCATTGTGACCATCGGGGCAATCTTCATGCCCCTGATGGTCGCTCGAGGGTATGACCGGGCCTTCGTGGGCGCGCTGGTGGCTTCGGTGGCCGGGATTGACGCCTTGATCCCGCCGAGCAATGCGGCGATCATCTATTGCGCGATTACAGGGGCTTCCGTGTCCAAAGCCTTTGCGGCAGGGATTGTGCCGGGTATTTTTCAAATGCTCGTGCTCATGGCGGTCTGCCGGGTTTTATGCCGGGACATGACACCGGAGAAGAGAAGCTCGTGGAAAGAGAGGTGGCGCATCATTTGCCGGGGCGGCACGGCCCTCTTGATGCCTGTGGTGATTCTGGGTGGGATCTACAGCGGCATCTTCACGCCTACGGAAGCGGCTGCCGTGGCTTGTCTCTATGCCGTTCTTGTAAGCGGCCTCATCCACAGGGAACTCGACGGGTCCAAAATATGGAAGGCCCTTGAAAGCACCGCTCTGACAACCTCCGTCATCTTTGCCATCATCGCCGCTTCAAGCTTTCTTTCCGTGATTCTGGCCTATACCCGGGTTCCCCAGCAGATTGCCCAGTGGTGCCTCCACATGGGCATCGGTCCAATGAGTTTGCTCTTGGCTGTGTCACTGGCAAGCCTGATTCTTGGCACGTTCCTGGAGGCGGTTCCGAACATGTATATTACCATACCCATGATCTTCCCCGTTGCCCTGGCGCTCAAGCTGGACCTGATGCAACTCTATGTGGCCGCCGGAGTTTTTATCGGCATCGGGTTGCTGACACCGCCGGTCTGTGTGGGCGCCTACACGGCATCGGCCGTGGCGCAAGCATCGCCCCAGAAGGTGCTCAGGGAACTGTACCCGACGTTCGTTTTGGTTTTGATCGGCTGCGGGCTCCTGTACATTTTTGTCCCGGCCTTCTCAAACTGGCTGCCCAACCTATTGGCCGGGTAGGAGCGCCATGAGCAGTCAAGCTTGATATATTTGGATGAGGTCCCGCTCACCCTTCGATACCTCAGGGTGAACGGTTTCAAAGCAACCGGACGTATCTCATTCGCCGTTCATGGTGAGGTATCGAACCATGAACGGTGTGCGGTTGTCCGACTTTTTCTGAACTGGTAAGCTCTTCCCGGGTTGCAATGAAAGAAGGTGATCTTGATGAACCACAAAGAAAAGATGAAGCTTTTTCATGAAAAGAAGAAGCACCATCTCGCCATGGGCGGAGGGCAAAAGCTCGAAGCGCGCAAGGCGGAGGGCAAGCTCAATGCACGGGAAAGGCTCGATTACTTCTTTGACCAGGGCACCTTCCTTGAATTGGGGCTGCTCGCTCATTCCGCTCTTCCCGGCCTGGAAGAACGAACCCCTGCAGACGGCAAGATCATCGGGTACGGCAAGGTCCAGGGAAGGTCGGTTGCAGCGATCGCCAATGACATGACCGTCATGGGTGCTTCCAGCTCCTTGACCAACATGAAAAAGATCGATTTCATGCGCTCCCTTTCCTGCGAACGGGGCCTGCCTCTCGTCTTTCTCGGAGAATCCACAGGGGCCCGCATCCCCGACTGCATGGGGTCCCAGGGCATGGCGCAAGGAGGGCAGAACACGAGCCAGTATCGAAGACTCCGGGAGTCCCCCTGGATTTCGGTTCTGCTCGGTCCCTGCTACGGCAGCTCGGCCTGGTATTCGGCCATGTCCGATATCTCGGTGATGCTGAAGGGAGCGGTCATGGCCGTCTCGAGCCCGAAAGTCACTTCCCTGGCCACGGGCGAGGACACTCCCCAGGAAGAGCTCGGAGGATGGAAGGTGCACGCAGAAGTGACGGGGCTGGTCGACGCCGTGGGAGAAACGGAAAAGGAATGCATGGACATGGCCAAGCAATACCTCTCCTTCCTGCCCTCCCATGCCGGAGAGACCCCGCCTCGGGCGGAAGTGCCCGAGGGGTCCGGCGGTGAAATGGCGAGCATCCTCGATTTACTCCCGGAGAAAACCAGCCGCGCCTATGACATGAAGAATCTTGTAAAAACCATCGTGGACGCTGGACAGGTCCTCGAAGTGAAACAGCACTTCGGCCGGCCATGTATCACGGCCTTTGCAAGGCTCGACGGTCATGCGGTCGGAATCGTCGCCAACAACCCTCTGTTCGGTGCAGGGGCACTCGATGCCGAGTGCTGTGAGAAAATAACCGGTTTTCTCGTGTTCTGTGACTCCTTCAACATCCCCATCATCACCCTCGTCGATACCCCTGGGTTCCTCGTCGGCAGAGAAGGAGAGCGGCGCAAGATCGTGGGAAAGATCATGAATTGGATGAACGCCCTGTCCGCGGTCACGGTGCCGAAGGTCACGGTCGTGATCCGGAAGATATACGGCCAGGCTTATCTCAACATGGGAGGGGGCAAGTACTCCGATGTCTTCGTGGCCTGGCCCACCGCGGAGATCAGCTTCATGGGCCTGGAGCCTGCGGTCAATGTGGTGTTCGGCGTCAAAAAGGAGGATGACCCCCGGAAGTTCGAAGAACTGCTCGGCCGGATGGCCAAGGATACGGAGCCATGGAAGGCCGCCGGCCTTTTCGGGGTGAACGAGATCATCGATCCGTCAGAGACCAGGGATTTTATCATCCGCATGCTGGACATGCTCCGAAACCGGCGGCGAGCAGGAATCGGCCGGCACCTCCTGCACAACTGGCCGACGTCTTACTGACGGCACAAGGTTCACGGTGCACGGCACACGGTGCATGGCGAAAGCGATTCTGTGGTGTTTGATGTTTGCCTCGAACCGTGCACCTTGTACCTTGCACCCTTCCTCGTCTACTTTCCCATAAACCGGGGCTTACGCTTTTCCAGGAAGGCCCTCACCCCTTCTTGCGCATCCTCCGTATCCCCGACAATTCGCCTCAGGACCCCTTCAAGCCGCAACCCTTGATCCAGGGGGAGATCATAACTTCGGAGCAGGGCTTCCTTGACCGCCCTGAGAGCGAGCGGGGCGTTACGGCTTATGGTCTCCGCCAGAGAAAGGGCTGTTTTCATGAGATCCTGGGACGGGACCACGCGATTCACGAGCCCCATCTCGAGGGCCTTCGCAGCATTGAAGCGTTCGCCGGTCAGGAGGATTTCCGCGGCGAGGTTGTAGGGCAGTGATCTGCGCAGACGCTGGGTCGCTCCCATGCCCGGGAATATTCCCAGCGTGATTTCGGGCTGGCCGAAGGTGGCATGCTCCGCTGCGATCCTGATGTCGGCAAGCAGGGCGAGTTCAAGGCCTCCGCCGAGACAGTGGCCGTTGACGGCCGCGATCACGGGTTTGAAGAGCTCGGGACCCCGCATGGGAAGCTTGAAAGAGCCGTCCCAGAATGACGTGACGTGGATGTCGCCCTTTTCTTCCTTCTCCTTGAGATCGGCGCCCACGCAAAAGGCCTTTTCTCCGGCTCCTGTGACGACCAGGACGGACATGGCTGCATCCCCTGCAAAATCATACCATGCACGGTGAAGCTCACGGGCCAGTTCACGGCTGATGGCATTCATGGCCTCGGGCCGATTCAAGGTGATCGTTGCGATCCTGTCTTTCTTTTCGTAAACAAGGACCATATCCGTTCCTCTTGCCGCATTCCGCCCGTAGGGCAGAGATTCGTTCGAGATCCATGCTCTTCAAGTTACACATCGTGTTCGACGGAATCGACCGGCTCGATCTTGGATAACTCGTCTTCCATCCGCCGCTCGGCATGCCACAAATCATAAGCTTGCTGCATGCGCAACCACAACGCCGGTCCGTTTCCTGCAAACTTTCCGATCCGGAGTGCCATATCCGTCGTGATCGGATGTGTGCACGCCAAGACACGATGTAGCTGCTGACGAGAAACACCCAGGCGTCTCGCAGCTTCGCTGACCGACACCCTGAGGCTAGGAAGGACATCTTCACGCAATACCTCACCCGGATGAACCGGAGGACGCTTCAAAGGACGGCTAACCGAATAATCTTCCATGACGTTCCTCAATGATATTGTTCAAGATCGACCCGTATGGCCTCCCCTTTATCCCACTCAAAGGTGATGGACCATGGGCCGTTTACGTGTATGCTGTAGCGTCTAGGGAATCCCTGAAGGGCGTGGAAATTGAATCCCGGCACCTTCATCTCCTTTAAGGACTCTGCCTGATCCAATGCATCAAGCCGACGAAGACATCGACTCTGTAAGTCCTGCCGTACCCAACGAGTGCCCCCCCGCTCGAAGAGCCCTGCAAGGCCCTTGTGCTTAAAGCTCTTGATCATCGTCCAGATTGTAGCATGTTTTGGTACACTGTCAACAGATTTGTTACAATTTTTTGCCGCGCCAGTGTGGTTCCGTCACAAAGCAAAGGCTCCCAGCCCAAGATCGACATGCCACCGGGAAACTGCTCTTCGAAGATGGCGCGGATGACATTGCGGCTTTCTCATTGACCTACAAGATTGAATCCCATATAGTCCAAATCCGAAAAATTAACGTCTTATTCCCTTACATCACGAAGGCCGGCGGCACGGTGTCAAGTCAAGACCTGGCGAATTTGCCTCATACCGACAGGCGGTCTGTCGGAACGGGCCTCTGCGAATGGATATTCAGAGCATCCCTGCCCATATTTTCAAAGGAGGAAGCATGGCTTATCGCATCGCGCTGATTCCCGGCGACGGCATCGGTTTGGAGGTCGTACCCGAGGGCGTCCGGGTTCTTCAGGAACTTGCCGGCCGTCACCGTTTTGAAATGCAGTTCACCGAATTCCCTTATTCGTGTGAGGATTACCTAAATCACGGCGTTATGATGCCGGAAGACGGGCTTGAGCGGCTCAGGCCCTTCGATGCCATCCTGCTCGGGGCCGTGGGCGCTCCCCAGGTGCCGGATCACGTGTCGCTCTGGGGCCTTTTGATTCCCATCCGCCGGACCTTCGACCAGTACGTGAACCTGCGGCCGGTGCGGCTCCTGCCCGGGATCCGCTCCCCCCTGGCCGGCAGAACACACAAGGACATTGATTTCGTCATCATCCGGGAGAACACCGAGGGCGAATACTCGCAGATCGGAGGACGCCTTTTTGTCGGCACCGAACGAGAGGCGGTGGTCCAGGAATCCGTCTTCACCCGCATAGGCGTGGACCGGGTCATGCGCTTTGCCTTTGACCTGGCCGCGCGGCGCCCCAGGAAACACCTCACGTCGGCCACCAAGTCAAACGGCATCATTCACACCATGCCCTTCTGGGACGAGCGCTTCAGGGCGATCGCAGCGGATTTCCCGAACGTGAAGACGAGCCAGTACCACATCGACATCCTCACGGCCCACTTCGTCCAGCACCCGGACTGGTTCGACGTGGTGGTGGCAAGCAACCTTTTCGGCGACATTCTCTCCGATCTCGGACCGGCTTGCGCAGGCGGCATCGGGATCGCTCCTTCGGCCAACCTCAACCCGGAAAAGAAATTCCCTTCCATGTTCGAGCCGGTGCACGGTTCGGCGCCGGACATTGCGGGCCGGGGCATCGCGAACCCGATCGCGACCCTCTGGTCCGTGGCGCTGATGCTCGACTTTCTCGGCGAAGCTGAAGCGGCCAAGTCGCTCATGGCTGCCATCGAAGCGGTGACCGGTGAAGGCAAGGTTCTGACGAGAGATCTCGGCGGCAAGGCCTCGACCCAGGAATTCACGGATGCCGTGCTCCAGCATTTCCAGTGAACGGCAACTTCAGCACCCAACTCTCCGAGTCCTATTTTCTTTGATTTGAGCATAGTATGTCGGAATTCTGTCGACATACTACGCAGAAAATGCTATTTTTTTGCCATCAATCCTTCTGAATGCTAGTCGGTCATGATTGAAAGGATCAGAGAGAGGATACCCCAAGAGGAATTCGACTATCAAACGCTGCTTGTCGCGCTCGGGGATTACGCTCGCCCCAGGGACAAGATTTCCGATCTTCGCAGCAAGGGGATCATCCTGCGCGTAAAGAAGGGGCTCTACGTTTTTGGCGACCGCGCCCGCCACACGCCTTACTCCACCGAAGTCCTGGCAAATCTCATTTACGGTCCGTCCTATATCTCTTTAGACTATGCCCTTCAGCATTACGGACTCATCCCCGAGCGCGTGGAAGGCGTCACCTCCGTGACAACCGGCCGTTCGCGCAAGTTTTCAACGCCTGTTGGTTTGTTCATCTATCGAATGATCCCTCTTCGGGCCTTTCAGGTCGGGATGGACAGGATAGAGATCGGGGATGGAAGAGCGTTTCTCATGGCTACGCCTGAGAAGGCTCTTGCCGACAAAATCTATGAAGACCGCGGCACGGGTCTTCGGACGCAAAAGGAATTGGTCGATTACCTTGAGAGAAACCTTCGGGTGGACCTGGATGCGGTGCGGGAGATGAATCCGGACGAAATGGACGCTATTGCCCTGCATTATCGGTCACAAAAGCTCAGAGCCTTCGCCAGATTCGTCCGACGTATGCGCCGTGGCGCGACAAAGGGGAAAACCCATGCATGACGCCATCGCCAAGATGGTCTCCAAGTATGATTGCCGTTCGCTTAATGATTACCTAAATGCCTTGCGGGAGATATTACTGGAGATTGTGCTGCTCGGCCTATGGCGAGCCAAGTTTTTTGAAAAGGCCGCCTGCTACGGCGGTACCGCGCTGCGGATTCTTTACGGCCTGGACCGATTTTCCGAAGACATCGATTTCTCCCTCCTGGAGCCGTCGCAGGATTTCGACCTTAAGGGCTACATGGCCTTTGTTCAGAAGGAGTTGGAGGCTTTCGGCTTTGACGTCGTCGTTGAGAAAGTTGAAAAGGCCGTGGACACCCCAATTCAATCCGCTTTTCTTAAAGCAGAGACACGAAAACAACTCATTGTCATCGAAACAAGGGAGGATATCCTTCGGACTCTACCCAAGGGAAAGCTGCTCAAGGTGAAGATGGAAGTCGACACGGATCCGCCTCCAGGCTTTTCTACCGAGGCCCGGTATCTCTTGCAGCCCATTCCTTTTGCCGTCCGAACCTTCGTGCTGCCGGACCTTTTTGCCGGGAAAATGCACGCAATTCTTTGCAGGAAATGGAAAAGCCGGGTAAAGGGAAGAGACTGGTATGACCTCGTCTGGTATGCTGCAAACCATCCTGAACTGCACTTGGAGCACCTTGAGCAGCGCATGCGCCAGACAGGTCACTGGAAAGGCAATGATCCTTTGACGCAGGAAAAGTTTCAGGAACTCCTCGGGATCACGATAAACAAACTGGATGTGAAGCAGGCACGCAGGGAAGTGGAGCCATTTATCAAAAACCCTGAAAATCTCTCCATTTGGTCCCGCGAATTCTTCCTTGACGTTGCAACAAGGATTAGGATTGTGTAGTCATAGAGTTAAATGACCCTGGGGCTACTAACCCGTTGCTAGAGCGAGCTTAAGTTTCACAAACGACTAAAATGGAGTTGCTCCAAGTTTTGCAACAATCGATGACAAAAAAACCAGGATCACGCGAAGACGCTAAGAGGGAGGATTGACGGCGGGAAAGTCAGGACATTTCTAGCACAGCTTGTGCCAGAATTTCCGGATGTCTGCTTAAAAGGGCATCGTCTCGATTCTCACAAAAGGTCAGAGGCCTTGCACAGAATTCTCTGTAGTGAACCAATAGGGCGTAAACCAGATCCATTAGGATCGATCTATCTGGTTCGACGGACCGTTTTCGACACTGCAACAAAAATCACGATTGTCTGAAACGCTTTTATCAGAATCTTGCTGTTCTGTCTGAAGGAACAAAGCTCTTCGGAATGAGGCAATCCTTCCAGTTCTTACAAGTTCGGCTCAAAGTTAAAGGCAGTCATAGAGACGGCGCGCACCCAGATTTGAAAGTCAACCCCCGACCCAATAACGAGCTTTGGAAGGAATTACCCATCTTACGCCCCCGCGCGGGTCGGGAACGTCTCCTCGGTATCGGGGGATCACGTGGAAATGAAACTGTCCCATTGTCTGCCCAGCCGCCTCGCCATCGTTGATTCCCAGATTGAATCCGTCGGGCGGTGGCACAAGTGTCTTTTCTAAGTAGCCTTGCGTCCACCCTATCCATTCAATCAATCGGCCCTTCTCTGAAGGTTTTAGGTCCTGAAAACGCGCCGCCTCCCTGCGAGGAATAATCAGACAGTGGCCTTTTGTGAGGGGGTATTTGTCGCGAATGACCACGAACCATCTGTCCCGTGCTACGACGCGCTCCGGTACGACCAAACCGAATACGGGAACCAAGATCGGTTTTGTCACTCTAATGGGATGATATGACGTTGGTATACCCACGATCCATACGTGAGATAAAACTTTTTTGAATCTCTTCAGGCAAACGTCTGATCAGGAGCTCCTGCTTATCAGTGACAATTTCGCGTTGCTCCCACGAATTTTCTCAAGCAGTATGTGCTCACTATAGAACGATGTCAAGAAGTTGGGGGCAATCAGAAAGAGCGGTACAGAGCCGGAGGTCCAGGGTCAACCAGTTCTGCCCTTCCCTCTTCGATCAGGATCTCCAGGTGGACAAGAATCTCGGATACGGCCAGGAACGTGTCGCCGTCGGGCACTTCGTGGATTGCATCTCCGATGATTTCATAGAGGGTTCTTGTCCGATTGTGGACAGCTTTCCAGACAAGGTCCATCCTTTCCCTGTGGTGTCGCTTGTAAGTTGAAATCAGGCCGGGCAAATCTTTGATGTATTCCCCGTGCCCCGTGAACACATATTTTATGTCCAGGCCCGCGAGCCTGTCCAGTGACCGCGAATAGGCTTTCAGGCTTTTGTAGCCGGGGTCCCGAAGTCCATTTCGTTTGATGACGAGCAAGGGATTCGGGGTGATATGCTTGATGACGGTGTCACCGCTGAACAGGATTTTCTGCCCCAATTCGTAAATGCAGCAGCTCCCGGGCGTATGGCCGGGTGTGTGGATCGCCTTGATATGATAACCTTCTCCCTTGAATTCTTTTCCATCTTCAAGAATTGAGACTTCATCCAGGGGGTCCCCCAACTCACGAAACATGGCAAATCGCTTTCGAACCTTCTCCTTTTCTTCCAAAGGCATGCCGGCCATCGCCATTAGAGCATTCGCTTCTTCACTCCACATCTCTTTTCCGAAATTCTCGCTCGAAATTTGCCATTGATCCTGGCCGTGGATAAAGCATTCAATGGGATGGCTGACTGCTTCGCAAATGGATGCTGCAAGCCCAAAGTGGTCCATGTGCCCGTGGGTGATGATAATTCGTTCCACATCCTCTAACCCCAACCCCCGCTTTCTAAGCTCGCCCTTAACATAATCCAAGGTTGCCGGAGACTTGAGGCATGTATCGATGAGGGTTATGGGACCTTTGCCCACGGCATACAGATTTACCGTGATGAGATTGGAGAGACCTGGAACTGGGACGGCAATGGGAGTGATATTTTCACATTGGGGAAATGGTTTGATTAGCATAAGTTTGGTTCATTGATTATTTCGCCCCCAAGAGATCCATGTCTTGGGGGCGACCATGGGACGACTATTTCCTCTCCCCTTTGAAGTAGATTCCCGTGCCTGTGGCTAGAGCCTCAAAATAGACATGACCTTCAGGTTTTACAAGCACATTCAATTTGCCGAGTTCGTTTTCGCACCTGTAATGTTCGACAGACCCGCTATCCCAGTTTCTTGTGGTTTCCCATTTCAGCCATTGATCATCGAAGTGCAGGTAAACCGCCTCTTTGAAAGTATAAAGCTCAGCTGGTCCATTGTACTTGAGGTGACGCGTCTTTATTTTCGCTTTGCCTTCGAACAGAATTGGTTTTCGCGGTATGACTGGCAGCTCGATGTGGGAAGAGTGAATTAGGCCGCGATGAACTGTAATCCGGGGGACAAGATTATTTGGATCAGAAGGATTATTCGAGGGAGACAATATCGGATTCAAATCGAACGTAGGCCAGTCCGCACCCGCTATGGAAACTCGGACTTTATGACATTTCCTAAATACCCAAGATGTCGGCATGAGATCGATGACAAGCTTAGTACTGTTCTTTTGGACAAAGATGTCCTCCACATAGTCGGAGCTCTTGAAGCCGTGGAAGGGAAGATCGGGCTTAACATCGATAGGCGAGTCGGGAGGTAGCAGTTCTTCCTGAGGAACAAGACCTGCAAAACCGGCCCTCAATAAGCCTTCTGTAACATAATAGGCCTCCCCATTCTCATCAACATCTTCCAGGTATACGAAGAAATCCCCGTTTGGGGCAGTCGAAGATGCCCACAGGTGAACAATCGGGTGGCCTGTGACCTCCATATCCTCTCTCAATGGATTGGAAGTATAAGTGAGACATTTGAGATCCTTATCCGTCCTTTTCATCACCTGGTCAACCGTCGCCCTCCATCGGGTCATACTATTTGTTCCATATCGCGACGAATGAGTTAGGTCGACCAAAAACTCATCCGCGCCAACCGTCGCCCTCTTGGTTGTAAGGCTTTTCTCTTTATCGAAATAATATTTTTTTGTTACCTTTCTTGCCGGTGGCCATTCGTTTTCATAGCGCCAGCCCTCTCCGTTCATCACATAGATGAATATCGGAGGCTCGCTTTCTAAACCATTTTCTATCCCCTTCAAATAGCGATCAAAGAACCGAAGTTTCTCTTGGTTGAACCCCGCGGCCGCTTTCAGTACATCCTCTCCGAAAAAGCTCCAGTATGGCCCAACCATAGATGGCGGCGTATATCCGGGCAAGCTATGAAATGAAGGATGCATAAGCATTTTCGACGGATTTGTCTCCTTCATAGTAGAATACCATCGAGTTGTTGCTCGAGTAAAGATATCGAACCAGGCACCTATATTATAGATTGGAATTCCTGAGTCTGAAATCTTGACCGGCCAGTCGTTAGGGTGAAGTTCTGACAAAGGATACCCGAGTAAAGGCAAAATAGAGTCCCTATAGGGTGATCCTGGAATGAACTGGTGAGGGTAAATATTGTTTAGATGCTCTGCTATCGCCATGTAATAAATGTTTTCACTTCGAGCTATTCCGTCCGGGTAAGTCGGTGGGTCGTCGATAAAAACGAAGTTCCCGTTCAAATCCAAGGGAATTTCATCCGCAAGGCTGCCATCACCGTCTTCATCAAACACTGGAGCAGCCGGAAAAGAATTTATCGCTCTGTTGTAAAAGCTCACGTCGAAGAGGATCTGTCTGGGGCCCCAAGTGCTCACCAGCAATCGATTCAATATTCCACCCGGGTAATGAAATTCTTCGTACATATCAAAAGCCATTACTTCCGGCATAATGCACTTGAGGGCCGCAGGACGTTCCGAGGCCACAGCGAATTGAGACCATCCCATATAGGATCCGCCGTACATTCCAACATTTCCGTCGCACCATGCTTGTGAGCCCATCCAGTCTACAAGGTTTTTCCCATCCTCGCCAAGCTGGGGAGACATTTCCACTCTGAAGGCATCAGAAGCCCCGCTTCCGCGCATATCAGCAGTCACGACGACATAACCATAAGATGTAAAAATTCGCATCAGATCTTCATGATAGGGATTCATGAACATCTTAATCGCGCCATTTTGAGGATCAATGGTGGCGCGGAGATAAGGTGTGTAGAACAGGACCGCAGGAAAAGGACCGTTCTTAGACCCACCTGATGGTAGATAGATGTCGACTGCGAGATTTGCACCATCAGGCATTCCGACGTATTCTGAAATTTTCTGATAAGTGGCGAATTCGGGAAAAGAATACCCGGCGTATTCAAGGGGACGACTGATCTTTTCGGCATAGCCCATTGAAACGCTGAGCGCCAGAGGACTCCCTATCGCCAGAACTACTAGAACTAAGAGCGCCAAGCTCCATCTCTTCTTCATTTTTCCTTCTCCTGTCTTTTTGGGTCAATCGAGCGATAAATCTAGAACCTCACTATGAGATTGCAATTCTCTGGAAACGCCCCTATGATGCTTGATGTCATTGCGGGTCAAAAAGGCGAGGCAATCCATCTTCTCTGTTATTGCTTTGCTATATGTGGCCGCGGGGCTCGCAATGACAATCTTGGTCTAACTTGCTGATGGCTGGCATTACAGACACTGAAAGAAAAGGCCCCTAAGGAAATTCTCTTTTTCCCTAGAGGCCTAAAACCGGAAACTTGAGAAAACGTCCTCTCATTTGATTCTCTCCCTTGGCGTTCGCCAAAAGTGAAGGTATCCAACCATCGGAAGTCTTAGGGCTATCTAGCGGTACCCATCTGTGAGGTAAACCGGAATGCCGCTTAGTTCCTTTGGTTGAACAATCAGAGATTTGGAATCACAAAATGCGTTGGTTGGGATTTCGTTAAAGGTGACTTTCTTTCTTCTTAATTCTGATATCGCAGAGTTAAGGTTCGCAACCTTCAACCTAACATAAGACAGCCCCAGTTGTTTTCTTCCGGTAAGTGAGCTCAAATGTTCACTTTCACTTCTTGGCTCTGTTAACCTCAGTTGCGCATTCCCAACTTTGTAGACTTTAGCCCCAAGTGAAAGACCGGTCGCCGCGACGCCTGGTCCAAACATTTTGGGATAGAACTCCTCTGAAACTTTCAAGTTCCGCAAAATAACTCCAACTTCCAGCAAGCCCTCTGCTTTTATCCCCTCACGTTCAATTGCTTTCTGCAATTCCTCTGGCAGGCTGGTTTGATCCACCCACATGGGGTTTCCTTCTATCAACTCAAAAAGCACTCCGCCGAAAGAGGCCGGGTGAACAAATGCCGCCTTGAACCCCTCAATCGTTACGGGAGTCTCATTGATAAGTTTTACGCCCTTGCGGGTCATCCATTCTATAGCTTCCTCTATGTCATCTACTTGCAAGGCAATGTGATGCAAACCCTCACCGGTGGTTTTAATAAATTTCGCAATGAGGCTGTTCTGGCTTACAGGTTCCATCAGTTCGAATTCTATGTTCCCTACTCTGAACATCTGTGCGCGCATATCGAATTCCTGACCGCTTATGACAAGTCCTCCCCGCGCCCCAAGAATTTCCGCTAATTGATCTCCTGTCTTCTTGAGATCGACTACGGCAACACCAATTTCTATAATTCGCTTGATCATAGGCCTTGATTTATCCAAAAGGGACCTCCCGCTTGGTTCACCTGAATAAGACTTCTGCTCCGGCTTCAATTTGAGAGAATGGTTACAGTGCATGATTTGGTATCAGCCGCCTTGTCTCCCCCCATGCAATGGGCGAGGCCAACCTTAGCGCCGGGGACCTGGCGAGAACCGGCCTCACCGCGAAGGTGCGTCACTATTTCGGCTATTTGCGCGATCCCCGTTGCTCCCACTGGGTGGCCTCTGCTCAGAAGCCCGCCTGACACATTCACGGGGATTCGCCCGCCCAAAGCCGTGGCGCCTTCCTCAACCAACCGCCCCCCCTGGCCTTCTTTACAGAGGCCCATCGCTTCATAGTGCAGAATTTCAGCAATGGTAAAAGGATCATGACATTCGACGATGTTTAAATCCTCCGGCCCCACACCGGATCGCTCATAGGCGATCCTGCAAGTTCGATAATCAGTCTCCCAATGGGTTAGGTTTTGGGGGTTGTCATAACTTCCTGTGCATAGAACTGCCGCCTTGATATTAATCGGCTTTCTCATGCGCCGGGCAAATGAATCTGAGCAGATTATGACTGCTGAGGCTCCGTCAGCGTTAGGGCAGCACTGCAAACGCCTGATGGGTTCAGCAATGACTGGAGAGGATAAAACCTGCTCCAACGTGACTGCCTCACGAAACTGGGCATAAGGGTTGAGTTGGCCGTGACGGCGGTTCTTTACCGCGACGAGGGCCAACTGCTCGGGAGTCGTGCCATATTCATTCATATGACGGATGGCTCTCATAGCAAAACCCGCAATGACGACCATTCCCAGTTGCGTATCCAGCTCGGTTCTCCCGGAGTCCAGGAGACCAAGCTCAGGAACATATAGTTTTTCCGCCCCTGCGACCAGCACCACTTCAGCCTGTCCGCAAGTCACCATGTTGTAACCCAAGTAGATGGCTGTAGACCCGGAGGTGCAAGCGTTTTCAATGTTTATCACTGGCACACGGTTGATCCCAGCCTCCCAAAAAACATTTTGACCGACAGTGATGTCCCCAAACAAGCGGCCCGCAAACCCATTTGAAAAGAAACAAGCTTCGATCTGGCTCTGCTTGATTCCAGCATCCTTAATAGCCAAATGTACGGCCTCCGCTCCCATATCCACTATTGATCTCGTAATGTGTTTACCAAAAGGAATCATGCCGATACCAACAACTGAAGCCCCTGTCATTTTCGGGTTCCTCCGTTTTTAGGCAAACTTTACCCTGTTGTTGCAAAAGAGCATCGCCATGAAAACCCGAAAAGCGGTTCCACCAGGCTTCTGCGGCTTTAAATGAGATGGCCCCTGGAATAAACCATTGGTTGATTCAAGACCTTGACGATAGTGTTGGTTTTTGCGCTTCTCATACAGTGTTATCGGCGATCTCGATGCTCCTCGGAATGCAACAATAGGGTTTACAGGCGTGAAAAACGGTCTAAGCCTTGGAGATCCCTGCCCGTCGTGGCCGAGCGGCCTAACATTCAAATGCACTTTTAATCCAATCCTCAGCTCATCAATACTTGTTGGATCCAGCAGGAAGAAGATCCGTAGCCCAGATTCTGCGAGATCAACGTATCCGACGCCATAGGGGTTGGGTAACCCGAATGCGGATGGGCGTCGAATAATGGTAAAAGTATAGATTACTCCTTCAGAACCAAGAGAAACTTCCTCTGTTTGGTGAAAACAAGTTCGGCAGTAACTCGGTCGAGGGAAGTAGTACCGCTTGCAGCCGGGGCAAAAGCCCCCCAAAAGCCTGGGCGGGGCGGCATCATAAGGAGGTAAAGTAAAAACACCGGTCGCAATCGGTGAAATGTTGTCTGCTTTTTCTGATTCCATTCTTCAGCCCCCGATCAGTTTAAATCACCTTCTCAGTTTGTATCCTGCTTTGTCGCGATCCCAGGTGTCAGAAGTGACTCCCTCTTCACGCAGTTTGTACTTCTCAACCCTTTCGGTGGGAGTCTTGGGCAGGGCGTCCATAAAACGGATGTAACGCGGTATCATAAAGTAAGCCATTCGCTCCTCACAGTAAGCCGTGAGTTCTTCAGGAGTCAACTTGTGCTTTGGTTTGAGAGTCAAGCAGGTCATCACTTCGTCTTCTCCAAGATCCGATCGAACCGCAATCGCGACAGACTCCAGCACTGACGGATGCGAATTGACCACCTTCTCCACCTCGTAGGAGGAGATGTTTTCTCCTCGGCGCCTCAGCGCATCCTTTTTCCGGTCAAGAAACCGAAAATATCCTTCCGCATCGTAAACAAGGTAGTCCCCTGTGTGAAACCACATGTCCCGCCAGGCCTCAACTGTTTTTTCAGGCATTCTGTAATACTCCAGGAGCATGGAGTAGGGTTTCATGGGCCTGATGAGGAGTTCACCCGGAGTATCGGGTCCCAGTTCCAATCCCTGATCATCAACCACCTTAACCGTGCAGTCGGCTCTGGCTCTGCCGCACGTGCCGGGTTTGCGTTGATCCAGCGTGTTCATCAACGGCAGTCCGATTTCACTCATTCCATAGGCTTCAACCAGGGTAAGGCCAAATCGCTTTTCTATGCTATCGAAGAGATCTTTAGGAACGCCGCCTCCGAACATAACTCGCAGGGGATTGTCAGCGTCATCCGGCTTGGGATCGGCTTTCAAAAGGATCGGCAGGATGCCGCCCACATAGTTGAACTCTGTACACCCAAATTCATGGATGTCCTCCCAGAATTTGCTCGCTGAAAACCGTTCGGGCAAAACCATTCTAGCACCGCTCATCAGGGCGGGCATTGTGGAAAGGACTTGAGCGTTCCCGTGGAAGAGCGGCAGGGCATTGTACAGGCAGTCGTTTTCAGTATATTTGACTGCTTCAAGCACAACCTCTCCCATATAGAGTGCATAATTGTGTGGCATCAAAGATCCTTTTGACGGTCCTGTGGTTCCTGAAGTGAACATGATAACGAAAGGATCTGACCACTCCACCTCCACCTCATCATATCGACAAGGGTTGTCCATAACCGCTTCGTAGTCAAGAACCACTTTATCAAGCTTGGGCAGGGCTTCCGTCGCTTCCTTCAACACCAAGACTTTTTCTACCTTCGGCAAGTCTTTCAAGACAGGAGCAACCCTATCGAGATAGACAGATTCGGCCACGATAATCCGACACTCTGCCTTGTCGATCATGTAGGTAAGCAAAGGGCCTCGGTGCGCAGTGTTAATCGGCACTTCTATTGCCCCCAACTTGCTCAAGCCAAACCAGAGGAATAGAAATTCGGGCCGATTTTTCATTACGATCGCGACCTTGTCTCCTTTCTTGACACCAAGGCTCTGTAGCGCAGCAGCCACCTTGCTGGATTCTCTGTCTAAGTCTTGATATCCAAAAACCTGATTCGGGCAACGACAAAATTCGCGGTTCCCGTACTGCTCCGCCTTCCTTCTGAGCACGCGATGGATCACTCTATCCCGGACCATCTCAGCCGCCATTTTCTATCTCCTTGAATTCTTCAGAACGCTATGTCGGCGCAACCAATCCTTACCCTTTGGCCCTTGCATGCCTTTTCAAAAAGCGCATCGGATACCTATTTCTGCCAATAGGGATCTCTCAGCTCCCGCTTCAGCACTTTCCCTAGAACATTGCGTGGAAATTGGTCCCTGAACTCCACTCCCGACAGACGTTGATACTTGCCCAGTCTTTGGTTAGCCCATTCCCTAATCTCCTCCTCCAAGGCCGGGGATTTCTCTTTGGGTATGATGAGAGCGAAAGGAACTTCTCCCCACTTGTGATGGGGCACGGCAATGACCGTCGCATCTTTCACCTTCGGGTGTTTCAACAGCACCCCTTCGATGTCGTTGGCGAAAACATTGACGCCTCCTGAGATGATCATGTCTTTCTTACGATCGACGATGTAGAGGAACCCGTCTTCATCCAATCTGCCCATGTCACCTGTCTTGAGATAGGTTCTTCCTCTTTCGTCCTTCCAAATAACCTCAGATGTCTTATCCGGAAGCTTGTAGTACCCAGGCATCATGAAAGAACTGTACGCCGCGATTTCCCCTATTTCTCCTTTCGGAAGTTCCTGGCCCTGATCATCAATAATGCACACATCCCAGTTCAAAGAGGGAATACCGACCGAACCGATCTTCCTCTCCCTGACCTCCGGTTTGAGCATGGTGGCGATTCCCTCTGTACATCCGTAGAGTTCAATCGCCTCACCGCTGAACCTCCGGTGAATTTCCTCTTTGATTTCCTTCTGAAGCGGAGCCGCACCGAACACCCAGACCCTCATTGAAGTCAAATCAAATTGATCGAGGTTCGGCTGTTCCAGCAGCACGATAAACTGCGTGGGAACCATTAAGGTGTGAGTGGCTTTTTGCTTCTGGACAACCCCAAGAAAGGCCTGTGGGTCGAACTTCGGCATGATGACCACTGTCCCGCCGGAAAACAGGACCGGAACAAGCATAAGCCATGTCCCGTTCGTGTAAAGGGCTGTCGATGCTACGCTTACGCAACTGGAGTCCATTCTGAAGTCCAAAGCAAAAAGTGCAAAAACGAGGCGGTTGTGGTGGGTGTGGTAAATGCCTTTGGGCACTCCCGTCGTTCCCGATGTGTACATGATATTGAAACCGTCCTGGTAGGTCAGATGCACGTTCGGCTCCCCGTCCGAACTCTGCTGCAAGAGCTGATCGTATGACTCCCAGTCCTTGGCTTCTCCACCGACCAGGATGAAGCCGCCCTTAGAAATGCTCTTCAGTCCTCCCCTGTAAGGCAGAATCACATCTCGATACTCTGATCCGACAAACAAGAACTTGCACTCGGAGTCCATGATCATCCTGGCCTGGGCGTCACCGGGCAACATGGTTGAGAGAGGGACGATAATTCCACCGGCTTTGATGGCCCCGAATATTATTTCCGGCACATCAATGCGGTTGGAGATTAAGAAGCCAACTCTGTCGCCCTTCTTCAAGCCCCTTGCGATCAGGCCATTGGCCACTTTGTTGATCCTCTGACCGAATTGCCGCCAAGTCAGCTGCTTGTCCTCGCAAATCAAAGCAGGCTTGTTTCCGCGCCACTTGGAATGAGTGGCCAATACTTCAGTTATAATAAGTTCCGGCTGATCCAAGTCTCCCATTTCTCACTCCTCTCAAAATCCTTCCATCCCACCACTCACATGGATGACCTGGCGCGTGATAAACTTAGAGTCGTCGGACGCGAAGAAAAGGACCGCATGGGCAATGTCGCCGACCTCTCCCATGCATCTCATCGGGGTCAGGCGGATGAGTCGTTCTCTCGTGCTTTGATCCAGGGTCCCTGTTCTCGGTGTTTCAATCAATCCAGGGGAGACACAGTTCACATTTATCCTGTGTCTGGCCAGTTCCAGACCGAGAGCCCGGGTAAACCCAACGAGCCCCGCCTTGGCAGAACTGTAATTAGCTTGACCCACATTCCCTTTGTAGGCCATGGATGTGATGTTCACGATCTTCCCGTAACCACGCTCGATCATTTGAGGCACGACGGCCCTTGAACAGAGAAAGCTTCCTTTCAGGTTTAGACTGATGACAAAATCCCAGTCCTCCTCAGTCATTTTGGGCAGCATGGCATCCCGGATGTCGCCCGCGTTATTGACCAGAATGTCCACCTTGCCCCATCTATCCGTGGCTTGGCGAACCATCTGCTGCACTTCCTCTGCTTTGGTCACGTTAGCCCCGTTCGCAACTGCTTCCCCTCCTTGCTCCGTCACCAACTTTACCGTCTCCAGGGCTGTCTTCATGTTGACGTCATTGACCACCACTCGCGAACCGTTTTCCGCGAACAGCAAGGCCATCCCACGCCCAAGGTACCCTCCTGCCCCCGTTATGATCGACACTCTTTCCTGTAGCTTCATGGTTGGCTCCTTTGATCCAATTTATCTAAACGTTGAAAGAAACTATCAAGCCCTGCTGTGAGAATCCTCTTCAGTATCACAAACCTAGATAATGCTTTTTCACAGCGTCTGTTTCCACGACCTCCCGGACGCTGCCGGCCATGGTTATACGTCCTAATTCCATGATGTATGCCCTGTCAGAGATCTTGAGTGCCATTCGCGCATTCTGCTCAATCAACAAGATCGTGTTCTCAGTGTCCTTCAGTCGTTTAATGACTCGGAAGATCTCCCTAACCATTAAGGGAGCCAACCCCATCGACGGTTCATCCATCAAAATCGCCTTCGGCCGAGCCATCAAAGCCCTTGCGATAGCCACCATTTGTTGCTCTCCCCCCGAGAGGGTGCCAACGGATTGTCGCTGACGTTCCTTCAAAATGGGGAAGAGTTCGAAAACCTTCTGCAAGTCTCCGTTAACTGCCGAGGCGGCACCGTCCATGAGCCGCAGGCACGCGCCAAGATTTAAATTGTCCAGTACGGACAAGGGACCAAACAGCCGGCGTCCTTCAGGAACGACGGCCAGTCCAAGGCGTATGACTTCCGCGGCGGGAAGCCTTGTAATGGGGTTCCCGTCAAAAAAAACTTCTCCCCGCTTCTTGCGAAGAAGGCCCGCAATTGATTTGACGACCGTCGATTTTCCTGCTCCGTTGTTACCGATCAGGGCGACAATCTCTCCCTTGTTTACCAACAAGGAGACCTGTCTGAGAGCCTGGATATCCCCATAGAAGACATCGATGTTTTTGGTCTCAATCAACCTCTTCCTCCGCACCCAAGTACGCCTCTATCACCTTGGGAGATCTTTGAATTTCCTCAGGGAGGCCTTCTGCGATTTTCTCTCCGAAATTCAACACTACAATCTCTCCGCAAATTCCCATGATAAACTTCATATGATGTTCAATAATAAGGAGTGAAACACCTCTTTCTTTGATTTTAAAAAGGATTTCTTTGAATTTACCTATTTCATAGTCGTTTAATCCCGAGGTCGGTTCATCCAGAAAAATCAGTTTCGGCTCTGTGGCTAAAGCGCGGGCGACCTCAAGGTACCTTTGCTCTCCGAGAGGCAGTCTACTTGCAACCCTGTCCTTTTTGTCGGCCAACCCCAAGAACTCCAAGTAGCCTATGGATTCATCCCGGAGTCTTGTTTCCTCATTCCTTGCAAATGGCATCTTGAAGCCACACGCGAAAAACTCCGATCGAGTTCTGTAATGGCGCCCTAGCATCACGTTCTCCCAAACAGTAAGGCTTTTGAAGAGATGGGGCTGTTGAAAAGTCCTCGATATACCCAACCGGGCGATTTCCTCAGGCTTTTTACCGCCAATGCTGTTGTCCAGAAAAGTGATTTCTCCCTTACTCGGCGGGAATACCCCGGTAACAGTGTTAAACAGTGTTGTCTTGCCAGCCCCATTCGGCCCAATGAGACCTTTGATCATGCTTTCCCCAATGTCGAAACTGACGTTCCGTAGGGCTGTAAGGCCACCAAACTTTTTGCTCACATCACTAAGCCGAAGCATTATTCCCCTGCCTTCTGCTGAAAGATCGAATCAAACCTTTTGCGGAATCCTTTACACCCTGAAACAAGCCATTCGGGAAAAACATAATGACCAAAATCAATACAGACCCGTAGATCATTCGCTTAAACTCAGCGAAAATGGCAAGATATTCGTTGAGGAGTGTCAGCGCGAAGACTCCTAACACCGCGCCCCAAATAAGAGTGTATCCCCCTAGCGCTATGATCAGAATCATTTCAATAGCAAACATGATCGACCCAGCATCCGGCGATATGAACGTGACGAAATGGGCATAGAGGCACCCGGCCATGGAGGCATAGACAGAGGAAAGGATAAAAAGCTTTATTTTGTATTTGCGCACATCCGCCCCAAACAACCGCGCGATATCTTCTCCCTCCCTTATAGCTCTAAACACCCTGCCCATCCGTGAATCGACTAGGTTCAGCGAAAACAGCAACAGGAGCAAGGTGACCGGCCAAACCACAAAATAGAAGCGCCAATCAGAGTCAATGGCGAAGTGCCCCACGGAGATCGCCGGTATCCCTGGGAGGCCATTCAGCCCTCCTGTTACCTTAGTCATTTCCTTTATAAGTGTTTCGACTATTACCGTGAAACTCAGCGTTGCGATCGCCAAGTAATGCCCTTTTAATCTTAGCACTACCGCCCCGATGCCCCAAGCGGCCAACGCCGATAGAACTTGGCTTATGGCGATTGTTACTAATGGATGGAGGTGAAGCCGGACGCAGAGGATAGCTGAAGAATACGCTCCAATGGCGAAAAACGCAGAATGCGATATAGACAGCTGTCCCCCGTAGCCCACAAGCAAGCAAAGCCCAACAGCAACAATTGTGTAAATGCCGATGAAATTCATGACATTTAAGTAATACCCCTTGCCTAAAACAACGGGCATGATAATAAGCACCGCTGCTACCACGAACCACGCAAGCTTATTCTTTTCTTTTGGCACCTGAACCATTCTTGTTCCCTTGTCCTTTGCCGAGGTTCGGAGATCCAGCAAAAGCATCGAGCTTAAGGATCCCTTCAAAAACCAGGTTCGTAATATTGCGGGCCACTTCGTCTCTCGATAGCGGCCCGCTTTCCTTAAACCAGCGAAAGGATGAATTGATAATTCCGAGAATGCTGAAGGCGGCTACCGTGGCATCCACCTCCTTGAGAATCCCCTGACCGCCAATTTCATGAAGCTTCCTCTTATAGAGTTGGTAAATCTGCCTTTGCTGATTAACCGTCGCTTCTCTCCACTTACCGTGCAGGAAGAAGGAATCAGAATCCACAATCTTGGTTTCTTTTCTCCGCTTCAGGGAAAAAATGGCAGAGTGCTCTACGAGCATCTCTCTCAGACACTCTACAGGATCAGATACGCCCTTATCGACTACCAGCAACGCCTCAATGAGTTCTTTTGTGGCATGGTTAACGATTTCGAACAAAAGCTCTTCCTTGTTCTTGAAATAGTGGTATATGATCGAGTTACTGATGCCCACCTTAGCCCCTATCTCGCGAATAGAGGTATCCAAGTATCCCTTTTGATAAAAGAGGCTAATCGCGGCTTGAATTAACGCTTCCCTTGTGGATTTATTGGCCAATCTCCTCTTTCTCCTCTCACAGTGCATTGAACTTTCCTAACTCCTTATCAATCCAGAAAGACTTCCTCCGTTTCGAACCCTTCAACAACGCGATGCCCCATGATTCCCCTTGGCATGAAAAGGAGGACATTGATGATCACGATGAAGGTCACCAATTCCTTCACCGTGCTCGAAACGAACGTCACGGTAAAGCCCTCCAAAAACGAAAAAATAAAGCCTCCGATCACTGCGCCTACGATGCTTCCCATGCCCCCTAGCATCGCGGCAGAGAACCCCTTGATCGCAAGCAGCATCCCTCCTGCATAATCCACCATCGTTAACGGTGTAAGCATGATTCCTGCTGCACATCCCAGGGCAGAGCTCATGGCAAAGGAAAGAAGCACCATCCTCCTCACCCGTAGCCCAAGCAAGCTCGCTGCCGTCTGATCAAGGGAACAGGCCTTCATCGCTTTTCCGTAGATTGTGAATTGAAAGAAGTAAACGAGAAAGCTCAGTACGGCAACCGTCATGCCGATGATCCACAGGGACTGAGGCGCTATGATGGCCCCAAGGAACTTAATTGGAGCATCTCCGGAAAAAGGAGGAAAGCGATGGATGTTGGTATCCCATACATGCATCGCTGAACCCGAGATGACCATGGAGGCCCCAATCGTGATGATGAGGACCGTGATGAGTGACGTGCTTTTACCCGGCCGATAGGAAACTTTCATCAATCCTATTCCCACCAGCACGGTTATGGCGATCGTCAAAGGAATAGAGATATAGAGAGGCCAATGCCACTGTCCGTAGAAAGTGACCATGATCATGCCCCCGAGCATCACGAACTCACCCTGGGCAAAATTGATGATCATTGTGGCGTTGTATATTAGGGCCACACCTAACGCCACAAGGGCATACATACTTCCCACTGACAAAGCGTAAAAAATGGCCTGAATGATATCAGTGACCACAGTTTTATCTCCTTCCAGAGATTTGGTTCAGGTAGCACGCATTGATTTCTCTCAAGGCTTTTCATATATTACCGGACAGGCTTCCATGCTCCTCCGATAACCTGATACATAACTATAGCGTCTTTTGTCAGACCAGCGTGGTCATCGGGGGAATAATTAAATATCCCGTAGGCCCCAACATATCCCTTAGTCTTTTCAATGGCATCACGAAGTTTCGGCTTGTTATCTGCGGCCTGTTTCAGTGCAGCGGTAAGGATATTAAAGGCATCGAATGCCCCGGCTGCGAATTGATTCGTTTCTTCTCCATACTTCTTTTTGAATGCCCCTTTATAGTCTTCGATCACCTTCTTGTTTAAATCCGAATCTGGCAGTTCCCCAGACCCTGCGAATTTGCAGGAGGCAGTAAAAACGCCTTCGGCATGCTTTCCAGCTCCTTCCAAGAAATCGGCGCCCAACGCTGAGTGCGCTATGTACAGTGGCTGTTCGAGCGCGATCTGTCTATAGTTAATCGTCACAACATTAGGGGTCCTCTTTGAAGACCAAGCGATAACTGCCTGGGCATCAGTTTTCCTTATCTTGTTAAGAAGAGGGGTTAAATCCATTTCGTCGCCACCGAATCTCTCATCGAAAACTATTTTTATTCCGTAACCACTTACCAGTGGTAAAACTGAATTGCGTCCCCCTTCTCCGAAGGCATCCTGGCTCGAAATAAGAGCGATGCGTTCAACTTTTGTTGATTTCATATGACTTAGCATCTTGTCGATGACAAGTTCATCCGAACTTGCTGTCTTGAACACCCATTTTCGTACGGGTTTCACAATCATGCTGCCGGATGCAGTCATAATGGTTGGGATTTCATTTTTCTCAATAATGGGAATGACGGCCATTGCGGTCCAGCTCTCGAGCGGGCCAATAATCGCGGTTACTTCATCCTTTTGAATCATTCGATTAAATGCGCGAACAGTTACATCCTCCTTCATTTCCGTATCATAATGAAAGAGTTCGACAGGCCTCCCACTTATTCCACCAGCCTTGTTTAGTTCCTCCGCCATCATATCGAGAGTTTTTTTGCATGGTATTCCTGCGAACGCCACCCTTCCGCTCAGCGGCTCTATGCACCCGATTTTGATTGGTGGTGCCGCCAATGAAGTTACAGTCCAGACCAGGGCAATAGCCACCGCCACAAGAACCACAAATACATGTTTCTTCATGACCGTTCTCCTTCTTTTTAAATGTTGTTGAAAGAGTTCTTCACCAACCCACCTTCATCTTGTTCCGCTCAAATTCGTTTCTGACGTCCCACCCAATAGGGCTCCCGCAGCACGTTTTTCGTCACCTTTCCTGCTGCGTTCTTGGGGAGCTCCTCAACGAATTCTATATGTTTCGGCTTTTTGTACCCGGACAGCTTTGAAGCGCAAAACCTTGAAATTTCTTCTTCAGCGAATTCATACCCCTCTTTCTTGACGATCACCGCGCAGACCGATTCGCCCCACACATCATCCGGGATACCGATCACCGCAACCTCCAGAACCCCGGGGTATCCGCCGATGAAATTTTCAATCTCTTTGGGATAGATGTTCTCTCCTCCGCTGATGATCATGTCCCATTTTCGATCGACGATGGTGAGATAGCCGCCTTCTTCAACTCTGGCCATATCGCCGGTGTATATCCAGCCGCCCCTGATGGTCTCCTTATCTACTTCCGGCATATTAAGATAGCCGATCATTCCGCCCATTTTCTGATCTGTAACAATTTCTCCCACCTCGCCCACTGGCGTAGTTTTCCCTTCTTCATCGACCACTCGCACATCCGCGTTAAACACTTCCCGGCCAGTGCACTGCGACCGATGCTTGTGATCTTCCGGTCGCAGCACAACGACCATCCCTGTCTCAGTCTGTCCGTACCACTGGTAGAACTTAACGTCGAACAGTGCGATCGATGCCTCAAGAACTTGGGGGCGTATTGGTGCGGATCCGTACCAAATCTTCTCCAGGCTCCTTACATCATACTTCCTTGCGCCACGATCATTAACCAACATCGCCAACTGCGTCGGCACGAGGAGCGTGAGGGTCGCCTTGAACTTCTCAACGGTGCTAAGGAACTTGTCAGGTTCAAAGCCTTTGCCCATGAGCACGCCTGTTCCGCCCCTGAGGAATGTTGACTGAAGAAGCACGTGCATTCCACCCCCGTGAAACAATGGCATACAGACCACCGCTACGTCCTCGTGATGCGCGTCACCCTCAACGGCTATCGCCGTGTAGGTGTTCAGCCAAGCAGAATGCGACATCAGCACTCCTTTTGGAAACCCAGTTGTGCCGGAAGTGTAGATGCTTGTGCATGGTGACGCGGGGTTCACCGTGACTGAAGGGGCCGATATTGACCCTTGTGCAAGGAGACTCTCTAATCGCAGAAACGCACCTGAGGTTTCATTAGAGATAGCGATTAATGACAAAGACGGTGCGAAGTCGGGCAGGGCGCTTTCTGCCAATGGAAAGAATTCCGGGCCGAAGAAGAGCACTCTAGGGCTGGCATTATTGACCGTGTATACCAGCTCATCCCTTTTGTACCGAAAATTCAGGGGCACAACGACGGCGCCGCATTTGAGGGCGGCATAATAGATAGTCACATATTCAATGCAGTTGTAGGCCAGAATGGCGACTCTATCTCCCGGCTTCACATTCATGGAGATGAGCGCGTGAGCCAATTGGTTCGCTTGCCGGTTAAGTTGGCTGTAGGTGAGAAAGCTCTCGTCCATTATGAGGGCCTTCTTTTCAGGAAACCGCTTCGCATTCAGCCGCAGCATATCTCCCAGAACTCGCATAAACCCTCCATATTGATCGATCGCTCGACCAATTATAGGGGACATAAGTATTTTGTCAACAAAATTTTGTGACAAAATTTATATGTCATATCAACATGTTAGGATTTCCTGGCTGATTGAGCGACCGATCAATTGTTAACTGAATCACCTAACCAACTGTTTCCCACTGTCTGCTTCGAGACTCATTGTTCTCTGCCGAATTGGCCTAGCTAGCTTGAATCTCTTCTCCCTCCGAGACTACTCATGCAATGCAAAAGGACCCTGACCTTCTTTCCTGTGGTTGGCTCTTGCGTGAAATATTATTTGCCTAGACGAGTATCTCTTGCATCAGGGAAATGGCTTCCGCCGTGTGCCACCATATCCTCATCCCGGCAGCGAGGTCGGGGCGTTTGCGTAGGAAACCCATACTCAAGTTACTGGCTATTTCAGTGGAGCGGCAGACATAATTCTGAGCGGCAGGTGTTGTGTGCGCGTAGAAAGGTCGGGCATTCCGGATCAAACGATGTTCTGCTATTTCAGAAGGATACTATGAGACAAGAGGCCTTTTCCAGGATTGCAGGATTCCCATTTTCCCGGGAAGTTATAAGGTCTTCATTTATTACCCAAAATTGACGAACTGCTGAGAAATAGAAGGATTAAAAAGGGGTTCACCTCATTAAGCACATGGAGGTGAACCCCTAAGCTCCTAATCCGCTTATTGGGCAGTTCCTTTAAATGATATTTCATGTCCATTTGCGTGGACCCTATAGGAGCCGTCCTTGTTCTGCTGAACAACCACAGACAGATTACCTAACTCTCCACGGCACTTAATCGATTCGGTATGTTTTCCCCCCGAGCGATGCACAACGTCCCACTTGAACCAGCGGTCTGCGCTGTGGAGGTAGACTTCGTTTCGGAAAGTGAAAAGTTCGGCTGCCCCCTTGTATCCTTTATGTCGGCCATGAATTTTCGCTGTCCCTTCGAATGAATTCGGCTTCGGAGGAATGATCGGCAGTTCTATGCGTGAAGGATGCTTGGCATCACGGTAAACTGTAATCGTAGGGACAACATTATTGGAGTCAGTTGGATTGTTCGTCGGCGAATATTCTGGATGCAACTGAAAAGTGGGCCAATCAGCGCCGGCGATGGATACTCTAATTCTATGCCCTTTTTTGAAGACCCAGGAGGTGGGGAGCAGATCGATGACAAGTTCCAGCTTTTTGCCATTGGCGAAGACGTCGTCTACATAGTCTGATTGCAGGTAACCGTGCCAAGGAAGCTCCGGCAGCATATCAATCTCAGAACCCTGAGGCAAAATATCCTCGTTAGGAATAAGTTTGGCAAAATTGGCCCTCAGTAAGCCGTCTGTAACCAAATAGGCTTCTCCGCTCTCATCGATATCTTCAAGGTAAATAAACAAATCGCCCGCTGGTGCTGTTGAAGAAATCCAAAGATGAACAACGGGGTGGCCAGTCACTTCTGTGGCTTCTTCCAATGTCCCTGTTGTGTAGATTAGGCATTTTTGGTCTTTGTCCGTCCTCGTCATTGCACGATCCATGGCACCCAAATTCCAGCGATTCGCCTTGCTCGTCTCTTGCCTTGAATCATGCGACAAATCAACCTTGTATTGATCTGATCCCTGGAAGCTTCGACGATCTGCTAACGTATTCTCCGCCCTGAAATAGTAAGGGGTCATCACTTGCCGGTCAATGGGCCACTCGTTCTCAAAGCGCCATCCTTTTCCGTTCATGACAAGAAGGTAAATGGGTGGTTCCTTGTCGATCCCATTTTCAATCCCTTTGAGGTAGCGGTCGAAGAAGCGCAACCGTTCAAGTTGGTTTGCGTCACAAAAGCTCTTTAGATCAATGCCAAAGTATTCCAAGTAAGGGCCCGGAACCCTGGGGTTGAACCCGGGATTGCTGTGGTTGATTGGTGATATGAGCATCTTTGACGGATTAGTGCCTTTAAGCGTGGAATACCATTGCGCTGTCGCGTTAGGGAAAGCGTCGAACCAGCCGCCCATGTTGTAAACTGGTATTCCTGACTCAGCTATACCAGACACAAACTCAGATGGGCCAAGGTCCTCATAGGTATAGCTCGATCCCGCTGCGGTGGAATCCCTATAGGGAGCATTCGGTACCCACTTGAAGTAGGGATTCTTAAGATGTTCCAGCGTGGCTTTATAGTAGATATCCGACCGAGTTTTGCCATCGCTATACTGAGGCGGCTTGTCAGGCAAAGCATAATCATCTAAGAAAGTCCCGTTTTTGTTCAAATCCAAGGGAATCTCATCGGCAAGATCACCATCCTCATCCTCATCAATTACTGGGGCTGCTGGGAAAACGCCAGCAGATGGAATGTAAAAGTTTTGATCGCGCAGTCCAAAAACCATGCTTAACTGGTCCGAAAGCGCTTTGTTGAATATGCCACCGGGATAGAACAGCGGGCTCGTGAATGCATCAAGATACATCATTTGCGGATTAATGCATTTCAGAGCAAGTGGCTTCTGTCCCGCAGTAGCGAATTGCCCCCATGCCTCGTAGGATCCGCCCAGCATTCCAACGTTTCCATCGCACCATGGCTGCGATGCAATCCAGTCCACTAGTTCTTTTCCGTCTTGTGCAAGTTGCGGTGACATGTCTAATCTAGAACCATAGGATGCACCGCTGCCCCGCATGCCGCCAATGACCATGGCGTATCCATAGGATGTCAGCATCTCCACCGCATCATTCGCAAAGTAGGTTATTATTGCTCCGCTGGCTGGGTCGAAATGCGCGCTATGATAGGGATGGTACGCGTATATAACAGGAAATGGGCCAGCAGAAGGGCCGTCCGCAGGCAGATAGATCTCTACCGCAAGCGCCGTTCCGTCAGGCATCACAACATACTCAGAGGATCTTGTATAGCCACTGTATTCAGGAGCGCTGTAACCTGAATATTGCAGAGGAGTGCTCACCTTATCGCTGCACAGCGCGCCCTGAGATATCCCAAGAGCAATGCAGCCCAGAATAACCAATAATGAGAATAATCCCAATCTTACACTTTTCATCTTCTGGCCTCCTTATCTCACATGTCATCAACCATGTTAAAGCGTGTTTTCTCGCCCCATTCCTCTGCCGTCAAGAGCCATGAACATATCTTCCGAAGAATTTCACCTGCTTCCCACCTAGTCGGCACTGTGAAGACCATGATTTCCAAATCCTTCATCTTGGTATTGAACTGGAGTTTGCTCAATGATCGTGGTCTGCGGTTTCCAGCATGAGGTCTTCCGCAAGTGCTCGGAAGATATTGCGGCATCCAGACCATCGAGATTATAAACCCACCAAAAAGCATCCTAAGACGGCAAGCAAGGCTCCAACCATGTTGTACCAGTGCACGGATTCGTGAAAGTACAGAATACTTCCGCCGAATCCGAATATGGTTAAGCAAGCGATACCAAAGAACCAGGGTTGAAAAAAGGAAGGCGCCTTTTGGTAGGAGAGAGGCAACATCCATCCGCTGAAGCATATGGAGACAAAAGAGTAGTAGAGGTAGGAGCTGATACAAAGACCGAACTTTCTATTGACGATGTGACTTGTGAAAATCAGAAAGCCTGCCAGCAGTTGGAGAACCCACCAGAGTCTCATGATGTTTCGCCCCCGAGAACTTTTCGTTCTCCAACTCTCAGTTCAATATCTGCACGAATACCTTTTCGACACAAAAGCTTGTAACGGCCAGATCATTCTTTGACGAGGATGTGCACGGTGCAGGCTCGCGTGTCTCCCTCCTTGTTGCCTCCCATCATATCGGCCAGCCCTACCCTTGCGCCTTGCACTTGGCGACCTCCAGCCTGCCCCCTCAGGTGCCAAACGATTTCCACGACCTGCGCGACACCGGAGGCTCCGACGGGATGCCCTTTTGAGAGAAGCCCTCCACTTGGATTGACCGGAATTTTGCCGCCCAGCTCTGTGGCTCCTTCTTCTATGAGCCGCCCTCCCTCGCCCAAAGGGCACAATCCCAATCCCTCATAATGGATGATCTCGCATATGGTGAAAGCATCATGAACTTCCACGACATTCAGATCCTCTGGACCGAGGGAAGCCATTTTGTAAGCTTGTTGGGCGGCGCGAATTTCCACATCCCAATTCGTTATGTCGCGTTGGTTTTCGTAGGTTCCTGTGGTCAGGACCGAAGCAGCGATCCGAATTGCCTTTCCATTGGCCCTCCTGGCTTTTTCTTTGCTGCAAAGAATGAGCGCTGCCGCCCCGTCACTGTTGGGGCAGCAAGAGTACAGCGTGAGCGGATCTGCGATCATCGGGGAATTGAGAACGTCTTCCACAGTAAACTTCTTCTGAAACTGCGCATAGGGGTTCAGAGATCCATGGATGTGATTTTTGACAGAAACTTGAGCCATTTGTTCACGTGTCGTGCCGAACCGCTCCATGTGTTTTTGGGCAATGGCGGCAAAATACCCAGGAAAAACCTCTCCCAATTTGGTCTCCAACTCGCCGGCACCCACATTGAGCATCGTGCCCTTCGGCATGACCGCCTTCTCCACCCCCACGATCATGACGGCATCGTAGAATCCCCCAGCCACAGCCATCCAGCCCTCCCTCAGGGCCGTCGAACCTGAAGCACAAGCATTTTCCATGTTAACAATGGGAATTCCACAGATCCCGACCTCCCAGAACACATTCTGGCCCACACCCGTCTCGCCCTGAATTGCAGGAGCCAGAGCGTTACCACAATACCCGGCCTCTATTTCTTTCGGCGTTACCCCTGCGTCCTGAATCGCGAGAAGACAGGCTTCCCGGCCGAGATCCCGCAGGCTTCTTTCAAGGTGCTTGCCGAATTGCGTCATGCCCGCACCGATAATGTACACGTCCCTCATCAATGTCACCCCGATACTGGTCTGAATTTGTACCCGATAACTGTTTTCCCTTCCGCGTCTGTCCCGATCGGCTCCAACACCATTTCCACTTTTCCGCCGGGCACGAAAGAACCGGGATCTGCACCTGTAAATAATGCAAAGACTCTCAATCGGCTTGCAGGCAAATCCACATAGCCGTAAGCATAGGGCGCCTTGATGCCTGCGGGAGAACTCACGCGAACCACGGTGCTGGCATAAATGACCCCCTGCCTCTCAAGCTCTATATCTTCCATAACCCCTGAGACAAAACACTCAGGGCAAACCGCCCGCTTTGGAAAAAAACTCTTGCCGCAAAGGCTGCAGCGGTTTCCTTTCAGCGCCGGCCTCCCACCATCTGTCAATGGATAGTTGAACAGCCCTGCCTGAACCGGCACTTCACTCCCTGTTCTCGCACTCGGTATCGTCTTGGTTGATTCAGGCAAATTTCCCTCCTTAAAGACCCTCCATGCCCCCGCTGACATGGATCGTCTGTCGGGTAATATATTTCGATTCATCCGAAACCAGGAAGAGAACCGCGTTGGCGATGTCTACGATCTCCCCCATTTTTCTCATCGGTGTGATCTTCACCAGTCGATCGCGGGTCTTTTCGTCCAAGGTCTTCGCTTTCGGGGTGTCTATGAGGCCGGGGGCAACACAGTTCACGTTGATCCCGTACCGCCCCAACTCCAGTCCAAGCGCATGGGTCAGGCCGACCACGCCGGCTTTGGCCGACACATAGTTAGCCTGCCCGATATTCCCTTTGTAGGCCATCGAGGTCAGATTGACGATCTTGCCGTACTGTCTTTCAATCATGTGAGGAGCAACGGCTCTCGAGCAAAGGAAACTCCCCTTGAGATTCAGATCCACCACAAAGTCCCAGGCTTCTTCCGTCATTTTGGTCAGCAGGGCATCGCGGACATCCCCTGCATTGTTCACCAGGATATCCAGGCATACCCATTCTTCAATGATCTGATCGATCATCTCCTGGACTTCAACCGCTTTCGTCAGATCGGCTCCATAGGCCTTTGCCGACCCGCCACGATCCAGAACCAATTTCACCGTCTCATTGGCCTTGGCCAGGTTTATGTCGTTCACCCCCACGCGGGCCCCTTCTTCAGCAAAGCGCAGGGCCATGCCCCGGCCGAGATCTCCGCCAGCACCTGTAATGAGGGCAATCTTTCCTTTCAGTCGCATCCTTTCCTCCGTTCTCAAACCTAGACCCGCTTGCTCCTTCCCGCCCAGTAAGGCTCTTTGAGCACTTTCTTCATGATTTTTCCCGAGGGATTCTTGGGAAGTTCCGCCATGATTTTGACCCCCTTGGGCTTTTTGTAGCCCGAGATCTTTGAGGCACAAAAATCAATGATCTCCTGCTCCGTCACCCGATGGTTTTCTTTCAAAACAACAGCAGCGCAAACCGATTCGCCCCAAACCTCGTCAGGTATCCCGAAGACCGCTACCTCCATGACAGCCGGATGGTTGGCAATCACGTCTTCGATTTCCTTGGGATAGATGTTTTCCGCACCGCTGATGATCATGTCGCTGATGCGATCCACAATGGTGAAATACCCACTCTTTTCAACTCTCGCCAAATCGCCGGTGTGGATCCAGCCATTGCGAACCGTTTTCCTGGTGGCCTGCTCCATGTTGTGATATCCGATCATGCCCAGATATTTTTGAGCACTGATAATCTCTCCCACCTCGCCCTCTGCTGTGTCATCTCCCTCCTCGGTGACGACTCTCAGGTCCGCATTGAACATCTCTCGCCCTGTCCACTGGGAATGCTCTGCATGATCCTCGGGTCTCAGAATGGAAACCATGCCGGTTTCGGTCTGGCCGTACCACTGGTAGAATTTCGTTTTGAAAATCGTTTGCGCTGCTCCGAGCACCGGCGGACTGATGGCTGAAGAGCCATACCAGATTTTGCCGAGGCTCGATAAGTCATAATGGGTCACCTTGGGATGGTTGACGAGCATCGCCAGCATGGTTGGGACCCACATGGTCATCGTGACCCGGTGCCGTTTTACCGCATCCAAAACCTTGTCAGGGTCGAACCCTTTTCCCATAATCACGGCGGTACCGCTCCTTAGCAACGTGGGTTGCACCAGCGCATGCATGCCCCCTGTGTGAAAAAGGGGAAGGTTGACGAGCGTGACTTCTTCGGGCTGGAGGTCTCCTTCAACCACCATCCCTTGATAGATGTTCAGAAAGGCTGAGTGAGAAGCATGAACCCCTTTCGGAGCGCCTGTGGTTCCACTTGTATAGGTGATGGTGAAGGCCGACATGGGGTCGATATCCAGGGCCGGCTCGGCCGTTGATTTTCCGTCTATCAAATCCTTTAGCGTACCTTTTGATTCCAAAGGTTCCCCGGAGATAGTCACCAAATCAACAGGGCGGGAAAACTTCGGTTTCGCTTCTTCCACAAGGGCGCCAAAATCAGCTCCGAAAATAAGCAGTCTGGGTTCACAGTCATTAATGAGATAGACCAGTTCATCTTTCTTGTAGCGGAAGTTAGCAGGGACCACGATCCCGCCGCACTTGGAAACGGCATAATTGATAACCACAGCCTCTAGACAATTGTGTGCCAGAACAGCAACTCGGTCCCCCTGGGACACTCCCCTGGCTAGCAGCCCGTGGGCCAATTGGTTCGCCAATTGGTTAAGCTCGCCATAGGTAAGAGATCCCTCTCCCATGATGAGCGCTTTCTTATCCGGGAATCGCTTTGCATTCAGTCTCGCAATGTCTCCTATCACTCTCATGCATCAAACTCCTTTGCGCGCTTATTCTCCCTTACTCGATTCCGGTTCAACCAAGGTGGCTTTGCTCTTAAGAGTCGCGCTCTTTTTCGCCAGGAAGCCGAGCATAAACCGATCCATGCTAATGCTCATTTCAGCGCCTCCATCAATGCAAATGACCTGCCCGTTGATATTACCTGCTGCAGAAGAACTCAAAAATACAATGAACTCCGCGATCTCCTCCGGAGTGGTCATGCGTCCTGTGGGAGTGCCTTCAATCGCTGTCTGAATAAAGGGGCTGCCTTTCTTCTGCAGTTTGAGATTGGTCGGTGTGCCTACCATTCCTGGGGCAATAGCATTGACCGCGATGTTATAAGGGCCTAATTCCTTCGCTGCGGTCTTGGTTAGGTTGATGATTCCGGCCTTGGCCGCGCCATATTCACCGGAACCTGGGGTCCCCATGATTCCTGCAATTGAAGCGATGTTGATGATGCGGCCATATCCCGATAGGAGCATCAATCTTGCCGCTTCACGGAGACAATAGAACGTGCCGTTCAGATGAACAGAAATCGTTTTGTTCCACGTTTCATCAGGCATATCCACGAGTAAAGAAAAAGCGCCGGGCACCCCCGCGTTGTTGACCAGTACGTCGATCCCGCCGAAAGACCGCTCCACCTCCTGAAACATCCTTCTCACCTGGTTGACGTCGGAAACATCGGCCGGAATGAACAGGGCCTTTCCGCCTGCCCCTTCGATCTCTTGCAGCACCTGTTCTCCAGCCTTAGGGACGACATCATTCAAAACCAATGCGTAGCCCGCCCGAGCCAAGGTCATTGCAACCGCCTTCCCGATTCCAGACCCTCCTCCGGTTACCATTGCCACAGGGGTTGTTTTCATTGCCTTCTCGTCCTTACTGCTTTCCATGGGCCAGATCGCGAAAGCCTTTCAATCGATCAATCAACATTGATGAGTTCGTAAACGCTCATGACCTAGGCGCAGGCCACTCCCGCGCATGAAAATGTAGGGTCGGCCACCGTGCCGACCTGTGGCAGGCGGGGTCGCCTGCCCTACGTCCGGTGTGACAAAGGGTAGAGGGAGCATTTTCACGGTAAAAAGTCGCATTTTCATGTCATTTCGAGCGAAGCGAGAAATCTTAAAGTGCCAACACTGCGAACAAAATAGATTTCTCCCTGCGGTCGAAATGACAGATTCAGACCGCAAGACTTTTTACGAGACCATCAACATTCGCATTACAAAGCACCTTGCTACACCCCCAGATAGGCCTTCTTTACCGAATCATCTTCAATCAATTCCGAAGCCACCCCTTCAAGAACGATCCTGCCGGATTCGATGACGTAGGCTCGGTCAGATACCTTCAGCGCCATCTTCGCGTTCTGCTCGATCAAGAGGATCGTGTTTCCTTCCTGTTTGAGCCGCTTGATGACGCCAAATATCTCTTTCACAATCATAGGCGCCAAGCCGGTTGACGGTTCATCCATCAGGATCGCCTTGGGCTTGCCCATCAAGGCACGGGCGATAGCCAGCATCTGCTGTTCCCCACCCGAAAGAGTTCCTGCGGATTGCCTCTGCCGTTCCCTCAAACGAGGAAAGAGAGCAAAGACCTCATTGAGATCGCTTTGAACTTCATTTCGGTGTCCGTTCTTCAGTCTCAAAAATGCTCCGAGCTTCAAGTTGTCAAGCACGGACAGGGCGCCGAACAAGCGTCGCCCTTCTGGAACCACCGCCATGCCAAAGGCAATGATGTCTGCTACCTTCTTGTTTGTAATCGAGTGACCATCGAAAATAATCTCCCCCGAACTTTTCTTGACAAGCCCGGAGATGGCCTTGAGCAGGGTGGACTTTCCGGCGCCGTTACCGCCGATGAGCGCAATAATTTCACCGACCCTCATTCCCAAGGAAACCTGTTTGAGTGCCTGGATATTGCCATAAAAGACATCGATGTTTTTCAGTTCAAGGATCAAGGGATTCCTCTGTCCCCAAATAGGCTTCAATGACCTTTGGGGAGGTCTGGATTTCCCCTGGAGAGCCTTCTGCTATCTTGACTCCGAAATTCAGGACCACGATGTCATCGCAAAGCTCCATGATGAACTTCATGTGGTGCTCTATGACCATTAGGGTGATCCCCTTGTTTCGTATTCGCGAGATCACTGATCTGAAAGCATCCCGTTCGCTATCATTAAGTCCCGAAGTGGGTTCGTCCAGAATGAGCAATTTGGGTTCCGTGGCCAGCGCCCTAGCCAATTCAAGATATCGTTGTTCGCCCATGGGAAGTTTGCTGGCGATCATGTTTCTCTTGTCCGCTAATCCGAAATCTTCCAGAAAGTCCAAAGACCTTTCGCGTATCGCCTTTTCCTCCTGCCTTGCCCAGGGAAGCCTGAGCCCGCAGGCAAGAAACTCGGCGCGGGTTCGGTAGTGGCGGCCTAACATGACATTTTCCAAAACAGTGAGGCTCTTGAACAGGTGTGCCTGCTGAAAGGTTCGGGATATGCCCAGCCGAGCGATTTGTTCAGGTTTCTTTCCTCTGATTTCCCGGCCGAGGAAGATGACGGATCCCTCACTAGGAGGAAAGACACCTGTAATGATATTGAATAAGGTGGTTTTCCCCGCTCCATTCGGCCCGATCACCCCTTTGATCATCCCCTCTTCGGCGCTGAAGCTGACTTGGGACAACGCGGTCAAACCGGAAAATCTCTTTGATATTCCTTGTAGTGAGAGCATTACCCGCGCACTCCACCGAATTGGCGCCCTATCAGAAACCTAACCCATCCCTTGAGCCCTTCGAGTATCCCGTTGGGGAAGAAAAGCATAATGACGATCAGAGAACCGCCGTAAATGACGCGCTTATACTCAGCAAAAACAGTCAGGTACTCGTTGAGAAAAGTCAGGGATGCGGCCCCAAGCATTGCACCCCACAGGATGGTGAATCCACCGAACGCAAGAATCATAATGATGTCGATGGCGAACATGATGGATGCGGTCACCGGCGAGACAAACGTGACAAAATGAGCGTAGAGGCTCCCTGCCAGAGATGCATAGATCGAAGAGAGAACAAAGAGTTTGACCTTGTAGTTTTTTACGTCCGCTCCGAAAAGACGAGCAATATCCTCGTTTTCCTTGGTGGCCCGGAATATCCGCCCCATCCGCGAATCGACCAGATTCAGTGAAAACAACAACAGGAGCAAGATGACAGGCCACACCAGGAAATAAAAGCGCCAGTCCGAATTGAAACGGAATCCTCCTATAGACAGAGGAGGAATGGAGGCCAATCCCTGGAGTCCACCCGTGAGCCATGCCATCTCCTTGATCAGGACTCCAATGATCATCGTAAAGCTTAGAGTGGCAATTGCAAGGTAATGGCCTTTCAGCCTAAGGACTACCGCGCCGATGCCCCACGCGGCAAGGCCGGAGACGAACTGGCTCAAAAAAACGGCCAAGATTGGATGGAGGCCCAACCGCACACTGAAGATAGCCGAACTGTAAGCGCCGATTGCGAAAAAGGCCGAGTGCGAGATCGACAACTGCCCGCCATATCCCGTTAGAAGGCAAAGTCCTATGGCGACAATGGAATAGAGAGCGATGAAGTTCATCACGGACAGGTAGTAACCTTTTCCGATAATCACAGGAAGAATCAGGACGCTCACGCTTACGATAATCCAGGCCAGTTTGTTTTTATCTTTGTCCATAAACTTCATGGTTTCCCTGCCACAAACGGAATGATGGCCTTGATATCCTTAGATTTCTCCAAGTGAGACACCAAATCGACGAGCGCCTCCAACTTAGATTTTTCCGGAGGGTTCACTGAAACGGATGCGCTCTTGATAAATTTCTCGGCGCAAGCGTCATACGTCATGGGGCGAAAGGGGCTTCCCAAGGGCATTTCAATTTCGCCTTTCACGGGTTCTTGGTCCTCCATTTCGATCTCCATAAACGTTCGCCCAAGCACAAAATCCGTTTGACATGACTGATCCGGCTCTACGTAGACACGACGAGCGAGGTCAAGGACCTCCTTGTCCATGAGCGAATGAGGTTCCAGCTCCTTTAGAAAAACATCCCCGCGCGTGAGGGCAGAAGCCACGGTAAACTGAATCGAAAACTGAGCGGCGGGAACAGAATTTGGAGCGATCTTCGCTTCTCGCGGTTCGGCGACCAACTGAGACATCTCAGGCGTCGTTTTCACGGTGATCCTGCGAATCGCTTTTGTGTCCAAGTTGAACTTCTTGCGAAGCCCAAGGGCCAGGTCAATCGAAGGGTGAGTGGCACGGCAGGAGGAAAAAGGCTTTATGGTAATCCGTTCACCATAAAAGTAATGGCCGAGGTCTTGAGTCAAATATTCCAAACGAGGATCCGGCTCAAAAGCTCTGAGGTACCCGAACTTCCCGAGCAAAAAGTCCCGGGCGCCTGTGAATCCTTTGGTTGTCAAAATCACAGATAGCAACGCCCCCTGAGCCACGATCCCCTGCTGAAGCCTCAGGGCCAAAGCACCGTCCAGGGCGCATTGCCCATCCCCCACAGCGAAAGAAAAGGAAAGGCCCAGGGCATTCTGTGCGTCCTCAGGCCCAAAAGCCATAGCGCGAGCAAGCGCCGCTGTAGGAGCGAAGATTTTGAACAGATTGTTGCGGCCACTCTGCATCGCATTTTGTCGGACCGTTAAACCCATGCGGATTATCACATCTTGACCGACCGCTAGGGCCGTCAAGAATTCACGTCCGGATAAGGACCCTTTAAGTTCGGCAAGCGCCAGCAAGGCAGGGACGGCTGAAGCGGAAGGATGCACTGGAAGGAAATCCACGCAGTCGTCGATTTCAAGGGCTCTTGCCATGGTGCCGTTGCACCATGCTGCGATCGGGGAGGGAACGCTGTCTCCATAGCCGATGAGTTGGGCCTCACCTTTCCCGCCCCAAACCCTGGCGAGTTCAACAACCGCAGGAACCCCTGGGGCACTACTCCCCGCGAGCATGGCTCCCAGGGTGTCCAGCGTGCTCCGTTTGGCCGAATGAACCGCTGAGGGACTCAAATCCTCAAACCGAGCGAGGGCCACATACTCAGCAAGTTTTCTTGAAATCTCGTCCATCAGTCTCCCAACACCTCCTCTTGCTCAAGTCCTTCCTTTGACCGGGGCCCCATGATCCCGTGAGGCATGAAAAGAAGGACATTGATGATCACAACAAAGGTTACGAGTTCCTTGAAACTGCTGGACACAAACGCTGCAGCGAAAGATTCAAGAAATGAAAACACAAACGCGCCAATCACGGCCCCAACAAAGCTCCCCATGCCGCCCAGCATGGCAGCGGAGAATCCCTTGATCGCCAAGAGCATCCCTCCAGAGTAGTCCGTCATCGTTAGAGGGGTGATGATAATCCCCCCTACGGAGCCCAAGGCAGAACTCATGGCAAAGGAGAGCAGAACCATGCTGTTCACACGAATCCCCATGAGGCCTGCAGCCGTCCTATCCAGAGCGCAGGCTCTCATGGCTTTTCCGTAAATCGAGAAATGAAAAAATAGGACCAGAGAAATCACCACGACGATCGTCAGCCCTATGACCCACAGCGACTGAGGGGCGACGGCGGCCTCGAACAGCTTGATGGGGGCATCACCGGAAAAGGGGGGAAATCGGTGAACATCTGTATCCCAGATATGCATCGCAGACCCGGAAATCACCAGCGATGCCCCGATAGTGATGATCAAAACGGTGATGAGAGAGGTGCTCTTGCCGGGACGGTAAGAGACCTTCATCAAAGCCATCCCCACGATCGTCGTGATGAGAATTGTCGCCGGGATTGAAAATGCGAGAGGCCAATGCAAGTCCCCGTAAAGAGAAACCATGGTCATGCCCCCAAGCATGACGAACTCTCCCTGAGCGAAGTTGATGATGTTGGTTGCGTTGTAGATCAACGCCACCCCAAGAGCCACCAGCGCATACATGCACCCGACGGGCAGAGCTGCGACGATCGCTTGAACAATATCTGCAATCATACAGTGAGGTTTCCAGGCGCCTTCATGGGAGAATGAATTTTTGTTTGAAAAGTTCGGCCACTGTTTCCTTAATCAATGTACTTCCAGCCCCCACCGACGGCTTGATATACGGAAACAGAGTCCCTGGTTAACCCGCCGTGATCTTTAGGGGAGTAATTGTAAATCCCTGTAACTCCAACGTAATTCCGTGTTTGCTCAATGGCGTCGCGAAGTTTGGCCTTGTCATTTCCGGCTTTTTTCAGTGCGGTGACCAAAATATTGAATCCATCAAAAGCCGTCCCCCCAAACATGTTGGCATCCTTCCCATATTTGCTCTTGAAGGCGGCCTGATAATCTAAGATCACTCTTTTCTGACGGTCGGAATCCGGCAAGTTTTCGGCCCCAAAAAATTTGCTACTCGCCAGGATTGTCCCTTCAGAGTTCTTCCCCGTTGCATTGAGGAATTCCTTTGAAAAGGTCGCATGACTTTGAAAGATCGGGAGTTCCAGGCCGATTTGGCGATAGTTCATAGTAAATATGATCGGAGCCCGGTTGGAAGACCAATTGACCACTGCCTGAGCGTCTGTTTTTTTGATCTTGTTGAGGGTGGGTGTGATATCGGTATCTTCCATGGTGTACTTCTCATCAAAAACAATCTTGATTCCGTAATTGGGTGACTGGGAAATCAGTTGCTTGCGCCCGCCGTCCCCGAACCCATCCTGAGCGGATGTCATGGCGATCCGCTGAATGCCCTGAGACTGGATGTAACTCAACAGCTTCGCTACGACGATCCTGTCGTCCGGTGGCGTCTTGAATACCCATTTCTTCACCGGATCTACGATTTGGATGGCTGAAGCGAGCATGATGGTGGGCACCTCCTCCTTTTCAACAATCGGGAGAACAGGCAACGCGGTCCAACTGGTGGAGATACCAAGGATGGCGGTCACTTCGTCTTTTTGGATACATCGTTTGACCAGATTGACCGCAACATCCGGCTTGGCCTCCTCATCGTAGAAGATGAATTCAATTGGTCTCCCGTTGATACCTCCTGCTTTGTTCAAGTCAGCGGCCATCATCTCCAGAGTATCTTTCGCACCGCCTCCCACATGGGCACCGGCACCGCTCAGCAAAACAGGAGAACCGATCCGTATCGGCTCAGCCGCCCATGGATGGGGTGTCAAGATTGAAATGGCCAGTACCATTAACGCAGCAATAATCAGATACTTTTTCATGTCCCGTCCCTCCTTCTTTAATTTTTTTCGCGTAGGTGCTTTGATTTGGATGAAACTACTCACTCGTTTAAAAGGCCACGAAAAAGAATATTGATAAGCTGCTCGGCCACAGCTTCCAGCGAAAGGCCCTTATCAGGCCGATACCAGTGATACAGCCAGTTGATCATGCCGAGGATGCTGAACGTAGCGACAGTGAGATCACAAGGTTTGATTCGTCCCAGTTTCTGCAGTTCTTCAAGCCTGTCCCGGTAAAGATAGAAAACAGCCTTTTCTTTTTCCTTCACAAGGCGGTTCAAATCGCCGCCCAGGAATCGCTTGTCTTCAATAATGATCTTGGCGCCTTCTCGTGCATGCTTTATGGAAAGGATATGTTGGTATATGGCGTTTCTGAGTTTTTCGATGGGATCTTTGTTTTCTGACAAGCACGACCTCAGAAGAAGGTGGAGGTTGTTGGATGACCTCTCGATGATCGTGTAGAGAATTTCTTCCTTGTTTCGGAAGTGATAATAGAGAGCTGCCTGGGTAATGCCGATCTTGCGGCAGATATCCCGCATCGTAGCCTTCTGGAAACCATACTGATAAAACAGCTCCGTCGCGGCGGTGACTATCTCCTCGCGCCGGTCGGATGCATTGCGCTTCGTTGCCTTTACCAAACCCAACCCTCCAAGTTTCTTACCCGTGTTACTTGGGGAGGCACCATTGATTTCCAAAAGGATCAGTTGAAAGAATAACGACGAAGCAAAAATCCAGTTTATGCATTTTTTACTAAACGACCGTTAAGTTGTCAATAAAATTTTTCCATTTTTTTCTATAGTATTATTAAATATTTAAAAAATCTTATGGCAAGGTTGCCAAAAATAGTTCATATTTCTTTGTCAATTAACTAATCGAACGTTAAATAGTCATCCTTCTCGCCGGTCTTGGACATTGCAGAAAAGCTTGGCTACGCTTCCATCATAGATTTTTCCCCCAAGGTTATTCTATGCACCCTTTCCGTGATCCGGCGTGGATGAAACAGCCCAGGAAAACGAGGCCTTGATTCCTGGGAGGGGCTTGTGCTATAATTTTTTTAAATAATCCCTCTTTCTTGTCCTGCCGCTCTTAACGGACTGGAAAGAGGGAAGCTTCATTTTGGATGGAGAGGGCTGCCGTGAGAGACCGAATCGATGGAACAAAGCCAGCTTTTCAAACGGAACATCCTCAAGAACATCAAACTTCATGACCTTGTGGAGATCGAGGCGCCCGAGGCGGTTTTTGAAGAAGTCGCCATCATTCTGAAGCTGATCTCGCCGGACTTCGACATCAAGCCCGTCCGTTCCGCTTTCCGCATGGTCCTCAGGGTGTTTCAAGGATATCACCCTCTCTACCGGGCCTGCGCAACCCACTATCATGATCTCCGCCACACGACCGATGCCTTTCTCGCCATGGCAAGGCTCTGCCACGGTGCGATCCTGTGCGGCGAGAGTTTCCATGAACGCAAGATTATTACGGCACTGGCAGCGGCGCTTTTTCATGACACCGGATATATCCAGAGCAAGGATGACACGGAGGGTACAGGTGCAAAATACACCCTCTACCATGTCCACAGGAGCATGGAGTTCATGAACAGACACGGCGTCGAACACGGCCTCACAGCAGAAGAGATTGCAGACGGCGGCGCCATGATCCTGTGCACGGACATCAAGAAGGAATTGCCCCACTCCGCCTTTTCTTCCCCCCTGGTGGAGCTGTTCGGAAGGCTTCTCAATGCAGCCGATCTCATGGGTCAAATGGCGGAGAGGGTGTATCTGGAAAAGCTCCTCTTCCTCTATCACGAGTACAAAGAGGGGCATGTCGGGGATTACGACAGCGAAGTGGACCTCATCAGGAAGACCCCTGCATTCATGGAATACATCAATCAGCGTCTCCTGCCGGTTTTCGACCAGGTGAACCGCTTCATGACGGCTCACTTCGAATCTCGCTGGGGCATTGCATCGAACCTTTACCAGGAAGCGATCGAGCGCCAGAAAAACTATCTTGAAAAAATCCTCTCCATCCCTGATGGTGATCCCAGAAAATACCTCAACCGCTACGGCCTGGTTAGAAAAGTCCGGGCCATATACGGCTCCGGTTAAAACCCGCTCTTTCTGAAAGTCACGACATGCGCAAGTTCGAATTTTTGGATCATACGGGCGACCTGGGCATCCAGGCCTACGGCAACAGCCTGGAGGAGCTCTTTCGCCATGCTGCGGAAGCCCTTGTTTACGTGATCACCGATCCGGAAACCGTACGGCCTGCGGAGGCTCGAAAAATCACGATCCAGGCAAACAGCCTGGATGAACTCATGGTCTCCTGGCTCAATGAATTCATTTATCTCTTCGATACCCAAGGGCTGCTCTTCCATGATTTCGATTTGACGGCCTTGAATGAAAAGGCCCTTGAAGCGACGGCCCGCGGTGAGACTTATGACGAGAGCCGCCATCCCATCAAGACCACCGTCAAGAGTGCCACCTACCATCAGTTGCACATCCGGCAACATAAAGGGATCTGGGAAGCCCAGGTCATCCTCGACCTGTAGCCTCAAATTTGACAAATGTGCTTATAAACTGTCATGATGAAACCTGCACTCGAGGATTTCATTCGAGGTATCCCATGTCCGAAAATCAAAGAGTGAAGAGGCAGAAGGTCGACGAATGGCGATGGCGAATTCCCAGGGAAGGCAAAATGCGCACGGAAGGACTCGTCTACGCGGATGAAAAATTGATGAAAGACATTCAGAACGACCAGAGCCTTCTTCAGGTCGTGAACGTAGCCACCTTGCCGGGCATTGTCGGAAAATCCATGGCCATGCCGGACATCCACTGGGGCTACGGGTTTCCCATCGGCGGTGTTGCCGCCTTCGACGCGAGTGAGGGCATCGTTTCCCCGGGAGGTGTGGGCTATGACATCAACTGAGGGGTCCGCCTGCTGCGCTCAGGGCTGAGCGCCGAAGACGCCCGGAAAAGGATTAACGACCTCCTGACCACCCTCTTTCGGAACATCCCTTCCGGGGTCGGTTCAAAAAGGAAGGACCTTAAGCTGACCGCCAAAGAGCTCTCAAGGGTGCTGGAAAAAGGGGCCCCCTGGGCCGTGGAAAAAGGGTTTGCCTCTTCGGAAGACGTGGCCCACACCGAAGCTGAAGGGTCTATTCCGGGTGCGGACCCTGACCGCGTCAGTGATCGTGCCGTGGAGCGCGGCCTTGCCCAGTTGGGCACCGTGGGCTCGGGCAACCATTTCGTCGAGGTCGGTTACGTGGATGAAATCTACGACAGGAAGGCGGCCGATCTCTTCGGCCTGCACAAGGATCAGATGACGGTGCTTGTTCACACAGGCTCCCGGGGCCTGGGGCACCAGATTTGTGACGATTACATCAAAGTCATGCTCCAGGCTTCCAGACGCTACGGCATCGAGCTGCCCGATCCCCAGCTTTGCTGCGCCCCTGTGGAGTCGCAGGAAGGGAAGAATTATCTGGCCGCCATGGCCTGTGCAGCCAATTTTGCCTTCGTGAACCGCCAGGTGATCACCCACTGGGTCCGTGAGAGTTTCGAACAGGTTCTTCAATTGAGTCCCGGTGATCTCCGTCTCGATCTCATTTATGACGTTTGCCACAACATGGCCAAGATGGAAAAGCATGACGTGGGGGGCATAAAAAAGCATCTCTGTGTGCACCGAAAAGGCGCCACCCGAGCCTTTCCCCCGGGGCATCCCGAGGTGCCGCCCGTCTATCAGCCCGTGGGGCAGCCGGTTCTAATCCCTGGCGACATGGGCCGGTGCTCCTATGTCCTTGTGGGCACGGAACAGGGTTACAGCGAAACTTTCGGCTCCGCATGCCATGGGGCAGGCCGGCTCATGAGCCGGCACCAGGCCAAGAAGGCGGCGAAGGGGCGATCCATTGTGCGCGAGCTCGAGGATCAGGGCATTGCCGTCAAGGGTGCCAGCAGGGCCACCCTTGTGGAAGAAATCCCTGATGCTTATAAAGATGTGAACGACGTGGTCAACGTCGTTCACGGCGCCGGCATTGCAAAAAAAGTGGCCCGGCTGAAACCCATCGGCGTCATCAAGGGCTAATCCATGTCCGAGCATCACCCGTCAAAGCCACACGGTGCAGGGAAAAGCAGCTACGATCTCGTTGACCACGAGAAGGTCTTTCGGGAGCTCGATCTGCACAGAGGGATGACCGTTTTGGATATGGCATGCGGTCCGGGAGACTACGTCATCGCCATGGCTGAAATCATCGGAGCAGAAGGCACGATCTATGCCGCAGACTTTTGGATGGAAGCCCTTGTCAGGCTGCAGAAGAAGGCTGACGCGAAGCATATCAGGAACATCAAAACGGTGATAGGCGACGTGAGTCGCCGGCTCCCGATTGCTGACGGGATCGTGGATGTCTGTTTGGTCGCAACGGTTCTCCATGACTTTGTCAGGGAAGGGGTCGCCCTGGAAGCGCTTCAAGAGGCTGCAAGGGTGATGAAACCGGACGGAACCCTTGCCGTACTGGAGTTCAAGAAGGTTCCTGGACCGCCCGGTCCTTCCATCGACATCCGTCTCACCCCGGCAGACGTGGAAGGGCTGGTTTCTCCTCATGGATTCCTCAAACGGCGAATGACCGATGTAGGGCCTCACAATTACCTGATCACCTTTTCAAAATCGGAGGGACAATGATGGCAATGACGAACGACACCCACCTCAAATCCATGGGATACCTTCTCTGGCTTTTCGGCTTCACCGGCTCCCACCGGTTTTATTATGGAAAGCCGATCTCAGGCACCATTTATTTCTTCACCTTCGGTTTGTTCCTCATCGGCTGGATCGTCGATTTCTTCCTGATTCCTTCCATGGACCGTCAGGCTGACCGGCGCTTCAGCTCCGGACCTTACAGTTACAACGTTGCCTGGATCTTGCTCACCTTCCTCGGGGTTTTCGGGATCCACCGCTTCTACATGGGCAAATGGATCAGCGGCATCATCTATCTCCTCACAGGGGGGCTCTTCTTGATCGGCTACATTTACGATTTCTGGACCCTCAACGACCAGTTGACGATTCTGAATGGCTAAGGGGTCAGATATGGCAAAGAAATCCGGCCGTGCGAAACCCGAAGCGCTCTTCATTTCGCGCTATGACAGCCCTTTAGGGAAGTATGTCCTCGTCACGTCAAGCAAGGGAGTCGTCTGCCTGGAGCCCGAGGAGCACGCGGTTTTCCGCCTTGACCGTTGGAAGGAAAAAGGTGTCCCCATCAAAGAAGGATCAAGGCTCGGGAATAGGGCTCTTCGCGAACTCGAAGCCTATTTTGCGGGCAAATTGAGGGAATTTACCCTGCCCCTTGACCTGCGTGGAACGCCTTTCCAGAAGGCCGTTTGGAAGGCCCTTCTCAGAATCCCTTATGGGGAGACGCGATCCTACAGCGACATCGCCCAGGCAATCGGCAACCCTGCCGCTGTCAGAGCCGTCGGCCTCGCCAACGGGGCTAATCCGGTCTCCATTATCGTGCCCTGTCACCGCGTGATAGGAAAGAGCGGCGGCCTGGTCGGCTACGGAGGCGGCCTGGAGAGAAAGCGGGCCTTGCTGGAACTCGAAGCTCGAGGCTGAAGCGCCGGCCGTTTTCATCCTTGAAGATCTTAGTGTCATATAAAATAATTTTCTCAACAAAATTGACGGTCTCGTAAACGCTCATGACATGGGTCTCGGTCATCCCCACCCATGGAAAATCCCCCTCAATCCCCCTTTGATAAAGGGGGAGGTTTAAGGAGCCGCCATAAAGTCCCCCCCTTTCGAAAAGGGGGGGCAGGGGGGATTTTCACGGTAAAAAGTCCCGTACCCTCATTGCGAGGCGCGAAGCGCCCCTCCAGAGGCGGGCAAGCGTGGCAATCTCATGGGCCTTCGGCTGGTTGCGGGATTGCCCCTCGGCCGTGAGCTCGGGGCCGAACGGCTTCGCTTCGCTCGCAATGACCAAAAGGGGATTGCAACACAGCCTCAAGGGGAAAGGAATCGGTGACGATTGGCAACAACAAAGGTGCGGCTCATTGACTTGACCCATCCCATCGGGCGGGACATGCCGGTCTGGCCTGGCGACCCTGGGCCGGAGTTTCTCGAAACGGCATCCGTGGACAAGGACGGGTATTCCGTCCACAAGCTGACGCTGAACAACCACATTGGCACCCACCTCGACGCGCCCTCCCATGTCATCCGAGGCGGGATGACCCTGGATCGAATCCCTCTGGAAACGCTGATCGGCAGGGCGGTCATGATCGATTTCACGGACAAAGGCGCGAGAGACCGCATTAACCGGCAAGATCTTGCGTCTCGTGCCGTTCGCCTTGAGGCAGGGGGCCGGCTGCTTGTAAAAACAGGGTGGGACCGCTATTTCAATACCCCTGCCTTCTTCGAAGACTTCCCATGCTTCACCCTGGAGGCTGCGGAATACCTGGTTTCCAGAGGGATCACCCTCTTGGGCATGGACACGCCCTCCCCTAGCCCCGTGAACGACCCGGACCAGGCCATTCACAAAGTTTTTCTGGGCGCCGGGGTCGTGCTTCTGGAAGCCCTCAAGAACCTCACCCTCATTCGTGGTGAGGAATGCGATCTCATCGTTCTTCCTCCTCTTTTCAACGGCTTAAGTGGTTCACCCTGTCGCGCAGTGGCCGTCGAACAGACCTGACGGTCTTGCTTCTCTTCCCGGCTCAATTATGGTATGAAGCACTCTCTGCGAGGGAGGAATCTCATGAAATGTGTTTACGGCAAAAAGGTCTATACGGGCAAATCGGTTGTGGAAGACGGGTATCTTGTCTTTGACGGGCAGAAAATCGCCGGCCTTTCCATGTCTCCAAGGGGCACGCTGCTCGGCAAGTATCCGGTCCTCACGCCGGCCTTTATCGATGCCCACAGCCACATCGGCATGTCCAGAGCCGGAGAGCCGAACCGGGAAGGGGAGTCAAACGACCACCTTGACTCGATTCTTCCCTTGCCGGATGCGCTGGACTCGGTTCAGATGGACGACCCGTCCTTCAAGGACGCCGTGGAAATGGGCGTCCTTTATTCGTGCGTGCTTCCTGGTAGCGGAAACATCCTCAGCGGGCAGTCGGCCGTGATTCGAAATTACGCAAGGAACAGCACCGATGCCCTGATAGGGCGGGCAGGCATCAAAGGCGCCTTCGGATACAACCCCATGTCCACCCAGGACTGGAAAGGGCAACGTCCCTCAACCCGCATGGGGGCCGCCGCCATTCTGAGGAAAAGGCTGGACGAGGTTCTGCAGAAACAAGAGAAACGGCAAAAAATAAAAGGCGCCAGGAAAGCGGAGGTTCTTTTCTCGGCCGAGGAAAAGGTGCTCCTCGATCTCCTTTCGGGAAAGTTGGTTCTCCGCGCCCATGTTCACAAGATTGACGATATCGCCGTCCTCCTCAGGCTGGTGGATGAATTCAAGCTCAAGGTGACGGTGGAACATGCCATGGATGTGCACCGTCCCGAGATCTTTCTCGAACTCAAGAAACGAACGATCCCGGTGACCTATGGTCCCCTGGACACGTTCCCCTACAAAGTGGAGCTCAAACATGAAAGCTGGCGCAACATCCGCTACCTTCTCGAATCGGGTGTCGAGTTCGGCCTCATGACCGATCACCCTGTGACGCCTGCCAGGCAAATCTTCCTTCAGACCCGGTGGTTTCTGCGCGCCGGCCTTTCGAAACAGCAGGCCGTCGAGCTGGTCTCCAGAAAAAACGCGGAGATCCTGGGAATTCATCATGTTCTGGGGTGCCTCGAGAAAAGAAAATGGGCATCTTTCATCGGCTGGAACCAGGACCCCTTTGATCTTGCAAGCTACCCCGTGGCGGTTTATGGTGAAGGGGATCTGCTTTTTTCGGAGTGACACGCAAATGAATGACATGGAATATATCTTGAGCCCCAAATCCATCGCCGTCGTGGGCGCCTCGAACCGGCCGGGCAGTCTGGGACTTGCCGTTTTCAGAAACATCATTGACGCAGGGTACCAGGGTATCCTCTATCCCGTGAATCCCAAAGCGAAGTCTGTTCAGGGCGTCAAAGCTTACCCATCGGTCACGGAGATCCCGGATGAGGTCGACATGGCCGTCCTCATTGTCCCGTCGGAACAGGTGGAAAGCATCATCGAGGAATCGGCGCGCAAGGGAATCCGGGGCTGCATCGTCATTACCGCAGGGTTCAAGGAAATCGGCGGCCAGGGTGTGGAACTGGAAAAAAGAGTGCGGGCTGCGGCCAGGGCTCACGGCATCCGGATGCTCGGGCCCAACTGCCTCGGCGTCGCCAACACCAACCAGGCCGTGCGGATGAATGCCACCTTTGCAAGGAAAATGCCCAAAACCGGGAACATCGCCCTGGTTTCCCAGTCAGGAGCCATGTGCGTAGCCATTCTCGACTATGCCGCAGGCCGCAACATGGGATTTTCAAAGTTCGTGAGCATCGGGAACAAAGCGGACGTCAACGAGATCGATCTCCTCCGTTATCTGAGGGATGACCCGGACACCAGGGTGATCATCATGTATCTGGAGGATATTTCGGACGGGCACGCCTTCATCGAGGTGGCCAGGGACATCACCCTCACCGTGGGAAAGCCGATCCTTGCTCTCAAGGTCGGTCGATCTGCCGAAGGAGCGAGGGCGGCGGCGTCCCACACAGGCTCCATGGCCGGGTCCGACACCGCCTATGATGCCATTTTCATGCAGGGAGGAATCCAGCGCGTCGAGGGCGTGAACGAACTTTTCAACTATGCCCTGGCCTTTTCCTCCCAACCCCTGCCCAAGGGCAGCCGTATCGCCATCGTCACCAATTCGGGAGGCCCGGGCATCATGGCCACGGACGCCCTCATCCGGCCGGGTATCACCCTGGCTTCCCTTTCGGAAGGGACGAAGGACAAACTCCGGGGTAGATTGCCCCCCACGGCCAGTGTGAACAATCCTGTTGACGTGATCGGCGACGCGGACGCCAAGCGTTACGAAGCGGCCATCCGCCTCACTCTCGAGGATGAATCGGTGGATGGAGCCATTGTCATTCTCGCCCCGGCCGCAACAACGGAAATCATGGAAACCGCCCAGATCGTTCCCCGGGTCGCCCAAGATATCAACAAGCCCATTCTCTGTTCCTTCATGGGCCTTGTCGATGTTTCAGAAGGTGTGCGGTACCTTGAAAAGAACGGGATTCCGAGTTACCCCTTTCCAGAAGATGCTTCAAGGACCATGGCGGCCATGATCCGCTACGCGGACAGCTTGAAGCCCCACAAGGGCAGGAGGAGGGAGGTTTTCCGCCTTCTCGAAGATCAGGAAAAGGCGGCGGCGGCCATCGCGTGGAGGCTTTCGGGGCGGAAAGAATATTTCATGACGGAAAAGGAAGCCCACGAGCTTCTGCAATGTTACGGTTTCCCTCTTCTCAAGAGCCTCCTCGTGAAAGACCCTTCAGAGATCAAGAAGGCATGCGAAAACGTGGGGTTCCCCTTGGTGATGAAGCTCGATTCTCCCGACATTCTCCACAAATCGGATGCAGGCGGTGTAAGGCTGGGAATCCGATCGATCGAGGAAGCGGAAAGAGCCTTCGCTGAAATCCTGGAAAACGCCAAGCGTTACAGGCCCTCCGCCCTGATCAGAGGCATTCTTTTTCAACAGATGGCGAAAGAGGGAGTCGAAGTCATCCTCGGCTCCACCAGGGATCCCAAGTTCGGGCCTATCTGCATGTTTGGGTTGGGCGGCATCTTTGTGGAGGCCATGAAAGATGTCACCTTCAGGCTGGCTCCCATGTGGGAAACGAGCGCGGAGAACATGATCAAATCCATCAAGGCTTACAGGGTTCTTCGGGGGATCAGGGGGAAACCGCCGGCGGACATCAAGGCGGCCAAGCTGAGCATCCTGCGGCTGTCGGCCATGGTTTCCAACCACCCCGAGATTGCCGAGCTCGACATCAACCCCCTCATCCTCTACCCTGAGGGCCAAGGGTGTGTCGTCGCGGATGCCCGAATCGTGCTGTCGCGACCGGAAGCACAGCGGGAGGAATGACATGGCTCGGATCATCGATCTTCGAAGTGACACGGTAACCAAACCCACGGCCGCCATGCGAGAGGCGATGGCCCAGGCCGACGTGGGGGACGACGTCTACGGCGAGGACCCCACGGTCAACAGGCTTCAGGCACTTGCCGCGGGCATGCTCGGTAAGGAGGGGGCGCTCTTTACCTCAAGCGGAACCCAGTGCAATCTTTTGGCGGTCATGAGTCACTGCGAAAGGGGCGACGAGTACATCGTGGGCCAGCATGCCCACACGTACAGGTACGAGGGGGGAGGCGCAGCGGTTTTCGGAAGCATCCAGCCTCAGCCCCTGGATTTCCTGGAGGACGGCACATTGGACCTCGACGAGGTCGCCCGGGCCGTCAAGCCCATGGACTTCCATTTTGCAAGGACCAGGTTGCTTTGCCTCGAAAACACTCATGAAGGGAAAGTGTTGCCTCTGAATTACCTCGCCGAGGCGGCAGCCTTCGCCAAGGAGCATCATTTGTCCCTCCACCTCGACGGCGCCAGGATTTTCAATGCCACGGTGAAACTCGGCGTGCCGGTCCACGAAATCGCTCAGCATTTCGACACCATTTCCTTCTGCCTCTCCAAAGGTCTCGGCGCCCCTGTGGGCTCTGTCCTTGTCGGCCCGAGGGTGGTCATCGACAGGGCAAGAAGGTGGCGCAAAGTCCTGGGAGGGGGAATGAGACAGGCAGGCATCCTGGCGGCAGCAGGCATCCTGGCGCTGACCCGGCACGTGGAGAGACTCGCGGAGGATCATGGGAACGCCACGCGGCTGGCCGAGGGTCTTGCCGAGATCGAGGAACTCGGCATCAAACCCGAGAAAGTCCAAACCAACATGATTTTTTTCAAGCTGGATAAATCCGTCTTCACCGCGTTGCAAAGTGATCTAAAGGAGCAGGGGATCCTCGTCAGCGGCCGTGACAGGGTTCGGCTCGTGACCCACCTTGACGTCACAAGAGATGATGTGGATGTGGTCATCAAGGCTTTCAAGGGTCATTTTTCTTGACACTATTCGATCTATTCTCTAGGATTTCTTTGCTTTCTGTTTCCCGGATGCTTTCCATCGTAAAAATTCTTCTTCACCGTGTGCTGCCTGTTGACGAACATGAAGAATCCGTTGCATTGCCTTCCTGCGGAGCCTCAAAAAAACGCTCCGCAATGATTTGACGTTGATGGTGTACCGAGTTCCAAACTTTACGGTCTCGCAAAAAGTCGATTCGCCTGTTCCCGTTCATGGTTCGATACCCGTTCGACAAGCTCACGGTCCTGAGCAACGTCGAAGGACTCACCACGAACGGGAAATGAGGTACTTGCGCTTGCTGCAAAGCGTTCGCCCTGAGGTATCGAAGGGTGAACGCGACTTTTTATGAACTCATCAACGTTGGTCCATTGAACAGCCGTTTTCAGAAAGGAGGGTGTCATGAGCAAGAAGGTTCTATTCACGGTTTTTGTTCTGATCATTTCCCTTTGCCTGGTCGCAGCTTTTGGGACCACGCCCGTCAAGGCGGAGAAAAAAGGCAAACCTATCGTCATCGGCGCTCCTGTCCCCCGGGCCAGCGCCTACGGACAGAACGGTGAGCGAGGCATGCTCCTGGCTGCCGAAGAGATCAACGCAGCCGGCGGCATCAAGCTGGGAAAGGAGATGCGGCCCCTTCAGCTCGAGATCATCGACACCCGGGATGAAGAACCGGGTGTGCCCACCAGCGAAGTGCTCCTGGCCATCGAGAAGCTCATCCTTCAAAAGAAGGTGGACATGATCGCAGGCGGTCCCTGCATGTCCGAGTGCGGCATGGCGGCCCTGGATCTTTATGCCAAGTACAAGGCTCTGGATGTGGTCTCCATCGGATGCTACACGCCCGGATGGGACCAGAAAGTCTCCAAAGATCTTGAAAAGTACAAGTTCTCCTTCAGGGAGAGCGGAAGCGTGAAATGGTATGTCAAAGAGGCTATTGATCTTCTTCACAAGATCAAGGCCGATTATGGATTTACCAAGATGTTCATCTCCATCGATGACAGCGCCATGTGCCGAAACGCAGCCCAGATTGTCAGTACTCTCGCCGTCAAGGACGGGTGGGAGATTCTGGGCCAAGACAAGCACCCGATCGGCGCAACCGACTACTCCGCGGCTTTAAATGAGTGCAAGAAATCAGGAGCCCAGGTGTTGTTCATTTGGGCCTATTCGCCCGAGACCAGCATTCTCCTGAAACAGTGGGCCGACATGGAAGTCCCTGCCCTGCCCATCGGCTTCATCGGGGCCGCGGAGGACCCGGGTTTTTGGAAGGCCACGGACGGCAAGGGGGCATACACCATCGTCACCCTGTCGGAAGCGGGAAATGTTCCCGGCAATGTCACCCCGCTTCACATGAAGTTTTACAACGCCTTTCAGAAGAAATGGGGGGTCCCTCCCAGGAGCACCGGCTGCGTGAGTGCCTACGAAGCCCTGTACGTGCTCAAGGACGCCATTGAAAGAACCGGATCCCTGGACAAGGAAAAACTCATCAAGGCCCTTGAAACAACGAATCTCCCCGCTGTTCGAGGGACGATCCGTTTCGATCAGAACCACCAGATCATTTATGGCTATGATCCCAAAACGAGCGTCCTTGGATGCTGGGTGCAGTGGCAGGACGGAGAGAGGGTGGCCATCTTCCCGGAACCCGCTGCAACAGGGAAGATCAAGATGCCGCCCTGGCTCAAGAAATAGGATGGAAATTCTCGTCTACGGCACGGTCAACAGCGTCACCTTTGCTCTCATCGCCCTGGGGTTTACCCTGGTCTACGGCGTGAGCCGGGTGCCCAATTTCGCTCATGGGTCCATCTATGTGCTCGTCGGTTTTCTGACGTGGAGCTTTGTGAACGACCTCAAGTTGAACTATGCCCTTGCGATCGTCCTGTCCCTGGCCATCGCCTCGATCATCGGCCTCCTCATCTACCGGATCGTCCTCATTCGCCTTCGGGGAATGGCCACATCCGAAATCATTGCTTCTTTTGCGGTCAGCTTGATCATCCTGGAAGGCCTGAGGATGCAGGGCATCGCAGGGTTCAAGGGTTTTATCGGGCCCTTTTATGTTCTCAAGCCCTTTGTGGATGGAAAAATCGAACTCTTCGGCCTATTCGTCGATTACCAGCGCCTGATCATCATCGGCGCCGGAGCGGCCTTGGTGATCGCTTTGTCGGTGTTCACCCATCACACGAAAATCGGCCTCTCCCTCAGGGCCATCGCCCAGGATGAGCGCGCCGCCATGATGCTCGGCGTCAATTCCGACAGAATGGCCATGATTGCCATGTCTATCGGTTCCGCCCTGGCAGGACTCGCGGCCGTGACCATCCTTCCTCTTGGAAACGTCACGGCCGAGGTGGGCTACAGGGTTCTCATTTACGCGCTGGCCGTCTGCATCATCGGTGGGCTGGGGAGCTGGGGTGGAGCGATTCTGGCCTCGTTCGTCATCGGCTTTGCCATGAAAATCAGCACCGCCTTCTTCGGAGCCCTCTGGGAGTCCGTTGTCCTCGTGGGGACGATCATCCTTATCCTTCTGTTCAGGCCCTCCGGGCTCCTTGGCAAACAAAAGGAGCTGGAGGAAAGGGTCTAGAGTTTGGTTACGGAAACAAGACGCCGGAAAAGGTTGGACCGGAGCATCAAGGTCAGATGCGAAGGCCTCTACGCCCTCTCTTCGTGGAGTGAGATGGCCTATCTGGCGGCCCCCAGGCTTTTGCTGATCATCGGCCTCCTGGTCGTCCCCTTTTTTGTCGACATGTACTGGCAAAGGGTTCTCTGCTCGGCCGGCATTTATGCCCTTCTGGCTCTGGGCTTTGATTTCCTTGCCGAGTATGTGGGGCTGGTCTGCCTGGGTGGAGCCTTCTTCATCGGTGCCGGGGGTTACATCGCCGGACTACTCAATCACCACTTCCACCTTCCGCCCCTTCTCACCATCCCCATCGCCACCGTTGCAGGCGCCGCCGTCAGTACCCTGGTCCTGATTCCCTGCCTCAGACTGCGGGGCATCTATTTCGCGATTATCAGCTTCATGTTCCCTCTCTTCGCCGTCTTCATCATCATCGCTCTCAATGTCTTTGGTGGAACCGAGGGCATCAGCGCCCTGGATTCTTTTCCCAGCATCTGGCTGGAGCTCTATCTCATCCTGGCTGCGGTCCTTGTGTCTCTATTCGCCATTCGAAGGTTGGTGAACGAGGACATGGGCATCATCCTGCGCGGCGTCAAGGACAACGACCAGGCTGTCAGGGCGTCCGGAATCAACGTCACCGGCTATAAAACCAAAGCCGTGTTCATCGCGGCTCTCCTGGGTTGCTTCGGCGGGGCCTACCTCAGCCACCTTTACGGCTGGTTGGGGCTCTCCTTGTTTGCCATGGATTTCTCCATCCTTCCCATTGCCGCCACGGTCATGGGCGGGATGGGCTCCCTGGTGGGCCCCGTACTGGGCGCCTTTATCCTGACCCCCTTGTCCGAGGCTCTCCGAGGATTCGGCCAGCTCAGGGTGGTTCTCTATTGTCTCATTCTGATTGCATTCATGGTGTACAAACCGGAAGGGATCATGAACTACCTGGAGAGGAAGTATCATCAGTTCGAGCAGTGGGAAGACGTGTGAACATGGCAGCGGACCCCATTCTTCAAGTCACGAAACTTTCCAAATCCTTCGGCGGCGTTCAGGCGATCATGAACGTCAGCTTTGAATTGGAGAGAGGCCGGATCCTGGGTATCATCGGCCCGAACGGCTCAGGGAAAACGACGCTCGTCAACCTCATCACCGGATTTGTCAGGCCTGACAACGGTGAGGTGCTTTTCAAGGGGAAAGACATCTCCGGGCTTCCGCCTCACAAAATCGCCAACCTGGGGCTTACCAGGACGTTCCAGGTCATGAGGCCCTACCACAGCCTTTCCGCGTTCAAGAACCTGATCGTGCCGCTCAATTCGCCTCGCGTGAAGCGAAGCGCGGCAGGCAAGCTGGGAGATGTGGATGCGGTGGCCATCGACATTCTGGAAGAGGTCGGCTTTGAACGGGATGCCCGGGTTCCTTACAAGGTCGCAGGGTCTCTCCCCCTGGGCTACCTCAAGCGTCTCGAGCTCGGCCGATGCATCGCTTTGCGGCCGGACGTGATCATCTGCGACGAGGTCTTCTCGGGTCTCAGCATGTCGGAAATCACCTCCCTCATTCCGCTCCTTGAGAGGCTTCGCATGGAGGGAGTGACCATGATGATGATCGAGCACCGGTTGAGAGAGCTTTTCCGGCTCGCGGACAAGGTCGTGGTGTTGACCTTCGGACAGAAAATCGCAGAAGGATCCCCTGAGGAGGTGATGAACAACCAGATGGTCAAGGAGGCTTATCTGGGCACGGAGACCGAATCATGATCATCCTTGAAATCAAAGATCTCATGGTCTTCTATGAGAATGCCATCGCCATCAACAACGTACACATGACCTGCCGAAAGGGAGAAGTCACCGGCGTGTTCGGTGCAAACAGTGCCGGCAAGTCCACGCTCATGTACACGGTTTCAGGCATCATCCTGGATGTGAAGAAAAAGGAGCGGATGCGGGGCGGAGAAAGGATTACGGTCCTCGGCAACATCCTCTATGAAGGCCAAGACGTCGGTTCGGTCGAACCGAGCCAAAGAGCTAGAATGGGGATCATTCTCTGCCCTGAACGGCGCAGGATCTTTCAGGAAAGCACGGTGCTGGAGAATCTGAAAATAGGCGGAATCCTGGCGACGAGGGAGCAGGCCCGGAAAACCATGGACTATGTGTTCACGCTCTTCCCGCACCTGCAGAGCCTCAGGAAGCGGGAAGGAGGGTTTCTTAGCGGTGGGGAACAGCAAATGCTCGCCATTGGAAGAGCCTTGATGGCCCAGCCCAGGTTGCTGCTTCTGGACGAACCCCTCCTCGGCCTCAGTCCCCTGATGGAAGAGATCCTTGCCCGGGCGGTGAAAGGCATCAACAGGCAGACAGGCATATCCCTTCTCATCGCCGAACAATATGCCAGGCCCATCCTGCCCATCATTCACTACGGCTATGTTCTGGAAAACGGAGGCGCCGTCCTGGAAGGAACCTCTCAGGAACTCATTGACAACCCTGATGTGAAATCGGCCTACTTCGGCCTGTAAGCACCATTCGCCGTCATTGCAAGCCCTTCGACAAGCTCAGGATAAACTCAGCGAAGCCGTTCGGCCCTGAGCTCACGGCCGAGGGGCAATCTCGTAACTCCCCTGATATTCAGGAGATTGCCACGCTTGCCCGCCTCGCACCGCCGCCGAAGCGGCTATGGCGCGCAGGAGGATGGAGGGGCGCTTCGCGCCTCGCAATGACGCTGTGGGAACTTTTTCAGAAGCCGCAAATATTCGCGAGAAGGTACGCCTGTCACGATCAGCGCTCGACAATCCGACCTTTAACGCCCTTGGAAGCCAGCCAGGCAAGCTCCTTCTCGGCGTCTTCCATCCGGTAGTAGGCGCCGGAATAGATCCTGAGGCTTGATGGATTTACCCCGATGACATAGGGATGGCATCCTGCGTCCTTCAGCACCCTCGCTCGCGCCTCCGCCTCCTGCTCCGAAGAGAATTCTCCGACAAGGACCGCATATCTTGTGTGTTTTGTCTCGGCCTCGGAAACCTGATTCTTCCCGATGAAGGAGTCCGCTTCTTCCTGGGATTTGAAATGGCCTGAAAAAACTCGCATCCAGACGCCCTTTTCCCCCAAGTCCATTCTAACGAGGTAGGGAAATAACCCTTTTTCATGATAGGCAGCCATGGCTTTCTGGACGGCATCCTGTCTTTTGAACGAACCGAGGTACACCGAGTAGGGATACGTCTGGGCTCGAGACGGAGGCCCTGATTCGACTTTGGTCTCCCTCGGTCCCTCCTTGACTGCCCCTTTTGTCGCGTCGTCTCCAGCAGGGCTTGCTCCCCGTGTTTGCCGCTCTGCCCGGGGCCGAATTTCCGGCTGCTTTCCGGTTTCACCCGCACTGCTCTCCGGGGGCGCGGGAACAGGGCTTGGCGCTTTTGCGACGACCTGCGAAGAGGGCTTTTCCGCTTCCCTGACCACCGGCCTATGGGAAGGCTTCGCAGGGATTTCCTTCTTAACCCTCGATTGCACCGGAGTCCTTTGAAAAAAGCTAGGCAATTTAAGGTGTGGAAGCAGAAAGGCTGCCGCCGCACTCACTGCAGCCAAGAGCACCAGTACGATCAGGATTCTTGTCTTTCGTCCTGATCGAGGCCTTTTCGCTGCAACTTCCTTTTTTTCAATTTTCCGTTCCGGCGATTTGGCTGCGCTTCTCACGAGGGGTGGTGCCGGTGAGACCTTCCTCGGTTTTGCAGGGGATGCCTCCGGTGCCGCGATGGATTTTTTACCGGCTGGCACGACCGGTTTGGCCCCTTTTTTCTTTTTCTGATCCTTTGTCAGGGCGAGTTGAAAAATATCCTCGAAAAGCTCATCGCTCTGGGAACGCTGCCCCGTGTCCGAGTAGTCACGTTTTGCCATGGCTTCAGGGTTCCTGCAGTTTCACGGAGGGTTCATCCTTTTCGCTCTGCCGGTGCCGGACTATTCGGCTTCATCGTCCGAAGCCAGCGCTTCGGCTACAGCGAGAAGTTCAGAAGCATGGCGGGCGCCTTCCAGGGCCACGGCAATCCTCTGGCCGATATCGGCAAAGAGCAGCAAGTCGTCCCAGCGAAACCCATAAGGTCGGGTCATAGAATCCACATAAACGACTCCGAGAATCCGGGACCGGCTCATGAGAGGGACACACATCACGGACTGGATTTTCAACACCTTCAGGGTGTCGACAAGGCCGTTTTGCTCGTCCGTCTCCACATTTGAAACCACGAAAGGCACCTTGGTGTCAACCACTCGTTTCACGACTTCCAGGCAAAAAGAGGGCTTCTCGTACGCCTTCATCTTTCGGACCCTGCTGACGACATCGATCATTTTCCTGGTCTCGGGATCGAGCAGCACAAAGGCGGCCCTGTCGATTCGCTTGAGAAAAGTAAAGACATGGTCGAGCATCCTTTTCAGGCTCTCTTCGAGGGGCAGGTTCTCCCTGAAAACCTCGGAGAGTCTGTTCATAAAGCGAACGGTTTTCAGGTTGGCCTGGACCCGGCGTTCCTCAAAAGCCCCGGTTTTGTTGAGGGCTTTGTCTACGAGCCCTGTCACATCCGGAAGCGGCATCATTTCCTCCTCGCATCCTTCACCGACGCCGATCACCGTCATTCCCACCGCAATCGGCGAACCCTCTTCGATCTGAATCTCGTGCCCGGGCTTGATGAAGTCGCCCTTGTAGAACGTGCCGTTTCTGCTCTTGAGGTCCGTAATGAAGTAGGCATTCGCTCTCTTGAAGATCCGCAGATGCTTCCGAGACAGGGTTCTGTCCTCGATGACGATATCATTGTCCAGGGAGCGTCCCAGGAAGGAATTGCCTTCTCTCAGGGTAAAAATGCGTCCCTTTGACGGTCCGTTCAGCACATAAAGTTTCGCCATAATATCAAATCCTTTTCCTAACTACCGACACGCCCGCATTTTTCAGTTCCGCCATGTCAAAAGACATCGTTCCCCCCGCCGCTTTCTTTCACGCCGGGGTCCCCCTCCCTTGTCTCTTTGCCCGGCTCAAAACCGCAACCACAGAATACCTGCCTTGATCCAGAAGTGCGACCGAGATTCCCCACCAGAGCCAGATGAGGTTCCAGTAAAGGGTCCAGCGTGTCATCTTGTGAGCCGCCGGGTCGGTACTGAAGCACCCGCAACTGATGTCGAGGTTGCGCAGCAGGGCTTGCAGGATCGCCAGGGAGAAAACGACGAGCATTCCGCTCACCACCAAAGCATTCGCCCTGATCCAGATTCCCGTCACCAGCAAGAATCCTGACACGATCTCGATCCACGGCAGCATGACGGCAACCAGATTGATCATGGGATAAGGCATCACCCTGTAATTGGCGATGTTGTCTGCGAAGCTCTGAGGGTTTTGAATCTTGTCCAGGCTTGCCACGATGAAGACCACACCCAGTGCAACCCTGAGGAGCGCGACAAATGCCGGATGAGAAACTCCTCTTGCAAAATTTTTCACCATCGATTCTTTCTTCCTTACTCGTAGCCCTCAGGCTTTTGCCCCGTGTACGGACCGCCGGCCTTTACCCACCCAAGAAAACCGCCCTGGAGATACCACACGTCCCTGAGGCCTGCCACTGAAAGCTCTCCAGCCATGAGCCTGCTCCTTTCAGCACCCTCCGAGTTGCAATACACGATGATCCTTTTGGCCTTTCTCAGAGGTTCAACCGCCTCCTGAGGCACGGCATCGAGAAAGGAATAAGGAAGGTTGATCGCGCCCTTGATATGGCCTTTTTCATAGGACTCTTTGGCCCGTGCATCCACAAGGGCCGTTCCTTCACGTCCATGCTGCCTCAAAGCCTCCTTGGCCGGTATCACAAGCCCTTCCGTCGTCTGATCGGAACACCGGTATTCGGGCGGAAAAGGCATAACAAGGGGAAGACCGCCTTTTCTGACCTCGTTGATGACGAGAGCCAGGGCACTCGATAACGCGACTACGACCGCGATTTGAACGATAATTTTTCCCGATTCTCTCATCGGATGACTCTCAGCGCGTCGCCCTTCATCTTTAGAAAACCGACAAGTCTGCCTTTTCTACTCCCTGGATCCTCCGGCCCAGGAATTTCTCTCCGAGAGATTTGAATCTCTGCGGATCGTCGGTTGTGCAGAAAAGCCTTTTCCCCTGCCTGGAAATTCTCTCGTTGATCTCAGGGTGCCGGACAAGATAATCTTCCAGCTTTTGCGCGACGATTTCGGGCCCCCGAAGGACCCGGCAGTTCTTGCCCATGATCCTTTCAATGTCTTTTTCCAGAAAAGGGTAATGGGTGCAGCCCAGGATGAGCGTATCCACGTGTTTGCTCTTCATGGGTCTCAAATACTTCTTCAGGATCATGGTGGTTTCCGGCTTTCCAACCCAGCCCTCCTCCACCAGGGGCACCAGCAAGGGGCAGGCCAAACCATAGACATCTAAATCGCCTCTGAGTTTCTGCAGTTCCTGCTCATAGACTTCAGCCTCAATGGTCGCACGGGTGCCGATAACCCCGATGCGGCCGTAGCGCGTGACTTGCACGCCCGCTTCCGCAAGGGGAATCGCCACTCCGAGAACCCGGTTTTCCGGGCAGTGAGCAGGCAGCCACTCCTGCTGGATTTTTCTAAGCGCCTTGGCTGATGCCGTGTTGCAAGCCAAAATGATCAGGACGCAACCCCGCTGAAAAAGAAATTCCACCGCCTGGCGGGTGTACTCGTAAATCACCTGGAGGGACTTGTTCCCGTAAGGCGCGCGGGCGTTGTCGCCGAGATAGAAATAGTCGTACTCGGACAGATTCCGCAGGAATGCCTTCAACACGGTCAGGCCCCCGATCCCCGAATCGAAAACGCCGATCATAAACACCTCTCTCTGAAAAAGAAGTGCCACGAGAGTCAAGTATCCTGATGATACTCTACCTTCGTGGCCTGGTCTCTCTCCGCTTCCCTTCCGGTCAGTTCCCGGTCGACCGGCGTGGAGCCATCACTTGACTTCGATGGACAAATCGCTTTCTTTTCGTCCGAAAAGCATGAGCATCTTGTGAGAGAGCTCGACAACCTCCCTGGCGCTCAGGTTCGTATCCACATAAATGTTGGTTCCCGGTATTTTCTCGCCTGTGAGGAACTCATAGGGGTTCTTGCTGAAATATTCTCTCTGAGGCGTGGCGAGAGTGAAGAGGACCTCCAGTTCATCCTTCTTGTTCTTCGGCAGAACCACGTCGCAGAGCTTCAGGAACATGGCTTTCCAGGACTTCACCTCGTGACGTTTTCTGTCGAGAGAAAAAGAGATGATGGATTTGCCTGTGAAATCCTCACCCCGGACCGAGGCGGAAGCTTTTCCCGATTGGGGTGGCGGAGCTACGGGTGGCGGCGGTGGCGGCGGTGGCGGCGGCGGCGCCGGCCGGATCATGCGTTCCATGTCTGCCTTGGCCTGCACCTCTTGTGCCAGGAATTGCTCCACGACTTCCCTTTCCGGTTTGTATCCACACAATTCCTTGGTCACGTCGGCGACGAGATTGATCAGCCACTTCTCCGGTTCGTTGATGATTTTTTCCCACGCCTTGGGCAGGTGCTCCTTGATAAGGAGATTCCTTTGCCTGGTCTCATAGATGTCTTCCGCAATCTTGAGGGCTTTCCCGGAAATCACGTTCTCTTTGGCGAGGAACTCCTCGAGTTTGTCAGAAATCTCCTCGGCGGACTGCTCTTTCATGTCTATGATGTGGAATCTCTTTTCCTCTGCACTTCCTCCAAGCAAGGGCAGGAACATCCACCAGGTGAGGCCGTCCGCAAGGATCGCCATTTCGGCTTTTCCCTGAACGGCATAACTCAGGAGCGTGTCTTGGTGTTTGGGAAAATCCTTCACCTCTTTCCTGACCATGAGAAAAACCTTGTTTGCGGCGCTCTGCCGCAAGGAGAAGTCCACTTTCCCCCCGCCCGCTTCATACTCGGGCTGTACTTCGTCCACATCAAAGGGGTCCCAGTCCAAGAGCGACAGGATTTTCAGGATGATGGCTTGCTTGATGGCCGCCTCATCATACGCCGTGAATCGCTTGTCGGACTGCGCCTTCTTGATAAAATCCGTAAGCTTCTTCATGGAACCAACTCCTTATGCTTCCCCCCTTCTGGAAGCCGCCTTGTGAAAGAGGCCCTCACGTGCAAATGCCCTGGATGGATTTAAAAAGTATACTGAAATTACGGTATTATGTCAACGGATTGTTCTCCGGAGGCGACCTTCGCTATCGATGAAAAGGAGGCCTTTAGGCCTCCTGTCGATCGTCTACACCCCACAGCCCTCCGTGAGCAGTCCCCTACACCGAGTAATAATAATCCAACCCCAGATGGGTGATTTGTTCCTCTCCCATCATGTAACGAAGGGTGTTTTTCATTTTCATGGATTGAATGAAAAGGTCGTGTTCAGGATAGAGGTCGGGGGCACATTGGGGGCTCTTGAAGTAGAAAGAGAGCCACTCCTGGATGCCTGACATGCCCGCCCTCAGAGCGAGATCGGTGAAAAGAACCAGGTCGAGGACCAGAGGAGCGGCCAGGATGCTGTCCCTGCAGAGGAAATTGACTTTGATGTGCATGGGATATCCGAGCCAACCAAAGATATCGATGCAGTCCCACCCCTCCTTCTCGTCACCCCGGGGGGGATAGTAGTTGATGGCCACCTTGTGATAGTAGTTGCCGTAAAGCTCTGGGTAAACATCAGGCTGGAGTATCGTGTCGAGCACCGAAAGCTTGCTGGTCTCTTTGGTCTTGAAGGAATCCTTGTCATCGAGAACGAGCCCGTCCCTGTTCCCGAGGATGTTTGTGGAGTACCAGCCTTCGAGCCCCAGCATCCTGGACTTCAGCCCAGGCGCCAAAATGGTTTTCATCAACGTCTGTCCTGTTTTGAAGTCCTTGCCGCAAATGGGGACTCCCCGGTTGTTCGCCAGCTCCACCATGGCAGGAATGTCGACCGTGAGATTCGGAGCGCCATTGATGAAAGGAATGCCGCAGCTCAAGGCTGCGTAAGCGTAGAGCATGCTTGGAGAAATATCCGGACTGTTCTGCCTGAGTCCTTCCTCGAAGCTTTTCAGGGATGAATGGACCGGGCTGGAGGCAAGATAGGCCTCCGTGCTGGCACACCAAACCATGATGCAACGCGAAACCTGCTGCGATTTTTTGAAAGTATCGATATCCGCCTTGAGCGCTTCCACGAGCTCCAGGTGAGACTTTTCCTGTTTGACGTTGGAGCCATGGAGATTCTTGACGAACTCCTGCTTGAAAACCGCCGGCCAGGGTTCCAGCCCTTTCAGAAAAGAGCTCACCGGTTCAACGTCGTCTTTCTTGAGCACTTTTGCTTCAAGAGCGGCCTGGTAACCATTGGCAGGGAACACATCCCAGCCTCCAAAAACCAAGTCACCCAGGTCCGCCAGGGGGACAAAATCCTTGATCTTCGGGATACGATACTCGAAACGTTTTCCCAGTCGAATGGTTCCCATCTGCGTCAAGGAGCCAAAGGGCAGAGAAGCCCCTCGCCGCACAGCTTCGACTCCTGCCAGAAAGGTGGTGCTCACAGCACCCCCCATTCCCGGGATCAACACGCCCAGTTTGCCTTCAGCCTTGTGAATTTCCTTTTCCCGTCTCATCATCTCTCTCCTGTTTCCAAGCACTTGTAGAGTCTTCTCCACCTTTGTAAGTCAACCGTTTCAGCAGCTTGCCTTCCCCTGTGTCGCGTCCAACCCTCCCACCTTTCCTCCCCCCTCGAGGGGGAGGAAATTCATGGGATTCCAGATAGTTTCCCTCCCCTGAGGGGAGGGGGACGACTAGGGTTTGGAAAACTGTTTGATTCTCACCTTGCCGTTCAAGAACTGAATCTGGATCGTCCCTTGTTCACCGGCCCATCTTGCTGAAGTCCCTGACAATCCCCCGATTTGCACGCTTGAGGACTCTGTGGAAGGGCCGAGAATCGATGCCACGTCCTCGTACGTCATGCCGACCTGGATTTTGTTGAAATTATCTTGGTTGACCTTGGAGCCGCAGGCACTCAAGGACAACCACAAGAAAAACGGCACCGCAAGAAGGAGCACGCCTGTCTTTTTCATGATGATCCAGCCCCTGCCGTCTCCAGAGTGTTCATGAAACCCTCGGCTTCCTTGATGGATCGATCCATGTCCGCAATCATCCTTTTCACCTCCGCCTCGATGTCTCCGACCTCTTTCTTGAGTGCGCCCATGGCCTGGGCATTCAGGTTGTGCTTCAAAAAGAGCACATAGTCTTTGAGGCGGCGCAGAACCGGGTCCATACTCGATTCCGCCCTTTTCATCGCCTGGTCCAGCTTGGCATACTTCTCTCTCGTCTGCTTCAGCGAGGCGCTACTCTTGGCTCTCAGATTGGGACTGCTGATCTCACTGATCTCCTGTTCCCACTCTTTGAAAAGATCCCCGGCGATCTGCTCGACATCGTCTATCCTGGTCCGAACCGCCTCGGCCCGGCTTTCACATTTCTCATAGTCGGCTTTCAGCTTGGTGTAAAATTCCTCGAGCTCGCCCCCCTGAAACCCATACATCTCCTTCATGCGGGTCAGAACGTCTTTAAACTGCTCGGAGGCTTTCTCCTGCTCGGATTTGGCTTTCTCGACTTCGCCTTTGAGAAGGTGCCGCTTTTCTTTGCCCAGCGTTTCCCATACTGCGTAGTAGGTCGTTTGGCATCCCACGAACAACAGGAAAACACTCAGGATCAGGATGTTGTGCTTGTTCGCACCCATGGCATACCTTCTTTCACACTTGAATGGGTTTCTTGTCTTTTTCCAGACGCCTCCGCTCCTCGTCCCTCACTTCCCTTCTCAGCAGCTTCCCCACTTTAGACTTGGGCAGCATGTCCCTGAACTCCAGATACTGGGGAATCTTGTAAGGCGCAAGCCTTTCCTTGCACCATTTCATCAGATCCGTGCCGCTCACTCCCCTCACATCCTCTTTCAGCACGACAATGCCCTTGATGCGCTCCCCCACTTTCGGATCAGGGACCCCCACCACGCAAGCGGCGACAACGGCGGGATGGTCCTGGAGAACGGCTTCGATTTCAGAGCAGGAGACCCGGTAGCCCTTGTACTTGATGATATCCGCACTCCTGTCCACATAGAAGAGTTGCCCCTCCTCACCGACCCGGACATAATCTTTCATTCGATACCAGGTCTTTCCATCGATCTCGACGTAGGAATCCTCCGTCTCCTTCGGTTTGTTCCAGTACTCTTTGGATATGAACTCCGAGGTGACCAGCAGTTCTCCCGGACCTCCGGGAGGGACGGGTTCAAGGCTCTCCGGGTCGACGATCTTCGTTTCCCGTGAGCTCAGAGGCTGCCCGATGCTTCCTGCAATGGGTTCTCGACCCAGAGGGCTCATGGCCACGAAACCCACCTCCGTGGCGCCGAAGACCTGATAGATGGGGACGTCGAATTTCTCCTTCCATCGCTTGTAAACCTCCATGGGAAGGACATCGCCGCCGCTCCAGCAAAACCTCAAGGAGCGAAGATCAAACGCGTCGAGCCGGTCGTTTTCAAGGATCATCCGGTAAAGGGTAGGGGCGCCGAGAAACAGGGTTCCCCGGTACTTTTCTATGGCCTTCAGAATCGCGTCCACGAGGGGCACGGGCATGAGCACGGCCGTATTGCCCTTGGTCAGGACCATTCCGAGGATCACCCCCTGGGCCATTTGATGGAAGAGCGGGTTGACCATGACGAAAACCTCCTGCCCGTCTCTGATGTACCCCTCCCCGACGTTGCGGATCTCGTTCACGAAGGAAACCATGCCCGTGTGGGTCGCGATACAGCCCTTGGGGAAACCGGTCGTGCCTCCTGTGTAGAGGATATAACTGAGGTGGCTTCTCGGATCGATGCGGGCTTTAGGCGGATCAGGAGGATAGGTCTTCAAAAGCGACCTGAAACCATGAATGTGATCGCCCTTCTCGATGATCCCGTTGGGCACCTTGTCGAAAAGGGTCCCGAATACCCTCTTGTAAAGGGGAAGAAGATCCACGTAGTTCGTGACGATCACTCTTTTCAGGCAGGTCTCGGGCAAGACTTCCTTCACATATCGGAAGTTGGTGTCCATGCAAAGGATCGTCTCCGCTTCCGAGTCCTTGATGAGGTATTTGATCTCACTGGGCGTGTAGATGGGGGAAACCGGCACAGGGACGGCGCCGACTTGCTGGGCACCGAAGTAGGCGATCAGGAACTGGGGGCAATTAGGGATGTAAAGCATCACCTTGTCCCCTTCCCTGACACCCAGATCAAACAGCGCCGTCGCAAAGCGAAGGACGAGTTGCTTTATCCTCCGGTATGAGAACTCCTCACCCAGATAAATGACAGCCGCCCTGTCCGGGTAGCTCTCACACGCCCTTTCAAACCCGGCGATTACCATTTCGTCGTATTGGCCCACGACTACTTGCTCCTCCGGCTTTCCGTGCGCAGGAAGCCCCACGGGATGTGCAACAGCCTTTTCCGCGAGGACGTAACCCTATCACAGCAGAAGGGGTATTGCAACAAGTCGACGAGAAGCTTTTATCCCATTTTGAAGCCTTGTTGAAATCAGAGAGTCCCAAGAGAGCGGGCGCCATGATGCACGGCGCCCGCTTGGCACAAGAAACGGCTTGGACTTGAGGGTTACTCAGAGACCTTCATGGTCAAAAAGACCGTGGCGCCTCGCCTTTTGACGAGAAGGAGGATGGTATCGCCTTGTTTGTATTTCTCAATCTTGCGGTTAAAATCTTCGAGGCTCTTCAGGGAGCTTTGGTCGATTTCCAGAATGACGTCTCCGGGTCTGAGACCCGCTGCGGCCGCAGGGGAGTCGTCTTCCACCTGGACCACCACGATCCCGCTTCTTTCCGTAAGACCGAGGTTCTTGGCCAGTTCCGGCGTCAACTCCTCGACGGTCATGCCGAGCTTTGGTGTTTCCTCCTCTGCAACTTCAGCCGCCTGCTCATCTTTGAGCTCACCGATTTTCACCTCGAAGCTTTTCTTCTCTCCCTTACGAATCACGTCAACATTGACCGTGTTTCCCACAGGCGTGGACGCTACGATGAAGGGGAGGTCCCGCATCTCTTTGACTTCCTTCCCGGCAAAGGAGACGATCACGTCTCCTCGCTCAATTCCCGCCTTTTGGGCCGGACCTCCCTTGGTCACATCCGCCACCAGGGCTCCCTTGTCATCCTTCAGGTCCAGCTTTTCCTTGAGTTCCGGCGTGATCTTCTGGATCATGACCCCCAGCCACCCGCGGATCACCTTGCCTTTTTTCAGTTGAGGCAGCAATTCCTTGGCCATGTTCACCGGGATCGCAAACCCGATCCCGATATTGCCGCCACTCTGCGAAAAGATCGCTGTATTGATTCCGACGACCGTTCCGTTCGTGTCGAGAAGAGGACCACCGCTGTTGCCGGGGTTGATGGAGGCATCGGTTTGAATGTAATTGTCATAGGAGCCGGAGCCGATCTGGCGATACTTGGCGCTCACGATTCCTGCCGTGACCGTGTTGCCGAGCCCGAAAGGGTTTCCGATGGCCACGACCCAATCGCCCACCTCCAACTTTTCCGAATCCCCCAGGGGAAGCGGTTTCAAGGATTCATCGGACTCGATCTTGATGAGGGCCAGGTCCGTCTTCGGGTCCCGACCGATCGTTTTTGCCTCATACTCCTTTCCATCCGAAGACTTCACCTTGATCTCATCGGCCATTTCCACGACGTGATTATTGGTCAGGATGTGGCCTTCCTTGTCGATGACGAAGCCCGTCCCCAGGCTCTGCTGGCGGTAATCCTTCGGAAGCTGGTCGCGGAAAAACCGCTCGAAGAAGTCCCTGAAAGGATCCCCTTGCCCGAAGGGCATGGGCATCGGGCCAACGCCTCGTCCCTTGACCACCTTCACCGTACTGATGTTGACAACGGATGGGCTCGCTTTTTTCGCAAGCTCGGCAAAAGATCCGGGAACACTCGAGGCGGCCATGGCTTGAGCCACCGGCGCGCTTTCCGGAGCAAACCACGTCACAAGACCGGCACCAGCCGAAAATGCGGTGAGAGTCAACAGGATGAACATCCACTTCCGCGCCTTTTTTTCCATTTTCATCTTCTCCTTCCTGGATTGCTTATTTCATTCTGATCTGAACATATCCCTTCTGGCCACTTCGGTGATCAAGGGCGAAAATCGTGACACGCTGCGCCGGTTCAAGGGATCGGACAAACAGCAGGAAGCTTTCGATGTTCTTGAACGGGTGCCCGTTCACCTCGAGAATGATGTCCCCGGGCTCGAACCCGACGTGGCCGAATGGCCCCTGGGGATCGACCCAGGTAATCATAACCCCTTGGGGAGGCTTTATGTTGAACTTCCGGGCCTCCTCGACAGAGACAAGCCGCACATCCGCTCCCAGTTGATCCTTGATCGGCGGCACCAAAATCCTGCCTAAATCATCGGCGCTCCCGATTTGGACCCTCACGGACTCCTCTTTCCCTTCGCGCATCACGGTCAGCAGCGCCTCTTCCCCCACGGCGGTGCCTGAGACGGCGTTGCGCAGCGCAGCAACCCCTTCAACCGGACTGCCCTGATACGCGATCACAATGTCGCTCTTTTTCAAACCGGCTCTGTCCGCCGGCCCACCTTGAATCACATCGGAGACCAGCGCGCCCATCTTGCGGCCCGGGGTATTGCCGTGATCGGGTTTGACATCCTGAATGCGAACACCCAGCCATCCCCGCTCGACTTTTCCGTAAGCGATGAGCTTTTTTGACACGTGAAGCGCCGCGTTACTCGGTACCGCGAACCCGATCCCCCTAAAGTCAGGCGCTTCGGACACCATCGCGGCATTGACTCCGATCACCTCCCCCCGAAGGTTCAGCAAAGGTCCTCCGCAGTAACCGTTGTTGGTGGCGGCATCCGTCTGAAGAAGATCTTTGAAGGTACCGGGGTCTGTCACGCCCCTTCGGTGTGTTGTCCTGATGATTCCCTGACTCACGACCGGATCATGGTCCCTTGGACGGCCTATGGCGATAACCCACTCACCCACGTCCAGTTTGTCCGAATCCCCGAACGTCACATAGGGAAGAGGGTCTTCTGAGATAATGCGTATCACGGCGAGGTCTGTCTTCGGGTCAGAACCCACCAGAACGGCGGGGTATTTTCCCCCGGAGTCCATGAAAACGAGGATCTCCTGCGCGCCGCCGACCACGTGGTGGGAGGTGAGAATGTTTCCTTTTTCATCGATGATGATCCCTGTTCCGTGGGGATTGCCCTTGAGGGAGGGATTCTTGGGCAGAGCAAAGGCGTATTGCAGCAAGGGTTCATGGTCGAAGGGCGCACTTGGCAGAAGCACCTCTTGCCCTCTCGTGGCTTCGACTTGAACAACAGCCGGGATATTCATCTTCGCCACTTGGGAAATGGCGGTTCTCAAGTCCAGTGGTCCGGGGCCCGGATCGGACCCTCCCTGAGCCGGTGTGAAAAAAATTAGGCCGACAACGCATAGGCCTATGCCATGGAGCAATGAACCGCGAACCCGCTCTACCATTTCCATCCTCCACCCATCACACAGATCAACGGGAGATCTCTTTCTTTTTTCTCTTCCCGAAGCGAATCCTCTGGCGCTTGGGCATAGGGGTTTGAACCGATTTCACATGGATATTCTTTGAACAGGTCAGTCCCTGGGGGCAGGTTCGACATAATTCAAGACTCCATTTGAGGGCGATTCCGAAGTCATTTTCCGGGATGTCCTCCATGTTTTCCTGAGCGCGAAGATATCTCCGGCCGCAAGCGTACCGCGACAAACGAAGTTTTCCGGGCTGACGGGAACACTCCACGAGTTCCATTTCGGGATGTTCTGCGGAAAGCTTTAGCTCTTTTGCCATGGTTCGTATCCTTTCGTTGAAGACCCTCATGCCCTTTCATCTTACACCGGGGAAAAGAGATGGAGGGAACGAATAGTCTCTACAATAAGGACACAACCTTTCAGAGACCTTTCACGAAGATTACATTTTTGAAATGTAATCCGCTTTGGCGGATTCCATATAACGCCCCTTCGGGGCCCCATTGTGAGGCGAGACGCATCCAAAACAGGGTAGTGTCATATTTGGGGAAAAGACAGGGTGAAAAGGGATCCTTTGCCGCGCTCGCTCGAAACCCGGACTTCGCCATGGTGGGTTTCGACAATGGCCTTCACCAGGCTCAGTCCCAGACCGAGCCCCTTCTGGGACCGGCTTTGGTCGGCCCTGTAGAGGCGATCCCATATGCGCGGGAGTTCCTCGGGCCCCATGCCGATTCCCGTATCTTCGACAGCCATCAAAACCCTTCCCTCTGCCGACCGCGCTGTGACCTCCACCCTTCCGCCGCCAGGGGTGTATTTGACGGCATTGTCAATCAGGTTCCCCAAAGCTTGCCTCATCCTTACGGGGTCTGCGACAAGGGCAAGATCTCGAGGGCAGGCCGTCTCAAGGTTCACCTCCTTGTCTTCGGCAACATACCGGTAGAGATCGGCCACCTCCTCGATCAGTTCGCACACCCTGATCTCTTCCAGGTTCAGGGTCATTGCGCCTGATTCCGCCTCCGAAATGTCCATCAGGGTGTTCAGCATCCTGAGCATTTTGTCCGATTCCTCGATGCAATCCGCCAAGGCTTCGCGGCACCCGGTCCCGTCCACGCCGGAACGGAGAGCCATTTCGGCAACCCCGCGCATCCTCGTCACAGGAGTCCGGAGGTCGTGGGCCACATTGTCGAGGGAGTCCTTCATCCCGTGAACGAGCTTTTCGATTTTCTCAACCATGCTGTTGAAAAGGACGATCAAATCGCCCAGCTCATCCCGGGTTCGAAGGGTTGGAACCCGTGCATCCATTTTTCCGCTGCTGATGGATCGCACGGTTTCGGTAAGCTGTCTCACCGGCCTGAGCGCTCGCCGTGAGAGAAATATTCCTCCCACAAAGCTGAATAGGGCGAAGGGAATGAGGGCGCCAATAAAAGTCCGCCCAAGATTTCTCAGCACCCTTTCCCTTTCCTCCGTGCTTTTTCCCACCTGAAGGGTGTAACCGAAGGCGAGACGGGTGGATGCAATCTCGAGATGGCCTTTGCCGGTTCTTGATGCAAGCTCGAGCCGGCCCTCTAAGGGTTTTTCTTCGAGCGCCTTGAGGTCAAACTCGGCCCACTGGTAAGGAAGGATGAGAAGAACCGTTCTGTTGCCCGGGTCGGCGAGGCGAACGAAAAACGCACTTCGCTTTTCAAATTTTTTCTCCCGTGTCACTTCTCTTTCCAAAGCCTCCAGGCCGCCCTCCCTGTAGACCGAGGAAAGCTCCCGGAGCTGCGCCTGGATCGTTTCCTGGTCCTGCCTGCTGAGTGAAGTGGAGATAAGGACATAGACGAGGCCGAAAAGAAGAGACATGCTCAGGATGAACATCCCCGAATACCACAAGGTGAGCCGGAAGCCGACCGTGTGGATGAGGCCCCTAAGCGGCTTGAAGCACATAGCCCACTCCGCGGATGGTGTGGATCATTTTTTTGTCGAAATCCCTGTCCACCTTGTTCCGAAGCCGGCAAACCAGCACATCGACCACGTTGGTCTGCGGGTCGAAGCTGTAATCCCACACATGTTCCAGGATCATCGTCTTCGAAACCACGCGACCCTCGTTGCGCATCAGGTACTCCAGCAAGGTGAACTCCCGGGGTTGAAGGTCGATCTTTTCATCGCCGCGGCGTACCTCACGGGTGAGAAGATCGACGGACAGATCTCCGGCCTTGAGCTGGGTGGGTTCGGAAGCTCTGGTGGCACGCCTGATCAGTCCCTGCACCCGGGCGAGGAGCTCGGCAAAGGAAAAGGGCTTGGTCAGGTAGTCGTCCCCGCCCGCCTGCAGTCCCTTCACGCGGTCATCCACCGATCTCTTTGCGCTCAAAATGATGACCGGCGTGTTGATCCCCTGTTTCCGGATGTGCTCGATCAAGGTCAGCCCGTCCAGCTTGGGCAGCATGATGTCGACCACGGCTGCATCGTAAGGGACATCGAGGGCAAGGTGGAGCCCGTCTTCACCGTCCACGGCGTGGTCCACGGCAAAGCCCGCTTCCTTCAGCCCTTTGACCACGAAGGATGCGATCTTCAAATCATCTTCAACCACGAGGATGCGCATGGGATTTCCTCACTGTAGCGGCTTATTGTAAGCAATCTTGGTCAAGAAGTATAGACGATACAGGCAGGATTGAGGTTGACGGTTTTGCAGAAACTCGTAACCCGTTGAAAAACAGGGTCCAGGGATTTCGGAGGTCAATAAAAACGCTGGATTCCCCGGTCAAGCCGGGGAATGACGAAATACAGGCTGTCCTTGGGACCGGAGCCGTTTGGCAAGTTTGATCTCGAGATCACACTGCAGGCATCTCCTGGCCTCTTGAATCGCTTGCTCATCCTGGAAGCAGAGATGCACTTCCTTGAACCCTTCCCGCCTTTCCTCCAGGGAAAGGCTCGGAGGCGACAGCCTTGCGAGATCTGCAAAGCCCCGCTCTCTTTTTCCCGTGTAGTCCTCGCCTCCGATCTTTTCTGCATATTTCTCTTCGATGAAGCCGTCTCCACCCAGGAATTTGTCGATGGACCGGGCTGCCCTGCGTCCTGCGGCAATGGCGTCGATGATGGCGGCCGGGCCTTTGCCCACGTCCCCGCCTGCAAACACGCCGGGCAGGCCGGTTTCATGGGTCTCAGGGTCGATGACGATGAGACCGCTTTCACGTTTGATCTGACCGTCGTCGGAGAGAAAAGTTAAATCTGCGGACTGCCCGATCGCCAGGATCACCTGGTCTGTCTCTACGGTTTTCTTGTCCTCTCCGAAACTCGGGCAGAAATTTCCGCTCTCGTCGAACACGCAGGTGCATGTGACCAGCTCGATGGCCTTCACTTGTCCGTTTTCACCGACAATGCGGTGGGGACCCCAGGAAGGCAGGAGTTTTACCCCCTCTTCCATCGCCTGTTCGATCTCCCACGGATTGGCCGGCATCTCTTCCCTGTTTTCCAGGCAGGCCATGGTCACTTCTTTGGCTCCTATGCGCAACGCGGTGAGGGCCACGTCCACAGCCACGTTGCCGCCTCCCACGACGAGCACCCTGTCCTTGAGGCGAACGTCTTTGCCTTCGTTAGTATCCCTCAGGAAGTCCACCCCCCAGAGCACCCCTTCGAGACCGGATCCTTCGATATCGATTTTACGGCTCCCCTGAAGGCCCGTGGCGATGAAGACGGTTTCATAGCCTTCTGCTTTCAACTGGTCGAGGGTGAAATCCCTCCCCAGTTTCTTGCCGGTTTCGAGCTCGATGCCGACACCTAAAACCTGCTGAATCTCCCGGTCCAGCACGGCTTCCGGCAGCCGGTAGGAGGGGATCCCGTATCGCATCATCCCTCCCGCCTTGGATCTTGCCTCAAACACGGTCACTCCATGGCCCTTTTTTCTCAGGTAGAAGGCAGCCGTGAGTCCTGCAGGCCCGGAACCGATCACCGCCACCTTGCGGCCCGTGCTCTCCTTGACCTGTGACGCCACACTGAACAGGTTTCCCCCTTTTTCGGCTGCGTAGCGCTTCAGCGCACAAATCGCGATGGGCTGGTTCACCTCGCCCCTTCGACATTGGGTTTCGCAGGGATGCATGCAAACCCTGCCCAAAATGTCCGGAAACGGCACGCTTTCCAGAATCACCCTGTAGGCCTCTTCGGGTTTCCCCTGAGCGATCCAGCGCAGATAGGAGGGAACGTCGATGCCTGCCGGGCAGGCTGCGGTGCAGGGTGGGACCTCGCCCGGAACGGATTCCTCCGGAGTCATGGCTCGCAGCGGCCTCATGATGTCCAAAATCGCGATGCCGTTGGGACACACCGTTTCACACCGGCCGCAGGTCGTGCAGGTCCATGGAAGGCCTGTCCGGGCCACGTCCTCGGGAAGGTCCAGTTCGATGTGTCTGACGATTCTCCTCACGTTGAATTGATTGACGCCCGTGACGGGGCATGCGGAGCTGCAGCACCCACACTGCTCGCACGTCCTGAACATGGCCACATCACCGAATTTTTCCGTCAACGCCCTCTTCGCATCCATCCTCGCAATCCTCGCAACAAATCTTCTTCTTGTCTCACCAGGCACGAAGAACACAGCGCAGCTTAGCCGCAACCAAAAGAAAGGGCATCCACAGATTACGCGGATTAACGCAGATCTTTTGGGAGAATTTTAAATCCATATAATCTGTGAAATCTGTGGTTACAACAAAATATTGGGGCGGATGTCGTGTCGTGTGCCCAATAAAGTTTCAAGAAATCGAACCTTGGTGATTTCTTGGCGCCCTGTGTGCCTGTGGTGAGCATCTTTGCTCAGCGCTCACTCAAGCTGAAGCTCTTTAACCATCTCCCGCATGGTGTTGGCAAACTTAGGCCCGTCCGCCGCGGAACACCACACGTTCCAAAGTCTCTCCGGATCATAGCCCTTTTTGGCCAGGATTTTCTTTGCCCTTTTCACCCGGGTCTCGCAAGCATAGTTCCCTGAGATGTAGTGGCATGTGGGAAACTCGCACCCCGCCACCAGGACCCCTGCCGCCCCCTTTTCGTAGGCACGCTCAATGAGCTTGATCGGCACCCGGGCGGAACACATGACTCGGATGAGGCGGGCGTTGGTCGGGTACTGGAGCCTGCTCACTCCGGCCATGTCCACACCGCCCAAGGCACACCAGTGGCAGACGAAGCCGAGAATCTTCTTTTCCGGATTCTCTTCCAACGCAGCCTCCACCTGCGCCAGAAGCTGCTCATCCGAATAGTGCACAATGCTGATGCACTCCTTCGGACAATCCGCGGCGCACAGCCCGCACCCTTTGCAGAGGGCTTTCACGACGGAGGGTTGTTTTTCCTCGTTGAGCAGGATGGCACCATAGGGACAGCGTTTGTAGCACAGACCGCAGACATTGCAGTTGGTTAGATCAATGTCCGCAACGATGCCTTCCGCCTCGATGTACCCGTTTCTCATGGGAATGGAGACCCTCATGGCCGCACCAATGCCTTCTTCGCAGGTCTCTTTGTAAGTCTTGGGATTTTTTGCGCAGCCGCAAAGCGAGATCCCATCGGCCGGGAAGTCGAGGGGCCCCAACTTGATGTGACGCTCCTGGAAAAAGCCCTCGGGGTTGGTGGAGACCTTCAGATGTCCCTTGACGGCTTCGTTGGACTCGTCTCCCTCGAACCCCACGGTGAGGACAAGGAGATCCGCCGGCAAATCGAAGTCACGGCCGCTCAGAAAATCGTAAACCTTGACCTTGAGTCCGTCCCCCTCTTTTGTCACCTCCGGGTACCGGTCGTCGGGAAAGCGAATGAACTTCACCCCCGCCGCCTTGGCTGCATCCAGGTGAAAATGCTCTTCCCTCACCATGCTCAGGTCCCTGTAAAGCACGTAGACCTTTCTTTCCGGATCGAGCTGCTTGAGGGTCAGGGCGTTCTTCACCGAAACAGGGCAACCGATATTGCAACACCCCCGTGTTTCGTTTTTCGAGCCCACGCAGTTAATCATGACGACATGCTTGCAATCCTTTACCTGGTCAGCTTTCAGCATTCCCTCAAGCTGAAGCTGGGTGACGACCCGGGAGTCGCTGCCATAGAAGTACTGCCCTTCCGGCGGGATCTCCCTCATCCCGGTTGCCACGATGATGGTGGACGCGTCAAAGCTTTCGCTCGTTCCGTTCGCCCTGATTTTCACCTTGTAGTTTCCGATATACCCCTTCACATCCTCGATTTCAGCGCCCGTGTACACCTGGATGTTCGGATTCGCCTCCACCAGGGCGCTCATTTTCTTCACCAGGTCTTCAGCAGGCATCTCGCCGTGTTCGTGCGACACGGTGCCGATCTTGTTCAGCAGACCGCCGAGCCGCGGCTCTTTTTCCACGATGATCGCCTTGAACCCCTGGGCAGCCACATTGAGGGCGGCATTCATCCCTGCCGCTCCGCCGCCGACGATCATGCACTCCTTGCCCACCGGCAGCTTTATCTCCTCCCCCTCTTCGAGCAGGGTCGCCTTGGCCACGCCCATCTTCACCAGATCCTTGGCCTTCCGAGTGGCTGCGTCAGGCTCGTTCATGTGAACCCAGGAGACCTGCTCCCGGATGCTCACAAACTCGAGAAGATAGGGGTTCAGTCCCGCCTCCTTCACCGTTTGTTTGAAAAGAGGCTCATGCGTTCTTGGCGTGCACGAAGCGATCACCACCCTGTTCAGGTTGTTCTCCTTGATGGCTTCCTGCATGGAGCTCAAGGCATCCACCGAGCAAGACCACTTCCCTTCATCGACATAGGCCACATGGGGAAGCGTTTTTGCGTATTCAACCACCTCAGGCACCTTGACCACGCCTGCGATGTTCGAACCGCAGTCGCAGACAAAGACACCGATTTTCAAATCTTCGCTCATGGAATGTTCCTCGCGCGATCACGAGAATTCAGGAGTCAGAATGCAGAATCCGTTCTCCTGTCTTCTGACTCCTGTATTCTGTATTCTTCCCTTCAGGCTGCCGCCTTTTCCGCCCCGTGGAGAATCGCCTTCATGCTTGCGGCCGTGGCTTGAACCACCGATTCCGAGATGTCGATCGGTCCGGTTGCGCCACCGCACAGATAGATTCCCGGAACATCGGTCTCAAGAGGCGCCATGAAAGGATCCTTTTCTCTGAAGTAGCCCAGTTTGTCGAGCGGAATTTTGAGGACCTTAGCCAGCCTCTCGTTGCGTTCAGCCGGTATCAACCCCGTGGAAAGAACCAGCAGATCCACCTCTTCCTTTCTCAACTCCCCTGTGTTGAGGTCCTCATAGCGCACGATCAGGTTCTTCGTCTCGGGATCCTCTGCAACGTCATAGGGCCTTGCTTTCACATACTTGACCCCGTGCTCCTTTGCCTTTTTGTAGAAGCCCCAGAATCCCTTTCCATAGGCCTTGAGGTCGTTGTAGTAGATGATCGTTTCGACGGAAGGATCGTGTTCTTTCGTGATGATCACCTGCTTGGTCGCAACCATGCAGCAAACCTTCGAGCAGTAAGGGGTGCCGTGATCAAGCCCGCGGCCCGCACATTGGATCCATGCGATTTTGTGGGCGTGCTTTTTGTCGAAAGGCCGGATGATCTGGCCTGCCGTGGGTCCGCCGGCGTTCATGAGTCTCTCGAACTGCGTGTAGGTGATCACGTTGTCATAGACGTCATACCCGTGCAAACCCTTGGGTGGCTTGGCGTCGGTGATCCCTGTCGCGACCACGATGCTCTTGACAGCCAGATCGATGTTCTTGTTCGCCTGCCAGAGGCGAATGGCGTCCTTTCCCTCTTTCCGGCACGCCGCAACGCAAAGCGCAATGGGGCACTCCCGGCACTGGCTGCAGTCCACGACGCATCCGCCCACGCAGGATCCATCGGACCGCTTCTTCCCGTACCGGCAATCCGGATCAAGCACTGCCATATTGGGAACCGCTTGGGGAAAAGGCATGTAGATCAGCTTGCGGGTCCCTCCGATCTTCCCGTCCATCTCGTCCGGAACGCTTACGGGGCAGGCGTCCATACAGGCACGGCATCCCGTGCACTTTTCCTCGTCAATGAACTTGGCCTTTTTGACGAGCCTCACTTTGAAGCCACCGTTTGACGCGCTGACCTTCCTCACTTCCGTGTTGGTGTGAATCTCTATGTTGGGATGATTGTCCACTTCGTACATCTGGGGCGCTTCGATGCAAATCGAACAGTCATTGGTGGGGAAGGTCTTGTCGAGCCTTGCCATCATGCCCCCGATGCTCGCCGTATCGTCCACGAGATAGACTTTGGTTCCGTATTTTGCGGCATTCAAGGCGCAGTTGATCCCTGCAACGCCCGCACCGATGATCAGGATCGCATCACTCATGAAAGCACCTCGACGGACGGTACACGGTGCACGGTGCACGGCTCACGGTAAATACCCGGATGGTGGGTTTGCGTCTTTGTTCCTTGCCCCGTGCACCTTGTGCCTCGCGCCGTCGGTTTATATTTCCGTGATAATCACGGCTTTGGACTTGCAGACCGCTTCACAGGTCCGGCACCCCAGGCAGTTCTGCGGCCGGTTCGGATAGGCCTTGAGGGAAAAATCAAAAACGTCGACCGGGCAATAGATGATGCATTGCTCGCATCCGTCGCACTTCTCCGGATCCACGTAGACCAGGTAGACTTCGTAATCGACAAATTTCTTTCCCATCAATGCGATCCTGTTCTACTTCTTTTTGAACTCCTCCCACTTGTAGTCGATGAGTTCGAGAAGCACGCCGTTCACCTTCTTGGGATGCATGAAGGCGAATTCACAGTCCCGGAAAGGCCGGGCCACCTCTCCCCGCTTGTCCGGAATGAAGGGATAGCCTTTGCCCTTGAGCTCGTCAACGGCTTTCCGCGTGTTGTCCACGTTGAAGCTGATGAGCATCACTCCTTCGCCGTTCCTCTCGATGAACTTGGCCACGTCGCCGTCAGGCGTGGTGGACTCCATGAGTTCAAACCCCACTTCCCCGAGCCAGTATCGCGCCACCTTGATCTTCTCGGGTTCGTCGATGTATTCGTCATCGGGCTTCGCTTTTCCCATGATGGGTTCCCAGACTTTCCTGGCCTCGGCCAGGTTCTTCACGGCAATACAGATATGATCGATCTTGTTGACTTTCATCGTTTCTCCTCCTTTCAGAAAGGGGAGGGCCTGCCACCCTCAAAGGACGCGGAGGATGGCACGGCCCGGACAACGCTGTTAGAATGTCACTTTTTCCAGGGGCACCGTGATCGCCCTGTCAGGACAAACCACCCCGCACTCGTTGCAGTCCTCGCACAGGAACTCCGTGACGACCACCCGGCTGTCCTGCAGCCTGATGGCGGAATCCGGGCATACTTCCACACACAAGGGCTGGATCAACCCTCCACACATGGTACACTTCTTGGGATCTACTTGAGCAGCCATTTTCACACTCCTCTGTCTTAAACTTTGAACAGTCTTCTTAGACAAACGCCCTGCCCTCTCGGAATGGCCTTCAGCGTCTCGATCTTGTAGTTGACGTTGAAAAAAGTGTTCACATCCGGAAGAATACTCTGAAGGATCCTGTCACAACAGAGGACGTCCTCCTCCATCTTCACGCCGTATTCCTTGGCGTAGGTAGGCCATGGGCATCGTTCCCATTTGATGAACATCTCCGTAGGCTTCTCGCCCTTTTCCACCTTGACGACCGCCCCTTGCATGATCCACTGCATCGCAATGCCCCCTGCAAGGCTTCGCAGCCACGTTTCCTCACCCTTCAGCCAGTTCAGGCGGGGGAGGGACTGCTTGCCGAGCTCTTTGCCGATGATCTCGGCCGCCTTGAGGCTCACGTCCAAGGGGTTCGCATCAGGCCCTGCAATAGCCAGCGCCGCCTGCCGCCACCTGAAATAGGTCCGGCCGATCTCGCTCTGGGCACTGTGCAGGCTACCCAACAATTTCGATATTTCTTTTTCCGCATCGAATGCCATTTTAAACCTCCTCCTTAAATCCTGAGTCCAATGTGAAATCCGTCATGTACCGCGCTGGAAAGGTTGCGGGGTACGAGCGCATCCCCAATCACGAAGAGCTCAATGCCTTCTCCCTGAACCACATTCTTCAGGGTCTCGTTGGGCCCTCTTTCAGTCACCACAACCGTGTCGAATTTCACAGGGATCCGGTATCCGTCGTAAGTCTTGAGGATCGCCGTGTCGCCTTGGATCTCCTCGATCTTGACGTCGTTGTAAGCCTTGACACCGTTCTGTCGCAGGTAAATCATGTAGCGCCATTTAAAAGAGGGGTTGATATCAAACCCGGCGGACTTCTCCTTGCCCACAAGGGTCACCTTCTTGCCCTGCTTGGCCAGGTGCAAGGCGACCCCGATGCCCGGCTTCCGTGAGCCCCACACGAGCACGTTCTCACCCACCTGGGCATCACCTCGCAGCACATCCAGCACACTGACCGCTTTCACGCCTTCCGCGCCCGGCATGCCGAGTTGGGCATAGGCAGGACCCGTGGCCAGCACCACGCTGTCAGGAAGCTCGTCCTTGATCAGGTCCTCGGTGACCTCGGTCCCAAGGTGAAAATTCACGCCCGCTTTTTCACACATGACTTTTTGGTAGTCGATGCAGGTGTAAAGTTCGTTGTCCCCGTAAGGCGCCTTCGAGGCTTCCAGGAGAGTTCCTCCGAGCTTGTCCCTCTTGTCATAGACGTGCACCTCGTGCCCTCTCTGGGCGGCCATATAGGCACACTCCAATCCGGCCGGGCCTGCACCGACGATCATGATGTTCTTCTTTTCCTCTGCAGGAGGCGCATTCGTGAATTTGGGATCGTGCTCATGAGCACAGAGGGGATTGATGTAGCAGGTCATGGGCGCATCCCGGAACAATCGGGCGAGACAGAGGTTGCAGGCCACGCACCACCGGATTTCCTCCTCCCTGCCCTCCAGCACTTTTTTCGGCATCAGGGGATCGGCGATCATGGGCCGGCACATTTCCCAGATGTCCAAATCACCCTTCTCGATCGCTTTGTGGGGGATGGACGGATCGAAGAGCCGGTAGGCCATCATGATGGGCACCTTCACATTTTCCTTGGCCCGCTTGGCCAGGTGGAGCCAGCTTCCCTGGGGAACGTCACGGCTGATGACCGGCACAATGGACTCCTGCCAGCCCGCGGTGACGCTGATGTAGTCGATCCCTGCTTTTTCAGAGATCTTGTAGGATTCCATGGATTCTTCGGGCGTGTTGCCTCGCACGTCGTCGAGCAGTTCCTCGGCGCAGAGCCGAATGCCGATGGGGACGTCTTTGGGGCAGATTTTCTTCAACCCTTCGATTATCTCCACCACCGCTTTCATCCTGCCGTGAATGTCGCCGCCGTACTCATCCGTTCTCCGGTTCGTGTAGCTCGATACGAAGTTTGAGATGAGGTAGCCCACGATCCCCGAAATCTCCATGACGTCGAAACCCGCCTCGAGACCTCGCCGGGCCGAATCCAGGTGCTGCTGGATCATGGTCTTGATCTCGTCCTTGGTCATCTCGTACATGGCCCGGAAAATTCTCAAGCGCTGGGGAACGGTCGAAGGGCCTTTGCCGTATTCCACATCCACGGCGCCGACCCGGCCGCAGTCCATGAGCTGGAAGCCCGCGATCGCCTTCTCCGAGTGGATCGCATCGGCAAGGCGCTTCAAGCCCGGAATGAACTTGTCGTCCCAGCAGGCAGCCTGTCCTACATAGCCCTGCCCCTTGCGCTCCGGATCCATGTAGACGCCCTGCATGAAGCACATGCCGCCTACGACTCCCTCCGCCCTGCTCCGGATGTAGGCCACGTCGGCATCTGTCACAAACCCGTCGTGACTGTTGAGGTTGTCCTCGGTTGCCGCGTAGACGATCCGGTTCGGAACCATAAGTTCACCAACCTGGATCGGCTTGAACAGGTGAGGGTATTTCTTTGCCCCCGGATATTTTGAATAATCCCATTCAAACAATACCTTTGCCATGTTTCACCCTCCTTAAAGAATTGACCGCTTAATAAACGCTCTGAATGTGTGTTGGTTGCGCTCCTCCATTTACCGCACGACCTTCCTCCCGAATCTCCGCCTTGGTTTCACCGGAAGCTCCGTTCTCTATCCTGCCCTCCATTCCCGAAGCCGTCTTTGTCCTGAAGGCATCCACCATGAGGTCGAAGAGTTCATCCAGATTTTCGAACAGGGAGTAAGACATGTCCTTCAGGAGCCACCGGGTTACGATGTGGTCCATGGTTCCAACAAAGATGTTTCTTGCCGCGTAAGCGTTAAGTTCCTGTTTCATCTCCCCGGTCTTCTTTCCCTCTTCGAAGATTTCGAGGAGAAACCCGTAAAGCTTCCTCACATTGGCGTAAACCGGGGTGTTCATGAAGTTTGCATTGGTTTTCAGAAAGAGATAGACGATCTTGGCGTCCAGCGGAGCTTGCTCGATCCTTCGCAGGTTCCACCACAGGAATTTCCTCAGCTTGTTCTCCGCCCCTCTAATCCCGAAGAGCTGTTCCTTGGCATCTTCGAGGAGGTCCGAGACCCAGAGATCGGGAATGGTAAGAAGCAGGTCTTCTTTGCCCTGAAAATACTCGTAGAGGGCCGCCTCGGAAAGCCCGGCCTGCTTCGATATATCCACAACCGTAGTCTTCTGATAGCCCTGCTCGGCAAAGAGTTTTTTCGCCGAATCGATGATGCGGTTTTTTGTGTCTTCTTTGGTGCCTCTGACGGGCATGTGTTCCTACTTGATAATTAGCAGGCTTAATTCAAAAGTTTACTTCGTTATCATTATAACTGACTAAACTTACTATATTATTTAATCTTAATAACCCTAAGCAATCGGAAAACAAGAATGGATTTTTGCTTTATTTTTTCTTCAGTAGCAGGAATTATTCAAACAAAGAACCGATTTGTCAAGATAAAAAATATTCGTATTAAGAAAATCATCATATCGTAATTGTTAATTTTTTTATTGGTATTCCATATAAAGACTTATTTTCGCCTAATGTTATTAGGAAAATCAGGAAAAACATCGGCCAAGCTTCTTGGCCGTGAGTTCGAGGCCGAACGGCTTCGCTTGGCTTGCACCGGTTCACCCTAATTTTCCTCTTGACACCTCTCCCTCTCTTGCTTTAATCACTACCAATACTATTACCTTGCTAGTAATTCGTCTTGGGGTGTTTTTATGAAACTGTCCACGAGGACCCGCTACGGGGTCAGGTTGATGCTCGATTTAGCATGCCGGTATGGGAATGGACCCATTTTTTTAAAGGATGTGGCTGGCCGCGAAGGCATCTCGGAAAAATACCTGAGCCAGATCATTATTCCTCTGAGGAGCCGGGGGCTGGTGCGCTCAACAAGAGGCGCCCATGGAGGCTACAGCCTTGCCAAGCCGCCCGGTGAAATCACTTTGTGGGAAATCATGGAACCCCTCGAAGGGAGATGCACCCTGGTGGATTGTGTCGAACACGCCTCTGTCTGCCATCGGGTCCCTACCTGTGCGGCCCGTGATATTTGGACCAAGGTGGGTGAAGAAATTTCAAAGTCTCTTAATGCCGTGACCCTTGGTGACCTGGCCAGGATGAGCAGAGACAAGGCGGAAAACGACCTCACCCAGAATATATGATTTGAATCAAAGAACGGGAGCGCCAATGAAACGCATGTACAACGATAATTCTCAATCCATCGGCAATACGCCGCTGGTCAAATTGAACCGCCTCACCGAGGGCGCCAAAGCAACCGTCCTGGCGAAAATCGAGGGCCGAAACCCGGCCTATTCGGTCAAGTGCCGCATCGGTGCATCCATGATCTGGGACGCCGAGACGCGGGGATTGCTCAAGCCCGGGGTGGAGATTCTGGAGCCCACCAGCGGCAATACCGGGATCGCCCTGGCTTATGTGGCCGCGGCTCGGGGGTACAAGCTTACCCTGACCATGCCCGATACCATGAGCATCGAGCGCCGCAGGGTCCTGGCCGCCTTCGGTGCGAAGGTCATTCTGACGCCCGGGGTTGAAGGCATGAAAGGCGCTGTGAACAGGGCCGAGGCCATGGCCGCTTCCGACCCGGATCGTTTCTTCGTGCCCCAGCAATTCAAAAACCCTGCCAACCCGGCCATCCATGAGAAGACCACGGGCCCTGAAATCTGGAACGATACGGGGGGGCAGATCGATGTGTTGGTTTCAGGCGTGGGAACCGGCGGGACCATTACCGGCATATCCCGCTTCATGAAAGAGACCATGGGCAGGGCGATTCTGTCCGTGGCCGTGGAGCCGAAAGAAAGCCCCGTGATCACCCAGAAGCTGGCAGGCGAGGACCTCAAGCCCGGGCCTCACAAGATCCAGGGCATCGGCGCCGGCTTCATTCCCGACACCCTCGACCTCTCGATCGTTGATCGGGTCGAGCAGGTCGACAGTGCAGAAGCCGTTGAGTTCGCCAGACGGCTGGCCCGGGAAGAAGGAATCCTGTGCGGCATTTCCTGCGGCGCCGCCGCTGCGGTGGCTGTGCGCCTGGCAAAGAAAGCGGAATTTGCCGGCCGCACCATCGTCGTCATCCTCCCTGACGCAGGGGAGCGATACCTTTCCACGATTTTATTTGAAGGGATCCAGTGAGGATTGAAGGAAGGACGCCATGCAGGACCCGGACCGGCAAAACGGCTTCGATGAACTACCCGTCATCGCTTGGAAGATGCGCAGGATGCGTTCCGGCGGCGGTGAGGTTCTGGACGAACATTTGGTTATCGAAGAACCGCTGGAAATTGTGATCAACGAAAAGAGCATTGCCGTGCTCATGCGCATGCCCGGCCAGGAAAAGGAACTGGCCGCCGGTTTCTGCCTCACCGAGGGGTATGTGCGAAGAGCGCAGGACATTCTTCTCATCCATCACTGCGGGCTGGGACTTCCCGCTCCCGGCGAGGAGGAAGGCGAAGAGGGCGGGTTGTCGCGCAACAGGATCGAGCTTTCGGTTGCTCCGGAAGGGTTTCATGGCCCTGAAGCCTCCGACCCGGTGCGCCTCATTCGATCCGGGTGCGGCGCAGCCGACGTATCGGCCATGAGCGATGCCTTGCCTTTCCTTTCAGAGGGCTTTATTGTCGACTCCTCCCTGGTGATGAAGCTCGGAAAGGCGATGCGTGATTTGCAGAGGGTGCATCCCAAAGCCGGGGGGGTCCATTCGGCAGCCCTCTTTGATGCGGCCGGCCATGGGATACACCTTGCAGAAGATATCGGAAGACACAATGCCGTCGACAAAGCCTTGGGCCATTGCCTGCTCCGGAAGATTCCCCTGAATGATAAAATACTCGTGACCACAGGGCGGGCGAGCTACGAGATGGTCACCAAAGCGGTTCGAGCGGGCTTGAGCGTGATTGCCACCCTGTCGGCCCCCACGTCCCTGGCTGTTCAGATAGCCCAGGATCGGGGGTTGACCCTGATCGGCTACCTCAGGGGCAGCCGGATGAATGTGTACACCCATGCGGAACGACTGAGGGAGCAGGGGTTCTCCGGATCAACGGTCCGGCCCGCTTCCGCTTCAAGAACAGGAAGGCAGGTAGAGCGATGTGGGAATATACGGACAAAGTGAAGGAGCATTTCCTGAATCCCCGAAATGTTGGAGAAGTGGAAGACGCAAATGGCGTTGCTGAAGTGGGATCGATGGCCTGCGGCGACGCGTTGAAACTCACCATCAAGGTCGAGGACGGCAAGGTCAAGGACGCCAAGTTCCAGACCTTCGGCTGCGCGAGCGCGATCGCATCGGCTTCCGCTCTCACCGAGATGATCAAAGGCAAACCCATCGAGGAGGTGGAGAAAATCACCAACCAGGACATCGCGGATTTCCTGGGCGGCCTCCCGAAGGAGAAGATGCACTGCTCGGTTCTCGGCCGTCAGGCCCTGGAAAAAGCCGTGGCCGATTACAGGGGCATTGCACTCAAGGAGGAAGAGGGCCGGATCATCTGCGAGTGCTTCGGTGTGACGGATCGTGAAATCGAGCGGGCGGTGAGGGAAAACAACCTGGCAACCGTGGAAGAAGTGACTAACTACACTAAGGCGGGGGGCGGTTGCGAAAAGTGCCACGACGCCATTCGAGAAATCATTGCCGGGGTGCGGGCCGAGGCAACGCCCGTTTCCAGGCCCAAGCTTTCCAATATCCGGAAGATCAAGATGATTGAAGAGACCCTTGAACGGGAAATCCGACCTTCCCTGAAGCATGACGGTGGGGACATCGAGCTCATCGATGTCATCGGCAACCGCGTTCTTGTGGCTACCAGGGGCACCTGTGCAGTCTGCAAAGCCTCTGAACAGACCTTGAAGAACTTCGTGGAAGCGAAACTCCGGGAACTGGTCTGGCCCGAGCTGGTGGTCGAGGAGGTGACGCCGTGAAGACGATCTATCTGGACAACAATGCCACCACGCGAACGGCGCCCGAGGTGCTGGAGGCGATCACGCCCTATTTCCACGTATACTACGGGAACCCTTCGAGCGCCCACACCTTCGGAGGCAAGGTCGCTCGAAAGATCCAAGAAGCCCGCGAGCGAGTGGCTGCCCTGCTCGAGGCGGAGCCCGAGGAGATCATTTTCACAAGCTGCGGAACGGAAAGCGACAACACGGCGGTTCTCTCGGCCCTGGAAACACGGAGCGACAGGCGGCACATCGTCACCAGCCGGGTAGAGCACCCCGCGGTCCGCTCCCTTTGCACCCACCTCACCGGCAAAGGCTACCGTGTGACCGAAATCCCTGTGGACGGGCAAGGGCACCTGGACATGGAGCGCTATCAGCAAAGCCTCACCCCCGACACGGCCCTCGTCACCCTCATGTGGGCCAACAACGAGACGGGCGTCCTGTTCCCAGTGGAGAAGGCGGCAAGGATGGCCCATGAACGGGGAATCCTCTTCCACACCGACGCGGTGCAGGTGGTCGGCAAGATACCCATCCGGATGGGAGAAAGCGCCGTTGACATGCTCTCCCTTTCAGGCCACAAGCTCCATGCGCCCAAAGGCGTGGGGGTGCTCTATGTGCGCAAAGGGAACACGTTCTCCCCCTTGATGATCGGGGGGCATCAGGAAAGGGGGCGCCGGGGCGGCACAGAAAACACGCCCGGCATCATCGGCTTGGGCAAGGCATGCGAGCTGGCGGCCCTTCGGATGGACGAGGAAAATACCCGGGTGAAAACCCTCCGGGACAAGCTGGAGAACGGACTGATTTCAAGCGTTCCCAACTCCCGCGTCAACGGGGATCGCACAGACCGCCTTCCCAACACGTCCAACATCAGCTTCGAATTCGTGGAAGGGGAGGCCATCCTGCTCATGATGGACGAATTCGGCATCTGTGCGTCTTCCGGCTCGGCCTGCACCTCGGGCTCTTTGCAGCCGTCCCATGTCCTGCGCGCCATGGGCGTCCCCTTCACCATGGCCCACGGTTCCATAAGGTTCAGCCTCAGCATCTACAATACGGAAGAGGAAATCGATTTCGTTCTCGACAAGGTCCCGGCCGTCATCGAGAGGTTGCGGGGGATGTCGCCTTACTGGAAAGCAGGGGCGCGCGCCTGCGCGGCATCTTGAGCGTTTGTTCGACCCCGCGGGCACCGGTTCACCGGTCGAGCGGATACCCCGGCCATGCCTCGGTGCACCCTCAAGGGGAGCGCGAAAAGGCAGGCCCGCAGAGGTGCGGAATCAGAAAAACGGAGAATTTGTGATGGAAGACGCAGCAAGAGTGGATCAGTGCAAGGCCGAGGTGGTCGCCTCGGAGCGATACAGGGAAGAGATCCCGGCCGTCGTGAACGAGCTCGTGTCGAGCTGCGACCGAAAAGACTGCTTTGCCCATATCAGCCCCGAGCCCATCCCTTCCCGGGAAGCGACGATCGCCGTCATCGAACGGGCCAGACGGATTCTGTACCCCGGCTATTTCATCAGCACCCGCGTGGATGACGTCAACCTCGGCTATTATTTCGGCCAGGAGGCCACGGCCTTTTTCGAAGCGCTCTCAGCGCAGATCACCCTGGCCGTCCGGCACGAGTGCCTTCGTTACAACCAGCCCTGCACCTTTTGCGAGGAGCGGGGACAAGCCGCAGCCGTCGCGTTCATGCGCCGGATCACAGCATTGCGAACCCTGCTCGGCAAGGATGTTCGAGCCGCCTTTGAGGGGGACCCGGCCGCCAAGAGCTACGATGAAATCATCTTCAGCTACCCGGGGCTTTTTGCCATCACGGTCTACCGGGTTGCTCACCGGCTCTTCGAGCAGGGCGTGCCCTTGCTCCCGCGAATGATGACCGAGTATGCTCACAGTCTGACCGGCATCGACATTCACCCGGGCGCTCACATCGGGGAGAGCTTCTTCATCGATCATGGGACCGGCGTAGTCATCGGCGAGACGACGGAAATCGGAAACCGGGTCAGGATCTACCAGGGGGTGACCCTCGGCGCTCTGTCCGTACCGAGGGAAGAAGTGGAAGAGCTCAGGACCAGGAAACGTCACCCCACCATCGAGGATGACGTGATCATTTACTCCGGGGCGACCATCCTGGGAGGGAACACCGTGATCGGCGCCCGTTCCGTGATTGGAGGCAATGTCTGGATCACCGAGTCGATTTCCCCGGACACCCAGGTGTATCTGAAAAAACCCGAGCTTGTCTTCAAAGGCAAAGCCGAATAGCAGGAAAGTCTTTCCCTCCTGCTTGCTCAGGCCCGCTGTTCAATTTGTTGAATCAAGCCCTGAAAAATGGAGTGGTGAAAAGGCCAGAACAGGTACCAGTAGATCTTGCCGACCCGCCCTCGGGCATCAAAGTGGGCGGTGACGGAAAGCCTGCGCCTGTCTCCTTCTTCGTGGAGGTGGAACTCCAGCCAGGCCCGTCCCGGAAGCTTCATCTCCGAGCGCAGGAGAAGTCTTTCGTTTTCCCTCAGGTCTTCCACCCGCCAGAAATCGATCACGTCATTGATATTCAACCTGGAGGCGCTCTTCCGGCCTCTCTGGGAGCCTACCCCGAAGAACACCCTGTCCAGGCTGCCCCGCACCCGCCACATCCAGTTGTTGTGAAACCAGCCTTGCTTACCCCCCACGCGGCAGACGGCGCGGAACAGGGCTTGAGACGGCTTGCGGGAAATGATGGAGTAGGTGACGGAATATAAGGGGCTGTTTTCGAGTTCGGAGAGCTTCATGGCAAGCTCGCAATCCGGGGGATAGGCATCCGACCAGCGGGTGTAGACGCGATCCTGCTCTTCCCTGGTCAGGGCACGGACCACCGCTTCCCTGTAAGTGAGAGGATCGAAGGGGATCAGCCTGCGGATGTCGTTGTTCCGGCAAACGACCTCGTCCTTCAGCCCCTCCATCAGCGACAGGGTGATCGGTGCCGGGACGGGCGTAAGCAGGCTCGCCAGGTAAGCATAGATCGGCAGGTAGGAGACCGGGGCGCTGGGGAAGAGAATCTTCTTGTGGATAACCTCGGCAAAAGTCTTGAGCATGAGTTCATAGGTGAGGATCTCCGGACCGCCGATATCGAGGTCCATGCCCTCGGTTTGAGGGGTCTCCAGCAGGCCCACCAGGTACTTGATCACATCCCGGACCGCAATCGGCTGACACCGTGTTCTGGCCCAACGGGGGATGAACAGCACCGGCAGCCGGCTCACAAGGTGGCGGATGATTTCGTAGGAAGCGCTCCCTGAGCCGATGATGATGGCTGCTCGAAGAATGGTCACCGGAACAGGCCCTTGCTTCAACTCATCGGCCACCTGCATCCTGGCCTGAAGGTGCCGTGACTTGCTGGTCTGCCTGTCTCCGAGGCCTCCCAAATAGATAATTCGGCTCACCCCGCTCCAGGCTGCTGCGTCCCGGAAATGGATAGCGGACCGGCGGTCGGCTTCCGCAAAGCCCCTTGGGCCGAGAAGGAGCGAATGGATCAAATAGTAGGCGGTATGAACGCCGGTGAACGCTTTTCGCAAGCTCTCCGGGTTGAGCGCATCAGCCTCCACGGGCTCCGCATCAGGCCATCTCAGCGTGCAGGCGTTTGCACCGGCGCGTACCATGGTGCGCACCTGATACCCGCGGGCAAGCAGTTCCGGAACCAGCCGGCCGCCGATATAGCCGGATGCGCCGGTCACGAGAACCTTGCCGGCTCCCCGCAGCGGTCGTGTGGGAAGATCATGGCAAAAAAGACCGTTCCCATCCGGCGCCGCAGAAGACGGTGAGAACAGTTGCGGGCTGCTCACGGCGAAAGGTCCTCGCGAAGTGAAAGCGCAGAATAAGATGCACCAGAACGCTTCATTCCGTCATTCCCGTCTGCCTGTGCATATTTATTTGGTTTGTCCACCCCTTTGACCGCAATGATTGCGATTGCCTCTTCAAGCCTTTCAGGGTTTCGGCCTCCGGGACGGGCGGCACCTAAGATCCGACTTTATCAAGCAGCCAGATCCCGGGCCTCCAGAAGGGCGTCGATTTTGGCGTTCATCTGTTCATCCGTGCTGTGTTTCAGGGTGATGGCCCGCCTCGGGCATACGGCCGTGCAAACCCCGCATCCCCGGCAGCCCGATGGGGATATCTCGGAGACGCCTTCCTCGTTGATGACGGGCACGCGAAAGGGGCATTGTCGAACGCACGCCAGGCAGGCAATGCATTTTTCAGGATCGACCGTCGCCACGGCCGCCAGGGTTTGCATCTTTTCCCGGCAAAGGATCTTCACGGCCTGCTGGCCGGCGCTCTTGGCCATGGTGATGCTTTCCGAAATGAACCTCGGGCTGTGGGCGGTTCCGGCCAGGAATATCCCCGGCGAGTCGAACTCCACCGGCCTGAGCTTGACGTGAGCTTCCAGAAAGAATCCCTCCCCTGTGCGGGGAAGCTTGAGAATCCGCGCAAGCTCCTCCGCGCCTTCGTGGGGCCTCATTCCCGAGCTGAGAACCACGACGTCGGGCTCGAAACGAAAAGCCTCGTGGGAGCTCCGGTCCGTGAAATCCACCGCCAGCCGGTCATCGGTCCTGGAAACCTCGGGTTTTTCCTCGGGAATGTATCGGAAGAAGATGACGCCCTTGCGCCGCGCTTCAAGGTAATAGAGCTCCTTGAAGCCGAAGGTGCGCACATCCCGGTAGAGCACCACGATTTGGGCATCGGGGTTCAGGGCCTTCAAGGTCAGGCTGTTTTTCACCGCGGCAGAGCAGCAGACTCTGCTGCAGGCCGGAAAGGCCTCGTTCCGCGAGCCCACACACTGGATCATGGCGACCTTTCGAATCCCTCTGGCCCACGACGGATCATCCGCCAGCTTTTTTGAAAACTCCACCTGGGTCAGGATCCCGGGATCTTTTCCGTAGAAATACTCATCCGGTTGATAGGGCTCTGCGCCGGTGGCCGCCACCACCACCCCGTAACGGATTTGCTGCGATCCATGAGGGCCTTCAACGCGGCCCTCGAATGCGCCCACGTGGCCCTTGTGCTCGGCAAGCCGGCTTTGAAGGTGAACCGAGATGCGAGGGTGATGCGTCACGCGCTCGATCGTGTGACGCAGGAGGACTTCGGCCGAATCCCCTTCGAGGGTTTCCGTGAGCTGACGGGCCTGTCCGCCCAGGTGGCGGTCCCTTTCCACGAGGTGCACGTGAAATCCCTGGTCCGCGATGGTCAAAGCCGCGCTCATCCCGGCGATGCCGCCGCCGATGACCAGCCCCTCCTTGACGATCTCGTAGGCGTTCTCCGTCAAAGGCTCCAGGCGAACGGCCCGGGCGATAGCGGCACGAATCAGGTCGATCGACTTGAGGGTCGCCTTTTCCGGCTCCTTCCCGTGAATCCATGAACAATGGTCCCGGATGCTGGCCATCTCGAAGAGATAGGGATTCAGGCCCGCGGCAACCAGGGCGGACTGGAACAGGGGCTCGTGCGTTTTCGGTGAGCAGGCGGCCACCACGACCCTGTTGAGACCGTGCTCACGAATCAACGCCACAATGGACTGGTGCGTCTCGCTCGCACAGGTGAAAAGAAAACTGGTCGAAAAAACCACGTGGGAAAGCTTCTTCACCGCTTCCAGGACCTGCGGGATGTTGACGACCCCGGCAATGTTCGTCCCGCAGTGGCAGACAAAAACCCCTACCCTGGGAGGGCCCTTCATGGCTTCTTCGTTGAAGCTCACCGTCTTGCCGGCCAGGGCGCCCCGGCTCTCAGGGATGAGAGCCGAGGCTTCTGCCGCCGCGGCTCCTGCCTGGATGACCGTTTCAGGAATGTCCTTGGGCGCCTCCACGCCTCCGCACACGAACACCCCCGGCCTCGAGGTGGCCACGGGGTTGTCAAAGGGCGTCGTCAGGAAACCGAAGCGGTTGGTTCTGAGACCGAGACGCCTTGCAAGATCCCGGAAATCCTCGTGGGGCTTGAAGCCGCTCGACAGCACGACCAGGTCGTACTCTTCCTCGATCTTCCGGTTCCGGTCATGGTCAAAGGTCTCGATGATGAGACCCCTGCTTTCAGGGTTCTGGTACACCTGGGAAATCATGGATCGCTTGTAACGCACGCCGTGCTGGTAGCGGGCCCGTTCAACGTAGGGATCAAACCCCTTTCCCTGTGCCCGGATATCCATGAAGTAGATCACGGCCTCGGTTTCAGGGGAGTGAATGCGGGTCAGGACCGCCTGCTTGGCCGCGTGCATGCAGCAAACCGAAGAACAAAAGGGCCGGTTTCGGGAAGCGTCCCGGGACATGACGCACTGGATTCCCCCGATCCCTCCGCCGAGAACGATCACGCGGCCTGCATCTTTTTTCTCACCCTGTTCCAACATTGTCATTTCTCTTGCCCTTGCTTCCTAAACACTAAACACCGGAAGCTGCAACTTGAACCCTGAACCCTGAACCCCTGAACCTTGAACCCTGAACCCCTGAACCTTGAACCCTGAACCCCTGAACCTTGAACCCTGAACGCTGAACCCCTGAACCCTGAACCCTGAACCCTGAACACCCCGCACGCACCAGGCTAAAGGAACCCCTTTGCCTGAAGCAGTCCCACCGGGTCGGTCAGGTGACGCTTGAACCAGCGGGCATCGGGCTCTTCCTCGAAAGCCAGGCGCAGCAGCTCCGTAAAATAGAAGACCGGCAATGAGCCCTCTGTCACGCCCCTCTGAAAAACATCCAGGTTTGACTGACACAATGGGCACGAGACCACCACGGCTTCCGCCCCCGCCTGCCTTGCCTTGTCGAGGATCCTACGCGTGAGGGTCTCCTGGATGTCTTTCCGGCCGATCCCGATGCTGGCCCCGCAGCACGTGCTCTTGTAGGACCAGTCAATGGATTCGGCACCGGTCGCAGAGACCAGGAGATCCAGGGTCTGGGGGTTTTCGTAGTCGGTGAAACCGGTGATGCTCGGATGGCGAACCGTCTGGCAACCGTAATAGCACACCGCCTTCAAGCCCTTCAGGGGCCGGCGCACCCTTTCCCGGATCTGCCTGAGCATCTCCGGTTCAGCCAGAAACCGCGTGATGTCGTGGATCCGGATGTCCCCGGTCAGGTCCCACGGGATGTCCACGATTTTCTTCTTGACCATTTGCTGCGAATAGCGCAAGCGGTTGAAGCAGTTGGCGCAGGGCGCGACGACGTCCAGGCCCATCTTTTCCGCCAGGGCGAGGTTGCGGGCCGGCAGGGCCACCGACATGGCCTCGCTCAGGCTGTGGGCGGCCGTGGCGCCGCAGCAGGACCAGTCCTCGATTTCGATCAGGTCGATGCCCAAGGCATCGAAAACGGCCGTGATGGACTGGGCGTAGTCATTGGCCATGCCCTCTAGAGAGCACCCCGGATAAAAAGACAGCTTCATCACGGCAACTCTCCCCGTTTCCGGCGATAAAGCTCCCGGATTTCCTTCACCCCTTTGCACCGCCTGGGCATGAGATGGAGCTTCCCCCTCTTCCCCAGGGCCAGCCCCAGGAGGATTTCATCCTTGAGGGTCCCGTCCTTGATCTTGTCTTTCAGGATGCCGGGCTTGAGATTGAAGGCATTCATGAGCCAGAATTCATTCACCCGTCCGAAGCGCCGGAGCTGTTCGAGAAAAGTGTGGTGAAACACGGCCAGGTGCTTTTCCTTCGGCGGGACGGAGGAGCGGGCGGCCATGTTGCGCAGGTGATTGATGACCTCGGCCACGCCGACATCGTTGGGGCAGTAAGTCGTGCAGGTCTCGCAGGACAGGCAGACCCAGATCGTGGCGGAGTTCAGCAGGACCTCCGGCCGGCCCATCTGGACATGGCGGATGATCTGGTGGGGCTTGACATCCATGAACTCGGCCACCGGGCAGGCGTTGGTGCACCGCTCGCACTGGTAGCACGAGGAGATCGTGACACCCGTTTCCCCTTCCATTCTCCTGAGAAAGGACTCTCCTCCCTCACCGATGATTTGTCTTTCCCTTGTGTCTTGCACCGCTGTGCCTTTCTATTGTGCGCCCTCTAAACAGCACATTATCATTACATTATTAGTGGTCTCATACTGGTGTTGACACCCAGTCGCTCGCTTTTCGGATCCATGTTTCTGTGGGAGCCCCGCCCATGGCAGGACGATACCATCGCGACCGGGCTTGCCTCGAAGTAGCCCTGAGCATGTCGAAGGGGCGAAGGCGGGAGGTCGCTCCTACAGGGAGGTGCCATGTCAAGTAGAATGAACCGTCAATACTATCTCGAGACGGTTAATAAGTCCGACCCTTACACACAAAACCAGTTGCCGCCTTGACATAAGTCAAGGGTCGGTTGAAATTTTCCGCCGACAAAAAGCGGGATAAAAGGGTTCAGAGGAGACCCGCGGCGGACATGATGTCCGGGACCACCTCTTCCTTCCCTATGGCCATGATGTGGACCCCGTCACACATCTTCTCTTCCCGGAGCCTCTTGATCATCCTCCCGGCAATCTCGATTCCTTTTTCCAGCGCCCTGCCTTTGGCCGCGGAGGCCATTTCCTCGATCAGTGCCTGAGGCACACGAACTCCTGCCACGTTCTTGTTCATGAAGCGGGCCATGGCCGCGGAAGTGAGGAGGATGATGCCGGCCAGGATCTTGACCGGAAACTGTCTTGCGTAGTCCATGAAGGATTTGAAATTGTCCAGGTCGTAGACGGCCTGGGTCTGGATGAACTCGGCGCCGGCATCGATCTTTTTCTCGAATTTGATGAGCTGGGGCTCGATGGGGTTGGCCTCGGGCGTCACAATGGCCCCGGCACAGAAAGAGACGGCACCGTCCAGGGCGTTGCCGCCCAGGTCTTTTCCCTTTTCCATCAGCCGGATGGTGGCCAGGAGCTGGCTCGAGTCCAAATCAAAGACCTCCCGCCCCTCCTTGTGGTCGCCGAGGATAACCGAGTCGCCGGTAAGGCATAGCACGTTGTGGATTCCCCGGCTATAGGCAAAGAGGAGATCGGCCTGGAGCGCCAACCGGTTTCGATCCCGGCAGGTCATCTGCAGGATAGGCTCCCCGCACATTTCCTTCACCACCAGGGCTCCCCCCAGGGATGGGTAGCGCATGACCGAGCTCTGGTGATCGGTCACGTTCAGGCCGTCGACCTTGTCCATCAGAAGCTCGATATGGTGTCTCATCTTGTCGAGGTTCGTTCCCTTGGGAGGACCCACCTCGGAAGTGACCACGAACTTGCCTGATTGCAATGCCTCTTTAAACGCTGAAACCATCGCTCCCTCTTTGCCTCACATGGGTTCTGGTACGACGAAAACTCTGAGTCTTTTCCAAATCCGAAATCCGAATATCGACAATCGAATTTTGACGGCCTCGTAAAAAGTCCCAACGGCGTCATTGCGAGGCGAGGAGCGCCGTGGCAATCTCTTGAATATCCGGTTAGATACGAGATTGCTTCGCTTCGCTCGCAATGACAAATGGGGCTTTTTCGGACTTTTTACGAATCCATCAATTTTGACGGACTCCTAGAAAGTCTGAAAATCCCGTTTTTCGTCATTCCGGCGAAAGCCGGAATCCAGTGTTTCTAGGGACTTACAAAATACCTGGACCCCGTTTTTCAACGGGGTGACGACTTTTTACGATTCCATCAATTTTCATTTCCCCGGATTTCCGTTTCTCTGAGCACCGGGTCGGTTGGGGAACACATCCCATAAACACGATATGTCTAGCTTTGCGCCATGCGCCACTTTCCGGGCATGGGCTCAACCCGGTGGTTCCTGGGCTTCTGATATTTTCTCATGGCATCCAACCGGCCCAGGTCCTTGAGTCGATTGTAGATGAGGGTCCAAACGCAATCCCTCATGGGATCGATCTCGCACTTCCCGTTGTTCGTGCCCCCGCACGGGCCGTTCACCATTCCCTTGTGGCAGGAGGTGATCGGGCAGATGCCTCCTGTTTCGCCGATGATGCAACTGCCGCACTGGGTGCAGATTTCGTCAAAGAGACCCACGGAGGTTTCCTTGCCGATGAAAAGGGTGTCCACGGCGGGAACAACCACCTTTTTCCCCTGCCTCGCAATGGTCTGGACCCCGAAGGCGCAGGACATGACGAGCAAAACGTCGGCCAGCCGAATCGGGGCGCCATATTCCTTCAACGCTTCGGCCGTCAGGTTGTCGCAGGCCACGGGCAGGACCACGTCGCCCGTCACCATCTTGCCTTTGCGAATCAGCCGGTCCCGCATCTCCTTGACTTCAGGCGCCCCTCCTGTTCGGGTGAGGGTGGTGCATGTGCCGCACCCGATGATAAAGACTCTTCCAAACCCTTCCAGGAGCCGGTCGATCTCTTCTTCGGGTTTCTGCCGGGTGATGGATCGGATCATGGGTCATCTCCTTGTGTCACCAGTTCTCCAGACGCTCTTCCTCCTCCCGCTCGGCCCTTTCAAGGTCACACCGCAGGCATCGCTTGGCCTCGTACCAGGCTTCCTCATCGGTGAAGCCTTTCTCCACCTCGCGGAAGTCTCTGGTTCTCTCTTCGGGCTTTTCAACGCGCGGTTTGGCCCTGGGCTTTTGATCGGTGCTCTCCTCCTCCAGGGCAAGACCGTGGTCCACGTGGAGGGTTGATTTTTCGTCCACGATTTTCAGGCGCCCCTTTTCCCCCTGCAGATAGCGGTTGATGGCCAGGGCCGCCCTTCTGCCCGAAGCAATGGCACGGATCAAGGAGGTCGGCCCTGTGGTAAAATCCCCCCCTGCAAAGACCCCGGGAACGTTTGTGGAAAGCGTGTTTTCATCCACCTTGAGACTTCCCCTCCACAGGGCCATCTCGAGTTGGCTGTCTCTCGAAATGAAGGAGACGTCCGGGGCCTGGCCGATGGAGATGATGACCGATCCGGTCTCCGCGATCTGCCGCGTGTCTTCGTCGAAAGCAGGATTGAACCGGCCCTCGCGGTCAAGGATGCTCACACAGCGGACGAACTCGATGCCTGTGACGGCGCCTTTTTCATGGAGAATTTGCTTGGGCCCCCAGGAGGGATGGAGGGCGATTCCCTCCTCCAGGGCCTCCTCGACCTCTCTTTCCCACGCAGGCATCTCATCCCTGGCTTCGAGGCAGAAGATCCGCACATCCTTTGCGCCGATCCGAAAGGCGGTCCTCGCCACGTCCACGGCCACGTTTCCGCCGCCCACCACGACCAACCTGTCGCCCAGTTCAACCCTTCTGCCGGACTTCACATCGGTCAGGAAATTGAGGCCGTAGTACAGTCCCTTCAGCCCTTCATCCTCTCCGGGAATGCCGATCCGCTTGCTGGCCTGGGCCCCTGCGGCAATGAACACCGCATGGTGCCCTTCTTTCAGAAGATCATTGACCGTGTGGCGGGCATCGATAGGCGAATGGTACCGGACCTCCACGCCGCAGCTCTCGATGTAGTCGATCTCGGCCTGGATCACCTCCCTCGGCAGCCGGAATTCGGGGACAGTGAGGCCGAGCATTCCTCCGCCCAGGGGCTGGGCTTCGAACACCGTGACCCTGTAGCCCGTTTTGGCCAGGAAGTACGCGCAGGTGAGCCCTGCAGGGCCGGCGCCCACGACCGCCACCTGCTGCTCCATGGTAACCGGAAAAGGCTCCTTCCTTCTTCCCGCATGCTTGAGGTGCCAATCCGTGGCATACCGTTTCAATGACCTTATGGCCACCGGCTCATCCAGCTCCCCGCGGCGGCATTTGAATTCGCAGGGATGCACGCAAATGCGGCCGCAAACCGCGGGAAAGGGATTCCTCTCCATGATGATCTCTACCGCCCGCTCATATTTGCCGGCCGCAATGGCCGCCACGTAATTGGGCACGTCGACCCCGGCAGGGCAGGCGTGCTGGCACGCGGAGATGACCATGGAATCACAGGTGGCGCCGGCGCAGCGGTGGTCCAGGATGTGCTCCTCGAATTCCTTGAGAAAGTACCGGAGTGTGGAGAGCACAGGCTTTGGAGCGGTCTGGCCCAGGCCGCACAGGGAGCATTTCATGATGCTCTCTCCCAGGTCCCTGATGGTTTCGAGATCCTCGATCCTTCCCCGCCCTTGAGTGACGCGCGTCAGGATTTCCAGCAACTGGGTGGTTCCGAGCCGGCAGGGCGCACATTTGCCGCACGACTCGGACTGGGTGAAACTGAGGAAGAAACGGGCAATCTCCACCATGCAGTTGTTTTCATCCATCACCACCATGCCGCCCGACCCCATAATCGAACCGATCTGCTGCAGGGTGTCGTAGTCCATGGGAAGGTTGAGGTACTGGGCCGGCACGCACCCTCCTGAAGGCCCGCCCATCTGCACGGCCTTGAACTTGCGTCCCTTGGGGATGCCGCCCCCGATGTCGAACACGACTTCCTTGATGGTCGCGCCTATGGGGACTTCCACCAGGCCCGTGTTGTTCACCTTGCCTGCCAGGGAAAATATCTTGGTCCCCTTGCTTTTCTCCGTGCCCAGCCGGCTGTACCAGTCGACCCCGTTCCTGATGATGAGGGGAACATTGGCCCATGTCTCCACGTTGTTGATGTTGGTGGGTTTGCCGTCCAGTCCCGCCTCTGCCGGGAACGGAGGCCGGGCCCGCGGCATCCCCCGCTGCCCCTCGATAGAGGCCATGAGAGCCGTCTCTTCGCCGCAGACAAAAGCGCCTGCACCCATTTTCAAGAAAAGCTCAAAATGAAATCCCTTTCCCAGGATGTTCTCGCCCAGAAGGCCCAGTTCCTTCATCTGCTCAATGGCGAGGGTCAGGTGCTCGACGGCGATGGGGTACTCCTCCCGCACGTAGATATACCCATATTCCGCGCCGATCGCGTAAGCGCCCACGAGAATTCCCTCCAGCACGGCGTGGGGATCTCCCTCCAGCACGGCCCGGTCCATGAAGGCCCCGGGGTCTCCCTCATCGGCATTGCAGATGAGGTATTTCGGCCGGCCATGCGCCCGGCGGGCGAACCGCCATTTGAGCCCTGTGGAAAAACCGGCGCCGCCCCTTCCTCTCAGCAGGCTGGCTGTCACCGCCTCGATGACCTGCTCAGGCGTCATGGCGCTCAGGGCCTTTGCAATGGCCTGGTAGCCGCCTGCGGCGATATAGTGTTCGATTTTCGAGGGATCGACGCGGCCGCAGTTCGCGAGGACCCGCTTCACCTGCTTGCGGTAAAAAGGGATCAGGTCCCTGTGAAAGATGGGCTCTGCAGTCCGCAGATCCCTGTAGGCAAGGCGGTCCAGGAGCCGGTTTCCCTGGATGGTCGAATGGACGATTTCCCCTGCATCCTGAGGGGCCACCTCCTGATACTGGATGCCCAGGGGGTCAATGGCCAGCACAGGGGCCTTGGCGCAAAAGCCGTGGCAACCGGTGGAACGGATTTCAACCCGGTCTGAAAGCCCCTGCGCCATGACCTCATCTTGCAGGGCCCCCAGGACTTCCGCGGCCCCATAGGCCCTGCACCCGGTCATACACACATAGACCCGTGTCTTCCCTTGGTCCTCCCTTGAAACGATCTTGTCCCGATACGCTTCCAGGTCCCTGATGGAAGAAAGCCTGTCCATACCTATTCCTTTTTCCCGTACTGCTTCAGGATGCTGGACACCTTGGGCGGCGAAAGCCTGCCGTAGTAGGTCTTGTTGACCATCATGGTGGGGGCGAGAAAGCAGGCGCCCAGGCAGGCGACCGTTTCGAGGGTAAACTGGTAATCAGGGCTTGTCTCTCCTTCCTCCAGCCCGAGCTCGCGCTTGATGAACCGCCGGATGCTTCGCCCCCCCTTCACGTGGCAGGCCGTGCCACGGCAGACTTGCACCACAAATTTCCCTTTGGGCTCGGTGGAAAGCCCCGCGTAAAAAGTCAGCACGCCTTGAACCTGGCTCGGGTAAATCCGAAGCGTCTCTGCCACAGGGACAATGGTTTCCGGCGGGACATATCCGAAGGTCTCCTGAATCTCCTGGAGAAGGGGAATCAGGCCCCATTTTTCATGGTCGTGCCGCTGCAGGATGGATTGAATTTGATCGGGATCTATTCCTTCATGGGTCATAAACCGGGTCCTTTCTGAATCTTTACCGCAACGACATTCATCCCTGCGGGTTCTTTGCCCCCGGGCGTAACGAGCGGCAGAAGAGACGCTGCGCTGTTGCCGTCAACGGCTCTCGGCGCGCAGATGAAGCCGGGTCCGATCCCTTTGCACAGAGTCACCCTCCTCTGGATGGCCCCGTGAACCGAAGTAATCGTCACCGCGTCCCCGTCCTGGATTCCAAGCAGCCCGCCGTCCTCGAGAGACACCTCCACCTCCGCTTCTGAAGCATAATCCTTCATGCGGGCCGATCGGGTCGTCCTGGTTCCTGAGCCCAGATGGCATCTCGGTGAAGCCAGGATCGCCTGATAGGGATATTCCTTGTCCCGGCCCTCAAAAGGAACGGGGGCATAAGGACAGAACGAAAGCAGGCCGCCCTCTCCCTCGGGACTGAAGAGCTTTGCTCCTCTTCTTTCTCCGACCCACCCTCTCCCCTGAGTCCGGGTGAGATCCTTGTAGCCCGGAACAAGGCTGCTGATCTCCCGGCGGATGTTCTGGATGGATCCATATCGATCCCTTAAACCTATTTTCTTTCCAAGAAGGTCGAGAATCTCCCAGTCCGGTTTGGCCTCGCCAGGCACCGGGACTGCAGGTTCAAAGGACTGGATCCTTCCCTCCATGTTGGTGAAGGCCCCCGCCTTTTCACCAACGGAAGCGCCTGGGAGCACAACATGGGCAAGGCGGGTCGTTTCCGTTTCCAGGATATCCTGCACAACCAGCAATTCTAATTGCTTCAGAGCATTGCCGGCCCTGGGAGATCCGGGAAGGGCTCGAACCGGGTTTTCTCCCATAACATAGAGGGCCTTGAGATTGCCCCTCTCAGCCTCCGTCATCATGCCGAAGAGATCGAGGCCGGGGTCCGGCGACAGGGGGGCGTGCCAGGCTCGCTCCCAGTGCTTCCGCACGGGCCCATCGGTACCGGGCAGTCGCCCCGGAAGGGCGTACGGCACGGTCCCCATGTCCCATGCCCCTGCTTCATTGTTTTCCCTGGCGATCATGTAGAACCCCGCCCCTTCTTTTCCTAAGATTCCGGTCATCAGGGCAAGGTTGACGACCCCGTCCACTACCTGCGGGCCTTGGGGCTGCAGGAAGATGCCGTGACCCAAAACAAAGGCGATCCTTTTCCCGGCCAGAAGCCCGGCCGCCTTTTCCACGGCTCTTGCCTCGAGCCCCGTGAGTTCGCAGACCCTCTCCGGCTCAAGAAAGGAAAGGGACCTTTCGTACTCCTCCATTCCCTCGGTAAAACGGTTCACGAAGTCCCGGTCACAGCGTCCCTGCTTCATCAGGATTTGCGCAATGCCGTGGATAAGCTCGCTGTCGCTGTTGGGACGCAAAGGCAGCCACAGCGAAGCGAAGGGAACGAGCTCCGTCTCTCTTGGGTCCGCTACAATCACAGGAATTCCGTTTTTGCGGGAGGCCCGCCTGAGGTGATATCCCAGCACCGGCGCAGACCGGGTTGGATCGGCCCCCAGGACCAAAATGACCTCTGCCTTTTCAAGGTCCGAAAGAGGCTTTACGCGGCCGCCCCCGGCGAGTCTTTCCTCCAGGCGCCTCCATGCCGCTCTTCCGGACAGAGCGCCGCCGTTGTCCACGTTGTTGGTCGTCAGGACGACCCGGGCGATCTTTTGAAAAAGGTAGTTCTCTTCGAGGGTGCATTTCGAGGATCCCAGGAAAGCGATGCTCTGCGGCCCCTTCTCGGCCTTGAGGGACAAAAGCTTTTTCGCCACATAATCCAGGGCCTCTTCCCATGAAGCTTTCTCTAGACCGTTCTCTTTTCGAATCAAGGGCGAGGTCAGTCTTTCTGAAGCGTTCAAGAAGTCATGGGCAAAGTGGCCTCGCACGCACAGGGTGGAGCGGTTCACGGTATGGTCGCTGTGGGAGGGATTGACATCCACCACCCGGCCGTCCGTGGATCCGATGACAAGAGAGCACCCTACCCCGCAGAATCCGCAGAGGGTTGAAGCTTCCTTCTGCGGGGTGCCGGCGTAATGGCGATGCTTGGTCATGAGCGCACCGGTCGGACACATGGACACGCAGGTTCCGCAAAAGGTGCAGCTCGACTTTTCCAGGGGCTTTTCGTGGGCCGTGGCAGGACGGGACCGAATGCCCCGGTGGTTGTAATCAATGGCGCCGACCGCCACGAGCTCGTGATCGGCCCTGATGCACTTTCCACAGACAATGCACTTGGTCAGGTCCCTGACAATGAAAGGATTGGCTTCCTCAAGCCTCGTATAGTGGGGCATACGATAGAGGCCGTAGGCGCCGATGCCCAGCTCCGCGGCAAGGAGTCTCAACTCACACCGGTTTCCCTTGTTGCATACGATACAGGACTCGGGATGGTTGGCCATCATGAGGCGAAGGATGTTTGCCCGGTGTCTCTGGAGGTCACGGGTGTTCGTCTGAACGGACATGCCGGATGCAACCGCGGTGACGCAGGAGGCCATGATCCGGCCGCTCTTTTCATCCTCAACGATACAAAGACGGCAGGCGCCGGCCGGATCGAGGTGAAGATGATGACACAGGGTGGGGATCCTGATGCCGTTTTGGCCCGCAGCATCGAGGATGCTGGTCCCGGCCTCAGCGACGACGGGAACTCCGTTGATATGAAGGCTTACTTGTTCCATGATGGTCCATTCAACTCATGCTTGTGCAAGCACGCGACGGTGAGGCTACACCCTCAGAGCGGGTCGCATCAGGAAGCCCCCTCCCCTAGCCCCACCCACCAGGGGAGGGGAAATCTTTGCAGAGGTTTATGATAGCCCGGATCCCTAGAACCTATCCGGGTCCTCCACCAGAAATGGAGGATGTAGTCAGGATTAAGTTTTCCACCGGGGGGGCTTAGCAAACCTGGTCTCCGTTGCCGGGCTTCGCGCTTTCATTTCCCGAAAGGGCAGTGGGGGAAGCTGCACTCCGGGCAATCCCGGCACAAGCCGCCGTGGCCCAGGAAAGCGAGGTCCTTTTTCCCCACGTGCTCGCCTGCGAGGATCCGGGGCAGCACAAGGTCGAGGACCGTGGCCCGGTGGTAGAGGCCGCAGCCCGGTACTCCCAGCAATGGGACATTTCCCACGTAAGCCACCAGGAACATGGCCCCGGGGAGCACGGCGGACCCGTAGTGGATTTCGGATGCCCCGGCAAGACGGATGCCGTGACGGGTCACGTCGTCCGGGTCCACGCTCATCCCGCCGGTCAGGAAGAGGAGGTCGCACCCTTTGTCCAGTTGCGACCGGATCACGGCTGCGATGAATTTCGCATCATCGGGCGCGAAGTCCTTTGCCGCGACCTCGGAACCCAGGGCTTCGACTTTCCCTGTGAGGATCGGCGCAAAGCGGTCCTGGATGAGCCCCTGGTACACCTCGTTCCCTGTGATCACCAGCCCGGCTCTGACTTTCCTCAGGGGTTTCACGGAAAGAACATGGCCGTTCTGCCTTGCGATGGCTGCGGCCCGTTCAATGGCCGCCCGCTTCATGACAAGGGGAATCGCACGGGTGGCCCCCACGAGATCCCCTTTCCTGACCAGGGTGTTGTTGTGAAGAGTGGCGCACATCACTTCATCGACCAGGTTGAAGCCGGCCAGGGCTGCGGTTTCCACCTTCAAGAGGCCGTCCACGCCGGCAAAAAGACCGATTTTCCCTTCCTTCGGCTCATCCTTCCACACAACCCCTTGGCCTGCGAGGGCCCCGGCCAGGATGGAGGCGGCCTCATTCTCGTGAATTTCGTCTTCTTCGAGATCCATCACATAGAGATGATTCTTGCCAAGCTTCTGCAAATGGCAGAGGTCCTCATCGCAAACCGTGTGGCCTTTGCGGAACGCGGCCCCTTTGAATTCACCGGGCCGGATCTCGGTGATGTCGTGGGCCAGAGCAAGACCGAGGGCGTCTTTCAGTTCAATCTTCTTCAGCACGCTTTCGCCTCCTCTTCTCAGTGCAGATAGACCGGGTATCGATAAATCTTCTCCTCTTCCACCGGATGGTCTTCCTGGGGGGACCAGTTCATGGCAGGCCACGCGATTTCCTTTGCGTGGGAGAAATAGGCCCCCTCTGCGCAGGGTTTGCAGAGGATGTCGCCGTTCATTCTCACTTCCCGCCGATCCCGAACCACCTGGCCGCACCGCATGCAGGTGGCTTTATATCTCGTGGGTCCGGGCATGTCCTCATCGTGGATGGGGACGTGCACTTCCTGAACCCGGAAAAGAACGCTGTCCGGCATCCGCTGATAGGCCGCCAGTTGCTGCTGCGTCTTGCCCATGACTTCCGGCGCATAGTTTGGGGCGAGATCCCGGGATTCCTCTGTGGAGAGGATCCTGTAGGCCTTGCCTGTTTCCAGGTTCACGAAGGCCGCGGCCATGATCCCGTAATCCATGAACTTGAGAGAACGGCGCCCCAGTTTGACCCCGGTCACGTGGGCCACGGCGTCGGCCGTGCACCGGTCCATTTCGACATACACGAGAAGCTTCTTGATCTGCTGCCGGCTGCTCGGATCATCCAGCCCGATGAGCCTGCACCCGAGCATGGCCATTCGCACCCCGACGATCTGGCCCGGGCACAGGTGGCCGTGCCGTTCGACCGATGTCTCCAGGAGCTCTTCAAAAGATTTCACGTCCTCCCTCTTTTCTGAAGCCGCTGGTCAGAAAGATGCTGGTGCACTCGGCCAGGCACTTGTAGAATTCGGTCTGTGCATGCGACTTGATCAGGTCCGTGAATTCCGGGACCCAGGTCTCAAGATGCCCCTCTAGGAATTCGTTCTGTTTTTGAGCATACTGGAGCGCTCCTTCCCGGTCTTCCCTCGCCGCCGCCTCTGCTTCCTTGCACGCCAGGAAATGCATGAACTCCAGTTCCACGGCAATATGGTCCGGGGCCTCGCGGCAATTCTCGGAAATGTCCAGGCCCTCATCCAGATAGGTGTCTCGAACATTCATCGTCGACCCCCCCATCACGCGCCGTTCCCCCTCCAGGTAGACGGACCCGTAAGGGGGTGCCAGGACCCCGAAGGGGCCTACGAAAAGCCTCGCATAATCAACCTTCCGTGGTGTCGGGTCCGGCTCCCTCGCTATCGCTTCTCGCATCCTTTTCATGGGCCGGGCCGCCTCGGGACATAGTGAGATCAAGCAACGGCTCAGATCATCCGTGATGGTACGAAGCGCTCCTTCAGGCGCATAGTAGCATTCGGCAAGAAGCTTGAACGTCTCAGCCCTCGTCGCCAATCCTTCAGCATTCATCAGAGATCCCCCCGATCTTCAAGTCTTTTATCCCATTTTCTCAAGCCGCGGCGTACCCCGTTTTGGGCTCCGCAGTCTGACCGAGGTGAAGGTATCGCTCACCCAGGGTGTAAAACGCCAGCATGACGGCCAGCGCAAAGGCGAACACCAGCCATTCCCAGATGCTGGGAAAGTAGGTCAGGGCCTCCCCGTACTGCTCCGCCTTGGGTCCGATGGGATGACTCTGGCCGGATAGGAGGATCTCCATGTGCATCCCGAGCGTACCAGCCCACAGGAGTGCGGAGGCAATCGTCTTCCCAACCTCGGATTTCCTCAGGACGTTGAACAGGAGCAGGATGAAGGGCAACACGAGCCCTAAGGCCACTTCGGTCTGCAATCCGAAGACCGTGCCGAAGGTGTGCTCGTATTTACGGATCATCAGGAACTCCGGCACCTTTGTCGCCGATTCAATGGTGATCTTCAAGAGGGTGAAGACCAGTACCCCCGCAGCCACATACTTGAGCATCAGAGAGATTTCGTCGTAAAGCACCCTTTGCTCCGGTGAGACAGGCTCGCTTGCCACCTTGTGATAGACCATGGCGTAGAGGATGAAAAAGGCCACCCCGCTGAGCATGGCCATGAGGAGACAGTAAATCGACATGACCGGCCCGAAATAGGTGACGCGGGACTCGGTGATTCCGAAAACAGAACCGATCATGAGAGGAGCTGCAAGGGCGCAGATAAAGGAAGCAATGCCGGCATACTTGCTCAGCAAACTGCTCCGGTCACCCATGAATAAACGCCAGAACTTGACGGCCAGGAGCACCAGCTCCACGCTGTAGATGGCGCCCATCCACCAGATCGGTGAAGAGAGATTGGGGGAGAGCATGATGTAGATCATGTGCCACACGTTTCCCAGCTCGAGGCCGATGGAAACAAAGGCGCCGCAGAGGGTCGCGATCGCAAGAAACACGAGCCTCTTGGCCAGGGGTTCGTATTTCTTCACACCGAACACGAGCGGGATGGCTGAAAGCAGGGTGAGCCCCGAACTGGTGAGAGCAAGGAATATGTATGCCCCGAGAGGAAGGGACCAGATGATGACGTCGTTCGTGTTGAACAATACGTGCCCTTCCATCAAAAGCTTCAGGGCGGTCACAAGGCCGGCGATCATGAAAACACCGAGCACTCCGAGCCACACGTAAAAGGCCTTATTCCCTTTCTTCATTTAGACACCTCCTTTACTCGGCGTATACTGGGCAGGGTTGAATCCTCGAATGTAGAACACGTGGGGTTCCGTCCCGAGCTGCTCCCGGAGCCGGAAAGGCCGGAATTTTCCCAGCAACTGGCTCACCTTGCTGTTGGGGTCCTTGAGATCGCCGAAGACCCTTGCACTGGCAGGACAGGCTTCCACACAGTAGGGAAGCTTACCTTTCTTGACCCGGTGGTCACAAAACGTGCACTTTTCAACGACCCCCTTGGGCCTTGTGCCTGCAAGGGTGTCTTCCCTCTCCGGGTTGTAGTAGGGAACAGCCCTGGCCCCGGCCTGCTCCACCACTTCTTTGGGCGAGGCCGTGCCGCCCTCGATCAAGGGACGATCGTCGCGCCAGAACTTGTGAGGACTTTGCCAGTTGAAGTAGATGACCCCATAGGGGCAGTTGAACTCGCAGTACTTGCAGCCGATGCATTTCTTGGGGTCGTGCATCGTGATCCCGCTCGGGAGCTTGTGCATCGCCTTGGTCGGGCATCCCCGGACACAGGGCGCATACTCGCAGTGGTTGCACAACGTGGGAATGTAGTGGTATCTCACGTTCGGAAAGGTCCCCACGGTCTCGGTGATCTTGTTCGACCAGTACATCCCATCCGGCACGTTGTTTTCATTCCGGCAGGCGATGCTGCAGGCGCCGCACCCGACACAGCGTTGAAGATCTATCACCATGGCATATCTGGGCATGCTTTCACCTCCTAGGCTTTCTCGATCCGGACCCGCGTGCCCGCGTGACGGACCGTGCTGCCGCTCAGCCGATCATAGAGAGCCGGGATCAGATCATTGTTGTTTCCACCCCTTGGGACCTTGCCGAACTCCTTGGACGCGACCCTTCCGTACACCCAGTGGCCCTGTCCATAGCATTTGGCCACGGTTCCCGGCCGCACGCCTTCCCAGAGTTTGGCCGTACACTCGATTCTCCCTGTGGGCGATACCAGCCTGATGCGCTCGCCGTTCTTGATCCCGAGCTTGGCGCCGTCCGCGGGATTGATCTTGGCCACGTCATTCCAGCGCTCGTCGCCCGGATCCACGTCCTTGAATTCATAGTACCATATACAGTTTGCGGACCGGCCCTCCCGGTTGAGGCGGGATTTGTGATCCACGAAAACGAAAGGGAACTCCTGTTCGCTGCCCATGGTGAAGGGCTCTTCGTAATGGGGCACAAAGGCCCGTTCACCCCTGGCCTGGTACTGACACGTCTCGAGGATATCATCGACCGTGGTCTTGTGTTTTTCGGCGTGGGCTTCCAGAGCTCCCTTCAGGGTCTCGCTGTAGAATTCGAATTGCTTGGTCTTCGTTTTCATGTTCCCCCACCTTTTCCTGTAAGGATAGGGATCTGAATTCCACACACCCGTTTTTCTGAAATGCTCCCACCCTTCGAACTTGTCTCCTCCCTGGTACTTGGCAGGGTCCCAGAGATTCTGGGTCGCGTATTTGAGGGCATAGAGGGCGAATTCCTTTTCGTTGGTCGGCTCCTTGCCGGTCTCGGGATCCTTGTATTCCTTGTAGTGCCTGAGGAGGTTGTCGAAGCCCCGGTCCTTGAGCTTTTCCGCAATGAGCCAGGGGATTTCCGTTTCGTCTGCTTTGGACTCCCAGAGAGGGGTGATGACGGGCTGGAGCAGGGTGACGTGCCGGTATCCATGGCTGATCACCTTGACGTAGCCCCATTTTTCGAAGAGATGATGGGTGTTCGGGAGAAGGATGTCCGAAAACCAGGAGAACTCCGATGCATTGGTGGTGATGTGAACCAGGAAGGGAATTTTTGAAAGCGCCCTCTCCCATCGTTCAGGCTGGGTGCAGGAAAAACTGAAATTGTTCATGTAGGCGATAGCCACCTTGATGTCATAGGGATCCTGGTTCAAAATTCCGTCCGCGGCCCGGTTGGTGACCACGGCGCTTCCCGGCTTGCCTTGGTTGATGCACGGAAAATCCTTTCTCCCCCGGTGATCGATCTTCTCGTGCTTCTTTCCCTTCTTGGCGATGTCGTCGAGAAAATCATCCGCCTCCGGGAAATGCCCCGTATACTCCTTGTTGCTCGCGAGGGTCCCCCCCTCGTTGTCCACGGCGCCCACAAGACCGTTCAGGGCGTGACAGATCATGCTGGTGTAGGCGCCGCGCACCTGCATGCAGGGCCCTCCACCCACCCAGGAAATGGCCCGGGGGGCGGCTTCGCCGAAGGCGACGGCGACCCGCTTGATCTGCTCCAAGGGCAGTCCGGTTTGAACCGCGGCCCACTCGGGGGTTTTGTCTTTCAGCTCCAGGTTCCACCATCTGACGATGCCGTTGGTGTGCTTCTCATCGAAGTCCACTTCGCTGACCTCCTGCCCCGGAACGAATCGATTCTTCCCGTCCTTGAAGTTACCCACGAACTCCTTGTACCAGAGCCCGCGGGTCAAAAGGATGTGAGCGATTCCCGCGGCCAGGGCGCCGTCGTGGCCCGGTCTGACAGGCAGCCATTCATCCGCCTTTGCCGCTGTAGCCGAAAGCCTGGGCTCCACGACCGCCACCTGGGCCCGATCGAGCACATCGCCCCATGCGCTCGTGTAGTAAGAGACCTGCCGGTTCGCCGCCAGGGGATCTGCACCCCAGATGAGAATGTAGCGGGTCTTCTCCACGTCGTACTGCCTGTAATCCCAGAGGCCTTCCGTGTAGTAAGCGCCGAATTTCTCCGCCTCTGCGCAGATGGCGCTGTGGGAGATGTTGTTCGGCGAGCCGATGATCTTGGTCATGCGGTCATAGAGAATGTCCCTCATGTAGGAGTACCGGCCCCGCATGAGCATGTACTTGTGCGTTTCATTGTTTTTCCGCAGTTCCATGATCTTGTCTGCGATCGTGTTGAGCGCCTCGTCCCACGAGATGGGAACGAACTGCGGATCCTCCCCTCGACCCTTGTTCGGATTCGTCCGCTTCATGGGCTTTTTGATGCGGTCGGGGTCATAGACCTGCTGGAGGGCCAGGTGAGCTCTCGGGCAGCTCGCTCTGCCGTTCACCTTGGAGTGAGGGTTTCCCCTGACTTTGACCGCTCTCCCCTTGATGACATAGACCTGTTTGGCGCACCATGAAGTGCAACCCTGGCAGGTGCCGGCCCGCCATTCCCCAGCCTCATTCGGAAGAATCTTGCTTGCCTGAGCCAGAGCCTTCAGACTCGGGGTCAAACCCCCTCCTACCATGAAGGCCGTGCCGGTCACGGCAGAGGCCTTGAGAAATCTGCGACGGCTCAGTTTGAAATCATTGAAGAATTCGGAAGTCTCTTTCTCGATATCCATACCGATCATCCTCTCCTTCGTTTTGGAATATGATTTGACTTAAGCTCCCCGGAGTACCACCCGGCTTCGTTACGCCACTTCATTGCTTTCAAACGTTTTGGGCAAAAGTTGCCCGGAATTTTGACCGACTCCCCTCAGCCAGTAGAGCAGATGATCCATTTCCACGGGCTTTGAAAAACAGGCATCAATATAACTGCTCAGGGCCTCTTTCAACTCCGGATGGAAGGGCCGGCTTGACAGCCCGATAATGCAAAGACCGTGGTTTTCCTCTCTGAGCTCCCTTAGGCTTCGGTTGTCCCAGGCCAGGAAGTCCAAATCGATGATCAAAGCCAGGCAAAGCTTCCCTTTGAGGCTCTCCTGCAGGGCGCTCAGCGACGACAGCTTGACCGTTTGGTAACGCTCCTTTTCCAGCGCGGAACACAACCGGTTGGTATGCTCCTCGCCCATGTCAAGAATAACAACGGTCTTCCTCACTTTGATCCTCTTTCTCCTTTGCCTCAGAGTTCGCAAAACGCCATCACCGGCTTTGATCCATTGGCAAGCCGCATGCCATTCAAAAAAATTTTCAGGGTACTTTGGAGCCGGTTTCGGCCTTCACTTCGTTTTCTTGGTTCTAAGCTTCTGGAAAATGGACGGAAATTTTTTCTTGAGAAATCTTTGACGCGGAGTCTTTTGAGGTGGAAACAATCGTGCGGTCTGCGGAATTCACGGCGAGACGGCCGCCTATCATGTCCTGATTCAGGACACGTTTAGGTTATCGCGACCTTTCCCACGAGTTTTCGGGGTGTTTCCTGTGTCCTTATCCATGACATGCCTGTTCGTGCAAGGCAGTGAGTGACACTTCCCAATGACGCTCTGAGATTTTTTGCCGTGAAAACAAGACCGATGCGTTCGTAAACGCTCATGACCGCAGGTCGCCCCCGCGCATGAAAATGTAGGGTCGGCCACTGTGCCGACCTGGCAGGCGGGGTCGCCTGCCCTACGTCCGGTATGCCAGGGGGGATTTTCACGGTAAAAAGTCCTCTCGGTCGTCACTCCCGCGAAGGCGGGAGTCCAGAAGCGCTTGAAAAGACTGGATTCCCGCCTACGCGGGAATGACAGAAAAAGGCGTTTTCGGATTTTTACGAGGCCGTCAAAACTGAAAGGGGAAGATCGATGAAGCCTAATGGGCTACAGGTCTGGATATCCGGTGTCTCTTGAGCTTCTGATATAGCGTGTTTCGACTGATTCCAAGTTGCCTTGCCGCCTCCTTCTTGTTCCACCCGCATCTGTCGAGAGCGTCCATCAGCAGTTCCTTTTCCCTGTCCGCCATGGTGGGAAGGGTTGAGGATCCCTGCGGTCGCGAAGACTGACTGCCGATGGATTCGACGATCAGGGAAGGAAGATCCCCCACGTCAACGGTCCCGCCCCTGGCCAGCACCGCGGCGTGCTCGATGCTGTTTTCCAGCTCCCGCACATTTCCGGGCCATTGATAGTTGAGGAGGATCCGCATCGCTTCCGGGTTGAACTCATTCAGGTTCTTGTGTTGTTCAGCGGCAAAGCGGGCAAGGAAGTATCTCGCCAGCAGGGGGATATCGTTTCGTCTTTCCTGCAAGGGGGGTAAGTGTACAGGGATGACATTCAGGCGGTAGAAGAGGTCTTCCCTGAATCGGCCGTTTTTGACCTCATGCAAAAGGTCCTTGTTGGTCGCCGCCAGCACGCGGACATTCACGGAAATGGTCTTCTCGCCTCCCAGTCGCTCGAATCTCTGGGTCTGAAGAACCCTGAGGAGCTTGATCTGGGCGGAAGGGGAGATTTCGCCGATTTCATCGATAAAAACGGTGCCTCCGTCGGCCTGTTCAAAGCGCCCTGTCTTCTGGCGGGCCGCTCCTGTAAAGGCTCCTTTCTCGTGACCGAAGAGTTCACTTTCCAGAAGCGTCTCAGGGTAAGCGGAGCAGTCAATGACCACAAAGGGCTTGTCTTTTCTCAAGCTCAGGCGGTGGATGGCCCGCGCGACCATCTCTTTGCCCGTGCCGCTCTCCCCCTGGATGAGAACCGTGGCGTCCGTAGGAGCGATGTTCTCGATGAGCTTGTAGATCGCCTGGAGCTTTGAATCCCTGCCGACCATGCCGCTGAACCCAGAGGAATCTTCGACGCGGCGCCGGAGGTCCCGCGCCTCTTCCTCGTCCAGCAAGGCTCGTCTGATGACCCCTGCCGACTGGCTCAGGATCATGCGTATGGCATCCGTGTCTTTTGCGTCGCATCCGCACCCTTCCCGGCACATGATGAGCAATGCGCCGAAGGGCTGTTCTTCATGAAAGATCGAAATGCAAATTGAGCGCGCTCCTGATCGAATCTCCGGAGGAAGGATGGGATCAAGCTTTTCAGTGAGCGTGGGATCCTTCGACTGGTGAAGGAAATCGATGAGGTCCTTTGCATGCTTCCTGCCCCCAATGAATTTCGCTTCATCCCTGAGCAGGACAAAAAGCCCGTCTTCGCCATCCGGAGTCAGCAAGAGGAGCATGCGGGAAGCGCACGGGAGCATGTCGTGAAACCGGCCGAGCAGGGAAGACCCGATTTCGTCCAGGTTTCGCAGGGAGCCGATTTCCTGCACCATACGGCAGAACCTTCGCGTCTGCTGGTTGGCCCGCTCCAGCTCGATCGCTTTGGTCTCCAGCCTGTGCGTGTAGTCTTCGACACGGGCCGCCATCCGGTTAAAGGATTCGGCAAGCTTGCCCACTTCATCCTCTCCGCGAACAGCCACCCTGGTAGCCCATTCTCCTCGATCGATCTGCTCCGTGGCACGCGCCAGAGCCGCCAAAGGAGTCGTCACCCGCCTGACATAAAACAGTGCTGCACCGATGGCCAGCAGGAGGATCACCGACGTGAGCAGGCCCATTTGTAACCAGAGCCGCGCCACCTTGGTTTGATAGGGTTTTTCCGAGAGCCCGAGTCTGAGAACCCCTGCCTTTCCATCGAAGACCGGCCATGCCACATCCAGGTAAGGCTCTCCCTCGACCGAGACAATCCTCTGAAGGCGCCTCTCACCGTTGTCGGTCAGGTGGTTGACTTTCAACAGTTGTACGGGGAATCCCGCCGGGAAGGTGTGTGCCAGGATGTCATCGCCCCTCTGTAGGAAGGTGTAGGAGACCTCCGCATGGCTTTGCACGTGGTGATCCAGTGTTTTCTGCAGGGCCACGAGGTCATTGATCAAGACCCGTTCAGCCGCCTCCAATGCGACGGCCTGTGCGATGTTTTCGCCCTGGGCCGTCATGGCCTCAAGAAGGCTCGTTCTGTATTGCCGGCTCGCCAGAACGGAAATCATGAGCCCGCTTCCGATCACGAGCGCCGACACGGCCAGGAGCAATTTGCTCTTAAGGCTTTTCAGAACCATGGTTCTTTCCTTCTACATAGGCGAGCATCCGTTTGATCCTGGGTATGTTCTCTGACCAGTCCGCCGGAGGAAGGATGAAGCGATCAATTTTCAAGTGTTCCAGGATTTGGCGGCCTTCCGGCTCATGGTCCATGGCAAAAAGCGCCTGCCTTGTCTGTTTGATGTGGTCCCTTGCAAAAGCGCCGGATGCCACAACAGGAGGAACGGGATAGGGCTCCGACTTCCTGATCACGCGCGTGGATGCAGTCACGGAAGGATTCGTGGCCCGATAGAATTCCCAGATGAGACTGTCTACGGCGGCCCCGTCCACCAGGCCCCTGGAAACAGCCAGGATGGAATTGTCGTGGCTGTAGGTGTAAATGGTTTTGCCAAAGTACTGATCAGGCCTTTCCCCAATCTCCGCGAGCCAGTAGGCGGGCACAAGACGGCCGGTATTGGACTCCGGGTCGGTGAACGCGAAGGTGCGGCCTTTCAAGTCTTCCAGGCGCCGGAACGCTTCATCCTTGACAATCAGATAGGATTGATAAACCGTGCTCCCCTGCGTTTGCGGCACAGCGAGCAACTCAAAGCCGTATCTTTCCTTGCCCATCGCATAGGGCCCCGAGCAAATAAAGGCGATGTCGACCTGCCCTGTGCCGAGAAGTTCGTTGATCTCTTTGTAGGTCTTCCGCTGAATGAACTCCGTTTCCCTTCCGATCTTGCGACCGAGGTACGCGAGCAGTTGCCGGTAATGGATAAAGGTCTCTTTCGGGGAAATCATGGCCCCGACGGCCACTTTTAGGGTGGGATATTCTTTGAGAGCGGGCCCCGGTTTTTCCATGGAAATGGTCTGGGAAAAATCGATGACCGGGACCTCTGAGCTTCGGCTGCAACCCGATGATAAGACAAATGCGAAAAGGATGGCGTAAAAGGCGCTGCCTAAAACCTTGACATGGCCGAATGGGTTGTTTGTTAAACCCATGGCTTTCCCTCAAAAATTTTGAGCACTGAGCGATATGGAAAATGGGCTAGTAAATATACAAAAACACTATAATTCATTTCCACTCCCCGTTCAAGGGGAACCAAGTGCTTTTCCTGTGAGCGGTGTCCTCCCGGAAGAACGCTTTCGCGACTCATCGTGTTTGGCGAATTGATTGATGAGGGAAAAAATTCCTTGACTTGATTGTCGGCATCGTTAAATTACTATCCGGCTATATAATGGAGGCGGTCATGGAAAGGTTTGTCAGAGTGATGAAGGCCCTCTCGGATCCCAATCGCGTCAAGATCCTCAAGATGCTGCAGGAGAAAGACCTTTGCGTTTGCGAAATGCGCGGTGCCCTCGGTGTGGCCCAACCGACTGTATCCAAGCATCTCAAGATCCTTGAAAACGCCGGGCTGGTGAAATCCTCCAAAGATGGTTTGTGGGTCAACTATCATCTCGCAGACGGCGCATCGAGCCCATTTGCCGCAACCATGCTGGGAAACCTCAGGCACTGGCTGGAAACTGATCCTGAGATCTACCGCATCAAGCAAGCGCTTCCCTCCCTTTGCCGGGAACAGCTTTGCGGAAAGCTTCCTGTTCCTCCTCACGCAGAATCTTCAAAGGTCTGCCAAAACTCGCCGAACCAGGTCGAGGGCCGACAAGGTCGGTTTTGATTTCCGGATGGGGTTTTACGCAACTCGCGGTAAAGCGCTTGCATAGCCGAATCGACATATGTTAGCATAGCATTTCACTCAAGTATGAGGGTTGTCCAAGGTGATGAAAGAAAGAACCAAGCTGCTGCTCATCGTCCTCATTTTCCTTGGGGCCTATTATATTCCCTGGAACAATCCCACGATCCGTCAGTCCGGCTTCGAGGCTTTCATGATGTTGCAGGAATATGCGCGCGAGCACGTGCTGACCTGCCTGATTCCTGCCTTCTTCATTGCCGGCGCCATTGCTGTTTTCGTGTCACAGGGGTCGGTGCTCAAGTATTTCGGCGCCACGGCCCGGAAAATCCTTTCCTATTCCGTGGCCTCTGTCTCAGGGACGGTTCTCGCAGTCTGCTCCTGCACGGTCCTCCCTCTTTTTGCAGGCATCTATTGCCGGGGCGCCGGGATCGGTCCGGCCACGGCCTTTCTTTACTCGGGACCGGCCATCAACGTACTGGCCATTGTGCTCACAGCAAGAATCCTTGGCTGGGAACTCGGCCTGGCCAGGGCTGTGGGCGCGGTCATCTTCGCCGTCGTGACCGGCCTGCTTATGGCTTTCATTTTCAGGAAAGAGGATGCGGCACGTACGGCGGGACAGATTTACCTCCCCGAGGAAGGAGAAAAAAAGCGGACCCTCACCCAGGACAGCCTCTTTGTCCTGACCCTCGTGCTCATTTTGATCTTTGCCGCCTTTGCAAAACCTGCGCAAGGCTCGACAGGACTCTGGCCTGCCATCTTCGCCGCAAAGTGGTACATCACGGCGGGACTCCTCGTCGTTCTGGGCCTCATGCTCAAGTCCTGGTTCCAGAAGGATGAAAGAACCACATGGGTTCAGGCCACCTGGGGTTTCATGAAACAGATCTTTCCCCTCCTGGGCGCCGGGGTCCTCGTTGCAGGCTTTATGCTGGGGAGGCCGGGACATCCCGCTCTCATACCGGAACATTATATTCAGACCCTTGTGGGAGGGAACTCTCTGGGAGCCAATCTGTTCGCATCGGTTGCGGGGGCTCTCATGTACTTTGCCACTCTCACGGAAGTGCCTATTCTTCAGGGCCTCATCGGCGCGGGCATGGGTAAAGGCCCGGCCCTGGCCCTGCTGCTTGCAGGCCCCGCTCTTTCCCTGCCCAACATGCTGGTGATCGGCGGAGTCATGGGAGTGAAGAAAACCGCGGTCTTTTGCGCGATCATCGTGGTGTTGTCAACGGTGGCCGGGATGCTCTACGGCTGGATGGCATGATCATGGGTCAAGACGAAATAATAAGGATCAGGGTCGGCGATTACCCTGTGGGGATAGTAGGGCTGAAAGAGGCCATCGATCAGACGGCCATGAACGGCCCCGATCTGCCGGATCAGGAACTGGAGGCCGAACTGCTCGGCAGGCTTTCCAAGAGAAATTATATTCCTGAAAAGGCCCGGGAAGAATACGGGAAAGCCTTCTTGAGGGAATTCAAGAAATCTCAGGGCATGCCCTGCGAAGAAACGCGAGCGGGACTGGAAATCAAGGTTCTCGGTCCAGGTTGCGCCCAGTGCGACCGGCTCGAAAAGGAATTGATCGAAGCGATGGCTGAAACGGATATCGCCGCGGAGGTCGAGCACGTCAGGGACATCAAGGCCATCGGCACTTATGGCGTCATGGGAACCCCGGCGCTCATCATCAATGGTGATGTAAAGTGCGTCGGCAAGGTCCCCCCGAGAAACACGCTCAAGAAATGGTTAGCGGAAGCACAGAAACAATGAATGAAAACTTCGAAGAATGAGAAAATTCTTAATAGGGGTCATTGATACGAAGGGGATGTGTGGTCTTTCAGAGGACGGTTGCGAAGCAATCATTATTCTAACATTCCAACACTCCAGTATTCCAACATTTTTTTAGGAGGTTTCACCATGGAAATTAAAGTCTTAGGCCCCGGCTGTGCAAAATGCCAACAGACGGAAAAGAATGTCAAGGAGGCGGTTGCCGAGTCGGGTTCCGACGCCAAGGTCGATAAGGTAACAAGCCTGCTGGAAATCGCCAGGTACGGCGTTTTCGGCACGCCCGCCGTTGTTGTGGACGGCGAAGTCAAAAGCGTGGGAAAGATTCCCACCAAGGATGAGATCAAGGGATGGATAAAGAAAAATGAAAAGCAAAGCTGAAGACGTGAAGGTTGAAAAAAGTCCCGAGGGCATGATTCGCAAGGCGGTCCTGGAAAAATACGGCAGCGTTGCCAGGGGGCAAGGCAGCGGCTGTGTCCCATCCTGTTGCGGGGACTCGACGCCCCTCATTACCATCGAAAAGATGGGAAGAGCGCTCGATTACTCGGAAGAGGATCTCCTTTTGGGGCCGGGTGAGGCGAACCTCGGCCTGGGCTGCGGAAACCCCATCAGCATGGCGGAGTTGAAGCCGGGCGAGACTGTTTTGGACCTCGGGAGCGGCGCTGGATTCGATGCCTTTTTGGCTGCAAAGCGTGTGGGAAATTCCGGGAAGGTCATCGGGGTGGATATGACCCCGGAGATGGTTCAAAAGGCAGGGAGCAACGCGGAGAAGCTGAACTTCTCCAACGTGGACTTCCGCCTGGGGGAAATCGAGAAGCTTCCCGTTCCGGACAACTCGGTAGACGTGGTCATCTCGAATTGCGTGATCAACCTCTCCCAGGATAAATCCGCCGTGTTTGGAGAGATTTATCGATGCCTGAAACCCGGGGGGCGCATCATCATCTCGGACATTCTCCGCTCCGGAGAAATGCCGGAGGAAATCCGCAAAAACCCGGCCGCCTACACCGGGTGAGTGTCCGGCGCCATTTCACCCGGTGAGGTGAAAAAAATTCTCTCTGACTTGGGCTTTCAGAATGTGACGATCACACCCAAGGAACAAAGCGAAGAGATCATCAGGGAGTGGCGTGTCGCCGACGGAGCCGAGAACGTTGTCTTCTCCGCCTACATTCGAGCGTCCAAACCTGATGCATCGGCAAAAAGCCGTCACCCCGTTGAAAAACGGGGTCCAGGAATGTCGTAAGCCCATAAAAACCTGGATTCCCCGGTCAGGCCGGGGAATGACGTATTGTTCGATCATTTTTATAGGTGGTGGCGGAAAAATGGTCATGAGAGTTTACGAAGCCGTCAAGCCTGAAAACCACGAAAATGCTGACCCGGAAAGGGTGACGCCGATTTCGAAGGAGGAGAATTGAAACATGGCTGAAGATTGCTGTGTGACCGGAGGCAACGTCATGATCCTGACCTGCTCGGGCGGATCCAACGTGGGCCAGCTTGCCAACCAGGCCGCGGTCGAGTTGACGAAGGAAGGATTCGGCAAGATGTACTGCCTTGCCGGCGTGGGCGGCCTCTTGAGCGGCTTTGTCCAATCGGCAAAGGATGTGCCCGAGATGGTGGCCATCGACGGCTGCCCGGTCGGGTGCGCCAAGGCGATCCTTGACAATGCCGACGTGCCGCTCAAGAGCTACGTGGTCGTAACCAACCTGGGCATCAAGAAAAATCATGACTTCGAGTTGAAGGAAAAAGATATGCGAAGGGTCAAGGAAGCGGTCCGACAAGCCTGCGCTCAGTTCCAGCCGGCCCGTTCGGTCGACCCGGCGCCGAAATGCTGTTGCGGTTGATAGGAGGAAAGGGAAAAAGAATGAGAATCAAGCATTGGACGTTCATGTGCGGAGCGGTGCTCCTGGGTGCCCTGGGGTTCTTTGAAGCGATCCCAGCGGCGCATGCTTCGAAAGGGATGACCCTAGAGCAAGCCTATCCCGGACTGGCCTCGGGAATCCTCAAGACGGCCAGGCTCGATACGCTGGATAAGGGCGTGGTCTTGAAGACGGATGAGCTTCAAATGGATGAAAACTCTCTGGGTGAACTCCTGAAGGAGGTCGATCCGGACATGCGGAAACAGTATGAGAAAAACCTGTTCTTTATCCTGGAGCAGCAAGCGGTGGAGAAAGTTTTGCTCCATGAGGCCCGCAAGTCCGGGGCGAAGACCGAAGGCTCTGAACGCGAGGTCATCCTGTCCTTCCTGAGCCACAAGGTCTCCGGGATCAAAATATCCGATGAGGAGGCCAGGTCTTTTTACGAGGAGAACAAAGCGAACCTGGGCGGAGCTTCTTTCGATCAGGTGAAGGACGGCATCAACCAGTATCTCCTGGAAAGGAAAAGGCACGAAGCCATCATCGCTTACGTTGAAAGCTTGGGGGAGCGGTTGAACATCCGCATGGATGCAGGATGGGTCGAAAAGCAGAGTGCCCTGGCCCGGGACAATCCCGTGGACAAAGCGAGATTCTCGGGCAAACCCACCATGGTCGAGTTCGGGGCAACGGGTTGCGCCCCATGCGACATGATGCAGCCCGTCCTGGAAAGTCTGAAGAAAAAATTCCAGGAAAGGCTCAACATCGTTTTTGTCCACGTTGGCGAAGAGCAGATCCTCGGGGCCCGCTACGGCATCAACTCCATTCCTGTCCAGGTCTTCTTCGATAAGAACGGCAAGGAATTCTTCAGGCACGTGGGATTCTTTCCCGAGGGAGAGGTCGAAAAAAAACTGGCCGCCATGGGGGTATCTTAAATGAAGGTGAAATTTCAGAGGAACCGGCTTTTTTCGTTACTGATTTTTTTTGTTCTTTCTGTTGCCGGCACGGCCTTTGCCGATCCCGGAAAAACGCCCGAAATCCCGGTCAAGGGCATGGTGACCATGGTGGATCTCGGCGCCAACTCCTGCATCCCCTGCAAGATGATGGCGCCCATCCTTGAGAAGCTCGAAAAACAGTATCAGGGAAAAGCGGCGATCGTTTTCCTCGATGTGTGGAAAGACAAAGAACCTGCCAAAAGGTTCGGAATCCGGGCCATCCCGACCCAGATCTTTTTTGACAAGGACGGAAACGAGGTCTACCGCCACGTGGGCTTCATGAGCGAAAAAGCCATCGTGACGCAGCTCAAGGACATGGGAGTCGACTGAATCTTTAAGAAAGGTGGATCGTGTCATGCTGGACAGTCTGTTTCTGACAGTCAACGAATGGATGGCCGGAGGAATCATTCTTGCTGCATTGGGGTGTTTCTTGTGGGGGATGATCAGCGTCGTCTTCAGCCCCTGCCATCTGGCTTCCATCCCCCTGATCGTGGCCTACGTGGGAGGCCAGCAACAGATCTTGAAGCCCAGAGAGGCGGCGCGCTACTCGGTGGCCTTCACCGTCGGTCTCTTCACCACGATTGCGGCGGTGGGGATCATCTGCGCAATCCTGGGCCGTATGCTGGGTGACGTGGGCAATTACTGGCAGGTCCTGGTCGGCCTCGTGCTCATCTGGGTCGCCCTGGGAATGTTCGGCGTCGAGAAGTGCTCCATGTCCGGTAGTTTTCTCTACCGCCTGAACCTGCGCGGCCTCATGGGCGCCCTCGGCCTGGGGCTGGCCTACGGCATTCTCTCCGGTTCCTGTACTTTTGGATTCATCGCGCCCATCCTTGCCATCATTACCGTGCAGCAGAAGATAGGGACCGGGATTCTCTACATCCTTCTTTTTGCCCTGGGCCACTGCATCCCCATCGTCATTGCCGGAAGCTCCACCGCGGCAGTGAAAAGGGTCATGGAAAGCAGCCGCTGGCAGGGCGCCGGAAACCTGTTCAGAAAAGGGGCGGGCGCGGTGATCGCCGGGCTCGCGATTTATTTCATCATCAATCCTTTTCTTGCAGCGTAAGAGGATGCATGTATCTTTTACCGCAGAGGGCGCGAAGAGCGCAGAGATTATTGCAGCGCCAAAAGCCCAAAGAACCTTTGCGGTCCCTGCGTGCTCTGCGGTGAGTGATTAAGCGTATTTCTTTGAGGAGTACGGGGCCATGCTGCTCAGAACCTACCGGAAAGAAATTTTCCGCCCTGAATGCAATCCCAGTTTCCAATCCCTTCATTGCATTGCCCACCTGGATCAGGATGTGGCGAAAGTGCTGCCCTTTCTCAACGCGGCCTTGGGAGGCTTCGAGTATCTGAAGGATCCACCCGCGGTCACTTTCAGGGTGCAGGGCAAGATCATCACGGTTCATCCCCGGAAGATTGCGGTCAATGCCCTGAAGGATGAAGAGGAAGCGGACAAGATCCTGGAATGGCTCAGGCGAGAGATCAACGAGACATGGGAAAAAAGGGAAGAGATCGAACCCAGGTACGAGGGTGCCCCAAAACCCAAGATCCTGGAAATTCTTAAGCTCCTGCCCAAGACCAATTGCCGGCAGTGCGGTCAACCCACGTGTATGGTCTTTGCCGCCAGGGTCGCCGAAGGCGCCAAGGGCCCGGAGGACTGCCCTCCCCTGGATGAAGAAAATAAGAGCAAGCTCAGGGAATATATGGGACATTTTCTACGGGATTTCTGATGGTTTCATGGGGAAGGGTCAAGCAGGCGCGTCACGGCAAATTATTCCAACAGGGCATGAAAGTCTGATCGAGAACCACGGACCGGGTTTCAACCCCTTGGCGGCAAGACATGTCAAACCTTTCATGGGGAAGTAAAATCAAAGGGTTCTTCGTCATTATCGCCTCCCTGACCATGGCGTTCCTGTGCTTTTTTCACGACCGGGCTTTCCTGGGAGAAGAAGGAAAGAGACCGCACATGGTGGCGAGTGAAAAGGAGTTCGATTTCGGCAATGTCTCGCAGTGGGATATCCTCGAACACACCTTTGTCCTTCGCAACCAGGGGCAGGGAGATCTGAAGATTGAAAACGTGAGCCCCGACTGAAGCTGCTCGACAGCCTCCTTTGACGGGCTCATTCCTCCGGGTGGGGAAGGCAAGATCAAGCTGATTGTGCGCACCATGAACTACGAGGGAAGGCTCGTCAAAAGCGCGCGGGTGTACAGCAATGATCCCGGAGGCATGACCGTTCTCAGCCTTCGGGCTTTCGTCGCCTCGCCCATCTTTGTCCGGCCCCGCTATGCGAGCTTCTACGGTTTCGAGAAAGCCGAACCAATCCTCCCGCTCACGATCGAGGCCGGGTTGGAAAAAGCCCTCAGCCTGGAGCCCGGTGACTTCAGCCTCGAAGGAAGAGTCGCGTATACGATCCAGGAGGTGAAAAAGGGCCGGTTGTTTCGAATTGTGTTCCGGGCTCTCCCCGGGGCTCCCGGGACCTTTCGAGGATATCTGAATCTCAAGACCAATTATCCGGAAAAACCCCTGTTGAACATCAAGATCATCGGCCGATTCATCCAGAAAGACGAAAGCGGAGGTGGGTGATTTCATGCCCCAACCCTTTGAGAAAAAAACCAGGCTTCACCTAAACCCCGGAAAGGTCCTTCCCATGCTGGGACAGTCTTTAGCCATCCTTTTGCTGGCAGGCGCGCTGGCCACGGCCGTGAATCTGTGGAGGCCTGCGGGCCTGTCCTTTCATTACCAGGGGGATCAGGAACCCCGGGCAAGCGAAGCTTCGGAAAAGAGCGTGTGGATAGAGGTCGAAGCGGCGGAGCCGCTCTTCGCCTTGAAAAAGGCTGTCTTCATTGATGCGCGGCCCCCGGGTCTTTATGAGCAGGAGCACATTTCAGGGGCGATCAACCTGCCCCTGGATTCGTTTGAGACTTCTTTGGAAAAGATGAACCACAAAATCCCCATGGAGACCATGATCATCGTCTACTGTGACGGAAAAGCCTCGGAGAGAAGCTCCGCCCTGGCAAAAGCGTTGCTGTTGCGTGGGCACAGGAATGTGAAGGTCCTTGAGAAAGGCTGGGACATGTGGGTGGCCCAGGAGCTTCCCATAGAGGCTGGCCATCATTCCTAGATCGCCCCGTTGCGGGCGGGTCATGCCGCCCTTTATTACCCACTCGGAAGCTGACTCAGGGAGAGACCCATGGAGAACATTCACGATTTTTCACAGCACGGAGCTTCAGGCGAAATCCAGGGCCGGACAAGATGGCGTCATCTTGGCGCCCGCTTTTTCCTGGGATTCATTTTCGTCTACGCAAGCATCGACAAGATCCTCCACCCTGCAGCCTTTGCCGAAACGATCCATAACTATCAAATTCTTCCCGACCTCCTGATTAACGTAGCAGCCGTCGTTCTTCCCTGGCTGGAGTTCCTGATAGGGTCTCTCATGATTCTCGGGCTCTGGATGTCGGGTGCGGTTTTCACCTGCAATGGGCTCCTCGTGGTCTTCTTTGCCACCCTGGTCTTTAACCTGGCCAGGGGCCTTGACATCGATTGCGGATGCTTCACAGCCTCAACCGACCCATCGTCAGGAGGACACATGCTCTGGTACCTCTTCCGAGACGGGTTTTTTCTGCTTGTCGGGTTTTATCTCTTTCACGCCACCTTGTTTCAAACAAGAGAGGGGCCTTCAAGGTGATCTTTCAGAACATCCCCGGCCAATCCGAAAAGTTCAAGGGGATTCTCAGGCTGAATACCAATTACCCTGAAAGGTTTTCCATCTTCATCTGGATATGGGGCGGGTCTATCACGACACCAAAGCCTTCTTAGGGAGCGACATGGAACAGGACAGGAGATTATTGAGTCGAGTCCTCGGCCGGTGGCCCTTGGCCCGAACAATGAGGCAAGCCGTCTTGATTGCCCTTCTCGCAACGGTTATAGGTTTCACTCTCAACCACTTCCGTTCCGAACCTTTGGCGCTCAAGGCCGATTGGTCGCCGGAGGCTCGCCTGACCTCGAAATTCGGGAAAAACATCCTCATCTCTTTGGATGAAGCCAAGGAGAAATTCTTTTCCGGATCGGCTCTTTTTATCGACGCCAGATCTCCGGAACTTTTCCGAGAAGGCCATATTCAGGGGGCCCGCAATCTCACCATCGCCGCGTTTGACCGGCAGGCTTACGAGATGCTATTGGACCTGCCCGAGGACACTCTGATTGTCACCTACTGCGACGGCGAGGAGTGTACCCTGAGTCAGGAGGTGGCTCTCAAGCTGAAGGAAATCGGCTTTGAAAACATCCGCGTCCTGCACAACGGCTGGACCGTCTGGAAAAGCCATCATCTTCCTTCCCAGGGTGGGGGAGAACATGGAAGTTGAAGTTTTTGGGGGAATCGGCAAAGAGTCTACTTGAACCGTAGTTCATCTGTCAGGTTCAGGCGCCTTCCTTTTGACACCGGAGCACAGCCTATGAAGTTGGTTCTTGAAGAATAGAAATAAAAGGAGGAGTAGTGTTATGAGCAAAAACCAGGAGTTCGCCAACGAACGAAAAATGACCAACGTATTCGAGCGCTACCTGACGGTGTGGGTTGCGCTGTGCATCATCGGAGGCATTGTACTCGGCAAGATTACGCCGGGAGTGGCCCACTACCTGGACGGCCTGGCCATTTATGTCGGGGAGGCGCCCGTCGTGTCCATCCCGATTGCCATATGCCTGTTCTTCATGATGTACCCGATCATGGTCAAGATCGACTTCGGAGAGGTCATCAAGGCCGGGAAGAGCGGCAAGCCGGTGTTTCTCACCCTTTTTGTCAACTGGGCCATCAAGCCTTTTACCATGTACGCCATCGCCATCTTCTTCCTCGGGACCCTGTTCTACGGCCTGATTGGACCTGACGCCGTGGACTACGTAAAGATGCCTTTCGGCCTGAATCTTCCCGTGGGGGCGACTCACGGCGCCGGCACGGTTGTCCTGCATGAGGGCGTCAAGATGATCGAGATCCCGCTCTGGCGAAGTTACCTGGCCGGCTGCATTTTGCTGGGCATCGCCCCTTGTACGGCCATGGTCCTTGTCTGGGGGTTCCTTGCCCGAGGCAACGATGGCCTGACCCTGGTTATGGTGGCCATCAATTCCCTTACCATGCTGTTGCTTTACGGGCTTCTGGGAGGCTTCCTGCTGGGGGTTGGCCGCCTCCCGGTTCCCTGGCAGGCCCTGGTCCTCTCCATCGGAATCTACGTGGCCCTTCCTCTGGTGGCGGGTTATGTTTCGAGAAGAGCGATCATCAATGCTAAAGGCGAAAAGTGGTTCAAGGAGAAATTCCTGCACGTCCTCACCCCTGTAACCATCATCGCCCTGCTCATCACGCTTGTTCTCCTTTTCAGTTTCAAGGGCGAGGTCATCGTCTCTAACCCCTTGACCATTCTGTGGATCGCCATCCCCCTCTTCATTCAGACCAACCTGATCTTCTGGCTGGCCTACGGCCTGGCCCGGTTGCTGCGCCTCTCCTATGAAGACGCGGCACCGGCGGCCATGATCGGTGCCTCCAACCACTTCGAGGTGGCGATCGCAACCTCGACCATGCTTTTCGGTCTTTCTTCGGGCGCTGCCTTGGCCACGGTCGTGGGCGTCCTCATCGAGGTGCCGGTCATGCTCATGTTGGTGAAGATCTGCCTTGGAACACAGCACTGGTTCAGGGCGCCGCGTGCAGCAAGGGCTGCGGCTCGCTCCTGAGGGGTCGACCGTGTTTAACTTTGGAGATCTACTCGATCTCAAGCTTATTTGTTTGGCGAAGGCTCCCAATGGCAAAAGCAGGAGCTTCGGACCAGAGAAACCATTGCATCGTAATTGAAAGGAGGATGATCATGGAAAAAATGGAAAAACTCGTTAATGATTTCAAGGCACTGAGCAACGAGGAAAAGCTCGCTTTCATGAAGGAGGCGATGCCCTCCATGGCTGAGATTTTCGCCAAGGACCCGCAGAAGATGATGTCCGATATGATGCCCTTCTGCATGAACATGATGAGATCCAGGGGCATGGACATGGACCGCATGCGATCCATGATGAAGAGCATGATGGGATATACGGGATAAGGCACACGGCATACGGCGCAGAGAAAATGGCTCTGTCTTAGTTCCTGCGTTCTCCTCGGACTTCTCGATTGGGTTTTCAGACCTTGTACCTTGCGCCTTGGACCCTGGATCGGCGCTGTGCATGCCAATTGCAAAACAACGGAAGTGAGTTCATAGAACAAATATGACAGAGAGAAAAGAGGAAATGGCGAAGGCCCCGCTGGAGGGGCCACAAGACGCTCACAGCATTTCGCAGCACCAAGACAAAGGATGAGTGGACGGGTGAGCCATCCCCTCGCCCCCAGTTGGCCGGCGCATGCTGAAATTTCCCGACGACACCCAGGTAGGCGTCCTCGGTCTGGACGATATCATGGCTGCGCTTTACTCTGAAGGCAAAAAAGCGACCGAGGAGACCGCCGAAGAGATCATCGACAGGCTGGAAGCAAGAAACAACTATATCCCCTCTTCTCATCGGGTCCGCAAAGAGTACGCCTATGTCGTGCTGAAGGAATACAGAAAATATCTTAACGAAAAAGGCCCTCTCCTATAAGTCAGGGGCCATGGATCCGGAGATCAAGGTCCTGGTCAACCAGGAAGATGTTGGTGCAATCGTCACGGACTGCCTGAGCTGCCGCTTGCAGTTCACCCAGCTTTTGCCGTATGATGTCATTCATCCCATCGAACTTCTCAGGGAATCTTGTGCCCTTTATGAAGATCATAAGAGCGCGGAGAATGCAGGCTCCTAGCCGGCGACACATGCGAATTTCATGAAAAGGCCGCGGCGGAAAAAAGCAGCGAAGACGGACCCCGAGGCGGAGAAACCCTCCGTCTTTTGCGGCATCACCTCGGCCCTCAAGGCACCCTGCTGCACCATCCTGGAGAGCATCAGCGACGGCGTTTTCACCATTGACCGCGACAAAAGGATCACCTCCTTCAATCGAGCAGCGGAAAGCATTACCGGATTCAAGACCGATGAAGCCATAGGGCAGTACTGTTTTGATGTTTTCCGCGCCAACATTTGCGAGAAACTATGCGCCCTCGATGAAACCCTCGCCACCGGCAACCCTCAGGTGAACGTTTCCGCACAGATTATCAGCAGGTCGGGCACCCAGAAAGCCATCAGCATCAGCACCGCCACCCTGAAAAACGAGAACAACGAAATCATCGGAGGCGTGGAGACCTTCCGTGATCTTTCGGAACTCGAACGATTGAAACGGCAACTGGCACGCAGTTACACCGATGAGGATATCGTGGGAAGACATCCCCGGATGAAGGAGATTCTCTCATTCCTCCCGGATATTGCGGAAAGCGAAAGCTCGGTGCTCATTGAAGGCCCGACCGGGTCGGGAAAGGAACTCATCGCACGGGCCATCCACCAGTTGAGCCCCCGCAAAACAGGCCCTTTTGTGGCGGTCAACTGCGCGGCCCTGCCCGAGACGCTCCTCGAGTCCGAACTCTTCGGATATGCCAAGGGCGCTTTTACCGGGGCAGTGAAGAACAAGGCGGGGCGCCTTTTTCTGGCGAACAAAGGGACCCTTTTCCTGGATGAAATCGCGAGCACCTTCCTCGCATTCCAGGCCGATCTCCTGCGGGTCCTGGAAGAAAGGGCATTCACGCCTCTCGGGGATACGAGGACGGTCAAGGCCGATTTCAGGCTGGTGACCGCCACGAACCTGGACTTGACCAGACTGGTGGAACAGGGAAGATTCCGGGAAGACCTATACTATCGACTCAATGTCGTTAAGATCACTCTGCCTCCATTGAAAGAGAGAAAAGAGGACATTCCTCTCCTGGTCGATCATTTCATTCAGAAATTCAACCTGATGAAGGGGAAAAACATCGAGGGAATCACGCCCGAGGCGCTCTCCTTCCTGATGGATTATGCTTTTCCCGGCAATATCCGGGAGCTGGAAAACATCATTGAATACAGTTTCATCGCCTGCAAAGGCCCCGCCATCGGCCTGGAACATCTCTCCAGGGACCTGATCGAGTCGCACAAGAAAAACATGCCTCCCCTGTCTACGGCGGAACACGAAGAGGCTGAAAAGATGCGGGCCGTCCTGGAGCGCCATTCCCACAACCGGATTGAAGCAGCCAGGGTGCTCGGAATGAGCAGGACCAGCCTCTGGCGAAAAATGAGAAAATACGGTTTGACCAATCCCCAAATTTAGGCTCATCTCATAAAGCGGCGAGGTACCCAGGCCACGGTCGAATGAAACATTTCATGAAACAGTTCCAGGTTCTGCAACACCCCCCTTCGTCCATCAAAGCCTGTATCGCTCTGGCATTCTCTTATCCTCCTGTAATCCTTGCATAACTTTTTCCGTCCCCGAAAACCGGTTCTGGCACCCTCTTTGCTCCTTCTATGGGCACATCCGGGTGGAATCCTTCTGGACGAGATCACGCCTCAAGGCTGCGCCCGATGGAGGTTGTTGCCGTGCAGGGAAAAGCTTCGATACATGAAGGCAGAATCAAAATTGCTGTTCCCTTGTTCAAAGAGAGGGTGGCGCCCTACTTCGGCGCCTCTTCCAAAATCTTGCTGGTTGAAATGCAGGGCGACGCGGTCGCCCACGAAGCCACATGGGATGTCGGGGGGGAAGGCGCCATGGAGATCGCCCGACGTCTCGTAGATCTCGGGGTGGAGAAACTCATCTGCGGCGGCATCCAGAACCGATACAAGAACTGGCTTGTCGGCCGGGGCGTGACCGTTGTGGAGAACCAACGGGGCCCGGCATGGGAACTTGTCCTCAACCTGACAAAATGCCGAAATGCAATCTCAAAGAAAACGAGATTGCCGCGCCCTTTGGGCTCGCAATGACATGCTCAGAAAATTGCTGCCTTATCTTAGGGCACGCGATCCTTCAAGAGGAAAACAGCAGTGAAGACTTCATTAAAGTCATGAGAGCGCTGAGGGACCCGAATCGGGTCAAGATCGTCAAAATGCTTCAGCACGGTGAACTCTGCGTCTGCGAAATTCAGGCGGCCTTGGGGGTTTCCCAGCCCACGGTTTCAAAGCACGTCAAGATTCTTGAGGCCGCGGGTTTGGTGAGCTCCCGCAAGGACGGGCTCTGGGTCCACTACAGCCTGCACGACGGCAGCGAAAGCCCTTATGCCGCCACCATGCTGGGCAACCTCAAACACTGGCTGGAAGGAACCCCCGAGATTTCGCAGTTGATGGAAAGGCTCCCAGAGATTCGTGGGCAGAACCTTTGCAGGCTGTCATGAGCAGCAGGCTTGATTGAAGAAAATAATTAATAGGAGGGATTAAACATGGAGATGCAAGCTGGACAGATTATTGCACTACTGATTACGGGTATGGGCGTTGGATTCGCCTCAGGCCTGCTCGGCGTGGGCGGATGTTTTATCATGGTCCCTGTACAGTTCTGGGCGCTGAAATCCATCGGCGTGGACCCCACCATTGCCATTCGCATCGCCTTCGGGACCAACCTTCTGGTGGTTCTTCCCACGGCCTTCAGCGGCGCGATGACGCATCACAGAAAAGGGGCGGTCCTGTGGAAGGCAGGGGTGTCCTTCGGCATCGCAGGGGCCGTCGGTGCCTTTTTCGGTGCCTACATTGCATCGCACCTTCCCGGCAAGGTTTTGACGGTCGCATTCGGAATCGCCGTCATCCTGGGCGCCCTCCGGATGCTGACGGCCAAGCCGCCTAAAATCATGGAAGAGCCATCAGATAGTTTGACGGCCTTCATTCTATGGGGGATTCCGCTGGGCATTGTCTCGGGCATTATCGGCATCGGCGGCGGCGTGCTCATGATCCCTATCATGGTCTTTTTTTTGAAATTCAAGATGCACCAGGCCGTCGGAACTTCTACAGCCCTGATGATTTTCACAGCCGTCGGAGGATCCCTCTCCTTTCTCCTTAACGGGTTAGGGGTTCAGGGCTTGCCGCCTTATTCAACAGGCTACCTGAACTGGCTTCAATGGATTCTGCTCGCCGGGTGCAGCGTCCCCTTGGCCATTGTGGGGGCAAAAACGGCCCATTTGCTGCCGGCCAAGCAGCTCAAATACATATTTATTGTTGTGATGATCTACATGGGGCCCAAGATGATCGGCGTGTTTGCGTGGCTCCATTTGCCGATTTAGAGGAATTAGGAGAAGAAAGTAAATCTTAGCCAAACATATTTGAAATTTGTGATTCAACTGAAAAGTGTCCTATTATAGGACACATCCTAACTTTCTGAGAGATAATCTCTCAGATTTTAGGGGTAAGAATCTAACCAAGAAATAATATGCTCCCAAGCGATGATCGCCTATAATGCGTCGCAATAATTCAAAGGAGCGAACACCTTATGCCTCAGAAAAAAAAGCTTCTTTTTCTTTGCACCGGCAACTCCTGCAGGAGCCAGATGGCGGAAGCCTGGACCAAACACCTGAAAGGCGACCTATTTGAGGCCTATTCCGCAGGAGTGAAACCTAAAGGGCTGGACCCCAGGGCCGTCAAGGCCATGGCCGAGGCGGGGCTTGATATCTCGGGCTGGAAATCAAAAGATGTGGACGCCTTCGGCAACATGGAGTTCGACTACGTTGTCACGCTCTGCGACAACGCCAGGGAGTCGTGCCCTTACTTCCCCGCCAAAACAAGGCTGATCCACCGCGGGTTTGACGATCCTCCGGGGCTGGCGGAAAACGCCAAGAGCGAAGAAGAGGCCATGGCCCATTACCGCCGGGTCAGAGACGAAATCAAGGCCTTCGTGGAGAGCTTTCCCTCCGCCTTATCCGAATCATGAGAAAGTTCTGCTATTTCAACAAGGCCTCCTTCATTGACTCTGAATGGGGTTGAATTTGATGCTTGACAGGCCATGGCGGAATCCGCTATGCTCCGGCTCATCAAAGCGATTTCCAGTACCATTGAGGACAAATAAAAAAGTGATCTTCTCACACCACAGAAAACACGGTCTCCACCCATTTTTCGTGCCCACGATCCATCTGCTGCACACGACTCCGCCCTGATCTAAGAGATCATCCAACCCGCTTCACCGCCAAACAAAAGAGCCGGATTGCGGACCCCGCTCCAATGGGTAACCCTTTCCGGATAAACATTTTATGCTCATTCTCCAAGGCGCCCGATGCGCAAAGGGCTCCGATGGGAAGTCGTTACGATAGGTTTTAAAATGAATGAACTGCATCAGAAAGAAATCAAACGGCGCCGAACCTTCGCGATTATCAGTCATCCCGATGCCGGCAAGACGACGTTGACCGAAAAATTGCTTCTTTTTGGCGGCGCCATTCAAATAGCCGGCGCGGTCAAGGCACGCAGGACCTCCCGGCATGCCACCAGTGACTGGATGGCCATCGAGAGGGAGCGGGGTATCTCCGTCACCACATCGGTGATGAAGTTCAACTACAAGGATTTCGAAATGAATCTCCTTGACACCCCGGGGCATCAGGACTTCTCTGAAGACACCTACAGGGTCCTCACTGCAGTGGATAGCGCGCTCATGGTCATCGACAGCATGAAGGGGGTTGAGTCCCAGACAGCGAAGTTGATGGAGGTGTGCCGGATGCGCAATACTCCCATCATTACCTTCATCAACAAACTCGATCGCGAAGGGTTGGATCCACTGGACATCTTAAGCGAAATCGAAGACAAACTTCAAATCGAGTGCACGCCTCTTTCGTGGCCGATCGGCATGGGCAAAAGGTTCAAAGGGGTTTACAATCTTTACCGCAGGGAACTCCATCTTTTCACTCCCGGGCAGGAAACACGAAATCACGACGGAGTCATGATCACGGACCTCACGGACTCCAGGCTGGAAAGCCTGCTGGGAAGCGCTGCCCATGAACTGCGCGAGGATGTGGCGTTGCTGGAAGGGGCAACCAGCCCTTTGGAAATGGGCCACTTTGTGACCGGAACCCAGACCCCTGTTTTTTTCGGTAGCGCTCTCAATAACTTCGGGGTCAGGGAACTGCTCGATGCCTTTGTTGAAATGGCGCCGGCGCCAAGTCCGAGGCCTGCCGCTACCAGGGAGGTCTCTCCTTACGAGGATTCTTTTTCCGGGTTCGTTTTCAAGATCCAGGCAAACATGGATCCGGCTCACAGGGACAGAATGGCCTTCCTAAGGATTTGCTCCGGGAAATTCACCCGGGGGATGAAGGTCATTCACCACCGCCTTGGAAGGGAAATAACCCTTGCCAATGCCACCATTTTTATGGCCCAGGACAGGACCAACATCGACGAGGCCTATCCGGGCGATATTATCGGTATTCACAACCACGGCACGATCAAGATCGGAGACACTTTCACGGAAAAGGAGAATCTCCGGTTCACGGGGATCCCCAACTTCGCCCCCGAGCATTTCCGGCGCGTGATCCTCAAGAACCCGCTTAGGCAAAAACAGCTTCAAAAGGGGCTGCTCCAGTTGGCGGAGGAGGGGGCCATGCAGTTCTTTCGGCCCCTGTCCGGTTCGGACTACTTCCTCGGAGCGGTTGGAGCCTTGCAGTTCGATGTGACCGTGGCACGACTGAAAGCCGAATACGGTGTGGATGCGGTTTATGAACCCGTGGGTTTTTCTGCGGCACGCTGGATTGATTCCGAGGACAAGAAAACCCTGAAAGACTTTGCAAAGAAACACATCGACAGCGTGGTCTGTGATTCAAGGGGGCGGCTGGCCTTTCTTGCCCCCAGCTCGTGGCGCCTCGATTTCGTCATGAAAGACTGGCCCCATATCTCGTTCCATAAGACCTGCGAGCAAATTTGAATACCCTTAGGTCCTCAGGGGTAACCCTCCTCATTCACCAACCGGTGAATATCAGGCAGGCATCATCGGCCCTTGGGATTCTTCTTGGCGCAGTCGCACCCTCCGAGCCTCTTCTCCTCCAGGATCTTTTCCATGATCAGGGATCGCCCATTTTGCTCCAGGTCTTTCAGGATTTCTTGTGCCGTGTAACCAAAGCAGTAACAAACCAGGTCGGACATATGCCGCCTCCTAAATCTTCTGCGCCCCTGCCCCCAGGACCATTGAGAGCGCGGCGGCCCTTGGGCGCCAGGGGAAATTCACAATTGATATTTCCCCTGGAAATTCTTATACAAAGTCATAGGAGAATATCATAGCGTTTAATTTTCCTTTGGGTGTGATAAATTGCGCCCCGATGCCTGAAAAGAGAGATCGGGGCATGGATCCAGAAAGGAACGGACAGGAAAAACAGGGAAATGGAGCAAATCCAAGAACGCGCTGAGTACCCGGAGTGCGTCGGGGATGAAATCCCAACCGCTCACAGGCACGACCACCCTGGGGAACCTCATGGTGGGCACCTGGCAGACACGACCGGAGTTCGACTCCTGATCACCCTTGCCATCAACCTCCTGATTCCTGCAGCCCAGATCGTAGGCGGGATCTATGCCAACAGTATCGCCTTGATCTCGGACGCCGTCCATAATTTCAGCGACTCCACCGCCATACTGATCGCATACTTCGCCTATCTGATCGGCAGGAAAGGAGCTTCCCCGACCCATAGCTTCGGCTATAAGCGGGCCGAGATCCTCGGGGCGGCCGTCAACGTCGCCCTTCTTACGGCCGCTTCGGTCTTCATCCTCTATCAGGCATTCGAGCGGTTCAGACACCCGAACCCTGTTGTCGGTCAAATCGTGATCTACCTGGCGGCCGTGGGCATCCTGGGCAACGGGCTTTCGGCCTGGCTGCTCCACAGGGATTCGAAACACAGCCTCAACGTGCGGGGTGCTTTTCTTCACATGGTGGGTGACATGCTCACATCGGTCCTCGTCCTGCTCAACGGCATTATCCTGGCATTCAGACCCTGGTATTGGTTGGACCCCCTGCTCTCTTTTCTCATCGTCCTCTTCATCCTGAGAAATTGCTGGACCATCCTGAGGGATGCGACCGGAATCCTGATGAATGCCACCCCCAAGGACTTGAATCTGGAGGAGGTAAAAGATGTGTTGCAGGCTATTCCGGGCGTCTGCGGGGTCCATTACCTGCATGCCTGGAATGTGAGCTCTTCCAGCATCGCCTTTTCCTGCCATGTTGAGGTGGCCGACCAGCTCCTGAGCAAGACCGAAAACCTTTCAGAAAAGATCCGCCATGAACTCTTCCATCATTTCGGGATCGATCATCCCATCCTGCAATTCGAGACCGCCCGGTGCGGGAACGGCAGCCTGCTTTGTGAGCTCTCCTGCGGGAAACAAGATGGGCCGGCTTGATGATTCCTTACCCGGATATCAACCCGGACCTTTACAGAACCGGTCCGCCCCATGTTCATCCGACTCGGCACAACCGTTGCATTCGATGTGGATGATTTTTGGGGTTAACTGGAATTCCCAAAAGGCCTTGGAACGAAGCGTGAAACGCCGAATACGTGCAGTAGCCGCAAGTGGCACCATGAGTTGTAAAACAGAAGGAAGCTACCGCGAGCAATCCGCTTGGATACTTTTTATCCAACTGGATACCCAACCTGGATACTTCTTACCCACACCCGGAATGACCCTGGAGTGGAGCTGAAGCGTTTCGAACGCGCTTGGAAATATGAGGATAAGTCATGGAGGTGTCATGGAACTGGTGATTGCGCGGGATTTGAAAAAGACCTACGGTACCGGAGACGCGGCTGTCCCTGCTTTGAAAGGGATCAGCTTCTCCATTGCAAAAGGAGCCTTTGTGTCTTTCATAGGCCCGTCGGGAAGCGGCAAGACAACCCTTCTCAATCTCATCGGTTGTCTCGATAGACCCACAGAAGGCCGGCTTGCTGTCGCAGGCATTGAGATCGGCCAATTCGGCTCAAGGGACGGGGCCAGGTTCAGGGGAAAACACATCGGCTTCATATTCCAGAGTTTCAATTTAATTCCCGTACTCACGGTTTATGAAAATGTCGAATATCCTCTGGTCATGGTGCAGGATGTGCCTGATTCAACCAGGAAAGAACGCATCCTTGGCCTTCTTGATGCCGTCGGCATGCTGGACCAGCAGAAGAAGTTGCCTGACCAGCTTTCAGGGGGCCAAAAACAGAGGGTCGCCATTGCAAGGGCTCTCGTAACGCATCCGGAGTTAGTGCTGGCCGACGAACCCACCGCCAACCTGGATCGAGATACGGCCCAGACCATCATCCGACTCATGAAGAAGATGCGCGAAAATCTTCAGACGACCTTCATCTTCTCAACCCACGACGCCAGGATCATTGACCAGGCCGAGCGGACCTTTCGCATCGAGGACGGCAGGTTGAAGTCAAACGGCAACCAGGGAGGGAGCAACCATGGCTAATATTTGGAGGATTGCCGGCAGAAACCTTTCCCGGTACAAGAGGAGAACCCTTCTTACCCTGAGTCTCATCGTAATCGGAGTCCTGTTTGTTTCGGGCTTCACGGCAGTCACCGGCTCTTTCAAATCGCTTATGATAGGCCAGATCACGGATTCCTTTGTTGGGCACATGCAGATCCACCGCAAAGGGTACCTTGCCGCCATAGACAACCTGCCCCTGACCATGAACCTGAAACCCCAGGCCGTCAAAAAGGTTGAGATGCTCTTGAAAGAAACACCGGAGATCGAAGCCTACTCCCCGAGGGTCAAGTTCGGCGGCATGTTCAGCAATTTCGTCGAAACCACGAATATCCGCCTGAACGGCGTTGACCCCGAAAAGGAGGCCCGCACAGTCCCCTTGCTCCTGCCGAGAATCAGGGAAGGGGAGCAGGCGATCAAAAAAGGAGAAATCCTCGTTCCTGAGCTTCTCGCAAGAGGCATGAAAGTCAAGGTCGGAGACATGGTGGTGGTCATCGCCACCAACAAGGACGGCTCTGTCAACGGCAAGCAGCTCAAGGTCGGAGGCATCCTGGAGAGCGCGACCGGACCCGGCGGCAGGGACGGTTATGTTCATATGGAGGATGCCGTGGAAATCCTCAGGATGGACGAAATGGAAATCAGCGAGATCGCCCTGAGGCTCAAGAACTTCGGCAAGCTTCAACAGGTCTACCAGGATCTGGAAGCCAGGCTTTGCGGCGAAAAAAACAAAGAAGGAAAGCCCATCTTTGAGGTGCACACGTGGGAAAACCTCTCTCCCTTTTACAATATCGCCCGCATGATCGACATGATGACCCTGTTCATCAAGCTCATGCTCATTGCGGTCGTGCTCATCAGCATTATGAACGTGATGATTATGGCGGTCTACGAGCGTGTCAGGGAGATCGGGACCATGGCCGCCATCGGCACGCTGCCCGGGAAGATTCTTTACCTGTTCCTGTTCGAAGGCTTCCTTCTTGGGGCCATCGGTGCATTGATCGGGAGCATCTTGAGCATTGCCATGATTTACGGCATCAACCTGGCGAAATTCACCTATGACTTTGGCAGGCAAACGGGCATTGTCCTGTCCGCCACCGTCAACCTCCAGGACCTTCTCGTGATCTCGGGCATTGTCATTGCCGTGGCGGTTGTGGCCAGCCTTCAACCGGCCTTCAAAGCCTCGCGCATGGACCCGATCCAGGCCCTGGGATACGTCTAATAGAGAGAGGAGATATCCACATGTTCAAGATCATTGCGATCATCGCATCCGCCCTCCTGTCTGCAACCGCATACGCCGTTGACGGGAAGCAACTTCTGGAGCAGGTAGACAGAAACCTCGCCCCCGAGTCCTACGAACTGTACCGCAAGCTCATCAACATCGAGCCTGACGGAAGGAAAAAGGAGTTTGTCCTTTTCACCGTGAAGAAAGGACGGGACAAAATCGCGGGCCTCTTCATCGCTCCTGCCAGTGAAAAAGGGCGGAGCACGCTGCGGGTGGGTGATAACATGTGGCTTTATATTCCCAACGTGGGGAAGCCCGTGCGCATCACGAGCCTTCAATCGGTCATCGGAGGCGTTTTCAATAATTCCGACATCATGCAACTCGATTACTCGGAGGAGTATAACGTCACCCAGGTCGAGGATCAGGCGAAGGAATACCTTCTCCACCTCAAGGCAAAAACAAAGACGGTGGCCTATGACCAGTTGAAAATGTGGGTGGACAAGGACAAGGTGTCGCCTACCAAGATCGAGTGTCTCACCGAAGCGTCCATGCTGATCAAGACCCTCTATTTTTCGGACATCAAGGACTTTGGCGGAGGCCTTGTCAGGCCGGCCACCGTGGAAACGGACAGCCCTCTGTACAAAGGCTACAAGTCCGTCATGCTCTTTGCAAATTACAAGAAAAGAGAACTGGCCGACGAAGTCTTTACCCTGACTTTCATGCCCAACCTGGAGTCTTTGCGGTAAGAAGTGTTCCTTAATGACCCAATGAGAATGCCGTGGACTTTGCTCCTGCTGCTCGCCGCAGCAGTCCCTCTACTGATTCCTCTCTCCTGCGGGGGCGAGGAGTTCAAGTTCGAAATGGAGGAGATAGAGAAGAAGCCCTACCACGTGGGCGGCTATCTGGAACTACGGCCCACCCTTTTCGGGTTGAACAGGGACGCTACTCTGTACAAGCTCAGATTCTACAACCAGGATGAAGGCAAAACGACGGAGCAGATCACGTCTATCGCGCAACTCGATGGAAGCCTGGAAAAGGGCATTGCGAGACTCTTTGCCAGGGTCAATCTCGAACTGGACTACACCTATCAGGGCTGGAGCAGCCAGGGGAGCCTCTTTGAAGGCTATGTCTCGCTCAAGCCCAACCGGTCATCGGACTTCCGCCTGGGCAAGCAGACCATGAAATGGGGCAAGGGCTATGCCTGGAACCCGGTAGCCTTTGTGGACCGGCTCAAAAACCCCGATGAGCCGGACCTCAACCTGGAAGGCTTCTTCATGGCATCCGCCGATTTTGTCAAGAGTTTTGACGGGCCTCTCAAGACTCTCTCATTCACGCCGGTCCTTCTCCCTGCTTACGGAGACATGAATGACGACTTTGGGGAAACCGGGAAACTCAACGTGGCTGCAAAGCTTTACCTGCTATACTACGACACGGACATCGATTTCATGTTTTTGAGCGAGGGAAGCAGGAGCGCGCGGTACGGTTTCGACTTCTCCAGGAACCTGCTCACCAATTTCGAAATCCACGGGGAGTTCGCGTGGATCACGGATTCCAGGCGCAATGTCATCGACCAAACAGGGAGCACCTCACAAACTGAATCTGATGTGGCGAGCTTCCTCATAGGCCTCAGATACCTGAGTACCCAGGAAACTACGTACATCCTGGAGTATTACCATAACGGTCAAGGCTTCACGCAGAACGAAGTGGAGAATTTCTTTTCATTCATCGACCGAGGCTATGACGCCTACCTTTCCACTCGCAGCGACGCAATCCTGAAAAGGGCCCAGAACCTGAGCGAGAGCGGCTATGGCCGGCCCAATGTCATGAAAGACTACCTTTATCTTCGCATCAGCCAGAAAGAGCCCTTCGACATTCTCTACTTCACCCCTGCCGTCACCTGCATCTTCAACATCGATGACCAAAGCTTTTCTCTTGCTCCCGAACTCGTGTACACGGGCATCACCAATCTCGAACTGAGACTCAAGGCCGTGGTGCTCGCCGGGGAGACCTTCACCGAATACGGAGAAAAGGCGAACGATTACCGCATAGAGCTCCGGCTGAGATATTATTTTTGAAGATAACAATGACGGTTTCGTAAAAAGTCCAACACCGTCATTGCGAGGCGCGAAGCGCCGTGGCAATCCAGTGCAACGCACTGTCCCGAGCAAAGCGAGGGATCTCCTGGTGGCGCGAAAAGATTTTTCGGGGTCAGAACCCGGTTATCGGCATCCCCATGTGGTGATTCAAAACAACCTCTTCAATCGAAGCCGAATCAATACGGTGGTCGTTTGCGCTTTAAACTCGAATCTCAAGCGAGCCCAGGTATTTCCGGTGGGCCTGGACCAGCTTGATTTCGCCGTATGAATAGCTCTCGCCCAGGGCTTTCCTGATCTCCCCCAGCGGCTTGTCCTTCATCGCCATCAGTTGCCGGTCGATGGTCTTGAGCTTTTCCTCGTCAACCAGCCTTCCGATATCGATCCGGCCGGTTTCCACAAAACCGGCCAGATGGCTTTCGATGGTCGATTGGGCCAGGCCTCGCTCCCGAGCCACCTGAGCAACGGTCAATCCCTTGTTGAACAGCTCATAGGTGGCTTGCCTCGTATCGATTGCTGCGGGCTTCCCAGTCTTGTCGCGAGGTTCGGGAGAGGCCTCACCGATCCGGTGCTCTTGCCGATAGGAAGAAACCAGGCCCAGCAGCTCTTTGCCGTATTTTTCGAAAAGGCGTTTGCCGAGCCCCTTGATGCTCATCAGGGCCGACGGACTATCGGGCAGGGTGGCTGCGATCTGGATCAACACGCGCTGGTGCAAAATCTGGTAGTGGGGGACGCCTGCTTCCCCGGCCTTGCCGGCGCGCCAATCCTTGAGTGCCTGGAAGAGCTCCGGGTGGCCGACTTCGGAGACGCTATGCTCCGCGGTCCTGCTCTTTCTTTCCTTGTGAGGCTTCGAGTCGATTTCGGCGGATGACAGGACGCGCAGGTATCGGGCAGGAGAAAAGCCGGGCTTGCAGCTCCGCACCGCCGCAAGCTTCACCGCCGTCTCTTTCTTGAGATCGTCAAGGGCGCCCTTGGCGATCTTTGCGATTTCCTTGTTGTCCGTATCGATCTGCAGGGTAGTGAAACAGTCGCCCAGAGTCGAGGCCAGCTTTTCTTCGAAGTAGACCCCAGCCTTGGTTACGCGCTCGAAGACGGCTGGATCGGCTTCCGGCGGCTTGTCGCCCGCGAACAGCCCACTCAGTTGGCCGAGGAACTTTTCGCCGACCAAGAATATCTCGGCCCCCGCCTTGTCCTCCAGCTCGTGTAGGTCGCCTGCGCCCGACACCCTGACTGTCCTGGCATTGGCGCGAAGCACTCGAATAAGTCGGCCGAGCAACGAGCGCAACTTCGCAAAGTCGAAGCATTCGGTGAGCAGCCGTTGCTGATAGATGATCTTGGCGGTTTCGAGCTTCTCCACAGAAGATGGGGTCCGGGATGTCTGGATGATAAACTCGGATACGGCCCCATCGGTCTTTATTGCGTGGCCCGGAATGAGCGAGCTCAATACCAGGCCTTCGAAGGTTTTGCAGCGACTCAGGGCAACGTAGACCTGGCCGTGGACAAAGGCGGCCCTGGCGTCGATGACGGCCCGGTCAAATGTCAGCCCTTGGCTTTTATGAATGGTGATGGCCCAGGCCAGCTTGAGGGGGAGCTGTACGAATCTGCCGACCTTGTCCTCGGTGATTTCTCTGGTCGTAGGGTCGACCCGGTACTTGATGTTTTCCCAAATTGCCGGCTCCACAGTGATCTCCCCGTGATAGCCGGGGCATTTCACGAAAACCGACCGGTCGCCGATCCGGGTGATTCTGCCGATCTTGCCGTTGAAATAGAGCTTTTCGGGCGACGGATCGTTTTTGACGAACATCACCTGGGCGCCCATTTTGAGGGTGAGCGAAGGCGAGGTCGGATACGAATACTCCGGAAAATCCCCCTCGACTTCAGCATAAAAGGAATGGGCTTTGTCCGGCAAACCATTGAGCCTGGATTCGTTAATGGCGTCGGCGCTCCTGTTGTGAGTGCTTAAGGTGATATATCCTTCGTTGTCGCCGGGTCTGAAATCCTGGCGATAACGGCTGTTGAGCTCTTGCAGGGAAGCCTGGTCGAGCCGGTTGTCGCGGACCCGGTTAAGGAGATCTATGAAGCGGGTGTCGGACTGGCGGTAGATGTGTTTCAGTTCGATTACCACCAGATCGGAAAGGCTAAGGGCGCGGCAGGCGAAAAAGTACGACGAATCATAAAATTCCCGCAGGATAGCCCAGTCATCTTCTTTGACGACCGGGGAGAGCTGCTGCAGGTCGCCGATCATGAGAAGCTGGACCCCGCCGAACGGCAGGTCGTTGCGCCTGTAGCGTCTTAGGACCCCATCGACCCCGTCGAGGAGATCCGCCCGCACCATGCTGATCTCATCGATGACCAGCAGGTCCAGGCTTTTAACGATGTTTATCTTCTCCCTGCTGAACCTGTGTTGCTTGTGGCGGCCGGAAGCCTCGCTGCCCGGCACGAACGGACCGAAGGGCAACTGGAAAAACGAATGGAGGGTGACCCCGCCGGCGTTGATGGCCGCCACACCGGTCGGGGCCGTGACGATCATCCGTTTGTGGGTACTCTTTTTCAGGTTGTGCAGAAAGGTGGTCTTGCCGGTGCCTGCCTTGCCGGTCAGGAAAATATTCCGGTCGGTGTGTTCCACAAAATCGTAGGCCAGTTGAAGCTCCGGGTCGGAAGGGATGCTCATGGTCCTGACTCGTCCAAGTCTAAGGTATCATGCACGCTACTGATAAAGATGGCTCTCTGGGGGGTGGGCCACAGCATGTTTATAGCATTGCCTTGCTTCACGTCATAAAAGATTGTCTCTCCAATAAGCGGAGCTTTAGATTTGCATCGAAGGTCTCGTGAACGAAGATGTCTTTGCCACCGAATGTCGGTTTAATAAAACCAAAACCTTTTTCTGAATTCCAAGATGCCAATTTGCCTTCGAATTGAGCCATATCACACTGTCCTCTTTGTCTCTCTGGACGGCCTAAAAAAGTGATTCTATAGATCCGTATATTCCCACATTTTGAATGATATACAGAAAGCCATTAAATTTGCCTCCTGACATCGTCCATTCATCCAAGTCCACCGCGTTCCTGCTGCTCTGAATAACGAAGATAACGGGACGCTGGTAAGAAAGTAAGAAAGCTATTTCATCAATGGGTAATTATTCTCACGAACAAGGGCCGCTCCTCTTTCTACCGCATAACCGACCCCGGGGCCGCTGATCCCCAAGCGTCCGGCCAGTGTCCTAAGCGATATTCCCGCCTCCCTTACGGC
>Ga0209163_1000105_pt1 | contig 198883 bp, 154 predicted proteins | sample MTBAKSrepl2MetaG_FD_187457 | JGI IMG/M metagenome (GOLD analysis project Ga0209163, IMG submission 187457) | Enrichment culture microbial communities om Arthur Kill intertidal strait, New Jersey, USA, that are MTBE-degrading - MTBE-AKS2 (Arthur... | ecosystem: Environmental > Aquatic > Marine...
GGGCGGGGGTGGATTCGGCGGCTTTGGGGGCGGCGGTGGCGGCGGTTTCGGCGGCGGCGGGGCATCGGGGGGCTGGTGAGCACGGTCACAAACCCGGTCGGTCCGCGTCACGTATAGGTGGGCAAGCCGACCCGATAGGAGCCGGATCTGTGCGGGGATGAGGCGAACAGAATTGGGAGCGGACTTCTGACAGAGGAGCTAAGCATGTTTCGATCGGGTAAAGGAGTATTGACGGTTGTGCTGGTGCTTGTCGCCATTGTAGTGGTGGTGGTCCTGGTGGGGCTTCTGGGGTTGGGATGGTACATCCGCGGCTACAACAAGGCCGTTCGCCTGGATGAGGCGGTGACGGCGGCGTGGGCGAACGTGGATTCGGCCCTGCAGCGCCGGATGGACCTGATTCCGAATCTGGTGGAGACGGTCAAGGGCTACGCCGAGCATGAGCGGGAATTGTTCGAGAACATCGCTGAGGCGCGAACGAAGTACTTCCAGGCCGACCGGCCCGAGGGCAAAATCGAGGCGTATAACAATATGTCCGGCCTGCTGTCGCGGCTGCTGTTGTTGCAGGAGCGGTATCCGGAGCTGAAGGCCAACCAGAACTTTCTGGCCTTGCAGGACAGCCTCGAGGGCACGGAGAATCGGATCAACGTCGAGCGCATCCGATACAACGAAGCGGTCAAGACGCTGAATACCTACAGCCGCGAGGTGCTCGGCTCGTTTTTCTGTCGGATGGCGGGTGTTGAGCGGCGCGAGCCCTTTGAGGCGGCCCCCGAGGCCCGTGAGGTGCCGCGTGTGGACTTCGGTACCACGCCCGATGCTCCGCCTGCGGGATCCCAGGACACATCGGAGGATGCCGCTCCTGCTACGGCGCCATGACGGGCGAGAGGGGTAGTGAAGGTTAGGCGAACAGGTGGAATGATGGCCAGGCAGAAGCGAACACCGCGTGCGGATAGACATCAGCCAGTGCACAAGACGGCGAAGCGTCCAATGCGAGCCAGGCGGTCGGAACAGGGGTCTCGGTCGGGCCCTCGCAAACGCCCCATTCACGCCGATGGGCCGCAGGCGGGGCGGCAGCGGCTTCAGAAGGTCCTGGCTGCGGCGGGGGTGGACTCACGGCGGCATTGCGAGGATCTGATCATCTCGGGCCAAGTCGCGGTCAACGGGCAGGTCGTGGATACGCTCCCGGCGTTCGTGGACCCGGAGAAGGATCGGATCACCGTCGCCGGCCGGCCCATCCGCCGACCGCAGAAGGTGTACTTTTTATTGAACAAACCCAAGAACGTGATCTGCACCAGTGCCGATCCTCGGGGCCGCCGGACAGCCGTGGACCTGGTGGATTGCCCGGAACGGGTTTTCTGTGTGGGGCGGCTGGATGCGGACAGCACGGGAGCGCTGCTATTGACCAACGACAGCGAGCTGGCCAACCGACTGACCCACCCGCGCTACGAAATCGCCAAGACCTACGAGGTCACCCTGCGGGGGCGGGTGGCCGGCGAGGAGATCGAAAGGCTCAAGAAGGGCGTCTGGCTTTCCGAGGGCAAGACGGCGCGTGCGGCGGTCAAGGTGCTTCATCGGACCGACCGACTGACGACGCTGCAGGTGGTGATCCGCCAGGGCATGAACCGGCAGATCCGCCGGACGCTGGCCCGGTTGGGCCACAAGGTCAAGGCCCTGAAACGCACACAGATCGGCTCGATCACCGTCAAGGGCTTGCCGCTCGGGGCCTACAAGCCGCTTTCCCGGCGACAGATTGAATACCTCCGTCGCGAAGCCGGCCTGGCGTAAGTCAATCCGGCCAGGGGCACGACCTGGCCTGGGCTGCTTTGCCCGAGCCGATCGCGGTTCCGCGGTGCGACCCGGCCTGGTCGCCGACCTTCAGCACCACCGTTGCCGTGACGGGAAAGTGGTCCGAGGGGTAACGACCGTCCTCATTCGTACGGTCGATCTCGGCGTCGATCACCTGAGTCTCGGGCTGGACGAAGACGTAGTCGATTTTGTCGCCGTCTGTCCGGCCCTTGAACCCGTTGAAGGTGCCCACGCTCTCCGCCTCGGGGTGGAGCACACGATAACTATCCACCAGGATCATCGGGGTCTTCCCCCCGTCCGGTGCGGACCCCTTGCCCTTGAGGTACAGGATGGCCGGGTTCTGCTCCCCGGCGTTGAAGTCGCCGGTCAGGATAATGGGTTCGTTCGGATGGGCGCGGTCGGCGATCCGTCGGGCGATCAGGGCCGCGCTCTTCTCGCGGGAGGGCTGCGACTGATGATCCAGGTGGACATTGAACATGTAAAACGCCCGGCCGCTGTCCTTTTCCACCAGTCGGGCCCACGTGCAGATCCGCGTAATCGTGTTACCCCAGGATTTGGAGCCGGGCACGGTGGGCGTATCCGACAGCCAGAACGTCCCGCAGGCGTCGGGGCGGAACCGATCGGTACGGTACAGGATGTTGCTGAACTCGCCGCGGTAGGCGCCGTCGTCCCGCCCGACGCCGATGGAGGCGTACCCCTCGACAGCGTCCAGAATCTGGCGGATCTGGAAGTGCAGGGCCTCCTGGAGCCCGATGACATCGGCGCGGCTTTGGCGGATGCGGTCGAACACGAGGTGCCGCCGATGCTCCCAATGGTCGGGGCCGTCATTCGCGGTTCCATATCGGATGTTGAAGGTCATGGCCTGAATGCGAAGGCCGGGCCCCCCATCGGCGACGGCAATGCCAGGGGGGGATGAAAGGACGGTCCACAGGACGAGCCCCCAAGCGGCCTGGCGGAGCGATCCGGACACCGCATGTCTCAATGACTTCATTGTATCTCCTTTCAGTTGCGTGTGACGGAACGGGCACAGGGCTCGTATAAGACTGTACCCCATTTTCTGGGCCGGATCAACAGGCGAGCCCAGCGAGATCGGCAGGCGTCTATGGCGCGTGCCACGGATGAACGGTTGCCGCTTGCACGACGCCCTGGAGTGTGGTATAAAGAGATAGGGCAAGGCCGCAGTGCGGCGGTCTTGTCCTGGAGGCTGTATGATTTCGGGTGTACATCAGTCGGTTTTGGATTGTCGGGTGCTGGTCCTGAACAAGCACTACATGGCGGTCCGCGTCGTCAGTGTGCGGCGTGCATTCTCACTCTTGTTCCGTGACCTGGCCGAAGTGGTCACCTGCGAGGACGGCACCTACGGGAACTACGATTTTCAGAGCTGGCGCGAGGCCAGCGAATTGAAGCGGCGTTTCGAAGCCCAGAAGAACGACTGGATTCACACGGTGCACTTCGATATCGCGGTGCCGCGGATCATTCGGCTGCTGTTCTACGATCGGCTGCCGCAGCAGACGGTCAAGTTCAACCGGCGCAATCTCTTCGCCCGTGACCGCAATCGCTGTCAGTATTGCGGGCGGCGATTCCCCACGTCGGAACTATCCCTGGACCACGTGATACCGCGGCGGATGGGGGGGGAGAACACGTGGGAGAACATCGTCTGCGCGTGCACCGAGTGTAACGGGCGAAAGGGCGGCCGCACGCCCAAGCAGGCCGGGATGCAGCTCATCGGAAAGCCCCTGAAACCCCGGCGCAATCCCGTGATCCACGTGCATCTGAACCACGAACGGTACCGCAGTTGGAAGCAGTTCCTCGATCACGCCTACTGGTCGGTGGAATTGACGTAACCACGCCGGCGCGCAACACGACCTGTCCACGTCTTGAAACGGTCCGGGTGACAACGACCCGAGGGGGCTGGTTCGAGCCGGGTGATCGGGCGCCGGGAGGTCAGCAGCAGACTTCGGCGGGGCTGAGAGACACGGCCACCTTGCCGCTGCGTTCGTGGTACACGACCTTGCCTTCGCGGGCGAGCCAGCCCAGGCCCTGATAGACGATCTGCGGTTTGGCCTTGACGAGCTTGGGCAGGTCGGTCACGTTGACCGGATTCTTGTGTGAATTGAGCACACCCCAGATCTGTCCTGCGACATTGCCGATGAGTTCTTCCATTGGTTCCGCCTTTCCTTGTCCCGTGTTTGCCCCTGTCGCCCGCCGCGGCCATGCGTCACGCGGCGGTGGGCACCGGGTCTATCGGCGATTTTACACGTTTGGTTCGCCGAGCAAAACAAATTTACGGATTGATCCGCGCCGTCCGATAACGTCCTCAGTTTGGGTAGTGGGTCCCTGATCTGGGCCGTCCTCCTCTGCCGGGTGTGTCCGGAATGGGCGGATAAACGTCAGGTGGTGGCCCCCCCCGCGGGCTCAGGGTCAAGAGCCCGGCAGCAGGGGCGGGCTCGGCCATTCCAGCAAAGGTGAGCGGTCGATCAGGCCTCGATGGTATCGATGGTCACCTGCAGGTACTTCTGCCGGTGGCCGACCCGACGGGCACTGTTCTTGCGACGTCGAAAGTGCGTCGGATACAGCTTCGGCCCCTTGACCACGGCGTCCTCGGCGGTGGTCCGGAACGTGGCGATGACCTTGGCCCCTTCCAGGTAGGGGGTGCCGACCTTGATATCCTGTCCATCACTGACGAACAAAACCTTGTCCATCTCGATGGTCTTGGCGTCCGGAGCGACCTCGGTCAACTCGATCTCGATGGTATCACCCTGGCTGACCTTAAACTGACGGCCGCCTTGCTCAACGACTGCGTACATTCTGAGCTCCCACAAGACATCACCACACACAGGTACGTGAAGCGCCAGACTATACGGATTCCGGGGCAGGCTGTAAAGGGTTTGATGCGGAATTTGGGGAATTTTGTGTTGCGGGATTGCCAAGGACCGCGGCGGGGAGCAGAATACCGCGAACACCAATCGGCTTTTTTGGAGCGTGGGCCATGGAATGGGCAATGATCGATGACCGGCTGATCCCGGCCGGGGAGCTTGACGGGGCGCATCTGGATCGGGGCCTGTATTTCGGCGACGGTGTCTACGAGGTGATCCGCAGCTATGACGGGAGAATCTTCGCCCTGGAGGATCATCTGCGCCGTTTTGACCGGTCATTGCATGAGGTGCATATCGACGGCGTCTCCGTTGAGGAGGTTCGGGCCCGGGTCTTGCGGGCGTTCGGGCAGGTCGGTCTGGCCAATGCCAAGATCTACTTCCACGTGACCCGCGGCTCGGAGCCCCGCAGCCACACGCCCAAAGGGCCGCTCAAACCGAACTTCCTGCTGACCATCGGCCCGGCGCCCGACAGCCGGGCGGACAAGGAGCGGGGGGTGGCCGTTTCGACGTTTCCGGATTGGCGATGGAAGCGGTGCGACATCAAAAGCCTGAATCTGCTGCCCAACGTGCTGGCCCGGATGGATGCCGAGAAGAAGGGTTGTGCCGAGGCGATTCTGGTGGACGACGCGGGGCGGATCACGGAGGGGGCGGGCAGTGCGTTTTTCGCCGTGGATACAGAGCGGGGTGAGCTGATCACACGGCCGCTGGGTCCGGAAATCCTGCCCTCGATCACGCGGGCCCACGTGCTTCGCGTGGCCGAGCGCATCGGCCTGCGGGCGGCGGAGCGGGTGTTGACGCCGCAGGCGGCGACCAGGGCCGATGAATTGTTCCTGGCGGTGACCACAAAGGACATCGTGCCGGTGGTGCGGTTTGAGGGTACGGCGGTAGGGTCGGGCAGGCCGGGCCCGGCGACGCGGAGGTTGGCGGAGGCGTTCGCGCAGATGGTGCGGGAGGGGGCCGCGGCCGCTACCGAACGGGATGGGCGTTAGCCGCCTGCCGGCGAGGCCGAGCACAAACGGTCGACGACGTCGCGCAACTCTTCTTGGCGGAAGGGTTTGGCCAGGTAGTCGCTGCAGCCGGCGTCCAGGCACTTTTTGCGGTCGCCGCTCATGGCGTGGGCGGTCAGGGCCACAATCGGTGTTTCGATGCCCTGCTGGCGCATCTGGGTGGCGGCCTCGTAGCCGCTGACCTGCGGCATCTGCATGTCCAGGACGATCAGGTCAAAGGGTTCGCAGGAGACGGCGTCCAGGGCCTCCTGGCCATTGCTCACCGCCTGCACGTCGAAGCCCAGTTTCTCCAGGTGGATGCAAATCAGCTTCTGGTTCGGGGTCTGATCTTCGGCCACGAGCGCTTTGGGTTTATGCCCGACTTTACCGACCATCTATGCACCTCGTGTTGATGTTGTGAGTTCCCGTTCCCGGTGTGGTATCGACCAGCCATGCGGTAGGGTTAAGCGGTTTTTCGCCGGCCATGCAGGTCAGTCGGGACTGTGCGCGATGCCGCCTTGACGTATTATCGGGCCGAAAAGCGGTTGCCGTTATCGGTCCTGTCGGGCCTGTGTGGTCTGCGGCTGACCAGCCCACAGGAGGCTATTCTCCCAGGTGACGGACTTGGATCGGGCACGAAGCATGACAAAGGCCATCTCTTGATCGGCCGGGTTGTCCGGACAGGTGCCGGTGTATATCTCAAAAGGGCTTTCGGATCGGCAGACCAAAGTCAGATGCCCGGGCCCATCGCGCAAGGTGAAATCGAGTCGTGCCGCGCCGTCGACCCGGCCTCGCCGTAGGGCCTGCAGCATGTCATAGCCGACGCCCTGTGTGAACGGCTCGGCCGGGGCAAGAGAGACGCTGCATTTGGCCAGCGTGCCGCGGACGTGGTAGAACAGGTCATACGTGTGTTCGGCGTCGGCGTGGGCGGTCACGTGGTCGGTCAGGGCCTCGTCATCGAGATGCAATTCGCGCTCGATTTTCACGCCGGGATACGCGGGTCCGGCGGCCGCGCGGACGTGATCGGGTGCGTAGTTGAGCAGTTCGCCGGAACAGGGCTTCTGCACGCCGCCATCCACCACAAGCAGGTTATGGGCCGCGGGGGAGCGAAACCATCGGTTCAGGCCGATTCCGTAGCCGCTGGTGCCGATGTCGGGTATGACCACGCGGCCATGGGCGAAGACGATGAGATTGAGCCGGTCGCGATGGTCATGGCCGCCGCCATAGGGCCCGAATTTGAGGTAGGCGTTGGCCGCGGGGTTGCGCAGGATGGCGATGCCGGAGTCCTCAAACAGTACGCTGTCGGCGCCGAGCGGCTTGGCCGGGGGCAACGGGGCCGGGCCGTAGAGCAGGGCATCAACCCCCGCCCGGGACCGCGAGCCGTACAACGTGGCCAGGTACGCCGGCAGATCCGAAGCAGGCCACAGACCCGCCGCGACCTCGTAGTAGGGGGTCATGCCGGACAGGTTGCTCCCCGGCCAGCCATCGTTGTTGGCAGGCAACTCACCGTTGGGAAACGCCATCCGCAGGGGTGCACGGTACATGCGCTCGAACTTCTCCGTGCCGCCCAGGTCCAGGCCCCGGACCCGGGCGGCCAGATAGAGCGGCTCGATCGAGCGGATCGTATAGAAGTGATACCCGACCGACCCCTCGTACCAGAAGCCGTCCTCGCGGGTGCCCTTGGCGATCTGCTGCTTGAGGCCGAACGGACCGTCGACGGCCTGCTCGATCAGCGAGGCGTCCCCGGCGAGCATACCGACCAGGCCGACGGCGGCGTTGTGCCAACTGTGAATGTTGTGGATGGCGCCGGTCTGGGCGTGGATGAAGCGGGCATCGGGCACGAAGTAGCCGTCCAGGATGCGCTGTCGATGGGTCTCGCTCAACGCGGGCCACACGTCCCAGCAGGCCTGGGCGAGCGTCACCAGTTGGGTCGCCTCATCGAGCGATTGCGACCGGATACGGCCCTTGCCGGCGTGTTCGCCGTGAACCTCGAAATTCGTGTAGTGGTCCGCGTACCACAGCAGGGTGTCGCGAACGTAGTCGAGGTAGGCATCCTCGTCGGTCAGCCGGTAGAGGACCGCGGCGTATTGGACGGCCCGGCAGATGGTCGCGTGCACCTGGGAGCGCCAGCAGTCGTCATACGGCGACCCGGAGTAGACGGTGCCGCAGGCAGGGCAGACGTGCTCCGTGGGCTTGTCCGGGTCGAAGGTGAGCCGGTGGGCGTCCTTGGCGCAGTAGTAATGGTGCCACCAGCCGGTCAGACCCAGTGGCGGATGGGCGAACTGGCGGCGCGTGCGTTCGACCTCCTGCCGCATGTCCCGCGCGGTCCGTTTGGCCCAGTCGAGCTTCTCGATCTTGGCGCGAGCCTGAGCCCAGTCCACGCCCCGGCTGCCGGGATCGGCCGGTGGCGAGGCCCACGTGCTGCACGCGGCGGCGGTCAGAATCAACGGCATCATACGGAGATGTTTCACGGCAACGGCCTTTCAAAAGAGCTTGTGTGACTCATCGGGCGAAAAACGTCGTGGCCGATTGGGCGGGGGCCTCGTAGCGCAGCACGCGGTCCTCGACGTCCATCGTGCCCAGCGGTGCGTAGCGGTCCTTTGCATCGGTCGTGCGCCACGCGACGAAGTGGCTCGCCGGTGTGCCGCTCAGGTGTACTGCGAACCGCCTGGGCTCGGAGGCGATGTTGACGAGGATGAATGCATCGGGGTGAGGCGTGCCGTTGGAGGCAAAGGCGATGACGGCGGCCTCGGAGTCCATGCAGGCGGTCTGTGCGACGGCCATGCCGGCCTGGCCCGCGCGGCAGATCTGCTTGTAGTAATAATAACCCCGCAAGACCTCGTAGTGGCCGTCTTCATGGATGCGGATCGCGCAGCCCGGATTGGGATCGCCGCCGACCCACTTGGCGGGGCGCTGAACGGCCGCCCAGGGGATGACGCCGTTGACCTTGGCCGAGTAGATGTTGCCATACATCTCGAAAAGGTTGCGGCAGTCCATCCTGCTCCAACTGGTGCTGGTCACCCAGGCGCGCAGGTCGGGCCGCTTCTCACGAAGGAGGTCGATGCCGACCGAGCGATGATCGCCGAACCAACGGCCATAGTTGCCGCTGTAGAAGCCGTGTGAGGTAATCAGACCCAAATGCGCCAGCGCCTGGGCATCATCGGCGATGGCTTGGGCATAACCCCACGCGTGAAAGCGGAACCAGTTGGTGGTTTCACCGGGCGTCAGGCCGACCTCCTGTAGGCCGGCGCGGTCCATCATCGGCCGCATGAAGGTCAAGAAATCCACCACCTGCTCCGGGGGCCAGAACAGGTTGTAGTCGTGGCCTTTGCCGATGTTGCCGCTGGCGCCGTCGGCCGGCCATCGTCGCCAATCCTCGCCCTCGTTGTGCAGGGAGATGTACTTCACCGGGAGCCCTTCCTGCTCGCGAAGGAATCGCACCCAGTCAATGAGGTATTCGGCCAGGTCCTCCTTACGGGCCGGGTCCAGGTCGCGGCCACGGAGAAACCGCTGCTTCGTCGCCCACGGTGGTGGTCCGTACAGGGTGGTGATGATCGTCAGGTCCTGCCCTCGGGCGCGGGTGCGTTTGAGGCCCTCGCGGACGAAGTATCGCATCCAGCGCGTCGTGCGCTCGTGGTCGAAGGGTCCATCGGGTCGGGCCTGGTGCCAGGGATCATGGAACATCTTCACCAGATCCGGCTGCAGGCCGTCATCGCCGAAGATCAGGTCACAGATCATCTGCCGCTGTGCCTCCGTGAGCAGACTGAAGCCCCCGTACTCCTGTGGATCGGCATCGTAGTCCACGGTCTGTGGCACCTCAACGTAGTTGACACCGAAGCCGTCCCACGCGCGCAGCGGCCGATCAAAGCACACTTGGGCGCGGATCGCGGAAAAGTCATCCGCCTGGGCCCGTACAAGGGCCGGTGCGCCCACGAGCACCAGGAGAGCCGTTGTTATGAGAGTTCGTCGCTTCCTCATCACCTTTACCTTTCGCGCCAGCGCGTGTCTTGCCGGGGAGGTTACTTACCCAGGCAGTAGAGGTACTTGTCCGAGCGGACCAGCAGTCGATTACCGGTTACGGCGAAGCTGCCGTTGAAGACGCCGCCATCCTGCAGATCGTTGACGGCCAACTGTCTGAACCGTGGTTCCGCGGCGAGCACGAACGCCTTACCGTCGCGGGTCAGGTAGTATACGCGGCCGTCGGCCAGCAGGGCCGAGGCATATACCTGCCCAGCGCGGTCAAGGCGCTGTTCGTAAACGATTTCACCGGTTGTGGCGCGGGCACAATACGCGATTCCCCGCTGTTCGTGCATCCAGTAAAGGTGCCCCTTGTGGTAGACGGGGGAGGAGACGTTGGAGCCGCGGTCGCTGGTCCAGAGCCGATGGGTGGCGGTCACGTCGCCGGTGCCCCCCGCGCGGACGGCCAGGGCGGCGGTGCCCGAACGGCCGCCCAGGCAGTAGACGACGCCGTCGGCGGCGATGACGCTCGGGACCATGTACCAACCGATGTCGGTGTCGCAGGACCAGAGCCGCTGACCCGTATCGGGGTCGAACGCCAGGATCTTGCCGGCGATCGCGACGATCAATTCCTGCCGACCGGAGGGGGCGGTGATGACCAGTGGGGTGTTCCATGATTCGCGGATGCCCTCGGCCTGCCAGCGCCGCTGGCCCGTCGTGGGGTCCAGCGCCACCAATGACTCACTTTCGACGCCGGCGTTGATGATGATCAGGTCCTTGTAGAGCGTCGGCGAGGACCCGGAGCCCCAGCCGTGGGTTTGTGAGCCGACGTCCGCCTGCCAGATCTGTCGGCCGCTGTGGTCGAAGGCATAGACGCCGGACTTGCCGAAGAAGACGTAGACGCGATCGGCATCTGCCACGGGCGTGCTGGCGGCGTAGCCGTGATCGCGAATGCGGCGCTCCTCGGGCAGTCTTGCGGGGACGGCCTGGTTCCAAAGGACGCGTCCATCGCCGCGGTGCACGGCGATCAGGTGTCGCTTGAGTTCCTCGAGACTGCCGTCCGGTCGCCCGGAGACAAAATAGCCCGTGTAACAGGTCAGGTAGATGTGGTCGCCGAGGACGATCGGACTGGAGGCGCCAGGTCCCGGCAGGGGCGTCTTCCAGAGCACATTGTCGTCGTGGCTCCAGGTGACGGGCAGGCCGGTTACATCGCTGACGCCCATCCCGTCGGGGCCGCGAAAGCGGGGCCAGCCCGGGGTTGTATCGGATGATACCGGGACGGCGGTGTGTGAGTCCGTGGCTGCTGCCGCACGCTCTGCAGGCGGGTCCCCCCAGGAGCATAGGCCGATATGGAGAGCGACCAGAAGCACTTTGATTGGAAGAGCCGGCGTAGTCTGTGACATCATTTCTCCCTGCTGTTGCGTCCTGAGAGTTCAGGCGATTCCAGCCCTGCGACAGCAACCTCTACCGGTGCCCTTGTGTGCAACCCCCGCATGGGGCACTCGTGCCATCCGTGGCTCTGCGGTCAAGGTCGCCCTTGGCTTCCACGGGCCGATACAAAAGCGGGACGACCTCGGTGTCGTCCCGCCATCCTCTTCCCCCTCCGGGAAGTCAGGCCTTCTTGCTGAGGTTGTTCCATCGCAGGCCTACCTTCTTGAGGGCGTAACCGACCTCGCGGAGATAGTTGCCGTAAGACGCCATCCAGTGAAAGCCGCGGGTCTCGGCCACAAGCTGCTCGCAGTCCGCGCGGATGCCGATGTCGGTCTGCGACCGGCAGATGTCCAGGAACGGGTTGTCGAGCACCTCGGCCTCCAAACCCAGCCAGACCTTGGCGTCGAAGTCGGGGTCGATCACGGTCATCACCTGGCCTTTTTTGAACTCGACCTTGGGCGCGGCGCCGTAGTCCGATTCGAAGTGTGTCAGGATCCGGGCCGGCTCGTAGTCCCGCCCGTTCATCTTGCTCGGCGCGGTGCAGTGCGCGATCGTCACCACGTTGTCGTGCGGGTAGGTGGGATCGTTGAGGAAGACGGGCATGCTGGTGATGTAGTGCAGCAGGATGCCCGATGGGACGACGACGAAGTCGCTTTCGCAGTAGGCGTGGTAGCCTGCGTCGTTGAGCAGCATCAGCGGCAGGCACGCGGTGGTCTCGGAGATGGGCATGATGGTGCCCATGCAATGATTGATCGTGATGGCGTCGGTCTCGTGCTGGGCCATCAGGTCCTTGAACACCTCGGTGAGCACGAAGGCGTTGTCGATGAAGGATCGCTCGGTTTCGAGCGTGATGCCCTGGCGCTTGAGAAACTCGCCGGCGGCGGCGCGGCAGTACTTGACCAGCGTGGAATTGGCCCGGGCCTTCTTGATCATCTCGCCCAGGGTCTGGTAGGTCACGGTGCGGATGTCCATCTTCCACAGCGTGCGGCTGATCTCCGGGGCCTTCTGGCCGCCCGCGCCCCAGCCGCTGGGGCCGCCGACGGCGACGATCCGCTTGCCGAGGATATTCTTCAGACCGTACAGGGCGCGGAAGCGCCATTGAAGCTCTTCGAGCCGGTCGACGACCACATCCTGATAATCCACGCCCGGCTGGCCGTATTCATCCACGGTCTTGCGCAGGTAGCGGTTGTGGGCGATTTCGTACCAGAGGTAGACGGGCCCGGATTTGTGCCGGACGAACATGACCGTCCACTTCTCGGGGTTCGTCAGGTTCTCCAGGACATCAAGCCATGCGTTGGCCGCGTAGATGAGCATCACATCGTGATCGGCCTTGGCGAGCTCGGCGGCCTTCTTGGCATCGTTGAGCGTGACCAGGGGGCGGATCTCCATGGGAAACTCGCTGTCGGCCTGCAGCTTCTTCAGCTCGCCGGTGATTCGCCTCTGCTCGTCCTGGACATCCTCGGGCTTGTGGAAGCCCCCCCAGGAGCGCCAACTCGTCTGGGGGCGCCGCTGCGGGATGGTGATCGTCAGCACGGGCTGGATCACCAGCGGCTTGGGGGGCGTGGGGGCGAACGTCGGGATGTCGCTGGGCCGTTGTACCGCCGCCAGGGCCGAGGCGGCCAGCGCCGGGGCCGCCAACCCTGCGCCCAAGCCCGCCACGAACTGGCGTCGATTGAGCGCGAAGCGCGCCTTGGACATGCAACAACCGCCGGGGACTGCGTGACTGCAGGGGTGATCACTACACATGGAACTTCCTCCGAATCGAGTTCGAATATGCTCCGTGAACAACTCCAGACTAATCGCCGGTTCGGCGACTGTCAAGGACCTGTGCTTCGGGTTTTCCCGCCCGGGGGCTCGATGGACGGCAAGGCCGGCAGCCCCTGACGTTGGAGCCAGCGGGGCAACTGGTCGGGCCGGACCTCGGCCCACAGCCCGGCGCCGGCGCGGCGTGACTGGTTTTGCAGCTCGATGTATCGCGCGTAGCGGCTGTGGCCGAAGCGCGTGTCGGCATAGCCGTATCCCTCCCGCAGGAGCCGCTCGTTGAGGATGCTCCCGTCCGGCAACTCCACGTAGGCCAGCAGCCGGCCGTACTTGCCGCGCACGTCGCCCACGTCGTCCAGGTAAATCGTGACCTGCTCGCCCTCCGCCAGGTCCTGAGCGAAGGCCGCGGCCTGCTCGGCGTAATACATGGCGGGGTTGTTTTCGTTCGCCTTTTCGGGGGTGTCGACACCGAGCAGACGCACCCGCGTGGTCTCGTGCTCGCCGTCCGGATGGTCGATGTCGAGCGTGTCGCCGTCGACCACGCGAACGACGGCGAACGTCCTGCCGTGGTATGTGCGCCAATCGTGCCAATCCGGGCCCCAACGCCCGATCGTCGTGCGGATGGGTCCGCCCAGGCGATGATCGAGGATGCTGAGGGCGAGCACCAGGAGGATCAGGGCCGCCCACACGCCGCGTCGGCTTCCACGGCTCATGGGAACGCGATGCCGAGAGGTGCCGGCCATGGCGCGACCTGTACGGGGCCCGCGGGTTCCTAGGGCTTGCGCTGGGGGGCGGGCTTGTCCAGCTCAAAGGCGTTGCAGACGGCCTGCAGGGCCGTGGTGCCCTGTTGGATATCGACGATGCAACTGATGCGGATCTCGCTGGTGGTGATGGAATCGATATTGACCTCGGCCTCGGCCAGGGCGCGGAAGAGTTTGTCGGCCACGCCGTAGTGGCTGCGCATGCCGACGCCCACGACCGAAATCTCGGCGATGTCATCCCGCACGAACAGCGACTCGCAGCCGACTTCCTCGCGAATGCCTTCCAGGGCGGCGCATGCGTCGTCCAGATCGCCCTTGGCGACGGTGAACGACAGGTTCGCCTTTTCGGGGCTGACCTCGGTCTGGATAATGTCGTTGACGATGACCCGGGCCTTGGCCAGGTGCGCGAAGATGCGGGCGGCGTTGCCGGGCTTGTTGTCGACCCCGACCAGGGTGATCTTGGCCAGTTCCTTCTGCAGCGTCGCGCCGGAGACGAGAATGCCTTCCATTTGGGGTACCTCATGCGTGATCAGGGTTCCGGGGGAATCGTTCAGACTGCTGCGGACGTGAATGGGCACATCGTACTTCTTGCCGAACTCGATGGAGCGCCCGTGCATGACGCCGGCGCCGAGGCTGGCCAGCTCCAGGATTTCATCGTAGCTGATGTGGTCCATCTTGACGGCGGCCGGAAAGATGCGGGGGTCGGTGGTGTAGATGCCGTCCACGTCGGTATAGATTTCGCACACCTGGGCCTTCAGCGCGGCGGCCAGGGCGACGGCGCTGGTGTCCGAGCCGCCGCGGCCCAGCGTGGTGACGTTGCCCTTTTCATCGACCCCCTGGAAGCCGGCGACGATGACGATGTAGCCCTCATCGAGCCGCTGCCGGATGCGGTCGGCGTCGATGCTCTGGATTCGCGCGCGGGTGTGGGCATCGTCGGTGATCATGCGGATCTGAGCGCCGGTGAAGCTGATCGCCTTCTGGCCCATGGCGTCCAGGGCCATCGCCATCAGCGAGACGGTTTGCTGTTCGCCCGTGCTGAGCAGTTGGTCCAGCTCGCGGCGGGGCGGCTTGGGGTTCAGCTCCAGGGCGTCGGCGATGAGCTGGTCGGTCTGCTTGCCGCGGGCCGAGGCGACGACGACGACCTGGTGGCCCTGTCGGTGGGCCTTCAGCGCGCGGCCGGCGGCGCGACGGATCTTCTCGGCATCGGCGACGCTTGTACCGCCGAACTTCTGTACGACAATAGCCATCCCGTTCTCCCACGTACGCAGCCCCGATCCGTGCATGTCGGGGGGGCGGTCCAAAATCCGCGCTATGATAGGCGCCGCCCGCATCGGCTGCAAGGCCCAAGTGGTCATCCACGCGTTTTTTGCCATCGTCGTCGCGAACCGACGGGGCGTCAGTCCGCTCTGGATCGGGGGCTCATCGGGCCGGGTGGGGCGGATAATGTTGTTGAACTGGCCGGTCGAATTCGGATAATGGCAGGCCATGACAGGGCCGCGGGACCGGCCAAAAGGGAATGCGTGTCGGATTTAGGAGGCATGGACCATGCTCTTCGGACTGCCGTTGGTGGATGTGCTGGTATTTGTCGTCTTTGTCGTGTGCGTCGTCGGTCTGGGGGTGTACAAAAGCCGACACGAGAAGACCGGTGAGGACTACTTCCTGGCCGGGCGGGGGTTGCACTGGTGGCTGATCGGCTTTTCCTTGATCGCCGCGAACATCTCGACGGAGCAGTTCGTGGGCATGAGCGGCAACGCCGCCAGTCACGTGGGCTTGGCCATCGCCAGCTACGAATGGATGGCCGCCGTCACGCTGGTGATCGTAGCGTTCGCCTTCCTGCCGTATTTTTTGCGGGCCGGCATCTACACCATGCCGGAGTTTCTGGAGTATCGCTACAACGGTACGGCCCGGACGATCATGGCGGTGGCGACAATCGGTATTTACATGCTGCTGCTGGGGTCGGTGACCTACAGCGGGGCGTTGACCATCCGCACGGTCGCCCGACCGCTGGGCTACGAGGTGCCGCTGGCGGCCGGTTCGGTGGTCATCGGCCTGATCGCGATGGCCTACGTGGTCTCCGGCGGGCTCAAGGCGTGCGCCTGGGCGGACCTCTTGCAGGGCAGCGCCCTGATCATCGGGGGCCTGCTCATCATGCTGTTTGCCTTTAACAAACTCGGCCAGGCCGACGAGGTGGCCCGCATCAGCGATGTGACGACCGGTGCGGTGGAGGTCGTCAAGCTCGATCCCGATACGGGCGCCGTGCAACGCTTCTGGGAGCTGAACAAGGTTCGCATGAACATGTTTCTGCCCAAGGATGACCCGGTCCTGCCGTGGACGGCGCTGCTGCTGGGGCTGTGGATTCCCAACTTTTACTACTGGGGTCTGAACCAGTACATCACGCAGCGGACCCTGGGGTCGCGGTCGCTGTCGCAGGGGCAGCGGGGGATCGTCTTCGCGGCGTTTCTAAAGCTTCTGGTCCCGTTTGCCATCGTCATCCCGGGGATCATCGCGTTCAACCTGTTCTCGACGCGGATGCAGGCTGAGTCGGTGGCGGACAACGGTCCGGTGCTGGCCAAATACCTGCGCGCGAACCCGGCGACGCAGTTTGTGGTCCAGGAGGAGGACGTCACGGCCGACCGGGTGAAGGAATGGCACCAGGCTCAGAGGGCCGCGTCCCAAGCCGGCCAGTCGCCGAAGTTCCTTCTGGCGGTGTACGCGGACGCGGCGCTGATGGCCGCCGTGAACGTTAAGAGTCCTTACGTGCTGCCATTGTCGCAATCCGCCTTCGATCTGGCGGTGCCCGCGCCGCACACGCTTTTCAAGACGGAGGACAAGTCCGCTGCGAGTATTCTGCCGGGGTTGGTCCAGGAGGTCGAGACCTTCACTGCGACGGTGGAGGCACAAGCCAAGGCCGCCGGCGCCAAGACGACGACCGAGAAGTTCATCGCCTACAAGTACGACACGGCCATGGGCCAGTTGCTCAGCGAGGTGCTGCCCAAGGGCAAGGGGCTGTTCGGCTTTGTGATCGCGGCGCTGCTGGGGGCGGTGGTCAGCTCGCTGGCGGCCATGCTCAATGCCGCCTCGACCATCTTCACGATGGATATCTTCAAGAAGTACATCCACCCCCAAGCCTCGCAAACCGTCATCGTCCTGCTGGGGCGCATCTGCGTGGTGGTGTTCACGGTCATCGCCGTCCTGCTGGCTCCGCAGTTGGGCAATCCGAAGATCAGCAACAGCATCTTCACGATCATCCAGGAGAGCCAGGGTTTCATCAGTCCGGGCATCCTGGCGGTGTTTGTGTTTGGGCTGCTTGTTCGCAAGGCGCCGCCGGTGGCGGGCGTGGTGGGGCTGCTGACGAGTATCGTGGCGTACGGGGGGCTCAAGCTCGCCGTGCCGCAGTTGCAGTTCCTCAACCGCATGGCCGTGTGCTTCGTGCTGTGCCTGCTCATCATGCAGGCGATCACTATGGCCCGGCCGTTGCCGCAGCCGGTGGTGTTCGAAAGCAAGACCACCCTGGACCTGACGGGGTCGCGTGGGGCGGCTGTCGGCGGCGTGATCGTGGTGATTGTCACGCTGGCTTTGTACGTGTTGTTCAGTCCCATCGGTCTGGCCGGTTAGGAGGGATGTTGTGCACGTGACCACCGACCATGAGGCATTTGATCTGCTCAAAAGGCTGGCGGCGGACCAGAAGCTTGACGTGGCCGGTGGCCGGGTCCGTCGGACGAGTTCGCGGTTCTGTCTGGGCGTTGAGCACGGCGACTACAACGGCACCGAGCTGTTCGGCGTGGGGACGGACCGCTTTATCTGGATGGCCTATAAGCCCAACGGCACGGACCGGGTGCGGATCTACAGCCACAATTTCCCCGATGACGGTGTGGTGGAGTTCAGGCTGGGCGATGTGCCGCCACCGCGCAGCAGTGCCGTGGCCGAGACCTGGGCACGGTTTCCATTCGGCGTGGATCATATCCTCCGCAAGGAGGGCCTGGCGCTGAGTCGGGGGATAGACGCCGTGCTGGTGGGCAACATCCCCGGCGGGGGGATGAGCCGTTCGGCGTCGCTGTGCATTAACCTGATTACCTCGCTGCTGGAGGTCAACGGGCTGTCCGTCGAGCCCGAGATCCGCATCGTGGATCTGGCCCAGGCGGTGGAGAATGCGTATATCGGCTCGCCCTGCGGACAGCTCGACCAGACGATGATCCTGTTCGCCCGCGAGGGGATGGGCACGCATTACGACCCGAAGAGTCGCGCGATCGAATACGTGCCGCTCGGCAGGGGGGCGCAGGACTTTCGCATCGTCGTAATGGATACCGGTACGGTCCGACCCGGCCTGGAGAAGAGCACGTACAAGGTGCGCCGCGCGGAGTGCGAGCAACTTGTGGGCCTCTTGCAGAAGGCGGGCTATAAGGTGTCGTGCTTGGCGGACGTGCGCGAGGAGGCCATGGTCGAGCGGATTCTGTCGCAGTTCGGCGCAACGCATCCGGATTTGTGCGATCGGCTGCGGTACATTTTCGCCGCGCAACGGCGATTCTACGAGATGATGGACGCTTGGAAGGCCGGCGACATCGGGACGGTCGGGCGGATCTTCCGCGAGGATGGAATCGGGCTGCGGGACCAGTACCGGATCAGCGGGCCCGAGCTGGAGACGATGTGCGATATCGTTCGCACCGTCGAGGGCGTGCTGGGCGAGCGGATGCTGGGCGGCGGCGATAAGGGGGCGGCCGGATGTCTGGTCCGGGCCGACGCGGTGGACGCGGTGCGGCGGGCCGTCGAGACGGCCTACCCACGGAGCCGCCCGGCCTTCGCGGACAAGTTTGCCGTGCATACCTGTAAGGTGGTTGACGGCGTGAAGGTGTTCGACGGGGCCATCTGAACCGATAGGTCGCCGGTTCCGGTGGACGCGCGGCCTTGATATGGGATGCGTGCAATGGAGTGCCCGGGACCGTTTCGGCCGGGCACTTTGACATTATTGACGATTGAACGGATAATGTAATGGACACTCAGTACAGGTCATTCCTGCGAAAGCAGGAATCCACGCCTGGCGCGTGTAGCGTGGACCCCGGATCGAGTCCGGGGTGATAAGGAAGGACATATGGCCTGGGTTTCATTGACCGTTCAAAACCCAATAGGAACGCTTCAACATCGCGAGGAAAGGGTTGAGATCATGTCTGACGCATCCAGGACAATCTGTCGCGTGGCCGGCGTGTTGATCGTGGCCACAGGGCTGATCGGCGTGGCAACGGCGGCGCCCGATTGGGAAAACCAACGCATGATCGGGCAGAACAAGGAGCCCGGGCACTGCACTCTGATGCCGTATCCGGATGCCAACGCAGCGGTCAAGGCCACGCGGGAGGCCAGCCCGTTTCACAAGTCGCTCAACGGCCTGTGGAAGTTTCACTGGGTCAAGCAGCCGTCGGAACGACCGGTCGACTTCTACAAGCCCGATTATAAGGTCGACGATTGGGACGAGATTCCCGTGCCCAGCAACTGGCAGATGCACGGCTATGGGGTGCCGCTGTACGTGAATACCCGCTATCCCTTCGTACCCAATCCCCCGAAGATCCTCAGCGACAACGTCCCACCGGACTACACCCAGGCGAAGCTGCCGAATCCGGTGGGGTCATACCGGACGACATTCACCGTGCCGCGGGACTGGGACGGCCGCCAGGTGTTCCTGCATTTTGACGGCGTCGAGTCGGCGTTCTACGTGTGGATCAACGGCCGAAAGGTCGGCTACAGTCAGGGCAGCCGCACGCCCGCGGAGTTCAACATCACCGAGTACCTGCGGCCCGGCGAGAACGTGCTGGCCGCCGAGGTCTACCGCTGGTCGGATGGGTCGTACCTGGAGTGCCAGGACTTCTGGCGGCTCAGCGGGATCTTCCGGGATGTGTACCTGTTCAGCACGCCGAGCGTGCACATCCGCGACTTCTGGGTATGGAGTGATCTGGATGCCCGGTACCGTGACGCCGAGTTGAATATCCGTGCGAAGATCCGTAACTATGGCCGCGACCGGGTTGGGGCCCATGCCGTCGAGGCGGCCCTTCTGGATGAGGCCGGGCGTCCCGTCAAGACGGACCCGCTGGTCGTCGCCTTCGTGGATGAGCTGGCGGCCGGGAGCGAATCGGTTTTGGAGATGAAGGTCGGCATCCCCAACCCGAAGAAATGGACCGCCGAGACGCCGAATCTGTACAAGGTTCTGCTGACGCTCAAGGACACATCGGGTCGCGTCATGGAGGTGCTTCAGACGGACTTTGGCTTCCGCGAGGTCGAGATTCGCAACGCGCAGCTCCTGATCAACGGGGTGCCCATCTACGTCAAGGGCGTCAACCGTCATGAGCACGACCCGGACACGGGGCATTACGTGAGCACGAAGTCGATGATCGAGGATATCCTCTTGATGAAGCGGCACAACATTAATACCGTGCGGACGGCTCACTATGCCAACGATCCGCGCTGGTTCCCGTTGTGCAACCGGTACGGTCTGTACCTGATCGGCGAGGCGAACATCGAGTCGCACGGCATGGGGTACGGCGAGCGCAGCCTGGCCAAGGACCCCACGTGGAAAGAGGCGCACCTGGATCGGACGATCCGCATGGTCGAGCGGGACAAAAACCACCCCAGCATCATCATCTGGTCGCTGGGCAACGAGGCCGGGGATGGGATCAATTTCGAGGCGACCAGCGCGTGGATTCACGAGAACGATCCCACGCGGCCCGTGCACTACGAGCGGGCGGGGCGGCAGCCGCACACGGATATCGTCTGTCCGATGTATTCCTCCATTGAGAGCATCGTGGCCTATGCCAAGAGCAATCCGGATCGGCCCTTGATCCTGTGTGAGTACGCCCATGCGATGGGCAACAGCGTCGGTAACCTGCAGGACTACTGGGACGCGATCGAGGCGTACCCGGCGCTGCAGGGCGGCAGTATCTGGGACTGGGTCGACCAGGGCCTGCGCAAGTTTGAGGACGGCAAAATGTTCTGGGCGTACGGCGGGGACTACGGCGACGTGCCGAATGATGACAACTTCTGCTGCAACGGACTGGTTCAGGCGGATCGTACGCCCAACCCGTCGCTGTACGAAGTCAAGAAGGTCTACCAGTACATCAAGGCCGAGCCCGTAGATCTGGCCGCCGGGACGATTCGCATCCGTAACAAGTACGCGTTCCAGGACCTGGCCGGATTCGTGGAGGGTTGGTGGGAGCTTTGCGAGGACGGCAACGTCATCGCCAAGGGGACCCTGCCTGGGTCGTTGCCGCCGGCGGGAGCGGACGCGGTCGTCACCGTTCCGGTGGACAAGCCCGCGCTGCGGCCCGGTTCGGAATACTGGCTCAAGGTCACTTTTGTGCTGGCCGCCGACCAGCTCTGGGCCCCGAAGGGGCACGTGGTGGCCTGGGATCAGCTCAAGATGCCCTGGGAGGCCCCGGCCCCGGCGCAGGCGGACGCGGCGGCGATGCCCGCGCTCAACGTGGTCGAGCCGGCGGAGGCCATCCGTGTGTTCAACGGGGATGTATCGGTGACCGTGGGGCGCGTCAGCGGGGCGATTGAGTCGTTCCGATACAAGGGCGCCGAACTGTTGGCCCGGCCGTTGGTGCCGAACTTCTGGCGTGCCCTGACGGACAACGACGATGGTAACCGGGCGATCCAGCGGCTGGGCGTATGGAAGGACGCCGGGCCGAAACGTCAGGTCCATACCGTGCGCGTCGAGCAGCCGACGGCATCCGTCGTGCGGGTCACCGCGGAGGCGACCTTGCCCGCTGCGGACAGCGATTGGCGGAATACCTACACAATCTACGGCAACGGGGACGTGCTCGTCGAGGCCAGCTTCGCGCCGGGCGGGACGTTGCCCGAGCTGCCGCGATTCGGCATGCAGGCCGCCGTGCCCAAAGCCATGGACACCATGGCGTGGTACGGCCGGGGACCTCACGAGAATTACTGGGACCGCAAGATCGGCGCGGCGGTAGGGTATTACAGCGGCAAGGTCGAGGATCTGGACCACGACTACGTCAAGCCGCAGGAGAACGCCAATCGTTGCGACGTCCGCTGGGTGGCGTGGACGGATGGGGCAGGCCGCGGTCTGATGGCCGTGGGCATGCCGCTGCTAAGCATCAGCGCCTGGCCCTACACGCAGGAGGCCCTGGATGCGGCGATGCACATCCATGAGCTGCCGCGCAGCGATTTCGTGACGATCAACTTGGACCTCAAGCAGACGGGGGTCGGCGGCGACAACAGTTGGGGCGCCCGGCCTCACAAGCAGTACACCCTGTTCGCGCGGGATTACGCGTACATGTTCTGCCTGCGGCCGGTCGCCGGAGGCGCCGGGGACCTGGAAGCGGTGGCCCGCAGGCCGCTGGCCGTGCCCAAGCAGGTCAAGCCCGTGCGGATCGCCTACGAGAACGACCGCATCGCCATGACGTGCGAGACGCTCGGGGCGGAGATCCGCTATTCGGTAGATGGCTCGACCCCGACGCCCGATTCGCCGCTGTACACGCAGCCGATGCCGGTGCCGTCGGGTCAGGTAATCAAGGCCCGAGCCTTCACCGAGGGCATGATCGACAGCGTCATCACCGTGGCGGACCTGGCGCACATCGCCAAGTCCGCGTGGAAGGTGGCCCACGTCGACTGCTTCGAACCGGGTGAGGGCTATGCCGAGCACGCCATCGACGGCAAGCCGGATACCTTCTGGCATACCACGTGGAGCACGGGGCAGCCCGGTCATCCACACGAGATCCAGGTGGACCTTGGTAAGCCGACGAGCATGGGCGGATTTGCGTATCTGCCGCGGCAGGACATGGCCAATGGCCGCATCGGGCGATACGAGTTCTACGTGAGCAACGACGGTAAGGATTGGGGCCGGCCCGTGGCGACGGGCCGATTCCGAAACGCGTCCGCGTTGCAGGAAGTGACGTTCCAAAAGCCCGTGACGGCGCGATTCATCCGCTTGGTGGCCTTGTCCGAGGTGGTCGGCCAGCCGTATACGACCGTAGCCGAGCTGGATATTCTGCCGGTGCAGTAGGATGTAGATGTAGACCGGGAATCGAGGCAAGGGGGATGTCCATGAAGACGGTAGTATGCGTGATGGTGGCGGGGCTTCTGATCGCGGCCGGGTGTGGGTCTACGGACCCGGAACGGTCGGCCATGACGGGCGAATCGCTGGCCAAGAGCGCCGGGACGAACCGCCGGATCGAGGACCTGCTGAGCCGAATGACCCTGGAGGAAAAGGTCGGCCAGATGACCCAATTGACGCTCGAGGTCGTTGCGAAGCGACTGGACGATCGCCATGTGCAGCTCGACATGGAGAAACTGCGTAACGCGATGGTGACCCACCACGTGGGGTCAATCCTCAACTGCGGCGGGTCGGCCAATACGATGGACAATTGGCAGGAGATCATCACCGCGATTCAGGACGTGGCCACAAAGGAGACGCGTCTGGGCATTCCGGTCATCTATGGCATTGACTCGATCCACGGCGCCAACTACATCGTGGGGGCGACGCTGTTCCCGCAGAGTATCGCCATGGCCGCGACGGGCAACGTGGACCTGGTCCGCCGGGCCTCGGTGGTGACCGCGGCCGAGACGCGGGCGGCGGGCATTCCCTGGAACTTCAATCCGGTGCTGGGGCTGGCCCGGAACCCGCTCTGGCCACGGGTGTGGGAGACGTTCGGTGAGGATCCCTATATCGCGTCGGTGATGGGCGCCGCGTACGTGGAGGCTCAGCAGGGCGATGACCTGGCCGACCCCACCCGCGTGGCCGCGTGTATGAAGCACTACCTTGGCTACAGCGTGCCCCGCACGGGCAAGGACCGCACACCGGCCCACATCCCCGACCGCATTCTGCGCGAGTACTTCCTCAAGCCCTTCGCCGCGGCGGTCGAGGCGGGCGTGGCCACGTGCATGGTCAACAGCAGCGAGATCAACGGCCTGCCGGTCCACGCCAGCCGCTACTACCTGATCGACATCCTGCGGCAGGAGCTGGGTTTCGAGGGGCTTGTGGTCTCGGACTGGAACGATATCAACAACCTGTGGCAGCGGGAAAAGGTCGCCGCGACGCAGCGCGAGGCGGTGAAGATGGCCGTCCTGGCCGGTGTGGATATGAGCATGGTGCCCTATGATTACAGCTTCCACGACCATCTCGTCGACCTCGTGCGCGAGGGTGAAGTACCCATGAGCCGCATCGACGAGGCGGTCCGACGGATTCTGATGGTCAAGCAGGCCTTGGGCGTGTTCGAGGCCCCCTATCCCGATCCGGCGGCCAAGGCGCGTTTTGCGACGGCCGAGGCGACCGAATTGAACCTGCAGGCCGCGCGGGAGGCGATCACGCTGCTGAAAAACGAAGGCGGCGTGCTGCCTTTGTCCAAGGACGCTCGGGTTTTGGTCACCGGCCCGACGGCGGATCTGCTCAGTGTCCTCAACGGGGGCTGGACGATCACGTGGCAGGGCGACCGCGAGGACCTGTATCCGGCCGAGAAGCACACGATTCTGGAAGCCATCCGCGAGAAGGCTGGCGCGGAGCGCGTGACGTACGTGCCCGGGGCGCCGTTCGGCGAGGAGGCCTGGGGCGTGCAGGCGGTTGTGGAGGCGGCCCGGCGGGCCGATGTGGCGGTGGTGTGCCTGGGTGAGCCGCCGTACTGCGAGACGCCGGGCAATATTGACGATCTTGCGTTGCCGGCGGCACAACGGGACCTCGTGATGGCCCTGTCGCGGGCGGGTGTGCCCGTGGTGATCGTGCTGATCGAGGGGCGGCCCCGTCTGCTGGGCACGGCCGCCGATCAGGCCCAGGCCGTCGTGATGGGCTACCTGCCCGGTATGGAGGGCGGCCGGGCGATCGCGGACGTGCTGTTCGGCGATGTGAATCCCAGCGGCAAGCTGCCGTTGACGTATCCGGCCCATACGGGCGACCTGACGTTGTATGATCGCAAGCCCAGCGAGACGTATCGGCCGCAGTGGCCCTTCGGACATGGCCTGAGCTACACGACGTTCAAGTATGCGAACCTGACGCTCAGCGCTGAGACGATCAGGCCGGGCGAGGTGCTGACCGTTCACGTCGAGGTAACCAATACCGGACCGAGGCGGGGCAAGGAGATCGTTCAGCTTTTTGTGCAGGACGAGGTCCGCAGCGTCACGCCACCCGTGCGACAACTGAAGCGCTTCACAAAGATTGATCTTGATGCGGGTGAGGTGCAGACGGTGACGTTCACGCTGGCGACCGAGGACCTGATGTTCATCGGCGCCGACAGTGAGCCCACCTTGGAGCCCGGTCGGTTTAAGGTGTTCATCGGCGACCAGGAGGCCGCGTTCGAACTGACAGAGTCTGTCCAGGCCCCCACGCTAGCAGTCCGTTAAAAACGTACGGGCCACAGAATCGGGCCTTTCTTGTCATTCCCGCGAAAGTCGACGACGCGCCTTGGCGGGCGCGAATCCACGCTTTGCGTGCAGAGAACACACCACACGTCGAGCGTGGACCCCGGATCAAGTCCGGGGTGACACTTTTTCAACAGGATGCTAGCGCAGCCCCGGTCCGAATGGAGCGTTCCTGTCAGCGGGAGCCGGTGTCTTCAGGCTGGATACGAATCAGGACAACACCGTGCGGCGGCACGGTAGCCGTGAACGCGTCGCCAAATACGCCCAAGTCCTGCTGCCGCCACAGGTCGCGGACGCGTTGCCGGCCCGACAGGCCCAGTTGCTCCCACGTGACGGTGATCTCACGGGGCTCGTCGAACAATAGGCCGCGGTCAAAGAGCCCCACGGCCTTGGACCCATCGGCCATCTCCTTGGCCCAAATCTCGCTGTCCTCATCGTGCGCGACGCGGCGGGCCTGGTCGCCCAGCGGGTCCTGGTTGACCGCTAGCACCTCGTCGTTGGTCAGCAGGCTCAGCGTGAACTCATCCAGCTTCGTCAGGTCACAACCCAGCAGCAGCGGCGAGGACAGCAAGCACCACAGGCTGATATGCGTGTATTGCTCATCCGGCGAGAGGTTCGTCGGATGCAGGCTGGGCCCCCAGCCGACGTGGCCGACGACGAGCATGTCCGCGTCGTTCCAGTGGCCCGGCCCGGCGAACGGCGCCCAGCGGTCCTGCGAAAAGCCGATGCTGGACACGCTGCCCCAACTGTCGACGATGTCGCCGGTGGTCCGCCAGCAGTGGGCCAGCCTCGCCCAGTCGGCGGCGTGTTCGAAGGGCGCGCTGTTAGACAGGCTATAGACGATATCCCGGCCGCTGGCCCGCAGGGCCCGGGCCATCTCCGTCACATGCGGCACATCATTCGGATTCCAATCGTATTTCAGGTAGTCCATGCCCCAGGCGGCCCATTGGCGGGCATCATTCTCGGCGAAGGAAAACTGGCCGTGCCGCCAGCCCGTCTGGCGGGGCTCCTTCTCCGGGTCCCACGCGCCGTCCGGGTTGTCGCTTGATCCGCCGATATAGCCGGCATAGGAGGTGACCCATGGCGTGGAGTAGATACCGATCTTCAGGCCCAGCTCGTGCACCGCGTCGCACAGGCCCTTCATATCCGGGAACTTCTCATTGCCCTGGATCGCGTTGAACGGCCCGCCCCGGCGGCCCTGCCAGGTGTCGTCGATGTTGATATAGGTCCAGCCGTGCTGGATCAGGCCGGTGTCGACCATGGCTTGGGCGGCGGCCTTGATCTTCTCGGCGTCCACCGCTCCGGCCCAGCAGTTCCAACTGTTCCAGCCCAGCGGCGGCGTCAGGCAGATCTGCTCACCGATGACGATTTTCAGGGGCTTTTCGTCCTTGCCCAGGGCATTTTCGGCCGTGAGGGTTGCCGTATACGTGCCGGGCCGGTCGCAGCGGCCGGTGATCCGTCCCGTGGTCGCATCGACCGCCACGCCCGGCGGCAGGTCCGTCGCGCCGAATCGCATGGGCCGCTCGCCCGTGGCAGGGATCGTGAACAAGAACGGCGAGCCGGGCCGCGCGCCAAAAACCCGTGCGCCGTTGATCCGTGGCGTTTTGGGCGGCTTGGGTGTCAGGATATAGGGCTCGGCGGAGCTGCGGGCCAGCGCCTGGGGGGGCTGGCCGGTCACGCGAAATCGCGCTTCGGCCCAGTCCGCGTGGTCGAAGTGGTTGTTGTCCGGGCCCTCGGTGACCAGCAGGCCCAGCTTCTTGACGCCGCGTGTGAGGACCTCGACCTTCTTGGGCGGGTCGCCGGCCCGCATGATGCCGCTTCGCCAGAGGACTTCGCCCTTGCCGACGACCAGAAACTCCACGGAGGCCGGCGACCGGCCAACCTCGTCATCCACGCCGACACTGGCATAGAAATGCGAGGTCCAGCCGTCCAGTTGAATCCAGAAGGCCCCCGGTGCGTGGGTCCCCAGCCCGCGCTCGAACTCCTGGCCGCCGATCCGCAGTGGATTGCCCTCGACGGAGCGATTTCGCCGGCTGGTGCCCCAGCCCGCCTCGGCCTTGCTGATATCCAGCTCATCGAGCCAGACGAACGTGGCCGCGTGGGCCTGGATCACTCCCAGTACAAGGATCAGTGCCGTGCTCACGCCGCTGACGAGATGTCTTCGTTCCATGTGTATCCTCCGGATTGCCACGTTGTGGATCACCTCATCGTAGCACGCGGTGTTGTCATGTGCAAGCGATGCCGGTACAATCGCGCGGGCGTGGTCGCGCATCGGCCTGAGCGATGTCAGGGAGGTGATCGATGGATTTGGACGTGCTGATTCTGAACACGGCGGTGACGGACCTGCGGAGCGACGCGTTCGCCTTCGCCGACAGGCTGGTCGGGCCGGGGGGCCTGGCCAAGTGCCGCACCGATGACATGCCCGAATACAGCCAGGAGCAGTACCAAACCTGGATCGCACAGGGTCTCGCGACGGCCGGTGGGCCGGGCAACACCGCGCCCCTCATCGCCCGCGCGGGGCTGTCGGTCGCCGCGGGGGTCCACCTGGGTCGGGGCGACTTCGGGGGGCTCGATGCCCAGGGGCGATTCTTCTACGATACGCTGGTGGCCAACGGCGTGGATATGTCCGAGACGGTGATCCACCCATCCCTGCCGACGGGGACGACGTTCATCCACGACCGGCCCGGCGCGGAGCGCGGGGGGATCGCGTACTTTCCCAACGCCAACAATGATTTCGACTTCGCCCACTTCCTGGAGGTCGTGCGACGACGACGGCCGAAGATCGTGTATTACATGTATTCGGGGCTGAGCGATCGTGGTGACGCCGATGGCGGACGGGATCTGGGCCGCTTCATGGCCGAATGTCGGCGGTTGGGGTGTGTGACCATCGCGGACAGCCATACGCTCACGGGCGACCCGCAGGGCCTGATCCGCAGCGGACGACCGGTGCCTGAATACGCCCTGCTCACGCCGCTGCTGGGCGAACTGGACCTGTTCTTCACCTCGTCCGACGAGGCCCGGATGATCGAGAACACCCTCGACCGACCCCATGATTGGGTGAAACAGGGCCCCCAGAAGAGTATCGGTCGGTTCCTGGGCTTTTTGGCCGAGCGGTTTTGGGGGGAAGGCGGACGGACGCGGCTTTTCGGTGTGACCGTGTGCGATGGGGCATGGCACCTGTCGCAAGGGCCCGATGGGAACACCGCCGGGCCCAAGAAGACCACCTCGCGTTTCATGGCCGGCCAAGTCGTCGACCTGGTCGGGGCGGGCGATTCGTTCCGCGCGGGTCTGATCAGCTACGTCGCGCGGCACCTGGAGGCCTTTTACGCGGGCACGTGTGACTTCGAGGAGGCAATTCAGATGGGTAATCTATTCGCCTCGCTGTACATCAAGGCGCCGCTGGATGACCGCTACGGGTACATCCGCCCGTTCGACAAGATGCTTCGGGCCGTCGGTGGGCGCGGCACCTATACCGACCTGAACGCATTGCTAGACGCCCTGGAATGATCCTTGGGAGCAAATGAATGACCAGACAGCCGGATGATCGGACAGTCGGGGACGCGTCGATTCCGGAGACGATGCAGGCGGTGACGTGTTCGGGCCGCGGCTTCGAGAACGTGCGGGTCGAAGAGGTACCCGTGCCGCGTCCGGGGCCCGACCAGCTCTTGGCACGTGTGGATGCGGCCGGCGTGTGCACCAGTATCCTCAAGCTGCTGGCGCAGGGGCCCGATCACGCGTTCATCAATGGCTGGGACCTGTCCCGTTGGCCGATCATCCTGGGCGATGAGGGGGCGATCACGATTGCGGTCGTGGGGGCGAACCTGAAGGGTCAATACAACCCGGGTCAGCGGTTCGCGGTGCAGCCGGCCGTGGGCGTTCCGCCGATCTGCCACCGCGAACGGTACCGTGACGCCGGGCGGGGGATGCACAAGGTGGCCGTGGGGTATTCGCTGCCGGGGCACCTGTCGCAGTACATCCTGATCCAGGAGGAGGTGATCCAGGCCGGCTGCCTGCTGCCGCTGCCCGATGAGTCGATGGCGTCGTTTGCCGTCTCCATGGCCGAGCCGATCAGTTGCGTGTATTCGGCCCAGCAGCGACACTGGCACCTGCTCCAGGACGGGCCGCATGCCGAGCGTCGGCCCCACGTGGGCCTGCTGCCCGGCGGCGTCGCGGTGGTGGTCGGGGCCGGGGCGATGGGGCGGATTCACGCCGAGCTGGCCCTGCGGTTTCGGCCGGCGGCGCTGGTGGTCTGCGATCTGCAGCAGGAACGGCTGGACAAGACGGCCGAGGCGATTGGGGACAAGGCTCGTCGTTCGGGCGTTCATCTGGCGTGTGTTCTGCCCGATCGGGTGCAGGCGATGGTGCGGGAGCTGTCCGGCGGCAGGGGGGCCGACGACATCATCCTGGCCGTGGGTGTGCCCGCCGTGCAGCAGGAGGCCCTCGAATGGCTCGCGGATGGCGGCGTGGCCAACCTGTTCGGCGGCCTGCCCCGCGGTCGGCACCTGTTGCAGCTCGATACCCTGGCCGTCCATTACCGCGAGATCAAGGTCGTCGGCTCCAGCGGGGGCGATCCGAGCGACATGGCCGCGACACTGCGGGCGATCGTGGACGGGGATATCCACCCCGGTCGGTACGTCGCGGCGGTCGGGTCGCTCGATAACGCGGTGGACGTGCTGCGGCACATCGAGGCCGGGCGGATCGACGGCAAGGCCATCCTTTATCCGCATATCCGCCCGACGCCGTTGCGGTGGGTGTCATACTGGGATCGGCAACAAGAGCAAGCCCTGCTGGCCGAACGCACGGCCGAGGGCGAGTGATCGGAAGGCAGGCGGCGTGGAACACGTGTTTGTCGGATTTGGGTTCGGGCCCATTCAGGCGGGGCTTTTTGCGTGTGAGGCGTACCGCAGCGGCCGCTTTGGGCGGATGGCGGTGGCCGAGATTGACCGAGACCTGGTCCGAGCGGTCCGCGACAATGGCGGGCGGTACGCGGTGAACGTCGCCGGGCCCGAGGGGATCGAGACGCAGACCGTTGAGGGCGTGGAGCTTCTCGATCCCAACGTCGCGGGCGATCGCGAGACCCTTTGCGGGGTCTTGGGCCAGGCGACGGAGATTGTCACATCCCTGCCCTCGGTGGATTTCTATGCCCGTGGACAGGCCTCTCCGGCATCGTTCATCGCCCAGGGCCTGCAAGACGAAGCGGGCCCGGCGGCCCTGGTTTATGCGGCGGAGAATCACAATCACGCCGCCGAGATACTGGCCCAGCGGGTCGATGCGTTTTTGGGGGCCAAACAGGGTCGGCCACGCCAATTCCTAAACACGGTGATCAGCAAGATGAGCCAGGTGGTCACCGAGCCGCAGCGGATCGCGCGGCTGGGTCTGACGCCCATCGCGCCCGGCGTGGGACGGGCCTTCCTCGTTGAGCAGTTTAACCGCATCCTCGTCAGCCGGGCTACACTGGGCGGCGCCGGGCCCGGGATCGGGACGTTCATCGAGAAGGGCGACCTGCTGCCGTTCGAGGAGGCCAAGCTGTATGGCCACAACGCCATTCACGCCCTGTTGGCCTACGTGGGGGCCGCGCGCGGGCATGAGCGAATGGCCGATGTGCGACAGGATGCCGAGTTGATGGAGATCGCCCGCACTGCGTTTCTGGAGGAGTCGGGGGCGGCGCTGATCGCCCGGTATGCGGGTGTGGATGCGCTGTTTACGCCTGAGGGCTGGCGAGATTACGCCGACGATCTGCTGGAGCGGATGACGAATCCCTGGCTGGACGACACAATCGAGCGGGCCGGGCGCGACCCGATCCGCAAGCTGGGGTTTGAGGACCGCATCTTCGGCACGATGCAGCGGGCGCTGGCGTGCGGGCGCCAGCCGGCGGGCATGGCCCTGGCGGCCGCGGCGGCGGTTCTGGCTGTGCTGAAGGCCCCCGACGGATACGGATTCGATGCCGCGGCGCGCATCACCGGGCCGGCTGGATTGACGGCCGACGCCATCAACATGGTCCTGCGCGGGGCCTGGATCGGTCGTGAATGGGGGGACGATGAGCGGCAGTTGTCGCACTGGACCACCGAAGCCGTCGAGCGATTGGGCCATCTGGCTCGCTAGCAGGCTGCTGAGAAGCGTACGGCCCACAGAAACGAGCCCTTTTTGTCATTCCCGCCCGCCTGCGGCGCGTTTCCACTCCAGCACGAATCCACGCTTTGCGTGCAGAAAGCGCTCCACACGTCGAGCGTGGACCCCGGATCAAGTCCGGGGTGACAAACAGAAGACCTTTTTCAACAGGCTCCTAACGCATCTTTTGGCGCATTTCTTTACGCATTTGTACGCGGATTTCCGCGTTGCGGTAACGGCGTTTCTCGGCGTCTGTTTCCGGGATAAGCGGCGGCACGGGGCAGGGCCGCTTGTTCGCATCGAGTGCCACGAACGTGAGGTGGGCGGTGGTCGTGACGACCTGCTCGCCGGTGGTGGGGTTCTCGCGGATGACCTGCACACCCACCTCCATGCTGGTTCGACCGGCGTAATTGACCATGGCCCGGAGCAGCACGATCTCGCCGACGCGGATGGGGACGTGAAAATCGAGCGAATCCATCGACGCCGTGACGGCCTCGGTGCCGCAATGCCGCTGGGCGGCCATACCGGCCACCATGTCGATCCAGGCCACAATCGCCCCGCCGAACGCCGTGCCGAAGGGGTTGGCCTGGCTGGGCATGACCAGATAGCGGGACTCCACGGCGCTGTCCCGCGGGTGTTTTCCTTGTGCGGCGGTCATGGGTCCTCCTGTCGCCGGGGCCGCGGGGCGGGCGCATGCAAAAGGGCGACGTACGCGTCGCCCCGCACGTGCCATAAAGGGTTCGCTCGTCAGGACGGTACGATGTGCACCTTGCGACCCTGGAACTCGACGTGGCCTTCCTTGAGCGCAAAGAGCGTGTAGTCACGGCCCAAGCCCACGTTGAAGCCGGGCTTGAACTTCGTACCGCGCTGGCGGACGAGAATCGAGCCCGCCTTGGCGAGCTGGCCGCCATAGAGCTTAACGCCCAGATACTTCGGGTTGCTGTCGCGACCGTTCCTGGAGCTACCTTGTCCCTTTTTATGTGCCATGGCCTAACCTCGGCTGAAAACCTGAACTCGCTTCGAATTACCCAGCACGGTAATCTACGCGGCGGCGGCCCGCTCGTCCAGCGAAAAATCGCGTTTTTTGGCAGGTCGCGGGCCGGCCTGGATTATGAGGCTCATCCCTGGTAGGGTAGTTGTAGGGGCACTTTGAGGGCAGATGAGTCAATGGGCGTGCGAGGGCGAATCATGCGGCGATGGTGTGGGTTGGTGGTTCTGGCGGTGGAGCTGGCGTTACCGGTCATGGCCGAGAGGCCGGACATTGTGCTGGCCGACTTCGAGGGCAAGGACTACGGCGATTGGCGGGCGGAGGGCGAGGCCTTCGGCCCGGCGCCGGCCCGCGGGACCCTGCCCAACCAGATGGCCGTGAGCGGTTACCGGGGGCAGGGTCTGGTCAATTCGTACTACGGCGGCGACGACAGCATCGGGACGCTGACGGGGCCGGACTTCGTGATCGAGCGGCGGTATCTGAACTTTCTGATCGGCGGGGGTATGCATCCGGGCAAGACCTGCATCGACCTGCTGGTCGACGGGCAAGTGGTGCGCACCGCCACGGGGCCGAACGACCGACCGGGCGGCAGCGAGGCCCTGGTGTGGCACACGTGGGACCTGGCCGACTTGCAGGGCCTCACCGCCTGCCTGCGGATCGTGGATCAGCAGAAGGGCGGCTGGGGGCATATCAACATCGATCACATCGTGCTGAGCGACCGACGGTTTGCGGTGGACCCGCGGCGGACGATGCGGTTCGAGCGGCGTTACCTCAACCTCCCAGTCAAGACGGGCGCTCCCAAGCGGCGTATAAAAATCACGATTGATGGCCGGACCGTCCGCGAGTTTGAGATCGAGCTGGCCGATGGTGATCCCGACTTCTGGGCTTTTCTCGACCTGGGGCCGTTCCGCGGGCAGGACGCGGTTATCGAAGCCAATGCCCTGGGGCCGGACTCCAGGGCGATGGAACTGATCCACCAGGCGGATACCCTCACCGGCGGCGAGGACCTGTACCGGGAGAAGCACCGCCAGCAGTTCCACTTCTCCAGCCGCCGCGGATGGAACAACGACAGCAACGGGCTGGTGTACTACGACGGCGAGTACCACCTGTACTATCAGCACAATCCCTACGGTTGGGACTGGGGCAACATGCACTGGGGCCACGCGGTCAGCACCGACCTGGTCCATTGGCGCGAGTTGCCCATCGCGATCTACCCGCACCGCTTCGGTGACTGGGTGTTCAGCGGCAGTGCCGTGGTGGACAAGGACAACACCGCCGGCTTCAAGTCCGGTGACGAGGATGTAATCGTGGCGGCGTATACGAGCACGGGCCGCGGCGAGTGCATCGCCTATAGCAACGACCGGGGCCGCACCTTCACGGATTACGCGGGCAACCCCGTCGTGGAGCATCGCGGCCGCGATCCCAAGGTCTTCTGGTACGAACCCGGTGGCCATTGGGTGATGGCGGTATACGATGAATGGGACGACAAGCGGGGGATCGCGTTTTACACGTCGCCGGACCTGAAGGATTGGCGGTTTTGCAGCCGGATCGAGGGGTTCTATGAGTGTCCGGAGCTCTTCGAGTTGCCGGTTCGGGGCGAGCCGGATCAGTCCCGCTGGGTCCTGTACGGCGCCGACGGCGACTACATGCTGGGCGGTTTTGACGGCGGGACCTTCACGCCCGATGGGCCGAAGATCCGCTTCCAATACGGCAACTGTTTCTACGCCTCGCAGACGTACAACAACATCCCGGCCTCCGATGGGCGACGCATCCAGATCGCCTGGGGCCGCATCGCCACGCCTGGCATGTCGTTCAATCAGTGTATGCTGTTTCCCGTGGAGCTGACGTTGCGGCCGACCGACCAGGGCCCGCGGTTGTTCGCCGAGCCCGTTCGCGAGGTCCAGACGCTGCACGAGCGGGCCTACACGTGGCGGGACTTGACCGTTCGGGCCGGCCGGCAGCCATTGTCGGGCCCATCGGGTCGGCTGTTCCATATCAAGGCGCGGTTTCGCGTGGGTCAGGCCGGACGATTCGGACTGGAGGTATTCGGCACGCCGGTCAGCTACGATGCGGCCAGGAAGGTCCTGCAGTGTCGGGATCGCACGGCGTCGCTGGAGCCCGTGGACGGCGGCATCGACCTGGAATTGCTGATCGACCGCAACAGCATCGAGATCTTCGCCAACGATGGCCGCGTCTACATGCCCATCGGCGGGATCCTGCCTGAAACGAGTGGGCCCTTGGGGCTGTTCAGTGAAGAGGCGTCCACACGCGTCGAATCGCTGAGTGTCTGGACCCTGCGCTCGATCTGGTTCGAGGCGGGCGGAACGTCCAGATGATAAGGGTCGTATTCAACGCCATGGTGATGTCGCCGAAAGGGGGGCACAGGACCTCATCGTAGTCCCACGCGACTCGGTCTGCCCGTCGCGCCACAGCGTCGTTGGCGGAGGGTTCCCGACCCTTTCTTGCTGACTACTACAGGGCTCGGTGTTTGGTTGCAGCAAGGTCCCGGAGCAGGCGAACGGCGGTCTCGGCCATGGCTTCACCGCCGCCGGGGGCGATGCGGGAGTTGATTGTCTCGTAGCTGCCTTCGGCGAAGGCCTTTTCCGTCGGGATGTAACCCGGCGCATCGTTGCACAGTTCGATGATGATCGTCGTGGCGAAGGGGCTGGCCTTCTTGATCGCCAGGCCCAGATCGACGAACACCTCGCCGGGCAGACCTACGATCGCCAGGTCCGGTCCGAGGCGGAGCACCTGCACCTCCAGGCCGAGGGTCTCGCTCCGGCGGGCCTGGACGGCGAGAATCTTGTAGGCGCGGACCTGCTCCAGAAAGGACAATTCCTGCGTACCCACCTTGTTGATGTTCTCTCGGGCCCAGGCGATTTGGTCGGCGTGAAACCGCTGCAGCGGCGCGCGAACGACCTCTTGCCGCGCCGCCAGATCGGGCGCGTTGACATGCTTCAGGCGGTCGGCCGCTGCGAGGACGGTTTGCCCCAGCGTGCGGCCGATGGTCTCGGTCCGGAGCCGCTCGCGCTGCGTGACGTCGATATGATTGATATCGCCGCAGGTGCCCGTCGCAAAGAGCAGGGCAAAGTCCTGCCCGTAAGCCTTGCGCAGTTCGTCCCGGAGGTAGTATGGATAATCGGCCGCGTACAGCGTGCCGCCGACGGTGTCCAGGTGCAGGGCGAAGTTGACCACGGCGGCGAAGGGTCTTTCGGCGCCGGGGCGGCGGAGCATGACGATGCCGACTTCGGGGTCGATAGGCCCCGCGGGTTTGACGATGTCCGGGTTCAACACACCGGGATTGAAGCGGACCGAGCCATCCTTCATGTGAAAGCGTCGATTGAACGACAGCCCGTGTTGCTCGGCACTGCCCGCGGTGATGTTCGCGGGGGCCGCCGCCTGATTCGCTTCCCCGATGGCACGCACGAGGTGATCGACGAGCTGCTGGGCATAGTCAAAGGGCTCGCAAGGGTCATCACCGTGCTCGGCGACGGCCTTGGCGTGGAAGTGGTCGCGCAAGGCCCCCCAGTACAGCGGGCCGGTGTGGCTGTGGGTCGCGGCGATCACGATGTTGGATGCGGGGATCATGGTGCGCTGTGCGGCGAGGCGGCGGGCCTGCTCGGAGACCTGCGGCGCGATGCCGATGATGTCGCAGCAGACCAGGGCCGTTCGGACGCGGCCCTGGCGAAGGACCAGGGCCTTGGCCTCGAGCGGGTTGGCCGTGCCGGTGCTGAGCCGCTCGCGGAAGTAGCCGCTCATGCGGTACCCGATGGGCGGGGTGATATCCATCACACCGATGCCGGCTTGCAGCGTCTCGGCGAATTGCTCCAGGACCTCGCGGTCGTTCTGCCCGACCAATTCCTCCAGGAATCGCCTGGCCTGCCTGGCCTGATCGAGGCTGTGCTTCAAATCGCCGGGGGCAAGACATTCGATGACCAGCGGCCCGCGAGCGAAGCCTCCTTGTCGCAAAAGGGCGAAGACAACCGGGAACTCGACACGGCCGGCGCCGGGCGTGACGAGCACGTCCTTCGGATGCCGATAGTCCTTGACGCACAGGCCCGTCACGAGTCCGGCGACGGTTTCGACGTCGTCCACGGGATTGAGCATGCCATCGGAGTAGTAGAAGATGTTGCCTGCATCGTACCAGAGTCGGAAGTTGGGGTGATTGACCCGTTCCACGGTCCGGCGGCACTGGGGGCCGGTCGCGTTCAGGCCGCCATGCGGCTTGAGGCTGATATGCACGCCCTGCTTCTGGGCGTCGTCGCAGCATTCGGCGATCGCCTTGTAGTAGGCGTCATAGAGGCTCTCGTTGCTCACACCGCCCATCAGGAGATTCGCGGAGCCGCAGGCGTGGCAATTGTCGATGAGCCGTCGCAGGTCGGCGATGCCATCGTTGAGGGAGCGATCCACGCCGATGCCGCCGCCGTAGACCGACAAGATCTTCAAGCCGCGGCTCTTGGCCTCCTCGCCGATCCGCCGGGCTTCTTCCGGCGGGGTGGATGCGGAGACGACCAGACCGCCCTTGACGCGTGCGGTCATGAGGCCGGCATACTGGAAGCCCGCCTCGGCGATCGCATCCAGGGCCACGCGATAGTCGTGTTTGTCCCACGGTCGCGTGTAGCACCCGATGGAGAATAGCTCGCGTGCAGGCTGGCCGTGAACCGGGCCCGGCGAGGCCGCTGTCATCAACAGTGGCGTGGCCGTCACGCCCGCGCTGCATCCCAGAAACCCCCGACGCGATATGATGCCTTTTGCGCTCATGAACACACCTCCTGCCGCCAACGGCCTGGTCGTCGGCGATTCTATCCTTCGCGAATCTCGCGGGCCGCCTCGTCGAAGATCATCCGTTTGCCCGTGTCGCAGGCCTGGACGGCCATGATACAGGCCACGGCGTGCTGGTAACCGGCGTCGATCGAGGCGTTGGGTGTCTTGCGGCTGCGCAGGCACTGGAGCCAGTCGAGGAAGTGGTCCGGCATGGGCACCTCTTCGACGGGCTGTCGCCCGCGGATCTCGCCGCGGCGCTTGGGGGCGCCCTCGGCGGTGATGACCGGGGCGGTCCATTGGACCATGTCCATCACGCCACGGTCACCGAAGATCTTGAAGCTGTTTCCGCTGCCGTTGCCGAAGTTGGTGGAGTAACTGACCATGAAGCCCTCCGGGTACGTCCACAGGGCGTGCACATGATCGGGGCAGGTAAAATGGTGCTCATCCTTCCAGGTGAACGTTCCACCCAGGGAGACGCAGTGGGTGGGAAATCGAGCCCCGGTGATGTAGTGCACCAGGTCGATGAAGTGGCTTCCCAAGCCGGGCACGGGCCCATCGGAAAACTCGCGGTACCCGTACCAGCCGGAGTACAGCACCGAATCGAAGGGCCGCATCGGCACGTCCATCAGGAACTCGGCCCAGTCGATGTCCTCGGCCTTGACGTCCTTGACGTATTGGTACCAGTAGGGCCGTTCGCCGTTGCGGCACTGCTCGATCCGCCCGACCGTGCCGAGAAGGCCCGTGGCGTACAGTTTTCGGCAACCCGTGAAGCTCGGCAGTGAGCGAAGCTGAGTGCCGATCTGGACGATGACGCCGGCCTTCTTGACGGCGTCATACGCGGCATTGAGCCGATCCATCCGCCGGGCCAGGGGCTTCTCGCAGTAGGCGTCCTTGCCGGCCTCGGCGGCGGCCTGGAGGTGCGTTGTGTGCTGATGATCGCACGAGGCGATCGTCACGGCGTCCACGTCCTTCAGCGCCAGCAGGTCGCGGTACGAGGAGAACATGCGGGGGGTGCGGCCGTACCAGTCCTTGGCCTTGGTGGCGGCCTGTTCGCGGGCGACCCGCCAGGGGTCGCACACGGCCGTGATTTCGATGTTCTGTGACGCGGCGTGGGCATGCACGCCGGGCATGTGGGCATCCCGGCCGCGGCTGCCACAGCCGATGATCCCGATGGAGATCCGGTCATTGGCGCCCAGCACGCGGGAATAACTCAATGCCGACATCACGACGCCGCCGGCCACGGCACTCTTCATGAACGTTCGACGTGAACAGTTGCTGTGCATTCGACTACCCTCCCGATCAGTCCGTTGAAAAACGTACGGCCCACAGAAACGGGTGCTTTTTGTCATTCCCGCCCGCCTGCGGCGCGTTTCCACTCCAGCGGGAATCCACGCTTTGCGTGCAGAGAGCGCACCACACGTCGAGCGTGGACCCCGGATCAAGTCCGGGGTGACACTTTTTCAACAACCTGCTATGGATTCTTACAGGGTCGCAATGGTCGTGCGGGCACGTGGCCGCAGCCGTTCATTCAACGGTACCACAAATGAGCAGCGGGGCCAAGCGGATTTCGTCCGTGGGAGGGGGGCATCCCTTCGCGGGTGAGGGCGCAAAGCCTCTACGGAGTGGCGGCGTCCGTGGCGCAGAGAGTATCGCGGCCCGCCATACTGTTCCGGTGGGCGTGGCGAAAGAGCACATCGAGAAACCGCTCGACGGCGATGTGGGCCGGCCAGGCGCGACGGCAGCGCTCAGGCTGACTCTCGGCAAAGGGCAGGGCCACGGGGAGCAGAACCGATTCGCATTCTCCTTCCAACTCCCCGCATACATCGGTGAGCACCTCGGCGATTCGCACCGGCAGAGGGGCGAGGGTCGGTGGGGTTTTGCTGCAGATACGGCAACAATCCGGATCGTTGGTGACCCAGTATTCGCGGCAGGCCAGGGGGCGAAGGTTATAGATCGCGCACAGGTTGTTCACCAGAAACGGACAAGCCAGATGTAAGGAGGCATACCAGTCGGAGAGACGTTGCAGCCGTTCGGCACGGCGGCCCACCTCGGAGTACTCGGCCTGGTGCTCAGGCAAGCGGCTGAGCAGGCGTCGTCCGGCCATCCGAAACACGCCTACGATGGCGCGCTGCTGCGGAGGGGGCAGTGTCCGCATTTCACGCTCCAGGTGAAAGGCCTCGGCCGGGCTGACGGGTACGAGGTAGTAGCAACAATGGGCGCACCCCTGCCGGCACGAGGCCGACCGGCCGAACCCATCCAGGGTCACCCTCAATTGACCGGTCAGCACGTCGGACAAGGTGCGGGCCATGGGGACCAGGTCGGCCAGGGTTACCGGACCCTGGGCGTAACTGATGGCCAAGGGCAAACGGCGTCCGAGAATATCCAGCTCGAAAGGGATTATACGGCGATCCGGGTACAGACGCCGGGTGTAGCCCTGCCGGTCACACAGGACCACGGGAGGCATGACCGCCGGTCGGCTTGGTTCCAACGCCCTCGACAGCATGCCATCGTATCGGATGATTCGTCGGGCGGGTTAATCAGCGCCCGCAGCGATGGCCGGAAGTGAGCCGGCGACTTGATCGAGTCACGGCTCGTGGTAGAATGCGGTCCTCATGGCAACGGAGGCAACAGGCAGGGATGTGGCGAGGGCACGGCTCGATCAGGCGCGGCGGGCCGTCCAGGATCGCCGCCTGGATCAGGCGCAGCAGTTGTGCCGCGATGTGTTGGCGGCCAACCCGCACCACGCCGAGGCGTTCACGACTCTGGGCCTGGTGTTGGCCGAGCAGAATCGGCTCGACGAAGCCGAGCTCTGCCTTCGTCGGGCCTTGGAGATATGCCCATCCTCCGTGGAGGCGCACAACAACCTGGGGGTCCTCTTGAATCGGCGGTGGCGCTGTCGCGAGGCGATGGAGCACTTTCGTGAGGCGCTGCGGGCGGGTCCGGAGGACGCGATGCTGCACTGCAACCTGGGCGTGGCGCAATACCGGGCGGGGCGATTCGAGGAGGCGATGGCCAGTCTGGACCGGGCCTTGGCGTTGCGGCCGCAGTTCGCCGAGGCGCTGCATCAGCGGGCGCTGGCGTGGACGGCTCTGGGGCGGTGTGAACGGGCCGTGGAGGATTGTCGGCGTGCCCTCGCGCTGCGGGGTGACGACCCTGATGTGCTCAACACGCTGGGCATGGCCTTGGGACGGCTGGAGCGTTTTGCCGAGGCGCGGGTGGCGTTCCAGGAGGCGCTGGCGGCCGATCCTGCATTCGTCCAGGCGCGCTATAACCTGGCGAACCTTCTGAGGAACATGGGGGACTGCGAAGGGGCCATCGCCGCGTATGACCGCGCGATTGAGCTTGAGCCGGACTTCGCCGATGCGCGATGGAACCGGGCGACGGCGTGCCTCCTGGCGGGTCGGTTTCACGAGGGGTGGGTGGACTTCGGGTGGCGTCGCCGGGCTCACGATGGGAGTACGCTGTATCCGCATCGCTTGGATGGGCCGCGGTGGGACGGCTCGCCGCTGGAGGGGCGTCGACTGCTCGTGCACTACGAGCAGGGGTACGGTGACTCGATCCAGTTCTGGCGGTTTCTACCGCGGGTCAAGGCCTTCGGCGGAACCGTCCTTCTGGAAGAGCGGCCCGCGCTGGTGCCGTTGTTGCGCGATGAGCGGAGCGTGGATCGGATAATCACGGCTGGACCCGACCCCGTGCCGGCGTCGCAGTACGATGTCCATATCTCGCTGCTGGACCTGCCCGGCTTGTTCGGCACGACGCTCGAGACAATTCCGGGCGAGGTGCCTTATGTGCGGTCATCATGGGATCGAGCGGAACGATTTGCGGGGTTGCTTCCCACCGAGGGTGTGCGTGTGGGGATCGTCTGGGCCGGTTCCGTTCGGCACGAGAACGATCGGCATCGGTCGTGTCGTTTGTCGTGGTTTCTGGAGCTGGCGCGCGTACCGGGGGTGAGGCTGGTCAGCCTGCAGAAGGGCCCCGCCGAGGCGGAGCTAGCCGGTACGGAGGCGTTTGGCGTGGTTCCGCTGGGGCCGCACCTGCATGACTTCGCCGATACCGCGGCGGTGGTCGGACAATTGGACTTGGTGATCAGCGTGGACACCGCCGTGGCGCACCTGGCCGGGGCGATGGGGGCGCCGGTATGGACGCTGCTGCCGTTCGCGCCGGACTGGCGGTGGCTGCTGGACCGCCGCGACAGCCCGTGGTACCCGACGATGCGGCTCTTCCGCCAGCCGACGTGGGGCGACTGGCCCAGTGTTTTTGTCGAGGTCATCGAGGCCTTGCGGACCTTCGCGGCCCGGCGGGCGTCGGATGGCTAGAACGGCGGCTCCCCGACGAAGCGGCCGAACAGGGTCAGGGCCTCGGCCTTGTCGATGACCACGCGTGCGAACCGACCGGCCAAGTCCGCCGGGGCGTTGAACACGACGATGTAATCGTCCGCCGTGCGGCCGATGAGTTGCGGATGCGGCTGGTTGTCAGCTTGGTTGAGATGCGGCTTCTTGCTGAGGCCCTCGACGAGCACCTCGATCGTGCTGCCGACGAATCGCTGATTGTCGGCCCGGCTGATTTCTTCCTGCACAGCAAGCAATGCCTGGTTACGCTGCCGCTTGATCTCATCCGGGATACTGTCGGCCAGCCTGCTATCGGCTCGCGTTCCCGGCCGCGGCGAATACTTGAATACGAAGCAATTCTTGTAGCGCACCCGGCGGACAAGGTCCACGGTGGCCTGGAAGTCGGCCTCGGTTTCGCCGGGAAAACCGACGATAAAGTCGCCCGCAATGGCCACGTCGGGCACGATACGGCGGGCGCGGTCGATCAGACGCAGGTATTCGTCGACCGTGTAGCCGCGGTTCATGGCCCGTAGAATGCGATCCGAGCCGCTCTGGGCCGGTATGTGCAGATAGGGGCAAATCTTCTCGATGTCGGCCATGGCGTGCAGGATAGCGTCCTCGAAGCCGCAAGGGTGGCTGGTGACGAAGCGGATCCAGCGGATGCCGTCAATGCGGGCGACCGCGTCAAGGAGCTCCGCCAGACCGCGCGCGCGCCCGCTGGATTCATCCCGATAGGCGTTGACCGTCTGACCCAGCAGCGTCACCTGTCGCACACCGGCCTCGGCCAGCCGCCGGACCTGTTCCACGATGGTCTCGACCGGCCGCGAGACCTCCGGGCCGCGGACATAGGGCACGATGCAGTAGGTGCAGAAGCGGTTGCAGCCGCGCATCGCCCGCACAAAGGCCTGACCTGGCAGGTGTGCCTCGGCGGTGTCGAAGGTGCTTTCGAAGTCATCCAGCCGACGGGAGGCCTCGTCGCCGATGCCCCGGCGGATGGCGGGGCTGATCGCCAGGGCCTTGTGGCGGTTCTGCAAGAGGTCCTGAATCAGTTGAGGCAGGTCGGCCAGTTGACCGGGCCCGGCCACGAGGTCGACGGCCGGATGGTCCAGCAGGTCGCCGCCCATTCGCTGGGCCATGCAGCCGATGACACCTACAATCAGCTCGGGGCGGGAGGCCTTGAGATGCTGCAGGTGGCCCAAATTCGAGAGCACGCGATCCTCGGCGTGTTGGCGGACCGAACACGTATTGATCAGCACCAGATCGGCCTCGCGGACGTGGTCCGTGGGCTCGTAACCCTGCGCCCGCAGCGCTGTGGCCAGCAGCGTCGCATCCAGCTTGTTCATCTGGCAGCCGAAGTTTTTCAAATGGTACTTGCGTCCAGGCATCGGTCTGTTGAAAGAGAGTGTCCCTTTTTGTCAGCTCGGTTGTCAGCTCGGACCCCAGATCGCATCCGGGGCCAGGCGCTGATCCCGGCTCCATGCTTGCGTGTGGTGCCGTCTCCTCGCGCAAAAACCTGGATTCCCGCTTTCGCGGGAATGACAAGAAGAGGCCGTCTTTGTCATCCGCACGTTTTTCAGCGCACTAATAAACGGGATCGTACCACATTCGGCATCGCGATGTCACCCCTCCGTCGGCCGGACGAGGCCTGCGACTGGTGGGCAGTTGCCTGACAGTCCGTTGAAAAACATACAGGCCACAGAAACGGGTCCTTGTTGTCATTCCCGCCCGCCTGCGGCGTGTTTCCACCCCAGCGGGAATCCACGCTTTGCGGGCAGAGGCATACGACACGTTGAGCGTGGACCCCGGATCAAGTCCGGGGTGACACCTTTTTCAACCGACTGCTAACCCCCGCCGAAAAGCGCCCGGATTCGTTCAGCCAGCTCAGGGTTCGGGTGGTTTCCGCCCAGAGCGTGCACGCCGAAGGCGCCGCCGCCGATAGCCAGATAGCCGAAGGCCCCCCCACCCAGGGCAATCGCGCCGACGGCGAGGCCGCCGATGGCCAGGCCCAGGCCGAAGGCCATCCCGCCCAACGCCACGAGACCAAACGCCAAGCCGCCGAAGGTCAGCCCGCCGATGGCCACGCCTCCCATGGAGAGGACACCCAGAGCGATTGGCCCTACGGCGACGATGCCCTTGGCCACGCGAATGCTGCCGGTGGTGGGGTCGATCGCCGGACCCATGCAGATGTGCACCAGCGGCAGGCCCCAGAGAGTTCGCGGGGAGCGGTAATCCCAGCACCAGTACGCGCCGCGGATCGCCAAGCCGCAGTGCGGACATAGGACCGCGCGGTCACTGATGTCCGCGCCGCATTCAGGACAGGGGACAAGGCTCATCGGTCATCCTTTCCAATCCTCTTGGGGCAGGTGGACGGTACTCTATCAGGTCGCGGACCCGCTCACAAGCGGCCTTCTCGATGAATAGATGCCTTGACCGGCCGGGTGTGACGTGGTAAGACAACCGCGACATGCAATCCCATTGGAGGCACAGGATGGCACGCAAGAGAGAGTCATTTCCGTGGCGGGACAGGATCTGCAACGCCGCCCAGGTTGGCGGCATCGAGACCAGTGTGCTGGATGACGGTCTGGGGCGGGGTACGCGGATCGCCTGGGTCAACACCGGTTCGGGCCTGCGCTATAAGGTCGTCCTGGACCGGGCGATGGATATCGTGAACGCGTTCTATGGCGAGCACAGCCTGGCGTGGCTGAGCCATGGGGGCATCACCGCGCCGCGGCCGGATGCGTGCCAGGGGCTCGAATGGCTCACGACGTTCGCCGGCGGGCTGCTGACGACCTGCGGCCTGACCCACGTGGGCGGGCCCGAGCAGGATGAACACGGCTCGCGGGGGCTGCATGGGCGGATCAGCAACCTGCCCGCGTCGGTGGAGTCAATCACCCAGCCCGACCCAGTCGGCGGGCGTGTGGAGATGAGCCTGGCCGGACGGATCGTGCAAAGCCGCGTTTTTGGGCCGAGCCTTGAATTACGCCGCACGATCTCGGGTCGGCTGGGCGAGCCGGTGATCCGCATCCGGGACGTGGTCACGAACCACGGCAGCGAGCGTGTGCCGCACATGCTGCTGTATCACTGCAACTTCGGCTGGCCGCTGGTGGATGAGGGGGCCCAGATTCTCTATCATGGCGAATGCCGCTCGCGGGGGCTGCCGATGGATGATGCGGTGTTTAATGAGCGGCGGGACTATCGCCGGTGCAGTGGGCCGATGGAGAGCCACCGCGGTGGCGGCGAGGGATGCGGTTTCATCGAGGCACAGGCGGACCGCGATGGCTGGGTCACCACGGGTCTGGTCAACTCGAAGCTCGGTCTGGGGTTGATGTTACGCTACTCCAAGAAGACGCTGCCGTGCCTGTCGAACTGGCAACACTGGGGGACGGGCGATTACGTCTGCGCCCTGGAGCCGGGTACGAATTATCCGATAGGCCAGGCGGCGGCCCGGGCGCAGAACAAGCTGGTGTTCCTGGCCCCCGGACGCAGCCGGACCTACGATCTGGAGTTCCGCATCCTGTCCGTCAAGGAGGATATCCGGCGGTTCGCCGGCGCCTTCCAGCGATAGGGTTCGCGCCGGGCAATTACGGGTCGCCGCAGGAGAACATCTCGCGGTCGACGTGGCCGATGGTGACGCGGGCGTCCCCGTGGATGAAGTGCAGGACCGTGTCGAGCTGACGCTCGATGAAGGCGCCGTCTCCACCCACCACGGCCAGGCCGATGACCGCCAGTCGATGGTTGTCCTGGGCGTCCACCTCCGAGACGGAGAAGTTGAACCGGCTCTGGAGCCGTCCGATCAGGCTCTTGACGATGCGTCGCTTGTCCTTGAGCGAGCCGATCCCGTGCAGCGGAATATGAACCGTAAGCGTGCCGACGATCATGCGCCTTGCTCCCTGTGCCTGTGCGGCCGGCAGCATACCTCAGCCGGCGCTTTTCCGCAAACGGTTCCGGGCGGCGCAGAAGAAAATATAGGCGACCATCGTGCTGATTCCGCCGACGACCAGCATCCACAGCGAGCTACTCCAGACGTCATCCGCTGACCAGAAGACCCATTCATAACTCAAGGATGGCGAGGGGTCCCACGCGGATCGTGCCGTTGCGTCCAGCGTGGCACCCAGATGGACGAACGGCAACGTGTCGATGTAGAACTCGGCGGGGTCCTCCGGGCCATGCGTGATCACGTTGAACATCATGGCCAGCAGGAAGGGCAGACCGATCCACAGGATGCCGAAAAAGAGCACATTGACGATGACGGCGGTGGTTGCGCGCCGCAACAGTACGCTGAAAAACAGGCCGACGCCCGTGACGATCGCCCAGGACCAGAAGACCACGAACGGGATCTGCACCAGGGCCACGGGATGGAGGTATCCCAAGAGGACGAAGACAAACACGTGACCCAGCAGCAGACTCCAGACCGGCAGGCATCGGCGGGCCACGCCGCACACCTTGCCCCAGAGGATCTGTCCATCGGTCATCGCGGTGCAGAGGATGCCGTCCCAGGTGCGGCCTTCCTTTTCCGTGGCGACGGGCGCCGCGGCGTAAACCGCGGTGCACAACAGGGCGATGAACATGTACAGCATACCATAGAACAGGTGCCATTCTGCGTCGTCGAAACCTTCCTCCAGGGCCCAGTGAATGTATGTTCCCAGGACCATCAGCGCCAGCACGCCCAGGATCAGCGCGGTGAGGATCGGGCGACGGCCCAGCAGGCGCTGGTGCAACTCCTTCCAGACCATGGGCGGCCCCCAGATGGCGCGAAGTCTCGGCACGACCGCGCCCGAGCGGCCACAGCGGGACGTGTGCACCACGCCGATGGTCTGCCGGCGGGCCGCCCGGCGCACCATGACCGTGCACAGAAGCAACAATCCCACCGTCAGGCTCAGGATGATGCCGCAGTGCAGGGGCCACGACACGCTGGTGCGCCCCGCGAAGCCGGGCATGAACATCGCCTCCGTCAATACCGCGAGGGCCACGTAGGGGTTCAGGTTGAACAAGAGCCATTGCCGCACCGCCCGATGGACCGGTTCGAACAACTCCATCAGCAGTGGCGCCAGCAGGAACAGCCCGATGAGCGTCAGCAGCGTCAGGAGGATCGTTCCATAGGCGCGCTGGAACAGGATGCTGAAGAACAGGGCCATGGCGCCGACGAACAGGGCAGTGGTCAGCGTGATGCAGACGGCCCCCGGCAGGAACTGCCACGGCACGCCGCCAAAGACCCGCACCACGGCCAGGGCCGGTAGAGACAGTCCCACGAGGACCATGACCTGGACCAGAGCCCCGAGCAGCTTGCCGCCGACGATCTGCAGGCTGGTGATCGGCGCCGTCAGCAAAACGCCGAGCGTGCGGCGGTTGACCTCGTCGCTGATGGCCGTGCTCAGCAGGACGCCCGCGGCGATCTGGGCGGCGATGAACTGCGTCCAGGCCACGATGGCGGTCAGCATCATTCCGACCTCGCTCATCCGTGAGACGATGGCCGCGGCCGAGCCGGCGTAGGACAGGCTGCGGGTGGCTTCAATCCAGAACAGGGCCAGCAGACCGATCACCGCGGCCAGGTAGAGTGACCGGAAGATGTAGGTCATCTTGCGGCGGCTGGCGACGCGCAGCTCCTTATCGAAGATCGGCCCGGTCAGCCATTGACCGGTCAGGGCCTGTGCCAGTCCGCGCGCCAGGATCGTCGGGGTCATCGGGCACGCCCCCGGCAGGTCTTAATGACGTATTCGTTCATACTTCGCATTCCATGCTTCATCGCGTCACAGCACGCAAGCCCGCAGGCGTTTTCGGGTCCGACTGGCCAGCAGCAGCCCCAGGCCCAGAAAGCAGCCGCTCGTCAAGACGATGGTGGCAAGCTGAGAAATGGCTATCGGTATGTAGAAGAAAGCGGCATTCACGTCAAATACCATGAAGAGGGGGAACATGGCCATCGTCAGCAAGCCCATGACGATGACGAGGCCGATCTGTACGGCCAGGATCCCGACGATGCCGAGCCCGATGGCGGCCGTGCGGCGCTTGCATCGCAGGCCCGTGTACAGTCCGATGCCGACCACCAGCACGGGGAAGGCCAGGCAGGAGACCAGGGAGTTGATCAGCCGGATCACGAAGAAAACGATGGCGAAGGCGGACTCATCCAACATCGAAGTGGAGGTCCCCGCCGCGGCGGTCGAGGCATACAGTTGGACGGCGGCCTGGGCGATCTGGCTGATCAACAGCGCCAGCCAGAGCGGGGCGTTCCGAGCCAAGACGGCCACAACCTTGTGCCGGATGATGTCCCGGTCGTCCAGCAGGCTGGTCAGCAGCAAGGGCCACGTGCGTGCGTCTTTCTCGGCGATGATCGTGGTGCAGGCCATGGCGAGCGTTCGAAGTATCACCAACAGGGAGAAGCCGGTGGACAGAAGGCTCTGGACCTGCGCCAAGGCCATCCATGCTGGAAACAGCGCCACCGGGATCGTCAATCCAAGGCTGAGGAGGATGAACAGCGCGGCCATCACCCACGTCCGCCGGCGGCCGGCATGAATCCATTCACGCCACAGGATCGGTGCAGCCGTGACGGGGCTGATGGTGGTGTCCGTGCGGGCCCCTCGGCCGAACAGCACGGCCCTTATGCGTCGCCGCTCCGGGGCAGGGCCCATGTGACGCCCCAATGCCGCACGCATGTGCCGGGCCGTCAGGCCGATGAACCCCACGCCGACCAGCAGCACAATCAGGCAATGTGCCGACAGGGAAAAGCCCGTCACCAGCCCGGGATAACTGGCCCGGCTGGTCAACAGGCCCAGAGCCCCCAGAGGACTGATCAGGCCGTAGCGTACAAGCCGCAAGCCGGTGGCGGTCGGCAACCAGAAGGGCAGCATGCCCAAGAGGACCCACGCGACGCCGACGACCACGGCCGCACGGAGCATCGCCACGTGCGCGTGCCGCGTCTTCATGGAGAACCACAGTGTCACCGCCCCGACGGTGAAGGCCGCCGCGATCGTAATCCAAAAGCCCTCCCAGACCGTTTGCCAGTCGACCCCGCCGAACACGCGAAACATGGCCAGGACGGGCACCCCGACGGCCAGCAGAACCAGCGGCTGCACCAGCCCCGCGGCGAGCTTGCCCAGGACGACTTGCAGGGGGCGAATCGGCGTGGTCATCAGAGCGGCCAGCGTGCCCCGCTGGGCCTCCTCGCTCAGGCCGCCGCCCGCCAGGGCCAGAGCGACCAGGTGCAGCGTGATAAACTGCAGCCAGACCATGATCAGGCTGAAAAGGCGGGCCATTTCCGCCATTTCCACCATCCGCCGACTTTGAGGCGCCGCTGCGCCGACGAGCTGCATGTGAAGCCACAGGAAGGCCACAAGGGCGCCCAGGATCAGGATATACGCTGCGCGCATCCAGTATGTGTGTCGGTGGCGGCTGGCGACGCGCAGCTCCTTGTCGAAGATCGGTCCGGTCAACCACGACAACGTGATGACATCGTGCAAGGGGTACACGTCTCGCCTCGTCAAGCGGTCAGAAAATGCCTTTCCGCAGTCGACACTTGGCCCGCCAGCCGAACAGGACCCCGACGGCGCTGTAGGCCAAGGCGTGCAGTGCCAGGATGCCGGTGGTTTCGAGCACGCCGGTGCCGCTGCGGTCGGGCCAGAAGTATCGCAGTTGGCCCAATGATGCCGTGGCGTTCACGTCGCCGCCGTCGCCACGCATCACGATGCTGGTCTGCACCAGGGGATGGGCCCGGAGGTAGGCCATCAGAAAACCGCCGGCCCGCTGGCCTCCCTCGGCGAACAGGCCCAGGACGACGGGGGCCAGGAACCACAGCAGGGCGGCCAGGGCCATGTTCGCCACCACCGCGGTGGTGGTGCGTCGAAACAACGCGCTGAAGTACAATCCGCTGCCCGTCAGGAACACGATGATCCACAGGGCGATCAGGGCCACGTGCACGACGGCCACGGGATGAATGTACCCGGCCAGGATGAACAGCAGGACGTGGGCGGCCAGGAACGCCCAGACGGGCAGACACCGCCGCACGACGCCCACGGCTTTGCCCCAGACAATGGCGACGTCGTCGAGCGTGGTGGCCAGCAACAGCGGCCAGGAGCGGCGCTCCTTCTCGATGGTGAACGTCGTGGCGGCCAGCACGAGGTGGCACATCAACCCCATCGACACGAAGATCGTGACGTATGACATGTGCGTGTTGTCCTCGCGCAGCAGGTCATCTCGATAGCCCATCCAGTACGTGAAGCCCAGCGCGGCGACAGAGACCACCAGACCGGCCAGGTTCTCGCGTCGACTGCCCTGGATGAAGGGCGCCCGCAATTCCTTCCACAGGATGGGCGAGCCGATGACCTCGCGGATGGGTTCTTCCTCGGCCGGGGCGCTCGACCCGTTGGGTCGGGAGCCTCGGCCCAGGAGCCATCGCCAGCCGGTGGCGGGCGCCCCGACGGCCTCCCGCGACGCGACGCGCCGCACGATCCAGATCGACCAGGCCAGAACGAAGGCCGAGGCCAGAAGCATCAGCAGGCAATGGATCGGCCAGAGCAGATCAAAGAAGGGCAGTTGCCGCAGCAGCCCCGACTGGAATATCGTCTCCGTGTTCAGGAACATCGTGATCAGCGGGTTGAGCAACGTCGTCAACGGCAACAGCAAGGCCTGAAGCCGCGTGTAGTACAGGAACCAGAACAGCGTGCCCGGCACGAAGGCATAGAGCACCACCAGCGTCAGCATCGTCGTGAGAATCACCGCGTAGGATTTGCGGCCGCTGATCGAGAACAGCAGGCTCAGCGATCCGGCGAACAGGATGGCGGTCAGGGTGATGCACAGGCTGGACCCGATAAAGCCCCAGGGCACGCCGCCGAGGACGCGAACGATGGCCAGCAGCGGCAGGCTGATGGCCAGCAGCACGAGCAACTGCAGCAGCTTGCTGAAGAGCTTGCCCATGACGATCTGAAAGCTGTTAATCGGCGTGGTCATCAGGACGCCGAGCGTGCGGTGGTAGATTTCATCGCTGATGCTCGTGCTGAGCATGATGACGGCGATGCACTGGGTGGCCACGAATTGGAAGAGGATGATGCCGGTGATAATCACTTTTCCGGCTTCGGCCATCCGCGCCTGCTGGACGGCCAGTGAGCCGCCCCGCAGATCGACCGCACTGACCCAGACCAGAGCGATCAGGGCGGTCAGACTCACGAGGTAGCCGAATCGCAGGGCGTAGTTGCGTCTGCGACGACTGGAGACGCGCAGCTCCTTGTCGAAGATGGGACCGACCCACCAGGACGGCCGACACAGCGTCTGCAGCATGCGGTCCATGATATCAGTCTCCGATCCGGCCCGAACCGTGCCGGGCGAAAACGTGTCGTCGTATCTGGCAACCGGCCTGCCAGAGGAAGCCGGCGCCCAGAAACACGTCGACGACGAGCACAGGGCCGACGAACATAAGCATGAAGAAAACCTGGCCGAGGCGGCCGTAGACGTCGCGGCCCTCGACGAGGAAGCTGAGGATCACGCCCACGACCGGGTTGGCCACGGCGGCCATGGGCAGTACGAAACACAGGCCGATCACGACGGCGAAGGTCATCGCGACGGCCTGAGTCACGGTCGTGGCCCGCAGGCCGAAGTACATCCCCAAGCCCAGGAACAGCAGCAGGCCGGTGGGGACGAACACGGCGACACCCACCAGGGCGACCGGGTCAAGCACGTCGATGGCGGCGAAGACAAAGGTGTGCAGGACGAGCCATATCCACAGCGGCAGCGTGGCCATGAGGATCGCCAGGGCCTTCTGGTGAACGATCTGCCGTTCATCGAGCAGGGTGGTCAAGAGCACGGGCCAGCATCGCTTTTCGCGTTCGGTGGCGCAGGCCCCGGCGGCCAGCACGGCGGTGCGCATCAGCCCGACGAACACGATGACCCCGGCCAGGCCGGCGTGGACATGGCGCGAGGCCAGGCTTGGGGGAACGAGCCACGCCGCCACGTAGAACGTTGCCGCGATGACGGCCACCATGACCGGCTCCAGCCAGGGTCGGGGCCGGATGCTCTGGAGGTCCTTCCAGAACATGCACGGACCGCGCAGCCGCCGCACGTCCCGCTGCTCCACGAACCGATGGCGGGCGTTGCGGCCGAACCATCCTGCCAGAAACCGCCGTCGGCCGCCGAAGGCCTCGACCAGCATGGCGCGGCGGAGCCAGACCGCCGCCAGAAGACACAGGATGATCGACGCCGTGACGGCCAGCAGGCAGTGCACCATCCAGGGCGTGCCCGAGCCCGTGCCCAAGCCGGGGTTCAGCGTGCGACCGGCCTGAAGAAACACGGTGTAGGGGCTGAGCAGACCGGCCGTGGCCCAGAGATGCGCCAGGCCGGGCGACGTGCCCGGGGGAGGGGCAAGTCTCGCCTGGGCGGTCGTGACCAGTCCCAGGAGCACCAGGACGGCCAGCGACACCACCGCGGACTGGTGAGCCCGCGGCAGCCACGTGGACGCCAGCAGGCTCAGGGAGCCGGCAAAGACGGCCGTGCTGAACGTCAGGCACACGCCGGTCACGATGAAGCCCCAGGGCACGCCGCCGAAGACCCGCACGATGGCCAGCAGCGGCAGGCTGACCGCCACCAGCAACACCAGCAGCATCAATCGCCCGACCAGTTTGCCGGCGACGATCTGAAGGCTTCGGATGGGCGTGGTCAGCAGGACGGCCAGAGTGCCGCGTTCGATTTCCTCGCTGATGCTGTTGCTCAGCAGGACCGCGGCGACGACCGGCAGGGCGAAAAACTGAATGGCCGTAATCAGGAGAACCGTGGTCCGCCCGGCTTCGGTCATGGCGGCGGCCTGGTAGGCGCCGGCGGTGACGGGTCCCAGGCCGACGGTCGAGAACCAGACGCCCGCCAGGCTCACCGTAAGCACCGCCACATAGAGCGTGCGCAGGGCATAGTGCGTTTTGTGTCGCGAGGCGATGCGCAGCTCCTTGTCCACGATCGGCCCGAACAGGTCGATCGGATGACACCGTTGCCAGGTCCGCCATGGGTCATGATGCGGCATGGGCGTTCCGTGAAGAGTCCATCTAGTGAACGATGCCTTGGGTCAGTTCGAGAAACGCATTGTCGAGCTTCAACTGTTCGGGCTCGAGGGCCAGGACGTCCAGCCCGGCCTGGACCAGGGCCCTGGCGATACTGCCGTCGATCTCGCAGCCCTCAGCGTACATGACGCCGACGTAGCCGTCCTCGCGGCGGACCTCACGCACGTTCGGCAGGGCGGTCAGCACCTCGACGGCGCGCTGCGGGTCGCCGGCGATGCGGACGCGCATCTTGTTCTGGATGCCGATTCGGCGGCGGATCTCGTCGAGGGTGCCGCTGAACACGAGGCGCCCCTGCTCGATGATGCCGATGTGGTCACAGATCTCCTCGAGCTCGCTGAGGATGTGGCTGGAGATCATGATCGTCTTACCCATGCGCTTGAGCTCGCGCAGCAGCTCGCGGATTTCAATCCTGGCCCGGGGATCGAGGCCGCTGGCCGGCTCGTCGAGGATAAGCACCTTCGGGTCGTGGATCAACACGCGGGCCAGTCCCAGGCGCTGCTGCATCCCGCGCGACAGGCTGTCGACGGCGGCGGCCCGCTTGCCCTGCAGATCGGTCAGTTCCAACACGCCCTCCACAATGTCCTTGCGCTTGTGGCGGTCGATGTTGAAGGCCGCGGCGAAGAACTCGATGTACTCGAACACCTTGAGGTCGTCGTACACGCCCATGAAGTCGGGCATGTAGCCGACGCGGCGGCGGACCTCCTTGCCCTGGAGCCGCACGTCCAGCCCGTCGATGAGGGCGCGACCGCGGGTGGGCTCCAGGAGCGTCGCGAGGATCCGCATGGTGGTCGTCTTGCCGGCGCCGTTGGGACCGATGAAACCGAAGATCGTTCCCTCGTCGATGTGCAGGTCCAAATCGACCAGGGCGGCCAGATCGCCGTAATACTTGCTCAGTTTGTGGGTCTCGATCATGATCCTGTCTCTCCATCCGCGGGGAACACGATTTGTCGAATCAGCTCCAGGCTGTCGGCCTGGTAGGTCCGCTGCTCCAGGCGATAGGGGACCGACGAGCTGTGGCGATGAGCACAGACGATCACCGCCCCCTGGGCCAAGTAGTCGCACATCGTCTGGGTTCGGGGCAGCACGCCGACGGCGGCGTAGGCGACTTCGTGCTCGAGGGCGTCCAGACCGCCGCGGCCGTCCCGCAACTGGCGTTGTTGTCGCTGAATGATCTGGGCCCAGCCCTCGAACGTTCGCGGCTGACTGCTGAAGGTGCGCTCCGCACGAGGCGGCACCTCGCCGAAATCGACGCGTCGATTCGCCCCTACCAGGACGTAACCGCCGTCGATCGGGCGGTCCGACAGGTTCGTGATCGTCAGTGTATACGAGTCTCCCTCGCGACGCACGGCCGCCTCGAATTCGCGATTCGGCACCGGACGCTCGCTCATGAGCGTCTGAATCGTCCAGATACTGATCGGCACCGAGATGGGGATGTTGGATCCATCGTGCTGCACGCACACCACGTTGCGGCTTCCCGGCTGCTGACGATACCAGTACAGGGACTCTTCCGTCGGGGCGACGCCGGACCACCAGGGCCGGGCGTCCTCGGTCGGCCTGGGATTCTCAAAAGCGTAGTCATCGCTGCGCGGCGCGAAGATACCCGCGTATTCGGTCCGCCAGCCGACGTCGACGCCCTCGATCAGATCGGTGACCGTCACCATGCGGAACTGGCAGTTGCCGCCGCGGAGCGCCTCCACGCCGTAATAGGCCCCCACGCTGAACAAGAGAATCCAGCCTACGCTGGTCACCCACGTCAGCGGCAGCAACCCCTTGCGCTTGAGGACGATGTAATCGACCGGCCCCAGCAGAATCGCCAGCAGCGTCAGCAGCAGGATCACCCACCAGATGCTCAGCGGTTTCATCTCGGTGATGTTGTAGAGGTGTTCCATGATGGCGTTGCTGCCGGCCCGGCCGTAACCGATCGCGAAATTCTGCCAGTTGCCTTGCGCGTCCTCGGTCGGCTCTTCGGGAACCTGGAGGAGACTTCGGCGCAGGGGGATGTCATCCAACGGATTCTGGCCATCCAAGAGCATGGACACCTGTCTGCGAACGAATCGCGGTCCCAGGGGGCCGAGATCTTCGGCTTCGCTATACGGCTCGAATCGCCGGCGAGAAGGCTCCTCCAGAAGGTCGCGCAGACGCCCCACCCAAAAGGACGTGGCATGCGGTCGGTGGCGATCCGACAGGGCCGCCGGATCGAACCCGACCACGGCCACGCGTCCGAACCCCACATAGGCGGCGCCGGCAATCGTTTGACCCTGGCGGGTGCGGATCAGGCTCAGCCCCACGTCGTTGCCCCTGACTCGCAGGGGCCGACAGACAACCGATTCCTCGGCCCCGGTGCTCAATCCCAGCTCGCCGAGAGTCTCGGGATCCAGAGTCACCTGCCGGCTGGCATCGATCTCGAAGGGCAACAACCGTCCGACGGGCCCATTCAGGTCCGGCTCGACCATGCCCAGCACAACGAGCAGCATCCCGCCATTTTCCACGTAGTCGATGACGGCTTGAAGCTGGTCGGGACTGAAACGACTCCAATCCGGATCATACAGCACCAGCGCATCGAGGGCCGCGTATCCCGTCCAGTCCCAGGGGGCCGACCGGACGAGCTTGGAACCGACGTACACCTTGCCCCGTTGGCGGTCCGATACGCAGACGGTCTGCTGGGGCAGTTGCAGCAGGCCGAACTTGCGTTCACCGATCGTCCCCACGAGGAGATCGTTCTCCTGCACGGCGCGAAGCATGCGGACCTGCAACGAGGGGTCCCACAGATCGAACGTGTTGGTCCACCGCACGCGACCGCTCGTATCCCGGATTTCCGCGTGGCACTGATCGGCGGCGAAGGCGAACTTGCTGACCAGAGGAAGGTGGACGGGTGCATCAGGAGTCACGACGAACGCGTGCCGGACGTGCAGCCGGTTGAGCCCATCCTGATTGGCCGAGAGCGTCAGCAGACCCTCGAACGGCTCGGTCAGCTCCGTGTCGATGGTGACCTCGACCGGCGTCCATTCCATGGGACGGTAGCATCCGGCCCAGCCGAAGAACAGATCGACGTTGAACTCCTCGATCCGCCTGGCCCCGAGGGCGTCGCTACAGAGCGTTCCGAGCAGCAGCAGCATGGCGGCCAACATCCCGCCGGCAGACCGCCCGACTGCGCTCCGACCACGTCGTTTACGTTTCATGATCCACTCCCTGCAAGCGGTCCATCACAACCGAACCTTACTATTGTACACGATCCACTCCGTACAGACCAAGACCATCACGCCCAGCACCAGCCAGGGCCACAGCGGCAGGTTCGCGCGGTGGGCTCGATCCTCCTGGGCGGCGACCACCCGGCCGGCGCCGAGGACCAGGTTCTCGGCCGGCTGCACGTCGCTTTCGAGGTCGTCCAGCAGATTCACGGCGTAGGCCCGCGGCGTTTGGCCGGCCACGGTGAGCGTGTAGACGCCCACGCGGTCGGTTCCGACGAATCGGGCCACTGGCCCCGGGCCGATCTGAACGGGCCGGCTGTCGACGCCCGGCCCGCTGACGCGTACGGCCATGCCGGATTCGACACCATCGAGCACGAGCGGTTCGCCCGTTGTCAGCATCGTGTCTTCAAAACCGGTGGCCTCCAGGCCCAGGTACGTCACCGCGTTGTAGACAAACAGCACGAAGCTCGGCTCAAACGGCCAGTTCGTATCAAACACATCGAAGCCAAGAAGCACGAACGTGCTGCCCTGACGCTGCAACAGGGCGATGGCCGGGGCCGTGTTGAATTCCGCCAGCACGTCCGCATCCCGCGGCAGGATCATCCGCCAGCCTCTGGCGGCGTAGAGGTTGGACAGGTTCACGTGCTTGGTCAGGGCGTGTTGCGGTCGCCAGTCGACGATCATCTGGTTCTCGATCTGCTGCGGCACCACGACGTCGATCCCCTTGGGCGGCCGGCCGAACACCAGGTAACGCGACCGGGGCAGGATGGCGGGGACGTGATTGTCGAGCACGATGACGTCGTGGGCCCCCTGGGCTTCGAACGCCGCCGGGTCCATCGCGTCGAACGCGTCCGGGCTGATGACCTCCAGGCCGGCCAGAGGACAGGCCCGCAGGACCGACTCGAGCACCACGTTGCCCCGGGTGACCAGCAGCGCCCGGCTCCGACGAGGCGGCTGAAGGACGACCCACGCCGCATCGTCGGCGGCGAGGACGTCGTCGTTCAACTGTCGCAGCTCAATGATGCCACCGCCGGTCTGGGTCAGGGCAAACTCCACGGCCGCTCGGCCCGGCCGGTCGGGCCCGCCCTCCGGATCGGGCTGGGCCGCGGGCAGCGTCAGGGATCGGACGCTCAGCACGTCGCCGTCAAAACTCAACTGCACGTCCACTTCGACGGTCTGCGTATCGTAATTCGCCACCGTGGCGAATACCGTCACGCGGTCGGGGCTCTCATAGGGGCGCCGCGCCTGCAGGGCGGTGACGGCGACGTTCTGCCGGCTTTGGCCAATACGCTCGTAGACGACATCATCGGGCGCTATGGCCAGGCCGTCCACGTCGGCCAGCCGCCCATCGCTGTAGAGGACCAACCGGGCGGCCGTTCTACGGCCGCCGCCCTCCTCGCCGGCGGATTGGGCGAACGCGTTGGCCACCGTGAGGGCCTGGCTGAGTCGGCTGCGGCCGTGGCCCGATTCGATGGCGTCGATGGCCGCGGCCAGTTGCCGCTTGTCCGAGGTGAAGTTGCACATCACCTTGGCCCGTTCGTCAAACGCGACGATCATCGCCTGATCCCCGGTCTCCCGCAGGCCGAACGTCGCCCGGGTGCGCAGGGACTCGACGAACAGCCGGGCACGGCGCTTGGCCTCGGCGAGTCGGCTGGGCTCCACGTCGGTGGCGCTCATGCTGGCCGAGCGGTCGATCAGCAGCACGTAGCGCCGCCCCGCACCGGAGACCATCGACAGGACCGGCCCGGCCAGGGCCACCAGGATCATCGCCAGGGCCAGCAGTTGCAGCAGAAGCAGGAGATTACGCCGGAGCCACTGAAACGGCGCGTTGACCTGCAGGTCCTGAACCGCCCGCTTCCACAGCAGCGTGCTGCTGACCGGCTGGGCGAGGCGCTTGAGCTTCAGGAAATACAGCGCCAAGAGCAGCGGCACACTGATCGCCGCCGCCAGCAGACCCGTGATGGGCGTGACCCATTCCATGCGCTATCGTGTCCCCACGTTTTGCCTTCTGTTCATGGCGTTCCTATGTCGTCGGGTTCTCACCGCACCAGGCGGATCCGCCGCAGGGTGTTGAGCACCATCTGTTCCACCGGCGTGCCGGTGTTGGCCAACGCATACGTTGCTCCGCGCCGGACGCAGAAATCCTTCAGGCCGTTGCAGTAGGCCGCCAGTGTCTGCTTGTAGTATTTCAGCAAGGCCGCGCTGACGGTGATCTCGGAGGCGTCGGCGTCCTCCACGTCCACGAGTTTCAGATCTCCGGCCAGCTCCGGTTCGAGCTCGGTCGGGCTGAGTGTTTGGACGGCGTAGACCTCGTAATGTTCCCCAATCAGACGGCGCAGGCCCGTCTCGTAGCCTTCCTTGAAGAGAAAATCGCTCAGTACGATGATCACGCTGGTGCCGACGCGCGTCGCCGCGGCCTGTCGGCAGGCCTTGTCGAAATCCGAGGCGCCCCCAGCCTCGGTATCCAGGAGTACCTCCGCCAGGCGGGCCACGTGCCCACGGCCCCGGAGGTTCGACACCTCGGCCACGATGCCGTCGCCGAACAGGCTGATGGTCACGCGGTTGTTGCCCACCAGGCCGATATAGCCCAAGGCCGCGGCCAACCGCCGCACGTAGCGATCCTTGTCGCGATCCGGCTCGGCAATCGAAGCACTGGCGTCGACCAGCAGGTGCACCGTTAGATCCTGTTCCTCCAAAAACAGCTTGATGAAGAGCTGATCGAGCCGTCCGTAGATGTTCCAGTCCACGAACCGCAGGTCGTCGCCGACGACGTAGCGCCGGTGATCGGCGAATTCGGTGCCCTCGCCGCGCCGCTTGGAGCGACGCTCGCCGCGGAGCTTGCCGCGAAGGGCCCGGTGGCTCAGAATATCGAGCCCATCCAGCCGCGCCATGAAGGCCGGGTCCAACAGGTCCCGCAGGGTTCGGCGTGTTTTCGATTCCGTGGTCGTCATCGGATGATAGCCTTGCACGATATTCCAGGGTGCGGGCGCAACGGTGGCTTGCGGCCGCTCGGTCTTGCCGGGCTCTCCTTTTCAGACGCGTTTCGTCGCACGTTGTGATCTCCCTGTCTTTCGATCTTCGTCGCCTCGGCCCGGTCAGCCGGGAATGGATCAGACCTTTCGCAGGTCCTCTTCCAGGGCCTTGGGCAGGGTCTCCAGGATCTCGTTGAGCACCTGGTCGGGCTCGATGCCCTCGGCCTGCCCTTCAAAGTTCAGCAGGATCCGGTGTCGCATCGCCGGCAGATACGAGGCAACGACGTCGCCGAAGCTCACGTGATATCGCTCATCCAGCAGGGCCCGCACCTTGCCCGACAGGATCAGGGCCTGCACGCCGCGAGGCGAGGCGCCGTATCGCACGAAACGAGTGGTCACGTCCGGGGCGAACTCGCCGCCGGGATGCGTGGCCAGCACCAGACGCACCGCGTAGTCCTGCACGTGCTCGGCCACGGCGACGCGCTTGACCAACTGCTGGGCCTCGAGAATCTGGTCGGCCGCGATGATGGCCCGGGCCTGCGGTTCGGCGGCGGTAGTGGTGCGATCGAGAATGACCTTCAACTCCTGCCGGTTGCTGTACGGCACGAGCAGCTTGAAGAAGAACCGGTCGAGCTGCGCTTCCGGTAACGGATAGGTCCCTTCCTGCTCGATGGGGTTCTGCGTGGCCAGCACGAGGAACGGTTCGGGCAGGGCGTGCCGCGTGCCGCCGCTGGTGACGGCGTGCTCCTGCATGGCCTCGAGCATGGCCGATTGCGTCTTGGGCGTGGCGCGGTTGATCTCGTCGGCCAGGATGATCTGTCCGAAGATCGGACCCGGCTGGAAACGAAACGTGCGATGCCCCGTGGCCGGGTCCTCCACGATCACGTTCGTGCCGATGATGTCGGCGGGCATCAGGTCGGGCGTGAATTGGATCCGCCGAAACTCCAGCGACAGCGCCGCGCCCAGCGTTCGAACCAGTAGCGTCTTGCCGAGCCCGGGAACGCCCTCCAGCAGGACGTGGCCGCCGCAGAACAGGCTGATGAGGACGTTCTCCACGATGGGTTCGTGCCCGACGATCACGCGGCCCACTTCGTTGCGCAGGGCATCAAACATCTCCCGAAATGCCCGGCACTGCTCCTTGACGTCTTGCGATTCGGCGGTCATGGGTCTGTCTCCCGATTCAGGTTTGCTTTTCGTCCCTCTCGCGGCCGTCGCGGTGCAGGGCGCCGCGCTTGGCCTTGAGCAATTGTTGAATGTGCGAGGTCTCTTGCTCGCGCGGGGTCTCGATCGTTGGCGGCGGCTTTCGCTCCGGTTTCGGCGGACGACTCACATCGGTTTCGGGCAGGGTGGAAGGGCCTCGCAGGTCGCTCTCCGACGCCTCGAACCGCGTGCCGGAGCGTTTTTTGAACCGTTGCTGGACGGTCACACGAGTACGTTTGAGCCGCTCGAGCGTGGCGTCACCGGTGGTCTTGACCCGGCGTGTCCGCCACCACGTCGCGACCCGCCGTTGCGCGGCGACCCAGTCGAAGGCGATCCGCCGTATGGCCACGTCCGCCAGGAACAGCGCGATCCACAGCCCCATGAGCCAGGAGGTGAGCGGCAGGAGGGTCTGGGGGAACTTCAGCCCGGCGGGGTCGAACAGGTCGGCCTCGGTGCCCAGTTCGATGACCCGGCCATCGGTGAGCCGGGCGATCTCTTCGAGCAGGGGGGCGTTGTCGCGCAGGTCGCGAAACTCCGGGGCGAAGGGCACCGTCACCGGGCTTTGCACCGACTGAATTGTCTCATCGGCCCCAACCTTGCGATAGCGCAAGTTGACGACGTAGCTGCCCGGCTGCTGGGCGGTAAAGCGTCCCTGGTATTGTCCCGGGCCGGTCTGCGTCAGCGGCAGGGGATCGATGGCCATGTCCGGCCCGATGACTTGGGCCTCGATCTGGGCCAGTGGGATCGAGCGGCCCTGCGGATCAGCCGCCTCGACGATGACGGAGATATCGCGGTCCTGGGCATCGACGAACACCTCGCAATCGGTGGGCTGGGCGGGCTTGCCCACCCAACGCACGACCTGTTCCCAAAAGCGGTCGTATCCCGACCAGGCAAGCCAGCGGGCGGCCCAGCGGCTGTCGATGGAGCTGGTGAAGGCCACACACCGCCCCAGGCCCGCCTGGCACGAGGCCAGAATCGGATCGCCCTGTTCGCTGGCGAACAGGATCTGGCTGAACCCTCCCTTCGGCCCGGTCAGGACGTAACCGTCCAACGGGGGTACCGCCGACACCCCGCGAACGATGTCGCTGAGGGCATAGACCAGTTGAGGCGTGAACGTTTCCTCGTAGATCAGGGCGCGTCGGACGACCTGGGCCTCCTTGACGAAGATCTGCGGCAAACGCGTCGGATCGAGGACCGGGTAGAACCGCCCACGGGTCAGGCCGGCGATGGTCTGGAGCAGGGCGAAGTCCGCGTCGTCGCCGACGGCCACGGTCGAGACCGTGATGTTTTGTTGGGCCATCTGCTGGGCGACGGGCCGGCAATCCGCACCGGCCGTCTGGCCATCGGTCAGCAGAATGACGTGCCGGATGGAGGTGTCCGTTTCCTGCAGCGCCTCGGCGGCGGCCACCATCGCCGGATGCATGTCGGTTCCACCGCCTCCGCCCAACGTGCGAATCTCGGCGGCGATCGCGGCCTTGTCGGTCGCCAGCGTCATGGGAACGATCCATTCGGGCGCAGTGTCAAAGGCGACGACGCCGACCAGGTCCTTCTCACTGAGCAGCCGCACGGCGGCGATCGCCGCGGATTTGCACATCTGAAGTTTCAGACCCGCCATGGATCCGCTGTGGTCGATGACCAGCACCAGGGCGGCCTTGGGCATCTGTTTCTTCTGGGGCGGATCGCAATCCACGGGCAGGACCTCGGCCAGGGCCGAACCGATCCAGCCGCCCGCACCAAACGATTGCGGTCCTCCGACCATGACCAGGCCGCCCCCGAGCGCCGTCACGTATTGCGTGAGCATCTCCTGCTGGGCGAATGTCAGGCGGGATGCATCCACATTGCTCAGGATCACGGCGTCGGTGTCCATGAGTCGGGTCAGATCGGAGGTGAACTCGTCGACGGGTACATACCGCGCATCCAGATCGGCCCCCCGAAGGACGTCGGCCAGGCCGGGTCCCGTTTCGCCGTCGGTGTCGGACACGATGACGTGGCCCGGTCCCGCGATGTAGGTCAGGGCGGTGGCGCGGTTATTGGGCTGAACGCGGTCTTCGTCGGGATTGTCGGCGATGAACTCCGCGGTGAATTCGTGAATGCCCCGCGTGGCAATGGGCAGAGAGACGGTGTGGACACTTGTCCCACCCTGGAGAATCACCGGGGCGCCGACGCCGTCCGAATCCGGATCCAGGTCGATGGGGGCGCCGTTGACATACAGGGCGATGCGTCCTGCGATCGGCCCGGTGCTGCTCAGCACGAAACGCAGTGGGACGGTCTGCCCGGCCCGCAGGCGCGTCGGCGCGACCAGGCGTCGGAAGACGACCTCCCGCTCATACTCGTAGCGCATGGGCACCACGTCGATGGGGATGTTGTTGCCGGCGGCCAGTCGCGCCGCCTCCCGCAGGTCGCCGGCGGTCTGGTTGCCGTCACTGAGCAGCACGATCCGGGTCGCCGAATCGGGCGGGGCGATCGCCATGGCCATTTGGATCCCGTCGGCCAGTCGGCTTTGAGTGCCCTCGAGCGTGGTGTTGCGACGCCGGATCTTCATGTCCGGAGTGCCCAGCGTACTGATGCCGACGCTCTCGGCCACCTCAACGACGGCCAATCGGTGGCGGGCCTCCACCTCGGTGACGTCCTCCGGGTTCCTCTCGGGCAGCAGGTCCTCCAGGTAGGCCAGTCCCTGCTCGGCCTGCTCCGTCGGGATGGACCGGCTGCGGTCGATCACCGCGATGACGGTGACCGTCTCATGCATGCGGGCCAGGACCAGGCGGGCCAACAGCAGCACGAGAGTGAGCATGACAAGGCACCGCAGGACGATCGCCCCCCATCGTCGTACGGGACCGAGCGCGACCATGTGCCGCCACCCCAGCCATATGATCGGCACGATCAGCAGCAACGCCACCAGCCAGACCGGCCGATCCAGGTAGAAAACAAACGCGCTGGCGGTCATGCTCGTCATATCCTGGTCCGCGGGTCAGCGTCAAAAGAGATACCGGCGGGCAGGCCGGCGGCGACCCGTCTGCAACCTCCTTTGTTGCATCCTGTTCATGGCGAGTCGCTCACGTTTTTGGCATCAATTGTATCGGTCGGGGCTCGACCGTCAGGGACTTACCGGTGTCTCGGACGGTTCGGCCGTGGGGGCCTCGGCTTCGAGTCGGCTGAAGTACTGCCTGACCGATTCGGCGTACTTGCGCGGGATTTCGTTGTTGGTCACCGCCTCGGCGGCCAGGTCCCGCCCGGCGCGGACCACCTCGTGGTAGTCGCGCTGGGCCTCACCCTTGATCTGTTCTCCCTTGAAGTAGAAGCTGGCCACGATCGGCCCATCCTGGTTCGGCGACCGGACGCCGGACAATTCGGTCGGCGCGGGCCCCTCCGAGGGTGTGCCTCGTGTGCGGGCAGGTGGGCCCAGACCGGCACCGCGACCGGGACGGCTGAAAGCCGCCCAGGATTGTCGGCTGCCTTGCCCTCCGAGGCCTTGCCCGAGGCACTGGCCTGCCGCGTAGAGCTGTTGAATCATCGCGTCGGTTAGTTGCATCTGGTCCGCCAAGTCGCCGAGTTGGGCGGCCTGGCCGACCAACGCCGCCAGATCGTCACCGGTCATCATCGCACCCGCAGATGCGGCATTCAGCGCCTGGGCGAACTGTCCGGCCCGCTGCCCGGCTCCCTGGCACGCTGAAGCCGATTGCACCAGTCGGGCGATCTGCGCTTCACTGAGGTTCATCTTCTCCAGGGCCTGGCGAAGCTGAGCGGGGTTCATCTGGGCCAGCGACTTGTCCAGGCCGAGCTTCTGCAACTCCGCCTCCAACTGGCTTTTCTGATCGGCCAAGGCCTGCAGTTGCCGGGCCATCTGCTGCAATTGCGCCGAGAGCTCCGCCTTTTGCGCATCGCTCAGGTCACCGGCCTCGATCTGCTCCTGAAGCTGCCGCAGCAGGTCCGCCGCCTGCGAGAACTCCCCCTTGGCCAGGGCCTGTTGAATCCGCCGCAGGGCGTCGTTCGGCGCCGGCTGCAACTGCTTGAACATCTCCTGCATCAGCTCGAGCGAGTCCATCTGCTGATCGGCCTGCAGTTGTTTGAGCTGGTCGGCCAGACTGTTGAGCTTTCGGATAGCCTGACGTTTGAGTTCGGGTGGCTGCAAGGGGGCCTCGGCCTGCTTGGTCAACTCCTCCAGTTCCTGGGCCAGCTTCTCATCGCCCAGTTGGCGTGCCGCCTGCTCGAGGGGCTTGACGGTTTCGACGATCGCCGTCTGTGCGGCCTGGCGTTCTTCGACAGCCTTCTGTTCCTGTTCCTTGGCGTGCAGGCGCCCCAGCAGGTCCGTCTGTGGCAGCCATAATCCTGTTCCGATCACGACCGCCCAGACCACGATGGCGTAGACCCATCGACGATCGGGTCGAACGGGGAATTGCTTGTCGATTGTCACGTCCTGGGCTCGCTGGCGGGCCTCGGCGCAGGCGGCTTGGGCGAACGGATCATCCCGCCCGGCCAGGGCCAGACAACTGCTGAACCGCTCCTTGAGACCCAGACGTTCATCGACGAGCACGGCGACCTGCATCCGGGTGGGTCTCTTAAGCCACCACAACGTTGCCAGCACCGCCGCGACCAGGCCCGCGGCCACCCAGCCGGACGTCGGCCAGCTCAGTGCGAGCCCTAGAAGCTTATGGAGTAACACCACGCCGAGTGCCGCGACGCCCGCCACGGCCAGCACCCGCCCGGTCAATTCCAGCAACAGGTTCACGCCGCAACGAACCCGGGCCCGTCGCAGGGCATGCTCGAAGTCCTTCTTCATAGCCGCATCCTTTCCTCAACCGGTCGCGCCATCGGTCCAGGCACACCGATGTGGCATTCAATATCATACCGCCCTCCACCAGAATCAGGCAATTCTCTTTCCGGCAAATCTCCAGACGTACGCACGCCGATTTTGTTACGCGTGAGAAAGTCCGGTCATTGGTCTATGGCACGCATTCTGAGCGTCTCCCATCAGCCGGGCAGACGGATGGCCGATTTCGGCTGGAACGTATCGAACGCATCGTCTGGGCATTCTACGCCCCACAGCCGGGCCTTGTTCGCCGGGGTTCGGGGCGTCCGGCTGCGTCCAGCCTTGAAGAAGGGCCGGTCAGGGGTTATGTTGCTGTGGTTGCTGCAACCGACGATGAAGGGGCCGACGCATGCGAAGAACGACGTTTACGTTGTGTTGCTGTGCTTTAATGATCGTGGGGGGGTGCCGTCGGCCTGTCCAGGCCAAGGAGGCCAGACTCTGGGAGCCGGTGGAATGGGAGTTCGAGAATCTGACCTGCGCGGGCAATCCCTTTGATTTAGTGGCCAAGGCCGCCTTTGTCCACGAACAGACCGGTCGTCGGATCGAGACCGAATTGTTCCATGAGGGCGGCCGCACGTGGAAGCTCCGATTCACGGGGACGGAGACGGGACCGTGGCGTTTTGCCACGGCCAGCGACGATCCGGAACTGAACGGTCTTACAGGGGATGTCCACGTGCTCCCGAATCCGGGCGCGGCCGGCTTTGTGACGAATCTCGGCGGCAAATGGGGCCGGCTGGGGACGGGCGAGGCCTTTGTTCCGCAACTGGTGATGTACTGCGACCCGATCGAGCTGGCTCGCGATCCCGCCCGGATCGACGCGGACATTCAGGAGTTCCTCGTCGAGCATGGGTTCAATGGATTTCACATCGCGGTCTTGTGTCGTTGGTTCGATCTGGACAAGACCCGCTCGGATGAGCTGCCGGCCGATCCGAACCCGGACCCTCGGACGTTTGAGGTGATCGAGTTGTTGCTGGAGAAGGTCCACGCCGCGGGCGGCATGGTGCACATCTGGGCCTGGGGCGATGAACAGCGACGCATGACACCCGTGCGGTGGGGTCTGAACGGCAAGGTGGACCGACGGCTGCAACGGTACATCTGTGCGCGATTGGGCCCGGTGCCGGGCTGGTCGATGGGCTACGGTTTTGATCTTCAGGAATGGGTCCGGCCCGATGACCTACGACAATGGCACGCGTACATGCACGAGCACCTGGGCTGGCCCCACCTGCTCGGTGGCCGGGCGCCCGACCTGGAGCAGATATACGATGGCCTGGATTATTCCTCCTATCAGCAGCATCGACCCACCTACGACACGTACGTCAAAGGCATCGAGCAATTTCCGGATAAGCCTACCTTCTTTGAGGACCGGTTCCGCGTGCGGGTAAACGTTTACCCCGACAAGGACTACGACTTCGAGATGACCCGCCGGGGATTGTGGCATTCGACGATGGCCGGCGGGGCGGCCAATATCTGGGGCAGTCTGCTGGACCCCCGGCCGGATGGCATGTCGCACCCGTATCCGAACAAGGAGCAGATCCGTACCTGGTCGGAGTTTTGGAAGGGGCGGTTCAAGAAGGAGATGATTCGCGATAACCGGCTGACCGACGGCGTGTGCCTCAAGGTTCCCGGCCGGTTGATGGTCTTTTACAAGGAGGATACCGACGTCATTCGGGTGAACCTCGCCGAGCTTCACGCCCCGATTCGCGGCGTGGCCGTGGATACCCGCAAGGCCTACCGGGAGATAAACCTCGCGGATCTCTTCCCCGGTCCGGAGCAGACCTTCAGGGCGCCGAACCGGTCGGACTGGGTCGTGGCCGTGGAAGGGCGGTTTGTGCATCAAAAAGTCGTGAGCGATTCAAGCGAGCCGATCCGCCGATGACATCCGATCAGCGAGGTCGAAGCGATCTTTCCTGTCTTGACCGGCGCGGTACCGTTGGGCTACAATTGTGGCGTTTTGTACAGGTTGGGCAGGTGAAATCTGATTCTATTCGGAGGTTCGTATGAATCGCAGGGCATTTCTCGCATCCAGCATCGCCGCCGGCAGCACGCTGAGCGTCGGGCTCTCTCCCGTGGCGGCCCAGTCGGGATCCAACGCCGCCAAGTTCAAACTCCGCTACGCCCCGGACCTGGGTTGCTTTCGGGCACACGTGGGCGGCGATCCCATTGAGAACATCAAGTTTGCCGCGGATCAGGGGTTTCGCGCGATGTTTGACAACGGCCTGATGGGCAAGCCCGCTGACCTGCAGGAGAAGATCGCCGCCGAGATGGCCAGGCGCGACATGAAGCTGGGGCCCTTCGTGCTGCTGGCGAATTTCGGCGACTCGGATCTGATGGTCGGCAAGAAGGAAAGCATCGACGCTTTCCTGGGCCGCGTCAAGGAGGGCCTGGAGACCTGCAAACGCACGGGTTGTGCGTGGATGCTGGTCGTTCCCGGCAAGGTCGATCAACGGCTGGAGGTCGAATACCAGACGGCCAACCTGGTCGACGCCCTGCGGCGGGCGTGCGAGATCGTGGAGAAATCCGGCGTCGTCATCGTGCTGGAACCGCTCAACCGCCGGGACCATCCCGGGCAGTTTCTGTATGGGATTCCACAGACGTTCCAGGTCTGTCGCGCGGTGAACCATCCGTGCTGCAAGATCGTGAATGATCTGTATCACCAACAGATCAGCGAGGGCAATCTGATTCCCAACATCGACCGGGCCTGGAGCGAGATCGCCGCGTTTCACATCGGTGACAACCCCGGCCGTCGGGAGCCGGGCACGGGCGAGATCAACTACAAGAATGTCTTTGCCCATATCCACCGCAAAGGCTACGATGGTGTGTTGTGCTGCGAGCACGGCAAGAGCAAGGGCGGCAAGGACGGCGAGATCGCCTTCGTTGAGGCATATCGCTGGGCCGACAGTTTCCAGACCTGACCGCGCCTGCCGGCACGATGAACGATTACATGGATGGCGAAAAAAGGAGTCCGAGTATGGCAAGGAACACGTGCATCGCGGGTCTGGTCGTGGCGGGCCTGGTGGCCCTGACGCTCGTCGGCTGTGCCCGTCAGGAGCTGTTCAACGGCAAGACGTTTTCGGGGTGGACCGCCCACGTGGATGAGCCGGGCGTCGACCCCTGGTCGATCTGGTCGGTGCGGGACGGCGTGATCCACTGTGCGGGCGTGCCGAATGGGTACATCCGGACGGTGGATACGTTCAGCGATTTCCGACTGCATTTGGAATGGCGATGGGTCAACAATCCGACCAACAGCGGTGTTCTCCTGAGGGCCAGCGGCCCCGACAAGGTCTGGCCCCGCTGCATCGAGGCCCAGCTCAAGGCAGGCAACGCCGGCGACTTCGTCCTGATCGGACACCCCGGCATGACCGTCGATGGCGTGCGCTACCAGGATGATGAGAAGATGTACGTCGTCGTCCCGCGCAAGGACGCCGGCAAGCCGATCGAGAAGCCCGCCGGCCAGTGGAACACCTACGATATCGAGTGCATCGGGCGGACCATCAAGGTGTGGGTCAACGGCATGCTGCAGAACGAGGCCATCCGCGTGACCGACACGCAGGGCTGGATCTGCCTGCAGTCGGAGGGTTCGCCCATCGAATTTCGCAATATCTACGTGGAGCGGCTCGACTGATCGGTGTCGCAAAAAGATGCGATTTCCGCGGTTCGTTGCGGGAATCCGCGTTCGTCAATCGTCGGAACAGACAGGGGCCGTGCGTGCGGCGTAATCGTCGCTGGCCCCGGCGCTTTCGGAGGGAAAGGGCATGCGTACAAGGGGTATCTCGCGTCGTGATTTTGTCAGGGCCTCGGCGGTAACGATGGCTGCGACGGTGGCCCCCGCGGGGCTTCACGCCGCCGGGGCGGAGCGTCTACGGGTCGGCCTGATCGGTTGCGGGGGGCGGGGCATCGGGGCGGCCGCCGACTGCCTCAACGCGGACCCGGCCGTTGAACTGATTGCCATGGGCGATCTCTTTGAGGACCGGCTGAAGGGCGCATGGGGCCAGTTGAAGAAGGACTTTGCGGATCGCGTCCGGGTGACGCCGGAGACGCAGTTCACCGGTTTCGACGCGTACCAAAAGGTCATCGCCACGCCCGGTGTCGATCTGATCCTGCATGCCGCCCCGCCGGGATTTCGGCCGATTCATCTTCGCGCGGCGATCGAGGCCGGCAAGCACGTGTTTATGGAAAAGCCCGCCGGCACGGACCCGGCCGGGATTCGCTCCGTGATCGAGAGCGCCGCCCTGGCCGAGCAGAAGGGCTTGAGCATTGTCGCGGGCACACAGCGGCGACACCAATGGCATTACGTCGATCTCATGAAGCGCATCCACGACGGCGCGATCGGGGAGATCCGCGCCGCTTATGCCTACTGGAACGGTGGCGACATGATCGGCTACTGGAAGTGGTGGGAAAAGGCCTCCATGAGCGACATGGAGTGGCAGTGCCGTTCATGGCCGTGGTTTGTATGGACCAGCGGCGATCACATCGTCGAGCAGCACGTACACAACCTCGACGTCGTCAACTGGGCCCTCGGGACGCTGCCCGTCTCCTGCATGGGCATGGGCGGCCGGGCGGTGCGGACGCAGGGGAACATCTGGGACCACTTCGCCGTCGAGTTCGAATACCCCGGCGGCGTTCGCGTGCTGAGCATGTGCCGACAGATCAACGGATGCACCGACCGGGTCAGCGAATCCCTCGTCGGCACCAAGGGCCGCGTCTATACCGACTCCAGCGTGGGGCGCATCGAGGGCCCGAACGCGTACCAGTATAACGGTGCGAACCCCAACCCCTACGTTCAGGAGCACAAGGACCTGATCGAGGGGCTGCGAAAGGGCGCGCCGCTCAACGAAGGCAAGCGCGTCGCCCAGAGCACGCTGTGCGCCATCATGGGACGCATGAGCGCCTATACCGGCCGGGCCCTGCGGTGGGATTGGGTGCTCAAGGCCTCCAAGCTGGATCTGGTTCCCAAGAGCTTTGAGTTCGGATCATTCCCGGCCAGGCCCGTGGCCGTTCCGGGTCAAACGCCACTGGTGTAAGCGGCACAACCGGTGACCGAGAAGTGAAATCGCTTGGTTAGGTAAGGAGCATACGGATGAGTCAGAGTGGTGTATCACGAAGAGGTTTCCTGAAGGCGTCGGCCGCGGCGGTGCCCGTGGTCGCGGCCATCAACGCGACGGGCGTGTACGCGGCCGGCGATGACGTGCTCAAGGTGGCTCTGATCGGCGCGGGCGGGCGCGGCAGCGGCGCGCTGGACAACTTCATCTCCGCGGCGAAGCGGGCGGGCCTTCAGACCAAGGTCGTCGCCATCGCCGAGGTCCAGAAGGATCGCGCCGAGGGCAACGCACGCAAGCACAATGTGCCGATGGACCACGTCTTCACCGATTTCTCGGGCTATAAGAAGGCCGTGGCCACCGACGCCGACTACGTCATCCTGGCCGCCAGTCCGAACTTCCGGCCCCCACATCTGGAGGCGGCGGTCCGGGCCGGCAAGCACGTGTTCATGGAAAAGCCCGTGGCCGTCGATCCCCCGGGGGCGCGTCGCATCATCGCCGCTGGCGAACTGGCCAAGCAGAAGGGCTTGGGCATCGTCGCCGGGACGCAGCGGCGTCACGAGAAGCCCTATCGCGAGACCGCCGACAAGATCGCGCAGGGGGCTCTGGGGCGCATCATGTCCGCGCGGGTGTGGTGGTGCGGCGGCCGTCTCTGGTACCGCGGCCAAGGCGCCAACGAGAGCGACGCCATGTACATGGTGCGCAACTGGGTGAGCTTCACGGAGATGAGCGGTGACCACATCGTCGAGCAGCATGTGCACAACCTGGACATCGCCAACTGGTTCATCGGTCGGCCGCCCGTATCGGCGCTGGGCTTCGGCGGCCGTGCCCGTCGCAAGACCGGCAACCAGTTTGACTTCTTCAGCGTCGATTTTGACTACGGCGATGATGTCACCGTGCACAGCATGTGTCGCCAGATCAGCGGCTGCTACGATCGGGTGGCCGAGTACATCGTCGGCACGAACGGCGCGACGTGGGGCAACGGCGGCAGTTTCAAGATGATCGAGCCCAAGAGCGTGCAGGTCGGAAAATATCCCGAGGGCAACCCCTACGAGGTGGAGCACTTCGATCTGATCAACAGCGTTCGCGAGGGCAAGCCGCTCAACGAGGCCCAGGCGGTCGCCGAGGCGACCATGGCGGCGATCATGGGGCGCATCAGTGCGTACACCGGCCAGCTCGTGCGGTGGAGCGATTGCATGAGCAACACCAACTCGCCGTACTACAATCTGACCTGCACTCCGACCGCCGAGGACTTCGAAAAGGGCGACGTGACCGCTCCTGAGGACGACGTGGTGGCTGTGCCGGGCAAGGATTGACCCAACGCCCCGCGGGATCGCAAGGGGCGGATATAACACTCAACCAGATCGGGTTCCCTTTGATGTCGAAAGGGACCCGATTTTTTTTCGGCTTTTCACAGGGGGGTGCGAACGGGCAGTACTGCCGCCCAGAGGATTTTCGGACCATGTTTTATTCTTGTCCAGATTGACTGTATCCTGGCCACATGCTCGAAAATTCGTTAACATGGGAAACGCAAGTCGGGGAAAAAGGTTTGCGGCAATGGGTGGGAAATCTGAAGCGTCTTGCCTGGAGAGCCGAAGACAGGTCTAGGGACCGGGTTCTTATCGAACATCCGTCGTAGGGGTCCGTAGCGGTCATAAGTGGTCGAGGGACCGACGAAGATCGGTCTTGGCGCGGCCGCCAAGGTGGTTTTTTTGACAAAGGCGGCGGTTGTGGTAGGCTTTACAGTGAAAAACGACCTCGTCTTTGGGGAGTACCGATCATGAAACGTAGAGGATTTGGCCTGATTCTGATCGCGTCTCTCGTGGCGTCCGCCGTCGCCGGGCGTTATGTTCCCACCCAATACCCTCAGACCACGGCCGTCTTGCAGGTGCTGTACGGCGACGCCGTCCGCAAGGAGCACACCTTCCTCGCGTATGCTGCCGGCGCCGACAAAGAGGGCAGCGAGCCGATGGTCGCCTTGTTTGCCGCCTTGGCCCGCTCGCAGGGTGTGCTGGCCGAGAACGCACGATTCCTGTTGGCCGAGTTTGATGTCGAAGCCGAGGCGCCACTGATGAATGGCGTCAGCGTGGGGGAGACGCGGCACAATCTGGAGATCACCACCAATATCGCCCTGGCCAAGCTGGATGACCGTTACAAGGTCTTCCTGGACATGATCCGTGCCGAGCGGAACGCCGAGGCCATGGCCGAGGTGCAGGCGGTATGGGACATTAAGAAGCGACAGCGCGAGGTCGTGCAGAAAGGGCTCAGCGCCACCGGGCTGCTGGGCTGGACCGCGAAGCTTCCGCAGGACTACTGCGTGTGCTCCGTTTGTGGTTACATCGTCGCCGAGGGTGACGCGGGGACGCGATGTTCCTACTGCAACACCGAGGGGATCGAAAACGAAGTCGTGGCTTCGGAGTGGAGGGTTTTCTGGGGATTAGCTCAGAACACGACGCTGGACGACGCCCAGCGGGCGGCGGCCAGGCGATTCTACAGGCTGGTGGCCTCTCAGCGCGTGGGCGTGGCCGGGAACCCCGGTTCGGCCCTGTTGGGAAGCGATGCCTATCAGAGGTGGGGTCTGGGGACCGGCGGCGGTTTTTGCGATGAGGAGAAGGCGTACATGGCCGCCGTGCCGCTTCTGGCACGGGCCTGGGAGGCGTACCAGGCTATTGATCTGGGCGAACTCAGCGAGAACGAGAAGCAGTATGTCGCTCGGATGCACACGAAATATGGCCAAGGTCCTGTCGATCTGCTGAAGCTGCGTGAAAGCGGCGACCTTTCTGGGAAAGTGGCACAGGTGCTGGACATCGTCGAGGCCCTCAGCGGTTCGCTGTACCTGTCCGATCGCGACCTGGTCTTCCTGGAACGCTTCGACCTCGAGTAGCCCGCCGCGCCATTGGGAGGGGCGCTGTGAGGTCGGTGATCCACAGTAAACGAGCCAGGTGAAGGCCTTCCAAACCGGTGATTGGGGGCTTTTCCTGAGAGGGGTTTCATTCCGGGGGATGCGGTCGTTGTAGGCGCACACCTTCCTGATATGACACCGGTGCGGCCACGGATCGGCACATTTTACAGTCCGCATCCCGTGTGGACCTGGCCGCCGGGGTTCCTCACCGATGTAACCCGCCTGGAATTCCGTCTGTGAAGGGGTGTCATCTGCTTGACAAGGTCCGGTTCCATAGTCAGAATGGCATTCGGTCAAGAGGTCTCGTATGAAAGGAGGACTATGGGACGGGCGGCACTCATCCTGATTCGTGGCTTGGTCTACGCGGTGGTTTTGCTGGCGGCATGGATGCTCGTGTATGGGACCATTTCAATGTACATAAAACATCCTGAACTTGTGGCGGGTCTCCTTGTGGCCGGTGTCCTTATTGCCGGGTATTTGACGGCGGCCGAGGAGAGTCGGGCCGGACAAATGGTGCTGATCGCCGATACCCTGTTTCTTGCCGCTCGAGAATGGGGTTCAGATGCAGATCGCTGTGCGTTCAACGAGTTGGTAGGCAAGTACCGCCGGCCGAACGGCGCGTTCAAATCCGTTTCTCGCCAAGCCCTGCATGGCTTGAGGCGGGAGGCCATGTTCTTCGTCGCCGACCGTTTTGGCACCGACAAAGCGCTGGCCCTTTTCTCGGCACATGCTCTCCGCGATACCGAGTTGGCAATAGACCGGACTCCGTTCTGAGAACCGCGAAAGCGACGAAGGGCCGGTTATCACCGTTGGCGCAGATGACGGAGGATGTCCCAATAGGCACCGCGGGCGCCGGCGGCGATGGCATCCACGAGTTCCGTGTTCGCGTTATAGTTGTGATCTTCGCCTAGCGGCTCGGTGTCGATGGCCTGTCCGGTGTCGGACATCGGCGCGAAAAACCGCTCATCGGCGCCGATCCGGTCCCGCACAAGGCCGGCGGCGTCATCCCCCAGCGCCGGGCTGATATAGAACGTCGGCTGCACGAGGTCCACCGGTCCGTCGTAGCGGCGTCGCAGACCGGGCAGGGTCTCCAGCGGCCCGCGGTGGGCCAGCCTCCGCGTCACGGGCGTACCCGGATACAGTCGCAGTCCGCAGCCGGCGCCCACGCAATCGGGATCGATCCGTTTGAAGAACTCGATGCTTTCGGTCACGGTCTGCGGCGTCTCGCCCGGCCCGCCCAGCAGCAGGTCCAGCATCACGCGAATCCCGTTCTCGCGGCATAATTGCACCGCGCGTGCCAGGTCCGCCTGTCCGTGCGGCTGGCGGTAAGTCCGCAGCATCGTTGTGCTGGCCGAATCGCTGGTGAAGTTGATCCCCACGCAGCCCGCCCGTCGCATGGCCGCGGCCAAGTCCGCATCGAAGGGCACGACGGCCAGATAGGCGTACCACCGCAGCCGGTCGCCCAGCCCCCGGCGTTCGAACGCCTCGCAGATCGCCAAGGCGTGGGCATACGGGATGTTGAATTCGGCGTCGCACGTGTGCAGTACGTCCACGCCTTGTCTCAGAAGCGACTCCACTTCGTCGGCGACCTCGTCCGGGTCACGCAGACGCAGGGTCCGACCCTTGGCCAGCGGGTCGGCGCAGTAGACGCACCCTCGGTCGCAGCCCCGCTTGGTCTCAAAGCCGATCTGTCCGCCCCGCGCGAAGTAGGTGGCGTTGTCCACGAGGTCCCGGTGTGTGCTGACCTTTGGCGACGGCGGCCAGGCGGGGTCGTTTTCATACCAACGATTCTCGCGTCGCCAGATCAATCCCGGCACCTCGTCGAGCGGCTCCTGTCCCCTCAGCGCGCGGTACAGCCGCACCAGGGCCTGCTCTCCGTCGCCGACGATGCCGAAGTCCGCACCCACCCGGTCGAGGACGGGCTTGCGAAAGATCGAAAACGCCACGCCACCCACGCAGATCGGCGCATCGCAGCACCGGCGCACGCGATCGACGATGTCCCGAAGGTCGGGTACGAACCACTGGGCGCTGGGCCAGAAGCAGTCATCGGCGTTGCGAAAGGACAGGCCCACCAGCACCGGATCGCCCTCGGCCAGACCTGCCTGTAACGTTGCGGCCGGGTCCTCGGCGAGGCCGAGGTCGATCACCCGCACGGCGATTCCGGCGTCGCGGGCCGCGGTGGCGACGTACTCCAGCCCGACCGGCGCGATCGGTGGTTGCATCGTGTTCGTGTTGACCAGTACAAGCATCCCATGCTCCCAACGCGTCTCGGTCGGCCTCGGCGGGCCTACCAGTCCGTTGAAAAACGCACGGTCCACAGCAACGGGCCCTTTTTGTCATTCCCGCGAAAGCGGGAATCCACGCTTTGCGTGCAGAGAGCACACCTCACGTTGAGCGTGGACCCCGGATCAAAGCCTGCCCCGGACTCGATCCGGGGTCCGGGGTGACACTCTTTCAACAGGCTGCTACGGTTCGTGCAGGCCCTGTGCGGCCAGCTCGCGGCGGACCTCGGCGAACACGGCGACCACCTGCTCATGGATGTGCCCGTTTGTCGCCAGAACCTGCCGGTAGCGGCGCTGCTGGCCGCCGGCGAAGTCCGAGCATCGCCCGCCCGCCTCCTCGACGATCAGAAATCCCGCCGCCACGTCGTAGGGTTTGAGGTCCAGCTCCCAGAACCCCTCCAGCCGACCGGAGGCCACATAACCCAGGTCCACCGCCGCCGAGCCGTACCGCCGCACGTCGAGAATCTGCGGCAACAGCCGCGTCAGGAACGGCACGTTCGTGTACGCGCTGTTACGGCGGATGCAGGCGAAGCCCGTCGCGAGCACACTGTCCGATAAAGACTGCCGATTGGAGACGTGGATCGGTTCCCCGTTCAGCGTCGCGCCCCGACCCCGCTCGGCCAGATACAACTCGCCCAGCGCCGGTGCATAGACGGCGGCCAGCGTCGTCTGTCCGGCCTGCTCCACGGCGATGCTCACGGAGTAATAGGGCTGGCCCCGCACGAAGGAGGTGGTGCCGTCAATGGGATCGATCAGCCAACGGGTGGTCGTCCCCTCGTGTGAGCCACTTTCCTCGCCGAGGATCGCGTGCTGCGGGTAGCGTTGCCGGATCTGCTCCACGAGGAACCGCTCGACGGCCACGTCGGCCTCGCTGACGAGGTCCTTTTCGCGTTTATGCTCCACCGCCAGGGTCGTTCCCCGGCGGCGATACGCCAGCGTCATTTGACCGGCCTCGGTGATGATCTCTTCGAGAAACTGTCTCATATCGTCCGGATTCAGGGGTTGTCTGAGGCTGCCATACCCGTCCCCGGCGAACCGATGCCCGGGGTTCCGGGGGCTGCACAAAGCCGCAGCCTATCCGGCGGGTGCGGGCCTGTCAACGACTGTTGCGCCCGTGGCGATGGCAGACGGCGAATCGCGCCGCGGGCGATCTTTTGCCGCGCTGCGCTTGCATTGTCGCAGCCGATCCGGTATCATCAATCACGATGGATCGAAACCGTATCAGGGGAGAATGATCGTGCCTGTCGAGAAGATCATCCTGCAGCACCAGGTGCCGGATGTGGCCACGGAGCTGGCCGGGTTGGAGGCGTGCCTGACGAGCTTCGCGTACGTGGATCGTTTCCGCACGGGCATGCTGGATGCCTTGGGCCAACGCCTGCCCGGGGTCCCGGTGTTTTTCAAAATGGTGTCTTCCGGTCTGGGTGATGCCGTTCGGGTCAAGCTCGTTGGGCCCTGTCCGGATGCGGACACGCTTTTCGACCGGGCCGTCACCGAGCACGCCGTCGAGGGCGAGCTCAATCGGCTTATCCAACGTAAGAGGACCGCCTGGATTCGAGGTGCTCACGAATCCGCTCGGACGAAGCTGCCGCTGTTGCCGAAGCCTTGGCATGCCCTTTTTGAGGCGGTGCCGCGGGACAAGCACCTGCCGGTCCTATGCGTCCTGCTGGCTCGCAAGAAGCCGGGCGAGACCGAGGAGTCGCACGCAGAGTGGGTCGCCGAGAAGATCGAATTCCTGCTGTTCGGGGACTAATCGCCGGGCCTCCTGTTCTTTCGGAGTGCATCATGACCCCTGAGCCCACTTGTCCACCGCGTTCGTCGGACTTCGTCACTATCGTATCGGGGCTGCCGCGCTCGGGGACCAGCATGATGATGCAGGCCCTGACGGCCGGCGGCCTGCCCGCGCTGACTGACGGTGTGCGGGCGGCCGACGCGGACAACCCGCGAGGCTATTACGAGTTTGAGCCGGTCAAGAAGACCCGCCAGGACCCCTCCTGGCTCGCCCAGGCGCGGGGCAAGGTCGTCAAGATGGTGTACCGTCTGCTCTACGATTTGCCCAGCACGGGGTATGAGTACCGCGTCATCGTGATGCATCGGGATATCCAGGAGGTGCTGGCCAGTCAGAAGAAGATGCTGCGGCGACTGGGCAAGGACGACGGCGGGGATGATGCACAACTGGCCGGGCTATTCGAAAAGCAACTCAGCGACTTTGAGCGATGGGTCGCGGGCCAGCCGGCCTTTTGCACGCTCGATGTGCCGTATTCGGACATGATCGCCTCGCCGCGGCTCCAATGCCGTCGCATCAATGATTTCCTCGGCGGCCTGCTCGACGTGGACGCCATGGCCGCCGCGGTGGATCCAGGTCTTTACCGCAACCGCGCCTGACCGACGGGCTCGGACCCGACCCCGACCTCGACCGGTTGGGCGAAGGCCTCCTGCATGTGCGTCGGCAGCATGAACACCCGACCGTCGCGGGTGGCGAAGTACAGCCGCGACTCGGAGGGCTGCCGGGCGTGGCCATCGGCCCAGAAGGCGTAGAAATCGGGATGGGCCCCGACCGGGCGACGGATGTAGGTGTGATTGTACGCGCTGTCGCGGGTCATCTGCCGGTCCAGCCGCCAAGTGCGGCCCGCATCCCCGCTGATCCACAAAGCCACCTCGCCGCCCGGGTTATACGGTTGTGGACCCGTCAGCGTCGGGGCGATCAGACGCCACCGCGAGCTGCCCGGATACAGCGAACCCATATCGTAGTTGTTGTCCGACGTGGTGATTTCCACGAAATCCCACGCACTCCCGGTCCAGCGGGCGATCATCCAGGTACGAGGATCGTTTTGGGGGCCGGATTGGTAGCCCTTGCTGGTGAGGTACAGGAGGATCGGCCGACCCTGGTCGTCGTACACAAGGTCCTTCAAGTAGACGTTGAGTCCCTGCGTTTCATAGTCGCGTACCAGCGCCGCACACGCCGGAGCCGTCAGCGGCACGTCGAGCTCACGACCATCCACGGTGGTCCAGGTGCGCCCGTGATCCCGCGTCTCCATGTAGTACAGGTTGGTCCGCCAGTTCAGCCCCTTGCCCTGCGGGTGGTAGTTGAACATCGTCCCGGCGCGGCCCGGTCCCAGGGCGCTGATCTGGTAGTGGCCCTGCTCCATCGCCGCCAGCCGCCGTCGATTCGACCAATGAACGCCGTCGTGGCTCGTCATGAAGTAGTTCGTCCGGGGCGCCGGGTCGCTATACCGCGTGAAGAAACACACGAATCCCCAGCCCGGCTCGTACCAGGCCTGCATGTACGAAAAGTTGTCGATGGAAACGTCCTGTCCGCCTTCGCTGTACGTGGCGGCCACCGGCTCGAACGTCTGTATCGAATACGGTGCCCGGCTGCGGTGGATGTAAGAGGGCCGGCTGCGCCCGTGCGAGGTCGAGAAGACCCACACGAACCCTTCGTCGTCCACGTTCAGCACGGGGTTATCGTGGGCGTCCTCGGTCTGCTTGTCGAGCAGGATGGTCGGTCGCGGCACACGCCCGGTCTTGTGGTCGTAGTAGGACACCATGTGCAGCAGGTGTCGCGGATCCTCGGCCGTCGCGCCGCCGTAGCAGAAGAAGGTCTTGTCCACCTGGGGCCGATACACGGCGAAGGGGCGATGCTTGGCGCAATAGGTCCCCAGGCCGCCGCTGTACTTGTACACGTATTCGTCGTTGGACGGCTGGTTCATGTACCAGATGCCCCGGTACCCGTCCGCCTGGACGTTAGGGGCGACCGTGGCGACCTCGTTGGCGTGGTCAAGTTCGGCCGCTGCCCATGCTGTGAGGCAGCAAACAGCCGCCCATATCGGCCACCATCGTCGATCTCGACCGCCTGTTCTCATGGATCGCCTTTCTCGATCAGCCTTGGCTTCCTGCCGGCCGTAACACGCGTCATTCCTCGTTGCCGGTAAGCCGAATCCCCATTATACGCGGATCACATGTCCGCGACCAGCTCTGCATGGTCTTCCCTTTCGCTCGTTCGATCGGTTAGATTTCTCTGGATATTCACTCCCGAACATGATACACGGAGAGCGGGAGCGTGAAGCAAGCGAACAACGAATGAGGGGTCACACCATGACTCATGATGCACTGCAATATGACAAGACCATCGAACTGACACAAGCGAGCCTGGTCATGGGGCTGTCCGGTTGGATGAACGGCGGGGAGGTTTCCACCGGCGTCGTTGAGTATCTCGTCCGGGCGCTGGAGGCCGAGCCCTTTGCGCGGATCGTGCCCGATGATTTCTACCTGTACAGTTTTCCGGGCACGATGGAGTTTGCGGCCCTGCTCCGGCCGCACTGCAAGATTGAGGACGGCCTGGTCTGCGAATTCGACGAGCCGGAGAACCGGTTTTGGGCGGCCGTGAAGCCGGGTTTGATCCTTTTCTCGGGCAAGGAGCCCAACCTCTTGTGGAACCGTTACGCCGAGAGCCTTTTGGAGGTCTGTCGTCGACACGGGGTACGGCGGATCGTGTTCGTGGGCAGCGTCGCCGGGCTGACCCCCCACACCCGCGAGCCGCGGGTTTTGTGCAGCGTTTCAGAGCGGCGACTCCGGGACGAGCTCGAGCCGCACGGCATGCAGTTCAGCCGCTATGCCGGTCCGGCCAGCTTCGTGACGTACCTGACGCTTCAGGCGGAGCGGGCCGGCGTCGAGATGATCTCTCTGGTGGCCGAGATCCCCGCGTATGTCCAGGGCTATAACCCGCGGTGTGTGGAGGCGGCCGTGCGGCACGTGGGGGCGTTGCTCGGGCTGCAGTTGCCCTTGGGTGATCTGCGAAACATGAGCGAGGAGTTCGAGAAGCGGCTGGATGTCCTTATCGCCGAGCAGCCCGAATTGCTGGAGAAGATCAAACTGCTCGAGGCCGACTACGACGATCAGGTCTTCGATAACGAGATGGGCGACCTGAAGCTCTGGCTACAGCGTCAAGGCATCCGCGTCGATTGAACGGGCCGTGGAAGCCCGCCAAGTAAGGGGGCAGGTCCATGCCGTTGGCAGCCGCTGCCGTCCGGGCGACCCGGTGTCACTTGGCATGGTGCTTCCGGCCCCACGTCGGGCACAGGCGACAGGGATACCCTTGCCTGGGATTCTCGGAGAGTACGACCGAGTTGAGAATCAAAAGGAACGCTACAAGTGCCTGAAGTACAAGAACTTGTAGCGTCCATGTCAGATATAACGGAGAGGGCGGGATTCGAACCCGCGGTAGGGACAAGCCCTACACAGCCTTTCCAAGGCTGCTCGATAAGCCGCTCCGACACCTCTCCACGTCACATCGATATCGCAAGTAGGCCGGCCCGGAGGCTCTCAGACTCCCATCCTCATGGTGGTTACCACTGCCGGAGGCCTGGACGGGCGAAAAACGCCCGTTCGTGACGCCCCTGTCAGGCAGCAAAACCCTGCCGAGTCGCACGCCTCATCAGTCGATTTTCCCGAACACTACGGCGGCCCAAGACGCCCATGGTATACCTATCCTTGTTCATCAGCCGTGTCAACGTCTTTCCCATTGGCTTTTCCGGCTTTTCCCGCTTATCAGAAAAACGGCCCGGCCGCACAAAGTTCTTGAAGCGGTACCGATCCGCCGGTAGAATCCGCCGTATAGACAAAGATGTCAGGGGTGCCGGCATTATGCCGGCTGAGATCCGCTGGGGCGGAACCCTTAGCACCTGATCCGGGTAATACCGGCGAAGGGAGGCATAATACGGGTGTGGGTCGCACCGGTTTATGCCGGTGCGTTTTTTTTGAGGTGAGGTGATCCGTGGGACCGGTGTTTTTCGAATTGCAGCAGGCCACGGTGGGCATCGCCGGCCTGGGCGGTCTGGGGTCGAACGTGGCCGTCGCGCTGACCCGCCTGGGGCCGGGGCGGCTCGTGGTGGTGGATTTCGACTGCGTGGAGGCCGACAATCTGAACCGCCAGCAGTACTTTCTTGACCAGGTCGGCATGCACAAGGTCGATGCGATGCTCGACAACCTGCGGCGGATCCGGCCCGACGTGGAGGTCGTGGCCCACAAGGTTCGGCTCGATCCGGCCAATATCCCCGGCATCTTCGCCGACTGCGACGTGGTGGCCGAGTGCTTCGACCGCAGTGATCAAAAGCAGATGCTCGTTGAGACGCTGCTGTCGCGCCTGGCCCGCACGGTGGTCGTCTCGGTCAGCGGCCTGGCCGGATACGGGCGGAGCAACGCCATCCAGACCCGCCGCATCTCGCCACGGCATATCCTCGTCGGCGATGGCGTCAGCGGGATCGGACCGGGCGTGCCCCTGACCGCGGCCCGCGTGGGCATCGCCGCCCACCACCAGGCCAACGCCGTCATCGAGGTGCTGCTGGAACAATGGAGCCCTGATTACCCGGAGCCTGAATCATGCCAAGCCTGAGGATCAACGGGACCGATCATGCGTTTCCCGGCGATGCGTTGCCCGCGACGGTCGCGGAGTTATTGAATGCGTTGGAGATCGACCACGCGACGGTCGTCGCGGAGGTGGACGGCCGGATCGTCGAACGCGGCCGGTTCGGTCAGACGCCGATCCGCGAGGGCCAGTCCATCGAATTGGTGCGTTTCGTGGGAGGGGGATAGCGTGAACGACAAGCTGACCATCGCCGGTCGTGATTTCACGTCGCGATTGTTCATTGGCACGGGCAAGTACGCCTCGAACGAGATCATGGCCCGGTCCATCGAGGCCTCCGGGACGGAAATGGTCACGGTCGCCCTGCGTCGCGTCGACATCGGCAATCCGAACGATGATATGCTCGCGGCGATTGACCGCGGTCGCTATCTGCTCCTGCCGAACACGTCGGGGGCCCGCGACGCCGAGGAGGCGGTGCGGCTGGCGCGGCTGGCGCGGGCGGCGACGGGCATCGCCTGGGTCAAGCTGGAGGTCACGCCGGACCCGTACTACCTGCTGCCGGACGGCGCCGAGACGCTGCGGGCGGCCGAGCGGCTCGTGGCCGAGGGGTTTGTCGTCCTGCCGTACATCCAGGCCGATCCGGTCCTGGCCAAGCGGCTGGAGGACATCGGCACTGCGACGGTCATGCCGCTGGCCTCGCCCATCGGGTCCAACCAAGGCCTCAAGACGCGGGCGTCGTTGGAGATCATCATCGAGCAGGCCACGGTGCCCGTCGTGGTGGATGCGGGCCTGGGTGTGCCCTCGCACGCGGCCGATGCGATGGAGATGGGCGCGGATGCGGTGCTGGTCAATACGTCGATTGCGACGGCCGCCGACCCGGTGGCCATGGCGCGGGCGTTCGCACTGGCCGTCGAGGCGGGTCGCATCGCCTGGCTGGCCGGTCGCGCGGTCGAGCGACGGATCGCCAGTGCATCCAGCCCCCTGACGGGATTCCTGCGGGATAGATAGCCGCGCCGGTGAGACGATGGAGACCCTTACGGACATTCTGGCACGGGAGCGGTTGGACGATCATGAAGCGTGGCGCGAAGCCGTTGTCGCCGTGCGGCCAGAGCAGGTGCGAAGCGAACTGGACCGCCCGCCGGGGCGGTTCCGGCTGGAGCGGCTGTGTGCCCTGGTGTCGCCGGCGGCTCGCGAGTTTCTTGAAGAGATGGCCCGGCAGGCCCAGTCGCTGACGACCCAGCGGTTTGGCCGCACCGTGCAGCTTTATGCCCCGCTGTACGTGTCCAACTACTGCATCAATCGCTGCGGCTACTGCGGCTACAATCAGACGCACGACTTTCCGCGGCGGCGGCTGACGCTCGATGAGGCCCTCGGCGAGGCCGAGGTCATCGCGGCCGAGGGTTTCCGCCATATCCTCCTGGTCAGTGGCGAGGATCGGCGCGGCGTGCCCGTGGAGTACTTCTGCCGCCTGGCCGAACGGCTGCGGGAGCGGTTCAGCTCGATCTCGGTGGAGATCTATCCGCTCTCGATGGAGGAATACGCCCGACTTTTCGCCGCGGGCATCGACGGCGTGACGCTGTACCAGGAGACCTACGACCGCGCGACCTACGCCCGGTGGCACCCGGCCGGGCCCAAGAGGGACTACGACCACCGGCTGGACAGCCCGGACCGGTTCGCCTGCGCGGGCGTGCGGCGGCTGGGTCTGGGGGCGCTGCTGGGGCTGGGCGACTGGCGCTGCGAGACGCTGGCGCTGGGGATGCACGCGGCGTACCTGATGAAGCGCTACTGGCGGTCGCAGGTGGCGTTCAGCTTCCCACGCATCCGCCCGGCGCACGAGGTCCGCGATCAATTCGATCACCTCGTGAGCGATGCCGACCTGGTGCAGATGATGCTGGCGTTGCGGCTGTGTTTCGCCGATGCGGGGATCGTGTTGAGCACGCGCGAAAGCGCGGCCCTGCGGGATCGGCTGGTGGGCCTGTGCGTGACGCAGATCAGCGCCGGCTCCAAGACCAACCCCGGCGGCTACCGCGGCGAGGCCACGACCGAGCAGTTCACGATCGACGACCAGCGGCCGCCCGCCAAGGTGGCCGAGATGATCCGCGCCGCAGGCCGCGAGGCCGTGTGGAAGGACTGGGACGCGGCGTTTTGTGGCCGGTAGGGCGGCCGGCAGTTGTACGCGGTTTTTCTCTATTGGCCCGTTGCATTATACCCCATGGGTCCGGTACAATGGCTCTGTCGCTATTGTGGTTCGTCAAGCGGGGAAACGATGGAGGTTGCCATGTGTTCGAGAATGGCCTTTCTGTGCGGAATCGCCCTTGCCTTCACCGTCCCTTCCGCCCTCGCCGGCACCTACTCCGGCGGTTCCGGCACGCCCGAGGACCCCTACCGAATCAGCACCGTTGCCGATTGGGTGAAACTAACCACCTGTGTCAGCGACTGGCATAAGCATTTCGTCCTGATCAACGATATGGACTTTGAGGGTGTGGGGGTCGTACCGGTTGGTGGGAGTGACCCTTTCTGGACCGATTTTAGTGGAACACTCGATGGCCAAGGGCACGAGATTTGTAATCTGAGAATTGTCCAGCCGAATCGCAGCAATGTGGGCCTCTTTGGGAGTACGGATAAGATCAAGGTGAACGATTTGAGATTGACGAACATCTATATTGAGGGGAGGCACAATGTCGGGGGGTTGATCGGCACCAGTAAGTATGGCGGGGACATTAGCTCCTGTCAGGTTGCTGGATTGGTCACGGGCTCACAAGGTGTCGGTGGTCTTGTGGGCGATAACTGGTACGGCCGTCTCACAGGGTGCTCGGTAAAGGGGGAGGTGATCGGAAAAGGAGGTTCCTGTGGTGGGTTGGCCGGGGGTAATCGGGGCGGCACCATCTCCGGCTGCTGGGTGGAAGGAACGGTTAGAGGAAGGAGCGAATCCATTGGGGGCCTCGTGGGGTACAACGATATGAACCGAGGTCCAAGTAGTTGGGCCCGGATTGAGGATTGTCATGCAGAAGTGGACGTGCTGGCGGATGGAGTGCGTCGAGTCGGTGGTCTTATTGGACTAAGTTCGTCTTTTGCTCACTATGCTTGTGCGCAGGGCCAACCGCTTGCAGGGCCCATAGTACGTTGTTCAGCATCGGGTACGGTCACCGGCTATAGTGAAGTGGGCGGCCTCATTGGGTCGAACCATTCGCCGGTGCTCTTCTGCTGTGCAAGATCGCACGTGGATGGAGTGGTGAAAGTCGGCGGGTTGATTGGCTGGAACCATAGAAGTCAGCAGGGTTACTCCGGCGATATTTGTGCTGGGTACTGCGGTTACGTAAGGGCAAGTTATGCAGGCGGGGTCGTTATAGGCGGTCGTGAGGTTGGCGGTTTGGTGGGCTACGGCGAGGTGGAGGGGTTTTGGCAGTACTCTGTCTCTTCTTCCTATGCGACATCGTTGGTAACAGGATACAAGGATGTGGGCGGTCTGGTCGGCAAGCTCTCGGAGCGAGCACGTGTCGTGTCCAGCTTCTGGGACATCGACGCATCCGGTCAGAACTCCAGTGCAGGAGGCACGGGCAAGCCGACGGCGGACATGCAAAGGCAGAGAACGTTCTCGGATGCGGGTTGGGACTTCAGAGAGGACGATGGAGAGCAAGCGGATTGGATGATGTTGCATGAGGGTGAGGATTACCCGCGGCTGGCGTGGGAGGAGGTATTTGCTTCTGACCTCGCGGGACTGTACGGCGTGGACGCCGTTGACTTTGCCGAGCTGGCCTTGTACTGGGGACGGTCCGGCTGCCCGCCCGGTTGTGGGCGGGCGGATATCGACGGCGATGGCACCGTAGCTGCTGGCGACCTGATCATCCTCGCTGAGCAATGGCTGCTGGGCCGGTAGATCAGTCCACATGCCATAAGACGCCTACGCACGCCAACAGCCTAGGAACATGCCACCTAGCCACTAAAGACCTTCTCTCTCTGGGATTGCAGCCTCTGCGGCTGTTGAAGGACACTCAGTCGCTTCGCGCTTTGTACGTACGCACGTAGTCGATGAGGTACTTCTGGGGGAAGATGGCGTCGTCGATGCCCTTCTGGCCGCCCCAGGCGCCGCCGATGGCCAGATTCAGAATCAGGTAGTGCGGTTTGTCGTACGGCCAGGTGTCGTTGCCCGTGCCCTCGTTGGCGAACGTGAAGTACTTCTCGCCGTTCAGGAAGAAGTCCATGTGGTCCGGGTACCACTCCAGGGCGTACAGGTGGAACTTTTCGTAGGGCTTGTCGGCGAGGAGGCGGTTGCCCTTGCCGGTGCCCCGCACGTGGTTGTAGGCCCGCGTGTGGATGTTGGCGTGGATGCGGTCGGGGTCGAAGCCGACGTTCTCCATGATGTCGATCTCGCCGCAGGTGGGCCAGCCGACCTCCCGAATGTTCGTGCCGAGCATCCAGATCGCCGGCCACGTGCCGCGGCCGGTGGGCAGCTTGGCGCGGACCTCGATCCGGCCATACTGGAAGTGCTGCTTGCCCCGCGTGTGCAGGCTGGCGCTGGTGATCTCGGCGTTCTCATAGGGCTCCTTGCGGGCCTCGATGACCAGCATGCCGTCCTCGACGCGGGCGTTTTCGCGGCGGGCGCGGGTGTAGTACTGCTTCTCCCGATTGCGAATGAAGCCCACCTCGTAGTCCCACTTGTCGGGGTCGGGCAGGCCGGGCGCGTCGAACTCATCGCCCCAGGTCCGTCGCCACTGCGGATCGTCCGGCGGCTGGGTTTGGCATTCGGGCCGGTCCAGGGTCGAGCGCAGGGGCGTGTGGTTCGTGGTGTCGCCGCCGGTCTGCAGGAAGAAGCCCCGGTCGGCCGGCCCGGCGTCGATGGTCAGCGCCGGATTGTTGTCGGCGGTGAACGTGGCGCGGGTCAGCGGCTGCCACAGACCGTCGGCCGAGCGGACCCAACCGTTGCCGTAGCGGGCGCGGCGGACCTGGCGGGCGCTTTGGCCATCGCGGCGGAAGTCCTCGACGAATGAGTAGTAGCCCTTGAGGTACTCGCCGCCGGTGATCGTCTGGAACGTGGCCAGGTGCTTCCAGCGGGTCTCCTCGGGCAGGTAGAAGAACGCCGCATAGCTCGTGCGGTCGCCCTCGACCGTGGCCTTGACCATGCAGCGGTAGGTGTCGCCGACCTTCCAGTCATAGTCATACATGCACTGGCCGCCGGTGCCCTCGTTGCCGAATCGGCGGATGCGTACGTCCTGGCCCTCGTGCAGGACCTTGACGCGGCGGTCCTCGGCGACCGCGTTCGGGTTATTCTGGTCGCCCGGGTCCCAGACGGAGAAGATCACGACCTTGCGGTCGCGGCTCAGCTCCTGGATGCCGAAGTAGCCGTGTCGGAATCCGCACACGCAGAAATAGCTGCCCGGCACGCTTTGTTCGACCGTCACCTCGTTATAGTACACGATGCCATCCGGCGCGGGGTACCACAGGTGCACGCTCCGGGCCGCCCGCGGCGGGGACGGTTCCTGTGCGGCAGCGACAAAAACCAGCTCCAGCACGAACACGCCCGCCAAAACCCACGATGTGCGATGCGACATGAGTTCAACCCTTTCAAGAGGTCTGCTGTTCATCTTGTTCCAACACCATTGTACGCGGAGAATGGGGGCCGCTTCAAGCATGGGTCTGTCGCTGGGCGAACGGTTCGACGGGCGCATCACCGATCACATGCGGCCCAGCCTCACGGGTGAGATCGACGAGTAGCCCTTCTCCGGCGGTTCAGCCTGTGGTTGCGGCGGACCGGGGTTTCGCCTGATCGGGTCGGATGGGACGGCTGAGGCTGTGGATACCGGAGAAGATCGTGATCGCGCTCATCAGGATGAACGTGACCAGGGTGAACCAGTCGCCCCACGGGCGGCTCACGAAGGCCCAGCCGATCAGCACGGTGCCGATGGCGAACGATTGCAGGAACATCTTCACCTTGCCGGAGTAGACCGCGCCGAACTCGACGCCGCGGGCCTCGGCCGTGTGCCGCAGGATCGTCACACCGACCTCCCGGATGAGCAGGATGGCCGCGACCGCCCAGCGGAATACCGACAACGCCACCAGCGGCGCGTCATACGGGGCCTGGGCGAAATTAGCCAATCGCGGCTGGCCCACCGCGGCGAAGCAGAGGAAGGCCCCGCAGACCAGGATTTTGTCGGCCAGGGGGTCGACCATGCGGCCGAATTTGCTGGTCACGTGGAAATACCGCGCCACCGGTCCATCGATCAGATCCGTCACGCCGGCGATTACGAAGATGACAAACGCCCCCATCAGGAACCGCCAGGGCTTGTCGCCCAGGTGCGGCGCGTAGAGGATCATCGCCAGGAACAACAACGTCAGGATCAAGCGCAGGACCGTTAGTCCGTTGGGCAACTGGCGAACGATCGGGTTGTTCCTCGCGGTTGTCACGCGCATCTCCGTCGGCTCCGTGGCAGAGCGGTCGCCCCTGTCATCGGGACCCGTTCAGTTTAGGGATCGAGCGTTGGAATGCAACCCTCTATCGGCTCAACGACGAGGTCGTAGCCGTCGACCTCGATCACCCGCGCGGGCACGAACGTGCCGACCGCCGGCGATCCCTTACGAAACAGGCACAGACCGTCGATGTCCGGGGCCTGGCCATAGTACCGTCCGCAGGCCGTCCCATCGGGGTGAGCCTCGTCGATCAGGCAGAGCAGCTCGCGGCCGATCATGGCCCGACCCTTCTCCGCGACGATCTGCTGTTGGGCAAGCATGAGGTCACGACGTCGATCCTCTCGAACCGGTTCGGGCACGGCGTCGGGCAACGTGGCGGCGGGGGTGTCCGGCTCGGCACAATAGGCAAAGCAGCCCAGAGCATCGAACCGGGCCCACCGGATAAACTCCAGCAACTCGGCGAACGCCTCGTCCGTCTCGCCGGGAAAGCCCACGATCACCGTGGTCCGCAGCACCACGTCGGGCATGGCCGCTCGGAGTTTCTCGATCAGGGCCGCCATCGTTTCGCGGCGGTCGGGCCGGTGCATCCGCTCCAGGATGCGGTCGTTGGCGTGCTGGATCGGCATATCCACGTAGGGCAAGACCTTTTGGCTGGCGGCCATCAGATCGATCAGGTCATCGCGTACCGATGAGGCGAACAGGTACATCACGCGGATCCATCGAAGGGGCTCGATCGCCTCCAGCCGCCGCAAGAGGCGCACCAGCCCGTCCCGCAGGCCCAGGTCGCGGCCATAGGAGGCGGTGTCCTGGGCGACCAGGATCAGCTCGACGACGCCGTCACGGGCCAGTTCCTCGGCCTCGGCGACGACCTGGTCGATGGGCTTGCTGCGGAAGGGCCCGCGGATCGACGGGATCGTGCAAAAGGAACAGGCGCGGTCGCAGCCCTCGCTGATACGCAGGTATGCCCAGTGGCGGGGCGTAATGCGCAGCCGGCCCCGGTCATCGGCGCAGCCGCCAACGTCCTGGGCGAGATCGGGACGGCCGGCCGGTTCTGGCGCCGCTGACGGCTCGTCCGTGCGGAGAAGCCGTTGTATGATTGCCGCGATGGCGTCCCGCTCGTCCAGCGACACGATGGCATCGATCCCGTCCACCTCCGCGGCCAGCCGGGTGCTCCACAACTGCGAAAGGCATCCGGCGACGATGACCTTGCCCACGCGGCCACGGCGCTTCTGGCGGATGGCTCGACGAATAGCCTCCAGGGCCTCCTGGCGCGCGGGGGCGATGAAGCCGCAGGTATTGATGACCACGACGTCGGCGTTATCGGGGTCGGCCCCCACGATGAAGCCCGCCTCACCCAGACGGGCGAGCATGACCTCGCTATCGACGAGGTTCTTCGGACATCCAAGTGCGACAAATCCCAGCCGCGCCGGCGAATTGGCCTTTTTTCGTTTCATAAGGGAAGGACGATAGCAGAATGTCGGCCCGACGTCGATTCTTTTGGCAATTCCTGGCAGGTCGGGGGGAACCCGACCGTCGCATCCTGCGTCTAATGTTCGCGGTGAAGGTGCGCTCAGGGCGGATGAAGGGCACGGACAGCCGTCTTGCGGGTGGGCGGCCACGGAAAAGAGCAATAACCGGGCGGTCAAGACCGTCCAAAACGGGCGGATGAACCGCACAAGAGGGGAAGATTGGTTCGGCAACTATCGAACACAGCAATAGTTGCAGGAAAGCCGCGACATGTGCCGATAACCAGACGATTGCCCGTTAAACCCACTTGAGGTATGTCTATGGCCGGCCAAAAAAAACCGCGAAACCGTGCTCGGAAGGTGACGACGGAGGTCTTTTTCTGGCTGTCGTCGGCCCTGTGCATCGCGGCCGTGGTGTCGGGCTGTGGTGATTTTTTCGCCTCCAAGCCTACGGAGATCGAGTCGAAGAACCTGCTGCGGGACCTGGAGACGGTCAAGACCAGCCCCGGCGCGGATATTCCCGTGCCCGAAATCTATCAGCAGCCTCCGAAGATCCTTGAGACGATTGTGGGTGACAAGAAGGATGCGAGGCTGTTCTACTTCAGCCGCTACCACTCCGTCGCGCAGCTCAAGCAACTGGTCGAGCAACAGTATACCAAGATCTACCAGGTCGGGAAAAAGGAGCTGCCCAAGCCGGATTATAACATCGCTATCAATGTCGCCAGCAACCAGATGGTTGTCCGCTGTCCATCCGTCGAGGACGCCCAAGAGGTGCTCAAGTTCCTTGAGCGCATCGACGTGCCACCGATCCAAGTCAAGATCGACTGTTTGATCAGCGAAGTCTATGCCGACCATACACTGGACTGGCAGACGAAGCTCGAGATCGATAACCTGTTCGGCGAGCAGATTGAGCTGGCTGGCCTTATGCCCGGCGCTGCTCTGCGGGATGCCGTCCGCGGAAAATTCGGACTGAATGTGGGCTACGAGCACCAGATGGACCAACCGGGTCACCGGATCAGCGCCCTGGTCGACCTTTTGGTGTCCCGAGGATACCTCAAGATCCTCATGAATCCGTCGTTGGAAGTAGTCAATGGCCAGACGGCGACGATCAACACCAGCGACCATGTTCGCCTTGACGAGGTTGAGGACATCTATCCCACCGGTCAGACCCGCACCAGTGCGCGTTATATCGACGTGATTGATTCGCTTCAGATCACGCCACAGGTTTTCGCCGACGGATATGTCGGAATCCAGACGCGCGTCTTGATGGGGTCCAAGTCCACGCCCGAAGGGGTGGCTCAAAGGCCAATCATTACGACGCGTGAGATTAATGTGCAGGAAAACCGCGTCCGTCCCGGGGAGAGTCTGATCATCGGTGGTATCCGCAAGACCGAGCAACGCAGCGTGGTTCGGGGGGTGCCCTTCCTGAAGGACCTGCCGGGGATCGGCATTCTCTTCAGCAGTAAGGATTTCGAGGAACGGGGCAAGGAGGTGCTGTTCATTCTGACACCGACGATCTCGACGGGCGGCGTGCCCAATGAGGAGATGGTCGCCGAGATTCAGCGCAAGCATACCCCCGTGCGGAATCGAACCTTTGCTGAGCACATCGTCGACCCCCTCGGGGCCAACGTATACACGGAACTGGTCGAGGAAGAGGCCACACAGGCCGAGGTGCGGCGGGTCCAGGCCGAGTTGCGGCGCGCCCACGCCGAGCGCCGGGCCAGGCAACTGGAGGCGGAACTGGCCGAAGTCACCCACGCCGCACAAGCCGCCACGACGCAAGCCACCGAGGCTGAGGCTCAGACAAAGGCCGCGCGAGAAGCCATTGAGGCCGAAAAGGCCAAGGCGGCCGCTGCCGAGGCCGAGAAGGCCAAACTCGCCGAAGAAGTCAAGAAGCTGGCGGACGCAGCCAAGGCCGCTCGTGAGGCCGCGGAAAGGGCCAAGGCCGAAGCCGCCGCAGCCAAGGCCGCCGCCGAGAAGGCCAAGCAGGACGCCGAGGCGGAAATCAACAAGTGGATGAAACAGGCCGAATCGGAAACGGAAGACCAGACCCCGCCGCCGGAGGGAGTATCGGAGAAAAAGTCCGAGGGGACTCCTCAAGACAAGCCGACCGAGTCAAGCCCCCCGGCGAAGGAGGGCGCCGATGCGCCGGCGGGAGACGGAGAATGATGCACGGCGTCGTTCGTTGCGCATGCCCCCCGCAAGGGAGCGAAGAGGATAAGCCAAAGGGACTATGAGCCGGGAGCTTGAATACATCATGGCCGGTGGATCGCCGCGGCGAGTGCGCGTCGCCGGCGCCTGTCGCATGGGGCTCATCGTGCTTTGTTGTTCCGTCGGGGCGGTGGCCGATGTGGACTTCTTTCAGGCCAAGCCGACCGAACTGGAGTCCATGAACACGCTGCGTGAGCTCAAGAGCGTGAAACCCGTCACCGGGGGGGACCTTGTCAAACCGGAGATGTACCTCAAGCCCCCGGAGATCGTGGAGGGCAGTGTAGACGGCACACCCGATGCCAAGCTGTACTATTTCTGCAGGTATCACAGCACCGGTGATGTCGTCAACATGCTGAGCAATCAGTTCATCGAGGGACTGAATGACGCCGCGGGCAACCCCATCCCCGGCGTACCGTATAATATCAGTCAAAACCCGGCCACCGAACAGGTCATCGTGGCGTGTCCCAATCGTGAGTACGCCGAGCAGGTCCTGGATTTTCTTCAACGGGTGGACATGCCTCCATTGCAGGTGCGGATCGACTGTCTGGTGTCGGAGGTGTATGCCGATCATACGATGGACTGGCAGACCCGGTTGGACATCGAGAATCTGTTCGGGGGGAAAATCGCCTTGAGCGGTCTGATGCCCGGCGCCGCCCTGCGGGATGCGGCGCGGAGCACCTTTGGTCAGCACGCGGGCTATGTACGGCAGGCCGATCAGCCCGGCCACCGGTTCTCGGCCGTGGTTGACATGCTCGTTTCTCGCGGCTATCTCAAGATTCTGATGAACCCGTCACTGGAGGTCGTCAACGGCAAGACGGCTGTTATCAGAACGGTGGACAAGCCTCCGCTGGACATCGTCAGCAAGGTCAATCCGAGTACCGGTGAGATCACGTTCAGGCGGGAGTACGCGAATATCGTCGACTCGCTGGAGATCACACCGAACGTTTACCCGGACGGCACGGTCGGGGTGACGACGAAGGTCGTCATCGGCTCAAAATCCACGCCGGAAGGCGTTGCGCAGACCCCCATTGTGACGCGCCGCGAGGTCTACGTGGAGCAGAACCGCGTTCGGTCGGGCCAGAGCCTCGTCATCGGCGGTATCCGAAAGACCGAGCAGCGCTCGGTGGTTCGGGGCGTGCCGTTGCTCAAGGATATCCCGTTCGTGGGGTTCTTCTTCTCGGCGAAGGACTTCGAGGAGCGGGGCAAGGAGGTGTTGTTCATCATCACCCCAACCATCTCGACCGGCGGTGTTCCGAATGAGGATGTTGTCGCTGATCTGGAGGCCAAACACAACGCGGTCTATGAGCCGACGTTGATGGACGTCGTGACCGATCCCTTGGGCGGCCGGGCGTACACGGGCCTGGTCGAGAAGGAGGCGACTCAGGCCGATGTGCGGCGGCTGCGGGCGGAGATGGCCAAGTCGCGAGCCGAGCAGAAGGCCCGCGACTTGCAGGAGCGGTTGCGCAAGGCGCGGCAGGAGATACTGGCTCAGGCGGAGCGGTCTACGAGGGCCGAGGACAGGACCGAGGCGGCGCAGAGCGAGTTGGAGGCGGCCCGGGCCGCGGCGGCTGCCGCCGCAAGTGAGCAGGCCGAGATTGCCGCCGAGGTTGAACAGGCTAAGGCCGCCGCCGCGGAGGCGGAGAAGCTCCGACAACAGGCCGAGGCCGAGAAGGCCGCCGCCGAGAAGGCCCAGAAGGATATCGAGGCCGAGATCGCCGCCTGGATGAAGGCGGCCCAAGAGAAGAACGGGGCCCCCAAGGGTGGCGCCGCCGCTCCCGCGAACGATGGTGCGGCGGACAAGCCGGCGGAGGCACCGAAGGACGCCGGCGGGGGTTCGCCCCCCGATGCCGGCAAGGAGACGCCGCCTCCGTCCTGAGCGATTACACCGGCTCGATTTCGTGAGGCAGGTCTTCGAGGGGGCAGCCTGTGCAACGAGGCCGCCGTTTGCAGTACGCCTTGCCCACCCGCACCAGCAGGGCATGATATTCGTTGAACAGCGTTACGTCCGGCGGCAGGGCATCCTCGAACACCGCCTGCAACGACTCGTAATCCGCGCCCGGCTCGATAAGGCCGTGCCGTACGGCGACGCGTGCGGTGTAGGCATCCACCACGAAGACGGGCCGCTCGAACGCATACAGGAGAATCGAGTCGGCGGTTTCCGGGCCGATGCCGCTGATGTCCAGCAAGTCCTCCCGCAGGGTCACTGTCTCCAGGCCGTCGGGTCCAGTCAGGTCGCCGCCGAACCGGTCAAAGAGCCAGGTCAGAAAAGCCTTGAGCCGGCGGGCCTTGAGGTTGTAGTAACCGGCCGGGCGGATGTATTCGGCCAGGGTGTCGATGGGCAGGGCGGCCATCGCCTCGGGGCACAGGACGCCGGCCTGACGCAGCCGCTCGATCGCCCGTTCGACGTTCTTCCAGTTCGTGTTCTGCGTCAGGATCGCGCCGACAATGGTCTCAAAGCGGCCATCACCCGGCCACCAGTGCTGGGGACCGAATCGGTCGAACAACCGCCGGTAGATATCTGTTATCATACCTTGTCCCATGATCGCGTCCGCCGAAAGGGTGGCAAAACCGACGGCGTCGGACTTTACATTCGTCCACGTCGTGCGTAGGCTCTGGCACGCCCCATCGTGGGGTCGCTACATCGCGCCGTCAGGATGGACGAATACCGTGCCGCGGAAGGATAAGGACAAGGACAGCCGCAGTCAACTGGTCGGGTACGTCAAGGATTCGTACCTTGAGCGGACCAGCCGGCCCATTTATGCCCTGGCGTACCTGTTGGGGTTCCTGGTCTTTTACGAATTCGGCACGATCCTCATCAATCCGGAGGCCCTGTCGCAGTCGTTGGAACACCTGCAGGGGCGGGTGGTGGCGTTCTTGTGGGTGCAGCAGCTTCTGCGGTGGGTGGGCTTCTCGGGCCGGTGGCTGTGGGTCGCCACGCCCTCGGTGGTGGTGATCATCCTGCTGGCGCTGCAGATCACCTCCCGCACGGGCTGGCGAGTCTACCTGCGGGACTTTGTTCCCATGACGTGCGAGTGCGTGTTATCGGCGGTGCCGCTGATCGTGCTGAGCCTGCTCATTAATCGCGCGCCGGCGGCCATGGCGGCGACCAACGGTCTGGCGTCCAATCCGGTGTTCGTGGAGATCGTCACCGGCATCGGGGCGGGCGTGTACGAGGAGCTGATATTCCGTCTGGTGCTGATCTGCGTGCTGATGTTCCTCCTGCAGGACCTGCTCGGGCTGAGCAAAACGCGGGCCATCGTGCTCTCGGTGCTGCTCAGCGCGGTGGCGTTCAGCGCCTATCACCACTGGGGCCTGCAAGGGGGGCACCTGGTGCAGGGCGAGCCGTTCCGGTGGCAGCCGTTTGTATTCCGCACGGTGGCGGGGGTGTACTTCTCGGTCCTGTTCGCCCTCCGCGGTTTCGGGATCGCCGCGGGCGCCCACACCTTCTACGATATCATCGCTGCACTCCTCAAATAGCGGGCCGTCGTTGCAGACGATCGGGCCGGAAAATTCTCAAAAAAAGTTGCAGCTCATTACTCCCGGTGCTGAATCCACTTGCGAAACAATCGTCCGATAAGGCCTGCTCCGGAGCCAAGGTCGGCGCGTTGCGCCCTTGATTCTCAACGCTGTTTTGGGGTATACTATCGGTGTAGCAAGCAGGGTTTTACTCCTCGTGCGGGTGACTTCATATGGATGCGCCGAGAACGAACGTTGCCGTCAGCGAATTGGCCTTTTCCCTCTACCAGCGGGCGCTGCATCCCGAGCTGTTTGACATCTACGGGCGACGCCAACTGAAGACGGAGAAGTATGAGACGCTCATCTGGGCGACCGGCTGCTCGCACGTCATCAGCGTTTTCGCGGGGCCGCTGTGCCTGACCGAATTGATCTCGGCGCCGGGGCAGTTGCTTCCGCGGCGGGGCCTCATCGAGCGGTTTCAGTTCCACGGGCGCCGGACGCACAAGTGCACGCTGAGCCGGGGGCTGAGCTACATGACCGATTTCCAGGTGGAGAAGATGAGCCCGAACCTATACCGCAAGAGTCACGGCGACCTGGAGCGGTTCGCGCGAAACCGCGGACTGTTCGTGCGTTTTCCGAAGCTGGCGGTCGGCGGGCTCGAGCCGTTCACCTACATCGACTTTGAGGCGCGGCGGGACGAATTGCACGTCCACGCCTTCCACGCGTTTCCGGATCAGGTGACCATCGTCAAGACCCAGTCCCTGGTCGATTTCCACTGACCATCCGGCTACGAATCGGCCCGGCGTTTGGGCGTCTGTCGGTTGGCCTGATCGATGAGCAGGCATTCGGGCGAGCCTTCCAGGCGCTTGGCCAGGCGGTCGGCTAACTGACCCTTTTTCGTGCGTTCAAGCACATCCACCAAGGCGCGACACGAATAAAATAGACGGTTTTCGATGGTCTCGACGCCGATGATGCCCAGTGTTTCATCACCGGTCGCTTCGACGTAGGCGGCGTAGATCGGACAGATTTCCGTTCGTGGGCAGATAATACTGTGCTTCATGCTCGTCCTTCCTGGTCTGATGCCCTCCGGACCGTGCTCCCCGACCCGCGTTGCAGCAGCGGCGGCCGCGTCCTGCGCTCCGCATTATGCAGGAGGGACGGACGGATGATCCGGTTCCACAGACGAGCGGGTCGTCTGAGGGGCCGAGGCCGTCTGTGCCCGTTGGTTGTGGCTTCTGTTCTCGTGTTTGGCCCGCAGCTCGAGGATGTCGAGCTTGCCGCGGATCTCGTGGGCCATGCGACTGTTGGGAAAGTCCTGGATGATCTGCCGACCGGTCTCCAGGGCGCTGCGCCACTGGTTCTCCGTGACGGCCAGCGAGAACCGCACGCCCAGGTTGTGCAGCTTCATTTTGAAAACGCTGCTGGCGGCGTCCTGCAGGGCCAGTCCCTCGCTCGGCGTCAGATACGGGTCCAGCTCCTTGAGGATTTCAAGACTGCGATCGGTGTCCTTGGCGAGGACGGCCTCGTCCCAGAGGGCCAACAGCTCCTTCTTTCGAGCGTCCCGGATCTGCTTGAGTTTGGCCCGGACCCCTTTGGCTTCGGGGCTGTGGGGGTAGGCCCGGATCAGGTTGTCGGCGGCCCGGTAGGCCTGCGTCCAACGGTATTCGCGGCCGAGTTTGAGGATGTGGTTGATGGCCTGGCGGATACGTTCCTTCTCGGTGGCGTTGCGGTATTGTTGGGCCGTCTGCCGCAGTTGAGCCGCCAGGCTCTGATACTCGGTCTTTCGCTCCATGGCGCTGATCATGGCGTTGGTGGCCTCGAATTCGTGGGCGTGCAGCTTGGCGATGACCGCCTCGGCCAGCTCGGTTCGCTCGGCGTCGCGAAAGGCGATGCTCTTGGCGGCGTCGCCGAGGCGGACGGCCTGGGCGATCTGAGCCAGGAGGTTGTTGTTGCGGCTGATTATCTCGCCGACGTTGTCCAGCCGGTCGCCGTTTTCCTTGATGCTCCGGATGGTTTCCTGATTGGAGAGCAGAAACGCGAAAAAGGCCACCCAGAAAGCCACGATCATGACAAGGATGCCGATGGTCCCAAGGCTGTCGTTTTCGCCGATGGTTCCGACCAGACTACATATGATACCGATCGTCGCCAGCAGGGCGATCAGGATGTGCCAGCCGAACCGCCAAAGCTGAAAGCGTTTGAGGGCCGTGCGAATCTTCATCCGTCCAACTCCTGTTCCTTGCTCCGTCAACGTCAGTCTACCACCTTTCAGACGTATCAGGAATCCCAAAAATCGCAGTTCACAACAAATCGGCCGTGCCCGGAAACACCACCGGGGCCGCCTCGTCGCCGGCGGCCGTCCAAAGGGGTCATGTTGCTTTGCCACAACATGGGGATGCGGGTGCGCGCCTGTCTGCGGTGGCGTTCCTCCCGTCGGGTGTTGACGGCCTGCCCACCAGGAGGGCCGGGTGGACATCCGGTCTGTTGCCGGGCGGCAACACGCCCCTACAGACCGTACAGCCTGTATCCTCCGATTCATCGCCACGTCCCGACGCCGAGACCGCATTGGCGGCCATCCAAGAGGTGGTTGCAAGGCCCGATAAGACCTTGCGCCGAGGGCTGGAATACGGGTTGCTACCCTGCATGTCTGGGCCGGCCCACGCGGCGGGTATGATCGAGAACAGCGTTTGGGAGAGGGACCTGATGGACAGCTCGGAACTGGAAAAGCAGTTGAACGACCTGGTCAATGAGATTGGCTCAATCCCGGAATCCCGCCGCGACAAGATCATCCAACTGGCCCGGCGGGCCAAGGAGTCCCGTAAGAAGCTCGACCGGAGCATGGACGAACTGCAGAGTTCGCTTGATTATCTCCGCATCAGCATCAAGTACATGATGTTTGACGTGGAGGCCACCCGGCGGGAGAACAAGTATCTCCGTAAGCTTCTGGAAGACCGGGAGTAAAGACAACCGATCCAGCCCTGGCAGGGGCGTTTTAACCCCGGTGACAGGCCCGTCCTGGGGGGAGGAGACCCAGGGCGGATTCGCCCATTTTTGTCCCTTGGGGCGAAAGTAAAGCGGTACTTTTGTCGATACCTTCCGTGGCCAATAAGCGTCTTATTGACAGTCCTTTGCGCTGCCTACGACGCCCCAAATCGGCCTGCTGTGCCTGCGTGGCAAACCCTAAAGGCTCCTGCTGCGTATGCTTAGAAAGGATAGACAACGTGGTTTGACATCATCGGGGGCGACCGTACAATGGGTGGTTCTTGTGGTACACACTACACGCGAGTTAGGGATATGGCATGTTTGAACGCTTTACGGACCGCGCACGGAAGGTAATGGCCCTGGCCAACCAGGAGGCCCAGCGCTTTAATCATGAGTACATCGGCACCGAGCACATCCTCCTCGGCCTGGTCAAGGAGGGCAGCGGCGTCGGCGCCAACGTGCTCAAGAATCTGGACGTGGACATCAAGAAACTGCGTCTCGAGATCGAAAAGCTCGTTAAAAGTGGGCCCGATATGGTGACGATGGGCAAGCTGCCCCAGACCCCGCGGGCCAAGAAGGTCATCGAGTATGCGATCGAGGAGGCGCGGGCCCTGAATCACAACTATGTGGGGACCGAGCACATTCTGCTGGGTCTGCTGCGGGAGACCGAGGGCATCGCCGCCCAGGTGTTGATGAACCTGGGGCTCAAGCTGGAGGACGTCCGTCAGGAGGTGTTGAACCTGCTGGGGGCGGGGGTGGACACCAGTTACCAGAACATGGGCATGAAGGCCGCCTCGCCCGGGGCCCAGAAGGGCAAGAGCAAGACGCCGGCGCTGGACAGCTTCGGTCGTGATTTGACCGAACTGGCCGACCGCCACGAGTTGGATCCGGTCATCGGGCGGATCAACGAGATCGAGCGGTTGGTGCAGATTCTCTGCCGACGGACGAAGAACAACCCCGTCCTGCTGGGCGAGGCCGGCGTGGGCAAGACCGCCATCGTGGAGGGGCTGGCCCAGCGGATCGTCGATCACGAGGTGCCGGAAATCCTCAAGGAGAAGCGATTGGTCGTGCTCGATCTGGCGCTCATGGTGGCCGGCACGAAGTACCGTGGCCAGTTTGAGGAGCGGATCAAGGCGGTCATCAATGAGGTCCGCCGGGCCGGCAACGTGATTCTCTTCGTCGACGAGCTCCACACGCTCGTCGGGGCCGGCGGCGCGGAGGGGGCGATCGACGCCTCCAACGTGCTGAAGCCCGCTTTGGCCCGTGGCGAGGTGCAGTGCATCGGGGCGACGACCTACGACGAGTACCGCAAGTACATCGAGAAGGACGCCGCCCTGGAGCGGCGGTTCCAGACCATACCGGTCGAACCGCCCACCAAGGAAGAGGCCGTGGCCATCCTCAAGGGGCTGCGGGATCGGTACGAGGCCCACCACAAGGTCCGGTTCACCGATGAGGCCCTGTACGCGGCGGTCGAGTTGTCGGTGCGATACGTGTCCGGACGGTGTCTGCCGGACAAGGCGATTGACGTGATCGACGAGGCCGGGGCCCGCGTGCGGCTCAAGAACATGACGCCGCCGCCGGACCTGGCGCAGATCGAAGCCCGGATCGAAAAACTCCAGGCCGAGAAGGACGAGGCCGTTCGCAACGCGGATTACGAGCGGGCCGCGGCCCTGCGGGATGAGGCGCAGAAGCTGCTCGACGAGAAGGCCGAACTGCAGCGGCAGTGGCAGGCCGACAGTGGCGAGATCGTCGGCGAGGTCGACGGCGAGGTGATCGCCGAGGTCGTCAGTAAAATGACGGGCATCCCGTTGACCCGGCTGGAGAAACAGGAGGCCCAGCGGTTGCTGGAGCTCGAGGACGAGCTGCACAAGACGGTCGTCTCGCAGCACGAGGCGATCAACGCCGTCGCCAAGGCGGTGCGTCGCAGTCGCAGCGGCCTGAAAGACCCGAACCGACCGATGGGCAGTTTCATCTTCATCGGCCCCAGCGGGGTGGGCAAGACGCTGCTGGCCCGGGCCCTGGCCGAGTTTATGTTCGGCGATGCCGATGCGCTCATTCAAATCGACATGAGCGAGTACATGGAGAAGCATAACGTCAGCCGGCTGGTGGGGGCGCCGCCCGGCTATGTGGGCTACGAAGAGGGTGGCCAGCTCACCGAGCGGATCCGGCGACGGCCCTACGCCGTCTTGCTGCTCGATGAGATCGAAAAGGCGCACCCCGATGTGTACAACATGCTGTTGCAGATCATGGAGGAGGGGCGGCTGACCGACTCGTTCGGGCGGCACGTCGACTTCCGCAACGTAATCCTGATCATGACCAGCAACATCGGGGCCGATCTGATCAAGAACCAGTCCGGTTTCGGCTTCGGCAAGCGGACCGAGGAGGCCAATTACGAGAAGATGAAGGAGCTGCTCGACAAGGAGATCGAGCGGCACTTCCGGCCCGAGTTCCTCAACCGGCTGGATGCCAGGATCGTCTTCCGCGCCCTGACGCGGGAGGACCTGCAGACGATCGTCGAGTATGAGCTCAACAAGGTGTTCAAGCGGCTGGTGGAGCACGGCCTGCACCTGGAGCTCAATGATGCGGCCAAGGAGTTCCTCATCGACAAGGGGTTCAACCCTGAGTTCGGGGCACGGCCGTTGCGGCGGGCCATCGAGCATTTCATCGAGGACCCCCTCAGCGAGCGGATGCTCCGCGGCGAGTTCAAGGACAAGAACGTCATCAAGATCACCGTGCAGGATGAGGACGCCCTGCGGTTCGAGGGCGTGCGGGATGACTCGGCCACGGAGAAGACCGAGGCGGTGCTGCACACCGAATCCTGAATCTGCGTACCGGTGCCGGATTTGGGCCGTGGATGATCGAATGGGCGTCGCCGCACACGGGGTTGGCGTGAGCGAGAATGCCCGGTTGTCGCAACGGTATCTCGATGTGCCGAGTGTCTCTGTCCGCCCTCTCGCTTTGTGGTTGTATTCGGTGCGGCAAAACAGATGTATCGTCGCTGCGTCCGTGCTTAGCTCTGGTAGCCGCGAGCTACGTTCTATCAAAAAGGTCGACTTAGCCAGGCTTCAAGGTTGTGACATGCTCAGGGGGACCAACATGCTTGCTCCATGCGTTGCTTGCAGTTGAGTGAGGAAAGGACTGTGAAATGGCATCAAAGCGTGGCAACACCCTGTGCAAGGTCAGCGTGCAGGGGTTCAAGTCCATCTGGGACAAGCAGGAGATTGAAATCCGTCCACTGACTCTTCTCGCCGGGACGAACAGCTCGGGGAAGTCCAGTATCATGCAGCCCCTGTTATTGCTCAAGCAAACGCTTGAAGCACAAGGGGACCCTGGCCCACTCTTACTCGATGGGCCTAATGTCCGATTCACCGAGGCGGGCCAACTCTTGAGTCGTAAACCGCCTGGTGCTGTTCAACAGACCTTTTCCGTAACAATGGCCCTGACGAGTGGTGAAACTTTGGAGGTCAAATTTGCCCAAGAGAAAGAGAGGGGGGGGTTTGGCTTAGTTGATATGGGCTACAAAGACGATAGCACGGCGTTTAGCGTTACGCCCGAGATGTCTCACAATGAGATCGTTCGGATTCTTCCTGAACCGTGGCGAGAATTCCCGGCAAGGCTCTCCAAGGAAGGACGAGACCTGCAGTGGGTAGTCAAACGTGATCGTTGTTTCTTTGTATTTGATTTGGATGGAAGAAAGGTCTCAAAGCGCCCCGTTGTGCTTGGCCCACCGGGCATCTCACCAAGTGGTCTGTTCGTACCTCATCTCCAACGATTGCTTCATTTGCCCGGTTTGCGAGGGAATCCGCGAAGAACCTATCCGAAGAGTGCCACCGGGCCGATGTTCCCGGGGACGTTCGACGCTTACGTTGCCAGTCTCATTGCGCGTTGGCAAGATCAGGCCGATCAGAGTCGTCTCCATGCCTTGGGCAGCGCTCTTGAGGATATGGGGCTTACCTGGAAGGTACAGGCCAAGCCTGTTGACGATACGCAAGTGGAACTTCGCGTAGGCCGTCTCGTACATTCAAGACGCGGGGGAGCTCATGACTTGGTGAGTATTGCCGATGTCGGTTTCGGGTTATCGCAATCTTTGCCCGTTGTTCTAGCCTTGGTTGCGGCCGAACCTGGACAGGTGGTCTATATTGAGCAACCGGAGATACACCTTCACCCGAACGCACAGCGCCGGCTCGCTCATGTGATCAGCGGGGCGGCTTCTCGTGGCGTAGTGGTGATCGTGGAAACTCACAGTGCCTTGATTCTCCGCGAGATACAGATACTTGCCGCGAGGGACGAGCTTTCGTCAGCGGATGTCGGGCTCCACTGGTTTACTCGTGCCGATGACGGTACAACGACAATCGAATCCGCCCTTCTTGACGATAGGGGGGCATATGGTGCGTGGCCAGTGGATTTTGACAACGTTGAGCTCGATGCCGACCGGACGTATTTGGATGCAGTTGAGGCCAGGGAGGCTGGACAGTGAAGAAGCGGGCGTCGCGAGTCCTTGTCGTCGATGCTTGCATCGCCCGGTCTGCCGGCGAGACCGACCATCCCGTTTCCAGCGTATGCCGCAAGGCACTCGACGACATGTTGAGAATATGCCACCGGCTGGCGTGGACCCCAGCCATACGAGATGAATGGAACAAGCATGCATCAGGATTTGCCTGGCGATGGCGGGCGGCCATGGCCGCCAGAAAAAAGATCGTGCGGTTTTCCCCGGACTCAATCATCCTCCCGCCCGATCTCCCAACGGCGCAGAGAAGGGCCATTGAGAAGGACTTGCACCTCATCGAATGTGCATGTGTGGCTGATGGAATCATTCTTACGCGAGATGACCATCTCCTGGCAGCTTGGAACGCCTGTCATGAAGATCTTCAGATGCCCAAGCCCATTCTCTGGATCAACCCGAAGGTCGACAACCTGAGCAATCTCGGTTCGTCGTGATGTCTTGACGTGCTCGGGCACTCTCGTTTTGCGAGAAGCTACTATCCGGTACGCCTTCGAGCAGCCACCCGAACGCTGCTATTGCGATTTTCGGCGGATTTGGCGTAACCGAAGGGCCTGTCGGGCTACTATCCCCTCAGAAGAGCAGGGAAGCAGGAATCGTCAGAGGGCAGGGCCATGAATGCGAGTTTATTGAAATCCGAACAGTTTTCCGAAGAGTTGTACTTCATGTTGATGACGTCGTCGCTGCGGGACCGGGTCCGGGCGTTGGGCGCTCGGCACGGCCTGGAGGGCAGGGCCCTGCGGAGCGAGATTCTCAGCGTGGGCGAGCCCGTTACGCGGCGTATCGAAATCTCGATGCGGGACGCCGGCGCCCCTTCCGTCCGGCGGGCATGAGGCCGTGGCGGTACACCGGTGCGAGGGACGGGCATTCCTGGTAGAATACTGAGGCCGGATCGTTTGAAATGCATCGAGACCATCTTCGTGAGTGAGGGTCCTATGGAGTGCCGAGGGGTTGTGTTGACGGCTGTGTTGCTGATTCTGGCCGGCGGGGGCGCTCTGTGTGCGGAGGTCAAGGTCGCGGTCGGGCACCACCCTCCCGGCGAGGCCACGGCCGAGTTCCGCTTTGAGAAGCTGCCTGGCCCGTCCAGGAATGATGCCGCCACGGAGGCGGCCTTTATCGTGATCGATGGCGGCGGTGATCGCAACGGCGGACCTCTGGACCGGCTCCATGATGGCAAGCTTCCTACGGAGCAGGATCAGCCGGCCGAGAACTTCTTTTTTGCCGCGGGGACCGAGGGCGGACGCCTTCGGATTGACTTGGGCCAGGTGATCGAGATTGCGCAGGTCAACACCTATTCATGGCACCCGAACACGCGGGGGCCACAGGTATACACCGTGTACCTCGCCGACGGTGACATTGAAGGGTTCAACCCCATTCCACAGGCAGGGGTCGACCCGGGCGCGTGCGGCTGGACGCGGATTGCCACGATCGACACCCGGCCCGAGGAGGGGCGGGACGGCGGACAATATGCGGTCAGTATCTCGGATTCCACCGGCGTGCTCGGCCGCGCCCGTTACGTGCTGTTCGACGTGTCGCGGACCGAGGCCGACGACCCCTTCGGCAATACGTTCTACAGCGAGATCGACGTTGTAGCCGTGGGTGCAGGCGCCCCGCAGCCGGCGGCTCCGGCGATTGAGCCCGCCGGTCCGGTCCAGCGGCATACCGTTGAAATCGAAGACGGACGGTATCGAATTGTCATTGACACGACGGAGGCACCCGATTTGACCGAGTGGGCCCGGGGTGAATTGGCCCCCGTGGTTCAAGAATGGTATCCCAGGATTGTCGGCATGCTGCCGAGCGAGGAATATCAGGCTCCGACGGCGGTCACTATCATCTTCCGGGACATGCAGGGGGTGGCGGCCACGAGCGGAACCCGCGTGCACTGTGCCGCCCGCTGGTTTCGCGGACAACTGAAGGGCGAGGCCAAGGGCGCCGTCGTGCACGAGCTGGTACACGTCGTGCAGCAGTATGGCCTGGCCCGACGTACCAACCGCAACGCGACGCGGACGCCCGGTTGGCTGGTCGAGGGTATCGCCGACTACATCCGCTGGTTCCTCTACGAACCCGAGACGCGCGGCGCTGAGATCTCCGCCGCCGGCCTGTCGCGGGCGCGGTACGATGCCAGTTACCGGGTGTCGGCCAATTTCATCAACTGGGTGGTTGAGAACCACGATAAGGACTTGGTTCGCAAGCTCAACGCCGCCGCCCGCCAGGGCGGGTATAGCGAGACGCTGTGGAAGGAATATACGGGCCATACTGTCCAGGAACTCAACGAACAGTGGAAACAGAGCCTCGCGGAGAGGTTCAGCGGTTCACAGGGATAGCATTCCCACCACTGGTTTCACGTGATCTTCACGACACCGTCAGCCACAGTCAGGCGCCCCTGTGCGAACAGGCGGATCGCCTCGGGGTAGGCGATGCACTCCTGCTCGAAGACGCGTGCGGCGAGCGTATCGGGTGTGTCATTCTCCAGCACGGGGCAGGTCCGCTGGACGATGATCGGCCCGGCGTCGTACTCATTGTTGGCGAAGTGCACCGTGCAGCCGCTGACCTTGCAGCCGGCCTTGAGCACCGCCTCGTGCACGTGGTGGCCCCACATGCCCTGCCCGCCGAAGCTTGGCAGCAGCGCTGGGTGGATGTTCATGACGCGGTTCTCGTAGGCCTTGGGAATGTGCCACAGACACAGCCAGCCGGCCTGAACGACCAGGTCGACCTTGGCGGCATCGAGCACCTCGACGATGTGTCGGCTGAATGCCTCGACGTCGGCAAAATCCCTCCGGCGGACAATGACCGGTTCGACGCCGATCCGCCGGGCCCGCTCGACGCCCGTCACCTGTGAGCGGCTGCTGATGACAACGGCGATTTCCGCGTTCAGGCGGCCGGCCTGGATCTCCCTATGGAGGTTGACCATCGTCGTGCCGCCACCGCTGATAAGCACGCCCAGCCGCAAGTGCCGCCCGAGACGATCCGGACTCGATCCCCGTGGCTCAAACGCCACGTCGCCCTGGCGGTCCATCGCCTGGTTGGCCAGCTTGTCGGCCTGGCGGTTCTGCTCGCGGGGCACGTGTCGCACCTGCCACCGACCGAACGCCGACAACGCCTCCATGACGGCGGCGAAGAGGGGTTGCAGGGTCTCGCTTTTGACCCGGTACCGGCCGGCGATCTGCCGGGCTATCAGCTCGCTGTCGGTGAGGACCTCGATACTCTCGGCCCCGTGATCCCGGGCGGCCTTGAGCCCCCGCAGCAGGGCTTCATACTCGGCGACGTTGTTGGTCATACGCCCGAGGAAGAAGCCGCGACCGTCAATCACGGTTCCTCGGTCGTCGGTCAGAATATAGGCCCCGCCGGCCGGTCCCGGATTGCCCCGGCTGCCGCCGTCGGTCTGGAGCTTCATATGGCCGGCCATGAGAAGACTCCCGGAAGGTATGCGTTCACGCAGGGGCCGTGGGTTGCTGCCGGGCCCGGTCTATAGGTCGTCGGTCTTCAGCACCAGAATCCGCGTGCAACTGCCGCAGCGGATGATCTCATCCTTGGTCATGAGCTGGTTGACGGTTTCAGCCGTCAGGCCCATGTAGCACCCCCCGCAACTGTAGGCCTCGACGCTTTCGTTGGCCTGTTCGACCATGGCCAGGGCTTCGCCGTCATAGGTGTCGGCCACGCGTTTGAAGACTTGCAGGGCGTCCGCGGGCACATGCTTGGCGGCCTCGTCCCATTCGACCTGAATCTGCTCGATCTGCCGCTCGTATTCTTTGGCCTGCGCTTCGCCCTCTCGCCGGACCTCCTCCAGGCGCTGTTTCTGTTCGGCGATGCGGGCCTGGAGATCCTTGCACTCGGCCTCGTCGGTCTCGATGTTCTTCATCAGGTCGAGGATCTGGCTTTCGACCTTGGAGTTGTCGGCCTTGGCGGTGTTGAGCTCGCTGAGGATGGCGGAGTATTCCTTGTTGCTCTTGGCCACATTGAGGGCGGCGCGGAGGCGAGCCACCTTGCCGTCCCGGTCCTTGAGCTCCAATTCCAGACGGTCCGCCTGGACACGCGTCAGTTTGATCTCTTCTTGCTTTGCCTCCAGCTCGCTTTGCAGCGTCCGAACCTGATTCTCCTGGAACAGAATCCTGCGTCGGCAGCGGGCCAGCTTTCCCTTCACCGCACGCAGACGGTTCTCCACGCTCTGCAGCTTGATCAGCCCTTGCAGCACCGGTCCCATTCGAGACTCCCTATATTCTCTTTTCAAGGCTCCCGATGATGGGAGAAGCACCGATTATCGACGAGGCCGTTCAGCCCGCAACAAAAAATCTCGCGATTTGCGTATCTCTTTGTGACGTACCCCTCCGGCGGTGGGGACGTTCGGCCCAACGTTCCCGGACCTGCCGCTCGTCGGGTGGAAAGTATGAACCGGACGGGATTTGTGCAAGGAGGGGGCCGGCGCGGTTCGTCTTTAGGACGGAGGAAGAGTGGTGAGGTTGTGCGCCGACAAGTCGGGGGGCGGGAGCTTGCCGGAAACGCGCCCGGCAGATCAGGGCTGCTGGGTTTGGAAGGAATTCCTGGCCGCTGCGGGCGAAGCGTGTATAATAACGGGCTATGGTTTGAACGGACACGTGTTGGAATCTGGATGACTTTAGGAGAGGAAAACCATGGGTAGACCCGTAACACTCTTCACCGGACAGTGGGCCGACCTGTCGCTCAAGGACCTGGCCAAGAAGGCGGCCGAATGGGGTTATGACGGCCTGGAACTGGCGTGCTGGGGCGATCATATGGACGTCTTCAAGGCGGCCACGGACAAGAAGTACTGCGACCAGCAGCGCAAGATTCTCGATGACCACGGGCTGAAGTTCTGGGCGATCAGCAACCATCTGGCCGGGCAGTTGGTCTGCGACGTGCTCGATCCGCGTCACGATATGTTTATCCCCAAGGAGCTCCAGGGGTCTAAGATAGACCCGGAAAAGAAGCGGGCCTGGGCCATCGAGGCCATCAAGAACAGCGCCCGGGCGGCCAAAAACCTGGGAATCAAAGTGGTCAACGGCTTCACGGGGTCGAGCATCTGGCAGTACATCTACAGTTTTCCACCGGCCAGCGATGCGATGATCGAGGCGGGGTTCAAGGATTTCGCGGACAAGTGGAATCCGATTCTGGACGTGTTTGATGAGTGTGGCGTGCGATTTGCGCTGGAGGTGCACCCCACGGAGATCGCGTTTGACATCGTGACGGCCAAGCGGGCCCTGGAGGCGGTGGGCCGTCGCGAGGCGTTCGGCTTCAACTTCGATCCGAGCCACCTGCACTGGCAGATGGTGGACCCGGTGCGGTTCATCCGCGAGTTCCCGGATCGCATCTACCACGTGCACATGAAGGATGCGGCGCTGCAGCTGGACGGGTATAGTGGGATTCTCGGCTCGCACCTGAATTTCGGCAAGCAGGAGCGCGGCTGGGACTTCCGCTCGCTGGGGCACGGCGGGGTCGATTTCGAGGAGGTCATCCGGGCCCTGAATCACATCGGGTACGCCGGGCCGCTCAGCGTCGAGTGGGAAGACTGCGGCATGGATCGGGAGCACGGCGCCCAGGAGGCGTGCGAGTTCGTGAAGAACGTGGATTTCGCCCCGTCGACGCACGTCTTCGATGAGGCGTTCGACAAGTAGCCGGGTTGTCGAGCAGGCCGCAGCAGGGGTCCGGGCCCGACGGTCGGAGCAGGGAGGTGGCGGGTGCGTCACCTCCGCCGCCGTTTGGACCGGGCGGTAGATGAGAGCCTGCCGGATGAGCCTACCCGGCGGGACAACGGGAGTATGTTGCGGATGGTCATTCAGTCGAAGGCCGGTGAACAGGGCAACCGGGGATGGCGCTGGCGCCGCTTTGTGTCGGATCGCCCCGCCGGTGGCTGTCTGCCATCCGTTCGGGCTGTTACAACAAGGGTCGCCTCGCCGTCATGCGGGCGACCCTTCGCTCTTTAACCGAGGACGAGGGTGGCTTTGTGGTTTCGATGTGCAGATCTCGACGTGGATTGCGGGACCGCCTCCCCGGACAGGGAGTCGGCGCGTCGGGCCGGCGGGGGGTGACCCGGCGGTGGTGAGAATCAACACGTAAGAAAGGCAGGCAGATATGAATCGGCGGCGGTTTCTCAAGAGTGCCGCCGCGGGCGTTGGGCTCGCGGCGTTTCCGTATGCGGTTCCCCGCAGTGTGCTGGGGGCCGAGGCCCCCAGTGAGCGGATCGTGCTGGGCTTTATCGGGTGCGGCAAGCAGAGTGTGCATTTGCTGCGCACCTTCCTGAATTCGCGCGGCACACAGGTCGTCGCGAATTGCGACGTGGACCGTCTCAAGCTCGAGCGCAACATGAAGATCACCATGGATCACTACGCGGGCAAGGGGTCGGGCGACGCGGGGGTCAAGGCGTACGGTGACTTTCGCGAGCTGCTGGCGCGGGAGGATATCGACGCCGTGGTGATCTCCACGCCGGACCACTGGCACGGGCTGACGACCGTCTATGCGGCGCGGGCCGGCAAGGACGTGTACTGTGAGAAGCCGCTGGCCCACAACATTCTCGAGGGCCAGGCGATGGTTCGCGCCATCCGCCGATACGACCGGGTGTTTCAGACCGGCTCGATGCAGCGTTCGGATGACAAGTTCCGCCACGCCTGCGAGTTGGTGCGCAACGGCTACATCGGAGACATCACGAAGGTGGTCGTCAACGTGGGCGGTCCGCCCAAGGCGTGCGACCTGCCGGGTATGCCGACGCCGGAGTATCTCGACTGGGAGATGTGGAACGGCCCGGCGCCCGCGCGGCCCTATCATTCCGAGCTCAGCCCGCACATCAGCGTGGACATCTTCCCGCACTGGCGGAGCTACAAGGAGTACGGCGGCGGCGGCATGACTGACTGGGGGGCGCATCATTTCGACATCGCGCAATGGGGCCTGGGCATGGACCGCAACGGGCCGATCGAGGTCATTCCGCCCGACGGTGGAGACGTCAAGGTGTTGACCTATCGATACGCCACCGGGGTGACGATGGTCCGCGCCGGCTCCGAAGAGGGGCACGGCGGTGTCAACGGCGTGCTGTTCATCGGCACGAAGGGCAAGGTTGAGGTGAATCGCGGCTACCTGAAGACCTGGCCGGAGGAACTGGCCCGGCAGAAGATCGGTCCCAGCGAGATCAAGCTGTACGAGAGTCGCAACCATTATGTCGATTGGCTCGATGCCATCCGGGCTCGGCGCCAACCGATCTGCGACGTGGAGATCGGCCATAGCACGGTGGTGGTCTGTCTGATGGGCAACATCGCCTACGAGCTCAAGCGGCCCTTGCGGTTTGACCAGCGGCGCCAGCGGTTCATCGGCGATCCGGAGGCCAACCGGCTGATGGGACGGACGATGCGAAGTCCCTGGCAAATCTAGGCATCGCGGGTGGCGGGGGCGTATCCACGTCTTTGCGGGAAAGGCATGATGGGCCGGCCGGGATGCCGAATCGTTCGGTCGGTGATGGGTGAAAGGAAAGGGATAAGGGATGAAAGCAAGTAGAGTCTTGTGGGTCCTGTTGGTCATGGCGTGGCCGCTGATGTCCGTGCTGGGGGCCGACGATGACGGCTGGGTTTCGCTGTTCAACGGCAAAGACCTGACCGGTTGGAAGAAGGCGACGGAGAATCCGGACACCGTCCGCGTGGAAAACGGCATGATCGTGGTGAATGGCCCGCGCTGCCATCTGTTCTACGAGGGGCCGGTGTGCAATGCGGACTTCACCGATTTCGAGTTTGAGGCGGAGGTGTATACGCATCCAGGGTCGAACAGTGGGATTTACTTCCATACCCGCTACCAGGAGTCGGGCTGGCCGGCCTACGGCTACGAGAGTCAGGTCAACCAGACGCACGCCGACCCGCAGAAGAGCGGCGGCCTGTACGATGCGGCCAAGGTCAACCCCTCGCCGGCCAAGGATGAACAGTGGTATACGCACCGGATTCGGGTGCGGGGCAAGCACGTGGAGGTGTGGATCGCCGGCCAGAAGGTGGTGGATTACGTCGAGCCGGAGGATGTCAACTTCCCCGGCTGGCCGAACCGACGGCTGTCGCACGGCACGTTTGCCCTGCAGGGACACGATCCCGGCAGCACGGTCTATTTCCGGAACATCCGGGTCAAGCCCTTATCGCCCTCCGATGACGGGTGGATTTCGTTGTTCAACGGCAAGGACCTGACCGGTTGGAAGAAGGCCGTCGAGAACCCGCAGACCTTCCGCGTGGAGGAGGGGGCGATCGTGGCCAACGGCAACCGGTGTCATTTGTTCTACGATGGCCCCGTGCAGAACGCCGATTTCCGGAACTTCGAGTACCAGGTCGACGTGATGACCCGGCCCAATAGCAACGGCGGGCTGTACTTCCATACGCAGTATCAGGAGCGGGGCTGGCCGGACTGGGGCTTCGAGGTGCAGGTCAACAACAGTTACGGACCCGACCCGCGCAAGACGGGCAGCCTCTATCAGGTCGTGGACCTGATGAACAAGAAGCTCGTGGACGACAACGTGTGGTTCACGGAGCATATCCTCGTCCGCAATCGCGAGGTGATCGTCAAGGTCAACGATCAGGAGGTCGTCTACTGGCTCCAGCCGACGGATTGGCCCCAGGAAAAGCGGCGGCTCAACGGCGGCACGTTCGCCCTGCAGGGACATGACCCGGGCAGCACGGTGTACTACAAGAACATCCGCGTCAAGCCGCTGGATCCCGACCCGGCTCAGCGGGGCCAGTGGGTGGACCTGTTTGACGGCAAGACGCTCAACGGCTGGACGCAACTGAACGGCACGGCCAAGTACGCCGTGGAGGAGGGTGTGATCGTCGGTACCGCGGTGCAGGGCAGCCCCAACAGCTTCCTGTGCACGGATACGTTCTACGGCGACTTCCTGCTGGAGTTCGAGGTCAAGGTCGATTCGAGCCTGAACAGCGGCGTCCAGGTCCGCAGCAACAGCTACCGCGGCTACCAGAACGGGCGCGTGCACGGCTATCAGGTGGAGATCGCCACCAACGGCGAGGCGGGGTTCATTTACGATGAGGCCCGCCGCGGCTGGCTGAGCACTGACCGAAGCGATCCGGCGGCACGGGCCGCGTTCAAGGATGGCCAGTGGAACAGGTACCGCGTGTCGTGCGTCGGCGACCGGATTCGCACGTGGGTCAACGGCGTGCCCGTGGCGGACGTGCGGGATGGGATGGATGACTGCGGCTTTATCGGCCTGCAGGTGCACGGAGTCAGCGGCCCCGGTGGACAGCAGGTCCGCTGGCGCAACATCCGTATTAAGGACATGACGGGCGCCAAGCCCAAACTCAAGGTGGCGGTGGTGACCGGCGGGCATGGGTTCGAGGAGAAGCCCTTCTTCGAGATGTTCGACGCCATGCCCCACGTGCAATACGTGCATTGTCCCCAGGCCGATGACAGCGAATTGTTCGAGGACGTTTCCGGTTGGGACTACGATGTGATCGTTTTGTACAACATGGGCCAGAAGATCACGCCCAAGCGGCAGGCCAACTTCAAGCGGCTGCTGGACCGGGGCGTGGGGCTGGTGGCCCTGCACCATTGTCTGGGGGCATACCAGGGCTGGGAGGAGTTCTCGAAGATCATCGGGGGCAAGTACTATCTCCAGGCCCCGCCGGGTCGGCCCGCGTGCACGTATCAGCACGATCTGGACCTGCCGATCCGCGTGGCCGACGGCGACCATCCGGTTACGCGAGGGATCCGTGATTTCGTGATCCACGATGAGTCGTATAAGAACTGCTGGCACGCGTCGGACAACCACGTGCTGCTGACCTGTTCGCATCCGACCAGCGACGAAGTGGTCGGCTGGACGCGGCAGGCGGGACGGACGCGGGTGTGCGCGATCCAGTTGGGTCATGATGGCAAGGCCTACGGCAATCCGAATTACGCCCGGCTTCTGGCCCAGGCCATTGCTTGGGTGGGCGGGCATTCATAAGCCGGCGGTCCTAGCCCTGGAGGAAGCATTTCAACAACAGGCAATGAAGGAGATAGCGATGAACCGATGGACAAAGACGATAGCTGTGGCGATGGCGACGGTGATCGGCGCCTCGTCGCTGGCGTGGGCCCAGGGCGCCCAGGGTGGGCCTTCGGCGCAGGAACTCGATAAGATCAAGCAGGCGGCCCCGGCCAAGCCGACGGTCAAACCCGCTCAACCCCGCAAACTGCTGGTGTTCAGCCTGTGCGAGGGGTTTCGGCACAGCTCGATTCCGTATTGGGACGCGGCGCTCCGGATCCTTGGCGAGAAGACCGGCGCGTTCGAGGTCGTGGTCAGCCGCGATAAGACCGTGTTCAACGAGCAGACCCTCAAGCAGTTCGATGCGATCTGTTTCAATAACACCACAAACCTGAAGACCAACGACGTCCAGCGCAAGGCGATTCTGGACTTCCTCAAGAGCGGCAAGGGCATCGTGGGCATTCACGCGGCGACGGACAACTTCAACGACTGGCCCGAGATGCAGCAGATCATGGGCGGCAAGTTCACCGGCCACCCGTGGGGCGCGGGCGGGACGTGGGCGGTCAAACTGGACGAGCCGGACCATCCATTGCTCAAGGCCTTCGCGGGTCAGGGCTTCAAGCTGAAGGACGAGATCTACCGCACCGACCCGCCGCTGTACGATCGCAGCAAGCAGCGGGTGCTGATGAGCCTGGACCACAGCGATCCGGCCACGGCGGCCAAGCGCGAGAAGCCCGAGGACAACGATGTGGGGATCACTTGGATCAAACAGGTCGGCGACGGCCGGGTATTCTATTGCTCCCTGGGACACAACAACCACCTGACGTGGTGGACACCGCTGCTGCAGCACTATCTCGACGGGATACAATTCGCGATGGGTGATCTGAAGTGTGACGCCCGGCCTCAGGGCAAGTAGCCATGCCGTACGTCGGTGTGGATTCCGCCCGGAGGTTGGACGGCGGACGAAATGACAGGCACAAGGAGAGCGCAATGACGGAGCGCAGGCACATCCTCAGCGTGGTGCTGGGGCTGATCGTATGTGGGGTGGTATGCCCGGTCTTTCTGATCGGGCAGGCGGCGGGTGCGGCGGCCGATCCGCTGGGCGAGAAAGGGTCGCAGGTGGATCGCCTGCTGGCTCAGATCGCGACGTATGACTACGGCGCCAGCCGCGAGCCGCTGACGGAGTTGACGGAGCTGGAGCGTGCCCTCGGCCAGGAGCCAGCGGCCCTGCGGGCGCTGGAGCACAAGTACCTTCGGTTTGTGGAATCCGACGCGTCTCTCGCGGGCAAGCAGTTCATCTGCCGTCGTTTGAGCATCGTTGGCTCGGAGGCCTCGGCCGTGACGCTGGCACGAATGCTGGCCGATGCCGAGACGGCCGATATGGCCCGATACGCGCTGGAAATGATCCCCGGCGCCGCCGTGGACGAGGCCCTGCGTCAGGCCGTCGATAGTGCCGGTGACAAGGCCAAGATCGGCATTCTCAGCACGCTCGGGCTGCGGGGCGACCCGGCGAGCGTGCCGGTCCTGGCGCGCCACGTGACCAGCGCCGACCCGGAGGTGGCGTCGGCCGCCATCACGGGGCTGGGACAGATCGGCGACGCCGCGGCCATCACCGCGTTGCGTGAGGCGAAGGACAAGACCTCCGGCGATCTGCGGATGATGGTGCTGGATGCCTACTTGAGCTGCGCCGACAAGCTGGAGATGAGCGGTCAGGTTGACGAGGCGCGGCAGATGTACCGTGAGGTGTTCGAGTCGGACGTGCCGACCGTGATCCGCAGCGCCGCGTTGCGCGGGATGGTCTTCTGCTCGGAGGGGCAAGCCGGGCTGATTCTGGTGGACGTGATCCGCAAGGGCGATCCGCAGATGACCAGCGTGGCCGTGGGGCTGCTTAATGAGATTCGCGAGGATACGCAGGTCGAAGCGATCGCCGCGGAAGTGAAAAACCTACCGCCGACGAGTCAGGTGCAGTTGCTGACGGCCCTGGGGCATCTCGGCAACAAGGCCGCCACGCCGGCGGTGATGGAGGCGACGGGCAGCGATCACGCGGATGTTCGCATTGCGGCCTACAGGGCCTTGGCCTCGCTGGGCGACCCTGCGGCGGTGAGTCTCCTGGCACGGTTGGCCGCCGCGACCGCGGGGGCCGAGCGTGAGGCGGCCCGGGATGCGTTGTACACGATGCGGGCCTCGGACGTAGATGCCGCGATTATCGAGGCCCTCGCCGCGGCCAAAGGGCCCGATCAAGCCCCGCTGCGGGCCGAGCTGATCCGAGCGATCGGTGAGCGTAACATTAAGTCGGCCGTGGCTCCCGTGCTGGCGGCGGCCGGCGATGTGGAGGCCCGGGTTCGGGCGGAGGCGTGGAAGGTGCTGCGTCATCTGGCCGGGCCCGATCAGCTTGGGACGATGCTGGACCTGTTGATGGGTGTGGAGAGCAGCACGGAGCGCACGCAGGCCGAGCGCGCCGTGTCGGCGGTCTGTGGTCGGCTCGATCCGGTCCAGGCGGTGGACCAGTTGGTGGCCCGGCTGGACGGAGCGCCGGCCGCGGGGCGGGCGTCACTGGTGACGTTGCTGGGACAATTCGGCGGCTCCAAGGCGTTCGGGGCCGTTCGGGCGGCCCTGGATGATCCGGAGGCGGCAGTGGTTGATGCGGCGGTACGCAGCCTCAGCGAGTTCCCGGATGCGCTGCCCACGCAGACCCTGCTCGATCTGGCGCGGACCGCCGAAGGTCCGGTTCACCGGATTCTGGCCTTACGCGGCTACATCCGCATGATCGGCCTGACTCAGGCGGCGACCGGCGAACTCGTGAAGATGTGCCAGACGGCGATGGCCCTGGCCGACCGCGTGCCGGAAAAGCGGTTGGTTCTGGCCGCCGCCGCGCGGATCCCGGATGCCGCGGCCCGGGACTTTGTGGCGAACTATACCGACGATCCACAAGTTCGCGCCGAGGCCGAGGCGGCCGTCGCCGAGATCGACAAATTGCTACAGCGCGTGGCCGTCATCGGCGAAGAGGGATTACTGGTTCCCGCGCATGCCGGCATTTCAGGTGCCGGCGCGCGGCTCGACGACGCGAAGAAACACATCGTCGGCTGGGACGACGCGAACACCACGGTGCAATGGGATACTGTCTTCGACCAGGCCGGCCAATACGAGGTGGTGGTCGTCCAGGCGGCCTCCGAGCCGGCGGACGATCCCTATACCATCGCAATTGGCTCCGCGGTGGTGCAGGGCCACGTGCGCGATACGAAAGGGCAGTACGAGGAGGTTTCTGTCGGGACGCTGCGCATTGACACCCCCGGCGTATACACCGTCGTGCTGCGGGCGTTGGACAAGACCGGCGATACGATCATGGATATCAGCGGGATAAGACTGGTCCGACGCATGCAAATAGGCTCACGTGTGGTGCTCACCGGCTCCGATTTCAGCGCCTGGCGGGAGGACATCGGCACCTGGATGATCGGCGGCGACGCCACGCTCGATGCGGACGACCCCACGAAGCTGCGCTGCCTGCCGGGCAACGGGGTGTTTGTCAACGGGCCCGACGGCCGCACCGTGTACCTGTTCACCAAGGCCGAATTCGCCGATTGCATGGCTCACATCGAGTTTATGGTGCCCCAGGGCTCCAACTCCGGCGTGTACTTCCAGGGCCGCTACGAGATACAGATCTTCGACAGCTACGGTGTGGCCGGTCCCAAGTACTCCGACTGCGGCGGCATTTACGAGCGTTGGAAAGACAACCAGGGCTATGAGGGCGTGCCGCCACGGGTCAACGCCTCGTTGCCACCGGGCCAATGGCAGAGTTTCGACGTGGTGTTCCGTGCCCCGCGGTTCGACGCTTCGGGCCGCAAGACCGCCAACGCGCGATTCGTCAAGGTGGTTCACAACGGCAAGGTCGTGCACGAGGACGTGGAGGTGACCGGCCCCACGCGGGCGGCCCAGTTCGAGGATGAAAAGCCTACCGGGCCGCTGGTCCTGCAGGGCGATCATGGGCCCGTCGCATACCGGAATATCTGGGTGGCACCCGTGGACTGAACGGCTGGGCGTGACCAACGCGGCAAGGTGTGGGATGCGAGAGACGGTACCGATAAGAGTGAAGGAGGTCATGATGCGAAGCAACGTATGGTGGACCGCACTGGTCCTGGGATGTGTGGCGTGGATCGGCTCTGCCACACTTGGGGCCGAACGAGTCGATCCCTTCATGGGGGATTGGCAGGGGACGTATGAGACGCTGGACGGCGATGTGAGCGACTTCGTCGCGCAGGTTATCGCCCTGGGCGGTTCGCAGTACCGCGTGAAAAACCTGTATGCGTTCGACACGCGCGAGGCACCCATCTGCGTCGTGGAGGGGGAATTGCGGGATGGCCGGGTGCGCCTGACCAGTGCGGATGGCTTCTGGGAGATTCAGGGCGTGCTGGAGGGCGATACGTTCAGCGGCACTTTCCGTGGGGATGCCGACGGCCGTTTCGAGCTGCACCGCGCGGTGCGGTTGAGCCCGACGCTGGGGGCCAAGCCGCCGCAGGGAGCGATCGTGCTATTTGATGGGACCGGTTTTGGCGAGTGGCGGTCGCTGGGCTTCTTTGCCGGTCTGGTGGATCTGGCTCATGAGATCGGCGGGGATCATGCCGCGGCGTATCTCAAGACGCGGCTGTGGTCGATGATCGACCAGCCGGCGGTGCTGGAGATCGGCAGCGACGATGGCGTGAAGGTCTGGGTCAACGGCCAGGTCGTGCATGCGAACAACGCCGCGCGCGGCGTGACCCCCGGGCAGGACAAGGTGCCCGTGCAATTCAGGACCGGCTGGAATGACCTCCTGGTGAAGGTGACCAACGGCGCCGGCGGGTGGGGGGCATGCGTTCGCGTCGCCGATGCACAGGGGCGACCGCTGGAGAACATCCACGAGCAGGCACCCGACGATGAGACGGCGGTGACACGTCGGTCCTTCATGCGGAATAACGCGTTCCTGACCACGTGGTCGGTCGCCGGGCCCTATCGCGTCGAGGGCAAGGAGGGCTCGGACCTGCTGGATATTCCACTGGGTCCGGAGCTGAAGGACCCGCCGACGGATTGGAAGAAGCTCAAGCTGCCGGACAGTACCGACGAGGTGCCCTGGCCAATCGTGGACGGCGCCATGGAGGTCGGCCGCGGATCGATCGCCACGCGGCGGACGTTCACGGACTTTCGGATGCATCTGGAGTTTCGCACTCCGTTCATGCCCACTGCCCGCGGCCAGGGGCGGGGCAACAGCGGCGTATACTTGCAGGGACGTTACGAGGTGCAGGTGCTTGACAGCTACGGCCTGGAAGGGGCCGACAACGAGTGCGGCGGGATCTATCAGGTGGCCCGACCCGCGGTCAACATGTGCGCTCCGCCGCTGCAGTGGCAGACGTATGACGTGGATTTCCGTGCGCCGCGGTTCGACGACGAGGGCCGCAAAACGGCTCCGGCCGTCTTGACCCTCCGGCATAATGGGGTTACAATACATAACTCGCAGCCCTTGCCCGGACCAACGGGCGGGGCACTGGACGGCAACGAGCACGAGCCCGGCGGAATCATGCTCCAGGATCACGGCAACCCGGTGCAGTATCGCAACATCTGGATCCTCCCCGCGCCTTCGACGGCGCCTTAAGGTCCACGTGGAGTGGGTGGAATATCCGGCCGACCATCCGGATCGGATTGGACAATAAGGAATACACAGGGTGTTTTTTGAAGGGTAGAGATCATGGAACGCACGAGTAGCGGGAAGCACGTTTCACGGCGGCAGTTCATGGGCGGCGCGGCGGCGGCCGCGGCGGCGTTCACCGTCGTGCCCCGACACGTTCTGGGTCAGGGCATGCAGGCCCCCAGCGACACGCTCAACATCGCCGGCATCGGCGTCGGGGGCATGGGCAACGGCAACATCAATGCCTGCAAGAGTGAGAACATCGTCGCGCTGTGCGACGTGGACTGGCGGTACGCGGCGCGTACGTTCGAGCAGTTCCCCAAGGCCCGGCAGTGGAAAGACTTCCGCAAAATGCTCGACGAGCAAAAAGACATCGACGCGGTGGTGATCGCCACGCCGGATCATCTGCACGCCATCAACGCGCTGGAGGCGATGAAGCGGGGCAAGCACGTGTACGTGCAAAAGCCGTTGACGCGGACGGTGGGCGAGGCGCGGATTCTCACGCAGGCCGCCCGCAAGTACAAGGTCGCCACGCAGATGGGCAACCAGGGCCATTCGGGTGACGGCGTGCGGGATGTCTGCGAGTGGATCTGGGCGGGCGTAATCGGTGAGGTCCGCGAGGTGCACGCCTGGACGAACCGCCCGGTCTGGCCGCAGGGCATCAAAGACCGTCCCGCCGCCCAGCCGGTGCCGGATACGCTGGATTGGGACCTGTATTGCGGGCCGAGCCCGTTGCGGCCCTACAACGAGGCCTATCACCCCTTCAAGTGGCGCGGCTGGTGGGATTTCGGCGCCGGCGCCTTGGGCGACATGGCCTGCCACGTGCTGGATCCGGTGATCTGGGCGCTGAAGCTCAAGTACCCCACGTCCGTGTGGGCCTGCGCGACCGAGGTCTACGAGGAGACGTTCCCGCACGCCTCGATCATCCGGTTCGAGTTCCCGGCCCGTGAGGGCATGCCTGCCGTGAAGGTCAATTGGTACGACGGTGGGATGAAGCCGCCGCGGCCGGATGAGCTGGACGATCGTCGCGACATCAACCAGGCCAGCAGCAACGTGCTGTTCATGGGCACCAAGGGCGTGCTGCGGTGCGGCGAGTACGGCGACAATCCGCAACTGATTCCGTATTCGCGGATGCGGGACTTCGTAAACAACAAGCCGCCGCAGACGCTCGAGCGGATCCGGACCAGCCACGAGGGTAACTGGATCGAGGCCTGCAAGGGCGGCAAGCCCGCCACGTCCAATTTCGACTACTCCGGCCCGTTCACCGAGATGGTCGTCATGGGCAACCTGGCCCTCAAGCGGCTCGGCAAGAAGCTGCTCTGGGACGGCGAGAACATGCGGTTCACCAACGACGATGAAGCGAACAAGTACGTCATGTGGCCCGCACGGAAGGGCTGGGAGCTGGAGCTGTAGAAACCTGAAAGCATCCATCCGGATGATTCGTCTTGCGTAGGGACGGGACCTGGAGCGGTCTGCGTCGGAGCGCCCTTCGGGTGCCGCCGGCGCAACCGTCATCGGTCCGGCCGGGGGATGCGACCGTGGCTAGATGTGGGAGAGCAGTGATGGTTAAGAAAGTACTATTGGCGGCGGTGGTGGTCGCCATGCTGGTGTCGGTCGCGCCGGCCCAGGAGCTGGGTCGCCGCCGGGGCGGTTTCCATCCCCCGCGGGACGTGTACCCCGGCTGGCAGCTTGGGACGCAGGCGTATACCTTCAATCGATTCACCTTTTTTGAGGCGGTGGACAAGGCCGCCGAATTGGGCTTGAGCTGGATCGAGGCCTACCCGGGCCAGAAGATCAGCGCGGACATCGACGGCACGATGGGGCCGCAGATGACGGCCGAGCAGCGCGAAGCGGTCAAAAAGAAGCTGGCGGCCAACGGCATCCGCCTGGTGTGCTTCGGCGTGACGGGTCTGCCGAACGACGAGGCTCAATCGCGACAGGTCTTCGAGTCCTGCAAGGATATGGGAATTCGCAACATCGCCTCCGAACCGGCCGAGGAGGCCTTCGACCTGATCGACCGGCTGGCCCAGGAGTACCAGATCTACGTGGCGATCCACAACCACCCAAAGCCCTCGCACTATTGGAATCCGGATACGGTACTGAAGGTGTGTGAGGGACGAAGCCAGTACATCGGCGCCTGCGCCGATACGGGGCACTGGACGCGCAGCGGGGTCGATCCGCTTGAGGCCGTCAAGAAGCTCAAGGATCGGATCGTCTATTTCCATTTCAAGGACCTTAACGAATTCGGCAACCCGGGCGCCCACGACGTGCCCTGGGGCACGGGCAAGAGCAAGCCGCGCGAGATTCTTGAGTACCTTCACGAGGTCGGCTGGAGGGGCATGTTCTCGATTGAATACGAGCACAACTGGCTGAATTCCGTGCCGGAGATCCGTCAGTGCGTGCACTGGTTCGAGAAGATCGCCTCGGAGCTCCGGCCCGGCGGCTGGAAGAAGCTGCTGACCGAGGATCTGAGCAACGCCACGTCGAACGGCAACTGGACGCTGGAGGACGACGTCCTGGCCCGGGTCGCCGGGGGCGGCGATCTGTGGACGAAGGACCGCTACGGCAACTTCATCCTGGACCTGGAGTTTAAGGTGGACAAGGGCAGCAACAGTGGCGTGTTCATCCGCACGGATGACCCGAAGGACAACGTCCAGACGGGTATTGAAGTGCAGATCTTCGACTCCGCCGGGGCCCAGCCCGGCCGCCACTCCTGCGGCGCGATCTACGATTGCCTGGCGCCCGCGACGAATCCGATGCTGCCGGCGGGACAGTGGAACCACCTGACGATCTTCGCGTGGAACAACCGCCTGGCGGTCTCGATGAACGGCGAGCCCCTGATCCGGATGGACCTTGATGAGTGGACCGAGGCCGGGCAGAACCCGACGGCCGACGCCGCGCCCAATACGTGGCCCAAGCCGGACGGTTCGAAGAACAAGTTCCGCACCGCCTATAAGGACTTGAAGCGTGAGGGGCACATCGGATTCCAGGATCATGGCAATCCAGTGTGGTATCGTAACGTGAAAATCCGAACATTGGAACGAAGAGATCGATAACTGGAGACCTAAGACAATGGATAAAGGACTCGACCGACGTAGTTTTATGCAGTCGACCGCGGCGATCGGCGCGGGGCTGTTTCTGTCGCCCGCGGCGTTCGGACAAGGGGCGGCGGCCGGGGCGCGCAAGAAGGACGACATTAACGTCGCCCTGATCGGCGCCGGGGCCGAGGGCCAGGTGTTGATGAACGCGATTCTGAAGCTGGGTCGCAACTCCGGCATCCGCTTCCGGGCGGTCTGTGACATCTGGGAAGCGGGAAACCTGCGTCGGGTCAGCCGCACTTTGAGCGCCTACAAGGCGTATGGGCACGCCGGCACGGGTTACGTGGACTACCAGGACCTGCTGGCCAGCGAGACCGATCTGGACGCGGTCATCGTGGCCACGCCCGACTTCTGGCACGCGCCGCACGCCATCGCCTGCATGAAGAAGGGCCTGCACGTCTATTGCGAGAAGGAAATGAGCAATGATTTGGCCAAGGCCAAGGAGATGGTGCAGGTCAGCCGTCAGACGGGCAAGCTCCTGCAGATCGGCCACCAGCGGCGCAGCAATCCGCGCTATCGTTTCTGCGAGGAGACGATCATGCGTGAGGCCGGCATGCTGGGCCGGGTCACGCACGCCTATGGCCAGTGGAACCGCAGCCGGGCCGCCTGCGAGGATTTGGGCTGGCCCGAAGGGACGGAGATTCCCCAGGCGGTGCTGGAGAAGTACGGCTACAAGGACATGAAGCAGTTCATGAACTGGCGGTGGTACAAGGGGCTGGGCGGTGGTCCCATCGTGGATCTCGGCTCGCACCAGATCGACATCTTCAGTTGGTTCTTGGGCGAGGCTCTGCCCTCGTCGGTGATGGCCAGCGGCGGCACGGACTACTGGACCGACCACGAGTGGTACGACAACGTGATCACGATCTACGAGTTCCCGACGGCCAAGGGCCTGGTCCGGGCCACCTACCAGACGCTGACGACCAACAGCGCCAACGGCTACTATGAGCAGTTCCAGGGCGATGAAGGGACATTGCTCATCAGTGAGTCCGCCGCCCGCGGAGACGTGTACCGCGAAGGCTGGGTCCCCGAGGAGAAGTGGGAGCCGTGGGTGGACAAGGGAGTTCTTCTCAAGGTCGCGCCGGCAACCAAACCGGCGGCCGCCGATACCTCCGCTGCCGCGGATGTTCGCGAGTCCGTCAGTCCGGCGCAGTACAAGATTCCGGTCACGATGAACGTCCCGTACCATCAGCCGCACCTGCTCAACTTCTTCGATGCGATCCGCGGGGCGGCGACGCTCAATTGTCCGGGCGAGGTGGGGTACCACACGGCGGTCATGGTCCTGCGGGTCAATGACGCCGTGGCCGCGGCGCGAAAGCTGGAGTTCAAGCCCGAAGATTTCGCCATATAAGACGGTTTGTCTTCTGGCCGGCGAGGCCCCCTGAGGGCTTCGCCGGTTTTTTCTCCGCCTCGCAGGGTGCAGCGTATCCCTGTTGCGGGGGGCGGTCATCCGGCGATCTGAATCTGGCCGCCGAGCGGGGAAAAGAAAGACTTTACAGCGAGGCATTTTTAAGTCTAATACGGAGCGACCGTACAAGCACGTACCGTTTCTATCTTGATTGTTCGGGGAACTGACTTGAGAAGACACGGGTTTTTGAGGATGTGCCTGGGCCTGATAATCGGCGCGTGGGCCGCGACCCCCGGTCGAGCGGCGACGGGCGACCAGGGTCTGGGGGACGGCGACGACGGCAACCGCTCCACCCCGGTGCACGTGATCACCTTGTTCGACGACTTGGGGCGGGAGATCGACCCGGCGGCTGAAAATCCCCGGCCGGTCTCAATGCGTCATACGTGCGGACAGTGTCACAATTACGACACCATCGCCGGAGGCTGGCACTTCAATTCGCGCAAGGCCGACCCGGCCAATCCTGACGACCGGCCCGGCGAGCCGTGGGTCCTGAGTGATGCCGGAACGCGGACGCAGATTCCGGTGTCGAACCGGGGCTGGCGGGGGGCCTATCGGCCGGCCGAGCTGCGGCTCAGCCCATGGCAATGGGTCAAGGCGTTCGGGACGCACTACCCGGGCGGCAACTATGGGGAGATCAAGGTGGACCCCGATGATGAGGCCGCCGACCCCGAGGCGATCATCCGCCAGCCGATTTCCGGCCTGTATGAGGTGAACTGCCTGGTGTGCCACAACGCGGATCGACGGCAGGACCAGGGCACCGACGCGGGGGCCTCCATGCAGGTAGCCCGCCAGAATTACCGTTGGGTGGCCACCGTGGGGGCCGGTTTGGGACGGGTGAGTGGAACCGCGCTGGCGATTGATGAGTTCTCGCTGCCGCCGGATCCGGATCAGATCACCCGCGCGATTGTCTCGCAGATCACGACGACCTATGACAAGACGCGGTTTGACAGCGTCAACAAGGTTTTCCTGGATATCGTTCGCAGCCCCCCGGATGCCCGATGCTACTTCTGCCACTCGACCCAGTCGATCATGAAGAACACTCCAGCGGGCGAGGTGGAGGCGACCGGCCACGGTGCGGGCGAACGGACCGAGGCGCTGGCGTGGATTCATGACCAGGATGTGCACTTGGCGTCGGGTCTGACCTGTACGGACTGTCATCGCAACGGGGACGATCATATGATCACCCGCGGCCACGAGGAGCAGTCGCACGGCGGGCTGGGGCACGTCTCCACGCTGTCGTGTCGCGGGTGCCACTTGGGCGATGAGACCGCCGATGCTGCCGCGGCCCAAAAGGGCGGTCGGCTGGGCGCGCCGCGGCCCCGGCATGCGGGCATCCCCACGATTCACTTCGAGGAGCTGGCGTGTACGGCGTGCCACAGCGGCCCGTGGCCCCGGAGCGAGCTCGAACAGGTCCGCACGGCACGCGTTCATAAGCTCGGCCTGCATGGAAAACACGCCGCCAACCTGCACTTGCCGCACGTGCTGACGCCCGTGTTCGCGCGGCAGGCCGACGGCAAAATCGCCCCGCACAAGATGTTCTGGCCGGCGTTCTGGGGCACGATGGTTGGCGACGAGGTCAAGCCCATGCTGCCGCAGGAGGTGGCTCTGATCGCCGCCGAGCCGCTGGGTCTGAATCTGCACACCACCGACCGGATCAACGACTGGGAGCCGCTGGACGAGGAGACGATCGCGCAGGTGCTCGGGGCGATCGCCGCGGACGTGCCCCTGCCGGAAGATGAACAGGCGGCCAAGCCCGAGGCGGTGTACATCGCCGGCGGCAAGTTGTACCGGCTGGATGGTGAGACCCTGATCTCGCAGGATCATTCGGCGGCGGTTCCCTATGCCTGGCCGATCGCGCACAACGTGCGACCTGCGACGCAGTCGTTGGGTATGGACGGCGAGTGTGCCGACTGCCACGACAACACGTCGCCGTTCTTCTTCGCCTCGGTGCCGCTGGATACGCCCGTGGCGCAGAAGACCCAGGACGGCTGGATCCAGACGCTTGAAGCACGGCCGATGGTGGCTTTCCAGGAGGGGATCAGACCGACGTACATCCGCTGGTTCAACTGGTCGTTCGTGTTCCGGCCGATGATGAAGATCACGGTCTTGGCCTGTTGCGGCCTGATCGCGGCGGTGCTGGTGCTGTATGGGCTGAAGGCTCTACGGTGCGTCGCCGCGGCCGTGTCCGATGAGAACGAATCCTGCTAGGGTGGGACGGATGATGTTTGCGACGATTTCCGCGTGGGTGATTGTCATCACGGTGGCCGTGGTCGTGGTGCACTGGTTTGCCTGTCCGGTGGCCGAAAAACGCGACTGGAGTTTCGGCGGGCTCGTGCGATGCAAGGTGCACGTGCTGACCATGTTCTTCCTGCCGCAAGAGCTTAGTCTCGTGGGCCGACTGAAGAAACTGGTCTACCTGGTGGGGCTGTTGAGCTTTCTGATTTTGTTCCTGACCGGGTTCATCCCGCGGCTGTGCTTCGGGCAGGCCATCAGCGGGTACACGTTGATGCTGCACGCGACGTTTGCCCCGATCTTTGCGGTGTGCGTGGCGATCGCGGTGGTGGGGTACGCCCAGCAGTGCCGCCTGACGCGGGCCGAGTGGGAGTGGGTGCAGCGGCTGGTCTCGTGCCGGTGGAAGGGCTTGCTGACCGACAGCGCCTTGGGCTACAAGCTGACGTTCTGGGCGGCGGCGGTGTTGGTGCTGCCGCTGGCCGTGTCGATGATCATCAGCATGTACCCGATCTTCGGCACGCATGGCCAGGAGGTCCTGCTGGTGGTGCACCAGTACAGTGCCCTGGCGCTGGTGGTCGTGGCGATCCTGCACGTGTACCTGGTGATGCGGCTGAAGTTTAAGACTGACTGACAGAACATCCGGCGGGCAGGGCGTCAGTCCTGCCCGTTTTCGTTGGCACGCGGCTGGGGCCCGTTCCGCAAGAAGCCCATAAGGAGGTATCATGCCATGAGCGCGTTGTCCGAGGTGCGGCGAACCCTCCTGGGCGAGCCGCCGCCGTTCGCCGCCGTTCCCAAGGCGCGCTTGCAGCCCATCCTGGCCAAGCCGGGCACGCCCACGATCGACGTCGAGCAACTGGCCCAGCAGCTTGAGGATATCGCCGTCGTTGAGCCGATGATCGCAGTCGAGTCGCCGGACCACTGGGACCGTGCGGTGCGGGGTCTGGGCCCCGAGATCGACGCGATCCTGCCCGTCAGCATCCCGGCCTATCCGACGGAGGTCTGGAACTCCCATCCCCGGCCGCTCATCGACCGCGGTCTGCCGGTCGTGTTCTGGCCGTTGATGGCCTATGATGAGCCCGATTTTTGGCGCTGGTCCGCGCGGGATTTCCTTCGGGCACTCGGAGTGGAGGTGTACATCGCTTGCCACCAGGCACACGGTCGCACGCTCGTGCGGTCTTTGGCGATCCGACGATTCCTGCAAGCGGCCCGCATCGTCGTCTTCGGCAGGCAGAACTTCCCCTGGAACGCCGACGCCGCCGGCCACCTTGTTCGCGAGCGCCTCGGCACCGAGATCCGGGTCAGGCCCCTGGCCGACATCCGAGATCGCTACGCCCGTTTCGACGATTCGGCCATCGATGGTCTCTGGGCCGAGCGCAAGGGTCGGTACATCGAGAAGGGCGTCCGCCCGGATGAACTTCGCAGGGCGCTGCGGGTGTCCCTGGCGATCCGCTCAATCCTCGAAGAGGAACAGGCCTGCGCGTTCGGGGTCAACTGCTTCGGCGACCTGGTCATCGACGGCGGGCGGGATGTCCCCTGTCTGGCGCAGGTGCTGCTGCGTGAGGACGGCTACGTGACGGCGTGTGACGGCGACTACTGCGCGATCCTGAGTCTGATGCTCATTACGTATCTGCTGGACAAGCCGTGCATGATGTCCAACATGTACCCGGTGCAATACGTCGGCGCGTTGACTGACCATTTCGGCGATCCGCTCTCGCCCGATGCCTCGCGTTATCCCCCGTCGCGATGGCCCAATCTGGCCCGGCTTGCCCACTGCGGTTTTGTCGGCATCATCAGTCCGGAAATGACGCCGACCGGTCGGGTTCGCCTGAGCGACTGGGGAGGCACTTACGAGATCAAGCGGGATGGCGCGGGCTGCGGTCTGGATGCCGACCTGGCACCGGATATGCCGATTACGGTCGTCGAGGTGTGTTTTGATGCCCATACGTTGTTGCTGGCCTCCGGGCGGGCATGTGAGACGACGCGTCACGCGGATATGCCGCACTGTGAATCGTCGGCGCTGCTGGAGTTTCGCGATCTGCCGGGTTTCGTCGAACAGATCAGCCGCGAGCACACGGCCATCGTGTACGGCGATCACGTCGATGAGCTGACCACCCTCGGCGAGCTGCTGGGCCTGGCGGTCAAGGTATTCTGACATGGGCGAGGAACCTCTGCTGCTCGGCATCGACATCGGCACGAGCAAGGTGGCCGCGGCCATCGTCGGGCCAGATGGCGTGTGCCGGGAGAGTCGCTCGATGGTCCATGGGGCGGATTCGGCCTGCGCGCCCGGCCCGGCCGAGCAGGATCCGCGTGTGCTCCTCGATGCCGCCCGGCAGGTCGTCCGCGATCTTGAGCCGGCCCTGAGACGTCGCGTCGCGGCAATTGGCGTGACCGGGCAGATGCACGGTGTGGTCCTGATCGACGGGCAGGGCCGGCCGGTCGGGCCGCTGGTGACCTGGCAGGATCGACGATGCGGTGCGGCGTTTTTGGAACGGCTCCATGCGCAAACGGGATACATGCTGCGCAGTGGTTATGGGTGTGCGACGCTGGCGTACCTGGCCCATGCCGGGGGGCTGCCGGACGGTGCGACCGCGGCTTGTACGATTCACGACCTTCTCGCGGCGCGGCTCGTGGGGGCGACCCGGCCCGTGACCGATCCCACGGATGCCGCGGCGTGGGGTTTGTTCGATCTGCGGACGCTGCGTTGGGACCAGCCCGCGGTTGAGGCGGCGGGGGTCTCGCCGGCGTGGTTGCCGGAGATCGTTCCATGCAGTGCGTGTATCGGCCAGGTGACCGACGAGGCCGCCGAGACCTTCGGCATGGCCGCGGGCGTCCCCGTGGCCGCGGCCCTCGGCGACAACCAGGCCTCGCTGTTGGCGACGCTGACCGACGCCGATCACGATGTGGGCCTGACCCTGGGCACGGGCGGGCAATTGTCGGTCGTCTTGCCGGAGGGTTTTGTGCCGCGTCGTCGGGGATCGGCTGCGTCCTTTGAAATTCGCCCCTTTCCCGGCGGTCGCTACGTGGCGGTGGCCTGTGCCCTGTGTGGGGGGGCGGCTTGGCGGTGGCTCGCCGAAACGGCCCAAGCCTGGATGAGCGACCTGGGGGTTGAGCCGCTGCCCCTGGATCGAGTGTATGAGCGGCTCAATGAGTTGGGTCTGGCAGCGGAAACGGACCTCAAGATGGATACAAGTCTGGCCGGCGAACGACACGAGCCGGGACGGCGCGGGTGCCTGCGGGGGATCGGGCCCGAGCCGATGCGATTGGGAAGCGTGGCGCGGGCCTTGGCGCGGGGGGTGGTGAGGAATCTGCGCGATATGCTGCCCACTGAGTACTTCGCGGGTTGCCAGCGGGTCGTCGCCAGCGGTAATGCCCTCCGCAGGAACCCCTTATTGCAGACGGCTGCGGCCGAGGTGTTGGGGGTGCCGGTGATACTGTTCCCCAGCGTCGAGGAAGCCGCATGCGGGGCGGCGATGAATGCCCGGGCCTTGCTGGATTGATGGTTGCCAGGAATTCCGCTGGGGGACGACGGGAAAAAAGTGCTTGCGGGGCCGGGCTTTGCGGGTATGCTTTTTGACGTTCCGCCCGGGATGGGACGGAATGCAACACCGGATGGCAAGGGAAAAGGGACTGTTGTAAGGAGAGAACCATGAGCAACGGCTTACCTGACTACATCGCGGCGGCCAAGCCCAACCCCCCGGACAATCGGGCCCCCTGGTATAAGAACACGGCCCCGACGTACGCGGGGATCTTCCTGTGGTTCGTGTTCTGGCTGGGGGCGACCCAGGCACCGAATGCGGGCGGCGTGTTGTCCCACGGCATCTGGGCGCCCATCGTCAGTCTGTTGCTCGCGGCCTTGCTGTGCCACACGTTCTATTATGTGATCCTCGGCATCATGGGCCAGAAGACCGGTCTGCCCCTGTATATCGTGGGCACCTCCACCTTCGGGGCGACCGGCGGTTTTCTCATGCCCGGTTTTCTGATGGGCGTGCTGCAGTTTGGCTGGCTGGGTGTGAACACGTATTTCTCGTCTCTGGCGCTGAGCGAAATTATTCCCATCAACGCCAAGATCATTATGGTGGTGTGGGGTGCCTTGGCGGCTTTCATGGGTCTCAAGGGCATTCAGTATGTCGCCCGCGTGGCCACGTACCTGCCCCTTATTCCTTTGATCACGCTCATCGTGCTGTTTCTCGCGACGGTGGGCGGCCTTGGGAGCTTCGATGCGAGCAAGTTTGTCGCCCTGCACAAGACGGCGGAGCCTGCCGCCCCGACCGCGTTGAGTTCGTTCGGGGTCGTCGCCTTCATCGTAACATACGTGGTGGGCTTTTTTGCCACCGCCGGAGCCGCCGGCGTGGACTTCGGGACCAACAGCCGTGATGAGCGGGACGTCCACATGGGCGGTTTCGTTGGAATCGCGGTGGCGATTATTGTGACGGCGGGCCTGGCCACGCTGATTCTGGCCGGGGCCTATGGCAAGGCGGATATGACCGCCTTGGCCACGAAGGAGGGGAAGATGGCCATGAGCGCCTATGACGTCATTCCGGCTGTCCTGGGTGGGGGGCTGAGCAAGGTGGTCTATCTGCTGTTGGCGATCGCAGCGTTTCCGGCGGCCTGTTTCTCGGCGTTTATTGCGGCGAACAGCTTCAAGGCGACGCTTCCGAAGATCAACCCGTTCGTTTCGGTGGGTATCGGGGCCGTGGTCGCGATCATCATCGCCGTCATGGGCTGGGCCGCCGACCTGACAAAGGTCTTCAACATCATTGGGGCCTCCTTCGGGCCGGTCTGCGGGGCGATGGCCGTTGACTACATGCTGAACAAGTGTCAGTGGGCCGGCCCGCGAAAGGGCTGCAATCCGGCCGGCTGGCTGGCGTGGGGATTCGGATTCGTGATCGGCATTATGCCGAATCTGGGCATTCCGCTGCCCATGGCGCCCGTGTGGGCGATGGTCGCCGGTGCGGTGGTGTACTGGATCGCCGCCAAAGCAGGAATGCAGTCGGAGCCGATGCCGTTCAACCCGGAGACCGGGCAGGTGCCCCCGCGAGCTCCGGAGGTTCAGGTGGATTGACGGCCTGTCAGTCGCCCGGCGGCAAGTGGGGCGGAGGCTGTGGATTTGCGGTTTGAGAAGGTGTAAAACGTGTCGCAGGGAGATGGCGGTCTTCCTGCGACACGTTGTTTGTAAAGACCGGTCAAGTCCGGATTGCAATGATGGACCCGGTTCGTTCGTCTATAAGGTAAAAGACTTTGGAGGTGGTTATGAACAGACGACTTTTCGTGGCGATAGGTCTGGCGGTGCTCGTGGGGGCGCTTTGCGGGTCGTCCCGGGCGGACACACCTTTGTTGCGCGTCGTGGTCGAGGCGGGAGACGTGGAGCGTGTGGATACCCCTGTGTCAATGCCCGTTCCGCCGTTCTGGGCCCAGACGCTGCACGGTCAGCCCTTCCACCTGGAAGAGGTGGTCTCGGTGGGCCGGGTGCCCGTCCCGGCGCAGATCCTGCCGGGCGACAAGCCGCGGATGTGCTGGATCCTGACGGGGCGAACCAAGCCGGGCGATTCGCGGACGTATGAGGTCTATGTCGGAGCTCCGCCCGCAACGCCGGCGGTGCAGGTGACGGCCGATGACAAGGCCCTGGTGGTCGCCGTCGGCGACGACAAGGTACTCCAGTACAATCACGCCACCGTACCCCCGCCGCCCGGTCACAGCGCCCTGTTCAACCGCAGCGCTTTTATCCATCCGGTGTGGTCGCCGGCCGGCGCGGTCCTGACCAACATCCATCCGCCCGATCATATCCATCATATGGGCCTGTGGATGCCGTGGACCAGCACGGAGTTTGAGGGACGGCACGTGGATTTCTGGAACCTGGGGTCCGGGCAGGGGACCGTGCGGTTCCGCGAGTTGCTGGGACGCGAAAGCGGCCCGGTGTTCGGCAGCTTTCGCGTGCGGCACGAACACGTCGATTTGAAGGCGCCGGGCGGTGAGAAGGTGGCGTTGGATGAGACCTGGGACGTGCGTGTGTGGAACACCGGTGGTGCGGGCAAGGGGTATTATGTCTGGGATTTCGTCTCCACCCAGCGGTGCGCCTCGTCGAGCCCGCTGCATCTGCCGGCGTATCGCTATGGGGGCTTCGGATTTCGGGCCACGTCTCAATGGAAGCAGGGCCAAGCCGACTACCTCACGTCGGAGGGCAAGACCCGCAAGGATGGGCACGGCACGCGGGCGTGTTGGTGTATGGCGTTCGGCCCGACCGACAAGGGCGACGCCGGAATCGTGTTCATGAGCCACCCGAAGAACCACGAGCACCCGGAGCCGATGCGGCTGTGGCCGTCCGGGGACATTTTCTTCAATTTCTGCCCCGTTCAGGAGAACGACTGGACGCTGGAGCCGGGCCAGGATTACGTTTTCCGATACCGCCTTTTCGTGTATAATGGAAAGCTCGATCCCGAGCAGGCGGAGCGGGCGTGGCAGGATTTTGCGAATCCGCCGGTCGTGCGCGTTGTACGAGAGGCTAATTAGCGCATCGAGGTGTACAGATGAGAACGAGACCAGTTTTTTCTCGGCGAACGTTTTTGAAAGGCGGCGCGGCGGCGGTCGGTGTGCCGCTAATCGTGCCCCCTTCGGTCTTCGGCGCAACGGCTCCCAGTGAGCGGATCGTTATGGGCAGCATCGGCGTCGGCGGCATGGGCACGGGTAATCTGAGAGGCTTCATGGGGAAGAAAGAGGTCGAGGTTGTGGCGATCTGCGACGTGGATCGCGCCCATCGCGAGGCGGCCAACCAAGTCGCGAATCTGCCGGCCTCGTCATTGTACAATGATTTTCGCGAACTGCTGGCCCGTGCCGACATCGACGCGGTCTGCGTGTCGACGCCGGACCACTGGCACGCAATTCCGTCGATCGCCGCCATGAAGGCGGGCAAGGACGTCTATTGCGAAAAGCCGTTGACCTTGACCATCGCCGAGGGTCGCGCCCTGGTGAACGCGGCCAAGCGGTATGGCCGGGTGCTGCAGACGGGTTCGCAACAACGGTCCGATACGCGGTTCCGCCAGGCCTGCGAGATCGTCCGCAACGGGCTGATCGGCGACCTGAGGACGGTGCATGTGGACATCCCCGGCAACAACAAGGAGAATCCCATCGGTTGGCAGCCCGAGCCGGTGCCCGATGGGTTTGACTATGATTTCTGGCTGGGTCAGGCGCCGTGGGCCCCGTTTCACCCCATGCGATGCCACTACACGTTCCGATTCATTCTGGACTACTCCGGCGGGCAGATGACCAACTGGGGGGCGCACTACCTGGATATCGCCCAGTGGGGCATCGGCGCTGACGACAGCGGCCCGGTCCGCGTCAAAGGCAAGGGGAAATTCCCGACTGAGGGGTTGTTCACAACGGCCATCGAGGCGGATATCGAATACACCTACGCCAATGGTGTCAAGGTCATCTTGCACCAAGGGCGCGGGGGGAATACAAAGTTCGTCGGTACAAAGGGTTACGTCAGCGTCAACCGCTCACGAATCGAGGCCGAACCGGCAAGCGTCCTGGATCATAAGCTCGGTCCCAACGACGAGCATCTCTATCGCAGCAGCGATCACAAACAGAACTTCCTGGACTGCATCCGGACGCGGAAGGACCCGATCTGCCATGCCGAAGTGGGGCACCGCAGCGCCACCCTGTGCCATTTGGGCAATATCTCGATGCGACTGGATCGGGAGCTGGAGTGGGATCCCCAGCGCGAGCGGTTCCCCGGCGACGCCGAGGCTCAGGGCATGGTGGGCCGGGCGATGCGGGCCCCGTGGCGTCTGTAGAATGTCCCCCTGGTACATGGTGAATGCCACAGGCTCAGGCAGGCCCTTGAGGATGGAGGATCGCGCATGAACGTCCGCAGCCTTGTTTGGTTCTCGCTTTGGGCGATGATCTGTGGCGGTCGGGTCGATGCACAGGGCACGGGCCAGCCGACGGATGAGGAGGTGGCTCGAATCACGGCCGCCGCGCCGTCCAGGCCGCAGATGCCTCCCCGGACCGCTCGCAGGGTTCTGGTATTCTCGCGTTCGTGGGGTTACAAGCACAGTGCGATACCGTACGGCCACGTGGCGTTTCGCGTCCTGGGCGAAAAAAGCCGCGCCTACATCGCCGTCTTGACGGACGATCTGGACCTGTTCGAGCCCGTCAATCTTGAGCAGTTCGATGCGATTATCTTTAACAACACGAATAATGAGATCTTCCTGCCCGAAGATTTCGACAAGCTGTCCCTGGAACAGAAGGCCTCGGCCCAGGCCCGGGATGCGCGGCTCAAGGCGGCGCTGGTGGACTTCCTCCAAAGCGGCAAGGGGCTGGCGGTGTTCCATGCCGGCGTGGCCAGTTTTCGCCAGTGGCCCGAGTTCGGCGAGATCATCGGTGCCCGTTTTGAAAATCATCCGTGGAACGCCGGCTCAACGGTAACGCTGAGGATTGAGGAGCCGGGTCATCCCGTCATGGCGGCGTTTGACGGGGTGGAGCGCTTCACGGTGCAGGACGAGATCTACCAACTGACCGGTCCCTACAGCCGGGAGAAGGTGCGGGTCCTGATGAGCATTGACACGGACCATACCCCCATGAACGTTCAGGGCATCCGCCGCACGGACGGCGATTTCGCCATAACGTATATCAAACCGTATGGCCGGGGGCGCGTGTTCTACTGCGCCTTGGGGCACCAGCACGAGTTATTCTGGAAGCCCATGCTGCTCCGGCACTGGCTGGATGGGATTCAGTTCGTGCTGGGCGATCTGCCGGCCGACGCCACCCCAAGTTCAAAGGACTAGTCGCGGGACACCGTATATGCAGAGCGCAGATTGCTGCGCGGGAGGACAACATGAGCAAGAGGACACGCATGATCAGTCGTCGACGATTTCTTCAGCAGAGCGGTGCGGTGGCCGGCGCCGTCGCGGCGCCGATGATCGTGCCTGCATCGGTGTTCGGAGCCGAGCCGCCCAGCGAGCGGATCACGGTGGGGTGCATCGGGACCGGGCGCATGGGCCAGGGCGACATGCGGGACCTGCTGCGTTTTCCACAGGCCCAGATCGTGGCGGTGTGCGATGTCGATTCCAAGCGGGCCAAGGACGCCCAGAAGATCGTCGTGGACCATTACAGCAGGCAGACGGGGACGGCGTGGACGGGCTGTGAGGCCTACGGTGATTTTCGCGATGTGACGGGCCGCGAGGATATCGACGCGGTGATGATCGCCACGCCGGATCATTGGCACGCCTTGCCGGCAATCGCCGCGGCCAAGGCGGGCAAGGACATTTTCTTGCAGAAGCCCCTGACCCTGACCATCCGCGAGGGCCGCGTGTTGAGCAACACCGTCCGCCGGTACGATCGTGTTTTCCAGGTGGGCAGCCAGCAGCGCAGCGATGAGAAGTTCCGTCTGGCCTGCGAGCTGGTGCGCAACGGCCGGATCGGCAAGGTGCATACGATCAAGGTGGGCTTCGGCACCGATCCGGGCTGCGATCCGCAGCCCGAGATGCCCGTGCCGCCGAACCTGGACTACAACATGTGGCTGGGCCAGGCGCCGCTGGCGCCGTACACGGAGTGGCGTGTGCACCCGCAGAAGGACTACGGTCGCCCGGGGTGGCTGCGGATCAGTGCCTACGGGCACGGAATGATCACCGGCTGGGGATCGCATCATCTGGATATCGCGCAGTGGGGTTTGGGTACGGAATTGACCGGCCCGGTCGCGGTCGAGGGGGAGGCGGTCTTTCCGAAGGAAGGGCTCTGGGACGTGCACGGCGATTTCCGGATCGAGTACACGTATGCCGATGGTGTTCGGCTCATCGCGGCGGACAACAACCGCAACAAGCAGGGCGTGGTGTTCGAGGGAGCCGATGGATGGGTCTACGTGCGACGGGGGTTCCTGGACGCCGAGCCGAAATCCTTGCTGCAGGAGAGGATCGGACCGGATGAAATCCAGCTCTATCGCAGCAACGACCATAAGCGGAACTGGCTGGAGTGTATCCGCTCGCGGCGGCCGACCGTGGCCCCTGTCGAGGTGGGCCACCGCTCGTGCACGATGTGCCTGTTGGGCTCGATCGCGATGCGGCTGGGCCGCAAGTTGCGATGGGATCCGGAGAAAGAGGAATTCATCGACGATGCCGCCGCCAACCACATGCGCTCGCGGAGCATGCGGGCGCCGTGGTCGCTGTGAGAGGCGGACAGGGTGCGGGTTTTTCGAGTCGAAAAGCTGCGAGGACCATCGGCTCTGATTCGTCCTAATGGAAGCCGTGACGACACTGCATCGGATGGGCAGAAAGGCGGACACGGGTCCGGCTTTTTAGGTTGCGGGGTTCCTTGACAGGGCCGCGGACGGCCCATAGAATCCTGTGTTTGTGGTAGGCATCGACAAAGCCCTGTAGGGTGGATCAAGACGAATTGAGAAAGGAGAAAGATCGGATGTCGAGAAGAGTTACTCTCGCGAACGTGGGGGTTTTGGTGGTCCTTTTGGCCGTGACGGTGTCCCTGTCATCCTGTAAGAAGCAGACGCCGCCGGACACGTCCACCCCGACCGGGACGAAGACGACAACGCCGGAGACTCAGCCCGAAGCCCAGCCGGAGACCCAACCTGAGGCTCAGCCGGCCCAGCCGGAGGGCCAACCCGAGGCGGAGCCCAAGGCCGAGGAGTCAAAGGAGCCCGAGGCCATGAATCCTGAGGCGATGCAGCCCGGTTATGAGCCCCTGCCGCTGGTGCTTCCCAAGCCGATGTTCGTGGGGACGCCGACGAATATCCAGGGCGTGACCAATCTGGCCAAGCCGCGCGGCAAGGCCCGACCGGCCTTTTACGCTCCGGCCGGCTGCAAGAACCTGGCGGCGGGCAAGCCGGTCAGCAGCAGCGACCCCGAGCCGATCATGGGCGATCTGGAGATGATCACGGACGGCGACAAGGAGGCCGCGGACGGCAGCTACGTCGAGCTGGGGCCCTTTGTACAGCACGTGACGATCGACCTGGGCGAGGAGCATGAGATCTTCGCGGTTGTCCTCTGGCATTTCCACAAGCAGGCCCGCGTGTATTTCGACGTGATCGTGCAGGTGGCCAAGGATAAGGATTTCATCGACTCGGTCACGGTTTTCAACAACGACATCGACAACTCCGCCGGTCAGGGCGTGGGCGAAGATATGCACTACGTCGAGACCAATGAAGGTCTGTTGATCGACGCGAAGGGAGCCCGTGGTCGGTACGTGCGGTGCTATAGTAACGGCAACAGCGCCAACGACTTGAACCACTACATCGAGGTGGAAGTCTGGGGCAAGTAGGCGTTCCGATGTCTTGGGCCAAGACCGGCTGCGTTCTGGTCCTGGCGGCGGTGCTGCTGGCGGGCGCGTTGCGCGTGCCGCACTTGGCGCGTCGTCCCATGCACACGGATGAGGCGGTGCATGCGGATCGTTATCGATTGCTGCTCGACGGGCAGTACCGTTATGATCCGACGGAGTATCACGGCCCGACGTTGAACTACCTGACGTTGATCCCGGCCCTGCTCAGCGGGGCCGGGTTTTCTTATGCGCAGATCACGGAGACGACCCTGCGGATCGTTCCGGTGTTTTTCGGAGTCCTCATGGTCGCGCTGGTGTGGCTGATCGCCCGTGACACGGGGTCGGCGGCCGCGGTCATGGCCGCGCTGCTGACGGCGGTCTCGCCCGTGATGGTGTTCTACAGCCGCTACTACATCCAGGAGATGCTGCTGGTGGCCTTCACCTTCGGGCTGATCGCCTGCGGTTGGCGATACGTCCGCGAGGGGCGGCTGTTCTGGGCGATGGCGGCGGGGGTCTTCGCCGGACTGATGTACGCCACGAAGGAAACGTGTATCATCGCTTTCGGCTCGATGGGCGTGGCCCTTTTGGCGGTATTGCTCATCCGGCAGCGCCGACAGTCATTGGCCGAACTGACCGGAGGCATACGCGGCCGTCACGCCGCCGCGGCGCTGGGTCTGGCCGGGATCGTCGTGGTGCTGTTTTACTCGTCCTTTCTGACGTATCCACGCGGCGTGTTGGATTCACTGTTGACGTTTCAGACGTATTTCGATCGGGCCGGCGGCGGCGTTGCCCACCATCATCCGTGGTACTACTATCTGAAGCTGCTGGCCGGCTATCGATTTGCCGATGGGCCGGTCTTCTCCGAAGGTCTGATCCTGGTGCTGGCCGTGGTCGGCACGGTCGGCGTGTTATGGAATCGTTGCCGCGCTCTCCATCCGGACCTCGGCCGCTTTCTGGTGGTCTATAGCTGGACCATGGCCGTCATCTACTCCCTGATTCCCTACAAGACGCCTTGGTGTCTGCTGGGCTTCTACCACGGGATGATCCTGCTGGCCGGAATCGGGGCGGCGTGGTTGTTGTCGTTCGGGCCGCGCGGAGTTCGGGTCGTGTGGTTGATTCTGCTGGTTGGCGGGGCGGCCCACCTGGGCCGGCAGGCCTATCTGGCTGCTTACGTCTACGACGCCGACAGCCGCAATCCCTGGGTGTACGCGCACACCAGTCGCAACGTTTTCCTCATTGTGGACGAGGTCAATAAGATCGCCGCCGCCGACCCGGCGGGCCGCGACATGTATATCCAGGTCATCGTGCCGGAGAACGACTATTGGCCGTTGCCGTGGTATCTGCGGCGGTTCGGCAACGTGTCCTACGATACCATGGTGCACAACGGGGTGCCCGCGGCGCCCCTGATCATCGCCAAGTACCCGGACGTGGATGCGGCCCTGCGGCACAAGCTCTACGTCCTGCCGCCGCCGGGTCAGAAAGAGATGTACATGACGTTGTTCGAGGTCGAGCTGCGCCCGCAACTGACGTTGCGCGGGTACGTGTCCTATTCGGCCTGGCAGCGTTTCGAGTACAGCGACACCACGGACGTGGAGGCCGTGTTGAACGCCGACCGGAAGGCCTCCGATGGATCACAAGGCGACGGGCCATGAGTCCGCCGGAGGCCCGTGATGCCCATGGCTTCATCACCGAGGCGGAAGGCTTGTCCGCCGCGCATCGGTTCAGCCATGAGGCCATGGCCGCCCAATTCCACGTCACCCTGGTTCACGACGACGCGTCCTATGCCCGACAAGCGGTGCGCGCCGCCTTTGAGGAACTGGATCGGCTCGAACGGGAGCTGAGCCGGTTCATTGAAAACAGTGACATCGCACGGCTGAACCGTCTGCCGGTCGGTGAGGAGCTGCCGCTGGGTCCGGATACGTTTGAGTGCCTGTGGCGGGCGCGGCAGATCAGCCAGTGGACCGGTGGCGCGTTTGATGTCAGTGTCGGACCGCTTTACGCGTGCTGGCTCAACGAGGATCGCACGCTGCGGCAGCCGAGCCCGCAGGAGATCGCCGCCGCGGCCCGCCGCACGGGGATGGATAAACTGATCCTGGACCGCCGGTGGCGCACCGCCCGTGTGACGGTCGAGGGGATGCGGTTTGACTTGGGGGGGATCGGCAAGGGCTATGCGGTGGACCGCATGACCTCAGTCCTGGCGGAGTGGCGACTCGATCGCGTGCTCATCCATGGCGGCGCCAGTAGTCTGTTGGCCAATCGGGGCCCTGCCTCCGGCAAGGGGTGGCCGGTGTCGTTCAGTGATCCGCGTGATCGCAAGCGGCGATTGGCCCGTGTGGAGTTGGCCCATCGCGCGGCGGGCGGCTCCGGCTTGGAGCAGGGCCGACATATCATCGACCCACGCCCTGGTCGACAGCGGCCGGTGGATGCGGCGATGGCCGCCTGGTCGTTGGCGCCCGATGCGACCACGGCCGATGCGCTGTCGACGGCCTTCATGATCATGGAGGACGCTGAGATCGAGAGATTCATCGCACAACATCCGGACATGGCGGCGATGGTGCTCCGCCGGATCAGGCCCGGTCTGCATCAGTTCGACATCCGCCGCTGGGGCGCCTGGCCGGAAGCCGCCCCTGATTGAGCAGGCCCGCCTGGCCGTACGTCGCTCTCTCGCAGGCGGCGACGGATCTGCAGAAGCTCCCGGGCCACGGGCAGCGAGGTCTTACGCAGCGAAATCCGGCTGTCGCAGTCCCGCGTCCAATCGACGGGAAACTCACAAATCCGGTACCCGCGCCGCCGGGCCAGGAGGATGATCTCCACGTCAAACGTGAACCCATCGGTCTTCGACAGGGCGTAGAGCTCGCGGGCCACGTCGCCCCGGTACAGCTTGAACCCGCATTGCGTATCGGTCAGCTCGCGGGGCACGCCCAGAAACGCGCGGATAAGCCGTCGGAAGGACTTCGAGCAGAAGCGCCGGATCGGGCTTTGCTGCTGATCGATCTGGCAGCCGTCGATCCGGCGGGAGCCGTTGGCGATCTCGCAGCGGCCCTCGCGGAGCAGTTCCAGGCCGCGCAGGGCGTTTTCATAGGGCACGCAGGTGCCCGCGTCGGCGAACATCACAAAGCGCCCCTGCGATTGCAGGACGCCCGTGCGGACGGCGTGGCCCTTGCCCCGATTGGTTTGGCAGCGGATGACGTGGATGGGCGCGCCCTGGGCGATGGCCGCGTCTTCGGCTGCGCGGCCGGTGCCGTCGCTGCTGCCGTCGTCCACCACGAGGATTTCGCCGGCCAGGCGGTGCTGTTGCAGGAATCGCCACGCCGCCTCCACGTCGTGATGGATCTTGTGGCTCTCTTCGAAGGCCGGGATGATGATCGATAAGTCTACCGCCGCCGTGCTCACTGGGCTCTCCGTGTCCGCACAAAACAGTAAACCCTCAGTATACGGCGGGAAGTCGCTCTCCAGAAGCCAAAAATATCCGATCGAGAGGTCTGGCAAGGGGTACGCAAGTGCGCCGTGACGAGAGAGCAGGAAGGGCCTATACTATGTGAGCTGAAGGGGAAACCTGTATATGTGGGCATGGAACGGCGCGAAACGAAACAAAGGGTTCAACGATGCGAGCGGTGGTTCAACGTGTCTTCGACGCCCGGGTGGCCGTGGATGGGCAGACGGTGGGGGCCATCGAGCGGGGCCTGCTGGTTTATCTGGGGGTCGGACGCGGTGACACGGAGGAGGATGTCCGCTTCATCGCCGACAAGCTGGTGGGCCTGCGGATCTATCCGGATGATCAGGGGCGGATGAATCTCAGCCTGTGCGACACCGGCGGCGGGGTACTCTTGATCAGCCAGTTCACCCTCTTCGGGGACTGCCGAAAGGGTCGCCGGCCCAGTTTCGATGCGGCGGCCGATCCCGAAACGGCCGAGGCCCTGTACGAGCGGTGCGCCGATCTCCTGCGGCAGGCGGCTCTGACCGTGGCGGCGGGGCGTTTTGCCGCGCACATGCACGTGACCGCCACGAATGATGGCCCGGTCACCTTGCTGCTCGACAGCCGCCAAAAACGCCGGGGCGAACCCTTCCAGTCCTGAGGGTCGGCCCGGTACCAGTCCGAAGGTCCGCTTCATAGCGGGCCTGTCGCCAGGACACACTTGTCGGAACAGTCCCGATGCGGTACAGTATCAGGATAAACTGTTGAGCGCGAGCGGGTATTTCGAGCATCTGTTTCTGGAGGGATGTTATGGATCGTCGAACGTTTCTCACCGCGGGGGCCGCGGGGCTGGCCTGGTCGACGCTGAATCGCTTTCCGATGGCCATGGCCGCCGAGCCGGCCAAGCGAGTCGGCCTAATCGGCTGCGGATGGTATGGCAAGAGTGCCCTGTTCCGCCTGTTGCAGATCGCGCCGGTCGAGGTGGTGGCGCTGTGCGACGTGGACCGTCGGATGCTGGCTGAGGCCGCTGCCATGGTCGCTGAGCGGCAGGCCTCCGGCAAGACGCCGCGGACGTATCACGATTATCGTGAAATGCTGGAAAAGGAGAAGTTTGACATCGTTCAGGTCTCCACGCCGGATCATTGGCACGCCTTGCCGATGATCGCCGCTGTTCAGGCGGGGGCCGACGTCCGCGTGGAGAAACCCATCAGTGTGGACGTCATCGAGGGCCAGGCCATGGTCGCGGCGGCCCGCAAGTACGGCCGCGTCGTCCAGGTGCACACGCAGCGCCGCAGCACGCCGCACCTGATCGAGGCCCGCGACCGGTTCATTCGCACGGGCAAACTGGGCAAGATCGGCTTGGTGGAGACGTACTGTTACTATCACATGCGGGCCCGCGGCAACCCGCCGGATACGACCCCGCCGGATTACCTGGACTACGAGATGTGGACGGGGCCGGCCCCGATGCGGCCGTACAATCGCATCGTTCATCCGCGCGGCTGGCGGGCGTTCATGGAATACGGCAACGGGATCCTCGGCGACATGTGCATCCACATGTTCGACATGGTCCGCTGGATGCTGGATCTGGGCTGGCCCGCGACGATCGGCTCGTGCGGCGGCATCTATGTCGACAAGGACAGCAAGGCCAACATCAGCGATACGCAGACGGCGACCTTCGACTACCCGGAGCAGGACCTGTCGGTGGTCTGGCAGCACCGCACGTGGGGCCACGCGGCCGACCCGAAGTATCCGTGGGGCGCGACGATCTACGGTGAGGAGGGCACGCTCAAGCTCAGTGTGATGGGGTACGATTTCATCCCGCGGCAGGGCGACCCGATCCACCAGGATGTCACCTATGAATATGACAAGTACCCCGAAGACCGGACGGAGAAGGACCTCGAACGGCATGTGGCCGCGGCGATGAGGCAACACTGGAAGAGCTTCCTGGGCGCCATCGAGTCGCGCAGTCTGCCGGTGGCGGATATCGAGCAGGGATTTATCTCCAGCGCCAGTTGCATCCTGGCCAACCTGGCCATGAAGCTGGGCCGGTCGTTGCGATATGATCCGAAGATCGGCCGCGTGGTCGGCGACGAGGAGGCCAACGCCCTTCTGGCCCGGCCGTACCGCCAGTCCTGGGTCCATCCGCGACCCGATACCGTCTGACCGCGCGTCGATTCGGAGCTGTCGTCACTGCTGGTGGCGGTGAGCAATCAGGCCGGCTTTGGTCACCGGCCGCAGTCAACCGCGCCGGGGAATTGGCAAAACGGCCCCGCGGGACTACTCGGCCTTGGGACGGCGTTGAAGCAGTTGTGAAATGGCGTCGGCGACGCTTCTGTGCTCATGGACCACCGCATAGACGGCCTCGGTGATGGGCATTTCGACCTCATGCCGGTGGGCCAACGCGCGGACGGCCCGACACGTGGCCACGCCCTCGACGATGCTGGGCGTGGCCTGGGTCGCCTGTTGGGGGCTCATGCCCCGGCCGATCCGCTCGCCGAACGATCGATTGCGGCCATGGGGCGAGATGCACGTTGTTACCAGGTCACCCAGGCCGGACAACCCGGAAAACGTCCGCGGCCGGGCCCCCATGGCGCGGCCCAAGCGTCGGATCTCGGCCAGACCCCGTGTCAGCAGGGCGGCCTTGGCGTTGTCCCCGAAGCCGAGGCCGTCAATGATTCCGGCCGCGATCGCGATCACGTTTTTGACCGCGCCGGACAACTCGACGCCGAGCAAGTCCGTGTTGGTGTAGACGCGGAATTGCTCGCCGTGGAAGGTCCGTTGGATCGCACGGGCCAGCGTGCGGTCGCGGCTGGCGGCGGTCGCCGTCGCCGGCAGCCCCCGGGCCAATTCGTCGGCGATCGTCGGTCCCGACAGGGCTCCATAGGCCCGCTCGCCCAGGACGTCGGCGAGGATCTGCGTCGGTCGCAGCAGCGTCTCATTCTCGATGCCCTTGGCGGTGCTTACGATGGGGATGCCGGGCGGCACGTGGGGCTGGAGTCGCGTCCAGATACCTCGCATGAACTGACACGGCACCGCCGAGACAATCAGGTCCGCGTGCTTCATGGCCCGCCCGTCATCGGCCTCGAAATTGAGTGCCTCCGGGAGTGGATAACCCGGCAGGAAGCGTTTGTTCCGCCGGGTGATGGCGATCTCGGCGAGCTGATCCACATCATGCCCCCAGAGCGTGACGTGCAGCCCCTTGGCGCACAGCAGCATGCCGCACACGCTGCCCATCGCACCGTCGCCGATTATCGTGATCCGCTCGAACATGTCTGTATTAGACCAGTGCGGCCGGACCCATGCAAGGGCGTCGTGAGGAATGCGGGCAGCTCTATTGAAACGCGACGAGCACGGGAGCGTCGGAGGGGCGGTCCGGCTCAGTCGTGGGCGCCGGGCTGGGGGAGGCTGAGTGTTGCGAGCAGCCATTCGGTCGGTGCCATCGCCTCGCGAGGATCGGGAGCCACCTGGGCCGTCAGGATGGAGCCTGCCCACAACCGGGCCAGGGCCCGGGCGCACGCCTGCCTGTCGAGATCCGCCGGCCAACGGCCGGCCTGGCGGGCGTGTTCGAGCCGCTGGGCCAACCATGTCTCATGCCACTGCCAGAAGCTCCGCAGACTCCTCTGAAGGCGCGGCTCCAGGTGAATGGCCTCCAGGCTGAGCCGTACCAGCAGTCGGCCATACACCGAGCGTTCGGAAGGTCCCTTCTCCAACAAGGCGGCCAGACATTGCCGCACCGTTTTCAGCGCATCGGTCGGGTCGTCGCACGCAACGGCCAGGTCGCGGACCTCCCGGACGGCATGGTCGATCACGGCCCGACACAGCGCCTCTTTGCTGCTGAAGTAGTAGTAGAGCGCTCCTTTCGTGATGCCGGTGGCTTCCAGAACATCATTGACCGTGGTGCCGTCGTAGCCGTGCAGACTGAACAGCGTCGCTGCTGCCTGAACGATGCGATGTCGGGTTTCGGTGGCCGCTCGCGGCATGGCAGACCTCACGCGGAATGGGCGATGACCTCCATCAGCGTCCGGCGGTTCTGGTCGATCCAATCGCACTTGCGGTGGATCATCTGGAGGAACTCCAGGCCGGAATGATGGCCGAAATAACCCGTTGCGGCGATCGGCAGGACCGCTTCGGCGATCATGATCTCGATCATCAGGTCGCACATCGCCTCGAGCATGGGGGGGGACGGCGTTTCGACCTCGCGATAGCCCTCCAGGAAGTAGGCCATCTTGGCCTGATCCAGGTACGCCGGCCAATCGGCCGGGTTGGGGCGGACGCCCACAATGGAGAACTGGAGCACCCCGTTGGCCAGGTCCGTGATGGGCGGGGCGATCTTCACCGAGTCGAAGTCCAGGATGCAGATCGCCCGGTGCTCGGCGAACAGAAGGTTGCCCGGATGCCAGTCGGCGTGAACGATCTGGGCCGGCCACGTGTCGAAACCCAAGGCGTTGACGGCCGTGCTGGACTGGTTGTAATGGACCAGGAGCTCTTCGGCGGTCTTTCGCAGTTGGGGATCGGCCGGGCCTTGCCGGCCCGTGCCGGGTCCGCGCTCCGAGCGGATCGTACGCAGATTGCCGCGGACGCTGCCGGCGTCGTGGTAGGTCTGCCGGGCGGGGCTCCAGCGCCACTGAAAGGATCGCATGTGTCGATGGAATAAGGCCAGTTGCCGGCCGGCCTCCACCACCTCCGCGGGCGATCCGTCACAACGCTGGCCTTCGATGTAGTGGAACATCTCGTAGGTCCGATCGAACGCGTGCAGCGCGGTGCCGCCGGCATTGCGGGGCGCGACCAGCCCCGCCACGGGGTAGCCGCATCGCTCCAGGTACTGCTGAACGGCGTGGGTGAACTCGACATGCAGGGCGTCGTCCTTGCCGTGGGGGCGCCGCTTGAGGAGAAACGGCCCGCGGTCCGTCTGGATGAGCAACTTGGGACTGGCCCGGTTCCCGGCCAGCAGGGGCTCGATATGTCGCACGCGGCCGATGGGATACTGCCGCAGAACGCCCTTCAGCTCGTCGGCTGAGAATCCACCGTCGTGCTTCCGCATGGATGCATTCCTTGCGCCCGACCGTGGCGGGGACTACTGTTGGGCCATGTAGATGATCACCAGCACCAGCACGATGACCAGCGCGCCGAGGAGCACCAATCCCACGCGGTATCGGGTGATCGTCTCCTCGGCGTAGACCCGGTCCTCGGCGGACGCGGTCTCCACGGGCGTGCCTTCTTCCAGTTGCCCCAGCGCCTCAAGATTGAATCGTCGTCGCGCCTGCAAGGGGGGCCGTCCCTCGCGCACGGCCAGGAGATCGTCGAGCAGTTCCTCCATTGAACCGTAACGATCCTTCTTGTCCTTGGCCATCATCGTCTCAATCACCTCGGAGATCCCCGCCGATAGCGCCGTGTTGATATGGTCGGGCGGCGTTAGGGGCTCGCGGAGGTGTTTCTTCATCACTTCGGCGGGTGTGGAGGCCTCAAACGGCACGCGCCCGGTGACCATGTGGAACAGGGTCGCGCCCAGGGCGTAGATGTCGGCGCGGCCGTCGATCTCCAACTCGCCCCGAATCTGCTCAGGGGCGATGTAGTAGGGCGTACCAAAGGCCTTGCCTTCCTCATGCTTGGCCGCGGCCATGTCCGAGGCCTCACGCGCCAGGCCCATGTCCGCCAGCTTCACCATGCCCTCTTTGTTGATCATGATGTTCTTGGGCTTGACGTCTCGGTGCACCAGTCCCTGGGCGTGCGCGTGCGCTAGGGCGTTGGCCAGTTGAATCACGATGTCCAGGGCCTCGGTTTCACTGAAAATCTTGCCCCGGGACAGATCGTCGTACAGGGTCTTGCCCTCGACGTATTCCATGACAAAGTAGTACAGGCCGCCCGCCTCGCCCACGTCGATGGCCTGGACGATATTGTTGTGGTTGAGCTTGGCGGCGATGCGACCCTCCTTGAAGAACCGGCGCACGTAATCGGGCCGCTCGGTAAACCGTTTGGGCAGGACCTTGATCGCGACGATGCGATCCAGGCTCAACTGCTTGGCCTTGTAGACCACGGCCATAGCGCCCGACCCCAGCTTGCCGAGCACCTTGTAGCCCGGAATCTGGTTGGCGGCCTCCTTGCTCTCCCGGATCTGCGTGCGGAGCCGGCGAATCTGGCTGGGGGTCGCGAACCGGTTGTTCACCAGCATCTGTTCGAGACTGATCGGCTCGTTGGCCTTTTGCAGACGGACCATCTCGCGCTGGCAATGCTGCAACTCGTCTTCGGTCACGAGCTGCTGCTCGACGGCCATTCGACCCAAAAGAGTATCATAGTTGGTCGTGTCACCCTTCGACAATACCGACCTCCCGTAGTGATGCGACATGACGACGCAGATAGCAGTCACAGGGCCCAATTATCTCGCGGTGGCGACCGGTGTCAAAGAAAAACTGCCGCACGTCCGTGCAGAGATGGCACTTATCGGCGTATCGCGGCTGGAGTGTGTGCCCCATGGCCGCGGCTCCTTCGGCCAGCCGCGATGGGCCGCCCTCGAAGAGGGCTCCCAGGAGATCGTCCCGGTGCGGATCGAACTGCTCCCACAGGACGTCGAGCGGCTGGTCCTTGACGTTTCCGAGAATGATCCCGCTGCACAGGCCACTGAATACATGGCCGTAGGGGTCCACATGCACGCCTTTGGCCCCCAGGATCTCGCGGCGGCAATCGTGTCCGTGCCAGGTATCCGGCGTGCAGGCGGCCACCCACGGCGCCACCTCACGGGCCGCGCGACCCGTGAATCGGCACGGCGCATCGGCCACGGTCACAAGGACCCTGCGTTGCCGGTCGGCCGCATCCTTCACAAAACTCACAGGCGCCTGTAAGTATTTCTCCCACCGCACCAGGACGCGCTCGGGACCGAGCACCTCCCTGGCCACCGACGCCAGCAGCCGTACCCGCTCGGGGTCAATGTACTCGGCGTGGAACGGATCGCAACTGATCTTGAGCCGTCGCAGGCCAACCCGATCCAGCACCTGCAGGCGGCGCCGTACCTCGGCGGCGTCATCGGCCCAATACGCGTTGGTCTCCACGTCCTCCAGGCCGCTGAGTCCCTCGGCCTGAGCGCGGGCCAACAGCTCGACAAGGTGGTCATACATCGTGAAGGGCTCGCCGCCGGTGATGTGCAGGCGGGCCGAATCCCCGGCCAGCCGGCATAGCGACCGCCACGTCTCGAGGGCCGTTTCGATGTCGAGCCGTCCGCCGCCGTCGGGACCGCAGTTGTCGTAACAGAAGGCGCACCGGGCCGGACACTGATAGGTAAGCATCAGGCCGGCGTAGCGCCAGCGTTTGAGCTTGGGGTCGCTGCGGCCGACCCGACGATTGTAGGTATTGTCCGTGAGTCGCTTCATCGTGCGTGTACCCGCCATGCCCGGTTCCGCAAGAGCTCGCTTGGAACGCCTATCGGCACGATGCAACGGACGGAAAACCTCATCGCAAAAAGCGCTCGGCTGACTCGGTCAAAAAAAATATCGGAAAAATCCGACGCCTCTAGGGCGCGCTGTATGGTCCTTTTATTGGACCTCTCCCCCGACCACCTCCCACATCATCCTTCATCAGACTATATCCTGTGGTTGATGTCAAGAGAAATCCCCCATGTAGTGCGTAAAACTGGAGAAACTGAGATGCAGGCCATCGCACGCACTCAAGAAAAGCGCCGCCTGCATCCGATAGTCTTGCTGTATGTCGAACCCGGTGAACAGACCCAGACGGAGCAAGGACATGAGCAAACGGGAGATCATCGACTGCATTCTGGAGATTAACAAGGGTGCCAAGCCGGAGTTTCTGGCGCAGTTCCCCGTGGAGGAACTGGACCTGTACCTCGAGCACCTGATGGAACTGGACCTGGAGGAAATCGCGATCTGTGCCTGAATCAGGCGGGGCGTCATGGCCCCGCGGCGAATCGTCTCTCCTGACACGGCCGGGCGCTGTGGGCGTGCCGCCGTTTTTTATGTTCGCCGTCGCCCATCGAGAGATCGTCGTGCGCGGTCCCGATTCATCGATCAGGGCTCGGCGGGTGTGCCGCGACCTTCCAGCTCATCCTCGATTTCGGGCGTGCTGTCCTGGACGTTGGGAACCTCGGCCATTGCGCCAACCTTGAATTGCAGAAGGATCGGGCGCAGTCCCTGGGGCATATTGAAGACCACGTCGCACTGGGGGTTGGGTCCCTCGCCGAACCACACGAGCGTCTCGGCGGGCTTGGCCTCGCCATCCTTCTTGCGTTCGGCCTGCAACACCTCGCCCAAGTCCTTCTCGACGAGCGTTCCCGCCCGTGAGACGAACCCGATGGGGTACACCACGCGCGCCGTGCCGGTGGTGTCGGGCTCCTGCTCGCTGGGCTTGCACAGCAATCGCATCTGGGCGGGTGTGAACTGGATCGCGTTGTCGGGATCGGCGGCCCCGCCCCGCTTGAGGGGGGCGCTATTGAGCTTGACGCGGACGACGAGGCAACTTCGACCGTCAAAGTCCCGGGTCCGTGCGCCCCGGCGGGGGACCTGAATGGCCTCCCGGCCGGCCTGCGGGTAAACGTTGCCCACGTGGGCCAGATGCAACTGGTTCAGGTAGTCGGCGCGCACCATCGCGAAGCTCTTGCTCGACCGCAGCGAGCCCTGACTGATCCAACTGAACAGCCCGCTGACGAATCCGTCGGCATTGACCATGAGTTTCTTGGGCGTGGATGGGTTGATCGGTCCTTCACCAAACCGGGCGTAGCCCAGAAAGCCCACCGGGGAGAGGCCCATCGCGATCATCACCATCCCGGCCAGGATCAGGCCCTGCACCGCACCCAATGCGGGGACGACCACCTTCTTCGGCAGTTCTCCGAAGTCGATCTGCGAGCCGACGATGAAACCGGCCAGCACCCGCAGAATGATCGCCGCCAGGGCGTAGAGCGCCAGCAGCGTGACCGCCGACCAGAGGGGACCGGTCAGTCCGTATCCGGCGAGCAGGCCGGCGACGCTTTCGTGATAGCCCAAGGCCACGATCATACCGAACAACGAACAGAACACGGAGGCCACGGCCGAGGTGACGGTGCAGTTCAGCAGGAAGTACACGACCCCCGCCGCGATGATGAACAGGACGATGACTAAGGCAATCATACATTCTCCCGAAGCGATCGGTTCAGTTTCCCTTGTCGTCGGTCTTGGCGGCGACTTTTTGCTTGGGCGAAAAGTGGCGGATGACCTCGTTGATCGACGTAATTCCCTGGGCGACCTTCTTGATGCACTCTTCCTGCAGGTACAGCATGCCGGCCTTGCGGAAGCAGGCGGCCATGTCACGGACCGAGCCGGCCTTGGCCAGAAGCTTGCGGAGGTCCTCGTCGATGCGAATCATCTCAAAGACGCCGGTGCGTCCGTAGAATCCGGTGCCCTGGCACTTTTCGCAGACGATCGGTTTGCCGTGCTTGTCGTACTCGATCTCGCCCGGTCGATAGAGGACCTTGATCTTGTCGGCGGGGATGTTGAACTTGCGGAACAGGTCCTGGTTCGGCTGGTAGGCCTGCTTGCACTCGTCGCACAGGATACGGATCAGACGCTGGTTGATGATACCCGCGAGATTGCCGACCACGAGGTTCTTGTCGCCGACCCACTCGAGCCACGTGCTGAGGGCCTGAACCACGCTGGTGGCCTCGAAGGCCGCGTACACGATCAGGCCGTCCCGTGCGGCCGTGCAGGCCAGTTTGGCGCAATCGGTCCCGGTGCAATCGGCCACGCCGAGAATGTCCGGGCCCGTCCGCAGCACCGACTGCAATCGCCGCGCATAGGTGGTCGTTCCGGTGTCGGTCATGGAAAACACGTGCTGCGTGATGTTCTGCAGGTCCGCCGCGGGCTTCTTCTCCAGGGTGTTGACGTTGTTCATGAACAGGTCGTGGCTGCGGAGCAGGGCGTACAGTGTGGTGGTCAGGCCGTCCCGGGGTGGCGCGGTGACGAGGATCAGGCCCTGATGAAGCTCACGCAGTCCCTGCACGACCCGAAGCTGGCTCGTACTGAAGCCCAAATCCTCGACCGTCATCGTGCCGTACTGCTGCGACTTGGTGATCTTGACCTGCTCCCCGGCGGTGCTGCCGGCGGTGGTGACCTCCCACGTGACGGGCCGCTCATTGCCTTGGGCGGTCCTGAACGTGCCGACCTGCGGTTTGCGCCGTTCCTCCACGTCCAGATCGGCCAACTGCTTGATGTAGCGGATGAAATACTCCATCTCCTCCCGCGGCCGCGGGGGCTGTTTGATCGTCATGCCGTCCACCAGATACGCGACGGCGTATTCCTGGCCTCCCGGCTGAAACAGAATGTCGCTGGCCCGGCGCCAGATGGCGTCGGCGAACACCTCGCACAGGGTCTGAAAGCCGAAGGCCTCCGGCGTCTTGGGCTCGGGCAACGGCACATCGTTGCCGTTGGCGGTGATCAGCGTCAGGCCGTGGCTGGCCTTCTCCAGTTTCCTCGCTTCATTCACGAACAGGCTGCGGAGGTGCTGGCCCGTCAGCACCTTTTCAAATTCGGCGACGCGGGCGTTGCGATGGACGACATAGGCAAGGGTCGTGCCGCCGAGCATCACGATGAATAGCGGCAGCCCGATCCAGAAAACCGGAACCAGCAACCAGAGCACCAGACCCAACGCGCCGCTCACCAACACCGCCCCCGTCCACTTGCGCTCCTGTGTCTGCACCTCCTGGGCGTCCTTGTAAACCCAGTTCAGCAGCGGCATCCAGGCGAAAAACGCGGCCAAGAGAATCACCAGCTTGACCAGCGAGACATAGCCGCCAAAGAGGGCGGCGGCTCCCAGGGTGATCGGTATCGTGGGTGTCATGGAGTCGTATCCTGTTTCGCGTTACAGAATTCCAGTTGTGCTTGAACGAATCCCCTTAAGGGCCATTTCCAGTTCCTCGACGTTGGGGGCGTATTCCTTGGCCACCCGCAGGTCGATCCATTCATCGACGACCAGTCGCCGCAGGCTTTCGGTGAAATCCTCCATGCCTTCGCCCGAGCCGGCGCGAATGGCGGTGGGGATGTCGTTTTCGCGCTGCTCGCTGATGAGCTTACGGACGATCGGCGTACGGATCAGGATCTCCACCGCCGGCACCCGCCGCGCATCGGGACGGATACCGGGCAGCAGCTCCTGAGCGATGATCGCCCGCAACGTCAGGGCGAACGTCTGCCGAGCCAGGTCGCGTTCTTCCTGGGGGAACAGGTCGAGGATTCGTTGAATGGTCTGGGCGGCGTTGTTGGCGTGCAGGGTGCCGAACACCAGGTGGCCGGTCTCCGCGGCCCGCATCGCCGCGGTCAGCGTCTCGTTGTCGCGCATCTCGCCGATGAGCACGACGTCCGGGTCCAGCCGCATCAGCGATCGCAGCGCGTCCTCATAGTCCGCCACGTCGATGCCGATCTCCCGCTGGGAAACGATGGCCCGCTTGTCCACGTGCAGGAACTCGATGGGGTCCTCCACCGTCACGATATGGCAGGCCCGGGTGCTGTTGATGTGGTCGATCATCGAGGCGATGGTCGTGCTCTTGCCGCAGCCGGTGGGGCCGACCACGAGGACCAGGCCGTCATGGTTCTCGGCGATCTTCTCGACCACGGGCGGCAGATGCAGGGATTCAAACGGGGGAATCTGGCTGCTGATGCGCCGGGCCGCCATGCTGAGCATGCCGCGCTGCCGGAACGCACAGATTCGAAAACGATCCGTGTTACCCACCTGGTAGGCGAAGTCCAGCGACCCGGTCTCCAGAAGAAACTGCTTCTGCTGCGGGGTCATGATCTCGAAGAACAGTTCTTCCGCCCGCTCCTGGGTCAGGATTTCGCCCGTCGTGTTCTTGAGCTTGCTGTGGACCCGCATCTTGGGCACCATGCCCACCTTCAGGTGCAGGTCGGAGGCGTCGGCCTTGATGGCGGCGCGAAACCACTTTTCAATCTCAGGGGTCTTTTCAAAGTGTACGTGACTGTCAATCGGTTGCCCCTTCATACGCGGGCTCCTGCCGTTAGGGTTGACATTCGCATCGTGAATTCATCATCCCTGCACCGTGGAGCGGGCGGGGGAACGGACTCACCCAAAATCCAGGCAAAAGGCTGAAAAACCGTATTATAGCCGCCGCCGTCCGGACCTGTCAACGCCACTCTGAGACCGTTTTGGCCGAGGGCGGCGGATCGCCGGGGCTCGCCGCGGCCGGCCCTGTGGAGGGCGGATTCAACGGATCAGCAGCAGGGTAAGGCTCAGATAGATGGTGACGCTGATCGAGTCATTGGCTGTCGTGACCAGCGGTCCTGAGCTGATGGCCGGATCGATCCCGATGCGTCGGAACAAGAAGGGCAACGACAGTCCCAGTGTCGAGGCCACCATAATCGCGGTAAACATGGCCACCCCGAAGCCCACCGGCACCCGCGTCTGCCCGGGTGCGGCCGCGGAGCCCGTGGCGGCGGTGGCCAGAAAGTCCGAATGGATCAGCGCCGTGCAGATCAATGCCCCCAACACGCCGCAGGCCAAGGCTACCAGGGCTGCAATGCGGACCTCGCGCACGAACACCTGCCGAAGGCGCTGGGCCGCCAGGTCACCCGTTGCCAGACCACAGATTACGATGGCTGACGTCTGCAAGCCGGCGTTGCCGCTGATGGCCGCGATCATCGGCACAAACGCCACGACCAGCCCGTGGATCGGCCGGAGGGTCACCGAGGTGTGGAACACGTTCTTGAACACGATCATCACCGCCGCCGTGACCGCCGTGCCGATCAGGCAGGGCAGCAGCCACGTCATCCGCACCCGCGCCGCCCGCACCACCGAGTACGACTCCAGCTCCGAGGGGTCCGTGCCCGCCATGGTATACATGTCCTCGGCGGCCTCTTCCTCGGCGACCTCGATCACCCGGTCGGCCGTGATCCGCCCGACGAGCTTGTGCTCCTCGTCCACCACCGGGACCACGATCAGGTCGTTCTTCTTGAAGAGGTTGCGGACCTCCTCCTGGTCCGTGTCCACGCGCACGTAAATCGTATCGGTCTCGATCAGATCTTTGATGGGGGTGCTCGCGGGCTTGGTGATGAGGGCGCAGATGGGTACGTTGCCCAGGTACTGGCCCACCTTGTTCGTCACGAACACGACGTAGAAGTCTTCATCCAGCTCGGCCTGGCGGATCCGCTCGATGGCCTGGCCCACGGTGGCCTCTTCGTGAACCGCGATCACCGACGGGTCCATGATGCCGCCGGCCGAGTCCTCGGAGTAGACCATCAGGTCCTTGATACGGGTGGCCAACTCGCTGGAAATCTGCTCCAGCAGTTCGCGGCTTTCCTCCTTGGGCAGCTCGGCCAGCAGGTCGGCGGCATCGGCGGGTTCCAACTCGGCGATGAGGCCGGTCAGCTCGTCGTCCTCAAGAATGTCGAACAGGCGGGCCCGAGTCGCTTCGTCCACTTTCTCCAGGACTTCGGCGGATACCGACCGGGCCAGCAGGTCGAAGACCATGCGCTTCCCATCCGCGTCCAGCAGTTCGACGACCTCGGCGATGTCGCTGCTGCGCTGCTCGGCCAGGAGCGTCCGCAGGGCGTCCGCGCGGCCCGACTCGGCCAGTTCGACGACCCTTTCCAGGAGCTCGGTCCGCTGCTGGTCCATGACGCTGCCCTTGTTCCGTAACCGTCCGCGTGTCGGTTGGCCCGTCCGCCGTAGCGCTTATTAGACTTGCCCACAGACCCTCTGGCAAGGACCTGGGAACAAAGTCTTCATGAATAACCGCCGGGCGTGGGGCCATATTGGCTGAAAACCGCTTTACCGGGGCACTACTTGGCGTTACAATGACCAATAAGTTCGCGGACGTGATCGAAAGGGTAGGGCGCATGAAGAAGGCGTTTCTGGCGGTTTTGACGGTGGCGGCCTTGTACGGGGTCGGTCGAACGTGGGCCTATCCGAGGCCGTCTCTCGTACCGGGAATCGGTGACTGGACGCTGGATGTCACCTTTGATGGGCCGCGGCAGATCGCCGTGACGGTGCCCGGCGAGGCCCAGCCCCGACGCTTCTGGTACTTGATCCTGACGTTGACCAACAACAGCATCATCACCGATGCGCCGTTCTATCCTGCCTGTGATCTGGTGACCGACACATTTCGGATCATCGAGGCGGGCGTGAACGTGCCACGGGCGGTGTTTGCGGCGGTCCGATTGCGGCATCAGAGCCGTTATCCCTTCCTGGAATGGCTGGAGGACGTGGATCACCGCATCCTTCAGGGCGAGGACAATACGCGGGACGTGGCGGTCATCTGGCCCGATTTCGATACGCAGGCTCGGGAGGTTACGTTCTACATCGCGGGCCTGAGCAACGAGACGGCGGCCATCGACCACCCGATTCTTCGCGATGAGCAGGGACAGCCGCGGAAGGTGCTGCTCCGCAAGACACTGGCCCTGCAATTCTACGCGGGCGGTGAGGGCAAGCTGCGGTCGCAAGCCACGCTGACCCTGAAGGACAAGTCCTGGGTCATGCGCTGATCGGGGGCTTGTCAGGGGCAAGAACGGTGGCGACGCCCCGCGCGTTTTGAATCACATTGATCCCCGCCAGACCCGGAACAGGGTGCGGTCTCCATTTCCTCCCGCCCAGGAGCAAACATAGTCTCTTCCGGAAAAGCAACGGGCCCCACGCCCGAAACGAGCGAGGGGCCCGCCATCATGCCTTGAGCGTCACCGTGTGCTGAACTTGAGGATCGTCTCTTCGCTGTAGGTCTGGCTGGGCCGCAGGACGACCGAAGGGAAAGCCGGTTTGTTGGGCGAATCGGGCCAGTGTTGCGTCTCCAGGCAGAACGCGCCGTGTTGGTTATAGACCGCGCCCTTGCCCTCAACGGACCCATCCAGGAAGTTGCCCGTGTAGAACTGCACGCCCGGCTGCGTGGTGTACACCTCCATCACCCGGCCCGACTTGGGCTCGTAGACACGGGCGCACAGGGCCAGTGACCCATTCCGGCTGTTCAGGCAGAAGTTGTGGTCGTAGCCGCCCGTCATGGGCACATCGTGAATGCGTTCGCCGATCCGGTGGGGTGTGGTGAAGTCAAACACAGTGCCCGCGACCGGGGCGACCTGGCCGGTGGGAATCAAGCCCTCGTCGACCGGCGTATAGTGGTCGGCGGTCAACATCAGCTCGTGGTCGTAGATCGGCCCGGCATCGTGACCGGCCAGGTTGAAGTAGCTGTGGTTGGTCAGGTTCAGAACGGTCGGTCTGTCGGTCGTCGCCATGTAGGTCATCTTGAGCTCATTGTCGTTCGTCAACTCATAGGTGACCATGCACTTGAGACCGCCCGGATAGCCCTCTTCCATGTGCTTGCTGAGGTAGGTCATAATCAGCCGCGCACTGGCTTCGTCCTGATGGGTCTGGACGTGCCAGACACGCTTGTCAAAGCCTTTGAGCCCGCCGTGCAGATGGTTCGGGCCGTTGTTCGTCGCCAGCGTATACTCGACTCCGTCCAGCGTGAATCGGCCCTGGCCGATGCGGTTGGCGTAGCGTCCCACGATCGCGCCGAAATACGGATGCTCACCGAGGTATCCATCCAGCGTGTCGAACCCCAGAACCACGTCGTCCATCTCGCCGCGGCGGTCCGGCACAAACAGATGGGTGATGATCCCACCGTAGTTGGTGACCTTGACCGTCATGCCGTTGGCGTTGGTCAAGGTGAACAGCCACACATCCTGACCATCGGGGGTCCGGCCGAAGCTCTCGCGATTGATCGTCATGGCACCGCCTTTCCCTGAACCACAGCATGTCATCCCGCAGCCTGCGCACAGGCCCATGAGCACCAACGCCACCGTTGCCAGCCATACTCTCATTGTGTCTCCTTTCCACGTTTGTCCGCCCGATCTCATGGCGAACCAAGCCCGCCGACGCGGTATCCTACGCGCCGAGCCGCGGTTCGTCAACCTGCAACCCGGCCATGGCCTGTGCCGGCCAGGCGGATGGGGTTTGAATCGGGGCGGATTTGCGGGTATACTGCCCGCGTTCACGGGTACTTACGGATGGAAAGGGAGAGATATGAAGCGCACACATCGGAGTCTGTCGGTCGTCGGTTTGGTGTTGTGGATTGGCTCACTATCGGTGGTCGCGGCTGGGCCCATCACGTTCGGGTCGCTGCTGGAGGAGATGGTCGATCGCGACCGCATCGCCCGGTTCCCCGATCCCGAATACACCTGCCGGCAGTTCAGCAGCTATGACCGCGGCATGGTCAGCCCGGAGGATAAGGAGGGCTGGTTCGCCAACGGTGATTTCTCGCAATTCCTCGGCGTCGAAGAGCGCGATGGCCGCCGTGAGTGGGTCATGATGGACGTCGACGGCCCCGGCTGTATCGTCCGCATCTGGTGCACCGGGCCCAACATTCGCGGCACGCTGCGTATCTACGTGGACGGCCAGGATTCCCCCGTCATCTCCGGCAAGGTGGTCGATCTGATCGGGGGCATCGCCCTGGTCGGCGAGCCGCTCTCGGCGGTGCGGGCTCGTGGACAGAACCTCTACCTGCCGATCCCCTACGCCCGCCACTGCAAGGTGACCTACGATGGACCCAACTTCTGGGAGACCCGCAAGAACGAGGACCCGTTCTACTACCAGATCAACTATCGCACGTACGCCCCCGGTACGGCCGTGGAGAGCTTCTCGCCGGCGGTCTTCAAACGCGACCGCCAGGTGTTGCAGCGGGTGCAACGGCTCTTGCTGGCCCCGTGGGAGGCGGTGCCGGCGGACAACGCGGTTCGGACCGAGAGCCTGACCATGACCAAGGAGGCCTCCCAGCCCCTGGTGATCACGGGCTCCCGGGCGATCTGCCGCATGACCGTGCAACTCGATGCGGCGGACCTGGAGAAGGCGACACGTACGACGGTGCTGGTGATGGAGTGCGACGGCGAGCAGACGGTCTGGGCACCGGTCGGGGAGTTCTTCGGCAGCGGACTGGGCGCCAATCCCTACCGGGGCTGGTGGCGGATGGTCGCCAAGGATGGGACGATGACATGCTACTGGCCCATGCCTTTTGAAAAACAATGCACGATCCGGTTGCTGTTCCTGGGCGACCGGCCGGTCCGGGCGACGGTGGGCGTGCAGAGCAAGCCCTGGACATGGGACGACCGCAGCATGCACTTTCGCGCCAACTGGCGCCATCGCTACCCCGTAGAGTCGCAGCCGCACTTCGACTGGAACTATATCACGATCCAGGGGCGGGGCGTGCTCGTCGGCGACACGCTGGCCCTGATGAACGGCGTCGTGGGCTGGTGGGGCGAGGGCGATGAGAAAATCTACATCGATGGCGAGTCGTTCCCCTCGCACGTGGGCACCGGCACCGAGGACTACTACGGGTACGCGTACTGCACGCCGGAGTTCTTCGAGGATCCCTTCCATGCCCAGCCGCGGGCGGATGGGCCTCGCAACTTCGGTCGCGTGACCAACACCCGCAGCCGCAGCCTGGATGCGATCCCGTTCCGCACGTCCTTGCGGTTCGATCTGGAGCTGTGGCACTGGGAAAAGACGACGATGGCCTACGCGACCACGACGTACTGGTACGCCCGGCCGGGCGCGACCTGCAACATCCGGCCCGATCCGGAGGAGGCGGCCAAGGGGCCCGCCCCCGTGCCGTCCTTGTGGAAGGATGTGCCCGGGGCGATCGAGGGCGAGGGGCTCAAGATACGTCGCGTCACGGGCGGCACGACCGAGGTGCAGTTTGCCCCGCAGTTCGGCTGGAGCGGCGGCCGGCAGCTTTGGTGGCGGGATGGCAAGGTGGGCGACACCCTGGAGGTGGAGGTGCCCGTGAACCAAGCCGGGCGTCGAGCCCTCAGGGTGCAATTGACCAAGGCGCCGGACTACGGCATTGTGCAGTTGAGCTGGGATGGCCGCAAGATGGGCCCGGCGATCGATTTGTACCATACGGGCGTGGTCACCAGCGGCGAAATCGACCTGGGGACCTTCGCGCTTGAGGCCGGTACGCACGTGCTTGGTGTTGAGATCGTCGGCACCAACCCCAAGGCGATCGCGCGGCACATGTTCGGATTGGACTACCTCAAGCTGGAAACGCTTGGCGGGCAATGAGTTGGCCGCGACGGCCACGGTGCAAGGATCGGAACAGGGCAGGAGAGGCGGCGGACATGTCGGCAAGACGGTGGATTGTGATCATGCTGTGGGGCTTGGCGGCGACCGCCGCGGGCCAGGACACGTGGCGGCTGGCATCGCCCGACGGCCAGGTGACGCTTACGGTACGCCTGGCGGACCTGGGCGGCACGGCCGATTACCCGGCGGGCAAGGTGCGGCTCTACTACGCGGTGGGGTACGGCGCGGGGCCGGACGCGGTAGCGGTGGTGGATTGGTCGCCATTGGGCATCGTTCGCGATGATACCTCGTTCTTGGACGACCTGCGGTTCATCAAGGCCGATGATCCACGAACCGTGCGTGATGAGTACACGATGATCACGGGCAAGCGCAAGGACTGCCTGGACGTGGGCCGCGAGCAGGTGTTGCACTTCGCCACGCCCGCCGGGGCTCGATTGGAGCTTGTCCTGCGGGCGTACAATGTGGGCGTGGCATTCCGCTACCGCTTTCCCGAAACCGATGCAACGGTCCGCCGGGTGACGAACGAAGCCACGGGTTTTGCGATCCCCGCCGGGGCCCGATGCTGGATGATGCCCTACGACAAGCCCGGCACGTACACGCCGGCCTACGAGGTCTACTATCAAAGCGATATCGCCCCCGGCACCCCCTCGCCGAATCCGACGGGTTGGGCACTGCCCGCACTATACCAGGTGGGCGATGGCCGCGCCTGGGCGCTGATCACCGAGTCGGGTCTGGAGAACTACTTCGGGGCACGCCTGGAGAGCGCCGCGCCGCAGGGGGTATACCGCCTCCGCATGCCGGACCCGGCCGATGGCAACGGCACGGGCGACATCGCGCCCGTCTCGACGCTGCCATGGGCGACGCCTTGGCGGCTCATCCTCGTCGGCCGGGGCCTGGGCCCGATCGTCGAATCGACGCTGGTCACGTCGCTGGCTCGGCCATCTATCGTCGAGAAGACCGACTGGATTCGCCCCGGCCGCGTCGCCTGGAGCTGGTGGAGCGATCAGGACAGCCCGCAGGACCACGATAAGCTCAAGAACTTCATCGACCTGGCCGCCGAGATGAAATGGGAGTACACGCTGATCGACGCCAACTGGACGATCATGAAGCACGGGACCGTCGACGATCTGATCACGTACGCCCAGCGCCGGAATGTGGGTGTCCTGCTGTGGTACAACTCCGGCGGGCCGCACAACATCGTCTCCGAGCGGCCGCGGGGCATGATGTACTTCCCCTCGATCCGGCAGCAGGAGTTCAAGCGGCTGGCCGAGTGGGGCGTCAAGGGTGTGAAGGTGGACTTCTTCCAGAGCGACAAGCAGAACATCATCGGCCTGTACCACGATATCTGCCGCGATGCCGCCGAGGCGAAGATCATGGTCAACTTCCACGGCTGCACGATTCCCCGCGGCTGGCAGCGGACGTATCCGCACCTGATGACGATGGAGGCCGTCCGCGGCGAGGAGTGCTACATCTTCGACGCCGAGTACCCCGACCGCGCCCCGGCGTACAACACGATTATGCCGTTCACGCGGAACGCCATCGGCTCGATGGACTACACGCCCGTGGCGTTCACGGACAACCGCTACCCGCACCGGACGACCTATGGGCATGAGCTGGCCCTGACGGTCGTGTTCGAGTCCGGCTGGCTGCACTTTGCCGATTCGGTCGAGTCCTACCGCTCGCTGCCGCGGGCGGTGAAGGACTACCTCAAGGAGGTGCCCGTCGCCTGGGACCGGACGCGGTTTATCGCCGGCCACCCCGGCGGCTACGTGGTGATCGCCCGGCAAAAGGGCGATGCGTGGTACGTGGGCGGGATTAACGGCCTGCCGACCGAGACGACGGTCCAGGTGCCGCTGTCGTTCCTCCCGGCCGGCAAGTTCAAAATGGTCCGCATCACCGATGGCCGCTCCGACCACGATTTCCGCTCGGACAACGAAACCGTCACCGCCGACCAGACCGTGACGATTCCCATGCGCCCCTTCGGCGGCTTCGTCCTGCGCTTCTCCCAGGGGTGGTTCTAGCGGGAAGGACATGTTGCTCTATTCGTGTTGTGAGGCGACTGAGGTTCAGATAAAACGATCGCTGAGATGTTGGCGGGGTAGCCATATTACAGGAGGAGGATTTCTAGCATCCTGTTGAGAAGCCGTCTTTTTTGTCACCCCGGACTTGATCCGGGGTCCACGCTGGACGTTTGATTCACGCTCTGCACGCAGAACGTAGATGTACGTTCCAGTTGGGTTGGGATAGACGCTGGCGGGAAACCAGTTATGTGGTTGCGGCCAGATCGCGTTTCTGGACCCCCCGTCCGCCAAGGCGTGAACACCGTATCCGGGTGGCATGCCGATGCCGGCTCCGGCACGGCGGGGCTGGCGAGGGCATGTTCCGACGCTTGACGGCGCCACCTGGTCGATCCCGTAAACACGGAATCGCCAGGAGTCCTCCTCGCACGGGCTCACAATGGGCGGCCCGGCCCGGGTTCCTGAATGACACGGGGCCATCGTCCCTGTAGAATGGATCCCGTTTGCTTTGCATCACATGTGGACGTTTCTCTATCTGCGGAGGACAGGCATGAAGTCAAGAGCGATTCTCATTCTGGTGGCGTTCGTTGGGTCGATGGCCTGGGGGCGGGAGTATCACGTCGCCGTCGGCGGGGATGATGGCCGGCCGGGGACGGCAAATGCCCCGCTGCGGACGATCTCGGCGGCGGCCCGGCAGGCCCAGCCGGGTGATGTGGTCACCGTACACGCGGGGGTCTATCGCGAGCGGATCACACCGCCCCGTGGCGGCACCTCCGACGACCGGCGCATCATCTACCAGGCCGCGCCCGGAGAGACGGTCATCATCAAGGGCTCCGAGGTCGTCAAGGGCTGGCAGAAGGTCCAGCACGATACGTGGAAGGTCACGCTACCGAACCGCTTCTTCGGCGACTTCAACCCCTACAGCGATGTGATCGCCGGCGACTGGTTCAACCCGCGGGGCCGCGTCCATCATACGGGCGCGGTCTACCTGAATGGCCATTGGCTGATCGAGGCGACCACGCTGGAGGAGGTGCTGGCCCCCATCTCGCAGGCCCCGGCCTGGCTGGCCCAGGGCGGGCAATACCTGCTCAACGTGGCCTGGCTGCGGCCCGAAGGGGGGGCGGAGGGCGCCGGGCGGACGCCCGCGGCGGATTTTGCCGCCCAGCAGGGCATCCAGACCGCGGCCTGCTCGGAGGGAGGCCAGTGCATCGGCTGGATCGAGCACGGCGACTGGGTGCGGTACAAGGACGTGGACCTGGGGCAGCGGGCCGGTGGCATCGAGCTCCGCGCGGCCTCCGAGACCAGCGGCGGGATCATCGAGATTCGGCTGGATGGCCCCGATGGCGAGCTGTTGGGGACTTGCCCGGTGCCCAACACAGGCGGTTGGCAGTCCTGGGCCTCGTTCCACGCGAAGATCAGGCCCACCGGCGGCGTACGGACGCTGTGCCTAGTGTTCAAGGACCCGGGGTTTGATCCGCCGGATACCGGCCTGTGGTTCGCCCGCGTGGATGACGCGAACACCACGATCTGGGCGCAGTTCCCGGGCGTCAATCCCAACGACGCCGAGGTGGAGATCAACGTCCGCCGGACGGTGTTCTACCCCGACAAGCCGGGCATCAACTTCATCACCGTGCGCGGGTTTACGATGATGCACGCGGCCACCCCCTGGGCCCCGCCGACCGCCGAGCAGATCGGCCTGATCGGCACGCACTGGAGCAAGGGCTGGATCATCGAAGACAACGACATCCGCTATTCCACGTGCGTGGGCGTCACGCTCGGCAAGTACGGCGACCGGTGGGACAACACCTCGCAGAACACCGCCGAGGGTTACGTCCTGACGATCGAGCGGGCCCTGGCCAACGGCTGGTCGCGCGAGAATATCGGCCATCATGTCGTCCGCAACAATCGCATCTCGCATTGTGAGCAGGCGGGCCTGGTCGGCAGCCTGGGGGCGGTCTTCAGCACCATCACCGGCAACCATATTCACGACATCCACGTGCGGCGTCTGTTCACGGGCGCCGAGATGGCCGGGATCAAGATCCATGCCGCGATCGACACCCAGATCAGCCACAACCACATTCACCGCACATGCCGGGGCATCTGGCTGGACTGGATGGCCCAGGGTACGCGGGTCACGCGCAACGTGCTGCACGACAACACGGGTGGCGAGGACCTGTTTGTGGAGGTCAACCACGGCCCGTTCATGGTGGAGCACAACCTGTTCCTCTCGCCGGTGGCACTGCTGGATATGTCCCAGGGCGGCGCCTACGTGCACAATCTCTTCGCCGGGCGCATCGTGCCACGCCCCGAGCTGGGGCGTGAGACACCGTTCCACACGCCGCACAGCACGGAGGTGGCGGGCCTGCGGAACATCCCCGGCGGGGACCACCGCTTCTTCAACAACCTGTTTGTCGGCGGCGATGGCTTGGCCCCTTACAACAAGGCCGCCCAGCCCGTGTTCATGGCCGGCAACGTGTTCCTCAAGGGCGCCCGGCCGTCCGAGCAAGAAGAGAACCCGATGGTTCAACCGGACTTCGATCCGGCGATCGAGCTGACGACCGAGAACGACGGCGTCTATTTGAAGATCACGCTCGATGGTGGCTTGGCCGAGATTGGACACCCACTGGTCACCAGCGAACTGCTCGGCCGGGCGCGGGTTTCGGGCTTGCCCTACGAGCAGCCCGACGGCACGCCGTACCGGATCGACACCGACTATCTTGGCACGCCAAGAGATGCCGCCCATCCCTTCCCCGGCCCCTTCGAGCTGCGCCAGGGGGGCCGGCATGTCCTGAAGGTGTGGTCCGAAGCCGACAACGGGCAATAGAGGCGGCGAGAGGCGCGGTGTTCCTCTCATCGCGTGTGTGGGGTGCTTGACCGCGTGGGTTGTTTTGCGGGTCCGTGCACGGCAGGGCAAAGGGCGCCAAGAAAGGGGATCGGTTCAATGCGAGCAGCCACGAGACGGAAGATCGGATGGCCATCCGTGCACCCGGCGCTCCGGGTTGTCGTGATTGCTGTGTTGGCGTGTCTGGCGACACAACTCGAGGCGGCCAAGCCGCCTAAAAACGGCGAGGTCCTTCGAATACACTGGCTGCCGCTGACCCTGGACCAGGATTACATCCAACAGGCCGTGGGGCTTGCCGGCCCGCAGGGTGTGGACGCCTTCCATCTGAGCCACACCCTTGTCCACAACGCCGATGACGTGATGGGAAACGCCGAGCGTCGGGCCCACGTCCTGGAGGTGATGCGGACGATCAAGGCCGCCGGCTTGGATATCTGGTGCTGGACACACGAGCTCTATCGGCTGCCGCCGGGCGTCGAGGGCGGCCGGTTTGACCTGCGGGACCCGAGGCTGAAGGACTTCCTCCAGGATAAGTACGATCGTTTCGCGACCGATATCCTACCCGGTCTGGACGGCATCGTCCTCACCCTGGCCGAGACGGGCGTGAAGGTCTATCAGGGCGTGAGTGCCGACCAGGCCCGCCGGAACGTCAGCGACCTTGTGGGTATCCTGCACGAACCCTTGGCCCGCCATGGTCTGGGCCTGGCCGTTCGGTCTTTTGTGTATAAGAAGCAGGAGCTGGACATCGTCAAAGCCGCCACGACCGACATGCCCCGCGACGTGGCCGTGATGAGCAAGGTCTATCCGCACGACTGGCAGCCCTATTATCCCATCAATCCGATCATCGGCGCCATCGGCACACGGGAGCAATGGGTGGAGTTTGACTTGGGCTTTGAGTTCGAGGGGCAGAACACCGTGCCCTACTCGGACCCGCATGGCCGGATCCGGCAGTTGAACCACGTGTGGGATCGCGGTGTCAGGACCGTGTGCCTGCGGCTTGATCGTTACCACGGGGATGAGGGTAAGAGCGCGATTTCCACCCCTTGGGGCCGGTTGAATCTGGCGGTCTTTTCCGCGTTCAAACGCAACAGGAACATCACCGCCGAGGAGGTCATCGCCCCGTGGGAAGAGGGGCAATTCCCGGGGGCGTCGAAGGTTCTGGCGATATCGACGGCCATCACGCGGCGGGCCATGTTCCCGAAGAAGCAGTGGTACCAAAACCACTCGGTCATTCCCGACTATGGCTACGCCCGCAGCCACCTGAAGGGCGGCAGCGCGGACCGCCTGGCCACGTGGAGCGGCCTGGCCGAGGACAAGCGGGCGGAGGATTTCTGCGATGAACCTACGCCCGAATGGTATCGGCAGATTCTCACCGAGGACCTGCAGAACGCGTGGGACCTCAAACGCATCGAGGCGATCCTCGCGGAGAATCGGGTCGATCTTGCCCGATATCCCGTCTGGCAGCGCGGCCTGGAAGCCCTGCGCATCAATGTCGAGCTGTACGCGGCCAGCAAGAGGGCCTATTTCGCGGTTCGCCTGCACAAGCACATGCCCCAGGCCATGTCCAGGGACGAGGCGGCGGCCTGCATCGACGATTTCGAGCGGGTCGTCCGGCGGCTGGACCCCTTGCCCCAACACGCCCGAGCCCACAAGTACAACCCCGGCTCCACCCTGCCCAGGGCCGTGGAGAGCCTGCGGCGGGAATTGGCGAAGTAGCGGCCTGACGGAGTGGCGGGCTGGACCGGGTAAGCGTCTGTCGGCCTTGCCCGTGGGGGGCACCATGCGGGCCCTGTCGTGGTCCGCGTCCCATAACGTTTCGTTGCTGCTGAATCTGGCCGTCGGAAGCCACCCGCAGGGACCGATGCCGCCCATTTTCCGTAAAACCGACATCCTTTCCTGCCGATACCGGCCCCATCGCCCCCTTTTCGGGCGAGTTGATGGGACCGCGGATGCCGTTGGACGCAGAAAAGAGTCTGAGCCGCCGATTGCTGGATGAGCTGACCGGTTTCCTTCCGGATGATGGTCCGGTTCTGGTCGTGCGTGATGGCGAGGGCCGATACAGGGCGGCCGATGGCGACCGGATCGACGTGGAGGCCTGGCGGGAGTGTTTCGAGGGCCTGCACGAGCAGACGTGCGACGGGTGGGAGCCTGCGACGGCCCAGCGCAAGGGCGGCTACGTGATTGCGCTGCAGGTGGGCATGGATGTGGAGGACACAACGACGGTCTTCCTGGTCCTGGAGGGGTACTCGCAGCACACGGCCACGGCGAACATGGGGCTCATCGAAATGCTCCTGAGCCAGATTCAGGTGATCTGCAGCCTGCTCCTGCGGACCGGCCAGTTGGAGCGATTCCTGCGCTATGGCGGCCGTATTGGACGCTCCTCCGTCCCCTCTCAGGCCGGATAAGGGGGACCCAATCAAATGCACAGGCTCCACAAGCCGGCCCTTTGCGACTTAAGTCCTGACCCCAAAAGCTCTTAGCCATATCCCCGCCGTTTCCGTTAGTCTCCGTCCGCCGGAGAATCCCGGCGCGGTTTTCATACGAAAACGCACTGGGGCCGCGTTATAATAGTGACGGCGTGAAGGAGACCAGCGATCCGGCCCGGAGAACGGGATGCAGCAGGACCGATTCTTGGTGGAACGGCTGAAGCGCGGCGATGCGCAGGCGTTGTGCTGCATCTACGACAAATACGGGCCGGCCTTGTTGGCACTGGGTACGAAGCTGCTGGGTGAGCGGGCCGCCGCCGAGGACGTTTTGCACGACGTCTTCCTGGCCTTTGCCGAGCACATCCAGCGGTTCGAGTTGACCGGCAGCCTTCGCAGCTACTTAGCAAAGTGCGTTGCTAACCGGTCGCGGGACCGGTTCCGTCGTCGTCATAAGACGGTGTTCTTGGGTGATGGCATTCCGACCGTGATGAGTCCGCAGCCGGGACCCGAGGAGGTCGCCGAGCAGGACGATGAGGTCCAGCGGGTCGGCCGGGCCCTGGATGCCTTGCCATACGAGCAGCGGGAGGTGGTACTGCTGCGAACCCATGGCGGCATGAAGTTCCGGCAGATCGCCGCCGTGCAGGGCGTTTCGGTGAATACCGTCCAGGGGCGGTATCGGTATGCGATGGAGAAGTTGAGGGCGCTTTTGGATGTTGAGGCGGATCATGCGGAGTATACGGGATATCGAACGGTTGGTTAGCCGGTTTCGCCTCCCGGCCGACGCCGGCAGCCGGCGGCGGATCCTGTCGGACGCCATGCGGGCCATTGAAGGGCTGCAGCCTGTCGCCGAAGGGCATCGGGGGGACCGGGTGCTTTTCGGCCCGTTGGTTCCGGCGCATCTGCTCAAGATGGCGGGGCTGGCGGCCTTGGTGACGGTGACCGCGATGGCGGCGCAGTACCTGTTGTTTCTCCTGCAACTGCGGCTGGAGTATCCATACTCCTTCTGAGCGTGACAGGCCGTCCGGGCGACCCAGGGGACCAACAGGAGTGCGTGGAGTTCGCTTTCTGCGGGGAGGGGGTCGTGGCGTGCGCTCGTCCTTGGCATTGTCCGCGGCGCTTTGTCTTGGATGCAATTTGCATGCGCGGCAAGTCGTGCTATAATCCCGGCTCGATTCGAATGCAACAGGAGCGATGTGACGACGAGGGCGAGCGTTGAGGTTTGAGGTATACAGGCAGGGCCATCTGTGTGATGAGTTCACGCTGGCCGGAACGTACATGTTCGGGGCCGACACGATCCCATTGCATGCCACCGAGCGTATCCGGTTTGCCAAAGGGCAGATCGAGTGCAAGCGACGCAGTCACGACGCGGCGGGGTTGGCGTTGCTCTGGCCGGTCGAGGGGCTGGGGCAGCTTCTGCTGCCGACCACCCGGCTGCCCGAACGCGCGCGGCCCTATGTGTTGAACGTGGAGTTGGCCCGAGCCAAGCTGATGCAAATCACGCTCAAGCGCGAGGATTGGTCCCTGTTTGAGGAAGACCAGGATCTGCTGGCCCTGTCTCAGGAGGCCCGCTCGCTGTTTATCGGGTCGCTGGAGCACATCGGTCATCCGGCGCGGGCCTCGGTGTTGGCCGATGAATCATTAGCCAAGGCGCTGGATTACGCGGAGAAGCTGGCGGCCCATCAGGCCGATCAGGCGTTCACGGCCCGGTGCAGGAACCGCAGTCTGGGGCGCCACTGTCTCGGTTGCCGCGTGGACCCGGCCCTGATCGACAACGAAGCCTACTGCAAGTGGCTTTTTGACATGTTTGGCTTCGTCACCGTGCCCGTCAACTGGGCGCGGATCGAGCCCGAGCGGGGGCAATACGATTTCGCCGAGTTGGACCACTGCCTGGAGCGCCTCGCCTCCAAGCGCCTGGCGGTCTGCGCCGGGCCGGTGCTGCATTTCACCGAGGAGACCCTGCCGAGCTGGCTGCTGCATAGCCGGTGGCCCTTCGAGAAGATCCGGGAGACCGCCTATGGGTTCGTCTCGAAGCTGGTCTCCCGCTATGGCCGGCTTATCCATGCCTGGCGATTGATCAGCGGGATGAACGCGGACAATCATTTCGGGTTCAGCTTCGAGCAGGCGATTGAAATGACGCGCACGGCCGCCTTGGCCGCCCGCAGCGCCGACGTCAAGAGCCGCAAGCTGATCGAGATTCTCTATCCGTGGGGCGAGTACTACGCCCACGACCGCAACACGATCCCGCCGCTGGTGTATGCGGATATGGTCATCCAGAGCGGCATCAGCTTCGACGCCTTCGGCATCGAGATGCACTTCGGCAAGGATCGTCCAGGGATGCACGTGCGTGACATGATGCAGATCTCGGCACGACTGGATTGCTTCGCCCAGGTCGTCAAACCGGTTCACATCACGGGCGTGGTTGTCCCCGATCGTCTGAACGGCGGTGAGCAGGACGACCGGGCCGGCATCTGGCATCGTCCGTGGGACCCGGACGTGCAGGGCGAGTGGGTCGAGCAGTTCTACCGCATCGCCCTGGCCAAGCCGTTCGTGCAGTCGGTGACGTATTCTCATCTGAGCGACATCTCGTGCACGGATCTCGCGGGGGGGGGGTTGCTGACGCGGCAGTTCGAGCCGAAGCGGGCCTTTCTGGCCCTGGCGCGGCTCCAGAAGGCGATTCTTCGCAAGTAGGGGCGTGCGTGTGGGTCGCGCGGCGTCCAGCCAGCAACAGACACCGATGCCCGCACACGCGGAGGCTCGATCCGTCGGCCTGGCGGCGCAGAGGGTCAGCCTGGCAATCGCGTTTTCCCTTGTCGCGGTATGGGGGATGTGTTACGGTCTCCATCGGCCGCCGGCGCCGCGCGTGGCCGACCGGATCGATCCGAATCGGGCCTGTGCGGCGAGTCTGATGCGGTTGCCGGGGATCGGGCCGAGCCGCGCGGCCGCGATCTGTGCCCGGCGGGCGCAGCTCCACGCTGCGGGGTCGGCGTTTCGACGGGCCTCGGACCTGGAGACCGTGCCTGGAATCGGGCCCAAGACGGTCGAGGCGATCCGTCCGTGGATTGAGTTGCCCGCCATCGCGAGCGAACAGACAGGGAGCGACAACGAGGATGGCCGATTGGCAGATCAGTAAACCGTTGGGGCAATGCTACGGCACGAACCAACCCTTCGAGGTGGGCCAGGAGTACTATGCCGCGTTGGTGGAAACCGAGGAGGGGCTGGAACGGCGGGATTTCAGTTGCGCATATTGGCAAGAGGCCCGGCCGCACGTGTACTGCTTCTGGAAAAGCCGCATGCCCGAAGAGGGGGGCAAGAAGCGACTGCTGGTCGATGATGAGATGCTCATGGCGTTCTTCGACCGGTTGGCCGAGGAGACCGAGACCGAGAAGGTACAGTTTCGCTTCGTACTCACGCTGGTCTTGATGCGGAAACGACGGCTCAAATACGATGCCAGCCGCACGGACGAACAGGGGCGAGAAATCTGGACACTGGGCGTCACGGGGCAGGACCGTCAGGTCGAGGTGATCAACCCTCACCTCACGGAGGACCAGATCGAGCAGTTGTCCGGGCAGGTGGGCCAGATTCTTCAGGTGGATTTGTGAGATGACAAAGCACAGCGGAGCATGGATGGCCGGGGCAATTGGGCTGGCGGGCCTGTTGCTGGTTGTGGCGGGTTGTACAACTCCGCCGCAAGAGCCCCGGCAGATCATACCCGGCAAGGCGACAATCGCCGAGGCGGTCGCCGCGCTCGATGCGCGACGGGCCGCTCTCATTCCCTTGCGGGCGGGGGGCCAGTGCCGGATCAAGTGGTGGGACGACGAAGACAAGGTCCACGAGGAAAGCTGCTCCATTGAGCTTCGGGCATGCCCGCCGCAGCGGGTGTTTCTGGTGGGCAGCGGCCTGTTGGGGGAGATGATCCGTCTGGGGGCTGATGAGAACGCGTTCTACCTGCGCGTCAAGCCCAAGGAGGTCAGTGCGTATTGGGGCGGGCGGCGTGATCAGTTGACGGCCTGCGGGCAGACGTTGTGGATCAATCCGGATAACCTTCTCGAGGCCCTGGGCGTGGTGCGGGTCGACCGATCGTGGATCCTGCAGCACGAAAACGGCACCGATATCCTGACCCGTCTCAGCCCGGATGGCCGCCTGGCCAAGCAGATCCGGATCGACTGCGGGGGGTACCGGGTTCGCCGGATCGACTACCACGCACCGGGCGGGGCCCTGGCGGCGACGATTGAGATGAACGACTATGAGGCGATTGAAGGGGGTGTGGTGGTCCCCACGCGGTTGGAGATGACCGTGTATCGGCCGGAGGGCAAGCATGCGGTGGTCACGCTCGATCTGTCGGGCGTGCGGCGATTTGAGCCCACCGACGCGCAGAAGGAGAAGCTGTTCCGGCCCGCCGACACGCGGGGGTTCAAGCACGTCTATCGGCTCGATGAGCATTGCCGGTTCGTGCCGCAACCGACGGCGGATGAGGAGTAAGCAATGGCCCGGCCAGGATTGATCGAACGGCTTGAGCAGGGGGTGTTCGTGCTCGACGGCGCGATGGGCACGCAATTGATCGCCGCGGGCGTGGCCCCGGGCGGCTGCAACGAGGCCCTCAACCTCGATGCGCCCGAGCAGATTGTCGCGATCCATACGCGCTACCTGCAGGCCGGAAGCGACGCCGTGCTGACCAACACCTTTGGCGGCAACGCGTACAGTCTGCGCCGGCACGGACGCGACGGGCAGGTCCGCGAGATCAACCGAGCCGCCGCCGAGCTGGCCCGCCGGGCCGCGGGGCCCGACCGCTACGTGCTGGGCGATGTCGGGCCGACGGGCGATTTCCTCAAGCCCCTGGGCTCACTCGATCCGGATGATCTGCGGGCGGCGTTCGCCGAGCAGGTGCGCGGTCTTTGCGATGGCGGGGTCGACGGGATTCTCATCGAGACGATGACCGCCGTGGACGAGGCCGTGGCGGCGGTCGAGGCGGCCCGGTCCGTGACCTCGTTGCCGGTTTTCGCTTCGTTCGCTTTTGACCCCGCGGGGTCGGGCTTTCGCACGATGATGGGCGTCGATCCGGCGGGGGCGTGGGCGGCGTTGGCCGAACGCGGCGTGGCCGGTGTGGGGTTCAACTGCGGCACGCTCTCGATGGAGCAGTACATCGCCCTGGCCCGGGCATGGGTGGACGTGACCGCGGAGACCGAGGGGCTCTTCTTGCTGGCCGAACCGAACGCGGGCCGACCCGAGCTGGAGGATGGCCAGGCCGTATACCGTCTGTCCCCGGACGACTTCGCCGCGGCCGTGGCGCGGATACATCATGCGGGCGTGCGGATCGTGGGCGGTTGCTGCGGCACCGGTCCGGAGCACATCGCCGCGCTGGCGCGGACGCTTCGTTCGTAGAACCTCAGCGATCCAGCCACGGCAAAACCGCCGCGACGGTCCGCTCGGTGCCGCCTTGGTTGCGGCGGATGACCTCGCGGCCGTTTTGGGCGACGCGTGCGGCGTAATCCCGGTCGGTCAGGCAGCGGCGAACAGCCTGGAAGAGGGCCTCGGCATCCTGTACCTGGATCGCCCCTTCCCCTTCGAGAAGGGCCTCGACCGTCTGGCGGAAGTTGAACGCATGGGGCCCGAAGATCGTGCACTTACCCAGCGCCGCCGGCTCCATCATGTCCGAGCCGCCCATCGGCACCAGGCTGCGACCGACGAAGACGGGCCCGGTCGCCAGGCTGTAGAACTTTCGCAGATCGCCCATCGTGTCGCCGAGGATCACCCGCGGCGGCGTCTCCACGCGCTCGGCGCCGCTCTTGAGTCGGCTGTACCGCACGTACGACAGGCCGCTGGTCTCGATGAGGCCGGCCACCTCGTCAAATCGCTCCGGCTTTCGCGGCACGACCGCCAGGCACAACCGCTCCAGCCCGGCCTCGCCGAGCAGCCGCCGGTGCACCTCAAGGAGAATCGCCTCCTCGCCCGGTCCGGTGCCCCCGGCGACCCACAGCGGCACCGGGTCACGGTCGAGCGCCAGTTGTCCCGCCAGGGCGTCGGCCCCGTCCACGCGGTCGGTCAGCTCGGCCGTGTCGTACTTCAGCGAGGGCACCACCTCGACGCGATCCGGGGGGCAGCCCAGCTCTGTAAAACGCTGCGCATACTCCCGGCTTTGCGCCAGCACCCACGAGACATGTTGAAACAACCGTCGCATGAAGGGCCGGATCAGACGATACCGCGGCAGACTACGGTCACTGATGCGGCCATTGACGACGATCACAGCGATGCCCTGGCGGTGGGCCTGGCGGACCAGGTTGGGCCAGACCTCCAACTCCAGAAGCAGGATGACGTTGGGCCGCAGCCGCCGCAGCGCCCGGCCCACGACACAGGACAGGTCGAACGGATAGTAGAAGACCTCGTACTGCTCGGCGTAGAGCGCCCGGGCGCGGGCCAGACCCGTGTCGGTCGTGGCGCTGATGACGATCTCGCAGTCGGGCCGCCGCTGCTGCAGGGCCCGGACGAGGGTCCGCGTGGCGTTGACCTCGCCGACGCTGACCGCGTGAATCCAGATGCACGGGTGCCGCGGTCGACGGCGCTGCAGGCGGCCCAGCCGCTGGGCCCAGCCAGTGCGGTACCGCTTGTGCACGAGGACGCGGTAGAGCATTTTGGGAGTGACGGCCGCCAGGCCCAGCACATACACGCAGTCGATCAGGTATTTCATGGCCGCCTCACGGTTCGGGAAAGCCGCGATTCTATGCCCACCCGCCACGCCTGTCAACGCCGGCAAGGATGACCGGAAAAGGCTCTGCGCCCCTTGGAGCCGCCCGACTCCCCAAAGGGGGTGGCCCCATCATCGTCATTCCGAGCGACGCGGTGCAGACCACGATTTTCACCGTCATTCCGAGTGACGCGGTGCGAAGCAGAGCGAAGCACCGCGGATCGAGGAACCCATTCTTCAGCGTCGCGCAGCGACACCGCTTATGTAGTTGCGGGATGGCGTCGAGCGTCTGGTGGGTTGCGTCATGGCGTTGAGCGCCTGGAGATCAACGTCACCCCCATGGGTGAGCATGCTGCGGCCCGGCGTCGGGTGCCTTGTGGAAGCGCTGTTTAAACGGGTCCCTCCACTGCGGGCCTTCGGCCCTCCGGTCGGGATGACGGTAAGGAGGGGGCCTACAAATCCGTTGGGTGGCATGGCCACGCAAAGCGTGGCCATGGGACAACGAATGCCCCCCTGCATCGCCAGGACATGCCCACGCTCGCGTGGGCATGCCACCCGACCCCCAAAGGGGTGTCTCATCATCGTCATTCCGAGTGACGCGGTGCGGAGCAGAGCGAAGCACCGCGAATCGAGGAACCCGTTTTTCAGCGTCGCGCAGCGACACCGCTGATGCAGTTGCAGGATGGCGTTGAGCGTCTGGTGGTTGCGGCGTGGCGTTGAGTGGCCGGAGATCAACGTTCACCCCCATTGGAGAGCATGCTGCGGCCCCGCGTCGGGTGCCTTGTGGAAGCGCTGTTTAAACGGGTCCCTCCACTGCGGGCCTTCGGCCCTCCGGTCGGGATGACGGTAAGGAGGGGGCCTACAAATCCGTTGGGTGGCATGGCCACGCAAAGCGTGGCCATGGGCCGACGAACGCCCCCCTGCATCGCCAGGACATGCCCACGCGAGCGTGGGCATGCCACCCGGCGCTGTTGGTCGGGCCGAGCGTGGATATGCCATCCCGACTCCCCGAACGGGTGGCCCTATCATCGTCATTCCGAGTGACGCGGTGCGGAGCAGAGCGAAGCACCGCGAATCGAGGAACCCGTTTTTCAGCGTCGCGCAGCGACACCGCTGATGCAGTTGCAGGATGGCGTTGAGCGTCTGGTGGTTGCGGCGTGGCGTTGAGTGGCCGGAGATCAACGTTCACCCCCATTGGAGAGCATGCTGCGGCATGGCGTCGGGTGCCTTGCGGAAGGGCTGTTTGAACGGGTCCCTCCACTGCGGGCCTTCGGCCCTCCGGTCGGGATGACGATGGTGGGGGTCTACAAGTTGTTGGGTGGCATTGCCACGCGAAGCGTGGCCATGGGACGACGAATGCCCCCCCCTGCATCGCCAGGACATGCCCACGCCAGCGTGGGTATGCCACCCGGCTTGGGAGGGGGACTGGCTCGTCTTCTGAATCGGCGGCTTGGCCACGACAGGTGCATCGGCTCGGCTCATTGGATGGGCAGGTCGTTACACTTGCGGCGATTCCTGCCGATACAGGGGCGGCGGTCCGGACCATGACTTGGCCAAGGGCCGGAAGGTCCGAAAAACCGCTCTGAAAGCCCTTGAACGCAGCCCGTGGGCCAATCCGTGGGGCCGGGCTGTACAGAGGATTGCGATGGTGCTATACTATAAAGGCGATGCGAGGACCGGCGGAGCAACGGGTGTATCTGCCGATCGCGTCATGGGGCAGGAAATGGGGTGGTGGTGATCGAACCATCCGGACGACAACCTGGCTGGGCTTTTCGCATGGCCGCTGGGGCGGTCGTGGGGGTCCTTGCGCTGGCCTCGGTGGCATCGGCCCAGACCGCAGCCGACCGCCACGCCGGGGCCCTGGATCGTATCGGCGTCTACGCCCTGCGGGACGGCGAGGGCGGGCTCGACGGCGCAGGCGTGAGGATTGCGGCGGTCTGCCGCAGCGCGACGTACCTGGCCGGCCAGCCGCAGGACGACTACCAGCCCGACACGACCCACCCGTGCCTGGTCGATGCCGAGATTATCTTTGAAGACCCCCTGGCGGCGCTGCATGGCGTCAGTCCTCATGCGACCGGCGTGGCGGCGATCCTTGTGGGTCGCGACCCGGCGGCCATCGATCCACAGGGGGCGGTGGGGTTGTACGAAGGCGCGGCCCCGGGCGCAACGCTCCACGTTCACGAGTTCTGGCGGTTCATCCGCAATCACATCCTGGCGGCCCGACCGGTCGAGGCCGACATCGTGACGCTCAGTGTGGGGATGACCTTCGACGACTGGTGGACCCGCGGCATGCAGCACGTGGCCGAGCGGGATGGCGTGGTGATTATCGCCCCTGCGGGCAACGGCACAGCCGTGCGGGACCCCTTGCTGTACCCGGCGGCCGGGCCCAACGTGATCGCGGTGGGTACGGTCGATGCGGTGATCGGCGAGGACGGGCCGCGACTCGACGATTTCGGCCTGCCGCGAGCCGTCCATTCGAGCGTCGGACCGGCCATGGACGGACTGTGCAAGCCCGATCTGGTCGCGCCGTCAAACGTGCTCGTGCCCGATGGTACGGGTTACGGGCCCGCGGGCAACTGGAGCAGCTATGCCGCGCCGGTCGTATCGGGGACCGTGGCCCTGCTCATTCAGCAGGCCCAGGCCGAGCCGCCGCTGGCCGAGGTGCTTGGGCGGGAGGGCTTTGGCTGTCTGATGCGGGCGATCCTCATGAACTCCGCCCGAAAGCTTCCCTTCTGGCACAAGGGCGGGCCCACCGTCGATGACGACCACGAGGTTCCCCTGGACTATCTGCAAGGGTCCGGGATGGTGGATGCACCGGCCGCGCTGGAGCAGTTCCGGGCCGGGCCGGGCGGCTTTGGCTTGGTGCGATCGGCCGGGTGGGACCTCAACCTGATCGAGAAGAGCGGTCTGTTGGAGAACGTCTACGCCGTCGCCGTCGAGCCGGGCGACACCGCCGTCGAGGCCACGCTGGTCTGGAACCGGCATTATGAGCCGCAATTTCCCTTTGAGCCGCGTCCGGCAGATGATGCGAACCTGCGGCTCGAGGTCTGGGCCGTCGATCCGGACCGTCCTGAGAACGCCCGCCTGCTGGATTACAGCGACAGCCCGCTGGACAACGTCGAACACGTGCACTGTGCGGTTGACCCGGCGTATCCCCGCATTGAGATCGTCGTCCGATGCAATGGCCCGGTCGCACCGGCCGATGAAGGCATGGAGACGTACGCCTTGGCGTGGCGCACCACCGGCGACAAGTGGTCCGCGGATCCGTGGTGGGGCGACCTGAACGCTGACGGCGTCGTGGATCGCACGGACCATCTTATCGCCCGGCTGATGGACCTCGACGGGGCTTTGCTGGGCATCGAAGGGTTTGCCGAACTGCTGAACCTCTCGCAAGTCCGCATCGACCTGCTGCGGTCGCAGTGGACGCAGTGGCGGCCGCTGGTCACCGCCGCTCTGGAGCCTATCGCGGCCCAGCGCACCCCGTGAGCCAAGGCGGTCGCCCTCAAGGCGCGCCATCCAAGCGATGCCGGCGGATGTTCCGCGTGGGTGCAAATACAGGAGCGTTTTTCCGGGCGAACCGATTGACAGCCGCCCCGTATCAACGCTAACCTGTGCCCGCGTAAGGACATGCCCGCGTCCGCGCGATCCGATGAATGCGGGCCACACAGTGTGAGGGCGACCCATGGCCAGACCCACGCTTTCATCCTACCTGAGGGATCATCTGGACGATTTCGGCAAGAAGCGGGAGCCGGGGCCCTTCGTGACGATCTCGCGGCAATACGGGTGCGACGGCTACGACGTCGGGGACATGCTCGTTGCCAAGCTCAACGCCCGCGCCGACGACCCGGAGAAGCGGTGGCGCGTCTACCAGAAGGAGATGCTTCGCCAACTGGCCGAAGACACTGGTCTGAGCGAGGAGATCCTTCAGCGCGAGCAGATGGCCCGGCCCAGCCTGTTCAAGGACTTTCTCCGCGGGATCCGCAAGAGCAACATCCCCGACGGCTTCGAGATCCGCAACAAGATCGCGCAGATGATCCGGGCCATGGCCTTCGAGGGGCACGCCGTGATCATTGGACAGGGTGGCGCCTCGGCGACGGCGGATATTGACAACGGGCTGAGCGTTCGACTTGAGGCCTCCAAGGAGTGGCGGATCGCCCGCGTCGCCTCGCGCGAACAGCTCACCCGACAGGCCGCGATCGCGCGAATCGACCAAGTCGAGAAACAGCGCCGGCAATTGCGGAAGATCTACGAGCAAAGGAACCCCAGGGAGCCGGAGTTCAACCTGCTGATTGACAATTCGGTTTTCTCGGCCGAGCAGGTCGTGGATATCATCGTGTACGCCATGGAGCTTCGCGGGTTGATTCCGAAGGCCTGACGGCGTGGCGTCGTGCGCGGGGCCCGGCGGTGTGAGGGAGGACGGATCGGGTGTCTCACGGCGGGTTTTTCCGATTTTTTCTGGAAATGCCGCCCGGTTCGGGTATGATTCGGCACTCAACAACCGGGAGGGGGGTGATCCGAAAGAGCTAAACGTATAGTCTGAGACTGTAGGAACACGGGGCAGGCAGAATGGAATTGATCCAGCAGATCCGGCGGGCCGAGGCCGAGGCCAAGCAGATCGTGGAAGAGGCCCGGCAACAGGCGGTCCAGATCGCCGATGAGGCACGGCAGCAGCGGCGTCAGGCCCTGGAAAAGGCGGCGGAGAAGCGTCGGGCCGCGATCAAGGCGGCGGCGGCCGAGGCCGAGCACCAAGCCCAGGGCGAGGTGGAGCAGCTTCGTACGGCCGGACAGCAGCGAATCGCCCAACTCCGTGAGCAGGCCGCCGGCAAGATGGACGCCTGCGTCGAGACGGTGCTGGAACGGTTGCGGCAAGCTTGAGCCGCCGATGACGGAACGGACACCCGGACACGGATAGACCATGGCCATTTCCCGAATGACGAAGGTGATGATTGCGGCCCACCGCAGCCAGGCCGCCGATCTCCTGGAGGCCCTTCAAGCGGCCGGCATCGTCGAGGTGCTGGACGCCGAGCGGGCCATGGTCAGCAAGGACTGGCCCGACTTGCAGATCGAGGGCCGCCGTCCCCGCGACCTGGAGGAGATGCGCACCCGCCTGGAGCGGGCGCTGGCCTTTTTGAAGCCCTACGTCGATGAGAAACGCAGCATTTTTGAGCCGCGGCGGCCCGTGGATCGGGCCGAGTACGGCCGCGTGGTGTCCGGGGCCGAGGCCCTGGAGCTGCTGGCACAGGTGGAACAGACGCAGTCGGAGATGGATCGCCTGTGCAACCAGTGCGAGAACCTCCGCGGCACGCTCGAGATGCTCAAGCCCTGGCGGAATCTTGAGACGCCCGTCGAGGAGCTTCGCGGGCTGGATCGCGCGGTGTGCGTGGCCGGCCTGGTGCCCCATCAGCACTACGAGGACGTGACCGAGCGACTTGCGGAGCTGGGCGCCGTCGTTCAGCAGGTCGGCGGATCGGGCATGGTGTTCGCGTGTCTGATCGGCTGTATGAAGGAGCAGGCCGGTGAGGTGCAGAAGGTCCTGCGCAGCGCGGACTTCGAGGCCGTCCATTTCGAGGGCATGACCGGCACCGTCGCGGAGCTGATCGAGAAATACCGCGGGCAACTGGAAGAGGCCCGCGCCGCCTGGAAGCAGGCTGAGCAGCGCGCCCGTGACCTGGCCTGCCGCGTTTCGGTCCTGGAGATCCTCTTCGATCACTATTCGAACCTCGTCCGTCGCGAACAGGCCCGCATGACCAGCCCGGCGACCGAGAGCGTGATCCTGTTGGAGGGCTGGGTCCGCCAGAGGGACTACCAGCGGCTGGAGGGCCTCGTGGCCCAGTTCGACGCCGCCTCGGTCGTGCCCATGATGCCGGCCGAAGGCGAAGAAGTGCCTGTCGAGATCGACAATCCGCCCAGTGTGCGGCCCTTCGAGACGATCACGCGGCTTTACGGCATGCCGCATCCGACGGATGTGGACCCCACGGCGTTTCTAGCGCCGTTCTTCGCGTTGTTTTTCGGCATCTGCCTGACCGACGCCGCCTACGGGCTGGTCATGATCGGTTTTCTATGGTGGCTTATGCGGAAGATCAAGGGTGACGTGAAGTTCTTCCGCATGCTGATGGTCTGCTCGGTCACCACGGTGGTCGCCGGGGCGTTGACCGGCGGTTGGTGCGGCGACGCGATCCAGGTGTTTTTCCCGGCGCTGGGGCCTGCACGAGAGGCCCTGATGGTGTTTGACCCGCTTGAAAAGCCGATGTACTTCTTTGTGATCTCGCTGGTCCTGGGCTATTTGCAGATCATCTTCGGCGTGGGGCTGGCGTTCTGGCACAAGTGGCGGGACGGGCGGCGGCAGGAGGCGCTGTGGGACCACGGCACCTGGTTCATCTGGCTCAACAGTCTGACCCTGTTCGGACTGGCCAAGGCGGGTTATATGCCCGCGGTGTTGGCGCCTATCTTCGGCGTTATTGCCGTCGCGCCGGCCGTGGGCATCGTGCTCTTCAGCGAACGGGAGGGGGGCTGGGGCGTTCGCATCGGCATGGGCGCGTACAACCTGTTCAGCACGGTCTTCTACGTGGGGGACGTGCTCAGTTACATTCGGCTGATGGCCTTGGGCATGGTCACCGCCGGGTTTGGGATGGCCATCAACGAGATCGTCGGCCAGGTCATGGCTCTGGGGGTTCTGGGGTGGATTCTCGGCGCGGTGATTTTCGTCGGCGGCCACGTCTTCAACATCGCCAACTCAAGCCTGAGCGCCTTCGTTCATACGATGCGTCTGCAGTTCGTCGAGTTTTTCACGAAGTTCCTGGCCGGCGGCGGCAAGCAGTTCGATCCGCTCCGGAAAGAGTATCAGCATATTGCGGTCGATGATACCGCCGGTCCGGTGGGGCCGGCGACGTCCGAGACCTGAGGATAGCCACCCGAAAGAACCAATCGTCTTAGGCGGCAAGAAGAAAGGAAACATACGATGGCTCAGATCGCATTGGGAATCGCATTGTTGGGAGCGGCTTTGGCGGCCTTCATGGCGGGGATCGGTTCGGCGGTGGGGATCGGTATCGCCGGGCGCAGCGCGACGGGCGTCTTGAGTGAGAAGCCCGAGCGGTATGGCCAGTTGTTCCTGCAGGTCGTGCTGCCGGGAACGCAGGGCTTCTACGGTTTCGTGATCGCCTTCTTCGCGATGGGCAGGATCGGCGCCTTCGGAGAGCAGATTGACCTTCTGCACGCGCTGGCGATTTTCTCGGCGTGCCTGCCCGTCGCCTTTGCGGGGATGCTCAGTGCGATTCATCAGGGCAAGACCTGCGCCGCCGGCATTCTCATGACGGCCAAGCGGCCCGAAATGGCCGTCAAGGCCGGTGTGCTTTACGCCGCGATGGTGGAAGTCTACGCGGTGTTGGGCTTTCTGATCTCACTGCTGATCCTTCTGCAGATTGAGGTGCCCGCCGCCGCCTGACCGGGTTGAACCGCTGTGCCGCGATCACCTTATGGGGATGGACCCATGGATGCCGAACAGGTAGTGGACAAGATTCTCTCCGAGGCACGAGCCGAGGCCGAGGCCATTCGCTCCGAGGCCCAAGGCCAGGCCAATGAAGACCGGTCCAGGCTGCAGGAAGAACTGGACGCCTTCGAGGCCGAGACGAAGCGACTGGCCGAGCAGGCCGCCGAGGATCGGCGGGCCCGCATGCTGGCCGCGGCGCGTATGGAGAACCGCAAGGCCGAGCTGACCGCCAAGGTCGAGTTGCTCGACGAGGTCTTCGAGAAGGCGGCCGAACGCCTGGTTTCGCTGGGAGACGATGAGTATCGTGATTTCATGGCCGAGCTGATGGCTCGCGCGGTCGAAACGGGCGACGAGAAGATCATCGTCGGACGGGAGGAGAGGCGGATCGACGACCGCGTGATCAAGGCCGTCAACCGCCAACTCGGGCCCGGCTTCAAGGGCAACCTGCAACTCGCCTCCGAGCGGGCCGACATCCGCGGCGGATTCATCCTTCGTCGGGGTAAGATCCAGACCAACGTCAGCATCGACGTGCTGGTCGGCCAGGTTCGCGAAGCCATGGAACCGGAGATCGTCGCCATGCTTTTCGGCTCCCCGGAGCCGCAGGCCGAGTCGCCCTCCGAAACGCCGCGGGAACAGGACTAACCGATGCGCACCGTGGACGAGCCTGTGATCGACTTTCATCGGTATCCGCCGATCGGTCCGGATGACTGGCGCTACGGCCTGGCCACCGCTCGCGTGCGCTGCCTCGAAGCGGCCCTCTTATCGCGTGCGACGCTGCTCGACATGGCCAACGCCGCCAGTTTTGCCGCCGCGGCGGAGCTGCTTTCGGGAACCGAATACGCCCTGTCCGGGGCCGTCGACCGCTTTGGACCCGTCGAGGAGCTGCTGCTGCAACGCCGCCATGAGGTCCGCGAGTTGTTCATCAGCCTCATGCTCGATGAGCCGCTGGTCGAATTGCTGCGGGCCCGGCACGATTTTGCCAACATGCGTCTGGCCATTCGACGCATCGTCACCGACCGGCCCGTCGGATCGGGCTACAGCGACTTCGGTTCCGTTTCGCCGGAAGAGTTTGAAGAGGCCGTCCAGCAGGAGAACTACAACGCGTTTCCGCTCTACCTGCAGGAGGCCATCGAACAGGCCGTTTTGGCCTACTACGAAAACCGCGACATTCGCGCGATCGACTACGCCATCGACCGCTACGAGGCCCGTTACCGGATTCGCACGGCCCACGAGGTGGGCAGCGTTTTTCTGCTGAGCTTCTTCCGCGTGCGGATCGACCTGACCAACATCCGCACGCTGTTGCGTCTCAAGGCCGCCGACCGGATGGAGCGGGGTCTTTTCCTGCCCGGCGGATTCGTGGAGGTCGAGCGGTTCATTCACGGGCTGGATCTGGGATACGAGGGGCTGGCGCCGTTGTTTTACGCCACGCCGTACTACGAGACCGTGGAGGGAGGGGCGGCGTATTTCACCGCCGAGAAGTCGTTCCTGCGACTGGAGCGGCTGTGTGAGGAGTACCTGTTTGAGTTCTTGAGAACGACCCGTTCGATTACCGCCGGACCACAGCCCATCATCGCCTACCTGATGTTCAAGGAGGCCGAGATTCGCATGGTGCGGATGGTCTTGACGGCCAAGATGAACGGGATGGATGCCCGGCTGATTCTGGATCGGTTGGGTGAATAGGAGCGCAAGCGCGATGCAGGGAAAGGTAGCCGTGCTGGGTGGGGTGGATTTCGCGATGGCCTTCGCGGCCTTGGGGCTGGATACGTTCCCCGTCGAGCCGCAGCCGGAGCCGGTCGCCCAGGCCGCGCGGGAGATTCTCGAAAACCGCTACACCCTGGTCGTCGTCGCCGAGAACGTCGCCCCGATGGCCCAACCGGTCTTTGAGGACGTGCAGCGCAAGGCCACCCCGTGTGTGGTGGTTGTGCCGTTCCTGAGCGCCTCGACGGGCACGGCCACCGAGGTGCTTGGCCGGGCGCTCAAGCTGGCCACGGGAATCAATATTCTGAAAACCTAGCCGATCCGGCCCCTCGATCGGATGTCCCGGTCGGCAGCGAGTCCGCCCAGACAAACAGAGAGAAGGTTGACAAAGATGAGCGAAACCAGTGTCGGTAAGATCGTCAAGGTCGCAGGACCCGTCGTCGTCGCCGAGCAGATGATCGGCGCCCGGATGTACGACGTGGTCCGCGTCGGCGAAGAGAATCTCATCGGCGAAATCGTCGAGCTGCATGGGGACCAGGCCAGCATCCAGGTCTACGAGGACACGGGCGGTATCGGCCCCGGCGAGAAGGTGGTCAACACCGGTGCGCCGTTGAGCGTGGAGCTCGGCCCGGGGCTCATCGAGAGCATCTATGACGGCATCCAGCGGCCCCTCGATCGCCTGGTCGAGATGCAGGGGCAGTTCATCCTGCGCGGCAGCGACGTGCCCGGCCTGGACCGGGAGAAGCGCTGGCACTTTACACCGACCATCGAGAACGGTACCGAGGTCGGCCCGGGTGACATCCTCGGCGAGGTCCAGGAAACCAGCCTCATGCTGCAGAGAATCATGGTGCCCCCGCGGTTGCGTGGCACGGTGCAGGACCTGCGGGAGGGGGACTTCACGGTTGAGGAGCCCATCGGTGTGCTGGTGGGTCCGGATGGGGATCGCACGGAACTGAAGATGATGCACAAGTGGCCCGTGCGGACGCCCCGACCCGTGCGACGGCGTCTGGCGCCCGATGAGATTCTCATGACGGGCCAGCGGGTCGTGGACGCCTTTTTCCCCATCGCCAAGGGGGGGACGGCCTGCGTGCCGGGCCCGTTCGGCACGGGCAAGACCGTGGTGCAGCACCAGTTGGCCAAGTGGGTCAACGCGGACGTCGTAGTCTACATCGGCTGCGGCGAGCGCGGCAACGAGATGACCGATGTGCTCATGGAGTTCCCCGAGCTCATCGACCCGCACAGCGGCGAGCCGCTCATGCGGCGGGTCGTCCTGCTGGCGAACACCAGCGACATGCCCGTGGCCGCCCGCGAGGCCTCGGTCTACACGGGCATCACCATGGCTGAGTACTTCCGCGACATGGGCTACTCGGTGGCCCTGATGGCCGACAGCACCAGCCGCTGGGCCGAGGCGATGCGTGAAATCTCCACCCGGCTGGAAGAGATGCCCGCCGAGGAGGGCTACCCCGCCTACCTGGGCGCCCGAATCGCGTCGTTCTACGAGCGGGCCGGCAAGGTGGTCTGCACGGGGTCGCCCGATCGCCAGGGGGCCCTGTCCATCATCGGGGCCGTCAGCCCGCCCGGCGGGGACCTGTCCGACTCCGTCGTCCAGGCCACGCTGCACGTGGTGAAGGTCTTCTGGTCGCTGCAGGGTCGCCTGGCCCAGCAGCGGCACTTCCCGGCGATTGACTGGCTGACCAGCTACTCGTTCTACAAGCAGTATCTGCCGGGTTGTTTCGAGGACAAGGACCGCGGCGAGGACATGGCCGAGATGACCAAGCAGGCCATGGGGCTGCTCGAAGAGGAGGCCCAGTTGATTGAGATCGTGCGGCTGGTCGGCGCCGAATCCATCGGCGCCCGCGACCGGATGGTCCTCGAAACCGCCAAGAGCATCCGTGAGGACTTCCTGCACCAGAACGCCTTTCACAAGGTGGACACGCACACGAGCATGGACAAGCAGTTCGAGATTCTCAAGGCGATCCTCTATCTGCACGCCCAGGCTCTCGAGGCCATCGAGCAGGGCGTCGACGTGAAGGACATCTGCACCTTGCCCGTGCGGACCGACATCGCCCGAGCGAAGTTCGTGGAGGAGCAGGACATCGAGCGGATCGTCGCCATCCGCGACACGATTGACGAACAGATTAAGGGATTGAGCGTGCCGGCATGATCCGTCGCCGCCGTGACAGATCGGACCACGGGTCGCGCGGCACACGCACCGACATCAAGCGGGAGCCGAAGATGTTGAAAGAGTATCGTACCGTCACCGAAATCGCCGGGCCCCTGATGCTCGTCGAGGGCGTCGAGGACGCCAAGTTCGGCCAGATTGTCGACATCGAGATTGCCGACGGCACGTTGCGGCACGGCCAGATTCTCCAGGTCGAGCGCGACAAGGTCCTCGTGCAGGTCTTCGAGGGCACCGAGGGTATCGACATCGAGCGCAGCACCGTCCGCTTCCTCGGCAAGCCCATGGAATTGGGCGTGTCGCCGGAGATTCTGGGCCGGGTTTTCGACGGCACGGGCCGGCCCAAGGACGATGGCCCGGAGATCCTGCCCGAAAAACGGCTGAACATCAACGGCAACCCGATCAATCCCTTTGCGCGGGATTACCCCAACGAATTCATCCAGACGGGGATCAGCACTATCGACGGCCTCAACCCGCTCGTCCGCGGCCAGAAGCTGCCGATCTTCTCCGGATCGGGCCTGCCGCACGATGAGATCACGGCTCAGTTGGCCCGTCAGGCCACCGTGCTGGGCAAGGGCGAGGCGTTTGCGGTGGTCTTCGCGGCCATGGGTATCACGTTCGAGGCCGCCCAGTTCTTCATCAACGACCTGACGAACACCGGCGCGATCGAGCGGGCCGTACTGTTTATCAACCTGGCCGATGACCCGGCCATTGAGCGGATCGCCACCCCTCGCGTGGCCCTGACGGCCGCGGCGTACCTGGCCTTCGACCGGGACATGCACGTGCTGGTGATCCTCAACGACATGACCAACTACTGCGAGGCCCTGCGCCAGATCAGCGCCGCCCGCAAGGAGGTGCCCGGCCGACGCGGGTATCCGGGTTATCTCTACACGGACCTGGCCACCGTCTATGAGCGGGCCGGGCGGATCAAGGGCAAACGCGGCTCCATCACCATGGTGCCCGTGCTGACCATGCCGGAGGACGACAAGACGCACCCGGTGCCCGATTTGACGGGGTACATCACCGAGGGGCAGATCATCATGAGCCGCGCCCTGCACCGCAAAGGCATTGCCCCGCCGGTGGACGTGCTGCCCAGCCTGTCGCGTCTCAAGGACAAGGGCATTGGCGCTGAGAAGACCCGCGAGGACCACGCGGACCTGTACAACCAGCTCTACGCCGCCTACGCCCGCGGCAAGGAGGCCCAGGAACTGGCAACCATTCTTGGCGAGGCGGCTCTGAGCGACGAGGACCGCAAGTACATGGCCTACGCCAACGCGTTTGAGGGCCGCTATATCTCGCAGGGTTACTACGAGAACCGCAGCATCTTTGACACGCTCGATTTGGGCTGGGAGCTTCTGAGCATGTTCGAGGACACCGAGCTCAAGCGTATCGACCCCAAGCTGTTGGAAGAGTACATGCCCAAGTTCCGTGAAAAGGCCGGCAGCGCCTAGCGCTTCGCGTCCTGGCGGTTCGGGCCGTGAGAAAAGCCTATGCTTGAAAACATCAGTGCCACCCGGATGGAGCAGCTTCGGCTGCGACGACGCGTCGAATTGGCCGGTCGTGGGCATCGCCTGCTCAGCCAGAAGCGCGACGAGATCAGCCGACAACTGGTCAAGATCGCCGGCGAGCTGCGGCCGTTGCGGGAGCGCGTCGAGGCCGAGCTGCTGGAGACCACGCGGCGGTTCATGATGGCCCGCGCCACCATGGAGCCGGAGGACATGGCCGCCGCCATCGACGTACCCACCAAGCAATTCGCCCTGACCGTCCAGTTCGCCAGCATCATGAGCGTTCGGGTCCCCCAGTTGACAAAGGACATCGCCGGTGAGATCATGTGTTACGGCTTCTCCACGACCAGCGGCGAGCTGGACGTGGCGTTGCGGGCCCTGGAGCGGGCCTTTGACAGCCTGATCGAACTGGCCGCCAAAGAAAAGCAGGCCATGCTCCTGGCCACCGAGCTGCAGAGTACGCGGCGACGGGTCAACGTGCTCGAACACGTGGTCATCCCGAACATCCAGGAGACCATTCGGTATATTACCGATAAGATGAGCGAGGCCGAACGCGACAACACCAGCCGGCTGATGAAGATCGCCGACATCATTCGCGGCTGACGCCCGCGGCGCCGCTTCGGCGCCCCGCAAGCAGGAATGGATCCGCCCGTTCAGGACCGGCGGCGGTAAGCGAACCATGGCCAATGGAGCCCGCGGAAAAAACGGCGGCCCGTCCAAGTCCTTCATGACGGTGGGGCCGACACTGCACTACAGCCATGCCAACGTGCATTGGTGCTGGGTGTTGTCCGTCCTCATTTACGCCGGCACGTGCCTGTTCTGGACGCAGATTCACACGGGGCAGGTGCTCTTGGCGTGGGACCACGTGTTTGATTTCGGCGTCAACTGGCTCCATCGTTATACCGACCGTCCCTTGAGCATTTTTGAGTACCCGTGGCAGATTCTGGTCCTGGCGCTCTTGATGGGCATCCTGGGCACGGCGCCGGTGCTGACAGCCCAGCTTCTGAGCTTCCGTTACAGCCTCCCGATGCTTCTGGCGGTGCTGTTCCTGGCCCGGCTGCCGCTCATGGCGGCGTTTCTGTTGGTCAGTTGCGTCGCGGTGGCCTGTCGTCCTTTGCGGTTTCGGTCTCGCTTCATCGCCATCGTGCTGTGCCTGTCGCCGCAGTTGGTATACTGGGCCGCGTTCGGCGGGGGCGAATCCGATCCGGTCAAGTGGGGCTTCTCCTATGCCCCCTGGCTTGGCGCGTGGCTGGTCGGCGTAGGGATGGCCGGTGTGGCCATCGGCATCGGGCACTTCACGCGATACCGCCCCGGTCTGGTCTGGACCGTCAGCGCCGTGGCGCTCACGATCGCCGTCCTGGTTTTCACGCGAAAGATCAGTTTCGCGGAATTGGATTATCAGCTGTACATCGCGCACAACAACCCTGAAGAGGTCCGCGAGTTCCGCGATCACGACATGCGCCCCCTCCTCGACCAGGCCATGCACAACCCGACCACCAAGAGCTATCTGCAGGAGTTGTTCTATCCGACCGAGCCGATCCTTCTGCGCGAGGAGCTCAAGAAGGAAATCCAGATTCAGCTTGGTTACGATCGGTGGCCGAACTGGTTTGAGGTACCCGATGAGTTGCGCTACCAGCGCAGGCGGACCCAGTTATTGCGCGACTACCGGTATTTCGTCGAGAAGTGGCCCAACAGCCGCCGCCTGCCGATTGCGTTGTACTTCCAAGCGCTGCTGAATGAATACAGTCCCGACATCCGGCTTCTGGGCCAGCGTGAGATCCTGCGTTTCTACAGTGATTACCCCAACCATGAGAATCTGCCGATTTGGCACCGGATTGTCGATCAGGCGCCGCGGAGCCCGGAGGCCACCGAGGCCCGCTACCGCATCGCCTTTCATCAGGCCGGACGCGGGCGATTCAAAGAGGCCATGGACGTATGCGACGTCGCGGAAGCGGAAATCGTGCGTCATCTCGAACACCAGGCCCAGGATGCCGCATCGGGGGAACGTTCCTGGAAGGTGTTCATTGAGCCGGCGGGTACGGTGATGACGGCCTCCAAGCTCAAGCGGGTACTGCGCAAGGTCCGCGAGTTGCGATCCCTGATCAGTCAGGAATCGCAGATGCCGTCGGCGGAATCACGGCGGCGGCTTGCGCAGTTCGTCGTGCTCAACCCTTACCGCCCCGATTACGCGGATCGCCTCGATGAACTCCTGACCGCGACCAACCCCAACGACCCGCTCCGCGACAACCTGCAGTTGGCCAAATGCCGGCTGATCACTGATCGGCAACTGCGTGCCGACAAGCTTCGTGCCCTGATCGAGGAGTTCCCGCGCAGCGATGGGGCCGTGCGGGCCCTGTATGAGCTGGGTCTGCTCCAGGTCGAACGTTGGAAGGCCGCCGATACACCGGAAGACGACAAGGTTCGGTTCCTCGCCGAGGCCCGCACCGTACTTGGCGAGTTGCTGCAGAAGCATCCTCAGAGCATCTACACCGACCCCGCCCGCGAGATCCTTGAAGGGCTGCCCAAACCCTGACGTGCCGCGCATCCGGGTGCACGGGGATGGTTTTCATTTTTGCGTATTAGACGATGGTTGTTCTACATAAGTGTAGTTCCTTCCCCGTCGTAACTACAAAATTGTAGCTCCCTTCAGGGCCCAAGAGGCCATCTCATTTTTTTATAAGTGCTTTCTTTAAAAAGCCTTACAGTCGTTTTAGTGGAATCGCCTCTCTGATGGCACGCACCTTGCCAATGGTCCCTCTGTACCGTGGGCACGGCACGTTTTCTGGGCCGTCCGCCCAAACAAGACACGGTTATCTGATTTTCTTAAGGATGTTGGGACCATGAGACGCATGAAGGGTGGGTTGCTGAATCTACGGGCCTTGGCGGCCGTCGGTGTGTTCCTGGGGCTCTGTGAGGTGGTCGTGGCGGCTGACGCCTCTGAAGGTATGGCCGAGCTTCGGATGGGGCTGGATACAGTGTGGGTTCTGCTGGGGGCGTTTCTGGTGTTCTTCATGCAGGCGGGTTTCGGCATGGTGGAGGCCGGCTTCATCCGCGCCAAGAACACCTGCAACATCCTCACGAAGAACTTCCTCGATTTCTGCATGGCGTCGCTGGGCTTCTTCCTGATCGGTTACGGCCTGATGTTCGGCGACGGCAACGGCCTGGTCGGCACGAAGGGCTGGCTGCTCATGGGGCTCGGTGATCGCGTCAATGGCCTGCCCCTGTTCGCGTTCTGGCTGTTTCAGGCGGCCTTCTGCGGGGCGGCGGCCACGATTGTCGCCGGCGGCATGGCCGAGCGCATGCGTTTCACGGGCTATCTGGTCTATTCCTTCATCATATCCGCGCTGGTTTATCCCATCGTGGGCCACTGGATATGGGGGGGCGGCTGGCTGGCGGGTCTGGGCTTCGGCGATTTCGCCGGCTCGACGGTTGTTCACACGGTGGGCGGCTTTGCCGCGCTGATCGGCACGATCATCCTGCGGCCGCGGGAGGGTAAATTCAACCCCGATGGTTCGCCGAATGTGCTGCCCGGCCACAACATCCCCTTGGCCTCGCTGGGCGTGTTCATTCTGTGGTTCGGCTGGTTTGGTTTCAATGCCGGCTCGACCCTGGGCGTGGGGGACGGCTCGGACATCGCCCGGGTGGCGATCAACACCAATCTGGCCGCGGCCCTGGGCGGGATCGCCGCGATGGTTACCGTGTGGAAACGATTTGGCAAGCCCGATCTGTCCATGGCCATGAACGGCGCCTTGGCCGGCCTGGTGGGGATCACCGCCCCGTGCGCGTTCGTCGAGCCGTGGGCGGCCATGGTGATCGGCGTCGTCGCCGGGGTCGTGGTCGTCCGGGGTGTCGAGCTGCTGGACCGGCTCCGGATCGACGATCCGGTTGGGGCTGTGCCCGTCCACGGGCTGTGCGGTGTGTGGGGCACCCTGGCGGTCGGTCTGTTCGGCCGGGAGGGTCTGGGGGGCCTGGCGCGCAACGGCCTGTTCTATGGCGGGGGCCTCGTGCAGCTTGGCGTGCAGGTGCTCGGCAGCCTCGCCACGATCGCGTTCGTGCTGCTGGCCATGGGACTGGTTTTCAAGCTGATCGCAGCGACGGTCGGCCTGCGGGTGGGCCGCGACGAAGAACTGCGAGGTTTGGACATCGGCGAGCACGGTATGGAGTCCTACGCCGGATTCCAGATTTTCTGTACGACCTGACGCATACTCGAAATAGGAGCATGAAACACCATGAAACTGATTATCGCGTACATTCAGCCGCATAAGCTGCAAGACGTCAAAAAGGCCCTGTACAAGGCCGAGGTCTTCAAGCTTTCGGTCACCAACGCCCTGGGTTGCGGTGCTCAGGGGGGCTACGAGGAGAGCTATCGCGGCGTCCGGTTCGAGGTCAATCTGCTCAAGAAGGTGCGCCTGGAGATCGCCGTGAACGAGGATTTTGTCGAGCGGACCGTCGAAGCGATTATCGAAGGGGCCCGCACCGGGAAGATCGGGGACGGCAAGATCTTCATCCTGGAGCTGGCTGAGTGCATTCGTATCCGCACCGGCGAACGGGGCGGCGAGGCCATTGGATGAAGGATGCCGGCGGTCGCCGGATGAGGTGTTGGGATCAGCGGTCAGAGAGCCTCCCTACGGCCCCGGCCGCGAGGACGAGTAATCAGAAAGCGTGGACGAAAGGAACACAGACTATGACGCCGAAGGAGTTCTTTGAATTCGCGAAGAAGCACGACGCGAAAATGGTGGACCTGAAGTTCGTCGACCTGCTGGGGACGTGGCAGCACTGCTCGTTTCCCATCGACACGTGGGACGAGGCCACGTTTGAGGAGGGCGTGGGTTTCGACGGCTCGTCGATCCGCGGCTGGCAGGGCATTCACATGTCCGACATGCTCGCCGTGCCCGATGCGAGCACGGCGGTGCTCGATCCGTTCTTCGCCAAGCCCACGGTCAGCGTGATCGCGGACATCGTCGACCCCGTCACCAAGAAGCCGTACAGCCGGGACCCGCGGTATGTGGCGCAGAAGGGCGTGGCGTACATGAAATCCACGGGCATCGCCGATCAGTGTTTCATCGGCCCCGAGCCGGAGTTCTTCATCTTCGACGAGGTGCGCTACGAGCAGAACCAGCACACCGGCTTCTACCGGATTGACTCGGTGGAAGGGGCCTGGAACACGGCGCGATTCGAAGAGCCCAACCTCGGCTACAAACCGAGCTTCAAGGGCGGGTACTTCCCCGTCAGCCCGACCGACACCTATCACGATCTGCGCGGCGAGATGGTCGAGGAAATGCAGAAGGTCGGTATCGTGGTCGAGGCCCATCACCACGAGGTCGCCACGGCCGGGCAGTCCGAGATCGACATGCAGTTCGCCGAGTTGGTCCACATGGCCGATCAGTTCATGTGGTACAAGTATATCATCAAGAACGTGGCCAAGCGGGCGGGCAAGAGCGTGACGTTCATGCCCAAGCCCATCTTCCAGGACAACGGCAGCGGCATGCACACGCACCTGTCGCTCTGGAAGGGGGGCAAGACGCTTATGGCCGGCGACAAGTACGCCGGGCTCAGCGACGTGGGCCTGTATGCCATCGGCGGCATTCTCAAGCACGCGCCGGCGATCCTGGCGTTCGCCGCGCCCACGACCAACTCGTACCGTCGGCTCGTGCCCGGCTTCGAGGCGCCCGTGAACCTGGTGATGAGCGCGCGAAACCGCTCGGCGGCGGTGCGCATTCCGATGTATTCGGCCAGCCCCAAGGCCAAGCGGCTCGAGTTCCGATGCCCCGATCCGACGGCCAACGGCTACCTGGCCTGGACGGCCATGCTGATGGCGGCCCTGGACGGTGTTCAGAACAAGATCCATCCGGGCGAGCCGCTCGACCTGGACATTTATGAACTCAGCGCCGAGGAGTTGGCCAAGTACCCGCACACGCCCGGCTCCCTGGCCGAGGCAATCGACGCCCTCGAGGCCGATCACAAGTTCCTCTGCACCGGTGGGGTGTTCACGGATGATCTCATCGAGATGTGGATCACGTGGAAGCGGGAGAACGAACTGGAGCCGATCGCGCTGCGGCCCCATCCGTACGAGTTTCACCTGTACTACGATTGCTGAGTCCTCGGTCCCGACAGGCGTCGCCGACCCCGCCCCGGCCTCAAGGCCGAGGGCGGGGTCTTTTCTTCCCGTTGCAGGGGGGGCATTCGCGGCCCGAAAACCTCGCCGTGGTGGACTTTTTTGCTTGCATGGGGCCCGTTTCGTGTCCTATAATGTGGATGTTGGGTGGCGCAAAAGAACCGGCATGAGTGACACGGGTTGAATTCACGCAGGAGACGGAATGCATCAGCGCAGAGCTTTTACCCTGATCGAGCTGCTCGTGGTGATCGCCATCATCGGGCTGTTGCTCGCTGTTTTGATTCCCGCCCTGGGCAAGGCCAAGGAGCAGGCCAGGGACATCGTGTGTCGGTCCCACCTCATGGGTATCGGGATGGCCCTGCTCGTATACCTGGAGCAGAATGATGGCCGGGCCTACGACAACAGTTCCTCGAATGGCCTGCTGTGGTTTGATGCCAACGGGAAATTCGTCGACCCCGACAATGGCCGGGCCTACTGGGGCGTGGCGTACAAGGACTACGCCGAGGATCCGGCGGTTTTCGGATGTCCCAGCTATCAGCGGGTCGCCCAGCTTATTTACGATGACTATGATGTGGACGTGGCACGGTACGCGGGGTACGGGCTGAGTTCCTACTTTTTCCGCGATGTGCATGCGCCCAGCAGCAGCCCCGTGCGCAAGAATCGGAAACTCAGTGACGTACGGTCACCGGGCCTGTTCATCATCACCCATGACCATGTCGAGCCCCGCATTGAGGGCGACAGCACCGGGGGCGAACAGAACGACATGTTCTACATTCCCTCCGGAGCGACGGTTAATCTGCGGCAATATCGGCCGGCCGCGGCCGGCGGCGCACCCCGGACCTACGGGCCCGACTGCTACTGGGGCATCTTCCGCCATCGCAAGAGGAACCGCTCCCTCGACAATCCAGCCATGGCTGCCGAGCGCGTCAAGCAGATCGACCAGAACCCGAACGGTCGGTCCAATGCGCTGTTTCTGGATGGCCACACCGACGCCATCATGGAGACAACCGGTCGCAACATCCAGAAGAGCTGGTACAGCGGCGGTTCCTGACAGTTTGTGGGCAGATTTCCCCTCGCCGTCATCCCGACCGAAAAAGCAGTGGCGGGATCTGTACAAACCGGCCTTCCACAAAGCAGCGGAGGTTACGCCGCATCTGCATAAGCGGTGTCGCTGCGCGACGCTGAAGAACGGATTCCTCGATCCGCCCCGCCAAGGCGCGTCTGCGACTTTGGCGGACTCGGAATGACGACGACGGTGCCGCCCCTTCGGGGCTGGGGGATTCTGGATGGGGGGGCCCGGCACCGGCGGCTCACGCCGCCGGCTACGGAACTGCCGCCCCTATGGGGCTGTCCGTCGCCGGGTGACATGCCCACGCTTGCGTGGGCATGTCCTGCCGATGCGGGCCCGTGCATCACGCCATGGCCACACAAGTGTGGCCATGCCACCCACGCCTGGGGTGGCAGCCACTGAGCGCAGCGAAGTGGATGGGTTTGTCCAACAGCCCCGGACGCCATCCACATCACCCTTCGGGTTCAGTGGCTGACACCCGACGGAGCGAAGTGGATCGGTCTTTGTAAGAAATTCGGACACGGGCCGCCCGCTTCACCTATCGGGTTCACTGGCTGCCACAAGGCGCATGCAGAACACCTGCCACGCAGAGGGTGGATTCCGGATGCCCTCGGTCCCGGCGTGCGGGCGTCGGGGCAGGCAAGCCCGGGGTGGCAGGGGCCTTTCCTCCATGCCGACCCCTCGGAAAGGCCGAAAAAGCGTCCCGATCCGCATTTTGCGGCGGTTTTCGCGGTTTTCGTGGTTTTCCGGCCGTTACCGACCCCTCTCCAAGGCCACTAACCCCGTGGAAGGGCGGCCAAGGGGCCCGTCTGGTTCCGTATGAAGGTCAAAGGGGTATGCGAAAGGAGAGTCAAAGATGAAGGCAAAGTGGATGGCAGCAGTGGTCGCCGTAGCGATTCTGGCCTTGGTGGGTCAATCCGTTTGGGCCCAGCCGCCCGCTCGGGGGCAAGGTCCTCAGGGCACTCCGCCCGCCGGGGCCCGCAGAGGGATGGGAGGGGCGCCGGGACAGATGTTTGGCGGCATGAATCTCAGCGCCGAGCAGCAGGAGCAGATGAGCGCGATTCGCCAGGAGTTTATGGGCAAGATCCGAGAGGCCGAGAGCCCTGAAGCACGCCAGAAGCTGTTCCAAGAGATGCGTGAGGCCGTCAACAAGATTCTCACCGAAGAGCAGCGGGCGCAGATGCAGCAGCGGTTTGGCCAGCGTCCGGGCGAGCAGACACCGCCTGAGCGGCCGGGTCAGGGCCCCGCGTTTAACATGGAGATGTTCCAGCGGATGTCCGAGCAGTTGAACCTGAGCCCCGAGCAGAGGCAGCAGGTGGCCCAGATGGTCCGTGATGCCATGCAACGGCTGATGCGGGACATCCGAACGCGGGTGCTTACCGAGGAGCAGCGGGCCAAGCTGGATGAGATACAGCCTCCGGCCGAGCGTCCCCAGCGGGATGCCGAGGGCCAGCGGCCACGTCAGTTTGGCGGTATGTTCGGCATGGAGGAGCTGGGTCTGAGCGAAGAGCAGCAGAAGAAGATGGAGGATGTCCGAACGAAGTACATGGAGCAGATGCAAAACGCCGACCGCGAGCAGCGGCGGGAGATCTTTGAAAAGATGCGCCAGGAGACAGACGCCGTCTTGACCCCGGAGCAGCGCCAGAAGATGGAAGAGCTTCGTCAGCAGCGCTTCCAGCGTTTCGGCGGCGGCGCTCGCCCTGAAGGGGCGCCGGACCGCGGCGCGCGTGGACCTCGGGGCGGCGGACAATAAGCCAATTCCAACCCCAGTAGTATGGGCCGGTGGGACCGCCTCGGCCGCCGGCCCATTTTTCTGTGTTCGTTGGACCGATCGCGTCGATAGAGGGATGGATCGGTACGGCCCCCAAAATGGAACGAGGACGAGGACAAGTGAGCCGTAAATGCTTGGGGGAATTGACCTTGCCGCAGGCAGGGAGTACAATAGACCGGTGGAAGAACAGGATCGGCTGGACATCCAGGCTTCCTGCGATGGGGATCAGGAGGCGTTTCGGCGGCTTGTCGAACGGCATCAGCAGCAGGTGGCCGGGCTTCTCTGGCGATTCACCCGGGATCGAAACACCCTTGAGGAGCTCGCTCAGGAAGTCTTTGTCCAGGCCTATTTCTCGTTGTCGAGTTTTCGGCACGAGGGCTCTTTTGCGGGCTGGCTGAGTCGTATTGCGACACGTGTCGGCTACCGCTTTTGGAAGAAGCAGGCCCGCTCCAATGTGGAATACAGCATCCAGGAGGCGGACCTGATCGAGCAGCCGGAGGCGATCGAGGACATCGATCCGGCCGCAGCCGGCAAGGTGGTCCACTGGCTGCTCGATCAGCTCCGCGAAGCGGATCGCCTGGTGCTGACGCTGATGTACTTTGAAGGGCAGAGCACCGAGCAGATCGCTCAGCGCATGGGCTGGAACCGAGCGATGGTCAAGATGCGGGCCTACCGAGCCCGCAAGAAGTTGCGAGACCTTGCCGAGCGGCAGGGACTCCGGGAGACACTGGGATGGATACGCTGAACCGAATCGAAAAACTGATTTCCCGGGCGCGGGGCGAACGGCCCCCCAGCATTGACGTGGCGGATCGGGTCCTGTGGCGGATCCGCGTCGCCACCGCCTCGCCGGCGCCCGTGCCGATCGCGCCTTGGGGCGTGCTGGCCGGGCTGTCCGCCGTGGCGGCGTCGATCATTCTGTTTCTCGCGATCAACGCCTGGATGGCCCTGAGCAATCCCATGATGGAACTGTATCGGCCGGTGATGGTGGCTTCGCTGTGGTAACACCGAATTCCGACAAGCCGGTTCCCGCGCCCGTGGTCGGTCCTTCGCGCCGCGCGCGCTTGTGGGAGATGAGCGCCCTGGCGCTGCTCACGCTGGTGTTCGGCATCGTCATCGGCGCGGGCGGCACCTACTTGAAGTATCGCGACCGGATCACGCCCCGCCCGGACTTCGATGAGGGCATGCTGTGGCGGATCGTGCATGAGATGCAGGGTCGCTACGAGTTGAGCGAACAACAGACCCAGCAGGTGCATACGGCCATTCGCGAGCAGTTCGAGCAGATGAAGACGCTGCGGACGAGCATCGAGGAACAGATGGAGCAGATCCGTTCGCGGTTGATCGTTCGGATGAGGAGCATTCTGTCCACGGATCAGTTCAGGCAATGGCGGGAAGACCTTGAGGAGATGCAGCGGCGAGGGGGCTGGCGCGGCCGGGGTCCCCGCGATCGCGAGGGGGATCGGGACCGCAGACCGCCCGGTGGGCAGATGCCCAAGGCCGATGAGATGATCCGTCGGGCCACCGAGCCACTGGACCTGAGCGACGAGCAGAAGGCCGCGCTCAACGAGATCGGCAAGAAGTACGTGGAGCAATTCGACCAGGCCGAATCACCGGAGGTGCGCGGCGGCCTGTTCCGGAAGATGTGGGAGGAGGTCAACGGCGTTCTCACCGAGCCGCAGCGTCAGAAGATGCAGGAGCAGATGCAGCAGATGCAACAGCGTTTCGGCCCCGGTCGCGGCGGTCCGCGCCCGCGGGATGAGGCGGCCCCGCCGGATCGTTCGCCGGATGGGCCACCCCCGCCTCCACATGGCGCACCGCCCGGCGACGCCGAGCCGAACCGACACGAACCGGATGGTTCGCCCCCATCGGAACGCCCCGCACGGGTCTATCCGTCTGACGGCGATCGCCCCTGTGCATGGGCCTGACCGGCGTATCGGGGGCCGGACGCTTCATGTCTGGGCCTCTTGTGCGTGAGGCCGCCCAAAGGGAGGGGTCTATCAGGCTGTTGAAAAAGTGTCACCCCGGACTTGATCCGGGGTCCACGCTCGACGTGTGGTGCGCTCTCTGCACGCAAAGCGTCGATTCCCGCCCGCCAAGGCGCGTCGTCGACTTTCGCGGGAATGACAAAAAGGGCCCGTTTCTGTGGGCTGTACGTTTTTCAACGGACTGCTATGCCCTTCTCGCCCAGCGGAAGCGGGCCGAGGCCGCCCGGGGGTTTTTCACGATCTCGCTGGTGCGGGGTCGCAGCACGTTTGGCGCGATCGCGGCGTACAGACCCGCCTGTTGGCCTTCGCGGAACGCCTGCTTGACGAGTCGATCCTCGCCCGGTTGAAAGCTCAACACGCCGATCCTTCCGCCGCCGGCCAGGCATTCCGGTGCGTGCTCCAGGAGTCGTTCCAGGTTGGCCAGCTCATTGTTGACGAGGATGCGCAACGTCTGGAAGGTGCGGGCCGCGGGGTGGGCCGTGCCGAAGGCCGCCTGTTTCTGATACCGTTTCCACGTCCGGGGCGTGAAGCCCTTGGCGTTCAGGACCAGTCGGACCAGCTCATCCGCCGTCGCGATCGGCTGGACCTGCCGCTGGCCCGCGATCAGGCGTGCGATGGCCTCGTGATCGGGCTCATCGCTCAATCGCCGCAGGGCGTCGCTCAATTCTCTTTCGCCGAGCGTGGCCAGCAGGTCCGCCGCCGTGGTCTGGATCCGGTCATCCATCCGCATATCGAGGGGCCCGTCCGCCTTGAAGCCGATGCCACGGGTCGCGTCGTCCACCTGCATGCTGGAGACGCCCAGGTCGGCGAAGATCACGCTCGCCCCGGCGATCCCTTCGGCCTTCAGCACGTCGGGCAGCTCGGCGAAGTTGCGCCGGTGCAGATGCACCCGCTCATCCGTGCCCAGACGCCACCGCGTGCGGTCCAGTTCCTGACCGTCAATGTCCAGCCCGATCAAGAGGCCCTGCGGGCCGATCCGCTCCAGGAACAACCTGGCGTGGCCGCCATAACCGATGGTACAGTCCACGATGACGTCACCCGGCTGGGGATCCAGCAGGGCCAGGACCTCGGCCGTCATCGCCGGGACGTGCGTCCCTTCCGGCGTGTGTCCCTTGGCCCGCAAGCCTCGATTTGTCGATTGTCGCTTGCCCATACGCTTATGCCCGAAATCCTCTCAAGGCAAAGCATACCACATCAGCCCAAAGGCACAACCTTGCGGGCCACATTGGGCAAAAACGGCATCTGCGGCCAATCATGGGCCCTCGTCGACCGGTGCAGGGCCACGACGTTTTCCGGGCTGAACCTGTGCGGATTGATGCCAAAGCGGTTACAATGAGGTGCAGGTCATGCCATGCGGCGGTTGGCCGCCGGGGGGCGTGTGAAGGATGCCATCCATGGCTCGCTTGTTCTACAATCTGGGACGACGACTGGGACCCAAGGTCCGACGGGCGCGATGGGTCTGGCAGTCGGTCTTCGGCAGTCATGACGAGATGCTCGCGGCGGAGGCCCAGGTCGGCGCGGATCTGGCGGACGAGGTTCGCGACCAGGTGCCCGATGATCCCTCGGTCGAGGCGCGTGACCTGCTGACCGATGTCGGCCGACAACTCACCGCCCAGCTCAAGGACCGGCAGCGGCGGTTCCATTTCGGCGTGATCGGCGGCGGCGAGCCGAACGCGTTCGCGCTGCCCGGCGGGTATATCTTCCTGACGCGGTCGATCATGGACCTGTGCCGCTGGGATCGCGATGAGCTGGCGTTCATTCTGGCCCACGAGATGGCCCACATCATCAAGGGGCACGCCATGGAGCGCATCATGACGGACTCGGCCATTCGTTTCGCCTCGCGGATGACGCCGATCCGCGGCGCCTTGGCGGGCTGGCTGCAACGCGTGGGCGTGCAGTACCTGGCCGGGGCCTATTCCCGCGACCTGGAGTCCGAGGCCGACCGCTTCGCGACGCTTCTCATCATCGCGGCCGGTTTCGACCCTGCCGCGGGCGGGCGGTTGTTCGCCCGCTTGGCGGACCTCGGACGCGAGCCCGGGACCCTGGGCCGCTACTTCGCCAGTCATCCGCCCTTTGCCGAACGCATCAACCGCGTCAGGCGTGTGGTCGAAACACAGGCCAAATAGACGCGCCAGGAATGAATGGGGGGTTCGCCTAACACCGTTATTTGCCCTTTTAACGGAATTGCAGTCGGCCCCCCTCGATTACCAGGTTCATCGTACTGCCGGGTGGCACACTGAGATCATTCAGGGCGTCAGCGAATTCGGTCCCGTTTTCGTACTGGCCGGTGACACGGATATCGAAGGGATATTTCCCGTGTACTTGGACGGTCGTACGGCCGCCGGGCACGATAGCTCCCCCTTTGAACACGGCGTCGCGAATCTGCATCGTCTCTACGGCAAGCTCTACTATCCTGTCGCCACTGCTGTTGATGAACGTGAATTGGGCTGTCTGATTTGAGCCCATGAGCAGTATTTCGTTCGCAAGGGTCTGCACGCTGTGCTCCAGTTCGTAAACACGGGAAAAAGCCTGTAGCCCTCTGTGTCAGAATGAGTGAGACACTTCCTTGCCGATAATTAGAGTAGAGGGCAAGGAGATAGTGATTATGCTGGATGTCATGGATAAGACGCAGAACAAGCGAGTGTCGGTCCCGGAGAGAGGAGAGCCGCAGCGCAGCGGAGGCGAGCCGAACGGAGGGGCCGACACTCGGCCCGCCGCTGGCGCCGTGCCCGATCCGGAGGTCTCGGCCCGATCGCACCGACGCCGGTTCACGCCGGCCTACAAGGCCCGCATCGTCGAAGAGGCACAGCGCTGCACCGGCCCCGGCGAGATTGGCGCCCTGCTGCGACGAGAAGGCCTCTATTCCTCCGCCCTGACCCAGTGGCGACGCCAATACCAAGCCGGGGCCCTCCAGGGACTCAAGGACGACAAACGTGGCCGCAAACGCACCCGGGACCCCAGGGACCAGGAACTCGAACGCCTGCGGCGTGAGGTCGAGCGATTGAGCCGGAAGCTCGGCCAGGCCGAGCTGATCATGGACATTCAAAAAAAAGTTGCGGCCATGCTGGGCCACCCGATCGAGACGCCCCCGAACAGCGAGGCCACCTCATGAGTCTGATCGAACAGCATCGTCAGCAACTCGGCACCGCGTCGCTGTGTCAGGCCCTCAAGATGCCTCGGGCGTCGTTCTATCGGCAACGGGACAGCAGGGCCTCGACGGCCCCGGCCGGGATACGCCGACGCCCCGAACACGCCTTGAGCGACGCGGAACGCCAGACGGTGCTGGCCACGCTTCACGCACCGCGTTTTGTCGATCTGGCCCCGTCGCAGGTCTATGCCTGCCTGCTCGAAGAGGGGCGTTATCTCTGTTCCATCCGAACCATGTACCGTCTCCTGGAGGCCAATGCGGAGGTACGAGAGCGACGCGCGGTGGCGTCTCGGGTCGTGTACACCAAACCCGAGTTGCTGGCCACCCGGCCCAACGAGGTCTGGTCATGGGACATCACCAAGCTCAAGGGGCCGGCCACGTGGACCTATTACTATCTGTACGTCATCCTGGACATCTTCAGCCGCTACGTCGTCGGCTGGATGATCGCCCTGCGAGAGTCTTCGACGCTGGCCCAACGCCTGATCGCCGAGAGCTGCCGCAAGCAACGGATTCTCAAAGGCCAACTGACCCTCCACGCCGACCGGGGCTCGTCCATGAAATCCAAGGGCGTCGCCGAGTTGCTCGCGGATCTGGGCGTCACCAAGACCCATAGCCGTCCCCACGTCTCCAATGACAACCCCTTTTCGGAAAGTCAGTTCAAGACCCTGAAGTATCGTCCCGAATTTCCCCAACGCTTTGGCTCGATCCAGGATGCGCGGGCCTTCGGGGGGATGTTCTTCCCGTGGTACAACCACGAGCATCGTCACGGCGGCCTGGCTCTCTATACCCCCGCCGACGTCCACTACGGCCGCGTGCAACAGCTTCACCAACGGCGCCAGGCCGCCTTGGACGACGCCTACCGGCGGCATCCCAACCGGTTCCTACGCCAACCGCCCAAAGCCGCCTTGCCGCCACAGGCCGTCTGGATCAATCCCCCGCGCGAACATGGAAATCCAAGCAACGAATTAGAGCGTAATTCCGAAAAGGAACTGTCTCATTCGACTTGACAACTACCG